>Ga0210389_10000002_pt1 | contig 423503 bp, 376 predicted proteins | sample IncBWH28OmetaG_FD_160127 | JGI IMG/M metagenome (GOLD analysis project Ga0210389, IMG submission 160127) | Forest soil microbial communities from Barre Woods Harvard Forest LTER site, Petersham, Massachusetts, United States - Inc-BW-H-28-O ...
CAAGCTCCGAGTCGAGCCGCTCGAGGGCGTCGAAGTATTGTCCCTGATAGGCCTGGTACAACGCCTCGCCGAAATAAAGGTCGCGAACATCGTCAGCAATGGCGGGGCATGCCGCCGTGGCGGCCAACACCGTGCCCATGGAGAGCCATTGCGACGGGCGACGCATCGGTTACCGGTCCTCGAGGTGAATCCCCGGCTGCGGCGCATCCGGGCCAGCGAGCATAACGCCGATCAACTTCGGCTTGACCTCCTTTTTAAATGGAAAGTGCGCGGTCTCGGTGTAGTCCTTTCCGTTCGCGAGCTTGCCGCTCATTGAGACTTCGATCTCGTGCGCCCCGGTTGCGATGTTGCCGCTGTAGATTCGCTGCACCCCGCCTCGGCTCAGGGCCGTAAGCTCTTTGAAACTATAGATGTAATCTGTCGCCAGCTTGCCGTCGATCGCAACATGCACCGCGTCGAGACGCAGCGTATCGCCCTGCCTCAGCGAGACGAACACTGCGAGGTGAGAGTCGGACGGATAGATCAGCTTCTCTTCCAGCTGATTGAGTTCCGATGCGATGCTGAGGACGTCGGATTTGACCTCTTGGACCTGCTCGTCCAGGCCTTTCATCTGCGCCCGAGCGCTCTCTTCCGCCGGCGTCCTCCATGCGCAGACGCACAGCAGAACGCCGATCACAACCAACAATTGCTTGCGCAATCGCGGTCGCCCTGTCGTTCCAGAGTTGGTTTCTAGCTGATGAAAAAGGCCGAATCGGCCAGCCTTGGCAGGCGCAGAGCGCGCGTGCCTCTGCCACGTTCCAGTGCAAGCGCGCGGGTTCACCGCATTTGAATCGTATGTGAACATGACCAGCCCTTCCCCAAAGGTTGCCGTGACACGAAAACACGCGCCGACGCAGTCCGATGGAAGGACTGGATTTACGGCGGTCCCGCTGTCATAGGGCCGAGGCCCCTTAGACCGGAGACTTTGCGTCCCCACCTTTCGATGGGTTTGCCTTTTACGAATCCAAAGCACTGTCCGATGTCGTCATCGGACGACTAATGTGTACCACACCTAATTTGGCAACAGTGTGTGACTTAACGTTAACGTGGTGCGACTTAACGTTAATGCGGTGTCTTTTGAATCAACATGTTGGTTTGCGAAAATGAGGGTTCCAGTCGGCTTGAGCAGACGCTCGTGCCGCTCAGCTTCGGCCAGTCGCACTAAGGTTAAGCGCCCCGCCGCGGCGTAACATGAGGCCGAACTAGTCCGAGAAACTGTCAGCATGGCTCGATACAACGAGAGGAACTGGCGTGGCACGCAGCCCAGCCCAGACCCGCTACGCCAATAGCAGCGGCGTCCATATTGCCTACCAAGTAGTCGGCGACGGTCCGCTCGATCTAATCTTTGTGCCCGGATGGGTATCGCATGTCGAACATCATTGGGAGGAACCCAGGCTCGCCTACTTTCTACATCGCCTGGCGAGATTCTCCCGACTGATCGTGCTTGACAAGCGAGGCACCGGACTCTCGGACCGCGTCGCGCAAATTCCCGACCTGGAACAGCGTATGGATGACGTGCGCGCGGTGCAGGATGCCGTAAGCTCAGAACGCGCCGCGGTGTTCGGGTACTCGGAAGGCGGCTCGATGTGTCAGTTGTTTGCTGCGACCTACCCTTCGCGCACCCACGCGCTCATTACTTACGGGTGTTGGGCCAAGCGCCTGCAATCGCTGGACTATCCGTGGGGCCGCACTCTGAAGGAACGACAAGACTTCTACGATTTTGTAGTGACGCGATGGGGCGGAATCGTTGATCTGGCAGATCTCGCTCCATCGGTCGCCAACGATCCCGAATTTTGCGAATGGTTCGCAACCTATCTTCGGCGCAGCGCCAGTCCCGGCGCAGCGCTGGCTCTTGCGCAAATGAATACGCACATCGATTTGCGTCCAGTGCTGCCCACCATACAAGTGCCGACCTTGATCATCCACCGCACGGGCGATCGCGATGCCCGCATCGAGGAAGGTCGTTATCTGGCGGCGAGCATCCCCGGCGCCCAGTTTCTCGAATTGCCAGGCGTCGATCATCTGCCCTGGGTAGGCGACGCCGATGCCATTCTCGATGCAATCGAAGGCTTCTTGAGCCAGCTCAAACTCCTGCATGCGCCTGCTCGGACCCTGGCGACGGTGGCGTCCGTGCGCCTGAGCCCAATACGCTCTCAGATCCGAAGCGAGACGCTGACGCAGTGCTCTGCCGCGATGCGCCAGGTCATCGCGCGCCAGGCAGGCGATGTGCAGCAAGGTGCTGCGCTGCTGGCGACCTTCAGCAGCTCTCTACAGGCCATCCGCTGTTCGCTCGAGCTGCAACAATTCGCGTTCAAACATGGTTGCGTCGCGCATGTCGGGATCCATCTCGGAGATTGCAGGAGTACGGATCAGGGCCGACGTCCTGCAACTTTTGAGGTTGCTGAGAGCATCTGCGCGTCGGCGCAAGCCGGCCAAATCATGGTGAGCCGCGACGTCAAAGATGTCATCACAGGATCCGGCATACCATTTGTCGATCCGCCTGCGGCCACTGCCGCAAGCGTTGCGGGGATTGAATTGTTTCTCGTGGACCCGAAAACGCCGGGCGGTTTGCAATCGGCGGCCGCACGCGACGTGCCGCCCTCCGGTGCGGGACACGCCGCACTAACCCGTCACCAGCGCACGGTGCTCGAACTTGTCGCGCAAGGTCTGTCGAATAAAGAGATCGCTCGCCTGATGAAAATCAGTGAACACACGGTGCATCGGCACATGGCCAATATATTCGATCGCCTGGGGGTATTTACCCGAGCCGCTGCAGTGGCGAGGGGCTTGATGCCGATCGCGTAGCATGGCCCGAACGGGTGATGCCAAAGATGGGCAGATTCCATAGTGTGCTGCCCACACAAGGCCGAACGGGAGACGGACATGGCGATCGACACCGACAAGCTGAATCACTTTCTGAATCAATTCGTGAGCGATCTCGGTGCTGCTGCACATTGTGGCATGGTAGTCATCGGTGACCGCCTCGGCTTGTACAAGGCGCTGGCGGATCACCCGATGTCGGCGCCAGAACTCGCCGCAATAACGTACACCGACGCCCGCTACGTGCGCGAATGGCTTTCTTCGCAAGCGGCCGGCGGGTATGTCACCTATGACGCCGGCGGCGATTTGTTCAGTCTGAGCGAAGAACAAGCCTTTGCCCTGGCCAACGAGAATAGCCCGGCTTACATACCCGGCGCCTTTGAACTGGCGCTAGGTTCGCTGCGCGCCGTGCCGCGCCTGGTCGAGTCGTTTCGCAGCGGCGCTGGCATGGCCTGGGGCGAGCATGACAGCGACGTATTCCACGGCTGCGAGAAGTTCTTTCGCCCCGGATACGCGGCGAACTTGGTGACAAGCTGGATTCCGGCGCTTAGCGGTGTGCAGCAGAAGCTGACCAAGGGCGCCAAAGTGGCGGACGTGGGCTGCGGCAAGGGCGCCTCGACCATTCTCATGGCGCAGGCGTTTCCGAATTCGCGCTTCTATGGCTATGACTATCACCAGGAATCCATTGAAGCCGCACGCGACAGCGCCCGCCGTGCGGGTGTGTCCGATCGAGTTGAATTCAATGTGGCAAGGGCAAAGGAGTTTCCGGGTAAGGAGTATGACCTGGTCACGGTCTTCGATTGCCTGCACGACATGGGAGATCCGGTGGGCGCGGCGCGGCATGTGCGCGAGGCACTGGCACCCGATGGTACTTGGATGATCGTCGAGCCGTTTGCGCACGATGAATTGAAGGACAACCTAAACCCGGTGGGTCGTGTGTACTACTCATTCTCCACCATGCTTTGCACCCCCTGCTCAAGATCGCAGGAAGTGGGGCTGTGCCTGGGTGCGCAGGCTGGGGAGTCGCGGCTCCGCAAAGTGCTGAACTCAGCCGGCTTCGACCAGTTTCGGCGTGCTAGCGAAACGCCTTTCAATATCGTTTTCGAGGCACGCGTGTGATGCACGGCATCGAAGCCCTTTGGGGTATCTATATGCCATCGGCCCGAGGACGTGCACTGGAATATTCGCTTCACGTTATGGTGGGTATCGTAAAGTCGCGGGTTCCGGAATCGGCATCTTCTTGGGATCAGTCGTCGGTCTGGTCACCGTCTTTGGTGTGAGCGCGCGAAATGCGATTCTGCAACTCGCGCACTGAAGCGGATGGACTCCATGTGCGCCGAGCGCGGTGTCCAGCGACCACTCTAGAAAGCGTTGTCGAAGCCAGGTTTATAGCTGTGGCTCCTCGATGGGATCTGCGGGCAGCCTGATGGTGGGCGAGCCATCCTCCTCCACCGTGCGAAGCTTCATGGTAGGCGACGCCTCCTGCGCGAGCTGATCAGGGGGTTGGTCGAGCTGTATCCTAATTGTGGGCGAGCCGTCCTCCTCTAATGGCCGGATCTTAAGAGTTGCCGAGAGCTCGGGCCGAGGCTGGAAAGGCTGCTCGCTGCGCAAAAGCTGCAGCGCGGGCTCAGCCTCGATGGGCTCGCTGAAATAGTAGCCCTGCCCGTAATCGCAGCCCATCATCTGGAGCGCCTGGGCTGATTCCTCGGTCTCAATGATTTCCGCAATTGCCCTCAAATTCAGGCTGCCGGCGATCTGCAGCATCGCAGCCGTCATACCGGTGTTGGCCTGATCCGAGGTCGTGCGATTCACACGCGGGCGATCGATCTTTACGAAGTCGAATGGAAAGAGCTGTAGATAACTCAACGATGAATAACCGGTCCCGAAGTCATCGAGCATCAGTTGGAGTCCCAAGCCATGCAGCTGATCGAGAGTCTCGCGCGCCGCACCGACGTTGCTGATGAGCGCAGCCTCGGTGAGCTCGAACTTGAGCAACGACGGCGGCAACTGTGTCTCTCGCAACAACGACGCGACGTATTGGCTCAATTCGAGATCTCGCAGCGCCGTCGGGGAGAGATTGACGCTGATGAAGAACTCTTGATTGGGTGGCAGACGCCGCAGCCAATCCTCTGCAACCCTGACCGCCCTGAGGATGATCCAACGGGTGATCGGCACCATCAATCCGGTTTCTTCCGCGACGCTTAAAAATCTATCCGGAGCGAGAACCCCTTCCACCGGATGGCGCCAGCGTAGAAGCGCCTCCGCGCCGATCATCTTGTAGGTCTGGAGATTTACGATCGGCTGAAACAGCAGCTGCAGCTCATGCCTTTCCCTCGCAACGTGCAGGTCCGCCTCCAAGCTCACGAGGTTCGCGGCCTGCCCGGCCATGTTCGGCGCGTAGCCGAGGATTTTGGCAGTCTCGTGATGCTTGGCGGCCGACAATGCAATGTCAGCTTCCCGGACAATATCCTCCGCGCGCTGCTGGCCCGAGTCCACCCACGTGACGCCCATGGTTGCCGCGACGACGAGTCGGTGCCGGCGCAAATCGAAGGGCAAGCGCAATTCCTCTTTGAGAGAGCCTGCGATGTTCATGGCCGCTTCCCGGGAAGCAAGATCCAGGATCAACACCGCAAATTGGTCACCGCCCCAGCGCGCCATCACGCCCTCGAATGAGGATATGGTTTTTTCGAAACGGCGCGACGCCTGGAGCATCAATTCGTCGCCGGCCGTATGACCTAGAATGTCATTGATGAGTTTGAATCGGACTATATCGACGATGATCACCGCGAGGCATTGGCGCCGCTGTTTGCGCAGGTCGCGCAGTGCCCGGTCGAGTTGGTCCATGAAATAGCGCCGGTTCGGCAGTCCCGTGAATGCATCATGAAAGCGCACATGATCGAAGGTTTCCTGCAGATTGAGCCGCTGCTGCATCTCCGCGGCGAGCCGTTGATTGGTCGTGCGCTGACGCTGCAGCGCGGCCACCAGGGCCGCGCGTGAGCGTTGCAACTCCTGTGTCAGTTCGTGAGTGCCGAAGGCGAATAGCCATGCCAGGAATACCAGCAGGCCGATTTCCGAGACGAGCAGCGTGGCGGGAAACCAACCGTCGTGAGGTCGGATCGCCAGCTCCAGGTAACTTCCGGGAATCGCGGCCGCCACGGGTAGTCGGATCCTTGCCGCGACCGTGTCCGTCAAGTGTTCCGTACGGGAGTTGACGAAGCTGCGTGCGCGGGAACTACCGGGCTCGACCTGGGAAAGCTCGAAGTCGTAACCCCTGTCAAGCAACCGTCCGAGGTGACTCGCGGCGACTAGCTCGTCCAAGTCTGTGTAGGCAAGCGACCAGCCTGGCAATCGCGCTAGCGCCGATGAGCTGCTTGCCGCTATCGGAAATCGTACAGCTATCAGCCACTGGCTGCCCAGACGCATCGGACCCAGAACGGCTGAGCCGGGTACGGTGTGAGCGGAGTCCGCCGATCGCCATTCGCTTGCAATCGCGTTTGCGGTGGCAGCCTCAGCCGGCCGGGAACCCAGCGCCTTGTCATCACTCGTCATCCAAAAGGTCTTGGCCGCCGGCGGCAGCGATTCGAGTGAGGCGAGCGTATCCCGGTTTGATGGTAGCGGTGCGGCCAAGGCGGCCCGTCGCTCGGCAAGATCGGCCAGCTTTTGCAATAGCGGCTCTATCGCCTTGACGGAGGTGTTCGCGACTTCAGCGGCCGTCTCGCGAGCCACAGCGGCATCGTGCCGCACACTGAGAGCGATCATACGCGAACCGGCGATCAGCACGACGGCTAACACGACGACCGTGGGCACCCAAAGGAATTTGCGTTGGCGTGTCCACGTCGTCACGTTGGCTTGCCGTGGTGGCCGACGTGAAAAATGTAATTGAGCGTTACCGCAACCCGGTTGCTGCCCGCGAGATCCTGGTAGTCAACGACCAGCGTCAGCTCGCCGCGCCGGTTCGGCAATGGTTTGGTCACACCGACATAGCCCTCCCTGAGCGATTTTCCCGGCACCACAAACTCCAGGCCCAACACGGTCGGCGAGACCTGGCCAAAGGCCGCGCCCGCCAGAAAATTCGCCTTGGAGGTGTACGCGTCGATTCGAGCCGACGTGAGATGCGTTCCGAGATTGCCGCTCACCGAGTCTGCGTAGGAAACCGCGGCCAGGATGTGAGGATTCACCAAGTACGATAGCCCGAGCTTGGGCAGATTCCCGTGAGTAGTTTCAACGTCGAACTGTCGGTCTTCCAGTTGCACGGACAATCGATGGGAGTACGTGCCGATTATTCCGGCCGCCACGACCGAATATTTGAAGGCGCGCGGTCCATCATCACCGGCACCCTCGTGCGCTTCGCCATAGGCGCTATAGCGCGCACCGCCCAGTTCACGAGTCAGGGAGCCGTTGAGTGAGCCGAACGTCCACTGGGAAGCGGATATGCCCTGATGTTCCACCGCGACGCCCGCCAGGGTATCGGCATCGAAGTTATGCAACCATCCGACCGAACCGCCACCGCCGCCATTGGTTCCCGGCAGCGTAGAGCCATTGACGCTGAGCACGATCCGATCGTCGGAAACCGGGGCCGGGGGCGAATCCACAGCGACTGCCGTGCGTGGCGCGAGCCAGGCGGCCACCGCCGCGGCAATGGTGAGCCGTGCAAGTCTCATCGCACCTGCCGTATCGCGCCCGTGATCGCGGTCGCGCTCATTTCCAGCGTATCGCCCGTGCCCCCTTTCGCGACCGGGAGCACTGAAACTGTGAAAATACGTTCCTGCTCGCCAGCCAATATGGTTGCGGTACTCGTAACCTGGTAGATCCGCTGATCGATTTCGATATGCATCTTGCGGCGATTACTCAGTCCGGGCTCCCACCAACACTGGCCGGAATTCGATTGAGACAGCAGCTGCGCTGCATCTGCTCCGACTTCCGCGCCGGCAAGCAGCCACTTGGCAGGCCTGTTGAATGCCAACAGACGTCCCTGTGCATCGATCACCAGGGCGGCATATTCAGACGTATCCAATGCCGCTCTCAGGCAGAACACTTCAGTTCCGTCCTCGATGGTCAAAAGCGCCAGGCGAAGTCCCTTGTGCACGACATGCAGTACTCGCACCTGTGTCACTCGCAACTGATCCGCAACACGGATGACGGTCAGGGGCGCCGCGCCATCCGAACCAACGATGAGTTGTTGGACGATGTCGGGATACGAGAAGCACAGTGCTTTGAACAGATTGCGGCCTTCGAGCGGCATTTCTCCGCTGCCCAGATAAGTGCTCGCAAAGTCGCTGCATACGACGATGCGCAGGCTGGCCGGATCGATCAGCAGAGCCGGCAGCGGTAGGTGCTCGATCAGGTTGGACCAGAGTTCCTGCGCGCGCTCCGCTTCGGTCCGCGCCAGAGCGGTATGCGCGCTCAGCCGCTCGAACACGATGCCGACGTATTCGCCCGCCGCCGCACATGCGAACAGCCCGATGGAGAATACTTCGAGCAGCACGATCAGAAAACTTGATGGCGCTGAGAATCCCGGGAAAGACTGCTGTGCCACCGCGCTTTGATGACCGAACAACCACGTCAGCCACGCATCGCTGCCAAGCAGCCCGCTCGCGTACCAACGCAATTCCGGAGCTTGGGCGAGCGCCACGACGAGGACGACGCCGACACTCACCGCAGCCATGAGATAAGGGTGCCAGCGTGAAAGAAAACTTGCGCCAATCACCGGCAGGACAAATACGGTCAAGAACGCGGGATTTTGCAGGGCGCCGACATGCTGCCAGATGTAGCCGATCAGGATGACACCGGTCACATCCATCAGTGTCAACAAGTGATCGTGCCATAGGTCGTGCGGCCAGGTTCGAGACGACAGGATCGTAAACGCGCCTAGAATCCCGCCCACTGCAAGCAGTCCCCAACTCGCTGCCCTGACATCCACCTCAAAACCGTTGGCAAACCAGGGAACACCGGTGGCGATCAAAATGGCGACGATGGTCAACAACCAGATGTCGCTCAGCGGGTGAATGCGCCGATTCTCCCAGCGTGGGCGCGATATCAACTGCGTCCCGTCGGCGTTCGTTCTCATTGCCCCACCGTTGGCACAGGGGGTTGCGCAGCGACGGTCGCGCTGCCCCTGCCGTGCGAACCATTGTCGAAGTTGTTGTCGTCCAGAAACGGCTGCGACTGCACCTTCTTTCCATTCGCTGCCTGGAAATCCTCGACGTGCAATGCCGATGCATGGGCTCGCACCACCTGATTGCGCCGCAAGATCGGCGAGTCGCCGATCACGTCGATGCCGTCGAACTTCGGCTCGATGATGGTGTTGCCGACCGCCGTGCTGGCACCACGGGCGTCCCCGAGCACGAAGGCGAGACCGAAACCGCAGTTGTGCAGCCGATTGGCCCGGACCAGCGTATTGGACGATCCGCGTACCATCACGCCATACGCGGCGATCCCCTCCAACTCGTTGTCATCGATGATTGCGCCGCGGGCGTTCTCGGCGACGATCCCCATCGACGCGCCGCCATTGACGCGATTCCCCCGGATCACCGCCCCCGCACCGACCAGATGCACTGCAACCCCACGGGCATTGATGAACTCGTTGCGCTCCACCAGCACCGGGATATTGCCCGCGACGATCCCGATGCCATCTTCCGTAAACTTATTGTCATGGATACCGATGACATCATCGCGAGAATCGGGCGCGCCGCGCACGGCCCAAAGGCCGGCCTCCTTGTTTTGCGCAAACTCGCTATTGGCCACTGCTGAATTGTGGCCCGCGGCCGCGAAACGCACTCCGAGTCGGACCTTGACGAAGTGGTCGCGCTCCAGCAGCGTATCGCTGGTATTTTCGGCCACGTCCACGCCGACGTCGCACGAAGCAATCGTCGACGCGGAGAGGCGAAAGCGCACGGCACGCACCAAGATTCCGGTGCCGTGACAATTGAGAATCACAATGCCGTCGACCGACGTATTTGGCGCCGCGATATCGAGCACCGGCCCGGCGCTGAGCGCCTGCGCGTCGATCTGTACCCCTGCGGTGGCTCCCAGCAGCCTGACTCCGTGGCCATTGACGAACGCCGGCAGCGCGGTTTCGAGGTTGATCTTGGGAACTTCGATGGAAATGCTGGTCGGGCCGGTTGCGGTCGCCACGACGAATAAGGCTTCGCGCAGGGTGCCCGGTCCCCTGTCGCCGGCGTTGGTGACGTGCACCTGGACAGCTCTCTGCACGACGGGCGACGGCAGCACCCGTTGGGCGCCGCGCCAATGACTCAGTACGACCACGCCTCCAAGCAGCACGAAAACGACAATGGCCGCTATTGGACGATGTCCTATGGTCATGGCCACGCTCCCCTGTTCTTGATTTCGAGGACAAACACGGCATGCCACGAACGACTCAGCGCGCGGCGTCCGAAAGATGCATTGATCGGCAAGGAGAGCGCGGTCGCGAGCGCCAGCATGCCGAACGACAACTTGGCGGGCAGCTTGCGCACGTACGGCAACAGCTGTGTCCTGAAGGGCGCCGGATCAACGCCGGTCAGCGCTCGCAGATCCAGATCGCAATCACGCATGAGGTCCAGATAGACGTTGCGATGACGTGCCCTGAACACCGTCGTATTGCAACGATTCACCATGCGGGCCGGCGCCGCTTCGAGCAGCACCATGCGTGCGCCCGCGGCGAGGTGGGCGGTCATCGCTTCCAGCGCGGCGCGCAGTGCCTGCGGATCGAGAATGTGCTGCAGAACAGTGACGCCCAATACCAGATCGAACCGCTCGCCGACATCAAGAGTCGCCAGATCCCGCACTTCGAAGCGGCAGCGTCCGGCAACGCCGTCGGCAGCCGCCCGTTGTTGGGCCTGCGCGATCATCGTCGGACTCAAGTCCACGCCTAAAACGTCGGCGCCCCGTGCGGCCAGCAGTCGACTCCAGCGGCCGACGCCGCACCCGACGTCCAATACGCGGGTTCCTGGGCCGACCTTCAGCCATGGTTCCAGCGCCAGCCGTTGCTCCAGGTGAATCGCACGATTGTAAAATTCGGGCATTCCGTACGCACATACGGCCGCGAGCCCGTCGCCTTGGGCCGCGAATCGCTGCGCACGATCCTCCCAATATAGGCCTGGTTGATACCGCCCCGGAGCGGGAATGCCGCGGACAGTCATTCATCCTCACTTTTGCCGCGCGACACCCAGATCCGCGGAGGTTTCGTAGTGATCCTGGTAGATGCGTCGTCGAAACAGCCTGAGCGCAAAGAAATTGCCGAAGCCCACGGTCATCGGCACGATATGCGTGATCGTGTAACACACGTACAACGGAACGATGGGCGCCGTGTAGGCTCGTTCCGCTTCCGGCACACACGTAAACAGCACGATCGCTCCGAGCGCGAGATAGCTGGTGACCGCGGCCGCGAAGTACGCGGGGTTGCCGAGGATCCCGTGCGGCACGAAATTATCGAGCAGCAACACGTCCAGACCGCCCAAAAAACTCAGCAGCAGGAGCGCAGCGCTGACGATCTTGACCAGATGAATCGCCAGTCCCAGGCCGCCGATATAGATGAGGTAATTGTACGCGGCGAAGGGCGAGCGGCGGCTGACTCGCAGCACTTCCGGGAAGCGTTCGATATAGACTTTGATCAGACCGTGGTACCAGCCGACGCGCTGCGAGAACCAGCGCGGCAGGGACCTCGGACCCTCCGTGCTCACCACCAGGCGTCCGTCGTAGTAAATGCGTTCACCATGGCCGAGCAGAATCAAGGCGTTCTCGAGATCTTCGGCGTAGACGGAGAGCGAATGTTCATCGAGCGTGCGCGCCAATGCGCTGCGTCGGTAAAAGGACACACCGGACGTGACGCTGAAGTCTGCGAGGCTCTCACGCCCGGCGCCGCACGCCAGCGCGTACTCGAAAGCCTGGAATCGCGCCAGAAATCCGTCGGGCTCGATCATGATCCTCGGGCAGGCGGCAGCCGCGCCGGATCGCTGGAAGTCGCTGACAAACTGATCCAGATCGATGGTGCTGCCCTCGTCAAGCCCGCGAATGCGGATGTCCGGATCGATCACCATGACGGTTTCGATATGCTTCGGTAGAAGCTCGAGCAAGCGGCGCAAGGCGCCGGGTTTACGCCGGTTGACACCGTCGTCGAAACATCGCCACCCAGCCTGGCGCAGTCGCAGCACGGTATTGTCCGTTGAGCCGTCGCTGAGGAGCCACATCCGGTGGCGGTACGGACCGAACGCCGCCATGAACTCCTCGAGGCGGTCCTCCAGATTGAATATGGACGCGATGATGGCAAATGGCGCTGCCGGGACGAGGTGCCTCGCGTCGGGTGGCAGAATGGCAGCGAGATTGATTGAGATTCTGCCGGTCTGTCTACCATCATGAATGCCGCCGGCGCCGATCGTATGACGTCGCCGCATGTACCGGCGCAGAGCGAAATCAATCGCGTCCGTGAACACGATGAGGTTGGCGACGGCGAGCACGAAGATCGAGAATCCGGTGCCTTGGGCATTGGCGACGGACAACACGATCCATCCCGCCGGCAGCACGCATATCGCGAGCGGCGCGAGAAGCGACCATGCCCGAAGGGGTTTCACGCCGTCGCGGCGGCAATGGGTGCCGCCGCCGTCCGAAGCGTAGGAAGTCGGGCGTACAACTCCGACCAGACCTCACTCTCATCGGCGATGTACTGACCGCGCTCCGCCATGACTGGTAGAGAGCTTAAGATCCACAGCAGCGAGCGCAGGCGCGACGGAAGATGTGCGGTGTGCTCCTCGATCTCAGCGAGGATAGCCTCGAAGCTGCTTTCGATGCGCAGTATCGCCTCGGTAACGGTGGGATCGATCGGCAGCATTTTCACCGGCTGCTGCCATGCGATGTCGGTTCCGGCCACACGCTGATGAGCGTACTGCGTTTGAGGCAACAGACTCGAGTCCTGCGCAAACACCGATCCGGAAAATGGAATCACATACGGATACATTCCGATCTCACAGCCCGCCCGCAGCCAGCGATACGCCTCACGCAGCGTTTGCCCGACATCCTCCAGAGCGGCGTGCGGCGAACTCAGGATGAGATCGAGGAACGGAGTCACGCCGATCGCCAGGGCGGTGGTGAGCATCGGCTCGATATGACGATGGATCTGCGCCTTGTTGAACTCGCCGAGCACTTTTTTCGAAAAGCTTTCAATGCCGAAGCCCAACACGCGAAACCCCGCCCTTCTCATGGCCGTGAGGCGCTCGGCGGACATGGCATCGATACGATTCGTGCTGATGAATTGCAGATGCGCCGGAATGCGTCCGCTGTGTTTCGCGGCGACGATTCCCTCGCACAGTGGCAGGATTCGGTGGTCCCGAGTGAAGGTGAAAATATCGTCTTGAAAGATGACGGTACGTACGCGTGGATGCGCCGCGACGATGCGCTCGATCATGGTCAGGCATTCGTCCGCTTCTAGGCGCGCAACGGATGCAACACTGCCTTGAGCCTCATGCAGGAAATTGGTAGCGGAACAGAAGGTGCATCCCATCGGGCAATAGTTGAGCGTAATTAGCCGCACCGAGCGAATCTCGGCAAGATGCGCTTCTCGCGCGGCTTTGCTCGGCAGCGCCCCAATTCGGTAGGCGGATTCGAGGCGGTCCCAATAAGCCGAATACGGCATCTTGTTGTAGGGCGTGCTATAGATCGCATCGCGCAACTCTGTGCGATTCAGAGCACGCTGCGGAATGGACAGGATCTTGCCATCCTTGTTGCGTTCGGCCGTTCCGGTGATGCCGCCCACCGGCTGACCCGCACGTAGGCGCGCCACCAACTCCAGCAGTGGCCGTTCACCTTCACCGAGAACAACCAAGTCGAATGGGCCGATCTCGAACATCAACTCGGGGCGAAACGTTGCCTCCATACCGCCGGCAACGATGAATGCCTCCGGCAGCACTCGGCGCACGATGTGCGCAAGTTCCAGATCGAAGCGCAAGGTCATCCCCGTCGTGGAGACCCCGACGATGTCCCACGCGCCGCTGCGCAGCTCGCGCTCGAGGGCTCGTTGCGGCGGATCGCGACAGCAATTCGGATCAAAGACTTTGACGTCGATACCGGCAGATTCGAGTACGCCCGCGAGCCGCCAAACACCCAGGGGAGGGGCAAGAAAAGTGTATTCACCGCAGTGCGGATCGTACGGACCGATCAGGAGTACTCGAGACGCCCTCGTACCTTCAACGACTCGGGTCAACCGGTTCTCCACGACGAGCTTCTCCCCGGACTCTTAACGTCGATCAGCCACCAACAATTGACGCCTCGAATCGCGAATTTAATCCTTGGCAAGGGATTTCTCTTAGTGGAAGAAGTGCGCCTTTTGTTGTCAGTGAATCGACTACATCAGCAGAATAGAATGTTCATCGGCGCCGGCAATCGGGTGAATTATCTATGCTCGGGGCGGGTGAATACCGGAGCCCGAGCAATATCGCCGGGACGTTACCCGCCAGCTCGCTCTCGGCGAGGCGCGGGGGGGCTTGCGGAACTCGCCCGGTCGCGAATCCTCGCTTCCACCGGCCGTGCTGCGCAATATATTGATTTTACTGGGAAGAGCTCTTGAACGCTCGATCTCGGCATTGTGAGTGCGGTAAGTCGGTAGCAACTCCACGCGTATCTTTCCAAATACTTACCTCGCGGCACCGGTTGCATTGGCAGCGCTGAGCCGACTCGATCAAGTTTGGTTTGCACTCGCGAGGAACCAAGCGCGCATGCCGCGCTTCTTGCGTTTGGCACGGGCCTGCAGTCCCCTCACTCAACGGTGTACGATGCATCACTTGACTTGGGCTGTGGAGCTGAACGATGCCCTCTGCAAGTGTCCATGCAAGTGTCAGGAGTGACGGACGCGCACCATGAACGCGGATGCGATGCGCGACAGCTTCGATTACGACACCTACTGGTGGATCATCGAGCGACTCTCCCGCACCAATCGGCCACTACGCTTCGCGGACTTGGCCGGCGGTTTCCCGACAGCACCGTTCTTCATTCTGCGACACGATGTCGACTACTCTCCTGCTGCGGCGTTGGCTCTGGCAGATCAAGAGGCCAGGCGCGGCGTGCGTTCCACCTATTTCTTATTACTCAATGGCTTTTACTACAACATGCTGAGTCCTGAACATGCGACCTTCGCGCGTCGACTGGCCGCAATGGATCACGAAGTCGGATTGCACTACGACGTCAAATTTCTGGAGGCGTTTCCCCGGCAACAATGGCTTGAATTGATCCGCACGCAGGCAAGCTTGCTCGGCGAACTCAGCGGTAAGCAGGTAACGGCGATCGCCATGCACCAGCCCGGTCTCAATGGCGAGGACCCGATGCGGCATACCGGGCAGTACATGAACGCCTACGACGATCGATTTTACCGCGACATCCCCTACTTTTCGGATTCCTGTCGTGCTTGGTGGAATCCCGCGTGGGAAATGCTGAGCTCCGGACACACGCCACCGCGCTTTCAATTAGCACTACATCCAATCAATTGGGCTGAGCACGATCGTGATCGCGCGACCATTTTCGAAACCCTGCACAGCAACCTGGCACGCACCGTCCAGTCGGCGGGCGATGAACTGCTGCAGAGAATCGCCGAACATCGCGGCGTATTGCAGCACCAGGCCAGAGGGACAAAGCGCTGATGCCGAACGATTTCGATATTGTGTTCAAAATTCTTCGATCGCTTTGGGATCTGGCCCCACAAGATCCACGGCATCATTTGCTGCCACTCGACCGTGCCTCATTGGAGGAGTTTCTGCCGCGATTGCGCGAGTTCGTCGCCGCGGCGCCGGCGCAAATACAGGGTACCGTCGATCCGGGCGCCCTGGTACGCGGCAAGATCGTCTCCATGGGTGAAGGCAGCGTAATTGAAGCAGGCGCCGTGATTGATCCCTCCTGCCGTCTGATACTGGGCGCACGTAGCGTAGTGCGCGCCGGTGCCGTGTTACGGCATGAAGTGGTGGTGGGCGCCGACTGCCTGATAGGCGCACACTGCGAGGTGGTGCGCTCGGTCATTCTTGGTCCGCACAGTTATCTGGGGCATTTCGTCTACATGGGGGACAGCATTGGAGGGCGCGACATCATGGTCGCTGGCAACGTGATGATGGCAAACACACTTGTCGAAAAAGGACAGGTAGGCTTGCGCTATCGCGCCGCTCGGGTCAACACGAACCGTACCAATCTGGGCGCTCTCATCGGCGACGGCGTTCGCTTTGGGGCATCGAGCACACTGAGTCCCGGTTGCATTGTGCTCCCTGGGCTGGCGTTACCTCCGCACGTGGCGCTGTATGGCACGATCGACAGCGGGCGCCGCCGGGCCTTAATGAAGGAATTTGCGCGCGCCTGGGGTGATAAATAAGCGTGCGCCGATCACGCGATTGCACCGCAGCTAGCGCTTTTCATTTGGATACTTCAAGTATGTTCGTTATCCGTGTTTCCGCGTCTGTCCTTATTTTGAATTCGACGCGTCGCGACCGCGCAGCATCCTCCGCCCCACCCGCGTCCGCTATTGGGTGTGACGACGAAAGACCATTGGCCGTCAAGTATCGGCGTAACCAATCGCGCTGATCACTTACTTCTTGAAGACTTAACGCATATACAAGAGTGGATCGCGTGCGCGCTTGGGAAAGCTCCATATTGTGCAAGTAAGCGTCGTCGGGAGTCGTAACACTGCTCCAATCGGATGAGGTGTGGCCCTCGATGCGCACTTCGTTAATTGATCCCTTGTATTTAGCAGAAGTAAGGATACGAACGTACCTTGGAAAGAAGTCCGATAGAATCTGCCGAAACTCCGGCTTCAATTCGCTGCTTCCTGGCGCAAACAGTACCTCCGGCTCTGTGAATCTGATTGCAAGATCCTCCTTTATGATTTGCGCCTTCCATTTCGGAAGATCGTCTTTAAATTCGGCGCGCAGAGATTCAAACAGCGCTTCTTTGATTTCGCTGTACGCGACTGCTACTTGCTTTATTTGGCCCGCATCCGCTTCGATGCGCATCATGTAGGTCACAGCAATCAGGAGGAACATGACCATAAGACCGGTCATCAGGTCGCTTAGAGGTATCCAGTGCGTTTCTTCGGGAACCTCAGAAGGCGATTCTAGTCGATTCGATGACATGTATGCCGCCGATGGCAAGCTGTTGCCTTTGATTCAAAAAATGGCGACAACGCGGTCGGTTGCCACTCGCTTTGATCGATTTCGTCACGGCTTTTGCCAATTCCGATCTAGTCCAACCACGTGCTTTTTGGCGTCCGAAGGCAGCTCCGGGATGTGGTTGCTTAGATCCCTGTTCGTGCCGCTTATAGACGCCTTGAGCAGATCAGTTAGTTCTTGATTGTGGGTCTGAACGGATGCTTTCAACACCGCGGCCAAGGTATCGTGACTTACCCGCGCGCCTTGTTCGATCTGCGTAGCCACAAGCGCAGCCAGATCACGTAACGATGCGTTAAGGCGTTCTGACTGCGAATTCGCCTGCGCCAATAGCTTGCGCAAGGATTCAATTGCCGGGGTAAAAACGGATGCTTTGTCGACCAATTCACCGTACTGCAGAGAAGCATTTGCCAGGTAAGTGCGTGTTGTCAGCTCTTGCTCAATAAGTGAATTGAGCTGTTGCTCGTATTGCTTCTGCCAGGCAACAAGCTTTCCTATCGCCGAGTTAAAATCGTTAAAGTTTTGCCCGAATTGTTCATCGACTTTGGTATTGAAATCGCGAATTATTTCGGACAGTGCTCGAATCAGGGCCTCGGAGTTGGCTTCGACCATGTTTTCCGCAAAACGTTCGAGCGCACGTTTGAGCCCCTCGAGGCGATCGTTGGTATCAGTTCTCAATAGTTTCAGTTCACCGAGTAAAGTGGCGTCGTCAGTCCCCGCAATAGATCGATTTAGTTTGCCTAGCTGAACCAATAAATCATCAACGGTTGCTTCAGCTGTTACTCCAGTCTTGGATAAAGGCGGCAGCCCAAAAAACAGGATCCTTAACTTAATGGTTAGAGCGCATCCGATTCCGAAAACCGAGGCCCAGAACGAGGTGCGAATGCCCCGAAGCAAATGAGGAACGCTGTCTCGGACGTTGGCTGGATCGAAGTCGACAAGGCCCCAAGTAATTCCAGCAAAGCAAAAGAAAATCCCAAACGTGGTTAGCAAGGCTGGTCCCGCCGCTGCCACCTTTCGATTCCAGCGGGAGTGAAGGCCGATTGCCAAGATCAATATGAGAAAAATCGATACTTGGGTAAAGACACCTAGACTAAGGAAAATATGGTCCACACCCCGCTCCCAATGGACTTTCTAGGGTGGTCACCGCGTGCAAATCTTCCATGTTCACGCGCATGCCCTTGACGTTGATCGCCGTTTCGCCTCGATGGCCGACTGCGTGTCGGATAAGCATAGACGGCGCGGCAACGGGACACAATCAGGTGAATTATTGAGGGATGGGATAGGCAGACCGGTGCGGGGTGCAAGGGGTCTTTAGCCGAATGCGCCCAGCGGAAACGCCCAGGTGGCGAACCAAACCGAAATCAGAACTCCCTTAGATTGCAGGTCCCTTGTGGGTGATTTCGATTTCACCCTGAAAGAATAATATCTAATGATATCCTAGTATTACGTGACCTTTGTCTATTCAATATTAATTGTTCTGAAGTCTACAACCACCAGGCCATTGCGAACCCGCCGGGCGATCCCGAGCTGTCATGCCAAGTTCTGTCTTCAAGATTGCTTTATCTAGGACTCCGTATGGATACCCCCAAATGTTCCCCGCCAGATCGGTGGCTGCGCATGGCAGTGCTCGGAAACTAAGCGGCGCGGGCAGCGACTCGAACGAACCGTCAGGCCACTTGATGTTTGGATCCCCGGGCGTAAAGTCACATCAGCGGCTGATGCGCATGTTTCGTTGCACGCTATGAACGCTGTGTCGGAATTGGAGCCGTCAATGAGCAGTGTACAAATCGGGCAGAAAAGCTACGAGATGCCCCCGCGAGAGGGGATCAGTATCGCGCACTTTCTCACCGTCGCCGACATCGAGCGATCGGCTCGATACTACGAAAAGGTCTTCGGCGCTCGCGTTCTGAGCCTGGGCGACGGCAACGCGCCAGGGTACCTTCAGCTTGCCAATATCTGGATGATTCTGAACGTTGGCGGCGGGCCGACCCCGGATAAGCCGACGGTAACGCTCAGCGTCCCTGACCCAAATCACATCAACAGCTTTATGAATTTCCGCGTTGCGGATATTCAAGCGTGCTATGAACTATGGAAAAGTCGAGGAGCGGAGTTCATCACAGCGCCGATCCCCAAGTACGGCGAGACGCGCTGCTATATCCGCGATCCTGACGGATATATTATCGAGGTCGGACAGAGCACAGATCTTACTTACGGTTAACGCTCGGCCCGCAAAAAGCATTCTTATAGGATCAACGCCCTGGACGCATCTCAGGGCGATATTCTGAAGACGGCGGTTCAGGAGATTGTTCATCCTTTGCCGGTGTTAGAACGGAGTTTGAAGGTCGCGCGCCGTGCGACTTGGACGGTCCGAACGCACGGCCTCTCTGACAATGCACTCAGTCGAACTGCTTCCGTACCACGGCTTAATGAAATTGACGTCTCGCATCAAATCGCATCGCTTGCAAGCGCTCCGCAGATATCACCATTACTACTTTTGAAGGAGACATCGTATGAGACGCATTTCGCTCGTTGGGGTTTCGGCCGTGACGCTCGCCGCCTTAGTCACCTTCCTAGCGCCGGCAGCTGAACATGCAGATGGAGAGGCCGCACCGATCTTCGGAATCAAGATCTTCGCCGGATACCGCGACTGGAAACTGATCTCCGTGGCGCACGAAGCAGGAAATCTAAACGATATTCGAGCCGTCTTGGGCAACGACGTTGCGATTAAGAGCTATCGCGAGGGCAGGCAATCGTTCCCGGACGGTGCTGTAATCGCCCGACTCTCTTGGAATTACGTACCATCCGAAGAGAACAACAAAGTATTTGGCCGCGATCAGTCCTTCGTCGCCGGATCGCCTCCGGTTTGGTACCTGCAGTTCATGGTCAAGGACTCAAAGAAATATGCTTCAACCGGCGGCTGGGGGTACGCTCAATTCGACAAGGACGGCAAGCCTGCTGACAACGCGAAGCATGGAACCTGTTTCCCGTGTCACGTGCCCGTGAAAGATCGCGACTATGTCTTCACTCATTACGCGCCTTAGCCATGAGAATCTTTCGGCGCTCGGCCGATCAGAAAGGCGGATCCGACGGCGGGGCAATCCCGACGTCGCACACCGTCGCGGTAAATTAACCAATAGATAAAGGAGCCGCATCGATGTCTCACAAAAAAGTGCTGATCAGTATTACCTACGCCTCGATTCTGGGGATCTTGGCCACCGGAGCCGCAATATCCGCCCAAGACCGGTACAGCCTCAAAGTGCCGGGTGGGCTCGCTTTTTCAGAGTTCAAGGGATACGAAACCTGGCAGGCCATTTCTGTCAGTCATAACGGAGACAAGCTGGCTGTGATTCTCGGGAACCCCACCATGATCGACGCCTTCAAGTCAGGCATTCCCGAGAACGGCAAGCCCTTCCCCGATGGCGCCAAGATGGCAAAAATTCATTGGGTAGCAAAGAAAAAGGAAGCTTATCCCGCCCAGCCTCTGGTGGCAGGCGCTTTCCACGATGTGGACTTGATGGTGAAAGACAGCAAGCGATTTGCAGATAGCGGTGGCTGGGGATATGGAGCCTTCGAATATGAAGCCGCCTCCGACAGTTTTCGGCCCGCGAACGCCTCTGACCAGCCACCGCAAGGAAACGATGCCAAATGCGGAGCCGCATGCCACACCGTTGTTAAAAGTCGGGACTATGTATTTACGGAATTTCCAACGCGGTGAAGTCCCGGTCTACTAGGGACCTGTTCGATCGGTGTGTCGGAATTGGAGTTCGCGTTGCGGATGTTCAAGCTTGCTATGAATTATGGAAAAGTCGAGGAGCGGGGCCCTAATCGAAACGCATCAGCGCCCCGCCCTTCCTAAATCAGAGCCTTCTATGGAGGAAAGCGGCAACAATCATGATGTAAAAGCGCTGTCCCCCAATGAATATAGATGGGTGGCTCAAAGCCTATATGCTTCAGGATGACCAACCCATCACACAACGGGATGAAAATTGCTATAGCGAAAAGTATTGCGGTTGTAGGTCGGTCTCCCCTCAAGAGAAACGCCAGGACTACCAGACATTCGCATCAGAACTGAACGGGACCGACCGCTCCAATCCAGCGTCGCACCTTGGTGGGATCCTTTTCGTCCATGTAAAAAAAATGAGACATGACAGGTTTCACAATCGGCTTGCTGGTGTCATTGGGCTTCATTGTGACGATGCCGCGGAACACCTTGATCGACCCGCCGTCCCAGTATTCGAGAACGTCGTGATGGGCCGTGAAACCGGTATCGATGAAGGCGCGCAAATTCTCGCGGATGGCCTCACGTCCATGCCAATCAGCAACACCGAGGCTGCCGATAGCGTCCTTGGTAAAGCAATCGAATCCCTTTCCGAAAGTCTTGTCGTCGATTTCCTTCCAGAAAGCCAGCAGCCATTCGGGTGGCTCTTTCTTGATGAATGTCATGGTCATGGTGTTCTCCGTTGCTGGTAGTGTTTGGGTGTCAGGCAGGGCCGTAGCAGCGGGTGGCAAGGAAATCACTGCCGCCGCGGCGGCCATGCCGGCAAGTAGATGTCGACGATCTAAGTTCGCTGAGTCCATGCAACTCTCCTGGCTGTTCTGCGCTAGGCGCTGAGCATCGATCGCTCAGCATGAGGGACAATGTAAAGGCGATTGTCTTGGCGGAATGGCCAATAATCCCTCGCTTTTCGCCATCCGCTCATTGCACGGCACAATACCCAGGCGAGCGGCGATCCGGCATCCACCGGGTCGAGTTGAAATAGCTTGCGCGATCTCATCGCCGCGCAATTTGGCGGCGAGACGCCGGGCTGCGTCGATTCCCGCGGTAAGAGTAGACAAGATCAATTTACCCAGGCAGACTTTGGCGGCAATGCCACAGTCCCCTCGGTTCGCGCCAACTGCCGTTCGCGTCGTCGAATTGCTCGCTTTTCCATTGGTACAGTTGCTGGACGTCACTGGACCGTTTCAGGTATTCGCCTCCGCCAACGATCTCGTACTCGAGGCGGGAGGAAGGCCGCCCTATGATGTTCAGGTTGTGACGAGAAGCGGCGCGCAGGTAACTGCTTCAGCCGGACTCAAACTTTCGACCGCTCCGCTGTCGCACGCCAGTGCTACCGTGGACACATTGATGGTGGCCGGCGGCCGGGGTGTCGAGGCGGCGGCGGCTGATCCAGCAATAATCGAATGGGTGCAGGCGCGAGCAAAACGGGCGCGCCGCATTGCCTCCGTCTGCACCGGAGCATTTTTATTGGCCGCGACCGGTCTGCTCGACGGGCGCCGCGCCGCCACCCATTGGTCGTATTGTGCCGAACTTGCCCGACGCTTCCCCAAGGTGCGCGTCGAATCCGATCCAATCTTCTTGCGCGATGGACCTGTCTGGAGTTCGGCAGGGGTGACGGCCGGCATCGATCTTGCGCTCGCGCTCGTGGAAGAGGACTTGGGATCTTCGCTGGCACTGGCCGTGGCGCGATATCTGGTTGTTTTCATGAAGCGCTCCGGTGGGCAGGCGCAGTTCAGCACCGTGCTATCGCTGCAGGCGGCGGACGATGAGTTCGGGGCGCTGCACGAATGGATTAACAATCACCTGGCTGATCACCTAACGCTTCCCGTTTTGGCAGAGCGGGCACGAATGAGTGAGCGCAGTTTCAGCCGCCATTATGCCGAGGCAACCGGCCTTACCCCTGCCCGCGCAATTGAGCGACTGCGAGTCGAAGCGGCGCGGCGACTGTTATCGGAATCCGGTCTGCCAGTGAAAAGGATATCTCAGCGTTGCGGTTTCGGTTCCGAGGAAACGATGCGCCGCAGCTTCCTGAGGCTGTTGGCAGTAACTCCGCAGGATTATCGCTCTCGGTTCCGAGCGTGACATGAGCCTTCGGTCGGAGCTGGTTGCTGCTGCCGCCGATCAGGCGGAATGGTACGGATGGCAGCGGCAAACGCTTTGTGTGGGTAACACTCGAGCCCCGCCGTTCTCGCACCTTGGGCGAATTTCCAGCCTATATTGCCTCCCCTGGTGCTCTCGGCTTAGCGATAGTGCGGTGCGCTGCGCTGCGGGACACAACCGCAAAGCGCTATTTCTGCCACGCGCGGCCTACGAAATGATCCGGACTTGCTAACCGCCAACCAAAAACCCCGTCTAATGTGTCGGTATGGAAGAGAACGAGCACTCAATCATCCGGGCGGTTCTATCCGGAAACAAGGAAGCCTACGGCGCCCTCGTCGTACGCCACAGCTACGCTATCTTTCGAGTCGCTTTCCGCATTACCGGCGACCAAGCTGACGCGGAAGACGTCGTTCAAGAAGCTTTCCTTCTCGGCTATCTGAAGCTCGAAAGCTTCGAGGCACGCGCCAAATTCTCAACCTGGATCTACCGCATCGCAGTCAATTGTGCCCTGAATCTGAAGAACAAACGCAAACCCGACGCCTTCCGGATCGCTGAAGACGCCGACATCACGCAACATCAAGTCCAGGTCGCAGACACTGCCGCCAGCCCGGAGCGCCTCCTCCTCAGCCAGGAGATTGATGCACTCCAGGCCCGCGCCATGCAGGAACTCACGGCCATCGAGCGCACGGCATTCGTCCTCCGCCACATGGAAGACCGTAGCACGGAAGAGATCGCCGCCACGCTTCAGATTGCCCCCAACGCCGCCAAACAAGCGGTCTTCCGTGCAGTCCAGAAGCTCCGTCGCTGCCTCGCACCACTCAGGGTGACCGCATGAACCATCTCACCGAAGAACAACTCATCGAGCACTACTACGCAGAATCCGCACAGTCCGCGGGCATCGAGCGCCACCTGCGCGAATGCAACGGATGCGCGGAAACCTACGCCGAGTTGCGCACCGACCTCGATGCCATCGAACCCATCACGGCCCCGGCACGAGCGGCCGGCCACGGCCAACTGGTCTGGCAGTCCATCCGCAACTTCGTTCCTGTACACCGCCAGCAACAGCAAGGCCTCTGGCAGCGTTTCAGCCATACCAAAGGCCTAAGCTTCGCTACGGCCTGCACCCTTCTCATCGCCGTCGCCTTTTTCGCCGGACGCCAATGGGAGAATTATCAGCGCCCGCTCCAAATCCAGGCAGCAGCCAACGACCGAGCCCGGCAGCCCATCGGTCTCGTCGTCCTAGGCGACCACCTCGGCCGCTCGGAGCGCTTCCTAGTCGCACTCAGGCATGGCGATTCCACCGAATCGAGCGCACTCGTGAAGGCCGAGGCGCAGGATCTTCTCTCCGCCAACCGCCTCTACCGCGAGAGCGCAATAAAATCAGGAGATCCCGCCTTTGCCGCCGCCCTCGATCGCCTCGAGCGCGTCCTCGTCGAGATTGCCAACGAACCTCCTAACGGAAGCCACGCGCGTCTCGCCGAGCTGCAAAAAGAATTGAACACCGACGGCCTGCTTTTCGAAGTCCGCGTCCTTCGCTCCCGTGTGCAGGACGAACAAAGGGAGCAGCAACCCGCCGCCGTCCGAACGCTAGGAGTACTCATTTAAATGAAAGCCACATCACTCTTCTTCACTGCCGTCCTCATCTCGACCCTTTTTGCGCCGAGAACCCATTCGGCTGAACTGGCCGCGTCAGAACCAGTCACGTCCGTGTCCCCTGCCGACAAGGATGCGGCTCTCTACTATGACGGGAGCCGAGCCATCAACGAAGGCCGCTGGTCCGACGCCATCGCCCTCTTCAACAAGGTCGTGCAGCAGCACGGCCAACGGGCCGAGGGCGCTCTCTATTGGAGAGCCTACGCAGAAAACAAAGAAGGCCAGTCCGCGCGCGCCATTAGCAGCTGCGCTGAGCTGCGCCACATCGCTGCCAAGAGCGAATGGCTCGACGAGTGCGGTGCTCTCGAGATCGAGATCCGCGGACACAGTGCGCAACCCGTGCAGCCCCAGGCTGAGCAAGACGAAGATCTCAAGCTCCTCGCCCTCAACGCCATCATGCAGCAGGACGAGGCGCGCGCCATCCCCGCGATCCAGCAAATCATCAACGGCAACGGCTCCGACAAGCTCAAGGAGCGCGCCCTGTTCGTGCTGTCCCAGAGCGACTCCAAGCAAGCCCAGGACCTCATCGGCCAGATCGCGCGCGGCCAATCGAATCCCGCCGTGCAGGTCAAAGCGATCCACATGCTCTCCATTCGCGGCAAACAATCCGTCGAACTCCTCGGCGACATCTACCGGCACAGCAGCAACGACGCGGTAAAAAAAGCGATCCTCCAGTCCTATCTCGTCACCGGAAGCCCCGACAAACTCGTCGAAGCCGCACGCAACGAGTCCGATCCACAACTGGTCAAAACGGCCCTGCAATCGCTCGGAGCGATGGGAGCAACCACACAGCTGCAAACCTTCTACAACGAAACAAAGAGCAGCGAGGCCAAGGAGCACATCATCAACAGCCTCATCGCCGCGGGCGCCAAAGGCGCCGCAGTCCTTGGAACCATCGCCGCCACCGAGCAGAACCCTGACCTCCGCCGCAGAGCCATCCGCAACCTTGGCATTAGCGGAGGCCCGGACCTCGCGCCGAAGCTCGTCTCCATCTACCAGAACAACAACGACCCCGACACCAAAAAGGCCGCTGTCGAAGCCCTCTTCCTGTCAGGAGATGCACACGATCTCGTCACTCTCGCGAAGGCCGAAAAAGATTACGCCCTCCAGCAAAGAATCGTGCAGCAGCTCAGCATCATGCAGAACCAGGAAGCAACTGCCTACATGGTCGAAATCCTCAACAAATAGCCGCCGCCCGCTCATCCCAGATCTTCGCCAAGAGGAACCTGTCGTGAAACTCATCGCTCTTGCCCTCATCCTCAGCGCTTCGGCCAGCGCCGCGCAGCAACCCAAAGTCGTCAACACGCAGTTCACTACCGAGCCCGCAGGCTCAGGATTGTCCGAGACGGTGGCGCGACTGCAGCGCTCAGGTCAGACCCTCTGGCTTGGATATGAAGTACCTGCTCTTCCGCGAACGAATTTCAGCTCATGTTCAGATTATGAGGGTGCATCGGAGTCTGAAGATGGATGCTGCGGTGAATATCAACTCGAGTCCTCGCGACCCGGCTCTATTGCGCGAGACGGCGTGAGCAGCGATCAGAAGCCCTCGCCTACGAGCATGTACGTCCTCCTGCGCCTCGATCACGGAGTCATCGGCAAGATCCGTCCCGCCAACGCGGGGTGCCGGCTCAACGCAAGCGGCATCGCCTTTACCTGGCTCACCGGTGTCCGGCCCGACGACAGCGTCGCCTTCCTCGCCAAACTCGCGGCCCGGCCCGAAGACTCTTTGGACAAACGTGCTGCCGAAGGCGCTCTTGTAACTCTAGCCATGCACGCCAGTCCCGCCGCAACTACCGCGCTGGCTTCCCTCTCCGAACCCTCCAACCCGGCACGCCTCCGCGAAAAGTCCGCCTTCTGGCTCGGAGCCGAGCGCGGACACGAGGGCTTCCGAGTTCTCCAGGGACTGCTCATCAAAGAGCAAGACCCAAAGCTGCGCGAAAAACTGGCTTTCGACCTCTCCATCAACTCCGACCCTGCTGCCATCGAGGAGCTGCTCAAGATGGCCCATTCGGATGCCAGCCCAGAGGTTCGCGGTCAAGCCATCTTCTGGTTAGCCCAGAAAGCCGGCAAGAAAGCGGGCGCCTCCATCATCGACGCCATAGAAAACGACTCCGATATGCAAGTCAAAAGGAAAGCGGTCTTCGCTCTGAGCCAACTTCCCAAAGATGAAGGCATTCCCAAGCTGATGCACGTAGCCGACAGCAACTCCAACCCCGCCATCCGCAAGGAAGCCATCTTCTGGCTGGGCCAATCGAAAGATCCCCGCGCCCTCGAATACCTCGAAGCCATCCTCAAACGGTAGTCCGACAACCTCTGGCAGCCGCCAGCCTTTAAGAGGGGTGTTCTTGGGGTATCCAATCCAAACCGAAATCCGAAATTCCTCTAATTCCTACCGCTGCTCAAATCGGGGGACGTGGCCACCGCCCCATCTCGTATTGCCGCTTGAAGCATGTCAATGTTTATGCCTGTTAGAGTTTTGAACCTTATGCAGTACCCGCTCACGGTCGCCTTGCCGAGTTTTTTTCCATACGTATGCGCTAGGTATGTCTTGTCTTTGATACCAAGAATGTAGACAGAGATTCCGGTTTTGTTTGCACTCATGCCAATTTGATAAAACTCTCTGGTTTTTCCATCGGAATATTTTATGGTGTGAAATCCATAGCCAATATTCGGATTAGAGACAATTTTGTTTTCACTGTTCTTACCATCCAAGAACCACAATTTGCATGCAGGTAAACTTTGCAGAATCAGCCGGTGCAACGTTTGCATATCACTACGTTTCGGCTCAGGTTGGCTGGCAATATATTTTTTGATTTGGTCTTGTATGTTCATATAAACACTTAGACTTCGGGTTGATTACTTTTATCAGCAACTGGCCAGGGTGACCAGAGGCCGTCCACCGTCGCCACCTTCTTCATTGGTCCAGATGAGGCGCGAGTGCGGCGTGACATCGAGGGTGTCTTGGACCAGGCAGGGCCCCCAAGTTGACATCCAGCGGGCGCGCACTCGGTCACCCCTTGCATGCGGCCAATCGGTATGTTAAACACTGAACCATATGGTTCAGTATACCCGAACCGACTTCGATGCCTCGTTCGCCGCGCTCTCGGACGCCACCCGACGCGGCGTTCTGGAGCAGGCCGGGCTCGCCATCACGGAGAAGTGCGAACCTGCAAGCTCGGCCTGCGGCGACTGGAGGAAGAGGCCGCATGGATCGAGAAGTACCGCCGGCTCTGGGAGGCACGCTTCGACGAGCTGCTCAAGCAGTGGTGGGCGCCGAAGTCGATGGGCATGTCCTTGCTTTCCTGCGAGCTGGATGTTCGGGCCGGGGGCAGCTACCGTTTCGAATTCGGCCACGCGGACTGGGAAAAGCCGATGGCATTCTTCGGTAGGTATCTCGAGGTGATACCACACTCGCGCCTCGTTTGGACCAATGAAGAAAGTGATGGCGGTGCCGTTACCACCGTGACCTTTGAGGAAAAAGCCGGCAAGACGCTGCTGGTCATACACGACCTCTATCCCTCGAAGGAGGCTCTCGATGCCAACGCCGGGGCGGAAGGTGCGATGCCCGAGACGTTCGCGCAACTGGACGAGCTTCTCCTCACCCTGGGCGCGAGCGTATGACCACGCGTCGCGAAGTATTGGTTCTCGGCGCGGCAGCCATCGCGATGCCCGGCGCGGGCAGGCTGCTGGCGGCCGTGCCCCGTGCCTCTCGTCCCCTCGATATCCTGGTTCTGGGAGGCACCGGGTTCTTCGGTCCGCATCAGGTCGAGTACGCACTCGCTCGCGGCCATCACCTCACCCTTTTTAACCGCGGACACAAGGATGCGGCGGCGATTTATGGGAATCGGGTGGAAGTCTTGATTGGCGACCGCGATGTGAAAACCTCACCGGGCCTTGCCGCCCTCGAAGGGGCGCGCCGCTGGGATGCAGTGATCGACAACTCGGGTTACGTCCCGCGGCACGTACGCGATTCGGCACAACTTCTGAAAGGGAGGGTGGGCCGCTATCTGTTCGTATCGACTGTTGCAGTCTATGAGGGCGGCGAAAAGATCTGCGTGGAAACCTCGCCCTTGCGCCTGCTCTCGAACCCCGAGAACGAACAGCTGACCGGAAAGAGCTACGGCGAGATGAAGGCTGAGGGTGACCGAACCGTTCGGCAGCTATATGGACCCGCAGCAATCATCGTGCGGCCCACCTTTGTCGTCGGCCCAGGAGATGAAACCGATCGCTTTACCTATTGGGTGGCGCGAGCGGCAGAAGGAGGCGTGGTGGTCGGTCCGCGCGCCGATGCTAAGGACCTGCAGACCGTGGACGTGCGCGACCTCTGTCCTTGGATGGTGAGGCTGATCGAACGCGACACGAGCGGGGTCTTCAACGCCGCAGCTCCGCCGGAGCCGTGGGACCGTGTGCTCGCCGGCTTTCGGCCTCTCAGCGAGCGGCCGGTGCGCTTCGTACGCCCTCCGGCCGCCATTCTCGAGGAACTGAAGCTGGATTTTCCTCTCGTGTCCCCTACGATTGCCGGTGGGCACGTGGCCAATGAGCGCACGACGTTCGATGGCAGACGCGCTCTGCAGGCGGGGCTTAAGTATAGGCCGCTATCAGAAACGGGCCTCGCCACGTTGGAATGGTGGCGTGCGCAGACATCCGAGCGACGCGCAGCCGCGGCGAAGTACTGGCCAACAACTGAGCAAGAAAAAGCCGTGCTCGAGCATATGTCGCGGACGTGATCGCCTAAGCACTCATTCGAAACTCATCGATCAGACTGAGATCGGTGAGGTCTGGCCGTCGGGTTAGAGATAGCCGCATCAGGGCACAATTTCTCTCAGCACAGCGCCGATTTCAGCGTGGAGGACGAGATCCGCCCTGCCATCCATGTCGGTGGGCTCGCGGTTGACAATGGCGAGCGCGGCACCGTTCGACTTTGCAACCATAGGTAGTGCCGCGGCGGGATAGACCACCAGCGACGAGCCGAGCACGAGGAACAGATCGCAACCACGCGAAGCGGCGTCGGCACGGCGCATCGCTTCGACGGGCATCGGCTGACCGAACGAGATCGTCGCCGTTTTGACGATGCCGCCGCACGCTCGGCAGGTTGGCAGCGTGCCTTGCTCCAGAAACGGGTCGCGCAAGTCCTTCAATTCATGTCGCAGGCCGCAAATAAGACACGTGGCATAGCCGGCATTTCCATGAAGCTCGATCACCTGATCTGCGGGCACGCCCGCGTCCTGGTGCAGATTGTCCACATTCTGCGTGATCACGTGGCCGACCTTGCCGGTGCCGACCAGGCGCGCAATGGCAAAATGACCTTCATTCGGTTTGGCGCCCACCCAGCCGGCCGTCCCGGAAAAGGTGCGCTGCCAAGCCTCGCGCCGCGCGTCTTCGTTGTGCATAAATGAGTCGAAGTCGATCGGTTTCATCCGGCTCCAGACGCCGCCCGGGCTGCGGAAGTCCGGAATTCCAGATTCAGTCGACATGCCGGCGCCGGTGAAGACGACGGTTCGCGCCGAACCGGCAAGAAGTGCCGCGAGGCGGGCGATCGCCGACATGGCGGCGTTATGCGGTGTGCCAAGAACGCGGGGCAAGTCTATTCCACTCAATAAGTTTAAAATCGCCGACAGCCAGCATGGTTGGTCCCAGTGTACGCTATGAAGTTGCGGACTGATGCTTCTCCAAGCAGGTCCTCATAGGCAATATCTCCTTTACATCATTGTTTAGGGGCCACGTCATGCAGACCGATTCTTTCGCTGGCATGTTCAATCAGAACGCAGACCAGTGGGCAAGGCAGGAGCCCTTGATCCTTTCAGATTTCACGGCCCGACCGCTCGTACTGCAGGAACTCGCGCCCGTAACAGGTAAGCATGTGTTGGATCTGGGGTGCGGCGAAGGATACATGGCCCGTTTGGTGGCGCAGGCAGGTGCCCAGTCAGTTTTCGGCATCGATATCTCCAGCGCGATGGTCGCGCGTGCACAACAGGCCGCGATCGGTGCGCCCTGCCCCATGATTTTCGTGAGCGGCAATGCCACTAATTTTCAGGATTTTCCACGACAACAATTCGACCGGGTGATTGCCGTGTTTATGCTTAGCTATCTGAGTCGCGCTGACATGACCGCGGTATTCCGGACCGTGCGTTCGCGCCTCGCCCCGGGCGGTCGTTTCATTTTCACGGTACCGCACCCATTTCTGCCCTATATCCGCCCACTCGAGAAGCCCGTTTACTTCGACTCAAAGGGACGAGACTACTTCGCCGGTGTCGATCAGTCCTATGAGGGGTACATCTGGCGACGGGATGGCAAGACAGTTCCAGTGAGTTACATGCATAAGACCTTCGCCGACTATTTCAACGCCCTGGATGCCGCCGGCTTCCAAACGCTACCCAAAATCATTGAACTGACGGTAACCGAGGAGCATCTGGCTCTGGACCCCGCGTTTTTCGAAGGTGCAGTAGGTTATCCACTGCAGGTACTGTTTCGCATTGACGTGCCGTAAGCATCTGGTCGCAACCCCGCAGTTTCGAGATTGACAGCATTCGGCCGCATCACGCACGCGGCATCGCAGCCCGTCGCTTGTTGTGGGACCTAAGAGACTGCGCTGAAGAGAAATGTGGTGATCAGCGCGGCAGCGACGAATGCGAACAGGCGAACCGTGTTCATGAGCTTTTCCTCGAGTGAGATTCTACGATCCTGCAATCTACTCGAGTGACAACGCTCGCGTGTTTCCCGCTGTAATCCGGCCATTACAAATGTAACCGCGCCGATCCGCCACAGCACTTAGTCCGACTTGACGGCTTTCGCTTTCGTTCTTACTGCATCAAGATGTGCATTTGCCTCGTCTTTGCAGGCTTTTTGCGCGTCACCCTCAAGCGCCTGGCACTTTGCCAGAGCGATTTTTGTGTCGCCCTCGGCCTGAGTAACCGCAGAGTCTGCAAGAGCGCCGACACTCTTGTCCGCCACTTTGGCTAACGCATCCGCCCGGTCCTTACCGGCCTCGGCTTCTACCTGCTTCACTTTCTCGTCCGCTTTTGCGTTCTCATCGGCCGCTTTGCTCTGGGCTTTGGCGACGTTCTCTTGAACCTTCTCGGGAGATTCGGCCTTGTTGCAAGCTGACAGGCACAATAGTGCGCTGGCAAGCAACCCGAAGCTAAGTGTCAATCTCATTTGAATTCTCCGGTTTTCCACTCGACAGCATGAAAGGTTAACGGTGAAGCACACTCAACGCCCACCCCGTAACGCCCGATTTGGAGTAGGACAATTGCCATACCGAGTGCCAACGCGCGCGGTCGGTGCCCGCGGCAGAAGCATTACCAATCGCAGCCTGCTGTTTGTGGATGATTGCATGTAAAAACTAGTCGAACGCTGACCTACTGCTAAACACTGCAACGCCGCTCATCGCGAAGCATCCGGGACATTGATTTGATCTCCGCGGGACAGTTACTTCACGATGGACTACGCTGACATGCTTCCGGACCCTACATACTACGCCGCCTCAGTCGCAGATCATTTCGTTCGTGCGCGAGTGCACCGAACGTCGGGCCACACAGCAGCGCATCGGAGAACCCATGTCTGACGTGTACCTGTATTTCTTCGTCTCAAGAACGGGTCCTAACTCAACGACCATTCGCTCGACGCGACCGGCCACACTTGAAGCGATCAAGGGCAGGGGCGAACCCGTCATGGAGTCGCAGATCGTCGTTGATCACACGGCAGTGGATGCGGAAGGCTTCCTCATTGCCACCGATGCAGATGATTCTGGCGTCGCAAACGACATTGCTACCCAGATTAGGTGCCTTGAACTCCGGGCAGCTGCTCGCGATAGCGAAGCTTGCCTCAGTAGCGATGGCGCAGAAAAATATGTGCTGAACCTGGAAAGTACCTTACTGCGCATGCAGGCTGGAATCCTGAGGAATGGGCGTGCCGAAGTACCGGCTGGAGAATTGGCCTACCGTAGAGATTTGAACGCAGCGCCGGCGGGCGGATTCAAAGCGTAAGAACGGGTCTTTGCTGAGGTTGTGGTTCGCTTGAGAGGCGATAACGCCGCGATTGCCGATATAGTGAGGATCCGAAAGTTATGAAAGAACATTTGCAACTGATAGACCCCGATTACTATCGTTCCGTGCAATTGCTCATTGCGCGGACCGAACTCAAGCAATTACGCCAATGGCGCGTTGACGTTAAGAGACGGAGCAAAATTCCTCTCGGGATGCGGCGCTGCCCAGACAGCTCTCATCAGGTGCCCGCGCGAACTGCGGTAACGCGTTGAATGGCATCGAGGCTCCGGTCGACATCTTTGTCGGTCGTCGCCCAGCTGCTGATGCTGATCCGCATTGCCGTCCGTCCCTGCCATACCGTCGGTCCGCACCAGCATGTCCCCTCTCTCTGCAGCGCAGCAACGACGTCGCGTGTGCGCTGAGCGTCGCCGAAGGCGACCAGCACCTGATTCAAGACGACCTCGTTCAGTACCTCGTGCCCGGCTGCCCGTAAACCAGCCGCGAACACTCGGGCCTGACGGCAGTTGCGTTCGAACAGGTCCACAAGACCAGTACGGCCCAGCGATCGCATCGCAGCCCAGACTTCGACACCGCGCGCGCGTCGCGAGAGCTCCGGGACGAAGTCGCTGGGATTGCGGTGCGGACTCTCCGTCGGAAGGTATTCAGCCGTGATCGCCATCGCTGCGCGCAACGCATGCGCGTCGCGCGAGAACGCCACTCCGCTGTCATAGGGAACGTTCAACCACTTGTGCGCATCCGTCGCCCAAGAGTCCGCGCGCTCGAGTCCCTTTGCCAGGTGTCGAAGCGACGGCACCGCTTTCGCCCACAATCCAAATGCACCATCGACGTGTACCCATGCATCCGCCGAGTGCGCTGCCTCGATTAGAGGCTCGAAGGGATCGAATGCGCCGGTGTTTACGTTTCCGGCCTGCACACACACGATCGTGGGTCCCTTGAGCACCGGCAGTGCCTCCGCCCGCATGCGTCCGTGACGGTCAACGGGTACGCGCACCACACGACTGCGTCCCAGCCCCAACATGCCGAGAGACTTGAGCAACGTCGGATGCGCTTCCTCCCCAGTGACCACTGTGATCGCCGGCGCACCGAATAGCCCCTCCGCTTCGACGTTCCAGCCGGCTTTTACAAGCACAGCGTGTCGCGCCGCTGCGAGGGCCGTAAAGTTGGCCATTGTCGCCCCTGTCGCAAATCCAACGGCAGTTGTGGCCGGAAATTCGAAAAGCTTGACGAGCCACCTTGATGCGACTTCCTCGAGATGTGCGACACCGGGAGTGCTTTCATATAGGGCTGCATTCTGATCCCAGGCACCCGCGAGCCAGTTAGCGGCCAATGCGACAGGCAACGAGCCTCCGATCACAAACCCGAAAAAGCGCGGGCCAGCCATCGCCATGGTAGCAGGCGAAACACATCGATCCAGCAGGGCGAGGGTCTCCGCGGGATCACTCGTCGGCTCCGGAAGCGGTTCGTCGAGTTCGCTTAGCGCCTTAAGGGCTTCAGGGTCGGGCCTGACGGCGCGGCTATCGAGATCCTCCAGGTAAGCACGTGCAGCACGCGCCGCCGTATCGAGTATCGCATACATAGACTGTCCCCTAATCCCGTTGGTGCGCGGCCTCCGGTATTTAGACTAAATCCGTGGCGCCTCGTCAACCAATCGCGAGCTTCGCTGGCCGGTGAAATAGCTCCATAACCATTGGTTCTGCACGCGACGCCGGTTTTGCAGCTGCGGCAGGAACATGATGTGAATAAAGGCCCAGATGAACCAAGGAATGATTCCCGCGAGCTTGAAGCGGCCTGACTCCATGATGGCGAAATTCTTACCGATCACCGCCATGTTACCCTTATCGAAGTATCGGAAAGGACGAGGCGGTTTACTGCCGCCGAGCTCTTTGGCGATAAACCCTCCGACGTACCGGCCTTGCTGGATTGCAACCTGCGCCACACCCGGCAACGGTCGACCGTCCTGTATCACGGTCGCGGCATCGCCGACGACGAAAATCCCGCGAGATTCGGCGACGTTCAAAGATGGGCCGACACATGCCCGGCCAGCTCGGTCGGTCGCGACGCCGAGCATCTTGACGAGCGGTGACGGTGAGACTCCTGCTGTCCACAAGACCGTGCCGCTATCGATCCTCTTTCCGCCGACCGTCACGCCTTGATCATCGATGTGTTCGACCATCGCGCCGGTGATTACTTTTACTCCTAGCTCGGCCAGGCGTTGGGCCGCCTTTAGTGAGGAGGATTCGGCGAAGTTCGGAAGTACGCGCTTCGCGCCATCAAGCAACACTATCGACGTAGCGGCAGGATCGATCCGCCGAAAGTTAGCGCGCAAGGTTGTCTTCGCCATTTGTGCGATCGATGCCGCCAATTCCACGCCGGTCGGACCCGCGCCGACCAGGACAAAGGTCATTAGCCGGCGACGTTCGCCATCAACCTCTGTGGATTCCGCCATTTCATATGCGCTGAGAATTTTTGAGCGTATCGCTTGCGCGTCCGTGATGGTCTTCAGGCAAGGAGCATACTTGGCGAATTCGTTATGACCGAAGTAGCTCGATTGTACTCCTGCGGCGACCACCAAATAGTCAAAGGCGATCTTCTTATCGCCCGTGTCCGAGATTTTGACGGCAACGGATCGGGATTCCAAGTCGACACCGATAACTTCTGCCATCAGCACGGACACATTTTCTTGTCGTGCTGACAGCTGCCGAATCGGTGCGGCGACATCGGCGGGTGAGAGAACTGCCGTTGCCACCTGGTACAAGAGCGGTTGAAAGATGTGATGGTTGCGACGGTCGATGACCGTGACATCGGCTTCGCAATGTCGCAATGCTTTGACGGCCGCAATGCCGGCAAAGCCGCCGCCGATGATCACTACATGCGGTCTTCTGGCTTTGTCCGGCGGTTGTGAAATGCCCAACGACTCGCTCATATTTGATCTCGCTATTTGTCAGCGCATGTCCCTATCCGGCCGCTCGCGCGGGCACTTTTTTTGTCGGCACGGCACCGCTCGCGTGCAGTGCATCGACTTCACTCGCGCTGAACCCGAGTTGCTTGAGAACCTCTTCATTGTGTTCTCCCAGGGCCGGGGCGCGCCTCGCCGGCACCTTGGTGACGCCGTGCACTTGAATCGGACTGCTGATCGTCGTGTCCAGCTTGCCGCCGGCACCGTCAAGCGGGACGACAATGTCATTGAGCCGCAGCTGTGGATCCTCGATGACTTCCCGTGGACCGCGCACGGCGCCGAACGTAACGTGAACGCCATTGAAAACCTCATACCAATGCGACATTTGCTGAGCGCCGAAGACTTCGTCGAGGATTTCGGCCAGTTGTGGCATGTTCTGCATCAGTTTGGACGGATCGGAAAATCGCGGGTCTGTCAGCAGATCAGCGCGCCCGATGGCTTTTGCTACCGCGTCCAACTTGTCAGGTGTGACGATGAGCACAAACCAGATGTCATCCGAAGCGCGATACACATTCAGCGCCGCGTTGGCGGGGTGCATTCGGTCATGCAGGCCGTAGAAGTTGGCTCCGCACAGCGCTGCCTGAATCGATACGCTTGCCGACCACACACCCTGCGCGAGCAGCGACGTGGTCACATAGGATCCCCTGCCGGTTCGCTCACGACGATAGAGTGCTGTCACGATCGCGGAGTACAGCCCGACGGCGGTCGCATTGTCACCACTGCCGGCTACGGGCCAAGTCGGCGGCGCCCCGGCATCGCGCGTCATGGACAACAAACCGCTTCGTGCCCAGTATGCGGTGATGTCGAATCCCGGAAGATCGGCATCGGGTCCCTTTTCGCCAAAGCCTGTGAGATCCGCATAAATCAGCCGCGGATTCCATTTCGCGACATCGTCGTATTCAAGGTTCAGTCGCTTGCGTGCGCGATGCGGTGTGTTGACGATGAAAACATCCGCCCACTGAACCAGGCGCTCGAGAACCAGCTGAGCACTCGGGGACTTCAGATCCAACGTGATTCCCCGCTTGTTGCGGTTGGCCAGGTGCCACGGATAAGCATCGCTCGCTTGCGGCTGCGGTGGAATCTTGTGCCCGACCCTCCAGGTATCGCCGGAGGGTGGTTCCACTTTAATAACGTCGGCACCGAAGTCCGACAAGATCACAGCGGCACTCGGACCGGCGATGAAACTCGCCAGGTCCACCACTTTGAGTCCAGAGAAAATGTTGTCGCTTGCCATCGCTGTTTCCTGAGTTGTTATCGTTAGCGGCCGTGGAACCGCGGTGCGCGCTTTTCGAGGAAGGCGGATGTGCCCTCCTTCTTGTCGTCGGATCCCGCGCAGAGGCCAAAATAGGACGCCTCGAGCAGCAGGCCCTCGTCCTGGCTCGTCTGAAGTCCCCTGTTTACCGCGGTGAGCGCGAACTTCACCGCTATCGGGGCGTTCGACGCGATTTTCTTCAAGATTGCCTCGGCGCGCGGTAGCAGATCCGCTGCCGGCACGATTTCGTTGACGAGTCCAATGCGGTAAGCCTCTTGTGCGCTGATCATCTCCGCAGATAGGATCAGCTGCAGGGCGCGGCCCTTTCCCACCAAGCGCGGCAAACGTTGCGTGCCGCCGCCGCCCGGAACGAGTCCGAGCGTGACTTCCGGTTGACCAAACTTTGCCGTGTCCACTGCAATTCTCATGGTGCAAGCCATCGCCGTCTCACAGCCGCCGCCAAGCGCAAAGCCGTTGACCGCCGCGATCACGGGCTTGCCGAGGTTCTCGATGAGATCGAGGACCTCCTGGCCGAAACGGCTGGCCCGCTCGGCATCGAGCGCAGTCGCTTTGCCAAGCTCGTTGATGTCGGCGCCCGCGATGAATGCCTTGCTGCCGGCGCCCGTCAGGATGACGCCGTGCACCGCCGGATCATCTCGCGCGTCCTCAAATGCCGTTCGAATGTCTGACCACGTCGGCGTGTTCAAGGCGTTGAGCACCTTGGGCCGATTGACGGTCACGTAGGCGATGGCGTCCTTCTTTTCGTAGAGCACATTCTCGAGCCTGAACGTTGCCGCGGGCGGTTTCTCGGTTGCTGGCGCATCGATCATGTCTTCTCCTGTTCGGGTGGGCGGGCCGATGGGCGGTGCGCTTCAGATGAAGGCGCTTAAGCCGGTGATGGCTTTGCCGAGAATCAGATTCTGGATCTGATACGTGCCTTCGTAGGAGTAAAGCGCCTCGGCGTCCGCGAAGAATCGCGCAGCCTTGTAGTCTGCAACGATGCCGTTGCCGCCGAGCAGTTCGCGGGCCCACGCAACGGTCTCGCGACACTTAGACGTGGCGAATGCCTTGGCAAGCGCGGCATGGGCGTCCGTTAGCTTGCCTTCCGCATGCAGCTGTGCCTGGCGCACGATCAGACACTGTGAAGCGGTGATGTTCGAAATCATCTTCGCGAGCAGGTCCTGCACCAGCTGGAACGAGCCGATCGGTTTGCCGAACTGCAGGCGCTCCTGGGCGTATTTGAGTGCGGTCTCGTAAGCCCCCATGGCGCATCCCGTGGCCATCCATGCAACTGCATAGCGTGTCATCTTCAACACCTTGGCGGTGTCGCGGAATGAGTTGCCGCCGCACAGACGATTCGCTTCTGGCAACAGAACGTTCTTCATGGTGATGTGGCCGTTCTGGACAACTTTCAGCGCAACCTTGTTTTGGATTTTCTCGACGGTGAAACCGGGGGTCGTCTTGTTCTCGACGATGAACCCCTTGACCTGATTATCGGCGAGATCGCGCGCCCAGATGACGGAGACGTCGCACCACGGCGCATTGCCGATCCAGCGCTTTTCGCCATTGAGGACCCAGCTATCGCCGTCGCGCTTCGCTGTCGTGGTCAGTCCTCCGGAAGCGCCCGAGCCCACGAGCGGCTCGGTGAGACCGAAGCAGCCGATCTTTTCCAGGCGCGCCATCGGCGGCAACCACTTCTGCTTCTGCTCTTCCGATCCGTCGATGTAGATGGAGCCCATGGCCAGGCCGTCGTGCACGCCAAAGAAAGTCGCGAAAGACGGGTCAATGCGCGCGATCTCCATCAGCACAAAGCCCAATAGCGCCACGCTTCCGCCTGCGCAGCCGTAGCCCTGCATTCCAAGGCCGCCAATACCGAGCTCCTTGACCCCTGGTAGCAAGTCGAAGGGAAAGGCGTCATCCACCCAGAATTGGGTGATGACGGGTGCAACTTTGGCCTCCATGAAAGCGCGTACCTTTTTCACCGTCGCGAGTTCCTCGGCGCTCAAGGTTTCATAAACCTCATAGAAGTCACTATTGGGTGCGGGCAGCGGCTTCGGCTTCGCCGGCTTCGAGGCTGCGGTTGCAAGTGTCATTTCTATGCTCCTATCGTCGATTGGTTTAAGGTTAAAGGCCCTACGGGCTCGGTAGTACAGCCAGGATGCCGACCATAGAATTCATGGCGACAGAGAACCCGCTTCGCTCGCGCCATCTGCGAGGCGAAGCTCAATCTTCGCGCTGTGAGTCCGCGTTGGAGGGCGGTAGAGGATGTCTCGGTACTGTGCGTGCGCGATCTCGTAGCGCTCGCGCACCGTTCCGTCCTGAATAAACTGGATGTTGCACCTGCGTGTCGGCTGCTCTGCAGTCCTCCGCGCAATGTTGCCGCTCAAAAGTCTGCGGGCGTATCCCCCCTATGGGGGGGGCGCGCTCAGTGCGAATTTACCGTGCGATAGATGATCCCGCCTGGAACGGTAAGAGTGATTACCGTACCGGAACCAGCGGAGCTCTCGACTGAGAATTTGCCCATGATGCGCGCAGCACGCTCGCGCATGCTTTGCAGGCCGAAATGGCCTGGCTTGCCACGATGCAGGAATTCGGGATCGATGCCCGTGCCATTGTCAGAGATGCTGAGGCTGAGATCTTGCGCATAAGAGAGAGCAACTCTCAGTTGCGTCGCACCCGAGTGAACGCTGGCGTTGCGGATGGCCTCATATCCGATGCGATATACCTCGTCCCGGACTATAGGGTGCATTTCCTGAATCTGCCCCGACACCTGAAGCGCGACTTCCATTGAGCTATGGATCCGGCAGTCCTCGAGTGCCCGCCGCAAGGCGTCCGCAAGATCATTCACCTCCGTTGTGGATGTGCGCAAGGAATTCAGGGCCGCCCGGCCCTCCTCGGTCGCCCGTCCCAGCCAGGCCGAGAGTTTCTCCATGGCTTGACGCATGTGCGGCAAATCGGTGGTCGCGCTCAGCGCATCGTCGGCCACCAGCTTGCTGCCCTGGATGGTCTGCAGGAAGGTGTCGTGCAGGTCGCGCGCGATCCGGGTGCGTTCCGCCAGGCGTTCATCGAACCGGGCTTTCATTGATGCCGCGATCCGGCGCACCCGCAGTCGATAAATCGCCCAGAGCAGCAGCAGGCCGGCAACGACGCACAGCAACCGAAACCAGATCGTCTGATACCACGCGGCAGCGACCTTGAAGTCCAGCGTGGCTCCGGTTTCATTCCACACCCCGTCGTTATTGGATGCGATCACTCGAAAGCGATAATTCCCGGGTCGAAGATCGCTGTAGAATGCCTGGCGGCGCAATCCCGGATCTTCCCAGTCCTTATCCCGGCCTTCGAGCCTGTAGCGAAAACCCATCCGCTGCGGCATGACGAAGCTCAAAGCGGTGTAGTCGATTTGCAGATCTCTCGTGAGCGGTGGAAGTGCGATGGGAGAACTTGGCAAGTAGCTCTTGCCGTCGGCAACGAGCCCTTCGACATACACTGGGGGTGGCGTCGGGTTCTTATACGAGCGATCTGGGTCAATCATCTGGAGAGATCGCAAACCGACGAACCAGAGCCGGCCGTCGGGTGACCTTGCAGCGTTCGGCTGGATCCGATCCTCATTCCATCCCGGGTCCGCCCCATCGAGTGAGTCCAAAGTTGATACAGTGACTTTGGCTTCGGGGTTGGCGGTCCAATGCGCCAGGTCCGCCGCGGAAATACGAGAGTATCCACACCTTCCCGCGAGCCATAGTGACCCGGAGCGATCGATGATTGCAGCACTGGCGTCGGAGCACGGTAGGCCGTTGTGCGAGTCCATGACGTTCAATTTGCCATGGTCCCATCGATATAAGCCTTGGTTGGTGGGGGCCCATATGACTCCTGCTGAGTCGACTGAAAAATTGAACACAAAGACCCGGGCGGTGCCGCTGCGTCCGTTGGAGACAACGTTCGCCACGCCGTTTTGATAGTGCGCAAGTTTCCCCTCCCCGGTGCCGATCCAGATTCCGCCGGCAGGATCCGCGGCGAGAAAGTGAGCGCGCCGCGGCACGAGCGAAGAGAGATCGATGTCCTCCTGGACACGCAAATCTCTGATGCGCAACAGATGATCCACGCGTCTCAGATCATCGAATGCGATAGCCCAGATATTCGCGTCATTGTCTTCAGCAAATGAAACAATTTTTCCAATGTGGTCCAGAGGGCGTCCGTCCTGCCCCTTGATCGCAGAGAATCTTCCCAGCCGGTACACCATTACGCTGCGATTGATCCCCAGCCAAACCTGGCCAAAGTGGTCTTCGAGCAGCGCAGACACGTCTTGAATGGGGTGCCCGTCAGCCGCCGTGATCATTGAAACCGAGTCCGGCCGAATGATCGCCAAGGCTCCTTTGATCGCGGCCCAAATTGAATGGTCGTCTCGAGCAATCACGGCCCTGAAATCACTCCCGCCAATGCCCTCGGTCGGAGAGAAGCTGACAATGGCAATATCTCGAAAGAGATCCAGCCCCCTGTCAGTGGTAATCCATACGTTTCCCTCCTTGTCCTCGTAAATTGAATGCACTTCGTTACCAGTCAGTCCCTGCTCGGCGCCGTAGTGGTCCGCATGGCCGTCGTGAACGTGGTAGAGACCTTGAGCCGCTGTTCCGACCCATAAGGTTTGCTCGCGATCCACATACAGCGTTTCCGCTCGAATGGCCGCGCCATCGAACCCCGGCACCACATAGCTCAAAAAACTTCCGTTGCTGTAATAGCGGACTCCAAGCCCGGGCCCTACGCCGTCCAGGGCGATCCAGACCGAACCCGCTGCCCCTGCCGCAACCGCGACCACGCCGTCGCCTGATGGATGGTCCAGCTGCTCTTCCATGTAGTTGCTGATCGACTTCCCGTTCCAGCGGCACAGCATCTGGCATGCGAACCAGATGTCCCCTGAACTGTCCTCGGCAAGGGCCCTTGCAGATTGGGCGGGGTTGCCATCACTCTTGTCCTTGCCATAGCACTTCATGTCGTCCCCGGCCATTCGACAAAGCGTCCCCTCGATGCCGTCCAAGTGATTGCGCGCAATCCAAATCGTGCCGGCGTGATCCTCGAGGATGTCAGCCACGCTGCCCCTTTTGATCGGGATACTGAATCCATCGCCGTTCTTGTTGAGGCGGTGCAAGCCCCGATAGGTGACCATCCACAGACTTCCCTCGCGGGTACCCAAGAGCCGGTTGACCCCCTCCCCCTTCGTGGGGAAGGATTTCTGCGTCGGCGCCGGGGCCATGGTCACCCCGTCAAACCGAAGCAGACCGGAGGCGGTCGCAATCCAGATGTATCCGTCGCTTGTCTGAGTGAATTCTTGCGGCCCGCGTGGAAAGCCGTCCTGGACTCTCCACACTGTGTGCGCATACTGTGAAATCATCCGGTGAGGATCGAGTGCGGAGGCAGACTCAGCGAGAAACACCAGCAGAAGACTGGAGATCGCCAGGGGGGTTAAACAGCAGGGCCGAAAAAAATGCGACGGAGAATTCCGACGGAATTTCATGCACTTTACCTGCTTGGACCCAGAGTATCCCACCGCCTTAAGAACCGCTCGACAGTAGTTCCGCCACGCCACTCCCGCCCCGTACGGACATAGAGCGCCCGTCCTATAAGTATCTATAGGTACGTCAGCTACATCTGAAGCAGGCCGCGGCGCAGCGCGATCGTCACCGCGTGCGTTCTGTCCTTCGCTTGCAGTTTGGCGACAAGATTTTTGATATGGAAGTTGACCGTGGTTTCGGCAATCGCCAACTGGTCCGCAATCTGCTTGTTGCGATAGCCATCACGAATGAGCCTGAGCACTTCCAATTCGCGCGCAGTGAGATCGTCTTCGCCGAGATGCTCTGCCAGGCGCGCCGCAACTTCCGCCGGCACGTGCCGCCGGCCTGCATGTATCGAGCGTATCACTGCCAGCAGGTCGTCCTTGGGCATGCTTTTCAAGAGGTAAGCGGCGGCGCCGGCCCGCAGGGCTCGCTGAATCTCACCGTCGCCGTCCGAGGTTGTCAGCATGACCACACGAGCTCGAGGAAACTCGCCTCGAATGGCGATGAGCACGTCGGTGCCGTTGGAGCCGGGAAGTTGCAGGTCCATCAGGGTCACGTCTGGGTGATGCCGGCGAAACTCGGCGACAGCCTCCACTCCATTGCCCGCAAATCCTATCAGCTGCATATCCGCCTGCGATGCGATAACGGTGGCCAAGCCCTCCCGGAAGACCGGGTGGTCTTCGACGCACAGAATTCTTATCGGCGCAGCGGAGCCCAGGGGAATACCTCTTGGATTCGCTTCTAAAGGCGGCCCCAGCTCAATGCCTGACGAACCGCTTGTGTACACCTTAAAGGGGTGTCCGTCCCTATACAAGAGTACAGGGCAGCGACTGCGGCATCTGAGGTGGTAGCGATTCCTGTTTCGGATGACCCTATGACACGCGCAAAGTCGCGCTGAGGAGGATATTTGGTGCATAGAGGCAGGCCCCGATAATGGATGGTTGCTTCCAAGAAACGCCGGCGGTATCGATACTAGGTGCGACGCGATCACGCGACTGGATGCATCGCGTGATTTCGCTGCTCGAAACGGCTGTCGGACAGCTTCAAGGCCAAGCACACCGAGCCCAGAGCACACTGCTTGAAGCAACCTCAATGTTGCGGCAGCAGATTGATCCGCCGGTGGCAGAGCTTCCCGACGCAAGGGGATGCTTGCTGGCCTGGCAGGTGCGCAAGATACATGACTACATTGATAGTCATATAACAGGGCCGCTCCACGTCGCGGATCTCTGCGCGCTCATTCACCGCAGCGAAGCGCATTTCTCGCGAGCCTTCAAGCGAACATTCGGTGAGTCACCGCACTCATTCGTCGTGCGACGTCGTGTCGAATTGGCCGCTCAATACATGCTGGCTACCAATGCAGCCTTGAGTGACATTGCGCTGCGATGCGGTTTTGCCGATCAGGCGCACTTATGCAAGCAGTTCCGACAGGCCGCGGGCCAAACTCCCGCGGCTTGGAGACGTGCGCGGAGGTCACGCCAGGACGAGAACGGGACAGCACGTTTGGATCGCTTTGCGCCAGCCTCGTGATCTGGTTCCGGGTGATTTTTGTTCCGTAGCTAGGAGCTGTGTAAGATTAAGTAAATCAATATATTATGCACGTATCTTAATCTTTTACTGAGGCGCCCGTGCGGCTGGCCGCTGATAGAGCTCGATCGTGTATCCATCAGGATCCTTCACGAAATTGGTGCCATCGACTATGGGTCGAGCAGTGGTGTAACCCGCGGCGACTACGCGCTCGGCCATCTTGCGGCCGCTCGGCACGACGATGACAATGGTTCCGAACTCCGTTGCGCCCGGTTTAACTTCGCCCTTGCGAATGACGATCAGCGAGTCCGCCCGGATATCGCCTGTCATTCCCAGTAGATACTCAACGGCTTCACCTTGCGCCGGAACTTTCGCGCCGACTTTCAACCCGAGCACATCTGTGTAGAATTTCTTTGAACGCTCGAGATCGCTCACCTTGATTCCCAATCCCGAGACGCGAATGGGCTTTATATCGTCCGCCAGTGGAGGCACCGCCTGCCCCAATACAACGGATGCAAAAAGGCCCGTGCCGAAAATGCCGGCGAGAATCTGACGATGGTTCAAGGACGGTACTCCCGTATATTTATTGTTTGGCGGTTTCAACGGTATCGCCGGCAGACGGCGGCGGCAGAATCACGGCATTCGGTCCCGCCTGAACCTTCGCATTCCGGTCGGGAACGATGCCGTCGACAACCAGAGCAAACAAGCCGGTCACGCGTTCGGGTTCCTGTGGTGCGATCGCCTTATAGGATTCCACCGAACTCGCTACCCGCGCCGCATCCGGCGTCAAAACGTAAGCAGGAATCGCACTCACGCGCAGTGCGTAAGAGATATGCGTTTTTTCCCCTTTCGATCCTTTTGGGCTGTAGTCGGCATTGCGTTTCAGGGCGTAGTAAACCGCGGGCAACTGCACCCACGTCAACGCTTCGATTACCGGCCCGCGTGCGTTGACCCAGCCCCTATAGATCGGTTCCCAGGGACGGTAGCCGCCGATATAGCCCTTTAGAGCACCATCGGGTTGTATGGTCAGATCGATGCGCGCACGCAGCAATTCCAGATCCCGGTCGTACGCCGGATTGCGCAACATGATATCGGCGGGACCCGTTGAAATGATTCTGCCGTTCACGGAGCGAGCGGACACAATGCCTTCGTACTTCGCGTGCGGTTTTATGCGGAAGGAGTAGTCGCGGGCAATGTTGCCGTTGCCGTCTTTCACCATCTTATCGTCGCTCACGTAAAAGCCGACTTTGACATTCTTGTCGTTCATCGGATCCGCACCATGGCCTGATACCACGATAACCGTGGTCCATGAGCCGTTGCGCATGGCGTCATTGAATGTCAGAGCGCCGCTTGAAAGCCGCGGCGGTCCGCGATAGGTCTTCCAGCATCCGAGAGCCCTGTAGAAGTTGTTATCGACGCCTTTCTCGCCGGTCGGACTTGTAAAGCCCGTCTTCTCATCGCCATCCAGATTGAGACCCTCGGCAATCGTACCTGATACACCGACCAGCCCCGGGTCGGGTGTCGATGTTGGATGCGTGTAGACGTTTGCGCGATCTTTGCCGCGAAACGCCATTTGATTTTGACCATGAATCGGACTGCGTGTTGGGTTCGCCGGATTGCGTAACCACAGCGCTTCTTCCCGTGTGTATCCGGCATCCACGAGCACCTTGATCCAGTCGATTTCCGGATTCGTCCCCTTTGGACAGTCTGTTCCTGGATCGATAACGCCGCTCTTTGCGCCATAGTACATCGCCGGTTCGTTCCACTCGACCACGTAACTCTTGGTCCATGCCGCCGATGCGGGACTCGAAAAGGCGGCGGCCGCAATCATGGCAGATATAACCGCGGCGAAATGACGCCCCGCCCTCATGCCATCACTTCGGTAATCGGCCGCGAGGTCTTCATCGTGCCCGTTCCAAACTCGCCCACGGGCGCGCCAGCCAGCTGCATTGCCGTCAGCGAAACGCGCGTAACCGCATCACCGGTCGCGTGTATGTGCTGCCCCGCCTTGTGCCGGCCGCCGGCTCCGCCCGCGAGGAACATTGGAATGTTTTCGATGGAATGAATTTTCGCGTAACCCGTATCGCTGAATCCCATCACCAGCATGTGATCGAGCAGCGTGCCGTCGCCTTCCTTGGTCGAGTTCATTTCCACCAGAAAGTCACCGAACGCCTGCATGACCATACCCGCTATTTTGCTGGTTTCGGGCTGGTAGCCGAGTTGCGCATCGGTCGGCTCATCGTGCGTGATCTGATGATAGATCTTGCTTTGGCCTGCCACGTAGGTTTCCGACGAGCCCGCCGTGTGAACGAACGTGAACACCCGCGTTTGGTTGCAAACGAGCCCCATCGCCAATAGCTTCGCCATCGTCTTGGTGTTGGCGTTGACCACATCCACCGAAGCCGAGCGCGGCCCCTCCTTCGGCGCACCGGGAATAATGCAGTCCTCGCATTTGGCCGGTCTCTGCATTTGTACCGCGAGCTGATTCTCCATCTCCCGCACGGAATTGAAATATTGATCGAGCTTGATTTGATCCGCCTTGCCGACGCCCGCCATCAGCGCGTCGCGCTGATCCTTGACCGCAGACAGGACGCTCTGACGCAACATGATCGAAGGATCCGGTTTCCAGTTGTCGCTGTTCGGATCCTGGAAGCCGGGACCGAACAATCGGGTGTATAGACCGAGCGCCGTGGTTTCCGGCGAGGCAAACGTGGTTCCCGTGCGGGTGGAATAACTCACCGGGTGGCGCGATAGGGAGGCATCGACGTCGATCATCTTGTAACGCGTCGATGTCCCGATCGCGTCGGCAATCCGTGTATCGAAACTCGGTCCGTCGAAACGACTCGCCGATGCCGGTGCGATGCCGGTCAAAATCGATGCATGGCCGCTCCAATGAACTTGATTGGCCTTGTTGTCGGCGATTGCGCGAAAGCCTGAGAAGACCGAGACCTTGTCCTTTACGGCTGACAATGATTCGAGTTCCGGCATGATTTCGTAACCAGGACCCGTCTTTGTCGGCACCCAACGCGTGCCGCCGGTTGGTGTGTCAGTCAGCCCGAGGCCCCAAAAATAAGTGCCGAATCTAACCGGCAATTTGGCGCCGTTGGCGTACGCCGAGCCATTGCCGTTGAGAAAGACATCCAGAATCGGAAGGCCCATATAAACGGCGGTGCCGCCCAACATGCCGCGCAAAACGGAGCGGCGATCGAAGCGAAAGCTCATGGATGGACTCCTGGCTCATTTCTGGCAGATTGCGGCACCATTGTCGTTGTCGCGGCGGGCGGCGCAGCGGCGGTGCGAGCTGCGCTCGGCGCCGCCACCTTGAAGAATTCGGGACTCGAGGCGATTTGCAGCATCAAGTCCGGTACGCGATATCCATGATTGGCGAATATCTTGGTTTGATCTGCAAGATAGTCCTCCTCCCGAATACCGGTCTTGCGACCCACGCCGTACGCGAAGACATTGCGGACCAGGCACGCCGGAACTTTCGGATCATCGTGCAGATATCTCGCCAGCCCTTCTGCGCCGACCACTTTCATCCCCGCCAAGTCGGCACTCACATCAATCGGCAGGCCGTTTTCGGTGGTCCGAAGTTGTCCCAGTCCGTCAAAGTGTTCAAGCGCGAGGCCGGGCGGATCGCTGCGGCGATGGCAGACGGTACACCCCGCGTTTTCCATGTGATCGAGCAGGCGGCCGCGGATCGTGCCATTGGTGCTGTCTTTGACCTTTGAAAAATCCACGTCGGCCGGTGGATTTGGTGTTGGCTCACACTTGAAAATCTCATTGACTTTGATGCCGCGCTTGGTCGGAGAGGAAGTTCCCGGGTGCGAGAAAAGTGACAGAAAGCTGACCTGCGTGAGAATTCCAGAGCGTTCCGACGACTGCGAAAAAGTGTACGGCACCCATTCGTTCGCGGAGAGAAACGGTACGTTGTACACCGCAGCCAAAGGGCGATTGATGAACGTTGCGTTCGAGGTGAAGAGATCGCGATAATCCTGCTTCCTGGTGATCAGAAGATCGATGGTCGTCTTCAGCGTTTGCTCCATCGCGCCGTCGGCGATCGATTGATTGAACTTGGGATAGATAGCCGGATCCTTCACGACATTCTCGAACCCATCGAGCTGCAGCATATCCGTGAAGAAGGCACGCGCGCCCTGTTCATAGCGCGGAGACGAAATCAGCCGCGTGAGCTGATCTTTGAGTCCGGCCTCCGTGTGGATGGCGCCGCTGCGCGCCGCGCCAAGAAGCTCCTCATCCGGAGACGTGTCCCACAGCAGAAAGGCTATGCGTGAGGCTTTCGTGTAGGCGTCGAGTCGATATTGACGCTGATTGAGCGGATCGGGTTCAGCGGTTTCGACGCTGAAGAGAAACTCCGGAGCGACGAGAAAACTTGTCAGCGCTAGTTTGAGCCCGGCATAGAAATCGCTTGATTGCTGCGCGCCCATCGCGGCCGTTTTGAGGCGGGTTGCAACCTCGTTTTCTGTCAGCGGACGGCGAAACAGCCGCTCGCCATATTTTGCGATGAATTGCAGCGCACAGGCCTCGTCTGGCTTCGACGTGTCCGCCGGCTTGCAGCCAACGACCTCAGTTCGTTTCTTTTCGCTCAGTGCCTGTTCCGAGATTGCGCTTGCCAGCGCAAAGTATTGCTCAAAGCCGGAAGAAGTCAGTGACAGCTGGGGAGTACCGATCGCGAGCAAGCCCTCGTCGCGTTTCTCCGGCTCGAAGCGCGCGTTGATCTGGATCTCGGGGCCGAAAACGTCGGCAATCGTGTGCCGGTATTGGCTTTCGGTGATCCGACGAAACGCTACGATGATCGGCTTGAGCTCTGCGGATGTTTGCTGGGCAACAGCGCTGCTAGACGCGGCCGCGATACCAGACATTCCCGTGCACCCCGCCGCGAGTGCGCAGAGTATTGCGATCTTCTTAAGCCCTTGATATCCCACAGTGTAGCCCTGCGTCGCTCGATTCAAACGGACCGTAGTACACTATTGGGGTCTTCGTCAATAGCGATCGAAATGATTGAGATGCAGGATCCGGCAATTCATTGTTGCGGCGCGCTATCGGCCGCTCCATTCGCGGCATGGGTGGCGCGGCATTGGCTATTGGAGCGATCGTCAGTTTAAAAGTACACTTGCTGGATCAGAGGTGGATAAGTTGAATGATTACCGCCAAGAAACCGTTCAAAACCCGTTATCTGCTCGCGGCCATTTGCATCGCCGCGAGCGCTCTTGCCTGGACAGCAATCGCCCAATCCCCCGCAAGCGCGCCAGGTTCCACCGGGAGTGCCATTGCCGGCGATGTCAATGCCGGTGCGGAAATCTTCGACTCGGTCTGTGAGGAGTGCCACGGCGCCGCCGCAACCGCTCCGACCCTGCGCGGCATTATTGGCAGACCCGTCGCGAGCATCGAGTCTTTTGATGGCTACAGCGATGCGCTAAAAGCGAAAAAATCCCTCACCTGGACGGCGGTGAATTTGGATCTGTTTCTGAAGTCCCCAAAAGACTTCGTTCCCGGCACCTTGATGTATAAAAAAGTCCCCGATGCGAAAGATCGCGCAGACGTCATCGCCTTTCTTGCATCCTTGCCTCCCCCGCGCAACACGCAGAATTGACCTGACGGCGTTGCTGCCGGGTTTCGCCAATCTGGGCCGCGATCCTTGCGACGACCCTACTGCCAAGCTATAACCTGATCATGGCAAAAAAACGCGTACCGGCCGACGCTGCTCGCGTACGGAAAAAACACGCAGGCGCTGCAAGGCAAAGAAAACGTTTGAACCCGCTGTTGCGTCGCGGACAAATTATGGACGCCGCCGCCAAGTTGATCGTCAAACAGGGATATCTACCTCTGTCAATCGAAGCACTTGCAGATGCGGCGAGCGCCAGCAAAGCGCTCGTCTACACTTACTTTCCAACCCAATACGACCTCTTCAACAAGCTGCTGCAGCGGGAAATCACCAACCTTGCTGGCGCGGGAATGGAGACTGCGGCCGGGTTAAGCGAACTCGAGCCGGCCGCGCTTTTATGCGGCATGCTCTATTTTGAGTACGTGGTGCAACGCGGTCCGTTGCTGCACATTCTCATGACCGACTTGTACTTCGCCGAACATATCGAGCCCGAAGCCACTGGGGTCGGCCAGGCAATGCTACGGCGACTTGTTCGGTTGGCACGCAAGACTCTCAAGCTGTCGGAGAAACAAATCCTCGCAGCAGTCGAAATGATTGCGGCAATTCCCGAAGAAGCCGGCAGTCTCGCGTTTCACAAGGAGTTGGATGCGCCAACAGCTCGAGACCTATGTCACGCGCTGATCCTAAGCAGCGTGCGAGCCCTGCGATCGCCTGGACGCGTCACGATAAGCCCCGATCACGCCGCGTGATCCGCGCAGCACGATCGCAAGACACATACGTTCCGCCGGCTCAAGCGCTATCCGCTTATCGGCGATGAGTTTTGCAGCGCGACCGCACAATCGCGACAAAATTACCGTGCAGCCCACAGCCACCTCCCACGGAATCCCGTACAGTTCGACCAGGTGTTGCGCATGCACGTCTCGGTCGGTATTGCCCTGCTTGCGATTCTCTTTCCTCAGCCCGGCACGAACCTGCGGATTTCTTTGCAGCACTTGCAACAAGTCGCTGCGGCGATCGATTTGCCGCAGATACGTCCGCGTTGATGCGATCACTTGCGCGTAGTGATCCTTGAATTGTGAAACCTCGGCTATTTGCGCCTCTCTGATCTTGTGCGTTTCGCCGATTGCCAACGCGACAAACAATTTCTCCTGAGTGCCAAAATAATTGTAAGCCTGGGTTTCGCTGACGCCGGCCTGCGCCGCGATGCGTTTCATCGTCGCAGCGTGCATGCCTTCCTTGAGAATAATTGCCTTTGCGACCTCGGTGAGTTGCTCACGCCGCTCGGTCGGCTTCAATCGCGTTCTAGTTCGACGCGATGCGGGGCGTACCGGCGAAATCGCGACCCGCCGCATATTGGCTTCCGGCGCCGCGGGTAACGGCGGTCGAACACAGGCCCTGCCACTGTTGACCTTCGCCCAATAACCGCGCGATGGGTACGGCACCAGCACTCGGCTGCATATTTTTGCCAATGCATTGCCGCTGAGGCCGAATTCCCCGGCCACGAGGCGCAGCGGCCTTGACCAGACGCGCCGGTAGAGCTGCTCTCTAGTCAATGCAAGGGGCGATTGGCTACTCATGTAGTACCGAATAATTCATCTGGCCGGCTCTGTTGATCGGAAAGGCCAGTATGGATGTTATAGCCTTAGCTCTCAGCCGCCAACGCCCGGGGCAATCGAATGCCAATCTGAGCCGTGGCCTCCCCTAAATTCCGTTGCCGCGACGAATGCACCCAGGCATGCGCGGGTATTCGCGCAGGCTGGTATCGCCCTTCCGGCAACTAGTTGAATTTTACGCCAATGGCAAAGCGCTGCGAGCTATGGGGCGTGCAATACACCACTTCGGCTGTCGTCCTATAATTCAGCAACACATCTCTGACGATGACCCGTTTGCCCACCGGCCAACTGCAGCGCGAAATGAGACGCGCTCCATGTTCGCTGATGTTGACGAAAAGCACGGTCTCATTGAGAGCCGGGCCTTCGATTGCCTCGAGACTCGCCACCGCATTGGTGGCAGTGCGGTGTTCCGTTCGGCCGGTTTGCATGTCATTTACCCCCCTGGGGTTGCCGCTTGAATCACGGATGGGTGCGGAATCAGCGGGAGCGCAGCACCACTGTCGGATGCCCACCGCTCCCGGCGTTTATCTCGATACAACGCGGTATCTGCCTGCCTCATCAGCTCTTGCAGCGTCACGGGCTTGCAAGGATCGAAGCGCGCCAGGCCTATACTCAAGGACAATCGGTAGCGGCCTTCGGCGTCCGAGCAGTCAGCCAGTTTGGATTGCAACCGCCTGCAGATCGCTTCGGCGCTGCGTCCGGGCACCTCGAGGATCAACGCCACAAATTCATCGCCGCTCAAGCGGCCCGTCACGTCATATTTGCGAAAGGTCTTTTTAATGCACGCCGCCGCGCGCATTAGGGCTCGATCACCTTCGCCGTGGCCGAAACGGTCATTTATCGATTTGAGCCCATCCAGATCGGCGAAGAATAGCACCATACGCTGGCCCGTATCGCTGGCGCATCTCAGATGTCGAGCCGCAAGCGCGACGAATCCGCGGCGGTTATGCAAGCCGGTCAGCTCGTCGCGAAATGCCATCTGCAGCAGGGCACGCTGCAGGCCCAATTGCCCGTGGGTAAAGCGTATGATTCTGGCAATCGCATTTGACACCATTAGTGGGAGCTTCCCGCCGGCCCCCGGCAAATCCTGCGCCTGTTCCAAGACACCTTGAATGTTGGGCAGTAAAACGACCGGCAGATTCGGAATCTTGTCGCGCACGTGAATGATGAGGCACAGTGCAAAGTTGCGGCTCAATGTTGAATCCAGGAGCAGCACGTCCGGCGATTTTCCGGCAATCATGAGCAGTGCCGAGTCGAAGTCATCCATGTCAACCCGCAAACCCTTGACGTCCAGCACATGGCAGTCGATCGACTCATGAGTGCCTGCCTTCATGGACGATGAGTTTTCCCGACTGTCCAAAACGACCAGTGCCTTAAGCAGTTTTTGTTTCATAGTCTCGTTTTAACCAAGTTTCCCGACTTGTTACCTTGGCAGCATAGACCGCCCCGCTGGCAACACAATCGGGTGAATTCTCGATGGGTCTCATGGAAAGAACCGGATGCCTCAAGGTTGAGGCGCGGTGCATCGAGCTTGCTTACGGCTCTAGCAGGCCATTGCGGATTGCGTAGCGAACCAGCCCGGCTGTCTGATGGATGTCGAGCTTTTCCATGAGCTTGGTGCGGTGGGTGTCCGCGGTTTTGGCGCTGATTCCCAGCAACGACGCGATCTTCTTGGTCGAATGACCTTCGCCCACCAGCTGCAGAACTTGCCGTTCACGCACACTCAGTTGTCCATTGACCCCGTCGTTATTGTTCAGAAAGGTCCGGACCACGGCTTTTGAGATCTTGGGACTCAGGTACACTTCGCCGCGGTCCACGTGCCGGATTGCCGCCACGAGATCCGTGCTCGCTTGTGTTTTGAGCACGTAGCCGCGTGCGCCGATGCGCAATGCCTCGACCGCATACGGTTCTTCCATGTGACGGGTGAGAATGATTGCGCGCGTTTGCGGGCTGAGCCGTGCCGCTTCGCGCAATACGGCCAGGCCGTCAAGGCCCGGCATATCCAGATCAAGCACGGCGATCTCAGGGAGCAGTTCCTGGATCAAGCGAATCGCCTCGAGCCCATCGGAGGCTTCGGCCAATACCTCGATCTGCTCCTTCTCCAGCACCAATCTCAATCCCTGTCTGACAATGAGATGATCATCCGCGAGAATCACACGAATCGGCATTCATTTCTCCATTGGAATGGATATCACCAATTCAGTCCCATGGCCTGCGCCCGAGTTGATCTGTAGGCGCCCTCCGACAACACTCAGGCGCTCGCGAATGCCGATCAAGCCGAATCCCTGTTCGGCTTGCCGGTCGGCGAGTGACTCGGGGTCGAATCCCCTGCCATTGTCGCGTATGCAACAATCAACCGAAGCGCTGGTTCGCTGAAATCCGATCCACACGGCAGTCGCCTGGGCATGCCTCACCACGTTGTGCAGCGCTTCTTTCGCGATGTGGTACAAGGTCGTCTCCACGCGCTTCGGCAATCTCTCCTCCGGCACCGCGTCGATGTTTATCTGCAGCTGCGAACGCTGCGCGAGCCCCTCGAACAAATACCGCAGGGCCGGAACCAAGCCTAAGTCGTTCAACAATGCCGGCGCCAGTTCGTGCGACAGCCGGCGCAGCTGAGATTCCATCTGATCAAGCAGTTGCGTCACCTTGAGGACATGCGGTTGAACGGCCGGCACCTCGTCGGAAAGGTTTTGCAGCGCAATGTACACCGCCACCAGCAATTGGCCGGCCTCATCGTGAAGCACTTTTGCGATCCGCTTGGCCTCCTGTTCCAGCACCTCATTGAAGTGGCGCAGAGCGGTATTGGCTTCGCGATATCCCCCATAGGTCATCTCATAGGGCGAGATGCATTCGGCAAAAAAATGCGCCGCGCCCGTCAGCATGCGATTACGTTCGTCTGCAGCCACTTCATGCGCCAGCAACTTACGCAGACAAGCATGATGAACATCCGCGATCGCCACCAAGCTGGTGCCTGCCTCCAGGGCGCGGCGCCCAATGTGATACGCCTGCTGCAGGGCCGATTCCCCTGCCCCGTCCAAATAGTTTTGCAATGACCCAGGATAGGCGGTAGCAGCTTCCATCACGGCCGAGCACCTCGATATCTCGCAGCCAGGACCAAGGCATCATCGTTGCCTTTGCAGGCGCTTGCCAGTATTCCGTCAGCCACCGATTCGATCTTGGCGTCCATGACAATCCGCATCGGATGCTCGGTGATTACACCGTCGGTGACCATCGTCAATATATCGCCCGGCCGAACCGGCAATTCCTCGGCGCGAAGCGTAGGCAAGTGACTGCCGACCACGCCGTTGCGCAAGAGTAGTTTGTCGCAGGCCAGTTCCGGTTCCAGGCGCAATAATGCGCCCTCGACATTCCCGACACCGATCCATGTCAGCACGGAGTCCGCGGTATTGAACTTCGCAAGACTCATGGCCACTCCGCGCGTTGCGCGCAACGACTCGTGACAGCGGTGTAGCAAATCTATGAGCGGATCACCGGCATACTGCTGCAGCATCGCGACGGCAATTTTGGACGCGGCCGCGGCCGCTTTGCCGTGTCCCAAACCGTCGATCACGGCAAACACCATTCCGTTCGCGACCGCACCGGCCCAATGCCGGTCACCCGATACCGTTTCTCCCGGCATCGTGGCGGCGGCCGTGCTCCATTCGAGCCCGGCCGCTTTCATTTCAGCCACATCTTGACCGTAACCATCGTTCCTTTCCCGAGCTCCGATTCGATGACGAACTCATCCATCAATCGCTTGACGCCCGGCAGTCCGAGGCCCAACCCGCCGGATGTCGAATAGCCATCGCGCAACACGTCCTCGATGCTGCGAATTCCCGGGCCGCTGTCGCGAGCGCCGATCACGATACCTTTCCTATGCGAGATTTCCACGCTGTGCATCATCACCTCGCCGTGTTTCGCATACATCACGATATTTCGAGCCAACTCGGAAATCGCCGTGGCAATCAAGGTCGCATCGGTCGCGCTGAATCCGATGGCCGCGGCCAATGCCCTTCCCTGCTGCCGTGCCGATACGATATCGCCGTCTGAGCGGATGGCCACCACAATGTCTTGTAGCACAGGACTCGCTCTCAGATTTTGCCGGTGGCCCGTTGTTGCAGGTGCGTGAGACCCTCCTCCAGATCGAGCGCGGTGGCGACGCCTTCCATCGTCAGGCCAAGCTGCACCATGGCAAATGCAACTTCCGGCTGGATGCCCACGATGACCGTATCCGCGCCGCGCAGACGTATCATGTTGGTAATGTCGCGCAATGTCCGCGTCGCGAATGAATCCATCACGTCCAAAGCGGTGACGTCTATGATCACGCCATTTGAGCGGAAATGAATTACCTTGTCGATCAGCGCCCTGCGCAGTTGTAAAAGATCCGCATCCGAGAGCGCAGCCTGGATGGTCGCGATGAGAAACCGTCCCTGTTTTAGGATTGGGACTTCCACGCTCAGGCCTTAAGACGCGGCCGTATCCATAGCCGGGATCACCTTGTAGCCCAGCAGCCGCTCGGCTTGCTCGATGCCGCCTTGCAAATCCCCGACCGTATTCATCTTCCCGAGATCGACCCCGATGGTGACGATGGTCTGCGCAATTTCGGGGGATAGGCCGGTCACGATCACCGTGGCACCCAGCAGCCGTGAAGCTTCCACCGTTTGCACCAAGTGATTGGCGACGCTGGCATCCATTGCCGCGACACCGGTGATGTCGATCACAACCACTTTCGCGCGGTTCGTGCGTATGCCGCGCAGCAACTGTTCCGTCAACTGACGCGCTCGCTGCGCATCGATGACGCCGATGATGGGCAGAATGAGCAGCCGCTCGCGGACCTGCAATACCGGTGTGGAGAGTTCGCGAATTGCTTCTTGTTGCTGGCGAATGACGCGTTCTCGCTCCTGCACGAAGCCGACCGCCACAGTATTGGCGATACGGTTCGCCGCAGGTTCATAGGCGTCCAAGATGCGGTTCAGCATCGTGAAGTCGCCTTGATACTTTGCGAACAAAGACCTCGCCAAGACGTCGCGCAGCAGTAGAACGATTCCGACGACTTCGTGGGTTTCCACTCCCCGGGGGATGATGCGTTCGGACAGATTTCGCGCATACGATTGCAGAGCTTCGAACGTTCCGGTCGAGAGCGCCTCGACATAGTTGTCGTACACGGATGTAGCCTCGGCGAACACCTCTTCCTTGGTCATCGCCGTCAACAGCTGCGCTTCGGTGATTCGGTTGGCCCACTCCTCGCGCAACTGAGTGCGGTTCTGCCGCAGGTGCGCGACCAGTTCCCGCAGTAGCTCCGTCGATTGCGCCACAGTCCGTTGTTCTTGGTTCGCAGATCTTTTATTCGAGGACATGGCTGTAACTCCCAAAGCCGCTACCTGGTCCGAAGCAGCCTTCGAACTCCCATCACATATGCACTAATTTACAGGGAAAGGGGGGATTGCATCATCAGGAAAACACCTGATCGAGCCGCGCTTCTAGCGACCGGACGGGTCCTCATAACAGGCGGGCGAACGGTGTCCAACGGGTATCCGGCCGGCCCGCGACAGAACCGCCCGGAGGCCCGGTCTGCCGGCGCGGCCGGCAGTTATTGCCTTACTGCGATTCGCGTCGGGACGCCCATGGGCCGCATCTTTTGAAAGGACAACGTAGGCGCCGATGGCCAGCGCTGTCGCGATTTGCAGGATCATCAAGGCACCTCCTCATTGTAGATCCCTTGCAACCGGCTCCAATCTCGGTCTCGTCCGGCAGCGCTTTTTGCTAAGCGTACGACCGTACTCTTATGGGACAAAAAATTACTCTTCAGCAAAGCACCTTATGAAAAAGCCCCTGGCCTCCCTCAACATCTGCTCACGACTTTCTGGGGACGAGGTCATCCGGACCGTGGTCAGCACTCCGGCCATACTGGGGAACAGCAGCTGAAACTTCGCCACTTTCTCTTCTCGCGTCCGACCAGGAACAAACGGCAGCAGCCGCTCACGATACGCTTCTCGCGACGCTTCAATCCGTTTTCGCACCGACAGTGGCTTTCGCGCGACCTCGGGTCCGAGGACGGAGAACACACAACCCATTCCCGGCGAATTCGCGTGGCGTACGCTCAGATAGTGTTCGATGATGGCCCGCAAAGCCTGACCTTCAGGCGCGGATTTGGCAATTTTCAGCATGCCGCTTCCCATCTCATCGAATGCCCGTGCCACAGCTTCGACGAACAGGTCGTCCTTGCTTTCAAAATGCCGGTAAAAGCCGCCTTTCGTCAGGCCTACCTTCTTCATCACCGTGCCGATGCCGCTGCTGTCGCCGCCGTGCTCGCGGAAAGCGCGAGCGGCCACCGCGAGAATGTTCTCGTGGTTCCGCGCTTTGTGCTCCGGGGAGTACCGCATGCCGTAAGAGTACGCCCGTACTCTTATGCCTGTCAACGCCAAAATGGCCCTACTCCAGGTCGAACCGGGTCGTCGGGCGCGGTTGGCGTTCCGCTGTCACATTACTTTGGCAGCTTCACCGCCAATAGCTCGACTTGCTCGATCTGCGGAGGCTTCGCGAGCAGCTCCGTCGCGTTGGCCATCAGCGCAGCGGCGATCGGACCCGCGAGATGGGCTTTGCGGCCCGCGTCGTCGCGAAACGCATCAAAAATGCCGAACGAGGACGGCCCCAATCGCAACGCGAACCACACGGGCGTGCTGCCCTCCTGATTGGCGAGCGGCAGTGCGCCCTCCAGGAACTTTGCGACGGCAGTTTCCTTTCCGGGCTTTGCTTCCAAACGAACCAGTAATGCGACCTTGACCATGAAGTACTCTCCTTTGTTAATGGGACTCAAGCGAACCGTGCGCTGCACTTGCCGCAGCGCACGGCTCGGGACTCGATCTAAGCTCCTATTTCAATTCGCGGCAATTCCGTTCAGACCCGCCGCCGCCGGCAGACTGCCGTCAGCCCCCAAATCGGTGAGCGTCCCGTTGGTCGGCTGAATCGCAAACACGCCGACGGCTCCGGTACCCGCATTCAAGGTGTACAGGAATTTTCCGTCCGCGCTGACGGCAATATCAATATTCGACGAACCGGTCGGATTGAGCGCGAGCACCGTTCCCGGAAGCGGCGTGAGCGTTCCGCCGCTGCCGATCGCAAATCCGGATATCGACCCCGAGCCTGCGTTCGATACGTAAACAAAGCGGCCGTCGGGCGTCACCACATTCCAGCAATTGGCCGAACCCAACGTCGGTACGCTGCTGCTGATCGGCGTCAGCGTGCCATCGCTTTGCACCGAATATGAGGAAATTGCCGATGAGTTCGGGCCGCCCGGGCCGGTTTCCGAAACTACCGCCACGCCGTTCCGGGCAAATGCCGCGCTGAACGCGCCGGGACCGACGCTCTTCGTGATCGTGGCCTGCGACAGGGAGCCGTCGCTCTGCACTTTGAATACGTCGAGGTTGTTCGTCGCCTTCTCGGTTACGATCAACAGCCGACCGTCCGGGCTGAATGCGACAGAACCGGATGCCACAGCATTGCCGCTGAGCAAGCGCAGAGAATCGGGGATGCGAACCAGCTTGCCGTTGTTGAAATTGAATCCGACGACGCTGCTGCTTCCCGCAGTGTTCAACACATAGACCAGGGATCCGAACTGCGCGACCGAGTTCGGTTCGCTGCCCTCGGTCGGGACGCGATCCGTCAATTCCAGTTTGGCGCCATTGACGCGAAACACCGAGACACTGCCGCTGCCGGCATTGACGGCGAACAGCCACGCGCCATCCGTACTCAATGTCAATGAACCTTGCGATGCGAGCGGGTCGACCGTACCGCCGCTGCCACGGCCATCCGTGCCAAAGCTATGAGGATCGCGCAGAGTACCGTCCGCGTCCCGCTGAAAGGCAACCACCTGATTCGCATCGGCGTTGTTGGTCATGACGAACACGGCGTGTGCGGCGTGATCGTTATCATTCGCCGCGAAACTGACTCCCGACCATGCAACGCCGGCGATGGCACTCATTGCAATAGCCGCTTTAATAGAATTCATGAATTAACTCTCCTATTCCCGAAAAGTATTGATGTAAAGCGCGGCCCGAAGCTGGTAACGGCGGCGCGCCCCGAACGGCCGATTTGCGCCGGCCCTCTGCTAATTCGTCGGTAAGAAGCAAAAGGTTACAGTGGGATGGTTTTCCGCTGACCGGGCTACCAGCGCAGCAGCCGCGGTCCCAGCCACGCGCCGATGGCGGTGGGGATCAGCATACCGAGCAGGTACCAAATTGCGAAAAACGGCGCCGCCAACTCCGGGCAATGCAAGCTATATACGAGCGCCCCGATGGATCCCGCCGTGAACCCGCTCGCCGCGCCCGCCCAACGTAGACGCGTCGGAGCCAGGCTTCGCATGACCCAAAGGAGGGTTATCAAGAGCGGGGTCGCGATCAGCGCGATCAGGAACGGGCAGACGCCGGCGGTATGCCCAAGAATCAAGCGTGCTCGATTCTGCGGCGACGCCATCACCAAGGTCGCGGCCGCAAGAATCCACACGGCGATCACTGTAACTGGAATACCCATGGGGGCGACGCCGAGCGGCGATCCTGGGCGGGCCAAGCGAACGACGGCAACAAACCCAAGCGTACCTAGTACGGCGCAGTAGCACTCCCGGACCCAAAACATTGGCTCGGAAGCTTCATGCAGAAGCGCTGGATTCAGTTTGAGCAGCGCGGCGGTGAGGAGAAACGCGATCGAGGCGCCGCCGGAAAGCGCCAAAAGCCAGTGCCGCGACGCTAGTCTGAGATCAACCGCCTCGACGCCTGCTGATAATGAGGAAACAAGATCTTCCGTTTTCATCCGATTCTCCGAATCCTCTGCGCAAGGGCCTTCAGGCCGCGATGGATTCCTACTTTTACAGCGGATTTCGACATTCCCGTGCGTACCGCGGTATCGGTCACCGATGCGCCCTCGATCTTGACGTAGAGAATCGGCAGCCGTTGACGATCCGGCAGCCCCAGTAGCAGCTTCGCGACGTCATATTGCGCCTCGGCGGCGTCATTGACCGTCGTGGCGAACACCTGATCGTCTTCGTCAAGGGAATCCGTGAGCACATCGCGGCGCGAACGGTGGCGCAGCAAATCTACGAGCTTGTACCGCGCGATGGCTTGAACCCAGGCCGTCAGCGGTTGTTTCGGATCATAGGTATGACGTTTGTTGTGAACCGCCAAAAGCAATTCCTGCAGCAGATCCTCGACTTCCTCCGGCAAGCCACCGAGCCGCCTTCGCAAATAGGATCGCAAATGCTTCATCAACTCGCCCAAGAAAATGCGATAGGCCGCCGCGTCCCCGGCGAGACTCTGTATTATCAGACTTCGAAGCTGCTCCTCAATCAACTGCATCTGGACCTTCTGTTTACTGCGCAGAAGAGGGTGAATTGGTGTCATCCCCTGAGGGAGCGTGACTCTCGGACAGTTGACCGACCACCCGGCCCATTTATCGCAGGTCGAATCGTCTCCCGCCCGCATCGTGGCTGTAACCAATCCTTTGGCCCGAGCGAATTAACCGCAAAAGCGTTGGGAGGCGAAGTTGGAGTGTATGCGGATGGAGAATCCGACTGCCGTACTAGATATCTGTTTGCGGCCGGGGCGTCGGCCGAACTCCAGGTCGAGTTACTGCGCGGTCTCGCGGCGCATTTTTGCGATCTCGGCGGCACTCAGGTTCGAGGCACCCGACCCGAAGCGGGTCGTCACATAGTTCGCGACGGCTGCTATGTCCGAATCCGAATAAGCAGCGCCGAAGCCCGGCATTTCGGTGACTCCGGCCGGACTTGAGCGCTTCATGCCGGCAAGCACGATTTGCGCCACGTTCGTGCCATGCGGGTCGTTGACCGCGCGGGCACCCGTCAACGTCGCGTACTCGCTGATATCGCTGATGCCGCTCCACCCATGGCAGCTGACGCAGGCGCCTTCGTACACCTGCTTGCCACGTGACTCGGCGGCCGCCCGGCCCTCTTTGTGCGAGTCCGGGGCCGCGGCAGCCAATGTCGCGGGCAGGTCGGAGGACGCGCTGCTCGGCACGCTGCGCAAATACGCGACGATGGCGTGGACGTCTTCGGGCGCCATTTGGCTGAAGCTCTCGTCCACGGCTTCGCCCATCGGACCCGCCGCAGAACCGTGGCCGGCGGCGTGACCGCTCGCGAGATACGCGAGGAGTTCCTCGTCATGCCACGCACCGACGCCGCTCCTGGTATCGCTGCTGATGTTATAGGCGCGCCAGCCGGCGGTGAGTGCGCCGCCGTATTTTTTGCGGTTATCGAGCGCGAACGCAAGATTGCGCGGCGTGTGGCATTCACCGCAGTGAGCCAGGGCCTCGGCGAGATAGGCACCGCGGTTCCACTCGGCGCTCTTCTCCGTATCCGCCTTGAAGCGCTCGTTGGCGTTAAATAACGAAGACCAGACGCGCATCGCCCAGCGCTGATTAAACGGAAAGGCGAGCGCATTCGGCTTATTGGGCGCTTCGATTGGCGCGAGGCTGAAGAGGTACGCCTTGATCGCCAAGGCATCCGCATCGGTCATATAGGTGTAGGAGGTATACGGCATGGCGGGATACAGATTGGCGCCATCCCGTCGGACGCCGCGATGCACGGCCGCGAGAAATTGCGCATCCGTGTAATTTCCAATGCCGGTCGCCTTGTCCGGCGTGATGTTGGTGGAGTACAGCGTGCCGAAGGGCAGCACGAAAGCGAATCCGCCGGCGTAGGCTGTGCCGCCTTGCGCCGTGTGGCATACCAGGCAATCCGCGGCTTTTGCGAGATACTCACCCTGCTTGATCAATGATGCCTGCGCGAGGGCGGCGGGAACGCCGCTGGGATTCGCCGCGTGGTAGTCGGCGAGATCGACCTTGCGACCCTTGGAGAACGCCATCGGCCCGGGACCAACGATCAGGAAAAACGCGACCACGGCGATAAGTACCAGCACTGCCAGCGTGATCAGGATTGGACGCCGCTTGGCGCGGTGCGGGGAAGGAGTTGCGTTCATGCCTTGGTACTCCCACCCAACAGGGCTCGATCGATGGGCAGCCGCTTGAGCGCAATGCCGGTCGCGGCAAAGATCGCATTGCGCAGCGCCGGCGGACCGGCCGTTGTGCCGGTTTCACCGACCCCCGCGGGCGGCTCGCCGCTCTTGATCAAGTGCACGCCGATCTTCGGCATTTGGTCGATGCGCAGCATGCGATAGTCATTGAAGTTAGACTGCTCCACGCGGCCTTTCTTCAAAGTGATCTCCCCATACAAGGCGGCAGTGAGGCCGAATACCAGTCCGCCTTGCAATTGGGCCTCCACGCTGTCCGGATTGACGAGCATTCCCACGTCCGCGGCAGTGGTGATCCGGCGCAGCAGCACCTCGCCATGCATGTCTACCTCGGCTTCCACCACCGTCGCGATAAAGCTGCCGAAGGACGGTTGCACGCAGACGCCCCGCCCGACTCGCGCCGGCAGTGGCGTGCCCCAATCCGATTTGGCCGCGACCAGGTCGAGCGCCGCGATGAGCCGCGGTTGCTTGCCCAACATGTCGCGACGGAACGCAATCGGGTCCTTGCCGGCTTTTCGCGCAAGTTCATCCATGAAGCTCTCGATGGCAAACACATTGTTGTTGGGACCGACGCCCCGCCAAAATCCCGTCGGTACGGCACGCGGCTCGACCCTGAGATATTGCACCTGGAAATCCGGGATGTCGTAGGGCATGTCGGCGGCGCTATCGATCGCGTCTATATCGATGCCCTTCTGGAAAGCCGGTGGCAGCCAGCGCGCCAAAATGGAGGCGCCGCAGACTTTATACTTCCACGCCGCCACTTTTCCGCCGGCAAGACTCGCGGAAATGACATTGCGGTATATCGGTCGGAAAATATCTTGCTGGACGTCTGCCTCTCGTGTCCACACCACTTTGACCGGCACCCCGTTCATGTGCTGCGCGATGCGCACGGCATTCAATGCCATGTCGGGTTCCAGCCGCCGGCCGAAACCGCCGCCGATTAGATGGTTGTGGACAGTTACCTTGTCGACAGGTAACCGGGTAAGCGCGGCGACGGTCTGCTGCACGCGGGCGATGATTTGCGTGCCCAGCCACAACTCACAGGAATCCTCCTTTAACCACACCGTACAATTCAGAGGCTCCATGGTCGCGTGCGCCAAGAACGGTAGTTCATAGTCGGCCTCGAATCGCTGGCCGTTGGACAAGCCTTTCTCGACGTCGCCTTGGGATTTCGCGATGACGCCGTCCTTTTGACTGGCGGTGCGCATATCCTGCCAAATATCTGCGGAGGAAAGTTTTGCGTGCTCGCCCTCGGTCCAGGAAACCTTAAGCGCCTCCAACCCCTTCTTCGCCGCCCACATGTGATCGCCCACTACTGCGACCATATCGTCGAGCGCGATGACTTGTCGTACACCGGGCAGCGCCTTGGCTGCCGCGTCGTCCACATGTGCCACCTTGCCGCCGAACACCGGGCAGGCGGCCAGCGTGGCGAACTTCATGCCCGGCACCATGGCGTCGATGCCGTAGACAACTTTGCCGTTCACTTTATTCGGCGTGTCGAAACGCTTCTGCGGCGTACCGATGAGCGTGAATTTCGCAGGGTCCTTCAGCAGCACGTTCTTTGGCGGCGTGATCTTGCCGGCCGCCTCGATTAGCGCGCCGTAGGTGAGCTTGCGATTGCTGGCGCTATGCGAAACCTCGCCGCGCGAAGTCGTGCACGAGGCAGGATCGACGTGCCATTGATCCGCGGCCGCCTGCACCAGCATCGCCCGTGCGGTGGCACCCGCTTTGCGCAGCGGCATCCAAAAGGCGCGCAGCGATGTTGAACCGCCGGTAGCCTGTATTCCAAACGCTGGATTGGCGTAGAGCTTCTCATTGGACGGAGCGTGTTCGAGCAGAATTTTCGACGGATCCGCGTCAAGCTCTTCGGCGAGGATCATGGCGACACCGGTGTAGATGCCCTGCCCCATTTCCACTTGCGGCATCACGAGGGTAGTCTTGCCGGACTTGTCGATGCGAATAAACGCGTTGGGCGCAAATTTTCCCTTGGTGTCATCCGGCGCTTGCTCCGGCTCGTTAACCGCGCGTGCCGGCACGTAAAACGCCAATAGAAATCCGCTGGCCGCGGCACCTTTGATGAACTCACGGCGGGACCGTCGGAGGGAGGTTAGCTTGCTGGCGTGCATCATAACTTCCTTACGAGGCCGCTCGATCGGCGGCGGCGCGCTTGACGGCCTCGCGTATCCTGACATAGGTGCCGCAGCGACAGATGTTGCCGGCCATGGCGGCGTCGATATCGGCATCGTCCGGGGCGGACGTTCTGGTGAGCAAGGCGCTCGCGGACATGATTTGCCCCGACTGGCAATAGCCACATTGCACCACCTCGAGTTCCAGCCACGCTTTTTGTACGCGGGCACCCGCGGGGGTGTTGCCCACCGCTTCGATCGTGGTCACGGCGCGCGCGCCGACTGCACCAATAGGCAAAACGCAGGAACGCACTGCCTTGCCGTCAAGATGCACGGTGCACGCGCCGCACTGCGCGATGCCACAGCCAAACTTGGTGCCCGTCATGCCCAAAACGTCGCGCAACACCCACAAGAGCGGCATGTCATCGGGAGCATCGACCGATTTGGATTCACCGTTGATACAGAGGGTTCGAGTCTGCGGCACTGGAGCCTTCCTTTATTTCTACTATTTGTTGGCCGCCAAAACCTTGGCCGGCACTAGGGGCATGCTGGAGACTTCGGCAAGCTATCCCCCGCACCCAAGTGTCGCTCCAAAACCGCGGTACAAGCAATTTTTTCGTGATTTTATCGGCGGCGCGTACGGCTGGATTCTCTGCAAGGAGGCGGTCTTCGGCGGGCCGTCTCTGTCTGCGCTATGTAGTCGCAGTTTTCGCCAAGTGAAGACAGATTTGTACAAGCCCTTCGGATGAGCTCACGGGCTCGGGCGGTCTTACCGCGGAAACAAGGTCTAAAATCCGCTAAGCCTTATCCGCATAAATCAGGCGGCCGGGGCCAAGGCGCGCCATGATCTCGGGCAGGCTGGAGTCTGCGACGGCGAAGCAGCCCTGACTGCGACCGAGCATGCCGGAGTGGCCGATCATCGCTTCATTCACGTACCAGGCGCCGTGCACCACGATCGCGCGCGCGAGCGCATTGCTGTTCGTCGGGTCCAGTCCCTCGAGTCGCATCGAGCGGCCATGGGCACCCAGATAAAGAGAACCCGTTCGATACGCGCCGGCAGAGGTCGCATTTGAACGGGGCTCATTGGAAAAGCGCTCGAGCCATCCCGTATGAGCGGGATCGGAGCCCCTTCCATGGGCAACCAAATGCGAGCGCACACGGCCGTCGGCGAGGTTTACCAAGTGAAACCTCGGTGCGCGCGAAGGCAGCGAGAAATCGGCTACACCGATAAAATCTCGGTAGCCGATGCTGTCGCGATGTTGCTCCAGCGCGCCGAGCGCACGCCGCAGCAAACCGGGATCTATCTGGCCGTCGACACTCTCTGTGCGGCCGGGAGCGAGCCTGGCTCCCGCGCACCAAGAGGCAACGCCGGCGAACGCAAGATTGACAAAAAAACGGCGGGAAAGTACCAAGACACAGGGCTCCAGCAACAGTATGCTTGCTTATTGACTTGATTCATTCGGGGAAGTTCACATGCCTGCCACGGGGCGAGGGATTCTGTCGCTTTGTGTGGTGCTCGGTGTCATAGGCAGTGTGGCGGCACTGGCGCCGGCGCTGGCCGATTCGGTACCTTTTTGGGGCGCAAAATCCTCCGTACCGATCGATACGCCCATCAATCAGTTGAAGAAAGGCGAGTTTCTGTGGATGGGCGAAGCCGTGACCACGGGTCCTGTGGTGATGGTCGTCAGCATCACAGAACAACGAGGATATGTATACCGCAACGGTGTGCTGATCGGCGCTACCACGGTAAGCACCGGCCGTCCGGGTCACTTGACCCCCACGGGAGTTTTCACGGTGCTGCAAAAGCAGAAAGAGCATCGATCGACGATCTACGACGGAGCGCCCATGCCTTACATGGAGCGACTCACTTGGGGCGGCGTCGCACTGCATGCCGGGGGCTTGCCTGGCTATCCCGAATCTCACGGTTGCATTCACTTGCCAAGCGCGTTCGCACAACGACTCTTCGACATTTCGCCCAACGGCATGACGGTGGTGATCGGCACCGAGCAGACTGCGCCGGAGCAGGTCGCGCATCCAGGGTATCTCGCTCCTGTGAAGTTTATCGGTGGGCAGCCGGTCGAGCCCGAGGCCTTTACGCCCAATGACGATGAGAGTTGGCAACCTGATCTGTCTCCCAGCGGGCCCGTCAGCATCGTGCTCAGTCAGGCGAGTCAGCTCATCGTCATCTATCGCAACGGCATAGAGATTGGCCGAGCTCGCTTAACGATCGCGGGCGATGCGCCGCTCGTCAATCACGCACTGGTGCTCACCGAAGCCCCGAGCAGCGTGCCCGATCCTTACGTTCCCGATCCAACCAAATTCAGTTGGTTGAGGATCGGCGTGCCCGGTCACATCGGAGAACAAGGTACTCAGGTGGATCCGAATGCTGTTGCCAGAATAAAAATGCCCGCCGACTTCAGGGCCCGCTTGAATGGAATACTGACGCCGGGGGCGACCCTGTTTGTGACCAATGAAGCCCTCTATCCGCAGACGAGTGGGCCCATGCTCCAAGTCGTTGACGCCGACCCGCCCGCCAAGAGCCGGCCGCTCCACTCGCCCCAGTCGTAGTCCTGCGGCATTGGCTTGGCGCCCGCGGCGTGATCCGCGTAAACATTGATGCTGATCGAACCTGGATTGCCCTCTTGGCAAGCCCAGCCGTGGACGTAGTACGCATCGCCCTCCAATGCCACTCCATCGATGACGCCGGTTACCGGACCGGCGTGAGCACTTTGAGCGGATGCCGCCTGGCAGGCGAATAACGCGAGAGCCAGGCTCGCCACCAAGGATCGCCAGGTTTCCTTTTCATTGCGCAGCATCACGTGGCAATCGTGGGTATCGTGAACACGACCCGCAGTCCGGTCGAATCCGGTGCTGCCTCTGCCCATATTTTGCCGCCATGGAGGTTGACGATGCTCCTGCAAATGGACAGGCCCAAACCGCTGCCCATTTCGTCGCTCTCCTTGCCAGACCGTAGTCGAAAGAAGCGCTCGAATATTTTTTCAAGATACTCCTTCGGCACCCCATTGCCTTGATCGTCCAACGAAACCTGCCAAGCGCCGGATTCGATCCGAGAACACAGTGTGATGCTGCCCCGCAGCGGAGAAGCCTTCAAAGCGTTCGTCAGCATATTGAGCAGTACGCGGCGCAGCCAACGGGGCTCGGCCAGGATTGCTCCCGACCCGACATGTGACTGCTCGAAGTGCAGGCCCTGATGTTCCGATAGCACGCGCGCGTCCTGCAAGAAATTGGCGAGGATCACCCCCGGATCGTGCTGTGCCAAGTTCAGCTCTATTTCCCGCGCCTCGGCGCGCGACAGGAACAACAGCTCTTCGATGATTTGACTCAGTCTGGACACCTCTTCGAGCTGTACGTGCACAGACTCTTCATTTGCGGCACCGAGTTCGCCTTTTTCGAGGAGGCGCTCCGCCTGCAGGCGAATCATGGACAGAGGCGTCTTCAACTCATGGGAAGCTTCGGCAGTAAATCGACGTATTTCATCGAAAGCCTTTTCCAGTCGGTCAAACATCTGGTTGAGCAGTTGCGCAAGCTCCGACATCTCGTCGCGTACGCTGGCCACCGGTATGCGCTCGCCCAAGTTATCCGAGCCGATGTGGGATGCCGTCTCGCGTATCAGCCGGACCGGACGAAGAGCGAGACGGCTCAATCCGCGGCCGATTGCAATGCTCAGCGCGGCCATGATCATCAGCAGCCAGATACAGTTCTCGACATAGTCGCTGGTGGCCTCGCGCACGCTGTGGAGCGAGGTTGCTATGGTCACATCGAAAGGACCCAGTATGAATTCGGCAACGCGCAATTCGCCGATATTGTCGATCCACGCATTGTAGACGCGCTGCCCCTTCACGTCGGGAATCTCCTGACCGCGCAAATTAGTCGAGTAGAATATCGGTCGCACGGCACTGCTGGGATCATCGATCGTGATGTAGAAAAGCACGGATGCGTAATTCGTCGTCTCGCGAATCCGCGCATCGATGACCGCAGGGCTCAGCGAGGCGTAGTCATTCCCTAAACGCGCCTTGATCTGTTCGAATTGTGCGGTGTTTAGTAGATCGAGCCCCTTTATGAGATGGTTCTCGAGCAGGTAATAGCCGGCGACGAACAGGCACGCCAGAGTTGTGGTTGCCGCGCTGGCATACCAGAACGCGAGTCTGGCGCCGATTGATCTCACAACAATTTGTAGCCGACGCCGCGCACCGTCTTGAACAGCGGCGGACCCTCGATCGCCTCGAACTTCGCGCGCAGCCGGCTCATGTAGACATCCAACAGATTGGCCTCGTCATCGTAGTGCGAAGACCAGCACTTTTCGCAAATCAAGCGGCGAGTCAGAGTGCGGCCGGTATTTTGCATGAACATTTCGAGCAGCGAAAACTCGCGGCTCGTCAAATCAACCGGGTGACCGGCCAAATGCACGGTTCGCCCGACGAGATCCAGTTTTATGCCGCGATGTTCGAGGATGGCTTCCTTGACCGCGGACTGGCGCCTCAACAAGGAGCGCAACCTCGCCAGCAGTTCCTCCACGCTGAACGGCTTCGACAGGTAGTCATCCGCCCCTAGATCGAGCCCGGTAATGCGGTCCTGCACGGCGTCGCGCGCGCTCAAGATCAACACCGGCTCGTTGAATCCGGATTTTCGCCACTGCTGCAGTAATTTCAGCCCGTCCCCGTCCGGCAGCCCGAGATCGAGAATGATTGCGTCCGGATTGGACTCGCACAGAGCATCGCTGGCCTCACGACAGGTTCTGACCCAGGTTGCGACGTACGAACGCTCCTGCAGTGCTTGCTTGATGAACAGTCCTATGCGGTGCTGATCTTCAACGATGAGTATCTTCGTAAGCCGACCTCCCCGAGCGTTGAGCCGGATTTGCACCGGCTCAACGGAATCGTACCGCGTTAAGGCTGCGGCGGCATCCAGGACTTGGCAAAGGAACTCTTGCCATCGGTATAGGTGGTCCACACCGCCTGTGTCGCAGGATCAATAGCCACGTTCTTCGCAGTGGCGGCCGTCGCCAGTTCCCCGACCGAGGTCAGCTTGGCGCCCTTGGCCTGCAGCACCGACATTTTATCTGCGCCCGCGCAGTACAGAAGACCGGTCGCTGAGTCGTAGGCGATTTGGTCGACCTTGGGCACGATGTCGAGGGTCTGCGTCACCGATCCGGTCTTGGTGTCTATCACCACGAGCTTGCCGCTGCCGCCCGCGACGTAGACACGATGATTCGCCGCATCAAACGCCAGACCGTGCGGCTGTGCGGCGGGCGCCGCGGGCCATTGCGCGATCACCGCGTTCTTTGCAGGATCAATGACCGCCACGGTGTCCTTGGTCTTGATGTTCAGATAGATCCGGTCTTGATCCTGATCGTAAACCATGAACTCCGGTACGCCGGGAATTTTTATCGTGGCGACGACTTTTGAAGCGGAAGGATCGATCACCCACACATCGTTGCCATTGTCGTGCGTCACGTAAATTAGATGATTCTTGGGCTCGTAGAGAATGGCATCCGTCGGTCCCGGTACTTTGATGGATTTGACTTCCAGCAAGCTGGTTGCATCCACGACGGCGACACGCTCCGATTCCTGAACGCTGAGGTAGTACAACTTTGCGTCGGCATCCACCGCGGTATCGACTGCGCCGCCAACTTTCAGCCGCTTGATCACTGTACCCTTTTGCATGTCGATGTAGTCCGCCGTACCGTCGTTTTCATGCGCGGCAAGCAGGCGGTGACGCGACCCATCGACGCGCAAGAAGTCGAATTTGCCGGTCGAATTTGGGATCTCGACGATGGCCGAAGGCTTCCAGCCCAAGGGGCCGTCGGCGTGGGCGCTTAATGCAGCGGAAAATACAACGAGGGAAACGAGGGGTCTAAGTGCTTTCATGGTGATTTACGCCGTGGGTGTGAATGTTGAGCCAGCCGATCATGGGAGCACCATACCCGCCGAAAATAAATCGAACCTGAATCGAGGCTGAATGAAACACCGAATTCGCGTGCCTTCCGCCGCAGATGGATTAGCATGCCCGGCGCACGCACATCGAAACGGGGGGTCGCATGCTCACACCGGCACAACGCAAAGAAAAGATCAAAACCGTATTTCGCGTGGCCAGCGGCAACTTCCTGGAAATGTATGATTTCATGATTTTCGGCTATTTCAGTGCGGCCATCGGACATGCGTATTTTCCGGCCAGCAGCGATTTCGCTTCTCTCATGTTTTCCATGACGACCTTCGCGGTAGGGTTCATGATCCGGCCGTTGGGCGCTATTTTTTTAGGCGCCTACATCGATCACATCGGCCGCCGCAAAGGATTGCTGGTTACGCTGGCCCTGATGTCGGTTGGCACACTCACCATTGCGCTCGTTCCAGGATATGAAACCATCGGCCTGTTCGCACCAATCATCGTGGTATTGGGCCGGCTTTGTCAGGGCTTTTCGGCCGGCGTGGAATTGGGCGGCGTATCCGTATACCTGTCGGAAGTCGCCACTCCCGGGCACAAGGGTTTTTATGTCTCTTGGCAATCCGGGAGCCAGCAAGTCGCGGTCGTGTTCGCCGGGGTGCTTGGCTTTGCACTTGCCCACTGGCTGTCGCCCAATGATTTGCAAATGTGGGGTTGGCGCATCCCCCTCATCGTGGGCTGCCTGATCGTACCGTTCATTTACCTGATACGGCGTTCTCTGCAAGAGACCGAAGAGTTCGCTGCGCGAAAGCACCACCCGCGTCCGTCCGAAATATACGCGAGCATGCTGAAGCACTGGCGCATCGTGCTCACTGGTGTCGCGATGGTTCTCATGACGACGGTGTCGTTTTATACGATCACCGCCTATACGCCGACCTTCGGCAAAGAAGTGCTGAAGCTATCCCAGAGCGATGCATTGCTGGTGACGTTGTGTGTGGGACTCTCCAACCTATTTTGGCTGCCGGTCATGGGTTCCCTGTCCGATCGCATCGGTCGTCGACCGCTGTTGATTGTCTTTGCCGGACTTGCCCTCCTAACTGCGTATCCTGTCATGGCCTGGTTGGTCGACGCACCCAGCTTTGTCAGACTATTGACCGTGGAATTGTGGCTGTCTTTCATCTATGGCAGCTACAACGGTGCCATGGTCGTGCATCTGACCGAAATCGTCCCCAGCGATGTGCGCACGGCCGGCTTTTCGCTCGCGTACAGCTTGGCGACCACAGTTGGCGGATCCACGCCCGCCATCGTGACCTATTTGATTCACAGGACCGATAACCGGGCTATGCCGGGCGCATGGCTGTCACTCGCAGCCGCGATAGCCCTGATTGCGATTTGGCTGAGCCGGGCGGGTGGGACTCAAAGCATCAAGTCCCCGGCAAACCACCCGGCCGGCGACGACTCGATCTCTGTATAGCAAAGTTCGCCTGTAGTTCAGGTTCGGTTTAGGTGGTTGCTGTAGGGTCAGCAGCGAATAAGAAAAAACGGTTTGAAAACGGAAAGGGGGTTACGTGGCAAATCGTGCATCCTGTCAAATCCTGGCATTGGGCATTGTCTTGGCCTTTGCATGCTCGCTGATGCCTTTCGCTACGGCGGCGGAAACGGCCGCGGCATCCCCGGATGCCGAGGCTGCGGCCGAACCGGCGGAGATTGTGGTCACGGGCTCTCGTATCCCGACTCCAATCGACAAGGTCGCGGCGAAAGTCACCATTATCGATGCCGAGGCCATAGAAAAGGCCGGCGTCAGTACCGACGTACTCGACATTCTTCGCAAGACCGTCCCGTCGTTTCAGGGACGCGGCAATACCGGCAACAGCAATGCCAATAACACCAATCAAAACACCGCCGGCGGCGCGCAACTGCAGCTGCACAACCTCGACACATTGGTGTTGGTGAATGGGCGCCGCGTCGCCATCAGCGGCATTGCAGCCATAGGCGGCAAGGCATTCGTCGACGTGAATCAGATACCGCCTTCCGCAATCGATCACATCGAGGTGCTTGCCGACGGTGCATCCGCCATTTACGGCTCGGACGCCATCGGCGGCGTCGTGAACATTATTTTAAAGTCGAACTACGACGGTGCGGACATTGGAATCCGCGATGGCGAAGCAGCGGGCGACTACCGTGAAAGATCCGCATTTTTTACGGCAGGCACCGCCTGGCACGACTTGCACATCACGGTGTCGGGAAGTTGGTCGGAGATTGACCCGCTTTATCAGGATCGTAGAAGCTTCTCCTCGCCCATCACGGGTCGCGTCTCGGCGGTGCCGGGCACCATTGGCGGTGCCACGCCCGCAATCCTCGCAGCGGGGCTCAATTCGCCGAGCGCCAAGAATCCCACCGGAGCCAATGCCGTAGCACCATCGCTCGCCGCACTCATTGCCAACGGTACTTATTTCGCATCGACGAATGCCGGCATTGCCGGCACTTACGATCTTTCGCAATTCCAAACGCTGCTGCTCGGCACGGAGCAGAAGGCCTTCAGCATCAATTTGAACGATGAAATCATTCAAAGCCGATTGATCGCGTTCGGCGACGCTGAGATCTCACGCAACACCAGCTTCACGCAGTTTCTGCCCATCACACAAACTTTGAGCGTGCCGCAAAACGCGCCCTTCAATCCCCTGGATACCGCTTTTCCCGGCGTCAATTTCGCAGATTGGAATCTGCCCAAGCAATTTGACAACACGGCCGACGCGGGAAGATTTACCGCCGGTTTGCGCGGCGACATAACCAGCCATTGGAATTGGGAGGCAGCCTATGTCTACAGCCGCAATACGCTCGACCAAACCCAGTCAAATGTGATCTATGCACCCAATTTGCCGCGTGCGATCGCGGGCGGATTCGATGCGAATGGCAACCCGGTCGCCGGCGGGACCTTGAGCAAAGTTTACTCGGGTTTCTCCACGTCGAATCCTTTTGTATTGCAGCCCGCGCTCGATCCTTTTACCCGCGCCGCGGGTCTTAACCCGGCCTCTCTGGCCAATGTCTTTGGCCAAGAGCTGATCAGAACATCCAGTTTTCTGCACTCTTTCGACGCATCCATCGTCGGAACCGTACTCAAATTGCCGGCGGGCGAGCCCGGTGTGGCGGTAGGCGTGAGCTGGCGCCAGGAAGGCCTGACGGCGACCACCGATCCTAATGGCAACAACACCGGGCCGACGGCGCAGCGTTGGATCGGCGGCACCTTTGCCGATGCCTATGCGCAAAGCCGCACCGTGAAAGGGGCCTACGCCGAAGTCCGACTTCCTGTAACCAGTCCAGACTGGAATGTGGTCGGCTTCCATGCGCTTGACCTGATATTTGCGGGCCGCGAGGAGAACTATACCGATGCCGGCAGCGCGTTCGTTCCCAAATTGAGCTTTCGATGGCAGCCCATCGGCGAGTCGCTCACCATTCGCGGCAGCTATTCGAAGTCGTTTACGGCGCCAACCTTGTTTGCGGAGAGCGGCCCCACCGATACCCGTATCGTGGGCAGCGCCGTGATTCAAAGCGTGTTTGGCATCGCGAATCCGGGCTTTAACGGCGAGGATGGCAACAATCCCAATTTGCGTCCCAGCAAAACGCAGACTCACACCATCAGTCTCACCTTCACGCCGAAAGACGTTCCGGGGCTGCAACTGTCCGGGGAATTCTCGGCGATTCATCAAAGCGGGTTTCCCGGCGGCATTGGATTCACCAACATTTTGCAAAATGTCGATCAATTGGGCGCGGCATCGCCGTTCGTGAACAATGTCGCCATGGGCAACTTTCCGGGGCTGCCCGGGGCGGTCGCCTTCACGACGCCCGGCCAGCTTAGTGCTTTTCTTCGCGCCAACCCGAACAACGCGACGAATTTGTACGCCATTGACCGCTTTCAAAACCTGGGCGGTCTGCAGGTGAAGACCTATACCCTAACCGGCGGGTACGAGCTGCCGACCGCGCGCTTCGGCACATTCGCCGTGAATACGGCAGGTACCGTGTTCGATTCGTTCGAGTTTCAGGCGCTGCCCTATCAAGCGTTCTACCAATACGCGGGATTCGCCACCAACGGCGGTACGGGCGTGCAGGGAACCATACCTAAGTACCGTTTCTACACGACGTTCGACTGGCGATTCACGCATTGGGACGCGACCCTCGCAAATACTTACGCTTCTTCCGTTACCGACATCGGCGCCGGCGGTATCGTCTATGCGACCAGTGCCACGTTGAAACCCATTCCAGTCGCATCCTATACCGTGTGGGACGTGCGCCTCGCCTATACCGGCGATGCGGTACTGGGACGAATCGGTAAGTCCTGGAGCGCCGCACTGGGCGTCAATAACATCGCCAACCGGCTGCCTCCCCTGTCGCCGCAGGCTTTCACGGACAACAACGCGGACGTTGCCTCGTACTCGCCGATCGGACGATTGGTGTACGTGACTGCGGGAATCAAATTCTAAGCGCGCCGGCGTCAAACACTCAGGAGCATCGAACCTTGCGGACCCTTCTCATATTGACTCTCTGCGCGCTCTCTTCGATTGCGGGCGCTGCGCCATCGTCGAAGACCTACGCCCAGGAGCTCGTCGATCGGATGGTCGAGAAATATCCGGACGTGCTCGTGATGGCCATGCATGTCACTCCGCCCAAGCACACAGAAAACGTCATTATTGCGTCAAACATCGGGCGCATCGGCAAGGCGGCCGACGCCGACGACTTGAAGGTGATTCGCACCGGCACACCTAATCTGGCCGTCAATATGAGCGGCGATCGCTTCGAGGCGGAGTTGGTGATGCACGACGCCAATGCGCGCTCCATCGGCGCCCTGGGTATAGTCTTTGCGTACAAGGCCGGCGACGACAAAATCGCGCTGCAAAAACGCGCCGAGGCCATTCGCGATGACTTGGCCAAGAGAATCTCGCACGTCGCCAATTTGCTCGAGCCTGCACAGTTCGATACCGCGGTACCCACACATACTTATGCGCAAGCATTGGTCGATCGTGCGCTCGCGCGCCATCCGAACGTGGTGATATTGGCGCTGCACGCTGAGCCGCCCCACCTGAAGAGCAACGTGATCGTTGCCTCCAATATCGGCCGCATCGGCAAAAAAGCCGACGAGGACGATATGCATGTCATCACGTCCGGCGAAACTAAATTGGAACTCAATGAAACCGGCGATCGTTACGAGGTCGAGCAGACCTTGCTGGACGTGTCGGGATCCGTCATCGGAGCAGTCGGCGTGGTATTCCCTTATAAAAAAGGTCAGGACACCGCGCCCCTGCAAAAAGAAGCCGAGCAGGTCCGCGCTGAGATTTCGCGCAGAATTTCCAATGTCGGCAATCTCGTCCAACCCGATCCCTTCGACCCAAAATATCGGACGGATACCGAGGCTCAGCGGCTGTTGGATGCATCGCTCGAGTCGCATCGCGACATCTTGATCATGGCGATGCACGTTGCGGCGCCGGACGGATCCGGATACATCATTGCCGCCTCCAACATCGGCCGCATCGGTAAAAAAGCCGACGCAGACGACATGTCGGTCATCAATACAGGCAGGCCCAATACCGAGGTGAACGAAACCGGCAATCGTTTCGAGGTGGAAATCCCGATGATGGACGTTTCGCAGCGGAAGATCGGCGCCTTGTCCGTCGTCTATCCCTACAAGAACGGCACCGACAAAGCCGCGCTGCAGCAGCGCGCCGAAGCGATTCGCAATGAGTTGGCGACCCGGATTCCGAGCAGTAACGCCTTGTTCGAATCGGCCAGAGCCAACTAGGGCGCAGCCGGTGCCTGCCCGACGGCGCCGCTGTGGCGGCGCTTCCAAGTGAATACGCGCCTCCATCTTTGCTGCAGCGTCGCCCTGGCGGCAATTGTTGCCGGGTGCGCGCTTCGCGACACCAAACCGGCAGTTCCGGACGTTCCGGGCAGCTTTGCCATGCACGTCGAGGCCGGCGGCTGGCCGAGCGCCACCTGGTACGAAGGATTTGGCAGCGCTGAACTGGCTTCGCTGATTTCCCAGGCTGCCGACAACAATCTCGACTTGAGCATGGCGCGTGCGCGGGTCACGCAGGCCGACGCGCGAGCTCGTCAGGCGGGTGCCGCCATCCTCCCGAGTGTCGATGCCGGCGGCAACGGCAACTATCTCGCCGGCCATTCCTCTAACGGCAGCGCGCACGAGACCGACTGGGCCGCCCTGCTCTCCGCGAGCTATGAAATCGACTTTTGGGGCAAGAACCGCGCAGCCGCCCGGTCGGCTCGGCTGCTGGCGAGCGCTTCGCGAGCCGATCGAGACACGATTGCACTCACCACTTTGGCGGGGGTCGCCAACGCATATTTTCAAGTTTTGTCGTTACGCGAACGACTCGCCATCGCGACTTCCAATTTGGACGCAGCGAAAAAGCTTCTGGACATCGTGCAGGCACGATTCGACGTTGGCCTGTCGAATCCCGTCGAACTTGCCATTCAAAAGTCGACATTGGCTGCCGCCTCATTGGTTGTGCCCGAGCTCAATCAGCAGGAGAGCGAAGGTCTCGCGGCGCTCGCGCTTTTATTGGGCCGCGCTCCGGAGCAATTTTCCATCGACTCAACGTCGCTCGACGGGTTGATTGAACCCGCGGTAGCGGCCGGGATGCCGTCCGAATTGCTGACGCGGCGTCCCGACGTGTATATGGCTGAGGCCAATATGCGCGCCGCCAACGCAGACTTGACGGTGGCACGCGCAGCCCTTTTGCCGAACTTTACTCTGACGGCCGCCGGCGGAGTGCAGAACCCGGCGCTGAATGCCGCGGTCACGACGTTGAGCGGAGTCGGCCCGACATTGAATCTGGGCGCGTCGCTATCACAAGTCATATTCGATGGCGGCCGCCTGCGCGCGGCGCGCGCCGAGGCGCAGGCCAAACAGGAAGAATTGGTCACCGCGTATCGCGCGGCGATTCTTGGGGCACTGGTCGATGTGGAGAATGCGCTGTCCGCAATCCAGCATCTCGATGATGCGCGTGCCTTGCAAGAAGAAAACCTCAACCAAAGCGAACGCGCCTTTGAAGGAGCCTCGCTCAGATACAAGGCGGGCTCGGGAGATTTTCTCACCGTGCTGGAAGCGCAACGCACGCTATATGTGGTACGGGAGCAATACGGTCAGTACCGGCTGACACGCCTGCAAGCCTTGGTCGCCTTGTGCAAATCGCTCGGTGGCGGTTGGCAGGCGCCCGGCGGCGGCTCTTCGATGGAGGAAGCTCGATGAATTCAACTGCCGTTCTGACCGTGTGTGCCGCGATGCTGTTCGTCGGCGGTTGCCAACGATCGCAACCGTCCGATGGCGCGAAGCCGGCTGCTGAAAAGGCTGCGCCGCCTGCGGCGGACAACAAGGAGCCTGCGGACAAGGAGTCGGCCGGCGTAACTTTATCGACCGAGCAAATTGAAAAAATCGGATTGCAAACCGAAGAGGCGAAGGCGACGAGCTTCGCCGATGAAACGGCCGGCTATGGGACTGTCATTCCCCATGAGAGCATCGCGCAGGCGGTTGCTGACTTAACCACCGCGGAGGCCACCGAAAAGCAGAGCCGCGCTGCGCTTGCGCGCTCTCAGCGTTTGGCCGGCACGGCCGGCGCCCTTTCTTCGGACGTGGAGGAGACCAATGTTCGTCAAGCGGCCGTTGATACGGCGGCACTCAACTTGGTCAAGCAACGCCTATCCGCAACACTGGGACAGAAAGCACCGTGGTCCGGCGGAGGTAACCGGACTTTGCTGTCGGAACTGGCGAGCGGCACGGCCCGCTTGGTTCGTGTCACATTTCCCTTGGGAGCGATGAACGGCGATGTTCCGCAGACCTTGCAGATCTGTCGCATCGGCTCGTCGGCAAACGCCAAGCGCTGGAAGATGACATCGGTATGGGCGGCGCCGGCGGATGCCAGTGTGCCGGGTCAAAGTTTCTTCGCGATATTACGTAGCAACGAAGTAGGAGAAGGCGAACGCGTCATTGCCTGGGCGCCGGTCGGCGCGCCGCGTGCGGGCATTTTGCTTCCGTCGGAAGCGGTTGTGGTCAGTGAGGGGAAGTACTGGGTTTACGTCGAAGATAAACCAGGTCATTTTGTCAGGACCGCGATCAATGCCGATAAGGCCGTCGCAGACGGATACTTTATTGCCGGTCCGCTGAAGCCCGGCGACAAAATCGTCACCGACGGCGTTGCGCAGCTGCTCGCCCAGGAATCGAATTCCGGCGCGGATGCCGAATAGCCATGATGCGCGCGCTCGTCAGCCTTTGCGTGCGCCACTTCGGCGCCGTCACCGCCCTGAGCATCTTTGCGCTCGTGCTCGGGTGCTGGGGCGCCATGCGCGCGCCACTGGATGTTTTTCCTGAATTCGTTCCCTCGCAAGTGGACGTGCAAACCGAAGCGCCCGGATTTGCCCCCCAACAAGTAGAAGAATTGGTCACGCGGCAGGTTGAGAACGCCGTCAACGGCGCGTCCGGCCTTGCCACCATGCGCTCCGAATCCATTCCCGGTCTTTCCGTCGTCACCATCACCTTCGCGGACGGCGTGGATGTGCATGTCGCCCGGCAAGGTATTTCCGAGCGTTTATCCGAACTCGGCAGCTTGCCTGCGGGCGTCGGCACGCCGAAATTGTCGCCCCTGGTCTCCAGCACCATGGACCTGCTGAAGATCGGGCTGCTCTCTGACCAGGTCGATACTTATACGCTTCGGGACACCGCCGATTGGATCATCAAGCCGCGTCTGTTGGCGGTACCCGGTGTGGCACACGCTATCGTGTTTGGCGGGGATGTAAGACAAATTCAGATTCAGCCGGATATGACCAAGCTGGCAAGCTTCGGCATTACTCTGACTGATATTGCGGACGCCGTACATGCAGCACTACCGCTGCGCGGTGCCGGTTTCATAGACCTTCCCGCGCAAAGACTGCTGATCCAATCGCCCACTCCGCAACCCGACGTTGACGCCCTCGCTCAAGCCGTGCTCATGGCGCGCAATGGAACGCCGATTTTGGTGCGCGACGTCGCGGCAGTGAAAATCGCCCCGGCGTTGAAATTCGGCGACGCTTTGATCATGGGCAAACCCGGCGTCCTGATTTCTCTTGCCAGCCAGTATGGGGCCAATACGTTGACGGCCACGCTGGCCGTTGAGAAGGCGCTGCAGGACTTGGCGCCGACTTTGAGAACTCAGGGCATCACGCTCTATCCTTCGCTGCATCGGCCGGCCAACTTCATCGAGCGCGCGCTCGGAAACTTAAAGGACTCGCTGGTCATTGCAGCGATACTCATTTTGGCGGTTCTGTATTTGTTTCTGCGCGATTTCCGCGCCGCCCTGATTGCCTTTACGGCCATCCCGCTTTCCTTGCTCGCCGCCATCGCGGTTCTGGATCGGCTTGGCTACACGCTCAATACCATGACGCTGGGCGGCTTTGCCGTCGCGCTCGGCGTGCTGGTTGACGATGCCATCATCGGAATTGAAAATATCCTGCGCCGTTTGCGCGAAAGTGCACAATTGCCGGATCCGAAGCGGCGGCTGCAAATCGTATTGGATGCATCGCTCGAGGTGCGCGGCCCCGTCATTTACGCGACCGCCGTCGTCATTGCCGTGTTCTTGCCGGAGTTGTTTACCTCGAGCGTTCAGGGACATTTCGTCGGGCCCCTGGCGTTGGCGTTTATATTCGCGGTGATAGCCTCGCTCTTGGTGGCGATGACATCGACGCCGGCCTTGTGTGCCCTGTTCCTGCGCAGCCACGATGCGCGCGCCGAGGCGAAGTGGCTGACGAAGTTGAAGGCCTGGCAAGCCGCGGCAGTCCATCGTGTCGCCGACCATTTCCGGCTCATCGCGGTATTGCTGATCGCCTTGGTCGCTGCCGCGCTGGCGGCGCTGCCCTTTTTGGGCGGGACCTTCATGCCCGACTTTCGCGAAGGTCACTTCGTGCTGCAGGTATCGAGTGCAGTCACGGGCAATTCCTTGGCCTCGATGTTGAACATCGGGCGGCGGATCAGCAAGGAAGTATTGGCGCTGCCCTACGTGCAGAGCATCGAACAGCAAGTGGGGCGCGCTGAATTGAGCGAGGACACGTGGGGGCCGCACCGCAGCGAGTTCCATGTGGAGCTGAAGGCGGACACGAAGATCAGCCAGAATGATGCGGAAGAGCAGTTGCGCAAGATCGTGGCCGGCTATCCCGGACTGCAAAGTGAGGTAGTCACCTTTCTTGGCGACCGCATCAGCGAAAGTTTGAGCGGCGAGACTGCGCAGGTGGCTGTAAAAGTCGTCGGCGATGATTTGGACGCGCTCGATTCGGTTGGCGCGAAAATAGTCGCCACGCTGCAAAAGGTGTCCGGAATCGTCGATTTGCAATTCAAACGCCAGAGCGGAACGCCGGCCGTGACAATCGAACTGCTACCCCAAGGGTTGGCCGCGACGGGCCTGAAGGTCCAAGAGGTTCTCGATACGATTCAGACCGCTTACGCAGGTGCGCAGGTAGGCCAGACCTTCAAAGGCACCCGCACGGTCGATGTGGTCCTCATTCTTCCGGATCAGCTACGACACCAGCCGACCCAACTGGCAAAGCTCATGATCCCGAGCAGTGCCGGTCCGGTTCCGTTATCGCAGGTCGCTCGAATCTCGCTCGCGCAGGATCGCTATAGCATTGAGCACGAAGGCGGCCAACGGCGCATCAGTGTGACTTTCAACGTGAGCAACGCCTCCCTGCGCGGGGTCGTGCAGGAGGCGGAGCGACGGATCGCGGAGTCGGTACCGCTGCCTCACGGAGTATTTACGGAATTTACCGGCGCCGCCGAAGCGGAGGCGCAGACTCGCAATGAACTCATTCTGTACTCCAGCCTTGCCCTCGCACTCATTGTAGTGATCCTGTTCGTGTCCTTTCATTGGCGCGCCAATAGCTGGCTGGTCCTGGCGAATCTGCCTTTCAGCCTGATCGGCAGCGTTCTGGCCATCGCAGTCTCCGGAATCGGAATTTCCTTGGGATCGGTGGTCGGCCTGGTCACGGTTTTCGGCGTGAGTGCACGAAATGCCATTTTGCAACTTGCACACTACGAGCATTTGGTTGAGGTCGAAGGCTTGCCGTGGACTGCTGATTTGGTAGTCCGCGGCGCAAACGAACGACTGGTACCCATTCTCATGACCGCCGCCGTGACTGCCTTGGGTCTTGCCCCGTTGGCGTTCGGCATCAATCAGCCCGGGCAGGAAATTGAAGGTCCCATGGCCATCACCGTGCTTGGCGGTTTGCTGTCATCGACATTGCTCAATCTATTCTTACTACCCGCCTTGGCTCAACGCTATGTTCATCCCGCGGCAAACCTGCCGTCACAGGACTTCTAGTCGGCCGATTTCAACCGCGGCGTTGCATACCTCACTGCGGATTCATGCGGGGACGCGATCGCTCGTGACCTGCTCTCCATTCGATACCAGATATCTATAACAGCAATCGAATAAATCAATTATTCGCGCCCTGCTGCGGCCATAGAATCGCCGCCATCTATCGTTGCGCTCGATCGAGGAGAACTACATGAGGAAGAAAGTTTTCATGGTGTCGCTGGTCGCATGTGCGGTCGCTGCGCTGCCTTTGATCCCAACCGCTGCCTTCAGCGCTCAGGGAGACCCGCGGCCAAATCAGTTCTGGTGGCCCGAGCAACTGGACCTGTCGCCGCTGCGACAGCACGCTGCCGAGTCCAATCCGCTGGGAGAGAATTTCAACTACGCGAAAGCATTTTTGAGCCTCGACCTCAAAGCGGTGAAGCAGGACATCGCGAAGGTCCTGACCACGTCGCAGGATTGGTGGCCGTCCGACTACGGTAACTACGGACCATTTTTCATTCGCATGGCCTGGCACGGTGCCGGGACTTACCGTACCGGCGATGGTCGCGGCGGCGCGAGCGGCGCTCAGCAGCGATTCGAGCCGCTCAACAGCTGGCCGGATAATGGAAATCTCGACAAGGCGCGCCGGTTGGTGTGGCCGATCAAGCAGAAATACGGCGAAAAGCTCTCCTGGGGCGACCTGATGGTCCTGACCGGGAATGTCGCGCTGGAACAAATGGGCTTTCAGACCTTTGGCTTTGGAGGCGGACGCGCGGATGACTGGGAGCCGGACCTGGTCTACTGGGGCCCCGAAAAGAAGTTTCTCGACGGCGCCGAGCGCTACAGCGGTGACCGCAAACTGGAAAAGCCGCTCGGGGCGGTGCAGATGGGCTTGATTTACGTGAATCCCGAGGGTCCGAACGGCAATCCCGATCCGCTGGCCGCGGCGAAGGACATTCGCGAGACCTTTGGCCGCATGGCAATGAACGACGAGGAGACGGTTGCGCTGATCGCTGGCGGCCACACCTTCGGTAAGGCACATGGTGCGCACGATCCGTCCAAGTGCGTGGGGCCCGCGCCCGCCGCTGCCGGCGTCGAGCAGCAGGGACTCGGCTGGCAGAACAGCTGCGGTACGGGCAAGGGGGACGATGCGGTCACCAGTGGCCTGGAAGGCTCATGGTCGGCAAGTCCGACCGCATTCACCCTGCAATACCTCGACAACTTGTATAACTTCGACTGGGTCCAAACCAAGAGTCCCGCCGGAGCGATCCAGTGGACTCCTGCGAACGGCAAGGGCGCGAACCTGGTGCCCGACGCGCAAGATCCGACCAAGAGACATGCGCCGATCATGTTCACGACGGACCTGGCGCTCAAATTCGACCCCAGCTACCGGGCGATCACGACGCGCTGGAGGCAGCACCCCGAAGAGTTCAAGCTCGCATTTGCCAAGGCTTGGTTCAAGCTGACTCACCGCGATATGGGCCCGCGCGCTCGTTATCTCGGTGCCGAGGTTCCGAGCGTGGATTTGCTTTGGCAGGATCCGCTGCCCAAGGCCGACTATAAGATCATCGACACCAAGGATATCGCGGGGCTGAAAGCCAAGATCCTCGCGTCCGGCCTCAGCAGCGCCGAGCTCGTCAGAACCGCTTGGGCGTCCGCTGCCACGTTCCGCGGCACCGATGAGCGCGGCGGCGCGAACGGCGCGCGAATTCGCCTCGCACCGCAGAAGGATTGGGACGTCAACAATCCCCGAGAACTCGCGAAAGTGCTGCAGCGCCTGGAGGCCATCCAGAAGGAATTCAACCAAGCACAGTCCGGCGGGAAAAAGGTGTCGCTCGCCGACCTGATCGTCTTAGGCGGCGGCGCCGCGGTCGAGCAGGCCGCGAAGAAGGCGGGCTACGACGTGAAGGTTCCATTCACGCCGGGGCGCACCGACGCGTCGCAAGATCAAACCGACCCTGTGTCCTTCGCCGTGCTCGAACCCACCGCGGACGGCTTCCGCAACTATTTCGGCAACGGCGTGAATCGTTCTCCGGCGGCAATGCTGGTCGATCGGGCCAGCAATTTGATGCTGACCGTTCCTGAAATGACGGTTCTGGTCGGCGGCATGCGGGTGCTCAATGCGAACGCCGGACAAACGCAATATGGCGTATTCACCGATCGCCCTGGGACCTTGACGAATGACTTCTTCGTGAACCTGCTCGATATGTCCTACGCGTGGAGCAAGGCCGCCGCGTCCGAGGGCGTCTATGAGGGACATGATCGCAAGAGCGGCGCGCTCAAGTGGAAGGCGACTCCGGTCGACCTGGCGTTCGGCTCGAATTCCGAGCTGCGTGCGGTGGCGGAGGTCTACGCTTCCTCCGACGGCCAGGCGAAGTTCGTGCGCGACTTCGTGAAGGCCTGGACCAAGGTGATGACCCTCGATCGCTTTGACTTGACTTGATTGTCAGCGGGACGCGTTTCAAGCCTGAAGCGCGTCCCGCGTCGAGGTTCCCGGGCTCCAAGGGTCTCAGATTGCGCCGTCGAAACGAAAGGAATAGCCCACCCCGAAAAGATGGTCCGGTGCGCCGCGATTCAGCCCGATTCCCGCGCGAATGTCGATCTGCTGCGTGGGCGTAATTCGATACGCGCCCCCGGAGTCGAGAACTTGGCTTGAGCCTCCGCGACGCGGATGATCCGCGACATATTCAACGAAAAAGTCGGCCCGCGATCCAACTTGCCGCTCGACAGCGAATGTCGGTTCCAAAGTCGGATTGCTCCCGGACGCGCCCGGAATCCAGAAGGCCGTGAACATGCCACTCAGGCTCCAGCCTGCCGCAATTTCCCTTGACCAAGGTAACTGGACATATGCGCCGTATCCCGGGCCTGCAATGCGCGCAGTTCCGGTCGGCAGTTCCAGGCCCACCACCGCGGAGAGTTCGATATCACCCGGCAAATGCTGCAATTGCCGTTTTATCGCAGGCGAGAAGTCCGAGGTTCCCGCCAATGCAGAGCCATGGAGCGGATGGAAATAATTCGGCAAATCGAGGAGCAGCTCCGTGCACTGTGTAACGCCAAAGCGCACTCTGCTATTCGGTCCATCGATCACAGTTCCGCTCTGACGGTACGTCCAGTTTATCCCGTTCTCCACTTGCACGTCTCCGCGCGGAACCACCAGGCTTGAGTTCGTTACGTCGGGCCGATCCGTGGCGATATCCGTCCCGCTGTTGCCGCAATTGCCATCGTCAGCACTGATTTCACCGGCGCGCGCGCCAGATACTCCCAGCAGCGCCAACGCCAACGCGCTCAGAATCGATTGAACGCTCACGTCGCCGCTGGCGCGAGCCCGGATTGCTTGTTCATGACATTGCCAGACTCGCGGCAACGGCGTTCTATTCCAGACGGGCTCAAAGGCATGCGCGGCGCGAGCGGCCGCCTTGTTGCCGAAAGGCGTCCCGTCTAGTGCGTCAAAACGGATCTTGTGCCGACAGGCGGGTTGTCGCTGATCAGATTACCGAGCAATGCCAGCTCCTGCGCTTTGGGATAACCCCGACGCCACACGAGGCCGACGCGTCGGCTGTCATTGGGCGATTGCAGGGGCCGAACGACGAACGATGGCTCTGGACGTTGCGGCGGAAGCGCGGCCAGCGCGGGTAATAACGTGCAACCAAAGCCCGCTGTGACCAGCTGGCAGATGGTTTCGAGGCTCACCGCCCGGAAATCATCGATCACCTCGCCGACGTCGTAGTCGCCGAGTCGACCGCAGGCGGCCAGCGCTTGACCGCGCAGACAGTGGCCATCGGCGAGCAGCAGCAAGGGAATACCGCGCAAATCGGTCTGCGTAATAGTCTCCAACTCCGCAAGAGAGTGTCCCGGCGGGCATGCGAGCCAGAATGGCTCATCAAACAGAGGCAGCTCCTCGAAATCCTCGCCGTCCAGGGGAAGGGCCAACAAGGCGGCATCAATTTCGTAGTTGCGCAGCCGCTCCACCAAGTGCTGCGTCAGATCCTCGTGGAATACCAGCTGCAAACGATGAAAGTGTGCCTTGACCAGCGGAACCAGCCACGGCAAAAAATATGGCGCCAGCGTAGGGATCACACCCAGCCTCAGAGGTCCTACCAAAGGCCCGTGAGCAGTCTGTGCCGTGGATAGCAATTCATCGACTTGTCTCACGATACGGCGCGCCTTCGCGACGATGTCCTCGCCGATGGGCGTTAGTGCGAAGGACCTTGTGCTTCGCTCGATCAAGACTGACCCCAGATACCCTTCCAGCTTTTTGATCTGGGCGCTCAAGGTCGGCTGTGAAACGCAGCACTCCTCGGCGGCGCGGCCAAAGTGCTCTCGATCCGCCAGCGCCACCAAATATCTTAATTCCCTCAGTGTCATTCGAGTGCTTCCAAAATGTCGCGGATCACGTGCCTGGCGCAGCATAGGCAGGGTATTGGAGATTTCTCCAATCAATAGAATGGATCGTCGCGATAGACAACATCTATGAAGAGAGATTCGCCGCGACGGCGCGAGGACTCGCAATATAAAGGCGAGCCCGCGGTGCAAGATACGCGTGGAAATCGCCCACTGCCGATGATTTCGCCACCGGCAGCGGGCGATGCCTAAGATCAGCGGCGGTCGTCTCTGATCACCGCACCCGTCACTGGATTGAGGATGAAGCGGTCCAGATGCCGCTCATCGTCGAACATGTTGTCGAACGATCCGGTCACCACATCGAAGGACTGCTTCTGAGGGGCGACAGTGAAGGCCGGCTTACGCAGACCATTGCCGGAATCATGTGTCGAAGGCCCGTCGATGTAGTTGAGATTCCAGTTGTCCTCGATGAATCGCAGGATCGAGGATTGGTCTGTCAGACTATGGTCGACGTAGTTCACCTTCGCCCACGGCGATACCATGTTCAGCACCAAGCGCGGACCGAAGCCGCAGCGGCCCTGAATGGCATCGGACTTCGGCGTGCCGCAGCTGCCCCCGTTTGCCGCGCTAATCGCGTCGAATCCCGCGGCAGCGGACGGATTGACCAGCGGGCCCATGGCGTGATCGTACCAGCCGTCGGAATCGTCCCAGGCGATGAACACGGCCGTTTCCGCCCACTCCGGTGATTGCTGCAGGATATTGATGGTCTGAGCCAGAAAACGCTGCTCCGATAGCGGGTCGGACTCCCCGCCCGGATGGCCGTCGTCGCGATTGATCGCCTTGAGGAAAGAGACGGCCGGCAGGTTACCGTTGCGGACCGCAGCGTAAAAGTCCAGCAGGTCGTACTGATGGTTCGCCTGGTCCGTCTTACCGATTGCATCCACCGAAGTCGGCGGCAGGTGATGCGGATTGCGCGTCGATGCATAGTACTGGAACGGGGAGTGATGCGCATTGTAGTCGGTGCGTATCGGATGAACTATCGCCGCGTTGCCATCGAAAGATGTGCTCGAGTCAGGATGCAGTACGTGGGCTGCGTTGCAAACCGCGGGCACGAAGTTCGCCGCGCCGATGTTTTGAGCTTGACCATCGTTTGCCGCCCCGCCGAATGAAGGCAATCCGAACGGATCGTTGCTGACACCGGACAACGGATGCGTGGGGTCGGTCGTCTGCGGATTCGCTGCCGCCGCCGTGCGGAAGCCGCCGGCAAACCATCCCCAAGTGACGCGCTTTTCATTCAATAGGTCGCCGACGTTCTTTCCGGTCATTTCGGCCGTGAGTTTTCCTGCGGCGGTACCGCCCTTGTCATTGCCGCAGTCATCCAGATAGGGATCGAGGTCGGTGGTGAGCGTACCGGTTTGGACGGTAACAGGCTTTGCCGAACCGACCACATCCGCGGCCACCTGCGGATTGGTCCCCCCGACGAAGAACACGTCGGGAATCGATGTGGCCTGCACATTGTCAACCAGCTGCCCGGCAGCCCCCTTGGTGCCCGTGAAGGTATGCACCACCGCGCCGGCCGTCTGACCGGAAATGAGATTCAGCGCACCGGGAGTGGAAGGCCCATACGTCGTGCCCCAGGAGTTGTCGCTCATCGCGAATCGCTGCGCCCAATTCCACATGGCAGTGACGGTGTTGCCGTCGAAATATCCCATGACGGTGGAACCGTCCGTGGCACAGCCGGCGCCGTTTTGGAAGTTTTGCTGCGGGAAGCGGTCCATGAGTCCGCTGTCACTGGCCAACTGTTCGCCCTTGTAGTCGTGGTTGTTGGAACACGTGATCGCCTGCTCATGAGTCATTCGAAACGGATTTGCCGCGCCGTTCGGATCCAATCCGGTGGGCGTGCCCACTGGATTATTCGGATTGAAGTCGTGAAGGCCGACATTGACGCGTTCCGGAAATTTGCTGTTGCCGTCGGTCAAGCCGTTTACCGACGGCGTTGAGCTGCGGGCCACGAAGCGCGTTCCATCGGTGTTCTTGGCGTCGGGATACGTGCCGAAGTAGTGATCAAACGAAGCGTTCTCCTGAAAAATGATCACAACGTGCTTGATGCTCGGTCGCCTGTTAAAACCGTCATCGCGATCGTGTTCGCCCGCCTGGGCGGCGGTTGAGACGATGCCGGCGGCAAGAATGGCTGCGACAAACCCCGCCAACGTTTTTCGCGTGGGCGATACTGCATAGGTCATGTGGTTCCCTCGGATTTGAAATGTTGTTGGAACACCGATACGCGGTGCCTGCACCCACCAGACCAGCGTCCCGCCCGCGTTATTCCCAACTCTCCATGAAGGTTTTGTGACTGACCTTCAATGCAGGCGCTGACACAAAACTGTCAACAAAATGAAATACCGTTGCGCTCGCGAGGGCGTATACGGCGTCCTCCTGCAAATGATTTCAAATAGGAATTTTCCAACTCGTGGCTCATCAACTCAAACCAACGCGCGCTTTCATCGGCGGGACCATGGCGACCTGGTGCCTGGCGATGTTCTCTGCAGCGACGCCAGTACGCGCCGGCGACGCATTGCCGCTCGAGACTGCTGCTGCCGCATTCAAACCGTACGTCCTGGAGCAGATTTCCCGCTGCCTGAACACCGTCAAGAGCATGAGCGAGCGCATCGCCGCCCGCGATCTCGCCGGTGCGCAGCGCTCGTGGCTCGCAGCGCGCAGCGGCTGGGAAGCGTCTGAGGTCATTACCAGTGAGTTTTTTCCGGATCTCGACCGCAAGATCGACGCCTGGCCGGATGCCGAGAAGGGATTCCATGCGATCGAGGCCAAGCTCTTCGGTGCACATGACGTGCAGGCGCTGCCTGCCACCGTGGAGCTCATTAACAATCTTGCGGAATTTGAGCGCCGCTTGCGCACGACCAGGCTGACCGCGCAAGGATTGCTCAACGGCACTGCCAAACTCACGTACGAGATCGGGGAGAACAAGGCGGAAGGCGGAGAATCGCCTTTCAGCGGTAACTCGCTGGCGGAAATTCGCGTCAATGTTGCTTCCATTACCGCTGCCTACCAGCAGGTGTTCGCGCCGCTGACGAAGAAAAGAAATGCAGAACTCGCGAGAGTCTTCTCCAAGGACCTGGCGGTGATGCAGGCGCTCGTGGCAGTGCCGGCGCTGCAGGACCTGGATCAGGTTCGGCTCCGCGATGCCAGCGAATCGTTGGTCAATGATCTGGCGTCGGTGGGCCGAGAGTCCGGCCTGGAAAAGCCCGCTCTTGGAAATTGAGTGATCGTGACTCGGAAACGCAATGCATTTGGCGCGGTACTCGCCGTCACAGCCGCCATCGCGGCATTGGCGGGAACCGCCGCAGCCGAGTTCACCGGAAATGCGAGCCTGTTGCCGGCCGGCACGGAGTTGGGCGAAGAGGCGTTTGACCAGCCGCGCGAAGTATTCCGGTCCGAAGGCAGCGGTGGGCGCAAGTCCCATCTTGTCAACCTGGGGGATGTGGCATTCAGCTCGCCGCTGATCTTGGGCGGCCCCGCCCGCCGCGCAGGCATCAGCTGCAACACCTGTCACATCAACGGCACCACAAATCCAAGACTGTATATTCCCGGCCTATCGACGCAACCCGGGAACTTTGATACCACCGGACATCTGTTCAATCCCAAAGCCGATAATGGTGTGCTCGATCCGCTCACCATCCCGAGTCTGCGCGGCGCACATTTGCTCGCACCGTACGGCCACGACGGACGAACCCTGTCGCTGCGCGACTTTGTGCACAACGTCATCGTCAATGAGTTTGCGGGCGCGGAACCGTCGCCGGAAGTCCTCGACGCCATCGTCGCCTATATCGAAGACATCGATTTTGTGCCCAATCGCCGGCTCGGTCCCGCCGGCGTGATCCGGGGGCCGATGAGCGAATCGGAAAGACATGGCGAGGCACTCTTTTACCAGCCATTCCCGCACAATCCCACCTTGAGCTGCGCCGGATGCCATGAGCCGCTGGGAGCTTTCGTCGACCACCGCCAGCACGATGTCGGTACGGGCGGTCTGTTCAAGACGCCGACCTTGCTGAATGCCAATTTCAACGCGCCCTACTTTCACGACGGTCGATACAGCACCTATGCGCAGGTTGTAGGGCATTTCGACCGATTCTTTTATCTCGGTCTTTCCGCTCGGGACCGGCAGGATTTGGTCGCCTACCTTGAGGCGATCGGCGACGGCGAGCAGGCGCTGCTTGCGGATAGCATCGAGACGCGTGTCAAGGAAATATCCGATTTTCTGAGCGTGCTGGACACCGCAGTGCCCGAGCACAGTGTGGCGATCGCCGCGATGACGTTGGACACTGTTGACCGCGAGTTGCGCGATTTGACAGAGCAGTTCCCCGAGCGCAAAAACTCCATCGTGACTGCCGGGGTGGAGGAACGCATTCGAGCGCGCGACGCCCTCAAGTATCTGGTATTGAGCGTCCACCAGATCGGCAGTGCCATGCGAAACAACCGCTTTGACGAAGCCGCCGAAGCGTTGACCCGGTCTCGGGCCATGCTCACAGCGGCGCTGCCGGTGCTTCAGGCGAGCGAACCATGGTCTTTCTTCGATCGCCAAATTCACGACGCGCATTTTGCGGCGGTGCGCCGTTTGTATCGCACCGGCACCGATCCCGCGCTGGCGCCCCGCCGACGGTTCGATCCGGATTGAGGCACATGGAATAAATGTGGGGGACCCGCAGTCTTACCAGTGGAGGGATCAATAAGGACAAACCCAAGGAGAGACTGCGATGCGACAGAGTATGGGTGGCAAATTGTCGAGCCGCGTAGCCCGCATGGCGCTCGTCATCGCACTGGGCGGCCTATCCGCGGCAGCCGTTACCTACGCAAATCCCTCTAACGAAATCATCCTCGTAGCCCCGGCGAACCTGCCAACGCTGGCGCGGCAAGGCGGCGACGCGATGTTCCTGCACGATACTTTGGAAGGACGAACCCTTCTGTATGTCGAACAGCACGACGGTGCGCAACTGGCAATCTTTGATGTGACCGATCCGGCGCACGTGACGGGCAAAGGCTCGGTGCAACTTGAGGGGCCGGGACCGTTTGATTTTATAGCCGACCTCGGTAGGCGCGGTGAACTCGTGAGATTTCGTGGGGGTCAAGGAGAGGCGGTGTTGGATCTGCGCAATACTCCGGTGCTGATGAAGGTGCCGGGTCTGCACACACAGAATTCAACGATACTGTTGGCCGATTATGGCTCGAGGCCCGCCGGCCAAGCCCTCTCCGCGGGCGCCGGCCAAGGCATCCGAGACTACAAGATCTTCCAGAGCGGGGAATCGCCCAGCGAGGACCGCGTCGTTGACGTAAAGCAAGTCCGCCAAGAAGTGACCAATCCGGATACGGGCACCACCTTCCTGCTGGCCGAGAACGGCCTATATCTGATTCGGCGGCCGGCGCTCGAGGCAGCACCTGAGGTCTCCCAAAACCCGGGCTTTTAGTTTGCAACGCCATACGAGCAACAAAAGCGTCGGTCTGATTCTGGTCTGTGCGCTCACGGTAGCCGCGCTGGGTGGCGTCGCGTTTATCGGTTCTGGGGTTTACAACATCGGCGCCGACGACCATCACACAGAAGTCGTGTTGGCGATCATCGAGCAATTGCGCGATCGTTCAATCGCGGCTCGCTCCAACTCGATCGAAGCGCGCTACACAGAGGATCCCCAGCGCATTGCCATCGGCGCACGACGCTACGCGGCGCTCTGTGTTGGGTGTCACCTGGCACCGGGGGTAACGAAGTCAGCTATCCGCCAAGGCCTTTACCCTCATCCTCCGAACCTTGCGCAGGGAGATCTGCAGCCGGCGCAGCGAGCATTTTGGATTGTCAAACACGGTATCAAAATGAGTGCGATGCCAGCGTGGGGAAAGACCCTGGACGACGAGACCATCTGGGATGTGGTCGCATTCCTGCGCAAGATGCCGGACATGACTCAAGACACGTATCAGCAGCTCGCGCAGCTGCATTCCCAACAGAGTGATTGACCCGAGGCCGAAAATGACTGCGTCAAACAGAAACAAAATTGCCCCGCTTGCAGCGCTCCTCGCATTGTCTTCCGCCACAATGCTGTGGCTGCTTTGGCGCTTCCCAATACCAACCAGCATTGGCAGCATTGCGCTGCTCGGCTGCCTGCTTCATTGCGTCCGCTTTGCAAGATTGATGGACCTGGCTGCCGAGCCAATTTATACACAATAACTTGTTATATTTTAATAATATAGCAAATTATCTTAATGTTAAAAAGCGACCGGCTTGTAGCGCTAGGGCGAAGCAACTGGTGTGATCGAAAGCGCCGACACCAAAGCACTGCCCCGCCGCGGCCGGAACGCGAGCACCAGAAGGCCATTGTCGACGTCCGCGTCGAACATGCGATCCACACCTTTGAGCCCGCCTCCCGCGGCCTTCACAATGTCGAATTGTCGCAGTTGCATCACGTCGTTTGCGGTCACGTCGAACACCCGCTCTCCTCGCCCGGTCGCCGTCGGCTCTGCAAAATTGAGTTGCACGCGATAGCGGCCGTTCGGCAGCGGTATCCGGTAGGAAAATTCGCCCTCGCGGAAGCTGTCGTACAGGCGCTCATCATCGGCGAGCACCGCGACGCGGCCGGGCGGCGCCGTATCGGGTGGATTGACACCATGCGGCGTGCCGCCGGCAAAGTAAGCATCCGAACCAAAGCGTTGTCCGCCCTTCGATACGTAGCCCGCAATATCACCAGCCTTGATGTTCACGACCCGGTTGGAATGCGGCAGCGACCAGTGCAGCGCGTCTGCGATGGCGGCGCCGGCAATTTGTGCGGTGACGGTGAGATCATTGGCGCCCTGACTCAATCGAACGGAACGCCATGAGCATATTCCGCTTGAGCAGGGCGCGAGCCCGATCTCATTGCCATTCAAAAAAAGGCGGGCCTCAACAGCGTTGCTGTAGGCCTTGATATCGGTGACTGCATAGGCCCGGTCGACATAGCGGCGCCCGACCAGGTGCAAGGTGGGTTGAGTGCTCCAATTGGCGCGATAAAAGTAGAATGCGTCCTTGCGTGTTTGGCGGTCGTAGCTCACCAGTCCTTTTTCGTTGATATCGGTGAGATCCCCCTCTTCGCGAGAATCGCTGGAGAAGTCGAATAGATTCCAGATGAAAGCACCCCACAGATACTCGCGTGGCTTGAGCGCGGCCCACGATTTCTCGTGATACCAATTTTGATATTCTTCAGGATGCGGTCTGCCGTGAGGATTGATCGGACCTCCCTCGGCATCGTCGGTGTGCTGCGTGAGCGCCGCACCGGCGCCAAATTCGGATACCGAAATGGGCAATCCCGCGTGGCGCGCATGCGCCTCGTCCAACATCTCGCCAAAATCAGACACTTGGCCGGTGTACCAGCCGAAATAGCGGTTATAGCCGACAGTGTCGGCAATCCCGACGACGGGCTCGCGGGCGTCGGGACCATCCGCGCCCTTTGCAGCGTGCGGTGAAATGCCGGGCTCGCAGCAGTCCGCGAGGGTCGTCGCGCGAAAGGGATCTTCGCGTTTTGCCAGTTCGTTCAGGGACCTGAGCAGAACCGTCGGTCGGCTGGGCCCTTTGACCTGCGTCGCGGTGAGATCAATCTCGTTGCCGAGCGACCACACAACAATCGACGGATGGTTATAGTTTTGCCGGATCAACTCGGTCAGTTGTTGCCGCGCGTTGGCCGTCAAAGCGGCGTTCGCGGGAGAACCATCGAAGGACACTTTGTTGACCAACGGAATTTCGGCCCAGGCTACGATGCCGCGCGCGTCGGCGAGCTCGTAGGAACATTCATCGTGTTGATAATGTGCCAGCCGTACGGCGTTGGCGCCCAGATCCTGGAGTAAGTCGAAGTCCTGTCGCTGGTCGGCGCGCGAAATTGCCCAGCCCTTCACCGGACGATCCTGATGCATCGACACGCCTCTCAGGAACAAATGCTCTCCATTGAGAAAAAAGCCGCGATCGGAGTCGAACTTCACGCTTCGAAAGCCGAGCGGCTGACTGACCCGATCCAGCACTGTCCCGGTCGCGGAGTGAATCGTCATCACCGAGCGGTACAAGTACGGACTCTTGATGCCTTCCCAAAGGCGCGGATTCTCGACGCGGAGTTGCGTTTGCATCACGGTGAATCCGGCTGCCGCCTTCGTCTTCAGGGATCTAGAGGCGACGATACGGCCCTCGGCGTCTTCAATCGCGAACTCAACCGCAATGCGGCGCGGATTCTTCAGGTCATTGGCAATTCTGCCGGCGAGTTGCACGATTGCCCGTGTCGCATCGATGTCGAGCATGTGCGCATACAGGCCGGGGCCGCCAAAATCCAGCAGATCCACATGCACCGGGCGCGTGACGATGAGCGACACGCTTCGGTAGATGCCGCCAAACACAAAGAAATCACCGGACAACGGGATGACATCTTGGGTGGTCGCGCCGGGTTGGGGCCGGCTGTTGTCGGCCTTTACCACCAGCACATTGTCGCCAACGGGTTTAATCGACGATGATGCGTCGAACCGAAATCGCGAAAAGGCACCCGCGTGCTTGCCGAGATACCGGCCGTTCAACCAGACGTCCGCGACCGCGCCCACGGCATCGAATTGCAGAAAGTATCGGCCGGCTGCAGCGACGTGCGGCGGTCTGAAGTGAAGGCGATACCAACCTACACCTTGTACATTGTTGGTCAGCGATGAGCGCTCGGTGCCATCGTTGCCGACGCGGTTCCAGGTGTGCGGCAGATCGACCGGAGTCCAGCGCGCGTCGTCAAAGGCAGGAGCCTCGACACCGGTCAAACCCGGCGCTCGCGTGAAACGCCAGCCGCCATCGAGCGGCGCGATCAGACGCGCGTCTTGTGCGGCAGCAATGGACGCAACGAGCGAGAGTAGCGCGCACAGCGCGTCACGGGACCAACGACAGGCCATCCCGTTTCCCCTTTTTGCCGCTACCAGTTCGTCATCGTACCGTCTTCGAGCCGATTTACCGGAAGATAGGCACGCTGATACGGAAATCGCGCGGCGAGTTCTTCGTCGATATCGACGCCCAAACCCGGCGCTTCGCCGGGATGCAGAGAACCGGAGTCAAACCGGTACGCATGCGGAAATACCGCGTCGGTATCGCTGGTGTGTCGCATGTATTCCTGAATGCCGAAATTCGGCACTGATAAATCGAAGTGCAGTGCCGCGGCCATGCAAACCGGGGACAAATCCGTCGCTCCATGACAACCCGTCTTGACGTGATAAAGATCGGCGAGCGCGGCCACCCGACGCAAGTGGCTGATGCCGCCGGCATGCACCACCGTTGCGCGAATGTAGTCGATGAGCTGCTCCTCGATCAGCTGCTTGCAATCCCAGATGCTGTTGAATACTTCGCCGACGGCGAGCGGCGTGGTCGTGTGTTGCCGGATCAGCCGGAACGAGGCTTGGTTGTCGGCCGCCACGGTGTCTTCCAGCCAGAACAACTTGTACGGCTCCAAATCCTTCCCCAGCCGCGCCGCTTCGATCGGCGTCAATCGGTGGTGGCTGTCGTGCAGCAGGTCGATATCCCATCCAAGCTCTGCGCGCGCCGCTTCGAACAATGCCGGCACAGCGGCCAGATACTTCGTGCTGGACCAGAGGTTTTCCGTCGGCAAGCCGCCGTTCGCGGGTTCGTAAAACATCTTGTCGCGCGATACGCCGTAGGTCGAGCTCAGACCGGGAACGCCGGATTGCAGTCGGATCGCCGTGTACCCCATCTCTTGATAACGCCGCGCTTGCGCGATGGTTTCTTGGACGGTTTCGCCGTTCGCGTGGCCGTACACCCGCACGCCAGTGCGGCAAGCTCCGCCCAGGAGTTGATACAGCGGCATTCCGGCCACCTTCGCCTTGATGTCCCAAAGCGCAGTATCCACCGCGGCAATTGCGCTCATCGTGACGGGACCCCGCCGCCAGTACGCGCCGCGGTATAAAAACTGCCAGATATCCTCAATTTGGTGGGCATCTCGCCCTATGAGACAGGGGATGACGTGGTCGGCTAGATAGCTTGCCACCGCCAATTCCCGGCCATTCAAGGTCGCATCCCCAATCCCGTAGACACCATGCGCTGTTTCCAGCTTCAGGGTCACGAAATTGCGGCCGGGGCAGGTCACTATCACTCGCGCCGCGGTGATCGGCAGATTCTTCACTTTGTGCATTTTGCGCCAATTATCACGTTAGTGGTAAGGCCTCTTTAAAGAGTCATCGAAGTACTAGTCAAGCACAGTACACGGCTGTGCGCACTATTTTCTTGCCGCAGCGCGTGGAAAATGGCCACGGCACCCCAGAAAAACCCCCTACTGCTGCAGCCTGCGGCTGCCCATGAGAGTGAAATTGGGCAAATAACTTGTGGATAGTTGATAAAGTGGCCTGGCCAGTATAACTTACCGCTACAAAAATCGATGCGGCTATTGAGTATCGGGGAGTACCAGCCAATGACATCCATAAATCGCGCCATTCTTTGCCTGACAGGCACCCTCGCCTTGTTCCTCAATTCTGCGCTTCCGCTCTGGGCGGATGACAGCCCGCAACTCGCGGAGATCGTGGTCACAGCCGAAAAGCGCGCCGAGAACCTGCAGAAAGTACCGATTTCGGTGGACGTCGTCAGCGCCGATACGCTGACCAAGGCCAACGTGTCCGCTTTTTCCGATCTGACCAAGTTCACGCCCTCGATGACCATGACGGCCGGCGATCAACCAGCGAACAGCGCCATTGTCATTCGCGGCGTCGGTACGTTTGCGTTCAGTGTGGCTGCCGAGCCCAGCGTATTGGTGGTGATCGACGATGTCGCCGTGGGTTATCAAGCCCAGGCTTTCACCGATTTGGTCGACATCGACCGCGTCGAAGTGTTGAATGGTCCGCAGAGCACGTTATTCGGCAAGTCAGCGTCAGCCGGTCTGGTCAATGTCACGACCCGGGCGCCGACCGACACCTTCACGTACTTCGGGGACGTCAAGGCGACCAGCGACCATGAGCAACGCGCTTCATTGAGCCTCTCCGGTCCGATTACCGACACCCTCTCCTTCCGTCTCAGCGGCTCTTTCCGCTACTGGGGCGGGTACGTGAACAATCTCACGAGCGGCATTCGAATCGACGACGATCGTACCGGGGGCGTTCGCGGCAAGTTGCAATGGCAGCCGAACGAGAATCTCAACGCGACCTTTACCGTTCATTTCAACGAGGATCGTGCCGAGTGTTGCGGCGTGCCCTTGATCAAACTCGGCCCCGGAGCCCTGCTGTTCGGCGTGCCGGCACTGACACCGGCGACGGCGATCCCGGGAATCAACCCCGGACCCAACAATGACACAGTGCGCGTCAACCAAGCCCCGATCGCCAATGCCGAGGACGTGGGCTTCACCTCGCATATCAGCTACAACTTCGGCGACGTGACGTTGTTGTCCATCACCGGGATCGATCAATACCACCTGCACGATCTCACCGACTACGACACCACGGACCTCAGCACGCTGCAATATTTCACGCCATTCACCAACACCAATCCGGCGGGTTCCAGTCCGCCGTCCAGTCCCACCCAGTTGACCGGTGGCCTGCTGCAAGGCGGCCGCTTCAGCGTCAAGACCTTTAGTCAGGAATTCCGGCTTTCCTCAAACGGCGTCCACGATTTCAACTATGTGGCGGGCGCCTACTTTTCCGATGAGGATCTCATCCGCGTATTTGGCCGCGGCTTTGTCGGCAATACCAAGGCCATCGCCAACTGGCGCGGTGAGACCAAATACGACAATTACGCCGTGTTCGGTCAGACCACGTGGACATTTGTGCCGCGCACATCGCTGATCACCGGCCTGCGCTTCAATCGCGAAGAAAGCAGCTACACCTATGACGACTACTACCGCGTCATCCATTTCCCGGCATTCGGCCAGCCGACGCAAAACATCGACAGCGTAGTCACCGGTAAACTGGGGCTGCAGTTTCAGGCCACGCCGGACATCATGGCATTTGCTTTTGCCGCTCGCGGGTACAAGGGCGTCGCCTATGATCTGGTCACGGGACTCAGCGCCGCGGAAGCCGCCAGTTTTCCGGTAAAGCCGGAGCACTCAACCGATTACGAAGCGGGCCTGCGCACCGAGTGGTTCGATCGGCGCCTGATCGTCAACGCCACGGTGTACGACACCGAATACAAGGATTTCCAGGTCCAAACCATCATTCCGAATATTCTGAATACCTTCATTCTCACCAATATTCCGAAAGTGCGCACGCGCGGCTTTGAACTGGAATCTGTCGCACAGATCACCTCTGAACTACATGCAGCCCTGGGCTATGCGTACGTCGACGCACACGCGGTCGACTATCCGGTCGGTCAATGCTACAGCGGTCAGACCTTTCCAGCGACATGCACCGCCAACCCTGCTTTTCAAAACCTCGACGGCGCGACGCTGCCGAATGCGCCGAAGAACAAAGTGAGCGTGGCACTGGACTATAGGCGAAATATCCCGGGTGTGCCGGTGGATGCCGACTTTACGCTGAACTCGGTGTGGCAGAGCGCGGAAGATTTTGCCATCACCCGAGATCCCGGGACGATTCAACCGTCCTACGGCATCACCAATATGAATTTGCAGTTCACGCCGCAGGCGTTCTCGAACTTGAGCCTCTCGGTATTCTGCAACAATGTGTTCGACAAGCACTATGCCGCCAATCTGAGCAATGTGCGCAGCAATTGGACCTTCCCGAACCCCGCGCCGGTCGGCACCGCCTACGCGCACGAACTGCCGCGCGACTACGACCGCTTCTTCGGTATTCGGGTTGCCTTCGCGAGCAAGTGAAGCACGAAGCGCATGCGGACGCCGCGGGTCCGCATGCCGCTGGTATCAGACCGCAAGGCGGCGCGTGTATTCGTGACGCTTCTTCACCGCTTTGGAGCGTGCGCCCTCGATGGCATCGGTCTCGGTGGCCGCCAGCAGGCCTTCGATCACCCGCGCCAGGTGCTCGCGCATCGCCTTGCGCGCGCCCTTCGGATCGTGCTTGCGCAGCGCCGCCAGGATCCGTCGATGCTCGCCGATCCGCGGCTGTACGCCGACGCTGCGCGCCCGGTCCAGCATATAGATGCACAGCGGCGACTTGTGGCGCATGTCCCAGAGATTCTCGATCACCGTGGTGATCGCCGTGTTGCGGGTGGCGCGCGCAATGGCCACATGAAAACGCCGGTCCGCAATCTCGCCCTTTTGCCTGCGTGCATTCTCATCGACCATTTCGGTGATGATGGCCTCCATTTCTTCCAATTCCTCATCGGTAACGGTCGTGGCCGCGAGCGCCGCCGCCTCGCCTTCGAACAGCCGACGCGCCTCTGTGAGTTCGAACGCTCCGATATCCAAATCACCCGGCCCGACCTGCGCAGGCGGCTGATCGGTCACATAGATCCCTGAACCGTGCCGCGATTCGGCGAGACCGCGGATCTCCAGGGCGATCATGGCCTCCCGTATCGTCGGCCGGCTTACCTTGAATGCGACCGCCAGATCTCGTTCCGACGGCAAGCGCTCGCCGGGTTTATATTTTCCGCCGACGATCGACGCCATGATGGCGCTGGCGACTTGCTGATAAAGCTTGCGGGTGTCGGGCATGGCGGCCATGAGACTACGCTCGAACGTACCAATCGTCATAGAGGGAAGCGTCCTCATGTTTTCGCATGTACCCATGAGAGGTCAATAGCTTCATTAATTGCTCGCGTGCCCGCGTGAGTTGATGTTGCACTACAGCATACTTGTGCTACCTGGTTCAAGTCGCCCCCCCGCAATGTCCGCTATCGCACAGACTGAAACAGGATTCAGTGCCTAGATTGTCTGAACGCACTCTGTGATTGAGTTTTTATGAAAAATCCTCTCACGCCGCCTCACTCCCTTCGATCAGCCATTACCGCGGACTACTCGATTGATAACGTCGCGAAGTTCCAGGTTGCATCGCCGTGGAAGGCCGGATGGCAATTGCTCACCTCGTTGGTTCCTTATGTACTGCTGTGGTTTGCGATGGATCGCGCACTCGCCGTTTCCTATTGGCTGATGTTGCCGATTGCCATTCTGGCTGCAGGTTTTCTGGTCCGCACATTCATAATTTTTCACGACTGCGGCCACGCATCGTTCTTCAAGTCCAAACGAGCCAACAATCTGACGGGCGCTCTCGTAGGTCTGGTGAACCTGACTCCCTACCGACACTGGCGCTGGCAACATGCCTTGCATCATGGCAGCGCGGGCAATCTTGACCGACGCGGCGCGGGCGATATCTGGACGCTGACGGTGCAAGAGTATCTTCGCTGTACGCGCTGGGGGCGTCTTGCTTATCGGCTTGCGCGAAATCCGATTGTGCTTTTCGTGGCGGCGCCGCTGTATATCTTCGTCGTGCACAACCGTTTTGCCGTCTCCACGGCGCCGCAGCGCGAGCGCGAATCGGTTCGACTGACGAACTGGGCTTTGCTCGGAATCACCCTCGTGATGAGCGCTCTGATCGGTCTAAAAGCGCTGCTGTTGATTCAGCTCACCGTGTCGGCATTTGCCGGTGCACTTGGGGTGTGGTTATTTTATATTCAGCACCAATTCGAGGGTGCTTATTGGGCGCGAGGCGACCATTGGAACTATGCCGCGGCCGCGCTGCAGGGCAGTTCATTTTATAAGTTGCCAAGAATCCTGCAGTGGTTCACGGGCAACATCGGGTTCCACCACATTCATCACTTGAGCCCGCGCATTCCGAACTATCACCTGCAACGGTGCCATGAGGCAGATCCATTCTTCGAGACAATCAAGCCCGTAACCCTGTTTGCCAGTCTCAAAGCGCTCCACTTTCGCCTATGGGACGAGAATCGCAAGGTGTACGTGGGATTTCGTCACCTCACTATGATCCAAGGTTGAGGACGACTTGAGCGGTGGGCCGGTTGACGCTGCCCTACTTCACCGCAGCGAACAATTTTCAATGCCGTAAGCGCGCAGGGCAATCCTCTGGGAATGCCCTGCCGCCATGCCCCGGCCTTTAGCTGCGCCGAGCCGCAACGGCCGTGCCGTTGTCCGCACCAATAACCACTTCAACCCGCCGATTCAGTTGTCGTCCGCTCGACTCTGAATTGGTGGCCACCGGATACGCTTTGCCGTACCCCTGGGTCGCAATACGTGTTGAACTGATGCCTCGCGATACCAGTTGATATCGCACCGCATCCGCACGATGTTGAGAAAGGTCCTGATTGAATGAGTCGGTACCGATGCTATCGGTAAACCCGTCAATCTGCACCATGCGCTCCGGGTGATCCGTCAGGAATTGAACCAGCCGATCCATGTTGCGCCCTGCTCCCGAGCTCAATGTAGCGCTACCGGTCTCAAATAACACATCGCCGAGAGTCAACACCAAGCCCCGATCGGTCGGCTTCGCTTTGAGGGCATCGACTTCCGCCTGCAGCCGCGCTGAGTTTTCAGTCGCCTGATCGCGAGCGATCTTTGCGTCGTCGGTAGCGCGATTTGCGTCGTCCTTGGCGCGATTTGCGGCATTCGTGGCGCGATTGGCACTGTCAACCTGGTTGGTCCGTGCCGCGAGCACGATGCTGTCGCGCTCTGCCTGTCCCGCGGCGACTCGTGCATCGTCCGCTTTTGCGGCTCCCCTCAGCTGCGCGAGCCGCGCACTTTGCGCAGCCATATATGCCGGCTGTGCAATGCCCGGCTCATCGCGCCTCAGGAATGCCGCGTCGGCGATCGCCAGATCGGACTTGGCCGTCTGCAAATCCACTGCCGCATATTTTGCCGCGTTGGGATCCGCTTGAGCCGCCTGGACGACACTGCGTGCGCTCTCCAGGGCTTCGTTAGTCTTTGGTGTGGAAGCACAGCCGGCCATGGCCAGCGCGATGCCGACTCCGATCAAAAATTTAGTGTTCATAGATATCCTTATTGATTGGACGATGAAGCGCGGTTTGATTCCTGCCGCAGCGTTGCCATGCTGGCATCGAATTCTGCCGCTGCCTTGGCCGCGCGCTCTTTCTGGGCTGTCGCCTCTGCAACTTGTGCGTCAATCCTGGCTTGGTCAGCCAATGCGATCGCGGGCTTCGGCCGGCGCTCCGCATTCGCTTTCTCGGCCCGTGCGAGTTTGTCACGCGCGGAAGCAAGTTCGACCGGTGCCGACTGCGGCGCACCGGATTGCTCCGCCCGCTCCACAGCGGCTTTGGCGACGGCAATCGTTTCATCCGGGACAGGACTGCTGGCATAGGCTGCGGTTGCCATCAAACTCAGGGCGATCGCGGCCCCGATTGAGTTCAAATATCGTGTATCCATACTTAAGTACCTTTGGTGATCCAACTGATTGATAGCGGCCGCATCACCGCAACGTTTTTTCCGCCCGAAAGCCCGGGCAAAAACGCTGCGTAAGGTCGCATCCCATTCTCAAAAGAGGTGTGGCGTTCCCCAAGCCTGAATAAGGTGCGTGGGCGCCCCTGCTGAACCGATACCGAGGTGAAATGAGGCTAGAAACGTAATCGGAGGCCGTCTAGCGCAGGCAGTGTGCGCGCAGCCAAGGATTGCGGCGTAGGCCACGAGACTGATCAATCGTAGGACAGCGGCGCGAACCTCGTCCGCAGCGCGCTTTGACTGGTGCCGGCGATAAACACCGGTGCCCGTACGCAAGGTGGTACAGTGAGCGGTAGCGAACATACATAGCGCTCGATGGCGCGTCAATCGATCCTAGCGACAGTTTCTTGTGTCCGAATTTGTACTTCACCGCCAGCCCATTCCGTGCCGCTCACCACCCACTTTAAGAAAAACCGACTCCTCGCTTCCTTGCCGGCAACGGAATGGAGGCGTTGGTCTGAGTCCCTTGAAACCGTTGAGATGCCACTCGGGCAAGTGCTCTACGAGCCTGGGGTTGCGCTCAATTACGTGTATTTCCCGATCACTTCGATCGTGTCGCTCCTGTACGTAATGGAAAACGGAGCGTCGGCTGAAATAGCCGTGGTGGGTAATGAAGGGATCGTAGGGGTTTCTCTATTTATGGGCGGCGAATCGACCCCAAGCCGCGCGGTGGTGCAAAGCGCAGGTTCGGGATGTCGGCTGAAGGCGCAGGTCATGAAGGATGAGTTCAACAAGGCCGGTCCGGTCCTGCATTTGCTGTTGCGATATACACAAGCCCTGATCACGCAAATGTCGCAGACGGCGGTGTGCAATCGGCATCACTCGCTGGATCAGCAGCTGTGTCGATGGTTGTTGCTGAGCCTGGATCGCCTGGAAGGTGATGAACTAGTGATGACGCAGGAACTGATCGCCAATATGCTCGGGGTGAGGCGCGAAGGCGTTACCGAGGGCGCCCTTGGGTTGCAGAAATTGGGCCTGATCAAGTATGCGCGCGGGCGTATCACGGTATTGGATCGGCCTGGACTCGAGAAACGCACCTGCGAGTGTTACGCGGTGGTCAAGCGCGAGTACGATCGGTTGCTTCCGCAGGGAATCGCGACCTAGCACCGCCCTCTGTGCGCTGGCAGACGGTGACGGCGCGCTCTTTGGCCTAGGCTCTCCACACCCAATGGGGAGAGTCGCCATTGCCCGCGGTCACGAACACCTTGATCGACACGCTGCCGCGTGCCGCCAGAAACCGTTTGCTGTCGATTTGTCAGTCGGTTGAGCTGATTTCGGGCAATCTAGTGTCGGGAAGCGACACACCCACCCGCCACGTCTATTTTCCGACGGGCAGCATCCTATCGCTCACGACATCCAGCAGAGATTCTCCCGTGCTCGAGGTTGGCATGGTGGGAAGTGAGGGGATGTTGGGCCTGCAAGTGGTCCTCGCCGTGAACAGCGTGCCCCTTCAAGCAAGCGTCCGTGGTGCAGGAACGGCTTGGCGCGTGGCCACCGAGCCATTTAACCGTGAACTGGCTGGCAGCCGTGCACTTCGGCGAAACCTCAACTCTTATTTGCAAGTAATCCTCTTGCAACTCACCTCGGAGGCGCGATGCGTTCGTTTTCATCAAATTGACCAACGACTGGCGCGCTGGCTGCTGATGACTCACGATCGAACGCATGCCGATTCCTTCAGCGTGACTCAGGCACTCATCGCTCACCTGATGGGTGTGCGCCGGGTTGGAATCGCGGAGGCGGCTGGAGCACTCCAGCGCAAGGGCATCATCAAGTATGCACGTGGCACGCTGACCATCGTCGATCGCGACGCGCTGGAATCCGAAACCTGTGCCTGCTATGAAACTGCGCGAAAAACCTATGCGCGCTTCATGTCTTAGCGGGTTGGAAACCACCGATATACAACGGCTTCGGACGCCTCGGGCGCCAAATCAAAGCAGCCATTGCCATCGCTTCGCGACTCTTGTGAAGCCACATTTTTTTGTGTTCGGTAACGCACAGACGCTCGCGCCACAAGACCTGCAATATGCCCCTTAATCCATTGATGCGCAGTCAATCCATAGATCGTGGTCGCCTTTGGGAAGTGAGTAGTGACCTGCTCGGCATTCTCAACGCAGATGGCTATTTCGAAGTTACCAATCCCGCTTGGGAGCTCGCGCTCGGCTGGACCTCAGAGACGATCCTCAACACCTCGATCTTTGATTTGATTCACCCGGAGGATGTGGGCGAGACCCGTGTCAGCCTTCAAGAGGCAGCGGGAACCAAATCAGTGTTGCATTTTGAGAATCGGTACCGTCGATCGGATGGCGAATATCGCCTGCTGTCGTGGGCCGCGGTGCCGGAAGCAGGCAAGTTCTATTGCAGCGGACGCGACATCACCCAAGAACGGAACGTGCAGACTGAGCTATCGGGCACGCTCGATGAGCTACGTCAGTCGCAAAAAATGGAAGCCGTGGGACAACTCACCGGCGGCATTGCTCATGACTTCAACAATCTGCTGATGGCGATCTCGGGGAGTCTTGAGCTCATGAGCAATCGCCTCATGCAAGGACGCTATAAGGAGACAGAGCGGTACATTGTCACCGCGCAGACTGCCACCAAACGAGCCGCCGCGCTCACCAACCGATTGCTGGCCTTTGCCAGGCGTCAGGCGTTGGAGCCGAAGCCTACCAATATCAACCGCCTGGTCGCCGACATGGGCGAATTGATTCGCCGCACAGTCGGTCCGTCAATAAATGTGGAGATAATGGGCGCCGCGGACCTGTGGACTTCGGAAGTCGATCCAAATCAGCTCGAAAACGCACTCCTGAACTTATGCATCAACGCGCGCGACGCAATGCCCGAGGGCGGGTCGCTGATGATCGAAACGGACAACCACTGGCTCGACGAGCGCGCCGCTCGCGAGCGCGACGTGCCGGCCGGACAATACGTGACGCTGTCCGTGACGGACACCGGCGTCGGCATGACACCGGCGGTGATCGCGCGCGCATTTGATCCCTTTTTCACGACCAAGCCCCTGGGCGCAGGGACCGGACTCGGGCTTTCGATGACCTATGGTTTCGCGCGCCAATCCGGCGGCCAGGTCCGCATTTATTCGGAGGTCGGTCGAGGCGCGACCGTGTGCCTGTATTTGCCGCGACATATCGGCGCGGCTGAGACCATCGTAGTACCACCCGACTTATCCGATATGGCCCATGCAACACGCGGCGAGACGGTATTGGTAATCGACGACGAACCGCTCGTGCGAATGCTGGTCACCGACGTGCTCAGGGAGCTGGGATACGCGGCGATCGAAGCGGCAGACGGCTCGGCAGGACTGAAGATACTGCGCTCCGCTGCGCGCATCGACCTATTGATCACGGATATCGGACTGCCCGGCGGGATGGACGGGGGGCAGGTCGCCGAGGAGGCGCGCAAATTGCGCCCCGCTGTAAAGGTGTTGTTCATTACCGGCTTCGCAGAAAAAGCCGTGCTCAGCCACGGGCATATAGAGGCCGGCATGTCGGTACTGACCAAGCCCTTTGCCATGGAGGCGCTGGCGAGTCGAGTGAAAGGGCTGCTGCTTTAGGAGCCTCCTTAGGAAGGAATCGATGTTCGAACACGCTCTTTCCCTGAGCAGACTCGTGGCCGTTGCCGTAGCCGTGGCCGTCTTACTCGCAGCTTGCTCATCAGTACCGGCAAGATTCAACGATCCGAAGTCATCGTCGCTCGCACTCGTTCATCCGGAAGACACGCTCCTGGGCGCCCAGTTTGCTGGCGCCGCGCGCCAGCGAGACGGCGAATCCGCATTTCGGATCATTTCCGTGGGAGTTGACGGATTCCTCGCCCGTGGGCAGATGATCGACGCCGCGCAAAAGACCCTCGATCTTCAGTACTTCATCTTTCGCGGCGACGAAACCGGACGGCTGCTTACCGGCGCCCTGATACGGGCGGCCGATCGTGGGGTGCGTGTGCGGGTGCTCATCGACGATGGCGACACGGTAGTGGGTGATGAGCAAATCATCGCATTGGATGACCATCCGAATGTCGAGATTCGGATCTTCAATCCGTTCGTCTATCGCGGGCACAGCAGCCTGCGGCGCACGATCGAGTTCCTGTTTAACTCCTCGAGACTCGATTACCGAATGCACAACAAGCTGCTCATTGTCGACAACGCAGCGGCGCTCATTGGAGGCCGCAATATCGGCAATCAATACTTTCAAATGGACCCGGACTCCCAATTCGCCGACGACGATGTTTTCGCCGCCGGTCCGATCGCCATGCAGCTGTCCGCGACCTTTGACGAATTCTGGAAAAGTCGCTTCGCCGTGCCTGCCGCGGCGCTCAATCGCAGCCAGCGCTCCGGCGGCGCGCTCGCCGAACGACGGCGACGCGCAGATGAGCGCTCGGAGCGTCACTTGGAGTCGCTCCAAACCGACGGGGTCGACTATGTGGCGCGGTTGGCGACCGGCGAACCCTATGCTGGGATAATCTCCGGCCGCCTGCCGCTGGTGTGGGCTCGGGCGCAAGTCATTAGCGACAGTCCGGACAAGAAAAACGTCGATCGAGGTGACTTGCCGGGCCGCTTGATGGCTCAGCAAGTCCTCACCGCCGCCGCTGCGGCACAATCCGAACTGCTGATGGTTACGCCCTACTTGGTACCCGCACCGGATGAATTGAATGCGGTTCAGGATCTGCGCAGGCGCGGAATCCGCGTCGGCATCCTCACCAACTCGCTCAAGTCGAGCACCGATTTACTGGCGCAATCTGGCTACGTGAAGTTCCGCGTCGGGTTGCTCAAGGACGGCGTGGAACTCTACGAAATTCGATCGCTGCTCGGCAGCACCCGAGGGAGCGGTGAAACTGCGTTGGTGTCGCGCTACGGAAACTATGGGCTACACGCGAAATTGCTGGTGTTTGATCGAAAACGTCTCTTCATTGGTTCAATGAACTTCGATCAGCGCTCAAAGCACCTCAATACCGAGATCGGATTGCTCATCGATAGCCCGGAGCTTGCACAACAAACCGTAACGCGTTTTGACCACATGGTGCAGCCGGACAACGTGTACACCTTGGCGTGGCACGAGTCGACTGCCGGAGAGCCGGCGCATCTCGTGTGGGCTACCCGCGAGGCGGGCAAAGCTGTTGAATATATGCGGGAACCGGCGCGAAGTTCCTGGCAGAGGTTCGACCTGAGATTCCTGTCGTGGCTGCCGCTGGATCGTGAACTCTGAGACTCGCAGATCTCCTTGCGCACCGCGCCTTTCGCGCCGTACGCAAGGACCTGGCCATTTACACTAATCAAGCATCAGTCGTCGAGTCTGACAGTCAGTTCGTTATGGACCGACTTTACGTGTTCGGTGTTACGCGCAAGGGACACCGCTTGATCGATGGCCTCTTGGCTCCTCGCAGTACCGGTTAGCCACACGACGCCATTCTTATCGGTATCGACGTGGATGCGGCCCAGGCTGGTCAGATGGTCGGCAGCGAGCTTGGTTTTTATTTTAGCGGTGATCGCCGAATCCTTCACGAATACCGCAGTGCTTGTCCCGACCTGCTTCGCATCGTCACCCGCGATGGCGGCAGCCGACCCGAGCAGCGCGCCGAAAATGACGCAGGTCATTGCCAGTTTTGTCTTCATAATAATGTCCTTGAGTAAGATAACGCTCCAGTCTCGCACGCGCAGGGATTGCGCGCGGTTCGTTACCGCACATAGGGGCTGCCGACCAGAAGTAAACGTTTGACGCGGCCGCGATGTGGGCGTTACCTGCGCGACGTGTATTGGACGGCGGCTTCCATTCCGCACCGCGTCTAGCTCAAACCGTAGCCACGTCACATTTTTCGGGGTATCGCTGCAGTAATGTCCGGTCATGAGTCAGCGCTACGCACTCCCGGACCAAGCCACCGTAGAGCGGGAATTCCTGCCTTCCCGGGTCTGGTGGAGCTTTACTCCCAAGTACAATGTAGCTGCAAATCAATACGTGCCGGCGATCCGCTGGCACGACGGGCAATCCGAAGCGGTGATGATGCGATGGGGGCTCATACCCTCATCCTCCGAAGGACGCGCCGGCGACTCACCGCTGACCATTGACGCGGGTGAGCTCTTGGACTCCCCGATATTCCGAAAGCCCTGGCTTGAAGGCCAACGCTGCATTTTGCCCCTGTCCGGATTCTATGCATGGCAACTGACCAATGGACGCTACCGGCAGCCTTACTTTATCCGCTTGCTCAACCGGCCGGTCTTTGGCGTTGCGGCCGTTTGGGATCAATCGGTTAGCGAGGACGACGACGTGATTGAAAGCTGCTCGATGGTCTGCGTGCCCCCGAACGACATGATCATCCGCATCGCCAACACTGACGGACGCATGCCTGCCATCCTGCGGCGCAGAGACTACCTAACGTGGTTGCGAGGAACTCCGGTGGCGGCAAAGGCGACCTTGTACCCCTATAATCAGAGTGGCATGCAAGCCTACCCTGTCAGCCCGCGCATCAATTCCACCGCGCCTGACGATCTTGGGTTAATCCAACCGGCCGAGATAAACTTGGTGTAAAGACCAAGCGATAAACACCTCACATTCTGCGCATCGTTTGCAACATTTTTACTTTGGATTTGCGATTCTAGCGCTGTGTCGCAATCAGCACCTGCAAGCGCGCCCGCTTACACCCCGACCCGCTCAGCTTCGAAAATCCAGGCAGTTGGGATTGTCATACCCGCACATAATCACGCCGGCACCATCGCCAGGTGCATCTCGAGCTTATTCGCCGCCAACAGCCAATGCGGCTGGCATAACTCGCTCTGGATCGTGGTGGTCGCCGACGCCTTGCACCGATGACACCGCCAAAGCGCCTCGAGAAGCACTCGGCGCCTTCGGGCAAGTGTTGGAGGTTTCCGCCCAGAGCCGGCAAGCCGCGCATCAAATCGGCACCACGACCGTCATGGAGCATTTTCGGGACGTGCCGCGCCACACGCTCCTCCTGATCAGCACGGACGCGACCACGGAACTGCCGCGCGATTGGATCGACACGCAGGTCAAGTGCTCGCAATCTCCCATGAGATTACACACGGATCGTCTATAGGGCATTGAGAGATTCCGCCAATACCGGCGCCCGCTTGCGCCGCCGATAAAACCAAAGCGAGAGCGCGATGACCGAACCGCCGGGCAGCAGCAGTTCTATCGCCGCATACGGCCCAAAAGCCTTGAGTGTTGCAGCAACAATCGCTCCCCAGCGACGCAGCGTGCTCCAATGGGACAGCTGCAGTCGCACGAGCTTCGAGCCCTGCCTGAAGGGGTCTCTCATCCCGCTACGCCAGCATCGCAATTTGCAATACCAGCATGGAAATCCCGGTGGCGGTCACCGCCAGAAGTCCCTGCGCGACCCGCGCGAAATAGTCGATGTTGTTCATGTGTGCCTACTCGGTTAGCAAAATTGATGGGAACAGCTGACATGCTGCGCTGCCCGGCCATGCACAACAAACCGAGTTCCTGATCGACTGTTAAGAAAAACTTACAGCCGGGGGCCGGCGCGTGCCCCATTTCCGCGGGCGGGACCGTTAAATTTCCTGCGCGTATCGATTCGGCTGCGTGGGCTCGGCGCAAAAGAAAATCAGCACCATCCAGCCGATCACCGGAAAGAAATACAAGAGCTGCCACCAGCCGCTTCGGTCGATGTCGTGCAGGCGACGCGCGGTAACCGCAATGCTGGGCAGGAACGTCGCGAAGGAGAACACCGCGGCCAGGTTATAGCTGAGACCTCGAAGCGCCATGGTCACAACCAAAGTGAATACAAACCACCACCAAAATTCCGGGCGGGACGCGCAGCCCTTGAAATTGACATAGTTGATGAAACACGAATGCACGGCGTCGACGAATTTCATGTCGTCCTGCGCCCTCGACGGTTCAGGCTCCTGGCACGATTCGCAAGTCTCGGACCACGCCATCCGCCAACGCCGCCAATGCCGCTTGATAGTCGGGGCTGGCGTGCGTCGCGACGGCTTTTTCCACCGAATCGAATTCGATCAGTACGGTGCGCTCCACTCGGCCCGCGTCGTACACCTGGACTGGTATTCCTCGCGCCAAAATGCGACCGCCGCCCTTTTCAATGGCAGGTCCCGCCAGTTTCCCATAGGCGGCGAGCTTACCGGGATCAATAATTTCCTGATAAAACGCGATCCAATATGCCTTTGCCATTTTTTGCCTCCAGGGGTCCGGCGATCTGCTCCGACAAAAAAGTATAGTTCATCGTGGTGCCCGCGGGCACTGTCATCAAGGCATCCCATACGCGCGTCTGAAGATCCGTGCCGCGAATATCCACCGGCAATTCCAAAGCCTGCTCGCGGCGCTCAATCAAGTCCACGACTTGCGCGATCAGCGGCGCGTCGTCGTTCTCGATGATCTCAAAGGCATCGTTCGGAAACTGATTCTGCAGATCGCTCATCAGCATTTCCGGGTCATCTCCTACCATGATCGAGCGAATCAAGTGCTCGGACACCGCTATGATGACGAAGCCGAACGAACACGGCGCAATGGCAAATCCGATGGTTGCTGCGGCCCGGATAAGCGGGATGAGCACCCGGCCCTTTGGGCTCTCTTCAAGTTGTAAAGTTGATGTTTGTGTAGACATGTCGTCTCCTCAAGTACCGCGCGCCTGCGCGGGTTCAGTTCTAGTTAAATCGTTCGCCGACCATCTCTTCGCTCTTCTGCCACAGCGCCTGCGCGTGTTGCGGATCGAGAGCGTAGGGCTGTACGCCCGCGCGTATGCCAGGTGCAGAGGCGATCTCAGCTACGTGACAGTCTTCGCAATAACGGCCGCCAATCGCTTCGGTTTCGGCGACACAAGCGGCCCACACCGAGGTCGCCGCGCCTTGCGGAATGCTTTTGTAGCTGAAGGGCGGTGCACCTTTGGGCTGACGGGCATTGATCTCGGCGATTAATTTCTGCAATGCCTCCGGCGCCAAGTGCCGACTGAGCTCGGTTCGGATACCCCCCGGGTGCACCGCCGTCGCCCGTATCCCGCGCGCCTTGTGCCGCCGATCGAACTCGACTGCGAACAGCACATTGGCGGTCTTGGAGCGACCGTAGGCAATGAACTCCTCGTAAGGGGAGTGCTCAAAATTCGGATCCTCAAGATTGACGTCCGCATAGCGGTGACCTGCGGAGGACAGGTTTACCAGCCGCGAACCGGCCTTGAGCAGCGAAGCGATGCGGTTGACGAGGACAAAGTGTCCCAAGTGATTGGTGCCGAACTGCGTCTCAAAGCCATCGACTGTTTTGCTCTTGGGGCATGCCATGACGCCGGCGTTGGCAATGATCAGATCGAAGGGCTTGCCCGCTTCGAGCAGGCCGTCGGCGCAGCGGCGCACGCTGTCGAGCGATGCCAGGTCGAGCTGCACCAATTGGAGGGAACCACCGCTCAGTGCCTGCGCGCGAACCTGTGCGGTCGCAGCCTGCGCCTTGGATAAATCACGCGCCGCACCGACGACTTGCGCCCCATGCGCAGCCAACGCCCGCGCGGTCTCGACCCCGAGCCCAGCGGAGACCCCGGTGACGAGCACCCGCTTTCCGGTCAAATTGATGCCTTGCAGCACCTCGTCGGTCGTCGATGTCGCTCCAAAAATATTGCTCATGTGAATTCCTCGCTGATTTCTCACGACGCCCTACCGCTGCACGGTGGAAAGGTGGTCTAATTGCAAGTGGAGGGAACCTCCGCTTAATATACGGAGGTGCCCTCCGTTTGGCAAGTGCTATTTGAGGAGTAGACCGATCATCGTGAAAAGGAAACCAACTGCCCCGGCGCGCAAACCCCGCGCTGACGGTGCCCGGAACCGACAACTACTGATCGACGCCGCCAAGGCCGGGTTTTCGAGCGTCGGGCTCGATGTAAGCCTGGAAGAAATTGCGCGCCGCGCCGGCGTCGGCATCGGCACACTGTATCGGCACTTCCCGACCCGAGAGGCGGTAGTCGAAGCGGTCTATCGACGCGAAGTTGAGCACCTGGCCGAAGCAGTGCCGCAGCTGCTGCAGACCTCACCCGCAGGCGAGGCGCTGCACAAGTGGATGCACCTGTTCGTCGACTACATCGCCACCAAACGCATCATCGCGCCTTCGCTGGCTGCTGCGGCCACCCGCACGTCGGCCCTGCATACGACTTCTGTGGAACTGATCACGGGTGCAATCACCACTCTCGTGAAGCGGGCAATCGCCGGCGGCGATGTGCGCAAGGACATCGATCCGTCCGACCTGCTGCGCGCCATGGTCGGGGTCAGCTACGGGAATCCCGATGCGGGCTGGGAGGCCAGTGCGCGGCGCCTCATCGACATTCTGATGGATGGGCTGCAACGCAAGAGTCGATGACTGCCCGCATCTAAGCCGCTTGGCGCGGATGGGCCCGGCCCGTCTCCCGGAGCAGCGATCCCACCACCAGTGCCGCAATCAGGATACCGATCCAGAAGAGTCCGGCGTGCCTGAAATGCGAGGCGGCCTCGATGGTTTGGTCGCCCAGTGTTTTGCCGAAGCGCACCGCAAAAACCGGCCCGATCGCCGCGGTGACGCCGAACGTCAAGAAATTGATGGCACCGGTTGCGCTGCCCTTGACCTCGTCGGGATTCACCTCTTTTATGATGGTGTACGGGATCATGGCAGCGCCGGAAGCGACACCGAGGACGAACAGCGTCAGCCAGGCGGGAAGGAGCGTCGGGGCGTAAATCAATTGCACGAAGCCGACCAGCATGATCGCTGCACCGCCTAGGTAGACGGGTTTGCGGCGACCGAGACGGTCTGCAAGCCAGCCGAGAAGCGGGCAGCCGAACACCCACCCGAGCGGCACCATCGAAATCGCGAAGACGGCATCGGCAAATGAAAACGACTTATCGGTCTCGAAAAAGCGCACGCCCCAGACCATGTCCCCTACCGTGGTCGGGACAAACAGCAGTCCGGCGGCAACGCCGCAAAGATAGGACTGCGGATTCGAGAAGACGATTTTGTAGGTGGCCAGGATTCCACCGTTCGCCCTTCCTTGCGCCACGCTGTGTGTTTCCCTTGGCGTGATCCACCACAGTCCCACCGCCACCAAGAGCACGACGACCCCCGCGCCGCCCCAGTATTGCGGCAGTGACAGCCCGTCGGCGATCCAGCGGCCGACCACGAGCTGACCAGCCGTGCCGCCGAGCATCCCGACGCACTGCGTGACGCCGATGGCGGTTGCGAGACGCTGCGCCGGCAAGCCGTGGGAGGCCAGATACACCGCCCCTGTGAAGGCAAAGGCAGAGCCTGCACCTTGCAGCAACCGTCCGAGGTATCCGGCTCCTTCTTGCGGGGCCATAAATAAGAGACAGCCGATGCCGAGGATTATCATCCCCGTGGAAATCACGTATTTGGCTCCCAAGCGGTCGAGCAAGACGCCCGCGACGAGACTTGCTATCGAGTAGGTGTAGTAGTACGTCCCGAGGATGTCGCTGACGCCGAGCGCCGAGACACCGAAGGACTTGGCCAATTGCGGAATCATCACCGCCGGAGAGGAACGCACGGCGTATTCGAGAAAATAGAATGCCAGAGAGAATACCCAGGCGACGATGAAAGCGTGCGCCGCGGCACTCTGGGTTCGCGGCAGACCGGTGGTTGCGTTCACGCGGGAGCTCCTCAAGTTGATTTCGGAATGAGCCGACTGTCCAGATTTTTGGTCAGCGGATGAGAGCCGTCTTCGCCACACTCACGATCTCGTTCGCCTGGCCGTTCAATACCGCCTTCATCATCCATAAACTGAAGCCCTTCGCCTGCTCGAGCTTGATCTCGGGCGGCATGACGAGCTCCTGCCGATCGGTCAGTACGTCGATGACCGCAGGACCTTCGTGGGCAAAGGCGGCTGCCATCGCTGACTTGAGTTGACGCGGGTCCTCCACGCGCACGCCGTAGATACCCATCGATTCGGCCATGCTGGCGAAGTCCGGATTATCGAGGCGCGTGCCCGTCGGCAGAAATCCGCCCGCTTTCATCTCGATGTCGACGAAGCCCAGGAGTCCGTTATTGAAGATGACAATTTTGATCGGCAGTTTCGACTGGCGCACAGTCAGCAAATCGCCCATCAGCATGCCGAAGCCGCCATCACCCGACATCGAGATGATCTGCCGGTCAGGCATCGCAAATTGCGCGCCGATGGCTTGCGGCATCGCATTGGCCATTGATCCGTGCAGGAATGAGCCCAGCAGCCGGCGCTTGCCGTTCATCTTGAGATATCGTGCCGCCCACACCGTCGGCTCACCCACGTCGCAGGTGAAGATCGCATCCTCATTGGCGAGATCGCTCACCATCTTCGCGACCAGCTGCGGGTGAATGGGTTTGTGTTTGGAAAACTCGTTGGCAAGTTCATCAAGACCCTTGCGGGCTTTGACGTAGTGACTGACCGCCGCACTCAGGTGCGAATCGTCCGACCTCGCCGGCACTCGTTCGATGATCCGCGCCAGGACTTCGCGCACGTCCCCGATCACACCGAGATCGAGCCGGCAACGCCGACCAAGGTTCTCGCCGCGAATATCGATCTGCGCGATCCGAGCCTTCGTGGGATAGAACTGCCGATACGGGAAATCGGTGCCGAGCATGAGCAGGCTGTCGCAACCCTCCATGGCGTGGTATCCGGAGGAAAACCCGATGAGCCCGGTCATCCCCACATCGTAGGGATTGTCCCATTCGATGTGCTCCTTGCCGCGCAGCGCATGCACGATGGGCGCCTTGAGTTTGGCCGCCAGGGCTACCACGGCATCGTGGGCACCGGCACAGCCCGCGCCGCAGAGGATCGTGGTGTCATCACCGCTCTTCAGAAACTCGACCAGGTCCTCGATGTCCGCCTCGGCAGCACACACGCGGGGCGCTCGCGACACCGGCTTGGGCGAGGGTGCCCTCGGTCCCGCCTCCTTCAAGGCGGTGTCACCGGAAATCACGATGACGGCGACGCCCTGCTTCGCGACGGCCTCGCGAATCGCTGTTTCGACGATTCGCGGTACCTGCAGCGGATCAGAGATCAGCTCGACATAGTGGCTGCATTCCTTGAAGAGCGATTGCGGATGGGTTTCCTGAAAATAACTGGAACCAATCTCGGTGCTGGGAATATGTGCCGCGATGGCCACCACGGGCACGCGATTGCGATGGCAATCGAAGAGCCCGTTGATCAGGTGCAAATTCCCGGGGCCACAGCTGCCCGCGCATACCGCGACTTCGCCCGTCAGCTGCGCCTGCGCGCCGGCGGCAAACGCCGCGACTTCCTCGTGCCTGACGGCAATCCACTGGATCTTGTCGCGCACGCGCAGTGACTCGGTGATGCCATTGAGCGAATCGCCCACCAGTCCATAGATGCGGCGCACATTGGCCGCTTCGAGCGTCTCAACTATTCGGTCTGCAACATTGGCCATGTCAAACCTCGATTTATGCGTCTCAGAGAAGCGGCACCGCAAAGGCTGTCGCATTCGCGGCTGTGTTGCAATCGATCCTGCCGCGGCACATGGCAGACATCTATCCCCCCATCGGGGGAGGCCGCGATCACTTCAGGTGCTTGCCACATCGGGCATGATCTGTCCCATTTCCATCGCCTGGCTGGATGGAACCTCCTCGCGCGGCTTGAGGCGTCAAGCGACGTAGTTCTTCAATATGCGCAGATCGGTGACGGAGTACGACATGCCGAGCCGATAGCCTCGTCCGATGCGCGCTGGCGCGAGCGAATGCATGTCCTCACCGCGCACCTCTGGAATCGTCAGCTCCGCCGAACCAGCCCACACATCAACGATGGATAGATTGTCGGTAAGCGACATCGTGAGCTCATCGACCGGGGGCTTCGTCTGGCGCGCGGCCGCGAGCTGCGGGAAATATCGACGCATCACCGTCGGACGGTTGAACACCTTTGCAGGATCGGCGACTTTGTCATCGAGTTGCATGCGCGCCGTCGCCAATCGCTCGCCATGTGCCGCGACGCTGGCGCCGAACCGGCTGCCCTTCGCGAGCGGCGCGGCGGCCGCGCTTGGCGCTGAGAACGTCCGCGTTTGGTAGATGTTGCCGTATTTCTTCGGGAAGCCCTGCGCCCAACCTCTGGCAATGGCTGCGTCATTGTCGACGAATATATAGGGACAGTAATTGATGGGTGTGCGCTCGAACACCGCTTCGACCAGCACGAAGGCCTCCCGGTATTGATAGCGCGCAGGATCGGTAACCTCATCATTCGAACCCGTGAACTGCCAGTCGAGGAACCAGAAGAACGCGCGACCCCGCGATTGCTCGTCCGGCGTCACGCCGGGCGGCAACAGCGCGGCAATCGCGGCAGGATCGGTCCAATACTCGATCGCGAGACAATCGCTCGAGTAATGCCAGGGAGGCGGTGAGGCCAATGCCGATTTGCCCTGCGGCGTGAGAGGAACAGAAAATCCGTGCAGCATGTTAGTGACTCCCCTTTAGGACAGCTAAAGACGCGGTCATTGTGCGATTCTCCTCGGGAGATCTTTATCCCTCAGTTGGGGGAGTTTTTGACTGATTGCGGGATTCGCCTGACCTCGCCTCAGAAACCGCCAAACGAGATCAGGCTTTTTCAATCTTCCCGCCGTTGCGATCGGTAGCGTGTGGCGTGAATTGGGGGATTTATCGATGACGTCAACCAACAGAGAAGCGGTCTAACGATGCGAATCGACATTGCGCGTCACGGATGTCTCGTCTGTGCCGCAACTGCCCTTTTGTCCGGCTGCGACGGGGCACCGTCGCGAAACATACTCGGCTCCTATTTTCCCTCCTGGATGGTTTGCGCGCTGGTGGGTCTGGCCTTGGCGCTCGCGGCCCGCGCAGTCTTCAAGGCCGTAGGAGTGCTCGAGGAAATACCCGTCCCCTTGGTGGTCATGCTGGCGATTGGCTGTGCAGTCACGTTCGCGATGTGGTTGATCTGGCTGTCATGAGAAATACCCATGAGTGAAGGCAAAACGCTGCGCGGCAAAGTGATTGCCGCGACTGCAATCGTCCTGGCCATCGTTTTAGGGCTTCTTGTCGTGTTCGCAATCGATCGGCGCCCTCGTACGCACGATGCGCGCATCTTTGCCTACAGCGCGGCGATGGCGTCGGAGATCAGCGGACGCATTGTCCAGATCCTCGTGACCAATGATCAGGACGTTGCAAAGGGCGCGCCGCTGCTCGTCATCGATCCGGTGCCCTATGAGTTGCAACTGCGCCAAGCGCGCGCTCAGGTGGCCGCTCTTAAGGCACAAATCGCGCTGACGGGACGCCAAGTCACCTCTCAGGGTTCTGGCGTCCAAGCGGCCGAAAGCCAGGTACAGAAGGCGCGCGACCAGCTAAAGTTCGCCCAGGATACGCGCCGGCGCCTCGAGCCTTTGCTGAAACCCGGCTTCGTCACTCAACAGCAGTTGGATGAAGCCAGGACGAATGAAGCCGCGGCCGAAGCATCCCTGCAAGCGCTCAGCCGAACCGCCACCCAGGCGCGCCAGGCGGTAGGCGACACCTTGAGCCTCGAAGCCCAATTGGAAGGCGCGGAAGCGGCGGAGGCCAATGCCGCGCGCAACTACGATTTGACGACCCTGCGTGCCCCGTTTTCCGGAAAGGTAGTCGGTTTGCAAATTGCGGAGGGCACGTTTGCCGTCGCCGGCCATCCGCTCTTCAGTCTCATCAAGTCCGACGCGTGGTATGCCATCGCCGACTTTCGAGAAACCGAACTGCCGCGAATCGCCGTCGGCGATCGCGCGACGGTGTGGACCATGTCCGAGAGCAACAGCGCCTTTGCAGGTCGCGTGGAAAGCTTGGGTGCGGGGGTGCAGTCGACTGATCAAGAAGGCCCCGGTCTTCCCGTCGTCGGCCGCGACCTCAATTGGGTGGTGGTCGCGCAGCGATTTCCGGTCTGGGTTCGGCTCGATGCCCCGCCCCCCTTTGCCATGCACGTGGGATTAACCGCATCCGTCAAAGTGCATCATGACGGCGCGCGCTGAACGCTCGACGGTCGCATTGTGCTTGATTGCCGGCATACTGAGCGCGCAGCTGGCAGTCGCACAAGCGCCGCCGAGCCCGGCTCAACCCTGGGCCATTCCTGAATCGGCCATCCGCCGCGCCGAAGCCCTCGGCGACAAGAGTTTTGCGGTTCCGCAGAAACAGTACGATCTGGCCGCACTGGTCGATCTGGCAGAAAGAGCAAATCCAAAAACGCGGGAGGCTTGGGAAGTCGCGCGTGAAGCGGCCGCGGGCATCGGCCTCGCGGAAAGCGCCTATCTTCCGCAACTTTCCCTGCAAGCGATCGGCGGTTTTCAGCACACACCGTTGCCAATGCCAAGAAACCTGGTGCCGGCAGGCTATTTCGTCTCCGATTCGCGGGAAGTCATTCCTGAGCTGGCGCTGAAATGGCTGCTGTTCGACTTCGGCCGTCGCGATGCCCAATTGCAAGCCGCGCGCGCAGACTCCTTTGTCGCCAATGTGGCCTTCACCGGTGCCCATCAGAAACTCATCTTCGACGTATCGCAGGCGTATTTTGACTTGGGCGCCGCGCGCGGCAAGCTCCATGCCGCGCAGAAGGCCTTGAGTACCGCTCTGATCACTCAGGATGCCGCCGTTGCCAAGCAGAACAACGGCCTCGCCACCGTGGTGGCGGTGGCACAGGCGCAGCGACAAACGGCTCAAGCACGCTATACGCTGGCGGCAGCCGACGGCGCCGAGAGAACGGCGCGCGCAAACCTCATCGCGGCCCTCGGTGTGCCTGCTGCTACGGAAATCGATGTGGTCGACAGCGCCGAGCTGCCGCTACCGCCCGCCCCGGCCGACAGCGTGTCGAAGGCGGTCGATCAAGCTCTCGCGCACCGACCGGATATCATCGCGGCACTCGGCAAAGTGGATGCGGCCGAGGCCGCTCTCAGGGGTGAGCGGCGATCCTACTATCCCGAGATCCAACTCGCCGGGAAGGCTTTTCAGAATATTGGTTCGTTGAACTCCGACGGCGGCCCGTATTCACACATAGACCGCCCCGGACAAAGCATTCTCCTGTCCTTCAGTGTTCCGCTCTTTGACGGCGGCATGCGGCGAAACCGCATCTCCATGGCCGACGCCAAAGCGCGGCAGGCACAAGAGCAACTGGCGACAGCGCGTGACTCCGCGTCGCAACAGGTGGTGCGCGCCTACAATGGATTGTTGACGAGCTTGGCCGAGTATGACGCCGCCACAGCTTTAAGTCAGGCCGCGCACACGGCCTACGAGGCGGCGCTGCGTTCGTACCGCCAGGGGGTCGGAACCTATACCGATCTTGCCACCGAGGAAAACGCCGTCGTCCAAGGCGACACGCAGGTCGAAGACGCTCGTGCAAATGCACACACCGCTGCGGCCGCACTGGCGCTCTCCATGGGAGCGATCAACGTTGCGGGCGTCGAGCCCTGATGGATCGCGCTGAACCCGAGGAGGGCCGCGCCCCGCTTCTCGCGTTTCTCGCGCAAGAGCTTGCACCAAGAGAGGGCCGTGGGCTCGCGGCCGCGCGTATCGCCGCGGCCACCACGATCACCGTGGCGATTGCCATGGTGTTTCAGATTCCGCTCGCTGCATACATGGCCTATATGGTCTTCCTGGTCAGCAAGGATGACAGTGCCGCGACGGCGAAGATGGCCGTGGCCGGAGGACTCGCCATCACCCTTGCCGTCATTTTTTCGCTCGGTCTCGCGCAGATCTCCTTCGGCGATCCGGCAATCCGCCTACCCGCCATGGCCCTGACTACATTCTTGGCCATGTTCAGCGCCCGCACCTTTGCACTTGGACCCATATCCTTTCTCGCCGGCTTCATAGTGGTGACGATGCAGTCGATCGTCGATGATGTGCCAAGTCCGGAAGTCTTTACGCGAACGACGCTGTGGCTATGGGTGGTCGTGGTTGTTCCCGCGTGTCTGACGACAGTGACAAATTTGCTGTTTGGCCCCTTAGGAGCGGCAGTGGCCGAGCGCGGCGTGAGGAAGGTCCTCACCGATCTGCAGGCCGCACTAGCCCGCGGCGAAATTGCCGGGCGGCCCGCAGAATGGCGCGCGCTGCTGGTACCGCTCATCGAGAAGTCGCGAAATCCGGCTGCCATTCAGCGCTTGCTGGATGCACTGGTCATCCTCGAGGCCTATCCGGACCCGATACCGCTGCGCGAACGAACGCGTCTGTCCCATCTGGTTCGAGGCTGCCTTGACGCACTGGATCAACAGAGCCCGGCGGCCGAAGCGCCTGTGGAAACGCCATCCTCGCCGGAAGCACTTGCAGCGACTTATGCCTTCGCCGAGCTGCAACGCGAGCTCTCTCAGACATCTGCGCGCAAACCCGCGCCGAGCGGGCACCAACCACACCAGTTGTTCGTGCCCGATGCATTGAGCAATCCCGCTCACTGGCAGTTCGCGTTGAAAACCACGATCGCAATCATGATCGTGTACAGCGTGTACACGATGCTCGCTTGGCCCGGCTTGCTCACTTCGATCGTGACCGTCTTCTTCGTCGCGCTCGGGAGCGTCGGTGAAACGGTTCATAAGCTCGTGCTGCGACTCTCGGGAGCGATCATCGGGGGCTTGCTTGCGGGGCTATCCATTGTATTCGTGATTCCTCACTTCACCGACATCGGACAGTTGTGCGCGCTCAGTGCGGTGGTCGCCCTGTTCGCGGGTTGGGTCGCCACCAGCAGCGAGCGCTTGTCCTACGCCGGCATGCAGATTGCTTTGGCGTTCTTCATGGGATTGCTGCAGACATATTCGCCGGCCAATGATTTGACGGTATTGCGGGACCGGGTGGTCGGCATTCTCTTGGGCAATGTCGTGATGACGCTCGTGTTCAGCGCGCTGTGGCCTGAATCGGCAATCACCAGGCTGCGCGGCGCGTCGGCGGACGCCTTGCGTGGCATCGCGGCGCTTCTGCGATCGCCACAAAATGCCGAAACGAACCGACAGCATACCGCCGAGGCTCTGGCGCGGGCAGACAACTTCGACGCGCTGAGCCGCTTCGAGATGGAAATGCTGCCGCCGCGGGCGCACTTGCCCGACTTGCAGGGCATTGAGCGATTGGCGGGCGCCGCTTTTGTCGCCACCAGCGAGCCGCTCGCGCGTGACGTCGATACACAGGCGGTTGCCTCGCTCGGCGATTGGCTTGATCGAGCGGCTCATGCGACGGCCGAGGACAGGGCGCTCCCGGCATTTGCCGAAGCTGCGACGACCGACAAGTCCGGCACGCCCGCACAAGCAGCAGTCTCACAATTGCGCCTCGAGACCAAACATGTCGCATCGTCGTTGCAATAGTTCCTGGTAACAGGCCGATACGTCCTAGAACCTGGTACCGGCCGTGACGGGTATCTCGAGGTAGCCCGCCATTCTCACCAGTTCCGCCAGCGAATCCGCCTGCATTTTCCGCATCACGTTGCTGCGATGCACCCGCACCGTGACTTCGCCGATGTCGAGATGTGCGGCGGCCTGTTTAGCGAGAAGACCGCTGACCACCAGGGGCAACACCTCTCGCTCACGCGGTGTCAGCAACCGGTAGCGTTGCTGCAGGCGATTCAGGCCGGCTTGATTGGAACGGCGCTTGCGATCCTGCGCGAGAGCTGCGTGCACGAGAGTCAGCAGTTCCTGCTCGACGAACGGCTTCGTCAGAAAATCCAGGGCCCCGCCCTTGATTGCGCGTACGCAGGATCTTATGTCGCCGTGGCTTGTAACGAAGATGATCGCCGGATGATTTCCATCGCCCGTCTGTTGCAGCAGGTCCAGGCCGTTGCCGTCCGGCAGTTCGACGTCCACGATCAGGCAAGCGGGTACATCCGGCTTCGGGTACGCAAGGTATTCCGCCGCGGAGCCGAACGCGACGGCGCGCAAGTTGGAGCGGGCGAGGAACTCTTGGAGCGCCTCGCGAGTGTGATAATCGTCATCCACGATCATGACCACATGGTCCGCCGAGGGTATTGAGCCGATCATTGCAGCCTCCGAGATGTGTTCTGTTTTGGCCACCAAGCAACTCTGCCAGGGCAAACCTTAACGCCCTGCGCCGCACATCTCCTTGCAATACCCCGGCACCGCTTGCACTTGCTTGCTCATTTGCTCCAGTCCGGTCCGGCAACTTTCTTGGGCGAAAATGGCGCCCTGTCTTCGTATGTCAGATCTTGCGGTACTTCGCTTGCTCTTGCGCCTAAATCGCCGGCGTGGAATCTCCTGCGGAAAGTTCCTAGAGTTATGCAATAACAATCTGCGCGGGACTAGTAAGGTGCATTCACCATGCAACTCCCAACGGCAACGATGGATGACTGGCGCGCATTGCTGCCGGCACGGCTGGCGCGTTCGACGCCACCGTGTGCCGGAGACCGGTTTTGCGTCAGGCATTACAGCTTCAATAAAGATGCCGTCATCGAGTTGCCGGCCATTTCGGCCCACGCAATTTGCGTCGTGCTCGGCCGTACTTCGGAATTCTCGATCAATGACGGCCATCGCTGGAAACGACGCATTTACCAGCCCGGCGAGGGAAGTCTCATCCCGGCGGGAAACGCCGTGTCGTTCCGTGTGATCGGCTCGGCCGCGGTCGCACATTTGTACCTGAGCCGCGCATGGATCGACGACGTCCTGACCGCAGGGCTGGGTTTTGAGCCGGGCTTTCAGCTTGCCGGATCTACACGACTTAGCGATCCGTTTCTGTGGATATTCATGTCAGCGCTGCTTCGTCGTCTGCGCATGGGGCCGCGGCTTGACCGTCTGGTTCTTGACTCGGCAGCACTGGGGCTGGCTTGTCACCTCCTTCGGGAGTACGCGCCGCAGGACAAATTCTCCAAGGCGCTCCATGCATGGGAGGATGCGGCGCGCGTGGCGGATTTCATCGACGAATCGATCGGGGTCGAATTGGGACTGCACGAGCTTGCTGAAAGCATCGGACAGCCGGCGAGGAACCTCTTGAGGGATTTTGCGAGCGCGGATGCGTCCTGCCTGCGCCTTTGGCTTCAGCATTCACGAATTCGGCGGGTGCACGCTCTGCTCACGACTTCAGCCGCGCGACTCGAAGAGGTGGCGTTGGCCGAGGGAGTTGCGACGCCAGAAGCCCTGGATGTTATTTCCTACTTTGCTGCCGGTTATCCTGCGGCCGAACTTCGAGATCTGTGCGACCGGCGAGTGGCCGCGTAGTTCGCGGACACTAGCGGTGAGATCTACGGAACTCGCTGGGTGCCATTCCCATCAGCCAATGAAAGCTTCGCGAGAAATGACTCTGATCGGCGAACCCAAGTGACTGTGCAATGGCGGTTAAGGGCTGTTCGCTCTGCTTTAGTAGCTCTGCCGCCCTTTTAACCCGCTGTTGCAACAGGTACCGATGCGGTGGCATACCCACGCTTTGCTTGAAGGCTCGAGCAAAGTGGTACGTGGACAGTCCCGCATGAGCGGCGAGCGCCTCGAGCGCAACATCTTCGCTCAGATGTGAGTCGATGTATTCCGTGACACGTCGAAGTGTCCCAGGTGCCAAGCCCCCGCGCGGGGGTTGGGTCGTAAAGCGCCGGCTCAGGTCCTCGAGCATATCGATTCGAGGCTGCAGGAGAAGTGCTGCGTCAAATTTGCCGACATGAAGCCGCGACGTCGCCAGCGGACTTGAAACCAGAGCAAAGAGCGGGTCGCCTCCCTGCACTGTCGTCAGGCGCACCGGATAGTCCGTGGATACTCCTTTTTGAAGGAGCAACCCTTTGCGCGAGAAGATCGTCCAGACGCTCACCCCGGCATCTATCGATTCGCGATCGACGCGATACTGGGCGCGCGCATTGCGATCCGCGCCCACCACGCAATAGTTGCGGTCCACCGCCAACAAGGATACCGGCTGCTGGTCGTGCGGCGCGACGGCGATTATCCATTCCTTACGGAATCGCTCTCGAAATAACCGCTCTTCAATCAGGCGGGCCGATGTCGTGACGAGGGGGAGTGTGAGTGCGTGGGCCCGCGCCGAAAGATCGGAATCAATGGACGACACGTCAAGAACCGCGACCAAGCGCGCGTCGGAATCGAAGATAGGTGCGCCGGAACAACTGAGGCCGGTGTGCCTCGCCCGGTAGTGCTGGGTTTGATGCACCGTGATGGGGCGACACTCGGCGATGCAGGTGCCGATGCCGTTAGTGCCCTCAACGTCCTCGGACCACACGCCACCCAGCCACACTCCCCAATGCCGAAACTCATCTGAAAGTTGATCATTGCCCCGGTAGTCGATCGCGACCCCCTTCTGGTCGCAGAGCAAGGTGACATAGCCGGCTTGTCCTACCAGTCTGTGCAGGCGATCGAGTTCCGTTTGAGCGGCCAAAACGACATTTTCGATAGGTTCGATGGAGCTGCGGAGGGCACTTTCCGTGAGGATCCGCGGACTCTCGCGGCTCTCCGGATTGACATGGTGGGCTTCCGCGCTGCGCCGCCACGAGCTCGAAACTGCTTCCACTTCGATGCTCGAGGTTTCGCTTTGTGCGGATTCGCCGTGGACTACTGCAGCGACGGTCTCGAGGTGATGCGCCGCAGACAAGCCGCCGGCCACCTGCCCGGTCGCTGATGAAGTCTCACGGCGTTGCCAGTCGGCACTCATTTTTTGGACCGATGGAGAGAATCATACCCCCAGCCCAGGAAATATACCCGCGCGCGGGCGTATTGCAACCGTCTAAACGATTAGCCAATGGTTCACGACAGGCTCGGCAAATAGACTCACAGTCAAGTCACACCTACCGGATCGAGGAAGGCACCCGCGATGGATGGTCGCTGCGAAGAGACGCTGGCAATGCCCAGGGTAGGTGCGGCGCGATCGCGCGAATCGATGCACCGCGTGATCTCGCTCCTTGAAGCAGCCGTGGCTCAGCTTCACGAGCACGAACAGCTGGCCCAGGGTACATTGCTTGAAGCAGCCTCACTGTTGCGACAATGCATTCATCCATCAGCGGCGGGAGACGTTCCCGACGGAAGGGGACGCTTGCTCGCCTGGCAGGCGCGCAAGGTACGTGACCATATTGAAAGTCACCTCGCGGGGCCGCTCCTCGTCGCGGATCTCGGCGCGCTCATTCAACGCAGCGCCGCGCACTTCTCCCGCGCCTTCAAGCGCACCTTCGGGGAGTCACCGCACTCTTACGTCGTACGACGTCGCGTGGAACTGGCCGCCCAGTACATGCTGACGACCGCAGCGTCCTTGAGCGACATCGCGCTACGCTGTGGTTTTGCCGACCAAGCGCATTTGTGCAAGCAATTCCGGCAGTCCACGGGCGAGACCCCTGCGGCGTGGCGACGCGCCTACCAGTCGAATCACGATGAGAACGGGACGATGAGTCCGGACGGCTCCATGCGTCCGGACTCGAGCCCTTTTGCCGGGCTAGTGCGGCAAGTTGTCTGAGATCATCTCGAACACATCGCCGGCTTGCCCGTGCAGTACCGCTTTAATGGAATACATCGCCATTCCGTAGGCCGGCCCTAGCGCAGTGAATGGCGGCATCACCAGTTCCATGTGCTCGACTTTGACGTTGAGCAGCGCCGGGCCCGGCTGCGCGAGCCATTCGGCAACACTGGCCTCAACGGCACCAGCGTCCGTCACCGTTTTTCCCCAAAGTCCCATGGCCTCAGCCACCCGCCCGAAATCCGGATTCTTAAGATCCGTGTAGATCGGCCGCAGGCCTTCACTCTTCTGCTCGAGTTCTACAAAGCCGAGCTTGGCATTGTCATAGACGACCACTTTGACCGGGAGATTCTCTTGGACGAGCGTCAGCATATCGCCCATGAGCATGCTGAAACCGCCGTCGCCTGCCAGTGCCAGCACCTGCCGCCCCGGTTGAGACTTTTGCAGTCCAATCGCCGTTCCTAGGGCGCTCGCCATGGTGCCGTGAAGCAGGCTTCCGAACATGCGTCTCTTGCCGTTGGCGGCGATCATGCGAAGGGTCCACACCACGGGAGTACCGTCGTCCGCTGCGAACACCGCATCCTCGTTGGCCAGGCGATCTATGATCGAGGTGAGATACTGCCCCGGGATCTTGCCGCGCCGACCGGGAGTCGCGCGTGAAGCCTGTGCCTTTAACGCTATCTTGTGACGCTCCACATACGTATCCCTAAAGCTCGAATCGGTGCGTTGCTTCAATCGCGGCAGCAGCGCTTTGATGGAGTCCTTGATGTCGCCGACCACCCCCAGCGTGACGGGGTGACGTCTGCCCAAGTGCGTGGGGTCCGCGTCGATCTGAATGATCTGCGCGTGTTTCGGATAGAACTGTCGCCATGCAAAATCGGTTCCGAGCAGCAGTAGGGTATCGCTATTGAGAACACACTGATAACCCGACTCCATGCCGATGACGCCCGTCATGCCGACATTGTGCGGATTGTCGTACTCGATGGCGTCTTTGCCGCGCGAGGTATGTGCAATCGGCGCCATCAGCCGCTCGGCGAGCTGCATGAGTTCGTCATGCGCCCCGGCGCAACCCGAGCCTGCGTAAATCGCGACGTTGCTGCCCTCGGACAAGATGCCGGCGATTTCGTCCAGGTCCTCTTCGCTTGGACGAACGACAGGCCGATTCACATGCAGCGTGTATTCGGGTTCTTCGGCCGCGTCGGAATCCGAGATATCCACCGGCACGACGAGTACCGCGACACCGCGTTTGGCGATCGCCGCCTGGCACGCCATGACCGTCAAGCGGCGCGCGTGTTCCGGCGTCAGTATCATTTCACAAAATACGCTGCATCCCTTGTAGACGGACTTGAAATCGACTTCCTGGATGAACTCGAAGCCGATCTCACTGCGCACAATTTGGCTAGCGATCAGAATAACCGGCGCACGATTACGGTTCGCCTCGTACAGGCCGTTGATGAAATGCAAGCTTCCGGGCCCGCAGCTTCCCGCCACCGCGGTGAGGCGATTCAACAAAAGCGCTTCGCCCTGGGCGGCGAATGCGCCCGCCTCCTCGTGCCGCATATGGACGAATTGAATCTCGCTCTGCGACAGCGACGTCGCAAACGTGTTCAATGTGTCGCCGACGATGCCGTAGCAATTCTTGACGCCTGCGGACACCAGCGTGTCTACAATGACCTGCGCGACTTTCTTGCTCATTAGAGTCTTACCACCTGAGTTGCCGGTGAATGGTGAAGGCGAGAATTTGCCGCCCGTTGGCGCTCGCCACAATGCACGACCGAGACCCCCCCGACATTCCCCCGAACGGGGGAGACGCGTTCGCCTGAAGACCGATCGGCCCCTATTCGCGCAAGCTGGTCGTTGTGAGGGTTCATGCACGGACTAAACTAGCGAGCGATTGCGTTTTCGTAAATCACGCGATGCAGGCAGACAATCCTCCCCATTCCGAGGTAGGTGACTGATCACCGGGCCGAATTTGCCGATTCCAAAGTCACTCGAACACAAAAACCGCAGGCTTTGACAAGCAGAAACGGGCGCCGGCGACTAGTTTCCTCGTCGATCCTCTCTTTTTGAGAGTCCACCGAGGAGAATTTGGCCCGTGATCGCCGGAGCGCACATGCTTGCAAAAGCACGCCGAGCCCGTGAGGTTTTTCGCTTCATTCGACTCAATTCTCCGATGTACGTTCGGATATTCCGCCTTGATATGCAGGCGTTTCGGGAAGAATTGATCAAGACCTCCGCTGGATTATTGATAGGAGCCGTTGCAGGGCTGCTGTTCGTCGCCTTTTTGTGTATTGCGGTGCTCATCAGCGCTTGGGATACCAAATTGCGGATCGCGGCCGCATGGACGGTGTGTGCAGGCTGGGCCGTAATCGCGCTGGGCGGACTCGCCTATGCGCGCCGCGCCCTCAGCGTACCGGTTCCGTTCGCCAACCTGACCGAACTGCTGCAGCGTGATCTGGCAGCGATAGAGAAAGTCAATCATGACAGCGCGTAACCTATCCAATAGCAAGGCGCGGCGAAGCTGGGGTTTCCTGGCGTTCCCCTTGCTCGCACTTGCCGGCTGCAGCCACGGCGTTCTCGACCCTCAGGGTCCCGTCGGAGAGAACGAAAAGCTCATCTTGTTCGACGCCACGGCCATCATGCTGGCCGTCGTGATCCCGGTTATTTTGTGCACGCTGGCATTCGCGTGGTGGTTTCGAGCCAAAAACCGGCGCGCGCACCGGCGACCGGACTGGGAGTACTCCGGGCGCATCGAATTCGTGACGTGGTCGATTCCCGCCCTCATCGTTCTGTTCCTGGGCGGAATCGCCTGGATCAGTTCGCATGATCTTGATCCTCCGAAACGCCTGACAGGTGCCGGCGCGCCGATTGAAGTCCAGGTGGTGTCCCTCGATTGGAAGTGGCTCTTCATCTATCCGCAAGAACACATCGCGACGGTGAATCAATTGGTGATCCCGGTCGGCGCGCCGGTTCATTTCACCCTCACGTCGGCGAGCGTGATGAACAGCTTTTTTGTGCCTCAGTTGGGCAGCCAGATCTACACCATGGCGGGCATGACGACTCACCTCAATCTGCTGGCATCGCACCCGGGCACGTACGCGGGGATTTCCGCCCAGTTCAGTGGAGACGGCTTCTCCGACATGCAATTCGACGTCCGCGCGGTTCCGGCCGGAGAGTTCTCGACGTGGGTGGCCGGCACGCATGACGCTGCGCAGCGGTTGGATGCGGAACAATACGCGCGCCTCGCCGCGCCCAGCGTCCGCAATGCACAGATGGCCTTTGGCCAGGTATCGCCTGATTTGTTCGATGCCGTTGTTCATGGCAAAGGCACAGTGCCGACGAGTCTCAGCGCGTCGCCGCGTCAGGACCCAGGCACGAATCCGTAGGAGGCATAATGTTCGGGAAACTCTCGTGGGCCGCGATTCCATTGAACGAGCCCATTCCTCTCATCACCGTCGGCGTGTTGATCGTCGGGATCGTGGGAATATTGTCCCTGGTCACATGGAAGGGATGGTGGCCATATCTCTGGCGGGAGTGGATCACCACGACCGATCACAAGCGCCTCGGCGTGATGTATGTCATCCTGGCGCTGGTCATGCTGCTGCGCGGATTTTCCGACGCCATCATGATGCGCGCGCAGTTGGCGCTCGCGGCGGGACATGCAGCCGGCTATTTGCCGCCCGATCATTACAACCAGATCTTCTCCGCGCACGGCACCATCATGATTTTCTTCGTCGGGATGGCGTTTGTCATCGGACTGATGAATTTTGCCCTTCCCCTGCAGCTGGGCGTCCGCGACGTCGCTTTCCCGGTTCTGAACTCGGTTGGCTTCTGGCTGACCGCGGCCGGCGTGTTATTGGTCAACGTCTCCCTGGGCGTCGGTGAATTCTCCAGAACCGGCTGGCTCGCCTATCCACCCTTGTCGGAAATCGCTTATTCGCCCGGGGTGGGCGTCGACTATTACCTGTGGAGTCTGCAGATATCGGGGTTGGGCACGCTACTTTCCGGAATAAATCTAACCACGACAATACTCAAGCTGCGTGCCCCGGGAATGAGTTACGCACGGATGCCGGTGTTCTGTTGGACGGCACTGGCCTCCAATTTGCTCATCGTTGCCGCCTTCCCCATTCTCACGGCGACCTTCGCCATGCTGCTTCTCGATCGATACCTCGGATTTCATTTCTTCACCAACGATGGCGGCGGCAATCCAATGATGTACATCAACCTCATTTGGGGCTGGGGACACCCGGAGGTCTACATCTTGATTCTTCCCGCGTTCGGCGTTTTCTCGGAAGTGATCGCGACCTTCTCCGGCAAGCCCCTGTTTGGCTACCGCTCGATGGTCATGGCCACCATGGCGATTTGCGTTCTGTCGTTCATGGTCTGGCTGCACCATTTCTTCACGATGGGCGCAGGAGCCAATGTGAACGCCTTCTTCGGCATCGCCACGATGATTATCGCCGTGCCCACGGGCGTCAAGGTTTTCAATTGGCTGTTTACCATGTACGGCGGGAGCATTCGCTTTACCGCGCCGGTCCTCTGGGCAATCGGATTTATAGTCACGTTCGTGATTGGCGGGATGACCGGTGTGCTGATGGCGATCCCACCGGCGGATTTCGTGCTGCACAACAGCCTGTTCTTAATTGCTCACTTTCATAACGTCATCATCGGCGGAGTCATATTCGGAGCCATGGCCGGTTATACCTATTGGTTTCCGAAGGCGTTCGGTTTCAAGCTTCATGAGGGACTCGGCAAAGCGGTCTTCTGGTGCTGGTTCGTCGGATTCTATCTGGCATTCATGCCCCTGTACGGACTCGGTCTGATGGGGGCCACGCGTCGCATGCAGCACTATGCCGACACCAGTTGGCAGCCTTTGATGATCGTGGCGTTCGGGGGTGCCGTGGTCATCCTGATCGGCATCATTCTCACCGTCGCGCAGTTGGTGGTCAGCATTCGCACCCGCAATCGTCGTCGCGACCTCAGCGGCGACCCCTGGAACGGCAGGACTCTGGAGTGGTCGACTTCTTCGCCGCCGCCGGTTTGGAACTTTGCCGTGCTACCGGTGGTATCGGGGCCGGACGCCTTCTGGCGCACCAAGCACAATCCTAAGGGCCCGGCACCGAAATACGAACCGCTGGAAGTCCCGAAACATAGCGCGCTGGGCTTTACGGTTGCCTTCTTCGCCGTGCCTCTCGGTTTCGCGTTGATCTGGCACATCTGGTGGCTCGCGATTGTGGGTCTTCTCGGTATTGTGGCGGCTGTATTGCGGCATGCATGGCGCGTCGATCTTGAAGAGCATGTCTCGCTGGCGACGATCCTTGAGCACGAGCAGGCACAACAGCTGCGGGCGGCAAGAGCATGAGCATCACGATCGACACGGCCACTCAGCAGATTGCTTTGGATGAGGTGCCTCTATCCCAGCGCGGGCCGGCGCCGCAGCGTGTGGTCGCGGGCTTTGGCTTTTGGCTCTTTTTGCTCAGCGACATCATCATTTTCTCGGCGCTGTTTGCCGCTTACGCCGTTCTGAACGATCAAACCAACGGCGGTCCCGGTGCAATCGAGCTTTTCAACAAGCGACATGTGTTCATTGAGACCGCCTGTCTGCTCGCGTCGAGCTTTACCTGCGGCATGATGGTGATCTCCGTCGATCGGCGTAGTGCCCCCTCAACCTATTTTTGGGCGCTGCTGACGCTGCTCTTAGGCCTCGCGTTCCTGAGATTGGAGGTCTCCGAGTTTTCCGACATGGTCCTGCACGGAGCCGGGCCCTCGCGAAGCGCGTTCCTGTCATCGTTCTTTACGCTCGTGGGCACGCATGGGCTGCACGTCACGGCGGGCGCCTGCTGGCTGCTGGTCATGATGGCACAGGTCGCCACCTTGGGCTTCCGCCCGATGGTGATGAGACGAATGCTCTGTTTCAGTCTCTTCTGGCACGCGCTCGACATTGTCTGGATCGGTGTATTCACGGTTGTTTACTTAGGAGCCCATGGATGAACACGACAGCGAACATTGTCGCCGAGGATCGCGCGCCCGGCGCTCATCAGACCGGTCGCGATCGACTCCGCAGTTACGTCATTGGTTTCGTCTTGGCGGTCGTGCTGACTGTCGCGTCCTTTGCTGCGTCGTCCTCGAGCGCTGTCTGGGGCCCGAGCATCCCCGTTCTTCTGGGTGTCTTGGCAATTGCGCAAATGGGCGTGCATCTTGTGTTCTTTCTGCATATCAGCTCCGCACCGGATTCGACCAATAATATTCTGGCGCTCGCGTTTGGAATATTCGTGGTGGGCTTGGTGATCTTCGGCTCGATGATCATCGTGTCCAACCTGAACCACAACATGATGCCGATGGACCAGCTCTTGCAAATGCAGCGCTAGCGTTCTATTTCGTGGTCGGTTCGCGCCCCTCGGCCTGTCGGAGTGAGGCGAGCCAGGTGTGAACCGCCTGCACGACGACGGATCCTTCTCCCACCGCGGAGGCGACCCTTTTCACCGAGCCGGAGCGCACGTCACCTACGGCGAAGACGCCGGGCAGACTGGTCTGAAAGACTTCGTACGGTGCAGGCGCATCGCGCTCCCACTTTTTTCCTGTCAGGACGAAACCGCGGTCATCCAGCTGCACGGCATCTTTCAGCCAGTCGGTGCGGGGGTCCGCACCAACCATGATGAACAGCCCGCAAATTTGCGCCACGTGTTCGTTGCCGTCGCCGCTGAGAATCTTGACGCTTCGCAGATGTTCATCACCCGATAGCTCGCTCACCTGCGAGTCGGTCTCGATCTTTACGTTGGCCGCACGCCGCAGACGATCGACGAGGTATTGCGACATGCTATCCGACAAATCGCGCCCTCGATGCACAAGACGCACGCCGGACGTGCGGGAGGCGAGGAACATGGCAGCTTGGCCGGCGGAATTTCCGCCGCCAACGACCACGACCTCCTGCCCCTTGCAGGCGCGAGCCTCGAGCTCGGTGGCCGCATAATAGACGCCTGCTCCCTGCAAGCGATCTTCATCAAGTACGCCGAGCTTGCGGTAGCGCGCTCCGGTGGCAATCACCACCGCACGGCCGAGAAGTGTCGTGTTGTCGTCCAGAGTCACTTCGTAGAATCCGGGCCGCGCGCTGGGCTGAAGCTTCGTCGCACGGCGCGGCACCGTCACTCTCGCGCCGAATTTGATGGCCTGCAGCTCGGCCCGAAAGGCGAGATTCGCACCCGAAATGCCGGTAGGAAATCCGAGGAAGTTTTCGATCCGAGACGTGGCTGCCGATTGGCCGCCGATTGCCACGTCGTCCAATAAGACGGTCCGCAGTCCCTCGGAGGCACCGTACACTGCCGCCGAAAGACCGGCCGGACCTGCTCCGGCGATGATCAAATCCACGGCATCGGACTGGACCGCGAGTTCGAGTCCAAGCGCACGCGCAACCTCCGCAACCGATGGATCGTGCAGCACATGTCGACCCCGCACGATCACCTTCACCCCGGGTCCTTCGGCAGAGAACTTCTGGATCTCCGCTTTCTCGGCAGCGTCGGCCGGATTCAGCCAGCGATATGGAATGCGGTTGCGTTCGGCGTATTCGAGAATCCGCTGCAGACCCGGCGCGCCTTCGTGGCCTACGAGCGTCAGGGTGCCCTGCCGGCGCTGCATGAGCAGCAGCCGGCGGGCGGCGAAGGCGGGAAGCAGAACGTCGCTCGCGTCCGGATCGACTTGGACCAGCTCGGCAATCTGTGCTGGGTCGACCAGTACCACCTCGCCGGGCTTGACGACGACACAGTCGGCGAAAGCCGGCTGGCCGAACAACAACCCGACTTCTCCGGTGAATTGGCCGGGATCCATGACGCCCAACACGAGTCCGTCGGGATCCCGGACCTGAAGCGTGGCCGAAATCGCGTAGATAAACGCATACTCGCGATCGTCGACTCGGTACAGCGACTCGCCCACCGCTACCGAGCGGCGCATGCCGCGAGACAGAAGCGACGCGACCACTGCAGCCGGCAGGGACGCGTTGGCACGACGTCTCAGCTCATCGTAGTTGAGATCTTCAAACATCGGACCGCCACTTTAACTGCGCCGTCGCCCGGTGCGCCACCCGAGTCTGGTACCTCGCTGCGCCACCTAAAACGGTCGATCTCTTTTGCCGGTCAGGCAGCGACCCGCGCAAGCTTCCTGAGTACCGGTAGCATGGCTTCAGGATCCGGGCGAAGCGTGTAGTCCGGATTGACCTCGGCATAAACGATCAAGCGATCCGGCGCAATGACAAAACGGCCGGGCATCGGCAGCGTCCAGCTTGGATCGCCGTTGAAGGCGGGAAGCTCGTTCTTCAGACTCTTGTAGAGCTCGACCAGATAGTCGGGCAGAGTGAACTTCAGTCCGAAAGCGCTCGCCACCTCATTGTTCGTATCCGAGAGTATCGGGAAACGGAGATTGTTCTGGCGAATCGACTTACGGCTGTTCACCGCAGTTTGAGGCGAGATCGCGACGAGCTTTGCGCCGAGCCGCTCAAACTCCGGTCGTGCCGCTTCGAGCGCCTGCAGTTCCATATTGCAATAAGGGCACCATACGCCGCGGTAGAAACTGACGATCGCCGGACCATCGGCCAGAAGTGCAGACGAGGATACAGCCTTGCCCTCGGGGTCCTTGAGCGCGAACGAAGGGGCCTGATCGCCAACCTTTAGCGCACGCTGTGCGGCTCCGGAGGCGATCAACTCCTGGGTCGCGCGGTGCATGATCTCAATCACCGAATGCGGCACATTGTAAGGGGGCTTGCCGGCTTCGAAGTCGGCCTTGAAGGCGTCGAGTTTGGCTTGCAGTGTCATGGATCGTTCCTGTGGTTGTGGTCGCCTAGGAGACGATATGCCCGCGTCGGGGCGGTGAAGTAGGCGTCCGGCGCGCATGTAGCTTATTCCGTGCGGGAATGAGCAGGACTATTGCAACGCAAACGGCTACGCGTATATTCCCCGTGCGGAGCAGACAAAGCAGCGTAGCGCCGTGTAAGTCGGCTGCAACGATTTCGCGTCCTGCGATACATCCCAGAAGAGGAGTTTGTTCATGACCCAGTTCGCTGCCTACCGAGACAGCTTCGCAAACGCCCGCCTCGTTCGCTCCAAAACCGGCGTGCTGGAAGTAGCCCTGCACACCGATGGAGGCACTCTCATCTTCAACGGACACACTCACGAGCAATTCGTAGACTTATTTCACGCGATAGGCTCGGATCCCGACAATCGAGTGGTGATCCTGACGGGCGCCGGTCAGGCATTCATGGAGTCGATCAGTCCCGAAGGCTTCGATTTTTTCAGCCCGCTGGGATACGACAAGATCTATCGCGAAGGCAGAAAGGTCTTGATGAACATTCTGGATATCGAGGTGCCCGTGATCGCCGCCGTGAACGGCCCGGTGCGGCTGCATTCTGAATACGTCCTATTGGCCGATATCGTGCTGGCGACCCCTGCCACGGTCTTTCAGGACAAACCCCACTTCGACTTCGGCATCGTTCCGGGAGATGGCGTCAACCTTTTATGGCCCGAGGTGATCGGTAGCGTGCGCGGCCGGTACTTCCTTCTCACCCGACAGGAGCTTGATGCCGAAACTGCCAAGGCGTGGGGCGCAGTCAACGAGATCCTGCCCGCTGACGGCCTGCTTCCCCGCGCGCGTGACATCGCAGAAGGTCTTGCCAAATTGCCGCCGCTCACCACCCGTTACACGCGGATCGCGTTGACACAGAAGCTAAGACGCATCATCGACGAGGGAGTCGGATACAGTCTCGCATTGGAGGGCATAAGCGCCGCCCAAGTGGCGTCTGCGGGCTAGTGCCCGGCATTGTCCGCGTTGAGCGCCGCCTCAATAAACGTCACAAATGCGCGGGCCTTCGCGCTCGCGGTCCGCCCGGTTGGAAAAACCGCCCAGAGTTCCATGGACGGCAAGGTCCAGTCTCGTAGGACTGTAGTTACTCCGCCGTTCTTCAATTCCGGGAACATCCACTCGGAGGCAACCGCGAGGCCGAGACCCGACAGGACGGCTTCGCGCACGCCCTCCGCCGCCGTCACGCGCACACGACCGGTGAGATTCGCGAAGCTCTCCGTACTACCCTTCCTGAACGTCCACCCCGTGCCTCCCCCGCCGACGTCGTACACAATGGCCTGATGAGTGACAAGATCGAGCGGCACTTGCGGCTCGCCATGTTTTTTGAAGTAAGCGGGCGTAGCAAGCACACGCCGCGGGGATTGCGCAATTTTTCGCGCCACGAGTGCCGAGTCCTCGAGGGAACCCATCCGCAGTGCCACATGAATTCCCGCTTCGATGAGATCGATATTGCGATCATCAAGAATCACCTGCATTTCCAGATCAGGATGCGCGGCAAGAAAGGCAGACAGTCGAGGCACCACGTGCAGCCGCGCAAATGTGGTGGCGGCACTGATGCGCAGCTCACCGGACAGGCTCGCGTTCGCGCCTCGGGCGGCGGATTCAGCCTCATCTGCTTCTTCTATGGCGCGCTTGGCCCGATCGTAGAAACCCTGACCGGCTTCGGTGGGCGTCAGCCCTTGCGTAGAACGCAGCAGCAGTCTCACGCCCAGCCGCTTCTCCAGCTGCGCGATCAGTTTCGATACCGCTGGTTGTCCCAAGTGCAGGTGGCGCGCGGCCGCGGAAAACGAGCCCGCATCGACAACGTGCACGAAGGCCTCCATCGCTGTCCAGCGATTCATCCCGTCTCTCCTGCGACAACGCCATTCGCCGTTATCACACCGCGACTTTCGTGGGCACGCGCGGTTGAGCTTCTTGCGGGACCGCCGCTTTACCGGCGCACTGCTTGAGTCGCTCGATGAGCCACCGGCCCGCGGGACCGGGCGGCTTGGCGGTGAGGTACGCGGCCGACATCGGCAATATCAAACTCTCGTCCGCCAGATCTTCGATCGATAGCTTGACGAGCCTACCGTCCAAAAGATCCTGCTTGACCGCGTGCAAGGGCATGCCGCCCCAGCCCAATCCTTTCAGAAGAAACGCGTGCTTGGCAAAAAGATCGCCCAAGCGCCAGGTGAGCGGCGACATGACGCCGAATTCGCGTCCGGTGGTCAGAGCGGATCTGTCGGTCAGCACAAGTTGCACGTTTTTGGCAAGTTCAGTCTTTGGAATCACACCCGCAACCTGCGCGAGCGGATGCTCGCGCGCAGCGACCATGATCAGGGGAACCCCTTGCAAGCGCTCTAGCGTCATGGCGTCCGGTGCGACTGGCAGGGACCCCACGATACCCAAGCTACAACGACCGTCGATCACGGGTTGGTACGCGCCGCCGAGCCCCTCAACGTACAACCTCAGCGGCGTGCGCGGAAATCGATCCTTGAATTCCTTCGCCGATTCGGCAATCGCTTCAATCGGAAACAGCACGTCCACGACAACGGAGAGTTCCGACTCGAGGCCACGGGAAATGCCTTTCGCGCGTGCCTTTAGTAGATCGATGTTGGCGAGGACACTGCGCGCATCGGCAAGCAGCTGAATGCCGGCGGGCGTGAGTTTTGGGTAGCGATCGGAACGATCGAAAAGAGCGACGCCGAGTTGTGCTTCGAGGTTACTAACGAGTTCGCTGACCGCGGATTGTGCGCGATGCAGCTTGCGCGCTCCCGCCGAGAAGCTGCCCTCGTCGACTGCGGCGACAAAGGCCCTCAATTGATCCAAAGAGACGCCGTCCAGCACGATTTTGCCCCTATGTATCGGATCCCCTGATGGACAGTATCGCAACATAACGGCTACTCAGGGGATAGCTGCCGGCGCAGGATACACCTCAGTTTAGATTTAGCCAAACGAGGGATTGACCATCATGCAGCTACTTCACATCGATTCCAGCGTCCTCGGATCCAATTCTGCCAGCCGTGCGCTGTCGGCGGAAATCGTCGCCCGACAAGTCGCGCTGCACCCCGGCATCAACGTGGTGCACCGGGATTTGGCGACTGACGCTGCCCTTCATTTGTCTTCCGCTCACTTGGCTGCCTGGCAAGGTGGCCCGATCGAGGATGCGCTCCTGGGCGCCGACTTGGCGAAGGGCGGTGCTTTCCTGGAAGAATTGTTTGCTTCCGACATCGTGGTCATCGGTGCCCCGATGTACAACTTTTCGATTCCAAGCCAGCTCAAAGCGTGGATCGACCGCGTCGTTGTTGCCGGCAAGACATTTCGCTACGGAGCGAATGGCGCCGAAGGGTTGCTGAAGAACAAGAAGGTGTTCATCGCATCCTCTCGCGGCAATGTCTATGCGCCGGGCTCTCCCGCGGCCGCGCTTGAGCATCACGAAAGCTATCTGCTCGGCGTGCTCGCGTTCATTGGCTTGACGGATGTGACGATTGTCCGGGCGGAAGGACTGGCGTTCGGGCCCGAAGCCAAGGAAGCCGCCATGTCGAAGGCGCGCGAAAACATCGCGGCGATGGCGGCATGAGCGCAGTATTGAAATTACGCGGCGGGCGGCGCCCCATTGTGCTTCGAACCCGGGGGCAACGGCACGGACCCATCACGCGACTGGTCAGCCCGTCGGATATCGGCGAGTTCATCAAGCCATTCGTGTTCCTGGATCTTTTTGACATTTCTGCGGCAACCGCACCTAACTTCGGCTGGCATCCGCATTCTGGGATCGCCACACTGACCGTGCTTCATGAAGGCGCGCTTGAGTATCAGGAGACCACCGGTGCAAAGGGAATTCTTCCCGCCGGTGGGATTGAATGGATGCAGGCCGGCGGGGGCGTGTGGCATACCGGAGCTGCCTCGCAGCAAGCGAAAGGCTTTCAGTTATGGATAGCATTGCCGGCGGAACTCGAGAACTCACCCAGTCAAAGCCATTACTTGTCTCCTGATCAGGTGCCTGAGGAAAAACCAGCGCGGGTCATTTTGGGTTCCCATGGTCGCGCCAAGAGCGCGATCGCCGCGCCTGGGCAAATTAACTACCTGGACGTTCAACTCGCGGCAGGTGAACGATGGACCTATGAACCGCCTTTGGATCATGAAGTGGCCTGGCTCGCCGTCGCCGAGGGGACCATACGCACACCGGAACCGGTGTCCTCCGGCGAATTTGTCGCATTCGAAGAGTCGAATGGCGCCCTTTCCATTCAAGCGGACCGAGCATCGAGGTTCGTACTCGGCTCCGCGGCCAGACACCCGCACGACTTGGTACTCGGCCGCTATTCGGTTCATACCACTCGGGCGGCTCTCGTCGCGGGCGAGTCGCAGATTCAACGCATCGGCAATCAACTCATTGCCGCTGGATTGCTTCGCTAGCACTGAAACACTTCACCACCAGGAACCACTATGAAACCCCTTTACCCGTTGCTGCTTTTGGCTTTCGCCGTGACATCGGCAAATGCCGCGTCGACCACATACAATGTTGATCCGGACCACACCCACCCGAGCTTCGAAGTAGACCATTTCGGGGGGCTGTCCACGTGGCGAGGCACCTTCAAAAAGTCCACCGGTACCGTCACGCTTGACCCCGACGCGAAGACTGGAACGGTCGATGTGATCATCGATACCGCGACGATCGATTTTGCCCACGACAAGCTCAACGAACATGCATCGAGCCCCGAGATGCTGGACGTGGCGAAATACCCGACCGCAGAATACAAGGGAAAATTCGTTGAATTCGCAAACGGCGCGCCAAAGACCGTTACCGGTGTGCTGACGCTGCACGGCGTCACCAAGCCGGTGACGCTCAGCATCAATTCCTTCAAATGTATTGATCATCCCATGCTCAAGAAGCAGGTGTGTGGAGCGGATGCCAGCGGCAGCTTCAACCGCGCCGACTTCGGCGTGAACTATGGCCAGCAATACGGCTTCAAGCAGGACGTGCTGCTGCACATACAGGTCGAAGGCGTCAAGGCGAACTGATGCTTCGCGACCGGAATCAGGGCCATTCCGTGGACAAGGCGGTCGTGGGCGAATCTCACAAAAGAGTCGTGCCCAGCGCCGCCCCGATTCCATAGGTGACCGCGGCTGCGAGGCAGCCGAAAATCAACTGGCGCAGCGCGGAATACCAGGGGCTGCGCCCGTTGAACAACGAAGACAGCATGCCGACCGCACACAGCACGGCACCGCTCGCGAGAGTGCTTGCCGCGATCGCGCGACTCCCGTGCATCCAGAAAAACGGTGCTACCGGAAATATCGCCCCGGCGGCGAACAAGGCAAATGAAGTCGCCGCCGCAGTCCAAGGATTGCCGCCTAGTTCGGCGGGATCGATGCCCAACTCCTCGCGGGCCAGCGTGTCGAGCGCGCCCTTCTTGTCCTTCATCATCTGTGAAGCGACGCGCTGAGCATCCTCCTTCGCCATACCCTTGGCCTGAAAGATCAAGGCAAGCTCATGCTGCTCGGCCAGCGGCGTCTGTTCAATTTCCTCCGCTTCGCGTGCCATCTGCGTTTGCGCGAGTTCCCGCGCATTGGTCACCGAAAGCCACTCCCCGAGAGCCATCGAGCACGCCCCGGCCGCGAGCCCCGCCAATCCGGTCAGAAGCACCGCCTTATTTGCGCTTCCGGCCCCGGCGATTCCCATGACCAAGCAGAAGTTGGACACCAGGCCGTCGTTGGCGCCGAGAATCGCGGCGCGAAGATTGTTTCCCGAGGCGCCGCGATGCCATGGTTCGGCGCGGGCGATGTCGGCGCCGGTCGTTGCGCCGCCGGCGGCATGGGCCGCCACGGCTTGAATCACCGCCGCGTGACCCCGCTCCTCCGCGGAAATGGCGTGCGCATCGCTCTGGCCGGCGTACTTGTTACGGTCTGCGAACTCCGTTGCCGCAATGGTCGGCAGCACGAAACGCGGGCCGAATCGTCGGGCCAATTTCGCGAGGAGCCACGTGCGAAACCCCGGCACGAAGCGTTCATCTTGGACCCCGGCCGCGGCAAGCTTGTCGCGCCACAGTTGAGCGTGGCTGGACTCCGCCTGCGCCAACTGCAGAAACAAGTCCTTGCGCAGCGGATCCGATTCGGCAGCCGCCAGCGCGGCATAAAGCGCCGCGCCGTTCAACTCATCGCGCAGATTGTCCCGATAGCGCTTGATGTCAGGTCCCATAAGAAACGTCCTAGATCGCTGCGCGCATGAGCGCCGAATCCTCCCAGCCGCCGCCCAGCGCCAAGATCAGGTCGACGCTGGCGCGCAGCTGCAGGGTATCGAGAGTGAGTGCCTCGAGCTGATTCTGCAGCAGGGCGGTCTGCGAGGTAACAACGGTCAGGTAGTCGGTTGCGCCCTGCTTGTAGAGCGCCATGGCGAAATCCAGCGTGCGCTGCGCGGCCTCAACCGCGGCCTTCTCCTCGCGAACGGCGTCGCGATAGTGATTGAGCGTAGCAAGGCTGTCCTCGACTTGCTGAAAGGCGCTGACGACGACGCCGCGGTAGTTCGCGGCAGAGGCGTCGAACTCGGCGCGCGCCTGAGCTACCTGGGCGCGGCGCAGGCCGCCGTCGAACACGCTGAGCAGGGCGTTCGGTCCCAGCGCCCAGAATGCGCTCGGTGCACTCAGCCAGTTGGAGAAGGACTTGCTCTCGAAGCCGCCCTGGGCACCCAGCGTGATGTTGGGAAAATATGCGGCGCGCGCCACTCCGATGTTGGCATTGGCCGCAATCATGCGCCGCTGTGCGGCGGCGATATCCGGACGGCGCTGCAGCAAGGTGGTGGGGACGCCTGTCGGAATCTGCGGGAGTGCGATATCGACGATTAGCGGCTTGATCGAGAACGTCGAGGCCGACACCCCGAGCAGCGCCGCAATGGCGTGTTCCATCAGCGCCCGCGCCGCGAGCGTCTGTGCCGCCTGGGAGCGCGCCGCGCTGAGCTGCGTCTCTGCCTGCGAGACATCGAGGCCCGGGGCGATCCCGGCATCGTGGCGCTGTTCGGTTAGCGCCAGCGCGCGCGTATAGGCCGCGACGGTCTCATCGAGGATGGCGTTGTCGCGGTCGAGGCTCCGCAGCTGAATGTAATCGCCGACCAGCTGCGCGATCAGCGACAGACGAGCATTCTCGAGATCCGCGGCGGATGCCGCTGCATTGGCCTCACCCGCCGCGACCTCGTTGCGAATCTGCCCCCACAGGTCGAGTTCGTAGCTGACGCTGCCGGCGAGCGAGTTGGAATTGTAAGTGAAGTTGGGCGGCGCGTTGGGCAGCCTGAGCGGCTGGTTGTTTGAAAGTCGATTGCGCGTGGCGTCCGCGCTGAGACCGAGCGTGGGGAATAGCCCCGCACGCGCCTGATCGGCAAGCGCCCTCGCCTGCGCGTAGTTGGCGAGCGCGGCGGCGAGAGTCGGGTTGCCGGTTATCAGCCTTTTCTCGAACTCGTCGAGCTCGGTGTTGCCATAGAGCGCCCACCAGCTGTCGCGCGGTAGTCGATCGGCCGGTTGCGCCTGAGTCCACTGCCCCGTTTCCTTGTAGGCAGCCGCCGTGGGAACGTCCGGGGTTTTCAGCGGCGGCGCAAGCGAGCAGGCACCGAGTAGCAACGCCGGCGCTACTCCATACCACGGTAGAATCTTAACCCTTTTCATTTTTGTTCTTCGCCTTGGCGGCAAGTGCGCCCGCCGCCGCCGCTCCGGCGAGGCGCACCTGCGCGCCGTTGCCGATTCCATCGGGCGGGTTTTGGATCACGCGATCGTTCGGCAAGAGACCGGAGGCGAGTTCGACGACTGCACCCAGGTCGCGTTCGATCGCCACGGGCTTGAGCAGCACGCGGTTGTCGGCGTCCACGGTCGCGATGGACAGTCCCTTGGCGTCGAAAATCACAGCGCTCGACGGCACGCTGAGCACATGGGCAGCGGCCGCGATCTGTAGATGAATGCTCGCGTAGTCGCCCGGCATCAACTCGCCCGCGCCGTTGTCGACCACGAGCTGCATCAGCGTCGTCCCACTGTTCGCGACAACGGCCTGGGCGGACGCTTCGACTGTTCCGCTGTAGGTCTTGTCGGGATGCTCCGGCACGCGGATCGTCGCCTTGGTGCCGGGCGGCACGCTCGGCACATAGTTCTGCGGCACGTTGACATAGACACGCAGCTTGCTCGTTTCGGAAACCACGAACAGCTGCGCCCCGCCGGCCGACCCCACATTGATCAGCGCGCCGATGTCGGTATCACGCTCGGTGACAATGCCGTCGAACGGCGCGATCAGGCGTTTGAAGCCCTCTTCGGCGACCAACTGATCGACGTTCGCCTGCGCCGCCTTGACCTGCGCGACATTGGCGCTCCAGGTGAACGTGCGCTGATCGACGTCTTGCTTGGCAACCGCGTCGGTGCTGGCCAGCGACTGCCAGCGCTCAGCGCTGATTTGCGCAAGCTTTGCATTGGCTTCGGCCACGTTCAAGGCGGCGCGCGCCTGCAGGAGTTGCTGATCGAGGTCCGGTGTATCGATCTCAGCGAGCACATCGCCCGCCTTCACCCGGGCGCCGATGTCGTGCTTCCAGCTCTTCAGATAACCCGGGACGCGCGCATAGATGGGTGCCGTTATGTAGGCCTGCAGGCGTCCGGGCAAGTCCAGGCCTGCCACATTCTCCACATGACTCGGCGTCACGACGGCTACGGTTGGCACGGCCTGCGCCTGGGTCAGATCGTGCAGCCGCGCGGTTTGCGCCGCGCGGGAGATCAGACCATAGGCGACGACGGCGATGGCGAGGAACACGAATGCCAAGCCGAACCGGCGCAGGCGTCGCACATCGGGGCGGCCGGGAATTCGATCAGGCTGGGGCATGGGTTTCTCTCAAGTTGGCTTCCGGCGCGGGTTTCGGACCGTGGTGCCGGTGTGCAATGCTGAACATCACCGGGACGAAAAAAAGCGTGGAGATGGTCGCGAAAATCAAGCCACCGATCACGGCGCGGCCGAGCGGCGCATTCTGTTCGCCGCCCTCACCCAGACCCAGAGCCATGGGCAACATGCCGATCACCATCGCGAGCGCGGTCATCAACACCGGGCGCAGCCGGACGAATCCGGCTTCGAGCGCGGCTTCGGTCGCATCGCCAATCGCGGTGAGCTTCTCGCGCGCGAAACTAATCACCAGTACGCTGTTGGCGGTGGCCACGCCCATGCACATGATCGCGCCGGTGAGCGCGGGCACGGAGAGCGTGGTATGCGTTGCAAACAGCATCCAAATGATGCCCGCAAGCGCCGCCGGGAGCGCCGTGATGATGATGAAGGGATCGGTCCACGACTGGAAGTTGATCACGACCACGAAATAAACCAGCACAATGGCGCCCAACAGGCCTAACAGGAGACCCGAATAGGCGCTGTTCATGGTTGCCGTCTGCCCGACCAGCGCGACGATCGCGCCCTTCGGCTTGTCTTTGTCGTTTCGATCGATGATCTTCTGGATATCGGCCGAGACTGCGCCCAGATCGCGCCCCTGCGTCGTCGCATAGATTTCAACCATCGAAGATATGTCGTATTGCGAAACCACGGCGTTGCCGTGGCCACGCCGGATGTCGGCGATCCCGCCGAGCACCGTGGTCGGCGCACCGCTGGCGTTGATCGGCAGATTCTGCAGCGCCGGCAGCGTGTCGATCTGGTATTGCGGCGTCTGCAGCGCGATCGGGTAGGTAACGCCATTCTTCTCGTTGAGCCAGTAGACCGGAGCCACTTGGCTGGAACTCGCGAGGTTGACGACCAAACTATTGGTCACGTCGGCTGCGGTCACCCCGGTGTATTGCGCGCGGGTGCGATCGATGTTGACATCGAGCGTCGGCAGAGCGGCGGACTGTTGGATGCGCGCATCGGCGACGCCGGTGATCGGACGGATCTGCGCCAGCAGTTTGTTGGCGTAGGCATAGTCCGCGGCGAGATCATTGCCGCGGACCTGCAGATCGATCGGCGCCGGTGCGCCGAAATTCAGGATCTGGCTGACGATATCGGCAGGCAGAAACGAGAAGCTCATGCCCGGGAACCGGCGGGGCAGCTCGTCGCGCAGACGCGCGACGTAGTCCGCGGTCGGCGCATGGCCTTCGTTGAGCGAGATCTGGATGTCCCCGTCCGACTCGCCGATCGTGCCTGTATTGTTGTAGATCGTATTGATCGACGACAGATAAGTGCCGATGTTATCCACCACCGCCGCCACTTCGGCCGGCGGGATCACCTCGCGAATCGCCTTCTCTACCTCGGCAAAACGCGCGGCGGTTTCCTCGATACGCATGCCGACCGGCGCCCGCACGTGCAGCAGCATCTGACCGCCATCGACTTGGGGGAAAAAATTTCGGCCAAGCAATGGCGCGAGCAGGAAGGAGACGCTGATAAAGCCGAGAAACCCAGCGATGAACAGTCTGCGATGCTCGATGGCGAGCGCCAAGAGGTCATGATACCCGGCGCGCATTCGCTCAAAGCCCCTCTCAAAGCCGCGCTGCAAGCGTACCACAGGGTTCTTCGACGGCGGCGGCGCGGCGCCCTCGCCATGCCCGGCGCCGTGCTCCAGGCGCATGTGCAGCAGATATTTCGCCAGCGTCGGTACCAGGGTGCGCGATAGCAAAAATGAGAACACCATGGCGAATATGACGCTTTCCGCCATCGGCACAAATAGGAAGCGCGCCACCCCGCTCAGGAAGAACATCGGAATGAAGACGATGCAGATGCACAGCAGGGACACGAACGCCGGGATGACGATCTGCGAGGCGCCGTCGATGATCGCGGCTTCCACTTCTTTGCCCTGCTCGAGGTGGTAGTTGATGCTCTCGATGGTCACCGTCGCCTCATCGACGAGAATGCCCACGGCAAGCGCCAGCCCTCCCAAGGTCATGATATTGAGGGTTTCGCCAAGCGCCCACAGGGCACCGACCGCACCGAGGACTGCCAGCGGAATCGAGGTGGTCACGATCAGAGTCGAGCGCCAGCTGCCGAGGAAAAGCAGGATCATCAGACTGGTCAGCGCCGCAGCGATCACGCCCTCGCGGATCACGCCCTGAATCGAGGCGCGCACGAATATCGACTGATCGCCGATCGCCTTGATGTCGAGCTCGTCCGGCAGCGAGGGCTTGATGATTTGCAGCATTTTCTTGATGCCGCTGACGATGTCGAGCGTTGAGGTCGTACCGTTCTTGAACACGCTCAAGAGCACCGATCGGTTGCCGTCGACATGCACGACATTGACCTGTACGGCGTTGCCGTTGTGTACCTGGGCGACGTCGTGCATGTACACCATCGCGCCGCCCACGCTCTTGATCGGCAGGTCGCCAAGTTCCGGCACCTTCGACGGTGCGTTGTTGAGGTTGACCGTGTACTCGAAATCGCCGATTTTTTCGGTACCCGCCGGGGTGGTCAGATTCTGCGCAGCGAGTGCATTGGCGACATCGAGGCCGGTCAAACCGCGCGACTGAAGCGCCGCGGTGTCGAGATCGAACATCACCTGCGGTGTCTTGCCGCCGAACGGCCAGGGGATGCCCGCGCCTTGCACCGTGACCAGTCGCGGACGGACGAAGTTCAAGCCCAAATCGGCGAGATTCTGTTCGGTCAGTCCCTTGCCCGACAGCGCGAGTTGGATGATCGGCACGGTCGAGGCACTGTAATTGACGACCAGCGGCGGGGTGGCGCCCGGCGGCATCTGCTTGAGCAAGGTCTGTGAAATCGCAGTGACCTGTGCGTTCGCCGTGGCGATGTTGACCGACGGATGGAAGAAGATCTTGACGATGCCGAATGTCGTGTAGGAATTCGCCTCGATGTGCTCGATGTCATTCACCGTCGTCGTGAGTGCGCGCTCAAACGGCGTGATGATGCGTCCGGCCATCTGGTCGGGCGGCAGACCCTGGTATTGCCAGGCCACGCCGATGATGGGGATGTTGATGCTAGGAAAAATGTCGACCGGCATGCGCAATGCGGCGAGTGTGCCGAGCAGAAGAATGAGCAGCGCCGCCACGATGAACGTGTAGGGCCGGCTCAGAGCGATCCGGACTATGCCGAGCATGTGGGTTCCTGAGTGCGGTTCACCGCGAGGACGACGTCGATGTCGGCGCCGCAGCCCGCACATCGTGGCCCGCATCCCGCGCAGCGAGCGCGCCGATGGCGGACCAATCGAGGTGCTCGCCGCCCTCGGCTAGCAGGCGCAAAAATCGATCGCGCAGCAGGCTGCCGAGCGGCATGGGAACGCGCAGACTCTCGGCCGCCGCCAGCGCCAGGCGGATATCCTTGAACCCCAGCGGCGCGGCGAAGCCTGCCGGCTCGAACTTGCCATGGGCGATGAGGCCGCCGTAGGTTTTGTAGGCCGGTACGTTGAACACCGTGGAGGTAAGGAATTCCACGTAGGCGCGTGGATCGATGCCGGCCTTGCCGACGAGCGCGACCGCCTCGCCGAGGGCCTCGATGGCAGAAGCCAGCAAGAAATTGCCGCTGAGCTTGACGAGATTCGCCGCCGGCGGCTCGGTCCCGAGCGCAAATGCCTTCTGTCCCATGGCGCGGAACAGCGGCTGACACGCGTCGATGGTTGCGGAATCGCCCGCGCAAACGATGAACAGCTTGGCCGCGGCCGCCATATCCGGTCGCCCGAACACCGGCGCTGCGACGTAGCGTTGTCCGGCTTGCGCATGTGCCTGCGCCAGACGCTTGGAGAGCGCGACACTGATGGTGCTCATGGAGAGGTGAATCGCGCCTTTGCGCAATTGCGCGACGAGACCGCCCTCGCCCAAGGCGACGGCGGCCGCCGCGTCATCATCTGCCAGCATCGTGATCACCACTTCAGCGTCGCACACGCCGGCAACATTGGCCGCCTCGTGGGCGCCAAGGTCGATGAGTGCGCCGCTTTTGCCGGGAGTGCGATTGAATACCGTCACGTCGTGACTGGCTCTCAGCAGATTGGCTGCCATCGCCGCGCCCATTTGTCCGAGCCCGATAAATCCAACTTTCATAGCATCATCTCTCTGTAATTTCGCTTTTAGGCGCGTTGCAGCGGCGCCATGAACTCCGGACCAACCGGATCAATGACCGCTGCATTCACAATACGTTCGATCAGCGCCCGGTCCGAGTCATTGAGCGACCAACCCGCCACGCCGAGCGCCGCTTCCACTTGATCGGGGTGACGGCCGCCCCACAGCGCAACGCTGATGCCCCGGTCGAGCATCCACCGCACCGCCAGGTGGATTACGCGCCGATGAAAGCGGCGCTGCGCAAGCTCATCGAGTTGCCGGACGGCATCGAGGTACTGGGCAAATCGGGGCGGCTGGAATTTTGGGTCAACACGGCGCAGATCGTCACCTTCGAACTTGGTGTCGGGTCGCATGCGCCCGCTCAGCAATCCTCGGCAAAGCGCGCCATAGCCGAATGTCGCAATTTCATTGGCACGACAGTAAGGCAGGATCTGCGCTTCGATGTCGCGCTCGAAAAGGTTGTAGGGCGGCTGCAGCACATGCAACGGCGCCACTTTGCGGAATCGGTCCATCTGCGCGACCGAGTAATTGCTCACGCCGATGGCACGGATCTTCCCTTGCCCGTAAAGATCACCCATGGCTTCCGCGGTTTCTTCGATTGGCACGAGTGGGTCCGGCCAGTGAACCTGGTAGATGTCGATGTAGTCGGTGCGCAGGCGGCGCAGCGAATCAGCAATTTCCTGCATGATTCGTGCACGCGTCGCGTTGCGATAGACCTTCCCGTCCCGCGATTCCAGTCCCACCTTCGTGGCGATTACAACCTCACTTCGAATTCCCTCGAGGGCCGTGCCCACGATCTCTTCGGACACGCCCATGCCGTACATTGGCGCCGTATCGATCAGATTGATGCCTTGGTCCAGTGCCGCGTAAATGGTGGCGATCGATTCGCGCTGGTCGGTCCCGCCCCACATCCATCCGCCCATGGCCCATGTTCCCAACGCCACCCGCGAGACTTTGAGCTGCGTCGCGGGAATATTCACGAATTCAGTTTCGACTGCCGGTATGCGGGCCTGGGTTGAAGTTGACATGGGAATGAATCCTCCTGATGGAACGAAACGTTCGGTGCAATGGACGTTAGGGTCGGTGCTATGGATGTCCAGCGGAATTCAGAATCCGCCGCCTCGGTTACGATTGAAACAGAGCATTGAGTACACGCAATGGCAGCCGCCACGGCCGCTGCACCTGAGCACTATGGCTCACGCCGCTGAGAACTCCGAAGTGCATCTTGATCTTAAGGCGCGCCGACGATCTTCCGGGATTGCCTCCCCGATTCTCAAATCGCAGCCTTGCAATGTTGTGACGAATCCGCAGCGCCGATTGCGTTTCGACTGAAACGCGTCCGGAGGAGTGCGCAATCGACGCGCAACCTTCTCACCCTACTTTTGTATTCAATCGCAGTCAGGGGCAACGTCGGCAATCGAGATGAGTTCAAGCCAATCTTACGAAGGCGGCTGTTGCGGGAGAGGTCTAGTGTGCGCGCGTATGAATTACACGCAGGAGTTGTTGCAATGAAACGGTCCGGGCGAACATCGATGTTCCTTTTTAGCAGTTCAATCATGCTGGGGTTTCTGCTAGGCGGGTGTGCCACTCAGGCGGCACAACCCGATTCGCAATCTGCAGCTCCGGAGCCGCTTGCCGCGCCGGTCCCGCAGCAGTCGACTCAGCAGCTGGATCAGCTGGTCGCGCCGATCGCGCTGTATCCGGATCCGTTGGTTGCGCAGATCCTCGCGGGCGCGACCCATCCCACCGAAATCGTGGAAGCAGATCGGTGGCTGCAACAAAATCCCAATTTGAAAGGAGCGGAACTCGCGAAAGCGGTCGACGCGCAGTCATGGGATTCAAGCGTAAAGGCTCTCACGCAGTTTCCCGGACTGATCGGCATGATGGACAAGAACCTATCCTGGACGTCCGCCCTCGGCGAAGCATATGTGAACGGACAACAAAATGTCCTCGACGCGGTTCAGGCGATGCGTCAGCGAGCACAACAAGCGGGAAACCTGAAGAGCACACCGCAGGAATCGGTGACGACCGCCGGTGATGAAATCGCGATTGAACCCACCGATCCACAAGTCGTTTATGTTCCGGAATACGATCCCTGGGTCGTCTACGGCGATCCTCTCGCCTATTACCCCGATTGGATCGGCGTTCCAGGCTTCTACTACGATGGGCCGGGGATCTGGTTCGGGCTTGGCATTGGCATCGGCCTCTACGGCGGCTTCGGCTGGGGATGGCACCACTGGGGTACGGATTGGCACGAACACCACTTGACTCACGGCGATCACCCGTATGTCCCGCACAGCCGGGAGTTCGGCCATCACGCCTTCGGCGGCGGAGGCGCAGGCTTCGATCATCCTGGCGGTCCCAATCGTGGCGGCTCATTTCACGCCGGCGGTGACGGCGGATTTCACGGCGGCGGGTCTTACGGCATGCATTCCAGCGCGTTCAGCGGCTTCAGTCACGGAGGCGACACACACGCATTTTCCTCACGCGGCAGAGCAAGCTTCGGCGGCGGTTTTCATGCTGGCGGAAGCTTTCATGGCGGCGGAGGTCACGCCGGGGGAGGTCACCGATGAACATGGCGCCCGGACAACGGTTAAGTCAACCAGAGGAGTTTGTAATGATGCGCGGAACGAAGTATGTGATCGAAAGGCTTCGCTTGCCGATTTCAATCCGAGGCGCGGCGCTCGCCGCATGCGCGCTGCTTGCGGTGGGATCCGTCGATCTATGTGTGGCAGCAGCATCGAGCCAAACAACCTTCGCATCGCCCGACGCCGCCAGCCAGGCGCTTGCATCCGCCGTCGAACGTCATGATGAGCGCGCCGTGAGGGACATACTCGGCGGAACGAACGATCTTATCAGCTCAAATGACAGTGCCGAAGATACCCTCGATCGCGAGCGCTTCGCTCAAAAGTATCAGGAAATGCACCGCTTGGTGCGCGAGGCCGGCGGAGTCACCATCTTGTACATCGGCGCCGAGAATTGGCCTTTCCCCGTTCCACTGGTGTCACGCAACGGCATGTGGAGATTCGAATCGAAAGTCGGCGCCGAGGAAATCCGTTTCCGGCGGATCGGCGAGAATGAAGTGACGGCGATCGGTATGTCCGCCACGCTGGTCACGGCGGAAGCTCGCCCGGGCTCGGATAGCGAGGCGGATCGCGTGGTCAAGGCGTTGCTTCCCCAAGTAAAGGGTACGGGCAAACCGACGCTCTTTCACGGCTACTACTTTCGCGTCTTTTCAAATTCTGATGGCCGAATTGCCGCCATCGCCTATCCGGCCATGTACCGCTCCTCCGGCGTGATGACTTTCATCGCCACCCAGAATGGCGGTGTGGCGGAAAAAGATCTCGGCCCAAAAACCGCGAGTATCGCGGCAGCCATGAGCAGCTACCGCACTGATGCCTCATGGACGGCGGCCGAATGAAGGCGTTGACGCGAACCCGGCGCCGGCCAGGGGGCTGGCCGGCGCCTGTATTCGGCCTCGCAGTTCTGCTGCTTGGGACGACCGCGAGTTTCGGCGACGCGACGGTGGACCTCAGGGTGTACAACGATACGGCGGAGCAAATCGTCGTGACGCTCTACGACATGAATGCCACTCCGCCGGAGCCGGTACTGATGCGTCAGGTCATCGAAGGCTTTGCGTGGTTTCCTGCCTCGGTTACACCGGGCGATGACGGCCATGGCCACGTCAAGTGGACCGCTGAAACCCTCGGCACAAGCTTTCACCGATGCGGGCATCGGGAAAGGCGGAAACTGACGAGCGACGCAACGCTGCGGGTCTTTACGGATTCCAGCTGCAAATAGGGACGTCAAGGGCACATAAGTTACCGCAAACGATCGCAAATCTAACGCGACACCCAGGCCTTTGAGGTGCGGTATCATCACCCTCAAGTAGCGGGATCAAACAGATCGCGAAGGAGCGCCGGTGAGCGATCTTTCGAGTTACGCATTTTCATCGTTGCGGGACGGTGACTTCAAGCTGCACCGGGGTTCCGGTCCCGGGGTGGTGCCGATATTGCTGGTTACCGCGGAAAACGCCTCGCGGGCGAATCTCAGGCGGCTCGAACATGAGTACTCGCTTCGAGCCGACCTCGATGCCGCCTGGGCTGCGCGCCCGATCGAACTCTCCCTGCATCGCAACCGCTCGGCGCTGGTGCTCGAGGATCCCGGTGGCGATCTCCTCGATCTGCAACGCGACCGGCCGCGGGGAGTAACGGCGTTTCTGCGCATCGGAATCTCCCTGGCACGCGCGCTGCGCCAGGTGCATGCACGCGGACTCATCCACAAGGACATCAAGCCGGCGAACATCCTGGTCGACGCGGCGAGCGGCGCCGTTTGGCTCACCGGTTTCGGCATCGCGTCCCGCCTGACGCGCGAGCGTGCCAATCCCGAGGCGCCGGACGAGATCGCCGGAACCCTCGCCTACATGGCGCCGGAGCAGACCGGCCGGATGAACCGCTCGATCGACGCCCGCAGCGATCTGTACTCTCTTGGCGTCACATTTTACGAGATGCTGACCGGAATATTGCCCTTCGCCGCCGCCGACCCGATGGAATGGGTCCACTGCCATATTGCGAGGCAGCCAATCCCGCCCGACAAGAGGTCGATGGAAATTCCGGCGGCGCTGTCCGCGATCGTGATGAAACTCCTCGCCAAGACCGCCGAGGAGCGCTACCAAACTGCCGCGGGTGTCGAGGCAGATCTTGGCCGGTGCCTCGCGGAATGGGAGTCGCGTGGCAGCATCGGCCCCTTCCAACTCGGGACCCGCGATGCGTCCGATCGATTGCTGATCCCGGAGCGGCTATACGGCCGCGAGCGCGAAATCGAAATACTGCTCGCGTCGTTCAACCGGGTTGTGTCTCACGGCACGCCGGAATTGGTACTCGTATCCGGCTATTCGGGTATCGGCAAGTCCTCGGTGGTGAGCGAGTTGCACAAGGCGCTGGTTCGATCGCGCGGGCTCTACGCGTCCGGCAAATTTGACCAATATAAACGCGACATTCCGTATGTCACGTTGGCCCAGGCATTCCAGAGCCTGGTACGCTCCCTCCTCACTGAAAGCGAGCTACAGCTCGGCCACTGGCGCGATTCCTGCCGCGAGGCGCTCGGCTCGAATGGCCAGCTCATCGTGAACCTCGTTCCCGAACTCGAGCTGATCGTCGGTAACCAGCCGCCGGTTGCCGAGCTGCCGCCGCAAGAAGCGAAGAACCGCTTCCAGACGGTATTCCGCCGCTTCCTCGGCGTATTTGCGCGCAAAGAGCACCCGCTCGCATTATTCCTTGACGATTTGCAATGGCTCGATAGCGCGACGCTCGATCTGCTCGAGCACCTCGTGGCACACCCGGAAGTGCGGCACCTGCTGCTGGTAGGGGCCTATCGGGACAATGAGGTCGGTACTTCACATCCGCTGATGCGCACGCTCGAGGCGATTCGCAAGACCGATGCGCGGGTGCACGAGATCGTGCTCGCGCCGCTCGCGCTCGACGATGTCCGCCGGCTCGTCGCCGACGCCCTGCACTGCGAGACCGAGCGCGTGCAATCCCTGGCGGAACTCGTCAACGAGCGGACCGGCGGCAATCCTTTCTTCGCGATTCAATTCTTGATCGCGCTGGCCGATGAGGCTCTGATCTCATTCGATTCCGTCGCCAACACCTGGGCATGGGACATCGATCGAATCCACGCGAAGAACTACACCGACAACGTGGTGGACCTCATGGTCCGGAAACTGAAGCGTTTGTCGATCGCCGCGCAGGATGCGCTGCGGCACCTCGCCTGCCTCGGCAACATGGCTGGGATTGCCAGGCTATCCCTGATTCAAAGCAAAACCGAAGCGGCCACGCACGACAGCCTCTGGGAAGCCGTCCACGCCGGGCTCGTCGTTCAACAGGGGGAGGTCTACCAATTCCTCCATGACCGCATCCAGCAGGCCGCGTATTCGCTATTTCCGGAGCAGGCGCCTGCCGACATTCATCTGCAAATCGGCCGTAAGCTGCTCGCGAACATGACGCCGGACGAGATCACGGAGCAGCTGTTCGAAGTCGCGAACCAGTTCTATCGAAGCGCCGATTTGATTGTCGATCAGGACGAGAAGATTCGCGTGGCGACGCTCAACCTGCGCGCGGGGCGCAAGGCGAAGGCCTCAGCCGCCTATGCCTCGGCGCGCGCGTACCTCGCCTCGGGCACGGCGCTGATGGATGAGCGGGACTGGAGCCGCCACTACGAGTTGACATTCAATCTTTGGCTGGAACGCGCGCAGTGCGAGCTTTTGTACGGCAGCTTCGAAAAATCCAAGCAGCTGATCGCCGAGCTATTGGAGCGCGCGGCGTCCAAGATCGATCAAGCGGCCGTCTATGACCTGAAAGTGCGGTTGCATACCGTGCACGGCGAATATCCGCTGGCCGTGGATAACGCGCTCACGTGCCTGCGCTTGTTCGGTATCGATCTGCCCGCGCACCCGAGCTGGGAAGAGGTCGAGGTTGAATATGAGGCGATCTCGCGGAATCTCAAAACGCGCTCGATCGAAAGTCTGATCGACCTGCCGCTGATGACCGATCCGGAACTGCAGGCCGCGATGCAAGTGCTCTCGATCCTTGCCGAAGTCAGTTGGTTTACCGACTTCCATTTCTATTGCATGCTTGTGTGCCGCATGGTGAATGTCAGTATTGAGCATGGCATGAGCGGGCCTTCCGCGCACGGCTACGCCTGCCTCGGGTCCATGCTCGGCCCGGCCTTTCACCGTTATCTCGAGGGCTACCGCCTTGCCAGGCTCGCCTGCGACCTGGTCGAGAAGCACGGTTTCACCGCCTACCAGACCAAGGCCTACCACGATCTGGCAGCCGTCAGCCTTTGGACGCAGCCCATCACGAGCGCGATCGAGCTGCGGCGCGCGGTGACTCGCGACGCCACCGAGACCGGCAATCTCACTTACGCCTGCTACAGCATGCACCAGTCCATCACAGGGTTGCTCTTGCGCAACGATCCGCTCGACGCGGTGTGGCGGGAGTCGGAGATGGCGCTGGACTTCGCTCGGAGAGCCAAATTCCGTGATGTCGCCGATCTCATCGTCAGCCAGCAACGCTTCATCGCGGCGCTGCAAGGCCGCACCGCAACCGTCTCTACCCTCAGCGACTCGCAGTTCGATGAGGCGAGTTTCGAGGCGCAGCTGACGGGCGATCGGATGAACACGATGATTTGCTTGTATTGGATCCTCAAGCTGAAGGCGCGATTCCTGTCGTGTGACTATGCCGAGGCTCTCGCGGCAGCGGGCAAGGCGAAACCGGTGCTTCGCGGCGAGCCCACCCAGATCTTTTTGCTCGATTACTTCTATTACACCGCGCTGACGCTGGCGGCGCTTTACGAGAAGGCTTCTGCCGATGAACGCGCCGCCTGGCGCGATCTCCTGGCGGCGCAGCAGGAACAGTTGCGCGAGTGGGCCGAGAACTACCCACCGACCTTTGGCGACAAGCACGCCCTGGTCTCGGCCGAGATCGCGCGCATCGAAGGGCGAGACACCGCGGCCATGCGTCTCTACGAGCAAGCGATTGGATTGGCGCGCGAACACGCCTTCGTGCAGAACGAAGCCGTGGCCCACGAAGTCGCAGCGGCGTTCTACGCCGCGCGCGGCGTCGAGCGCATCGCACACAGCTATTTGCGAAGCGCACGGGACTGCTACTGGCGCTGGGGAGCGCTCGGCAAAGTACGCCAGCTCGACCAACGCCATCCCCGCTTGATCGAGGAGACCGCCTCATCTGCGCCGAGTGCGACGCTCAGCGCGTCGATCGAACACCTGGATGTCGGGACGGTGGTCAAGGCTTCACAGGCGGTGTCGAGCGAAATCGAACTGGGCAAACTCATCGAGACGCTCATGAGAATCTCGCTCGAACATGCCGGGGCCGAGCGGGGCCTGCTCATTCTCAGCGCGGCCAACGAGTCGCGGATCGCAGCGGAGGCGAGGACTGGCGGGAGCAACATCGAGGTGACACTGCGAAATTCGCCGGTGACGCCGAGCGAACTTAGCGAGTCGGTGCTGCATACGGCATTACGCACACTCGACAGCGTAATCCTGGACGATGCCTCGGCCAAACTCCCCTTCTCCGCGGACGAGTATGTCCGTCAGAAGCGCGCCCGTTCCGTGCTCTGCCTTCCCCTTGTCAAACTGGGCAAGCTCGTCGGCGCGCTGTATCTTGAGAATAATCTGGCGCCGCGCGTGTTCACATCGGCCAAGCTCGCCGTTCTCAAGCTGCTCGCCTCGCAGGCGGCCATTTCCCTGGAAAACGTGCAACTTTATGATGAATTGCGGCGCAGTGAGGCTTATTTGAGCGAGGCCCAGCGACTCAGTCACACGGGCACCTGTGCCTGGCGGCCCTCCAACGAAAAAGTATATTGGACACGGGAAACTTTCAGCATCTTTGAATTCGATCCGGCGATTACTCCGACGCAAGAACTAGTGGCACGCCGAGTTCACCCGGACGATATTGCCGCTTTCCAGGCTGTACTTGAGCGCGCATCGAAAGACGGGCGGGATTATGCCCATGAGTATCGATTGAGGATGCACGACGAAAGGATCAAGCATGTTCAGGTCGTGGCACGCGCATTTCGCGACGAGACGGGCGAGGTCGAGTTTGTCGGTTCGGTGATGGATGTCACTGCGATTCGGCAGGCGGAACATGAGCTGCATAAAACCCAGACCGACCTGGCGCACGTGATGCGCGTGACGAGCTTGGGCGAACTCACCGCCTCCATCGCGCATGAGGTCAATCAGCCGCTTGGCGCGGTACTCATCAACGCCGACGCCTGCTTGAGCTGGCTCAATCACAAACAGCCCAATCTGGCGGAAGCGCACGCCGCGCTGGAGAGAATCGTGCGGGACGGCACCCGTGCCGGCGAGGTCATTCGGCGCGTCCGTACGCTCGCGAAAAAGGCCGAGACGAAATTGGCGCCCCTCAATCTCAATGACGTCCTGAGCGAGGCGCTGACTTTGGTGCAGCATGAACTCTCGAGTGCGCGAGTGGCGCTGCGCATGGAACTGGCGAGAGGGCTGCCGGTCATCCTTGCCGATAAGGTGCAGCTGCAGCAGGTGATCCTCAATCTGGTGATCAACGGCATCGAAGCCATGCAACCGATCACCGATCGCGCGCGCGAACTCCTCATCCGTACCGACCAAGATGGCGCGCAGCAAGTGCGAGTCTCGGTAAAGGACTGCGGCGTGGGCTTCTCCGCTGAGGGCGCAGGGCAGCTGTTCAATACCTTCTTCACCACCAAATCCAGCGGCTTGGGCATGGGATTATCGATCTGCCGCTCGATCATCGAATTTCACGGCGGACGGATCTGGGCTGCGCCCAACGTACCTCACGGTGCGACAATCCAATTCACCCTGCCGGTGAATCCAGGAACCGCCTGAATTCAGGAACCGCCTGAATCCAGGGACCCGGTGAATCCGGGTGCCGTGTCTCGCCAAAGTACGCGCACTCATTTTGCGGAATAGTCGAGCGGCCCGAACGCCAGGGTCTGCTTTTCATCCGGCAGCGCTTGTTCGGTCCAGCCGCCCCCCAACGCGCGAATCAGCGAGACGGCCGCCTGGATCTGGCGGATCCGTATCTGGACCTCGGTGAGTTGCGCCGCGAGTGCCTGCACCTGCGCCACCGAGACGCTGAGATAATTGTCGAGCCCGTCTTTGTAGAGCATGGTCGAGATGGACAGGGCCTGCGCGGCCTGATCGCCCGCCTCGTGTTCCTGCGCATCCTCGGTCGCCAGACGCTGGGTCTGGCTCAGTCCGTCTTCCACGTCCTGGAACGCAGCCAGCACGGTTGCCCGATAGTTGTCGCGCGTCTGTGCGTATTGCGCCCAAGAATGCCGCAGCTGCGCCCGCCGCAGGCCGCCATCGAACAGCGGCTCGATGGCCCCCGCCCCGACCGACCAGAGGCTGTTCGGCAGGCTCAGCAGATTGAAACCGCTATCCTGGAAGCCTCCCGTCAAGTTGAAAGTCACATTCGGATAAAACGCCGCGCGCGACACGCCGATTTCAGCATTCGCAGCCGCCATCTGACGCTCGGCACTCGCAATGTCGGGTCGGCGCTGCAACAGAGTCGAAGGCACGCCCACGGGAAGCGGCGGCGGCGTCAACTGAAACTCGGCAGCCGGCGCAATCGAGAAAGTACTCGGCATCGCGCCGACGAGCACGGCGACGGCATGCTGCATCAGATCGCGTTGCAGCCGGGTCTCGGTCTCTTGAGCCTGTGCCGAATCGAGTTGGCTCAACGCCCGCGCCAGATCGAGACCGGAAGCGATCTGCCCGCGCGTGCGCAGCCGCGCTACCTCAACCGCCGCCTGATACGAGACGATCGACTGGCGCAGTACCTCAAGTTGGGCGTCGAGGCCGCGCAGGGCGACATAGTCGCTCGCCAGCTCCGCCTGCAGACTCAACCGCGCCGTCGCCAGGTCCGCGGCGCCGGCCTGCGCAAGGCGTTTTTGCGCGTGCGCGCTGTTGCGTTGCGCATGCCAGAAATCCGGCTCCCACGAGGCCGCCAGTCCCCAAAGGTTCGAGGCCTCGCGCAGCGGCGCGTTGCTATTCGGACTGCGAAACAGACGATTCTCGGATGACTTGTTATACGACGTGCCTGCGTTCGCGCTCACCTGCGGCGAGAGCGCCGATTGCGCCTCGGCGGCGAGGCTCCGTGCCTCAGCATAGGAATCCGCGGCTGCCGCCAAGGTTGGGTTCGCACTCCCCAGCTGCTCCTCGAGTTTATTCAGTTGCGCATCGCCGAACAGCGTCCACCAGTCCCCGCGCGGCGAAAGGGCCGCCTCCGGATGGGCGACTTCGAAGGGGCCGCTGCCCTGATAGGAGTCCGGCAGGATAAAATGCGGTGGCTCATAAACGGGCGCAAGATCGCAGGCCGAGAGCAGCGCCACGGCGAACGCAATGACCAGCACCGCGGCATGTCGCTTCATGGCGCGCCTTTCTTCTGCGCGGCCATTGCGTAGCCGGCAACCGGTGTTACGGGCTGCACTGATTGCCCTTCGAGCAGACCCGCGGGCGGATTGTTCACGAGCTTCTCGCCCGGCGACAAGCCGCTCGTGACCTGCACCGTTTGTCCGAGATTTTGCCCGAGCGTCACATTTTGCAGATGGACGTGATTCTGCGCATCGACGATCGCGACCTGCGCTCCATCCGCGCGAAAGATCAGCGCCGATTCCGGCATGGTCAGCACCTTGGGATCGGTCGGCACCTGGAACACAACGTCCACGTAGGTGCCGGGCCAAAGTGCGTGGTTGGAATTGTCCACCGTCAGCTCGGTCACCGCCGTTCGCGTGTTGGCATTGAATGCCCGTGCCGTCGTCAGGAATTTCGCCTCAATGGATTGTCCCGGCTGTGAGGGCTGATGCAGCGTCGCGGTGGTCTCAGGAGTTAACAGGCTGGCGTAGTCCTGCGGCACCGACACGAATACCCGCATCGCATGCACGTCGGCGACTGTGAAGAGTTCCGCTGAGCTACCGCGGGCCGACAGATCGCCTCCCGCTGCGTTGACATAGCTGCCGACATCGGTGAGACGCGCCGTAACCACGCCGTCGAACGGCGCCACCACGCGTTTGAATGCCTCGAGCGCGGCGTAGCGCGCGACATCCTGTGCCGAAACCTCCAGCTCCGCCTTGCGCGCCGCCGCACCGGCTGTCTGCACTTCCACCTCCTGATTCGAGACGGCCGGCGTTCCCTTGAGCGCCTGCCAGCGCGCCGCCGTGGAGACGGCCAGTTGATAGTTCGCTTGCGCCACCTTGAGATTCGCCTTTGCCGCGGCGTACTGCGCATCCAAACTCGGCGCATCGATTGTCGCCAGCAGCTGCCCCGCCTTGACGGTCGCTCCGTAGTCCGCGCTCCAGCCCTGCACGTAACCGGCCACCTGCGCAAAGATCGGCGCTTCGTACCAGGCGCGCACCGTTCCCGGCAGCACGAGCGGGCGGGTGGCGGGTCCTCTTTGTGGGCTGATGATTTGCACCGGAACGGCAGCCTGTTCATTTGAGACCCGCGCCAGAGCCGCAAGCGCCCGTTCGCGCACCGCTACCCCATAGAGCAGCAATGCGGCCAGGACCGCCGCCGGCAATCCGAAAATCAGTAGACGTCGCTTCATTTGACTTCTCCAGCAGTTGAGCGCTTGCGGTGCAGCAGGGCGAAGACGCATGGCACGAACATCAATGTCGCGAATGTCGCGATCAACAGTCCGCCGATCACCGCGCGCCCGAGAGGGGCATTCTGTGTGTTGGCCATCGACATCGGCAGCATGCCGATCACCATCGCGAGCGCCGTCATCAGCACCGGTCGCAGGCGCGCGTACCCGGCCGCCACCGCCGCGCGGATCGGATCACCGTGCGCGGCCAGCTCATCGCGGGCGAAAGCCACCACCAGGATCGAGTTGGCTGTCGCGGTGCCCATGCACATGATCGCGCCGGTCAGTGCGGGCACTGACAGCGTCGTGCCGGTCAGGAACAGCGACCAGACGATACCGGTCAGCGCGCCGGGCAGCGCCGTGATGATGATGAAGGGATCGAGCCACGACTGGAAGTTGACGACAATCACGAGGTAGACGAGCAGGATCGAGAAGGCGAGCCCAAGCAACAGCTGCACATAGGCCGCTTTCATCGTGACCCCCTGCCCTTGCATTTGCACGATGGCGCCGTGCGGCACGTCGCCTTTCATGCGCTTGAGCACTGCGTCGACCGCATCGCTCACCGCGCCGAGATCGCGTCCGGCGTTGCTCGCGTAAATGTCGATCACCGGCATGATGTCCCGATGCGATACCTCGAGCGGCCGGCCGACCTGGCTGATCTGGCTCAGGCTTCCAAGGATTTGCACACCCTGCCCGTTCGGATCACCGTCGCCCTTGTCGATGGGGATATTTTCAAGATCGCTCAGCGAGGTCAGCTGCGTCTGAGGGGTTTGCAAGTTCACCAGGTGCGACACCCCCGTCTTATGATCGAGCCAGTAGGTCGGGGACGTTTGTCCGGATCCCGACAGCGTCGCGAGCGCGTTGTCGGCGATGTCGGATTCGGTCAGGCCCGCGCCGAGCGCCAAGGCGCGATGCGAGGAGACCAGCAGGGTCGGTTGCGCCAACGTCTGTTCGATGGTCGCGTCCGCGATGCCTGGGATGCGGCGCATCTCGGCGACCACGCGCTGCGCATAGGCCATGTTCGCGGTCGTATCGCGCCCGATGATTTGCACATCGAGCGGCGCCGGCAGGCCGAAGTTCAGGATTTTCGCCGTAATATCGCCGGCCGGAAACGTGAAGCTCGTGCCCGGAAACAGTTTCGGCAGCTTGTCGCGCAGAATCGCGCGGTACGCATCGACCGGCGATGCCTGATCCTTGAGGCTGATGGTGACGTCGCAGTCTTGCGGACCGATCGTCGCGCTCGCGCTGTAGGCTTGATTGATGCCGCTGGTCGGGAGGCCGCAATTGTCGATGACATTGGTGACCTGTCCCGGCAGCAAGGTGCCGACGGCCGTGTCCACCAGCGATGCGACCTTGCCGGCCTCTTCGAGGCGTAGCCCGATCGGCGCCCGGAAATGCATGTCGATCTCGCCGGACTTGATACCCGGGAAGAAATCACGCCCCAGCCAGGGCAGCAGCAGGCTCACCGAGACGGCTGCGGCCGCCAGGAAGCCGACCACGAATCGGCCGCGCCGTGCAACCACCTTGGCCAGCAGCTCCTGGTAGCTGTCGCGAAACCGATCGAAGCGTTGCTCGAACGCCGCTTGGAAACGGCCGAAGCGGCTTCGCGGCCCGCCTTCCGTCTGGCGCGCCGCAATCTGAGCGGGCAGCAGATAGGCGGCGAGCGTCGGCACCAACGTCCGCGAGAGGATGAAAGAAGCGAGCATGGCGAAGACGATCGCCTCCGCCATGGGCAGAAACAGATAGCCCGCCACGCCCGACAACTGGAACAGCGGCAGCCAGACGATGCAGATGCACAAGGTCGAGACGAAGGTGGGAATCACGATCTGGTTCGCCGCTTCGATGATCGCCGCCTTCAGCTCCAAGCCGGTCGCCAGATGCGCGTCGATGTTTTCGATCATCACGGTCGCGTCGTCGACGAGAATGCCGACCGCCAGCGCGAGGCCGCCCAGCGTCATGACATTGATGGTCTGCCCCGCCCAGGCGAGCCCCATGATGGAACACAGGATCGACAGCGGGATCGAAGTACCGACGATCAAGGTGGAGCGTCCCGAGCCCAAGAACAGCAGGACGACCAGGCCCGTCAACACGGCCGCCATCACCATCTCTTGCACCACGTCTTTCACCGACGCGCGCACGAACGTCGAGGCATCGTTGAGCGCCGTGATTTTCACGCCGGCGGGCAAGGTGCGCAGAATCTGGGGTATTTTTGCTTTGACGCCCGCAACCACCGCAAGCGTCGAGGCATCTCCTGCCTTGAGCACTTCCAACAGCACGGCCTGCTGTCCGCGAACCAGTACGGAGTTGGTCTGCGGCGGACCGCCCAAGTACACGTGGGCGACATCGCCGACGGTCACCACTGCGAGCCCTGCCTTCTTGATCGGCAGTGCGTTGAACGAATCCACGTTCACCGGCGAGGCATTGGTCTCAACCAGGAAATCGAGCGCCCCGATCTTCTGGTCACCCGCCGGCAGCACGATGTTCTGCTGCGCCAGGGCGTGTGATACGTCCTGCGCCGACAGGCCGTGCGCGAGCAGCTTCTGCTGATCGAGATCCACCTGGACGTAGCTGGCCGTCCCGCCATAGGGTGCGGGCACCGCGACGCCCGGCACCGAGATCAGCATCGGCCGGATCAGGTTGGAGGCCATGTCATACAACTGCGATCCGGTCAGTTGGTCCGACGAGATCTGCAGGGCCAGGACGGCCACCGACGATGCGTTGTACGACAGCACGAGGGGCGGCGTTATTCCCGCCGGCATCTGCTTCAGCACGGTTTGCGACACCGCAGTGACCTGGGCCTGGGCCGCCGCGACGTCCGTCCCCGGCTGGAAATAGATCTTGACGATTCCGCGGCCGTACAACGATTCACTGTCGATGTGCTCGATGTTGCTGACCGTTGTCGTGAGCGCGCGCTCGTAGTAATAAACGACCCGTCCCGACATGTCCTCGGGGGTGAGACCGTTGTAGGTCCAGACGGCCGCGACAACGGGGATGCCAATATTCGGGAAGATGTCCGTCGGCGTACTCAGCGCAGCCTTTCCGCCGAAAATGAGGATCAGGATCGCCAGAACGACGAACGTGTAGGGCCGCTTCAGGGCTACGAGGACAATGGCGTTCATGCGAACACGCGCCGGGGTTCTTTATACAGGCGGATCGGCGGCTTCACGATGTATCGATGCATCAACTTCATCTCCCAGGCTATTGAACGGGAGTCGACATCCGGGGCTTTGCGCCACTCTTGCGCTACTGGGTCTATTTTTTAGCCCTCCGACAATTCCGGACTGTGTCGCCCCGTGCCGCGCGGGTTACGGATGTAACAGATGACCTGATCCGATCGTGTGTCCAGCCGCCGACGAAAATAGCGCTGACCTGGGCTTGGGTGCTTGCGAGCGCTTGACTCGCATTGATCCGCATTGATTAGCTGTACTTAAGACCTGGACCGGCCGAATGCGAGATGCTGAGTCAATCGAATTATGGTAAACGTAAGCGCAATGTGCGGCCCGAGAGGGACCGTGGCGGCTCAACTCCTTGGGATGAGTATGGCGCTATCGCATCGAACGGTTGCACCGTGACAATACGCCCGACATTGCCGACCGGATTGGGAGGCGGCGAAGAACCTGTCGTACTTGTCATCGATGATGACATCGCCATGCGCGAATCGCTCACGAGCCTGTTCCAATCGGTCGGTTTGCGAGTCAAGGTGTTCGGGTCCGCTCCCGAATTGCTGCAGACCAAGCTTCCGAATGCCCCTTGCTGTCTGGTGCTCGATATCAGGTTGCCGGGAATGAGCGGCCTCGACTTTCAGGTCGAGATGGCCAAATCAGGGATTAACATCCCCATTATTTTCATGACGGGTCATGGCGATATTCCGATGACCGTGCAGGCCATGAAGGCCGGCGCCGTCGACTTTCTGACCAAACCATTCCGCCATCAGGAGATGCTCCACGCCGTGACCCAGGCGCTCGATGCGGATCAAAAGAGGCGGACACACGAGAAAACCGTTTCCGATCTGCGATCGTTGTATGAATCGCTGACCCCCCGCGAACGCGAGGTATTGGCCCTTGTTACGGCCGGCATGATGAACAAGCTGATTGCCGAGGAATTGGGCGTCAGCGAGATCACGGTGAAGGTCCATCGCAGCCACGTCATGCGAAAAATGCGCACTCGGTCGCTGGCCGATCTGGCGCGAATCGCCGACACTCTCGGCATCCGCCGCGACCAACCGAGGCGCGGCTAAACCAAAGTATAACTTCTTCGCGACGGCCATGCGGTTCACCATGTAATCGTGCCACGCTCCAACAAGGCTGCCTTCAAGGACGAACCGTTTCGGCGTATTCGTCCAGTTATCTCGGTCATTGACGACGATGCGTCCATTCGCATAGCGGCTGACAGTCTCCTCAGGGCGCGGGGTTACGCCGTCAGTACATTTGCGTCGGCGGCGGAGTTCTTAACGTCGCCCCAAATAGATGAAACCTCATGCGTGATCACCGATGTGCGCATGCCGGACATGAGCGGTGTCGAATTGCAGACCATTGTTCGCAAACAGGGGCGCAGCACACCGTTCATCTTTATCACCGCGTTCCCCGAGGAGTCTGCGCGGCTCCGGGCGCTGCGTGACGGTGCAGTTTGCTTTCTGTCCAAGCCGTTCGATGCTCCTACATTGATCAGATGCGTCGAAGCGGCATTGGCGGCAGGCGCTGCAAGCAAGCGATGAGCATCTTGGCGACGTGCCCGAGCACGTCGTGGCCCTGCAGATCGCCACCCCCCATATCGCGGCCGAGTGCGCCCCTTTCTGAATCTTTGTATAGGGTCCTGCAACCAACGTATGCGCGCACCAACCTTCGTAGAATCGACTAGCCGCCCTGCTCGCATTACCGTGTCATCGAAGTGGCGACACCCACGGGCCACCTCGAGAAACACTAATTTCGGGAGGGGCAAAGGTTATGTCCGACTCAGCGCGCGCAGAACATGCGACGGTCTTCGAGCCGGGCAGTTACGCAACGCGCCAATCGGTTGCTCCGTTTCCCGAATTCCAGCATCAAAGCGCCAACCACCCGGTCACGCCGGTCGTGCAAGTCTATCCGGCCGACGCAGTTACCCGGCGAGCCGCCGGCGGATCCGGCATGGCAGTCGAGATCGTCGAGGACAACCGGCGCGGCAGAATTGACTACCACTACTGCTCAGCGCTCCACATGTTGGCGATACATGAGCGCGGTGTGCGTCACAATGGCTGCACGGTAGTCGAGGGCCTGCCAAAATCCACGCTGCAGGATTGCAGCAGAAAACTCGTTTTTGTGCCGGCCGGTCACAGGTATCACGACTGGCATGAACCGCGCACGCTCTCCCGCGTCGTCTTCTTCTATTTTGACCCCACTCGGCTGGCAATCAGTCCCCTGGGGTACGCGAGATTGTCACTGTTGCCGCGGATATTTTTCGAGGACAACGCCATCATGCAGACGGCGTTGAAGTTGGCGACATTGATCGAGGACGGCGACTCAGGCCATCGACAGTACCTCGAGGCGCTGGGAATCGTGTTGGCATATGAGTTGCTGCGGACCAATACCGGGGCAGACCGCGCGGAAGCGAACCCCAGCGGTGGTCTCGCCGCATGGCAGCGGCGCAAGGCGGTCGCTTATATCGAGGAGCATCTCGCCGAGCCGATTTCTCTTGAAGCGCTGGCGCGGCTGGTTGGACTGAGCGCCTGCTATTTCTGCCGCGCCTTTCGTCAATCGATAGGCATGCCGCCGCAGCGCTATCACTTGAGTCAGCGCATCGAACGCGCCAAGACATTACTGGCAAAACGCGCCGCGTCGGTCACCGAGGTGGGTCTTACGGTCGGCTACAACGACACGAGCGCTTTCTGCACGGCGTTTCGGCGGGTCACCGGCCTGACTCCGAGCGCCTATCGCCGCCATTTCAGCTAGCCAACCGCATGACGGAGATCGGAATGAGCAACATCGAGCATACCTTGCATCGCATCGATCGCGGCGCGGAACACGCCGTGCGCCTTGCGGTCATGGCAAGCCTTGTCGGGACGCCGGCGCCTCCTGTGCACCCGGCACGATCGCGGGCAATGGCCTTGCCGAAATGGCGGCTTATCCGGGTGCTGGCTTATATCGAAACGAATATCGGCGAGCGCATCACGCTGGCGAAGCTTGCTGAGACAGCCGGCCTGAGCCGCATGTACTTCGCCAAGCAATTCCGGGCCACCACCGGCATGCGCCCGCACGACTTCGTCTTGCGCAAACGCATCGAGCGTGCCCAACAGATGTTGGCCGAGTCCTCGGACGCGCTCGTCGATATCGCGCTCAGTGTCGGATTCCAAACGCAGGCACATTTCACCACGGTGTTCAAAAAGATCGCGGGCTACACGCCATACCAATTTCGCCGCGAACAACCCAGGGCCGCCTGACATGCTGCAGCGATCTCATATTGGCGCATGGAACCGCGAATCGCTGTGGCTCGCGTTCAATCGATGCATCTCGCGGAAAGAATGGACCCGGCCGACCGACGCGTGGAGCGCGCAGCACCAATTTCCAGAAGGAAGGAAGTCATGCAAGCAGAGGCCACCGCTCGCCACTCAGACCTGAGTGAGAAAGACAATCGGGCCCTGATTTCGGTGTTCTCCGCGTACACGGTGACCGCGACGCTGTGGCTGTTATTTGCCACGGGCGTGGGGCTCTTGATTGCATTCAAATTTGGGGCGCCGGAATTCGGTGGCGGGGCCTGGCTGACGTTTGGAAGGCTGCGTCCCATCCATACCAATGCAACGTTCTACGGATTCGCAAGCATCGCTTTGGTCGGATTGGGATATTACGTTGCCGCGCGCAGCTGCGGCACGAAACTCTACAGCGCGGCGCTGGCGTGGACCGGCCTGGTGCTCTTCAACGTAGCGGCACTCGCCGGTACCGTTGCATTGGATCTCGGTTACATCGACGGCGATCTCGAATACCGTGAGTGGCCCTGGTGGACTAGGTTGATCTTTCTGGCCGCCGTCCTGGTGAGCGCCTGGAATCTGATCGGTACGGTCGCGCGGCGCTCCAGCGCAGATATCTATTTATCCAATTGGTACATCATGGGCGGGACACTGTGGGGCGCGATCATTGCGATCGTGGGGGTCATGCCGTGGTATCAGTACGGACTCGGTCAAGTGGCGGTGTCCGGCTTCTACATGCATAACGCCGTGGGCATGTGGTTCACGCCGCTCGCACTCGGTGTGATCTATTACTCCCTACCCAAGCTGCTGAACCGGCCGATCTACTCCTACGCACTGGGCGTGTTCGCGTTTTGGACCAACCTGCTGTTCTACCCGATCATCGGTGCGCACCACTTCGAGTTCAGCCCGCTGCCCTGGTGGCTGCAGACCATCGCCATCGTCTTTAGCGTGGCGATGCTGGTGCCGGTATGGGGAGGCAGCAGCAATTTTTTGCTCACCATGCGCGGCCGTATCCGGGATCTGATCCATTCCTACCCGCTGATGTTCATCTTCGTCGGCGTGATGAGCTACTTGATCGGATCCACTCAAGGCACGCTGGAAGCCTTCCGATCGCTGCAACAAGTGTGGCACTTGACCGATTTCACGGTGGGTCATTCGCACCTCACCATGTACGGCATCATCAGCTTCGTGATATGGGGCGGCATTTACGGGCTGCTGCCCTTGGCGACCGGGAAAAAGGCCAGCCAACTCGGTATGGCGCTGCATTTTTGGATGGCACTCGTCGGCTGCTTCATCTATGTCACCTCGCTCTCCATCGGCGGGACCATCCAGGGACTTGATTGGATGCACGGCCTGCCCTTCATCCAGTCGGTCATCGACATGCAAAGTTACTACGTCGGGCGCGGCGTGGGTGGCTTGCTCATGTTCTCGAGCCACCTCGTGTTTGCCTGGAATGTTTGGCGCATGTGCTATGGGACGGGCGCGGTCGCATCGCCGCTGCAGGCCTTGCGCGCCGAGGAGTCGGTGGCATGAACAAGCTGCTGCTGATCGCGGGAGGATCAACTCTGGTCTACGCGTGTCTTGCATGGACGATGGGCGTATGGCCCGGCATCGAGCTGTCGAAGATACCGGCCGGCCCTGGCGTTGAGCCGCTCACCGCTTTGCAATCGGAGGGGCGAGAGGTGTATGTGGCCAATGGCTGCAGCTACTGTCATACCCAACAGGTGCGGCCGCTCGACGCCGACAAAGTATTCGGGCGCCCGTCCGCTCCGGGTGATTTCAAGTACCAGACGCCGGAACTGCTTGGTTCCGAACGAACCGGCCCGGATCTTACGAATATCGGCGCGCGCCAGCCAAGTTCGGTGTGGCAATACATTCATCTGTACAACCCGCGCGCCGTCGTGCCTGAATCCATCATGCCGTCCTTTAACTGGATGTTCGCGGTCGTGGCGGAAGCGCCCGCCGGCGTCACGCCGGTACCCTTACCCAACAACTACGCGCCTGCCGGTGGTGTGGTGGTGCCGACGCACCAGGCCGAAGCGTTGATTGCGTATTTAGCCGCATTGAAACAGCCCGCGTTGCCGGCGTCCGCGGCACCCAGCGCGTCCGGCGCGTCCGGCGCGCCCAGCGCAACGGGCGCGTCGAGCGGGGAAGCGCCGACGACTGCGAAAGCGTCCGCGGCCGCGGCGCCCGTCGGAAACTACGATGCGACCAAGGGCGCCGCCTTGTACACAGCCAACTGTTCGGCGTGCCATCAGGCGAGCGGCGAAGGATTGCCGGGGGCATTCCCGTCTTTGAAGGGCGACGCCGTTGTCAACAAGGACGATGCTACCAAGCACATCGACGTGGTGTTGAACGGTCTGCACGATGCCAGGGTGAGCGGCGTCGTTTACAGCAGTGTCATGCCGCCGTTTTCCGGCACGCTCAGCGATGCCGAGATCGCCGATCTCATCGACTACGAGCGCAGTTCGTGGGGCAACCACGGTGCGCCGATAACCGCGGCAGAGGTGGGCGTCGAGCGGGCCAAGGCAAAATGAGCTCAGAAGCGCTGAACCAAGTACGAGTTGGAGGTCGCTGTGCATCATCATCTGATCGGTCCTTACTGGGGAAACCTCATCATCATCGCGATCGCCGGCGCGATCACCGTGGCATGCTTCGTGGCGATGTGCCGGATGCTGCTTCGCCCCGGCGAAGCCGACCCACGGCATCCCAAATACATGGTGCTGCGCCATGACCGGTGAGCGAAGGCCGCGCGTCAGAGTTTATTTGGATGACAACTCGCAGCCGCTCATCGATCGCGAACTGCCGATCGACATCGCGCTCGACACGCTGAGTCTGATCGACGGCGAGCATCGCCTGGTAGTTCGCGCCGAGGGCGAGAATGGACGCGAGGGCGTGGAGGAAATCCCGTTCGTCGTGCGCAACGGGCCGGGCATCATCGTCTCAGGCCTCCGGCCCAATTCGATACGCAGCGGCACGGTGCGCCTCACGGTGGACGCCTTCAGCACCGACGACCCATTCGACCCTCGTCGAGCCGAAGCACGTTCCTCGATTCCGGTCTGGGTGTGGGTCATGTCGCTATTCATCGTGGCTTGGGCGGTGTGGTATGCCGCGCGCATGTGGGATGTACCGGCGTCATATGCGCACTCGCCCACTTACAGCCACGAAGCGGCGCCCGCGACGAAGGGAAAATGAGTTATCGCGCGGCGGAGAACTCCGCGCTGATCGCGAACTCGACCAGCTTCTGTTGCACTTGTAACCGGGCAACTCGCCGCGGTAATTCCCGGACAATGAGTACGGCGCAGTCTAAGCATGTCGAAGACCAGGATTTCATTGAATTAGGAGCGAGTTATGAATATTTCGAACAAACGGCGCAATTTGAGCATTTCTGCCGCCCTGGTGTCACTGGTGTGCGGATTCGGCGGTATCGCCCAAACGCTCGCACAGAATGCCGCCGGGCCAAACAGCACATCAGGATCCATCTCGGCCGCCCAGAGCGCGAACCGGGCGGACGAGGACCTCCGCAATCGGGTCCAGACTGCATTGCATGTCGATCCCTATTTCTACGACGCCCATGTCAGGGTATCGGTGCAAAAGGGCTCCGTCGTGTTGAATGGGTTCGTCTACAGCGACTGGGATTTGCAGGATGCGCTACGCATCGCGAGGAAGGCTGCCGGTAACACCACCGTAGTCGACAATCTGTCCATCAAAGAAGGCGGGCGTCGCTGAACGATCTGTCCTGAAAGATAGCTACTGACTTCCGGAGGGTGTCAGAGAGCCGAGCCATGCGGCGAGCGACTGGATCGAGTCATCATCGAGCGTGCGCGCCACGCCGCTCATGATGAAATCGTTGGTGGTGTCATGCGGCAAATTGTTGTGAAAGCTCGTCAGCCGCGCGACGAGATACAAGGAGTACTGGCCGCGCAGTGACGGATAGGCTGCGTATTGACCCGTGGCGATCGGCGTTCCTCCCGCGTCGGCGCCGTGGCATCCCTGGCAAGGAGGGACCCCGCGTGCAGGATCTCCCGCGAGAAACAAAGCCTGCCCTTTTGCGGCGGCCGCCTGCGAGGCGGGCGCCCGCGCAGCGGTCGCTTCCGCAGCCGCGCTCACCCCGGTCGGCGTCTGCGCCGCGTAATAGACGGCCAGATCGCGCATGTCGGCATCGCTCAAGTTCGTCACCTCTGAGCGCATCGCCGATTGAGCGTAATACGGGTCCTTCGGATCGGCGCGCTGAAAGGAGATCAGGCGGTGGTAGAGATAGTCAGGCCGCTGGCCGGCCAAGCGCGGAAACGTCGGCGCCACCGAGGCGCCCACGCCATGGCAGGCATGACACACGGCGGCCTTGCGCGCGCCGGCCGCAGCATCACCATGGATCGGATCGATTCGGCGAAGGTCGATGTAACGTGCCGCGCCGGCACCGGCGCCGGCGCCGGCGACGAGTATCAAGGATGCAGTGAGCCCGGCAGTCGCGATCGAGAGCAATTTCATCCAAGGCCTCATAATTTCACGTTCACGAACAAACCGACCACATTCGTGTTGTAACCCTGCGGCCCGCCATCGGTATACAGGCGGGTGCCGTACACCAACGCGTTGTTAAAACCCGCATAGTGCCAATCGCTGATCTGACCGTGCTCGTAGTAGTCATACAGGCGCAACGTGGCGCGATCGCTCAAGGGCACCGTGAAGCTCATCGTCAGGGAATTGACGATGTAGGTCATCGCAGGAAACTGGTTGCCCGCCGTGGGCGCGACGGAGGCAAAGGTCAGAGCATCGGGCGAGACAAAGTTGTAGCTGGTGATGCCGCGCGATGCCTCGTAATTCCAACTGAAGTCCAAACGCGTACGCCCGAGAAAATGCGTTGCACCGAAGTAATGGGTCAGCGAGGCGCCGCCGGACCAGTTGCGCTCTTCGTCGGCGGCCCACCAACGGCTGGCGAGCGGATATGTCGGACCGCCGAGCGTGTCATCCACTTGGTCCGTTGCCAGAGGCGGGCCCGCATCATTGACGTTCGCCATATGCATGCTCGAATGATCGTAGCCAACCCAGGCACTCATGCTGGTGAGTGCCTGGAACTGCCATTGCCATTGCAACATGGTCGCGAAGGTATCGTAGCCCTGCCGGCCGATCAGCGTCGGATACTGATTCCAATCGCCGCGCACGGAGGCGGTGACGGTCATGTCGGGGCGCGGCATCAGGGTCGCCATCAAATCGATTTTGTTTTCCGTGCGATCCGAAATGTCGTACTTGCGCTGGGCATCGACGGTCCAAGCCGTGGCCGTCCCGTCCGCGGGCACGAAGCCCGGCAGATTCTGAAAGAACGCGAAGGCGTACGGATCGGAGTTGTAGACGCTCCCCGATTGTTTCAGGTACGTGTAGTTGAGCCGGAATGTGAGCCAGCGCAGGTTCTTGTCCGTCCAATTGAGCTTGAGCGTATGGTCATCGACGTAGCTGACTTCCCGATGCGCCGGGCTGTAGTGGTCGAAGGTGTACGTCAGGCCCACCGTGTCGTGCGGCAGGAATTTCCAGTCGGCACCGGCGTACGCCTCGATCGTCTGCCAGCTATAGGGAATGCTTTCCACCTGCACGTCGTTCGCCAGGGGATACGTCACCGGATTCCAGATGCCCGGACCCGGAATGAGGCTGCCCTGCGCGCCGTTCTCAGCCACGTATCCGTAGTCGCCGTTCTCCGGGTTGTGCATCAGATACTGGTTGCGATAGTCCTCGCGATAGTATTTCGCACCGGCGCGAACACTTATGTCGCGGGCGGGCTGCAGCACCAGCGTGCCCTGGGTCAAGGTCGTGACGATGGCCATGTTCGCCTTCGTCTGCGAGAGCGCCGCCGTCGTGTTCCACTGGCTGCAAGGGAACAGCTGGGGATTTTGCGGCCCGATGGCGAATGTGCCGGTGGAGGAGAGCCCGAACGTCCCCTGGCAATTGGTGGGAGGAATGAGATCGTCGTTCTGATTCATACGCCCAACTGCCGCAGTCAGCGAGGCTTCGCCGTTCAGTGGCAGCAGGCGGGTGACCGTCGCGCGTAAGTTGTGATAGTCATTGTCCGGTTCCATGGACATCTGACCTTGGGTGATGGGCGAAGCCAACAATCCCGGCACTAGCGATGGTCCCAGCACGAAAGGGTTCTGGAAAGAGTAGGAAAGATAGCGATCGCGATAAATTGACCCCGAATAGCCGATATCGAGACGCCATGCGGAACCGGCATAGCGCGCGCCCGCGGTGATGTTGACGGTGTTGTCGTCGATCGGCTTGATGGTTTCCAATATCGAGCCGCCCAGGCTGTCGAAAGCGAAGAAAAAAGGTCCGCCGTAGGGCCGCGTGCCCCGGCGCTCTTCGTCGCTGGCATTGAGGTACACGGTCCAATGGGGAGTTAGAAAGGCCGAGAGTGCGAGGCCCTGCTTGTTGCGTTCCGTGCCGAGCGACGTAGGCGGTGCAGCGGCGGAGACGGCAGCGACTTGCGCCTGCGGGCTGGCGCCGGGAACGAGACCGCCGGTCAAAGTGAGGTTGTTGGTTCCGGCCCCGTTGAAGATCGACTTCGCGTCGGTCGACAAAAGATTCGGCATGTCGCGCACGAAGATCTCTGCCTTATAGGCGCCGGCTTTGCCATACACAGCTTCGTAATATTGATCCTCGGCGCTGATTCGGCTGCCGCGCACCTCGGCATAGCTGCCGTCGGAAGGCCGTTCGGCATTCACATCGAAATCAAATGCCGGACCATTGGTGGGCCAGCGCGTGTAGCGATCGTAGAGTGCGGTTTTCTCGCCGCTCGAATGCAATATCCCGACATCGAAGTTTCCGTAAATCTGCCAGACGCTCAAGGTTTCCGGATGCGGCTCTGCCGTGGGTGTCTCATACAAATTTCCCGTCGGCGAGCGATGTTGCCCCGGCACGAGCCAGCTCGTGCCGTCCGGATCGAGGGGCTCGGTCGCATGCCCACCCGTCGGATCGAGTTTGTTGGCACGCCAGGTATCGACGCCGACACCCGTGTCAGCCCACCCGAATCCCGGTACGGACAGTAGCGAGGCCAACGCGGCTGCTTTGAGTGTTTGGGCGGTGCGAGTTTTCATTCTCAGTTCCTTGTGCCTACTCGTGGAACCGCACGCCTGAAGGTGCATTCGACCCGTGAATGTTGGCGTGACAGGTGAGGCAGCCGCGTCCCATGATGCGTTCATCCGGTATCAAGCCGGTTCCCAAGGCCTGCCGCGTCTGCAAGTCATTCGGGTGCAGGAAATTGGTATGGCACTGCTGGCAGAGAAATGGAATCGGCGCGACCAGCAGCGTGCTCTGATTCGAACCGTGCGGCGTGTGGCAGTTGAGGCAGTTCTCTCGAACCGGCGCATGCTCAAACAAGAACGGTCCGCGCTTCTCCGCATGGCATTCGTAGCACGTCTCGTTGACGGTATTGGTCTTGAGCAACGGGCTGGTCAAGGTGCCATGCGGATTGTGGCAGTCATCGCAGCTCATCTGCCCTTCCGGCAGCGGCATATGCGAGCGGCGATTGAATTGCAGGCGGACATCCTGGTGACACTGCGCACAGGTATCGTTGATCGAGGCCTTTGCCATCAACCCCTGCACCGAGAATTTAGCCATTGGGTTGTGGCAGTCGCTGCAAGATAGGTCGTTGCGCTGGTGGATCGACCCCTGCCAGTGATCGCGCGGTCCGCCCGCGTGACAGGTCAGACAGGTTTTCGTCTGAACCTCGACAGGCGTGCCGGAATCCTTCGTGAATCCGATGATGAGTCCTTTGATTTGCGGCTTGGCGGCGTGTTCTGATCCGGGGCCGTGACAGGCTTCGCACACGGGGATGGTCGGATCCGATCTATTGGCAACGTGCAGTCCGAGCGAATGCAGGGTGTGCGTAAAATGATCGGCTTCCAGTCTATGGCAGGCGATACAGGTCCTTTCCCCGACCATTTTCGCGTCCGGCACCTGCGGATTCGATGCCACGTGAGCGTTGGCGAATCCCAGTGCCGGTCGCGGAAGAGCGCTGCGATCGAGCGAACCAGGTGCGGAGAGATTCGTCCGCGGAAGCGAGCTGCCAACATCGTCTTGAGACCGGGATTGACCGAGCGCCAGGCCCACCAGAAGCACAGCGCACAGGCTGGATCCAACCAACAGGTTTAGCCGATCTGAAGGCATGCCCTTCCCTCGCGTATCGCAACATCGGTGCCGAGCGGTGTGGCAACCGTGCGCAGTGGCGCTTACCCTTTCTTGGCGTAAACATATTCATTGCCAGGTTTTTCGTCTATCGGATTCGCGCTTAATATTTCCAATCTGCATTGCTGCGATGCGGAAACTGACAATATGAGGCTTGTGGCGGGCCCGTTGAGGCGCCCGCGGCGTTCGCGAAATTCGAGTTACGCGACCGACACAGCGGCCTGCGGCCGATGCTCGCGAGGCTGATCGGGGCTCGCATTTTCTTTGCGTTGCTCGGCTACTTCTAGTTTCAGGCGCTCCATGAACCATCGCCCCGCCGGGCCCGGGGGACTGTCGGACCGATAAATGGCCGACATCGCGATCACAATGCCCTCGGTCGGCAAGTCCTCGAGCACGATTTGAACGAGCGCGCCGCTTGCCAGGTCTGTCTCGATCATGTGCAGAGGTAACGCGCCATACCCAAGACCTGCGCGCAAGAACGCAAGTTTGGCCCCAAGGTGCGACAAGCGCCAAAACCGCGCGGACCGAACCGCGGGCCCTCGGCTTGGCGAAACATCCGCAGGATCCACATGAATGAGCTGAATGTGCTGCGCCAGCGCGGTTGCCGGAATCGGTGGGGGGTAAGACGCGAGCGGGTGCCGAGGCGAAACGATGATAGGAGCGCGAACTGTCAGCAGCGGTTCTAGGGCGATGTTTGGCGGTACGCGAGACCACGAGCCCGCCAGACCGACAACGCAGTGCCCGTCGAATACCAGCTCGACCACAGCGCTCGATTTGACTTCGAACTTCAAGAGCGTGGAAGGGAATTCTTGTTGGAAGGCCGCGACAGCGGCAGCAAGCGGCGCCGGCGGAAACATGACGTCGACGGCCACGCTCAATTCCGGTTCAAGTCCGCCGGCCAAGTTCTTGGCGCGGGCCTTGAGAACGTCCACGTCGCCCGCGACCGCGCGTGCATCGGCGAGCAGTGCGCGGCCCTGATCCGTCAGGACCGGCAAGCGGGCGCTGCGATCGAACAATTTCACCCCGAGCTGCCCTTCCAGATTCGCCATGGTCTGACTCACCACGGACTGCGCGCGTCGCAGGCGGCGGCCGGCCGCCGAGAAGCTTTTTTCATCTGCCACCGCGATGAAGGTGCGAAGTTGATCGAGTGAAACACCGTCCAGCATGAAAACCTCCGACGATTCGCGCTTTGACAGGAGACATCGCCCCTCCTAATGGGCCATTTGCGCACCGCCTCCTGTCCCCTTCTTGACCAGCAGCAGCAATGGCAGCAGCGCCAGGAACACCAGGCCCAGCAATTTGAAATCGTCCAGGTACGATAGCAACGTCGCCTGGTTCGTTACGTTTTGATAGATGCTTGCCAGACTCGTGGGTGCATTGCCGGTCACGCCCAGTGCGTGGCCCAACTGTCGGGCGAAATCCGGATAGGTCGGATTCAGCTGCTGCAGACTCTCGACCAGGCGGCTCTGGTGAAACTGCTCGCGACGGGTAAGCAGCGTGGAGGCGACCGATATGCCGATACTGCCGCCGAAGTTGCGCGCGAGGTTGATCAAAGCCGATGCGTTGTTGGTCTTGCTTGGCGGGATGCCGCGGAACGCCATGGCGTTGAGCGGCACGAACAGGAAAGCCAGCGAGGCGGCCTGTATGACGCGGGCAAGCATCAAGCGCTGGAAGGAAATATCCAGATAGAAGTTCGTCATCCACAAAAGACTGCAGCCGCCGATCACGAGGCCGATCGCCACCAGCAGGCGCGCGTCAACTTTGTTGACCAAGCGGCCCACCAGCGGTAGTAGCGCAATGGTCGCCAAGCCGCCGGGTGTCAACAACATGCCGGCGTCGACGGCGCGGTAGCCCATCAGGCTTTGCGCATAGGCTGGGATCAAAAAGGTGCTGCCGAGTAACATGAACCCGAGCATCAGCATCAGCGTGAATGTGACGGCGAAGTCTCGATTACGCATCAGACGCAGATCCACCATGGGGTCGGGATGCCGCAGCTCCCTCCAGATGAGCAGCGCAAAAGCCGCGGCGGAGATGAGGATGAGCGCGGTGATATACCCGGAACCCAGCCAGTCCTCCTCTTGGCCGCGGTCGAGCACGATCTGCAGGCAACCAAGGCTCAGCGCCACGAACCCGAATCCCATCCAATCCACGGAAGATCGTGCGTTCTTCTCGCGGCTGACAGGCTGCTCCCGAATCAATGACATCACCAGGAACAGGAGCACGATGCCCACGGGCACATTGATCAGGAAAATCCAGCGCCAGTTGTAGTTATCGGTGATCCAGCCGCCAAGGGTCGGGCCGACCGTCGGCGCCACGACGGCGGCAATGCCGTAGATTGCATTGGCCATACCGCGTTTTTCAGGCGGAAAGCTGTCAGCCAGAATCGCCTGGCCCGAGGGTTGCAGCCCCCCTCCGGCGGCACCCTGCAGCGCACGCAACGCGATGAGCGACGCCAGGTTGGGAGCGAAGCCGCACAGCAAGGACGCTATCGTGAAACCTGCGATGCAGAAGAGAAAGAAACGCTTGCGGCCGAAGGTGTTCGACAGCCAGCCGGAAATCGGCATCACCACCGCGTTGGTGACCAGGTAGCTGGTGAGCACCCAGGTGGACTCGTTCTGGCTCGATGATAGATCTCCGGCAATGTGCGGAAGGGAGACGTTGGCAATCGAAATGTCCATGATCTCCATGAACGCCGCCAGCGCCACCACTGGCGCGATGAGCCAGCCGCTCACTTGCCGCGCGGTTTGATTCACGGAACTTTCGCCGCGGACAGGGCCGGGAGCTTCGGCTCGCCGCGTTGTGCCGGGGTCGCCCTAACCGGCCCCGTGTTCAGGTTCTTCGCGACTATCGCATTGATTTCGGCGTCCGCGCCGGCATCCTGTGAGGTGTAAACATCCGTGTTCAGCGTGGGCTGCCAGACCGGCTGTTTCGACAGGGGAGCCCCGCCTTGATCGTGTATGTCAATGTCGACCGCTGTGGACAATCCAAGAAACAGCGGGTGCTGCTGGAGCTCGTTGGGATCGAGGCCAATGCGCACCGGCAGCCGTTGCACGATCTTGATCCAGTTGCCCGTGGCGTTCTGCGCCGGAAGTACGGCGAGCGAGCTTCCCGTGCCGGCACTCAAGCCCAATACCCTGCCATGGTACGGCACGCGTGATCCATACATGTCGGCGGACACTCGAACCGGCTGTCCGATGCGCAACCTTCCGAGTTGATTCTCCTTGAAGTTCGCATCAATCCATACCGAATCGAGCGGCACAACGGCCAGCATCTCGGTCGATGGCGTCACCTGCTGACCGAGTTGCACCGATCGGCGCACCACATAGCCGGACACCGGCGCGACCACCCGAGTGCGTGCCGCGGCCAGCCACGCGGTTCGAAGATTTGCTTCCGATTGCAGCACGCGCGGATGGCTTTCCGGCCTTGTGCCCGCGATCTGCGCGCGGGTGCTCGCCAGCGAGGCCTGCGCCTGTTCCAGCCCTGCGCGCGCCGTGTGCACAGTATGCTCATCGTGCTTCAAGGTCTCATCTGACACGCCATGCACGGCGAAGACTGAGCGGTCGCGGGCCAGATCCTGGTTCGCCTGGGTGAACACCGTCTGCTGCGCGTCGACCAAGGCCGCGTCCCGGGCTTCCTGCGCGAACAGTTGCGCTACATCACGCACGGTCTGACCGAGGCTGGCCTTCGCCTGCGCCAGGGCCACTTCCGTATCGCGCGGATCGAGTTGCACCAACACATCGCCACGCTGCACGAATTGGGTCGCATCCGTGTTGATGGCGATCACCGTGCCGGCGATCTGCGGACTCAGGAGCACCAGATTGCCGTTCACATAAGCATCGTCGGTCTTGACTTGATTTCGGGCGATTGCAAAGTAGTAAACCGCGAAGCCGGCGATAACGACCAGTACGGCGATCAGCGCGAACGTCGGCGCACGGCTCGATTTCTTGGCCTCTTTGGCGGGCTCGCGATTGTCCTGCTCACTCATAGCCATCTCCTGTCGAACCGTTGATGTTCGGCTTTTGTCTCCCGAGGGACGCGGCTGCCGGAGGCAGCTGCGACGGGTCGCCGGTAGCGTTCCACCAGCCGCCGCCGAGCGCGCGAAATAGTGTTGCGATGTCGGTGAAGCGCTGCACGTCCGCCTGCACTTCCGAGAGCGCCGCGTCCTGATACTGCTGCTCGGCGGTTAAGACTTGCAGCTCGGTGTACCTGCCGGCGCGGTACTGCGCGAGGGCAAGATCTCGGTTCGCCCCGGCCGCATCGCGTGCCCGAATATGCGCAACGTAGCCCTCGCCGTCGTGCTGCAAGGACATCAATGCGTTCGCGACCTCGACAAAGGCGCCGATGACCGTACTGCGATATGCGGCGTCGGCCTGCCGGTACTGCTCCTTCGCTTCCTGTTCGCGCGCCGCGAGCGAGCCGCCGTGAAATAACGGAGCTGTAAGATCCGGGCCCACCGACCATATGCCCCCCGGTCGGGTGAAAAAGTCACTGAGCTTCGTGGTCTGTTGTGCGTATTGAGCGGAGATGCTGAGCGAGGGCAAGCGCGCCGCCTCGGCCACGCCGATGTTGGCACTGGCTTTGTGCAGGTTATCCTCCGCGGCCAGGATGTCCGGCCTCTGCCGCACGAGCATCGAGGGCACCGACACGGGCAACGCCGGCGGCAGTGCAAAATCCTTGAGTGAAAGCTCGGGCATGCGGAATTCGTCGGGCGTCTTGCCGCTCAATTGCGCCAGCGCATTGCGGTAGGTGTCGCGCTGCTGCTCGAGGCCCGGAAGCGTGGCTTGGACGTTCTCGAGCTGTGTTTGAGCCTGAAGGGTATCGCTGCGCGTGATTTTGCCCGCATTTTCCAGCGTTTGCGTGAGTTCGTATTGGGCACGCAGTTCATCCACCAGCGCCTGCGTGACCTCGATTTGCGCGCGCGTCGCCGCGTAATCGAAAGCGGTAATGACCACTTGATCGACCAACGTCACGTACGTGTTGAGGACCTGGTCGCGCGTGCCGGAAGTGGCTGCCCGTTGCGATTCGATCGATCGGCGCACACCGCCAAATGGATCAAGGTTGTAGGCGAGCGACGGCCCGAGAGAGAATCGGTTGCCCGTCGCCGTGAACGAATTCACCGGAGCGTACAGGAAGCTGCCATTTATATGCGCCCGACCAATCTGGCCGGCGGCATCGATCTGCGGCAGAGCGGAACCGGAGACCGCCTTGAGTTCGAATTGCGCCGCCATCAGCCCATGACGAGCCGCTTCCAGGTCCGGATTATCGAGCAGTGACCGGCGCACCAGCTCGTTCAGGGCCTCGGAGTGAAAGAGCTGATACCAGCTCTCCGCGATATCGGCGCCGCAGGCTACGCTGCTGGACGACCCGGCCGCTGGTATTGATTGCGAATAACCCGAAGCAGCCGGAGTGTCCGGGCGCTTGAAGTCAGGTCCCACCGTGCAGGCACCGAGTGCGATCGCGGCGAATGTACCGGCCAAAATGCAGCGCTTGACGTGCCGGTACCTCATTTACGTGCTCCCCGAGCTCTCCGCGCTGTGCTTCGCGATTTGGGTGTGTTGCGCAATTTCGTACTCACGCGTGTCGAACGGCGTTTGCCGCTCAGATTGGATGCGCCGGTTTGCGGGTCCGAGGGAGGCGTGAGCTGAGCGGTATCCTGCAGGCGCAACAGCAAACGCTGCAGCAATGAAATCAGAAGGTCGGTTTCCGCAGCGGAATAAGGTGCAACCAGCTCATTGAGCAACTCGACCATGAGCCTCTTCCCGGCCTGTGCCTGGCGACGGCCATCCGCGGTGATCGCAAGCTCGACAGCGCGACGATCGCGCTCGCTGCGCTCGCGGCGGACCAGGCCGTTTCGCTCCAACTCATCGGCCACTCGGGTAAGAGCACCCATGTCGTGTCCCATGTGCACGCTCAGCTCGGAGGGGGACGCATACGGGCGCTGAACCAGCCAGATGAGCACCATCCATTGGACAAAGGAGATCGGCTGGGACTCGAATCTGCGCTCCGCGATCTGCGTCATCACAATGCCGCAGCGCTTGATCAGATAGCCGAGGCTTGTGTTGGCTTCCAGCGATTCCAGCGTGTAGTACGACTCTGGCATGCTTGCTCCGGCAGTAGTTGCGAAAATAATAGTTGCTTCGGCAAATAATTGTCAAGCCCTCCCCTCCGGGGCCTGCGACTAATTTGCGTGTAGGAGCGCCTCTTATGGAGCTTTGAGACTTTCTCTCAGTTCATTTGCCCCGAGCCGGCTGAAAAGCGGCGCGAAGTTGCGTTGCGATGAAACGCTCGCATCCTTATTGATCACCAGAAACTCCATCCTGTCATTGCCCCAGGTGGGCCAACTGGGTAGTCCAGAGGCATTGGGGTCGCCGGACTTTGCGAAATCGGTCCAATACGTCTGGAGCAGGTTGGAGAGCGCTGCATCATCGGGCGTCGACGGCAGCCATTGCCATTCCGGGTCAGCCAGGCTTCCGAACACATACGGAACTTCCAGGCTGTGGAATGCGCCAAGTTCAGCCTCGCCCTTCCCTGGAATCGAGCGGTCAAAGCGGTACACGAAAACGCGCTGGCCGGCATCTTTGGTGAGACTCGCGATCGCGCCGACCGGGCAGGCGCCGATGAGATCATTGGCCGCCTGATCGAGTCCAGCGGTTCGACGCACGAGAATCTTGCCGAAATACAGCGCGATGGCCGGATTGGTCCAGACTCCGAAATACGGTCGAGCGGCAGCCGAGAACTTCTTGAAGCCGCCGGCATCTGCAACGCTATTCTGATTGCCTGACGCTTTGGGCGCCGCGGCAGCAGAGAGACGAAAGGCACTGAGCTCACGCCCATTGATGCCAATCAATAAGTCCACCTTTTGAATTGAACCGCTGAGGAAGGCCTGCTGAGGCGACTGGGGCAGTACCCAGCCGTCGGCCGTCGCCGAGGTAATATCGGCGGGGAAATGTTCCTTGGCCCTGACCACCAGTTTTTCAACTTCGGCGGCAGGCAGGGCTCGTAGTCTTTGCAATGGGGTTGACTGCGCGTCTGCCGGAGCCAGCGCGCTCACCGCGCTTCCAAACGCTTCCGCCTCGGACAGGGTTCGCGCCGGTCCAAACGCAGGACCGCTCTCCGAGATAACGCGCCGAAACAATCCGGCCGAGAGCGGCGAGGTCATGAGCAGCGCGGCATCGATCGCGCCGGCCGATTCGCCGAATAACGTGACATTGTCAGGATCGCCGCCGAACTGAGCGATGTTGCGTTTTACCCAGGTGAGTGCGGCGAGTTGGTCCAACAGTCCGTAATTTCCGGAACTGTGATGTGCCGATTCTTTGCTGAGCTCAGGATGACTGAAAAATCCCATCACTCCCAGGCGATAGTTCAAAGTCACCAACACCACGCCGTGCTGAGTCAGCGAAACGCCGCCATAGGTCGACTGGCTGCCGCTTCCAACGGTATTGCTGCCGCCGTGCAGCCAGACCATGACCGGCAGCGCCTGTTTCGCGGGCCACTGCGGCACCCAGACATCTAGGTAAAGACAGTCTTCGGACGATTGAACCGGAGGCTGGGTGAAATCGGAGCCATACGCCTTGGCCATCGGCGCAATGAAAGGAATCAAACCCTCCGCACGCTGCGTGCAGGCACTTCCGGGCTGAGTTGCCTCTTTCACACCTTGCCAGGAGGCCGGCGCCAGCGGTGGCTGCCACCGCAATTCGCCGATCGGCGGGCGCGCATAAGGGATCCCTCTGAAAGCGGTTGTCGAGCCGATATGAGTTCCGCGCAGTGTTCCCGCATCGATTTGCACCAGCGCGTCACTCGCCGCGGCACTCGTCGCGTCACTCGTCGCGGCACTTGCCGCAGGCGGTGGCCGTTTCGGGAAACTGGCGGCGGCATAACTGGGGTAATGTCCCCCTCGACCTTGCACGTACACGACAAAGGCGAAGATCCCCAGCACTACTGCACCAGCCACCCAAAAAAAATATTTCCAGCTCGATCGCACGACTCACTCCCCTTTGGCCATCCGTCATCTTATGTTAATTGTGTATTTTCAATATATTACAAATCATTCTTAATGCATATTAGCACGCCGTCTGTACCCTCCTCCTCAATAGCCGCCGGCGGCGTCTACTAATACACGGTTTCAACCGGGCAATTGAAGATGTAGCCCACGCCGCGTTCCGTCACGATGAACTTCGGTTGCGCGGGGTCTTCTTCGATTTTCCGCCGCAGCCGTAAAATCTGAATGTCGATTGCTCGATCATAGACCTCGTTGTCGTAGACGCGGCTCGCCTCCAGCAACTGATCCCGCGTGAGAATTCGCTGGGGAGCCGATAACAACGCAGCGAGCAAGTTGAACTCGCCGTTGGTCAGTGCAATGTCTCGACCGTCGCGAGGCTTGAGGCGTCGGGTGCGCAGGTTGAGTTCGAACTCCGCGAATCGGTAGGCCCGAATCTCCCGGCGTACCGCGGCCGGGTCCGCGCTCTTCGTCCGCCGCAGCACCGTGCGAATTCTCGCCAAGAGTTCCCGGGGACTGAATGGTTTGGTCAGATAATCGTCGGCGCCGAGTTCCAGGCCCATGACCCGATCGGCCTCCTCGCGCACGCCGGTGAGCATGACGATCGGGATTGCCGATTGATCGCGCAACGATCGCACGATCGCCATTCCGTCCTCGCCGGCGAGCCGCAAATCAAGAACGATCAGATCGATCGCCTCGTCGGTGAGAATCTGGGACATCTGTTTGCCGCTCGCTGCCGCGCTGACACGCAGTCCATTCGTCGCGAGGTACTCTTCCAATAGTGCGCGGATCTGCGGGTCGTCATCTACAACCAGTATGTGTGGCGCAATACTCTCCTGCATGCGGAAATCTCCCAGGCGTCAGTGAGCGGACCCCAGCGCCCGCGCCAGCGACTCGGCCAGATCGCGGCGGTGCAACGGCTTGCGCAATACTTCCGTCACGCCTATTTCGGCCGCGCGATTGGTGAGCTGCGCGCCGCCGTAGCCGCTCATCAGGATAATGGGAATTTTGGGGCGAATCTGTAGGATTTCGTGCGCGAGTTCGGTACCGATCAGGTCCGGCATCGACTCGTCGGTGAGTACGGCATCGAAGCGAAGCGGGGCGTTGCGAAATGCCTCCAGCGCCGCCCCGCTGGAATCGAAGCCCACCGGCTCGTAGCCGAGCTGAGCGGTGATTTCTTCCGCCAAGGCAACGAGTGGGCGCTCATCATCGACAATCATCACAGTTTCACCATTGCCCCGGGGCAGCGTGCGGGCGGCCTCAACCGCGGGAATCGCGGTTTCGCCCACGACCGGCAACCAGATATCGAAGGTTGTTCCCTCGCCGGCTTTGGTGGTGACGTTGATCGCCCCTCCAAGATCGCTAACAATCCCGTGAACGAGCGACAGTCCAAGCCCCGTGCCCTCGCCGACTCCCTTCGTCGTGAAGAAGGGATCGAACATCCGCTCCAATACGGCTGGCGGTATGCCGACGCCCGTATCGCTCACGCTCAACCGGGCGTATGGGCCCGGTTTGAGTGAACCGCGCGACAGCGTGCCGGGCTCCTTCACCTCGACGCAATCGAGTGTCACGTGCAGCACGCCGCCGCCGTCCATGGCTTGAATCGCGTTGGTGCATAGATTCATCGCGACCTGGTGCAGATACGTCGCATCGCCGATTATCGCTGCGTTGCCCGCCTGTATCCTGCTCTCCAGACGTATGCCGGCCGGCAGCGACGCCTCGAGCAGTTCGAGCGTCTCCTCGACAACGAACTGAATGTTGACCGGGGCACGGTCGCCGAGTCCGCTGCGGCTGAATCCGAGAATGCGCTCCACCAACATCTGGGCGCGCTCGGCTGCATGCATTACGTTGTCCAGATAGCGGCGTATGGGGCTGTCCGATGGTGACTGCTGATGCGCAAGTTCACCGTACCCTAAGATCGCACCAAGAATGTTATTGAAGTCGTGCGCAATGCCGCCCGCCAACGTTCCGATCGCCTCCATCTTCTGCGATTGCCTCAGTTGCGCTTCCAGTTGCTCCTTGTCGGCCTGCGCCTGCCTCTGCGCAGTTACATCGTTGGACGAACCGACGAACCGCAACGCCTTGCCGGACCCGTCGCGCAGACACCGGCCGCGCGCGGCCAGCCAATGCCAATCGCCGTTCGGGTGGCGAACACGATATTCGCACTCATAGCTGCTGGTGCGTCCCTCGAGATGGTCATTGAATGCGGCCTGAAAGCGCGGCAAATCGTCGGGATGAATGACTAGTTGTGCCAGCCACTCCGCACGAGTGCCGATTTTTGCATCGGGGGCCTGGCCATATAACGTCTTCATCTTCGGCGATAGAAACAGACTTCCCGTTGTGAGGTCCCAGTCCCAATGCCCTTCGTTCGCTCCTTCCATGGCGAGCGCATACCGCTCTTCGCTTTCCTTAAGGGCTTGCTGTCCGGCTGCGACCCGGCGTATTTGGCGCAGCAGCGCCGCCATCGTCAAGGTCCCAAGCAGCATCAGGATGATGGTGCGAATGCCGACGCGAATCGTCTCGTCCCGCCAGGGCCGCAACCCGACGGCTGCGTCGCGAGTCACGGCCAACTTCAAGTCAGTGTTCCGCACGCGTGCAACGGCGATGAAGCCCCTCTGCCCGTCAATCGGATTCACGAAGCGAGGCGCGGGCAAGGTGGTAGCGAGCGCCAGTGACGAGAATTCTTTTCCGATTGCACCGGGCGTGGACGGGTTGCGCGCCAGCAATGTGCCGTCGTCGCGCAACAGCTGAATCGCGCTGCCGCCGCTGATGTTGATAGCCTGATAGTATTGCGCAAGGTCTTTGAGATCGAGAACTGCGGTGACGACGCCGGCGAAATTCCCTGCTTCATCGTCAAGTCGGCGCGAGAGTTCGACCGCGGCGTGACCTTCGGATCGAGTAACCAGCGGCTCACTGATGAACAGTCCTGAAGCTGTTCCGTCCCGCTGCGCGATGAAGTAGGAGCGGTCTGAGACATTGTGAATGGGCGGCACGGATTTACTGGATCCGACGCGCTGATTGCCCCCTGCGTCGACGATCATGACTCGGCGCACCTGCGGCACGCCGGCCCAGCGATTGCCGAGAATCTCGTTTTGACGCTCCGATGGTAACTCATGGCCGTCGCTGCGATACCACCGCACAGTATCGAGCAGCAGCAGGTCGACGGCTTGCAAGGTGGCGGCGGATTGCTCGGCCAGCGCGTTCGCCATGTTGCTGAGCTCGCGGTCGGTCGCCGTGAGCGTATGGCGATACGAGCGCCACGCGTCATACGCGGATGACAGAGCGAATGCCAGGATGGCGAGGACGCCAAGGACGACGACGCCGATCTGCAAGCGCCTAAAACGGATCGAACCGGCAGCAGGTGGAACAGGCTCTAGGGCTGAGGACATCCGGCGACTCGCGCATCAATGCGGTGTGCCGATCATACCGCGCACCGCACCGATAAGGTCAGCTCGAAGCAGCGGCTTCGCGATGACCTGTTGCACGCCCAGGGCCTGCGCTGCGGGACCGTCGGAACACAGGCCGGACCTGAACTGACCGGAAATCGCGATGAGCGGCGCACCCGGATGCGCTGCCTGTATATCGCGTATCCATCGAGAGCCGGATTGCTTGGGCATGTAGACACTGGCGATCACCAGATCCGCCGGACGACCGTCTTGTGCCCCGCGCAGCGCGCCGCAACGAACGCGATAACCTGCCTCGCCCAGCCATTCGCGCAGTAGATTGCGCGTCAGGTGGTCCTCCTCGTAGATCACGATGTCCAATTGCTACCAACCCCCATCGCAGGCGCGGCCCCGACTCAATCGATATCGTCGATCATTAGGTTGCGCAGAGATCATTTCCCGCGTGTTGCGCCGGGCGATTGCGTCGGTTACAGATGAAATTCGCGGCTTGGGCCGGTATTCCGCTACTCGCTGGCTTACGGGGCTGCGGGTTGGGCGCGCGTGGCGGCAGGCGTGAGCAGGATATTCGCAGTACCGAGTATTTTGATGGGAGGCTGATCGCGCATACTTCCATCTCGGATTGCAATCTCAACGTCGCGCGCTTGGTTGGGCGGCACCAACGCCGCGGATAGTCCATGTTGCTCGAAAACCGTCGTGCAAACGGCCCTGATGCAGTCCTGCACCACAAGATCGTAGCCGTAGTCGGTCAATGTATAAGTCGCGGAGTCGTTGTAAAGCCGCGCCACAATCCTGCCGATGTCGCCGCGCTGCGCTCCGGCCTGGGCGCGTATTTGATCGAAGCGAATTTCCGCGACACGTATGCGGTTCTTTGCCTCCGGATCGGCTTTATCCAAATTTTCGATATGAAAGCGTTCAAAATCCACCGGCTTCTGCGCAACGGCCGGCGGCGCCGCGGCCCGCGATGCCACCGGTTCTACGCGCTTGGCGATGACGACAATGGCGACAATCGCGACTATGGCGACGCCAATGGCGGAGAGGCTAAACGCTCGAGTTTTCGGAAAAAGAAACGCCAGCGCCACCAAGATCAGGACCACGATCCATAGCATTGCCTCTATTTTCATTGGACCCTCAACCCTCCCCGCCGCGGGTGTTTTTCGTGCGGCCATTATGCCCCGCGAGCCGATTGCGCGTGCGCTGAAGTACCGGCGAATGTGCGCGATCGGCACACGACTGTGCGAATCCGATCGATCAGACTCGCTATCGAATATCGATCAGGTGATTTAACCCAGAAGGAGAAGTCAATGGCATCAACAGCGGCGGCATTGGAAGAGAGGACGACAGCAGTGGAAAATGGTGCCGGGTCTGTGGAATTGACGACCGGCGCCGGTCCGGCAAAGCACATACATCATCAGGCCTACGCCTGTTGGGATTCCGAGGAAACGCGTCATTTTTACGAGGACATTCTAGAAATGCCGCTCATCGCGACCGTCGTGGTCGAGGATCACGTCCGGGCACGCCGGTCGCTGCGACCCCAGCGTGTTCCGCTCATCTTGCACATATATCAAGTCAGAATCGTCCAATAAAATGTGGTCATTTTATGTAAATTGTTGATACGCTGAGATCAAAAGAAAGGGAAGAGACCACATATGGGGAGAACTCGAGCGGAACTCGGCGCCGCAGCGCTCGAGCACTATGCGCTTAGAGGCTGGGCTGTCGTGCCGGGCTTCTTTTCCTCCGCCCAGAGCACCCAGCTGGTGCGATTCGCGGACGAGGTATGCGAGTTACCCGAGGTCGCGGGCAAACAAATGCTCTATCGCGAACCGAGCCTTCTGGATGGACAGGCTCGCGTCTTCCAGCGCGTTGAAAATTTCTGCTCGTATCACCCTGGTTTCGACAAACTGATTCGCGGCGGCCGATTGGAGTCGGCAGTCGAGCAACTGCTCGGCGGCCCTGCGGTTCTGTTCAAGGAAAAGATCAACTTCAAGATGTCGGGCGGCACGGGCTTTGAGCCGCATCAGGATCACCAGGCAGGATGGTCTCGCTACGCACCGCTGTTCATCACCGCAATGGTATCGATCGATCCGTCGACCCCTGAGAATGGCTGCTTGGAAATAGCGAACTGCCCCCGTCAATCCGGACTCATCGGCCGAGAGTGGGAGCCGCTCACTGCGGCCGAGATGGCTGGCTTCGAACTCATGCCGGTCCCGACACGGCCCGGCGATGTCGTGTTCTTCGACAGTTTCGTACCCCATGCGTCCGGACCGAATCTGACCTCTAACCCGCGACGTGTCCTCTACGTAACCTACAACCGCGCATCAGACGGAGACCATCGGGCTTCCTATTGCGCGGACAAGCGCGCGGCTTTCCCACCCGATATCGAGCGCCTTCCCGGCGTGGAGTATCGCTTCCGTGTCTAGCGGCGCCGGTCCAGGAAAACTCATCCATCGACACCCGGACGATGCGGTCTTTTATCAGACTTACGCGCATGCCTTCGCACGGATCTTCGTTCGGCCTTTGATCGGGACCTGGGTGCGGCCGAATCACCTGACGTGGCTGCGGTTGTTGACCGGCGTTGCAGCCTGCGCCTTGCTATCGGTGGGCAGCCAAGACACCGCCATGTGGAGCGGCGTCATGTGGGTTATCAGTTGCATGCTGGACCGAGCCGACGGCGAACTCGCTCGAATGGGGGATCTCCGTAGCGAGAGCGGCAAGGTACTGGATTTCTACTCGGATATGATCCTGGACTCGTTCTGGTTCCTCGGTGCCGGCATCGGCCTGCGCCACAGCTCACTCGGCGAGTACGCGGCGCCGCTTGGGGCCCTTACCTGCGGCTCGATGCTGCTCACCATGTGGAGCTCTGAATTGTTGGAGCGGCTGAGCGCACCGGGCGTGAAAGCATTCGACTTCAAGGGTGTCAAACGCTTTCATCCTGACGATATGTTGTTCCTGCTTGCGCCATTCACCTGGCTCGGCTGGCTGGTTCCGATTCTCGTGGCATCCAGTCTCTGCACGCCAATATTCGCGCTTGTCATCACCGTGCGTTATTTCTTGCTGAAGAGACGAATCGCTGCGCTGACCGCATGAAGCTCGCGGCTCGTATTGCCCTGATCGCGGGCTTAAGCGTGATGATTCTGCTCATCGCCCATGAAGGCGCGGTAGGCATCATCAAACTGCTGACGAAGGCCGGCTGGATTCTGCTGCTGCTGCTGCCTCTGCACGTTTTACCGCTGCTGCTCGATGCGGCCGGTTGGCGCGCGATCATTGTCCAACGCTGTAAATTGTTGACGCTTTTCTTGATCGCAGTCGTACGCCAGGCTGTCAACGGCTTGTTGCCGGTAGCGAATATCGGCGGCGAGCTCGTCGGGATCAGGTTACTTGCGCGTCAGGGCGTTGATGGCACGTGGGCTACCGCGAGCGTGATCGTCGAGGTGCTGCTGACGATAGTCGGTCAGTACCTATTCGTGGCGCTCGGCGTTGCGTTCCTTCTGCAAATCACTCAGGCAATGCGCCTGACCAATGAATTGCTGTTGGGTCTCGCTGCCAGTGCCCCGGTCATTGCGCTGTTGATCGCCCTATTGCGGCATGGCTCGCTATTCGAGCGTCTCCAACACATCGCAGTTCGGCTCGGGCCCAACCTGCGGGAATCGGCTGTCGCCGTACGCGGCGCCGACGTCGATGCCGCGATAGGCACTCTGTTCAAAGCGCACGCGCGTTTGGCACGAGCACTCGGCTGGCAATTCGCGGGGCTGCTCGCCGAATGCATCGAGACCTGGGCTGCCTTGCGGTTCCTCGGGGTGTCCGTCGGATTCTCGAAGGCGTTGATCCTCGAGAGCTTGACCCAGGCCGCACGGCAATTCCTGTTCATCGTGCCGGCAGGGCTTGGTGTGCAAGAAGTGGGACTGGTGGCGGTGGGTCACCTGTTGGGTGTCGGCAGCGATGTCGCGATCGCCCTTTCCCTCGCGAAGCGCATGACTCGAATCGTCTTTGGCGTACCCGCGCTTCTCGCGTGGCAATGGACCGAAACACAGGAGGGATTTAAGCGCTTCGGTCGCCGCAGCGAGGGTTGAGATTGCAGGGCCGCGCGATCGCCGGCGTTGCCTGGTAGGGCGGCGCCCCAGCCTGCGCCGGGGCGCCGACTGCCGATCACGACACCTTTGCGAGGGTGTTCAAACCATAGCGCGCTGCCGGGATGGTGTTCGAGAGCCGGGTCGACATGTCGCGTCGAGCCGCCTCGAACCGATCCCATTCCTGCTTGTCGGGCAGTGCCGGAATGGTCACCAGTTCGCGCTGATCAAGTCCGGACAGCGCCGCGTCGACCAGATTCTCGGTGGTCATGACAATCGCGGACGGCAAATTGTGGACCGGCAGGCCGGCGGTATCCCAGAAGTTCGTCGCGGTCGCACCCGGAAGAACGGCCTGAACGCGAATGCCCTTGGAGGCGAGCTCGTGCTGCAACGAGTGACTGAGAGCAAGCACGTATGCTTTGCTGCCTCCATAAACGCCGTTGAGTGTTTCCGGCGAGATGGCAACGATTGAAGAAATGTTGACGATGGTGCCGGTGCCGCGCGCAACAAATCCGGGAACCGCCGCGTAAGTCAGGCGGGTCAGTGCGTTGATATTGACCGAGATCATCTCTTCCATTTTATTGATATCGCTGCTGAGCAGCGGCGTGAAGGTGCCGAAGCCTGCGTTGTTGACCAACAACGTGATGCTGGCGTCCTTTTTAAGCGTCTCCTCGACTCGCGCCAAATCGGCCTTGTCGTTGAGGTCGGCGGCCAGGACTTCGACAGAGCGCTTGGTTTCGTTCGTCAGCCGGGTTGCCAGCGCGTCGAGTTTGCCGCGGTTGCGCGCGACGATGATCAAGTCGTAGCCGCGATGCGCCAAGCGGTCGGCATAGACGGCGCCGATGCCTGAGGAAGCCCCGGTGATCAGTGCCGTGCCTTTGCCTTGAGTAGTCATGTGTGTCTCCTTCGTTGCAGTTTGCCGCCGGCGGCGGCGGATGGGGCATACCTTAGCCCTGCTGGCGAATGGCTGAAATGACGTATATAGTACGTTTTTAAGACACCACTACTTTTGCGGAGAACATGGTGCAACGTATCGGTTTTGTGGTCCCGGAGGGTTTTCAGATCATCGGACTTGCCGCACAAGCCGTGTTCGAGTTTTCGAACCGCGTCGCCGAAAAAAGCGTCTACGAGGTACGCGTGCTTTCCGAGAACGGCGGACCTGTCCGTTCGTCTCTCGGCGTTGCGCTCGAAACGGATCGCTTCAGCAAGCGCGCCTTTGACACGCTCATCGTCATTGGCAACGAGGACGTGCCGGGGACCACGACGCCCGCTCTGCTCAATTTCATTCGACGTGGATTGAGACAATCCAGGCGCGTGACCTCCATTTGCACGGGCGCCTTCATTTTGGCCGAAGCGGGATTGCTGCAGGGCCGCCGCGCCACCACGCACTGGTTCTACGCTCGCGAACTACAAAGACGTTTTCCCGAGGTCAAGGTTGAAGATGATCGAATCTTCATCATCGATGGTCCGATTTGGACTTCGGCCGGCGCGACGGCGGGTCTCGATCTGGCCTTGGCGATGGTCGAAAAGGATCTGGGTCAGGAAGTCGCCCGATCGGTCGCAAAAAAACTGGTCATGCATCATCGCCGCGCGGGCGGTCAATCCCAGCATTCGGAATTGCTGGCCTTGTCGCCGAAATCGGACCGCATCCAAAATGCGCTGTCCTTTGCCGAAAAGAATCTCGGCTCCGCGTTGACGGTGGACAAATTGGCCGAGGCCGCGAGTCTCAGCCCGCGGCAGTTCAGTCGCGCCTTTCTGGCGGAAACCGGACAAACTCCGGCCAAGGCGGTTGAGAAGCTGCGTCTGGAAGCCGCACGATTGATGATCGAGCAAAGCCATCACCCGATTGAAGTGGTCGCGCGGGAAACCGGCTTCGTCGATCGCCGGCGGATGCGCGACGCTTTTTTGCGAACCTTTGGTCAGCCGCCGCAGATCTTTCGGCGAAATGCCCGTGCCGAGGCTCCCGGCCTCTAGACTCGGGCTAATCCATTAGAGGTCGTTTCAGTCGGTGTACGCCGCGATCAATGCGCGCGCCGCTTTCGCCGCGCCTTGCACCGGGCCATCGGCGCCCATGGTCACGCGGGCGACATACGCGCCTTCCCATAGCAACATCAGCGAGTCGCCGAGCGCATTGGGTTCGCGGGCTCCCATCTCGCGCGCGAGCTGGCGAAAGCGCCGGCGCATATCTGCCTTGTACTTCTCGATCACGGGGCGCGCCGGATGGTCCGGCTCCGTGATTTCCACGGCGGCATTGGCGAGCGCACACCCGCGGCAATCTTCGTCGCAATTGTTCTCCACCAACATATCGAACAGCGACTCGGCTTGCAGACGCGGGTTGCCCACGTGCGCCGAGATGATTTCTTCCCAGAAGAGCCAACCCTCCCGCTCCTCGCTGCGCAAATACTCCGCGACGAGTTCGTCCTTGGAGGCGAAATTGCGATAGAAACTCATCTTGTTGGTACCGGCCTCGCTGGCGATGGTATCCACGCCCACGGCGTGAATGCCGTGGCGATAAAACAAATCGCTGGCTGTTTTCATGATGCGATCGCGCACCCGCGCCTTCGGAGCGGAGGAAATAATCTCTTCCCCTACAGCCACTTGCGTCGTCTTAGCTTGATTCATAAAGACTCCACTTGACATGTGACTGACCGGTCATTAACGTATCACCAAGCGTTACTGACCGGTAACACACGGGACATAGGATCCGTGTGTTGAAGCCGGAAGTCAAGTTCCCCGATCCGGGGGACTTGGGGACCAGCCAGGTCAGTCCGCCGGTACCCGGCCAGGCCGGGGTTAGTTCAATTTGGATCGGAGTCTGCACGTGCCCCTCAGCCGCATCTTTCACAAAAGCTCTTTGCCCGTTGTGCTTGGCCTCGCCGCCATCGCAGTGGTTGTGCTCTATTCCAGCGTCGGACATTCACGCGCCAAACCGCAGACTGCGGCGCCGGCCGCCCTGCCCCAGGTGCAGGTCGCTGAAGTCATCCACCGCCCCTTGCGTGAATGGCAGGAATTCAGCGGCCGGCTGCAAGCCCCGAACACGGTGGAGCTGCGTCCGCGAGTCAGCGGCTACATCGACCGCGTTGCCTTCACGGATGGTGCACGCGTCAAGAAAGGCCAGCTGTTGTTTCAAATCGATCCGCGCCCCTTCCAGGCGGAAGTCGAGCGCTTGGTCGCGGAGCGCACGCGCAGCGTCTCTGACCTGGAACTCGCCAAGGCCAACCGTGCCCGCGCCGAACGCCTGATCAGCGCACACGCCATTTCGCGCGAGGAATACGAGCGACAGGTCGCCGCTGAAGCTTCGGCGCAGGGAGCCTTGGGTTCGATCGATGCATCGTTGCAGGAAGCGCGCCTGAATCGGGAGTTCACCGAAGTGCGCGCCCCGATCGACGGTCACGTATCGCGCGCCATCATCACGGCGGGCAACCTCGTGACGAGTGCGAGCCTTCTGACCACGCTGGTCTCTGATGATCCGGTCTACGTCTACTTCGACACCGACGAGCAGACCTACTTGCGCTACGCGAAGGCGAAGCGTGACCATGCCGGCACGAGCAGCGGCGGCTCCGATATCTATATTGGCCTCGTCGACGAGGACGGCTATCCGCATCCGGGGCAGCTCGACTTCATCGACAACCAGGTCGATGCCACGACCGGCACGATTCGCGCGCGAGCCGCGCTCGCGAATCCCGACGGCCGCTACACGCCGGGCCTATTTGCGCGCGTGCGGCTCATCGGCGGTGAAGATCATGACAGCGTCCTCATCGAGGATCGTGCGGTGGGCACGGATCTGTCCAAGAAATTCGTGCTGACGCTGACCAAGGACAATCGCATCGAGTATCGCCTCGTGGAGCTCGGGCCGGAAATCAACGGTCTGCGAGTCGTAACCCAGGGATTGGCGCCGAACGATGTCATCGTCGTCAACGGCTTGCAGCATGTGCGGCCCGGGCAGAGTGTCGCTGCCACGCGCGTCGCGATGAGCGATGCCGCAGGCGGCCTGACTCAAGTCGCCGCCCAACCGAGCGTGCAACCGCCCGTGGCGGCCCAACCGAGCGTGCAACCGCCCGTGGCGGCCCAACCGGGCGTGCAATCCCCGAAGGCAGGAATGGCGGCGGCGAACGCGGGAATAGCCGCAGCGTCGGCCGATCCGGCCTCGCGTGTTGCGCAGGCGACCGCGTCCGTTCACGTCGTGGTGCGTTGAAGTCATGAAACTCTCACAATTCTTCATCAGCCGCCCGATCTTCGCGGGCGTGCTCTCGGCCCTGATCTTCCTCGCAGGCCTGATCGCGTTGCCACAGCTTCCGATCAGCGAGTACCCGGAGGTCGTCCCGCCGACGGTGATCGTGAAGGCGACCTACCCGGGGGCGAACCCCAAGGCCATCGCGGAGACCGTCGCGAGTCCGCTCGAGCAGGCGATCAATGGTGTGGAGGGCATGCTCTATCAGTCTTCGCAGGCGACGGCCGATGGCGTGATGACCCTCACCATCACCTTTGCCTTGAGCACTGATGTCGACAAGGCGCAGGTGCAGGTGCAGAACCGCGTGTCGCAGGCCCTGCCGAAACTCCCCGACGTCGTGCAGCGTCTCGGTGTCGTTACCAACAAAGCCTCGCCCGACCTGACCATGGTCGTGCACTTGGTGTCTCCCGATAACCGCTACGACACGCTGTACCTGTCGAACTATGCCCTGCTGCGCGTCAAGGACGAGCTCGCCCGCCTGGACGGCGTGGGAGATGTGCAAGTTTTCGGCGCCGGCCAGTTCTCCATGCGCATTTGGCTCGACCCTGAGAAGGTCGCGAGCCGCGGCCTCACCGCGGATGACGTTGTGCGCGCCATTCGCGAGCAGAACATTCAGGTCGCCGCAGGTCAGCTCGGCTCGCCGCCGCTGCCGAGCGCGACCGAATTCCAGGTGGCGATCAACGCCAAAGGCCGCCTGACAACCGAGGAAGATTTTCGCAGCATCATCGTCAAGACCGGCACCGCCGGCCAGGTGACGCGCTTGAAGGACGTCGCCCGTGTCGAGCTCGGCGCCGACACCTATGCGCTGCGCTCGCTGCTCGATAACAAGGCGGCAGCGGCCATCCCGATTTTTCAGCGGCCCGGCAGCAATGCGATCGCGATCTCGGAGCTCGTGCGCGCGAAAATGCAGGACCTGAAACACGATTTCCCGCAAGGCGTCGACTACCAGATCGTGTATGACCCCACCGTGTTCGTGCGCGGCTCCATCCACGCGGTGGTGCACACGCTGCTCGAGGCCATTCTGCTGGTGGTGCTGGTCGTCATCGTCTTTCTTCAGACCTGGCGCGCCTCGGTCATTCCCTTGATCGCCGTGCCGGTGTCGCTCGTGGGCACGTTCGCGGTCATGCATCTCTTTGGCTTTAGCTTGAACGCGCTGTCGCTGTTTGGCTTGGTGCTCGCCATCGGCATCGTCGTCGACGACGCCATCGTGGTCGTCGAGAACGTTGAGCGCAACATCACCAACGGCTTGAAGCCCATCGAGGCGACCCGCCAGGCGATGCGCGAGGTGACCGGTCCCATCATCGCCACCGCGCTCGTCCTCTGTGCCGTGTTCGTCCCCACCGCCTTCATCAGCGGACTCACCGGCCAGTTCTACAAACAGTTTGCCTTGACCATCGCGATCAGCACGGTGATCTCGGCGTTCAACTCCCTCACGCTCTCGCCCGCGCTCTCGGCCCTGCTGCTCAAGGAACACGGTGCCCCGCCCGATCGTCTGACGCGCATCCTCAATCGGCTGCTCGGCGGTTTCTTTCGCCCGTTCAACCGCTTCTTCACGCGCTTCTCCGAACGCTATGTCGGCGGCGTGGGCCGCGTCGTGCGCGCCGGCGGCATCGCACTCTTTATATATGGCGGATTGATCGCGCTGACCTACGTGGGCTTCGCCCGGACGCCGACCGGTTTCATTCCCTCCCAGGACAAGCAATACCTGGTCAGTTTCGCGCAGCTGCCCGACGCGGCGACCCTTGATCGCACCGAGGCGGTGATCCGCCGCATGGGGGAGATCGCCATGAAGCAGCCGGGCGTCGATCACGCGGTGGCTTTCCCGGGCTTAAGCATCAACGGGTTCACCAACAGCCCCAACTCCGGCATCGTGTTCGTGACCCTGAAGCCCTTCGAGGAGCGTAAATCCAAGGCGCTGTCCGCCGGTGCCATCACCGCGGCGCTCAATCAACAATACGCCGGAATCCAAGAAGCCTTCATCGCGGTGTTCCCGCCGCCGCCTGTCAACGGCTTGGGCACGATCGGCGGCTTTCGCATGCAGATCGAGGATCGCGCCGGCTTGGGGTTCGAGGAACTCTACAAGCAAACGCAGAACCTCCTGGCGAAGGGCAATCAGAATCCCGCGCTGCAGGGACTCTTCTCCGGCTATCAGGTCAACGTTCCGCAGATCGATGCCGAAGTGGATCGCGAAAAAGCGAAGTCGCAGGGCGTGTCGGTACAGGAGCTCTTTGACACCATGCAGGTGTACCTAGGCTCTCTGTACGTCAATGACTTCAACGCGTTCGGCCGCACCTACCCGGTGAATGCCCAGGCCGAACCGAATTTCCGCCTGCAGGCGGAGGATGTCGTCAGGCTCAAGACCCGCAATGCCGCGGGCGACATGATCCCGTTGGGATCCTTCGTCACCGGCAAGCCCTCCCCGGGACCCGATCGCGTCATGCACTACAACTCCTACCCCACCGCCGAGATCAACGGCGGCCCGGCCTTAGGGTACAGCACGGGTCAGGCGCAGGCGGCGATCGAGCAGCTCGCGCGGCAAGAGCTGCCCAATGGCATGAGCTTCGAATGGACGGAGCTGACCTACCAGCAGATCATCGCCGGCAACACCGCCGTGCTGATTTTTCCGCTGGTGGTGCTGCTCGCGTTTCTGGTGCTCGCCGCGCAGTACGAGAGCTTGAGTCTGCCGCTCGCGGTCATCCTGATCATGCCCATGGTGCTCCTCTCGGCCATCACCGGGGTTCAGCTCACGCACGGCGACAACAACATCTTCACGCAGATCGGTTTGATCGTGCTCGTCGGGCTTGCGAGTAAAAACGCGATCCTCATCGTGGAGTTTGCGCGGGATCAGGAACTCGAGGGCGTGCCACCGCTGCAAGCGGCGTTCAACGCCGCGCGCTTAAGGTTGCGCCCGATCCTGATGACCTCCCTCGCCTTCATCATGGGTGTGGTGCCGCTCGTCACATCCAGCGGCGCCGGCGCCGAGATGCGCCATGCCATGGGCATCGCCGTGTTCTCCGGAATGCTGGGAGTGACCGTATTCGGGCTCATGTTGACCCCGCTCTTCTACGTCCTGGTGCGAAGGATTTTCGCGCGCACCCATACGCAGGATACCGGCACTGCTGCGCCCCGTCTTGAGCAGCCCGTGTTCGGCGATGAAACAGGTTGATCAGCTTTTTAGGATAGAAATGTCAGCTATACACAATTTTTTTGCGATGCTTTCGGCGACACTGCTTTTGACCTCCTGTGCTGTCGGCCCCAACTACCGCGCGCCGCCGATCGCACCAGCGGTCGTCAAGAATGCCCAGTCGAGCGCATTCGTCACGCAATCCCCAGAGGCGCTGTGGTGGCAGGAATTCGGTGACACCGAACTCGATGATCTCGTACGCCGTGCATTGGCAGCCAATCTCGATTTGCGCTCCGCGTACGACCGGGTCCGCGCAGCGCGTGCGGTGTTCGTGGAAAGAAAGTTCGACTATGCACCGCACGTGCAATTGGACGCCTCGTACCAGCACTTCGATGAACAACAGCCTGGATTCGGAACCGGCCGCATCAATGCCCAAAGCGACAGCCTGGGGTTTGATGCCACCTGGGAGATCGATCTCTTCGGTCACGTGCGCCGCTCGGTCGAGGCCGCGCGGGCTGACTTGGGTGCTGAGCAGGCAAACTACCTGGACGCGCAAGTGACGGTGGCTGCCGAAGTGGCGCGCAATTATTTCGAGCTGCGCGGAGCGCAGAAGCGTCTGGTCGTGGCACGGGAGAACTTGAGCACCGAGCATCAAACGCTTGAACTCACACAGCTGCTTGACGAGACCGGCCGTGGCTCGGAACTCGATGTGCAGCGCAGCCGTGCGCGCCTCAAGGCCACGGAGGCCACGATTCCGCCGCTCGAGGCGGCCGAGAAACAGTCCGGCTACCGATTGGCCGTGCTTTTGGGCGAGCGCCCGGGTGCGCTGGATCAAGAGCTTCGCCCAGCCGCGGTCGCAACCTACGCCAAGGCACTGCCCATCGGCGAACCCAGCGAGCTGCTGCGCCGGCGGCCCGATGTGCGTGCGGCCGAACGCCAGCTCGCCGCCGCGACGGCGCGCGTGGGCGTGGCAACCGCGGATTTGTTCCCGCGAGTCAATGTCACCGGCTTCGTCGGTTTTCTCTCGGGGGACGTCGGGCGACTCTTCGGCACCACCCAAGGCAACAACGCTCGGGCCTGGTCCATTGCACCGACCGTGAGTTGGGCGGCCTTTGACATTGGCTCGGTGCGCGCGCGGCTGCGCGCCAGCGAAGCGCAGTCCGATGCCGCGGCGGCCAACTACGAGAAGGTCGTGTTGACGGCGCTCGAGGACACTGAAAATAGTTTTGTCGCCTACAGCGCGCAGCAGGCGCAGCTGAAGAGCTTGAGCGAACAGGCGCAAGCCTCACGGCGCGCCGCGGAACTCGCGGATACGCAATACCGCGAAGGAGTCGCGGACTTTCTGGTCTTGTTGGATGCGCAGCGCACCCAGCTCGATGCCGAGGACTCGGTTGCGCAAGCCGAGATGTCCGTCAACGTCGCCGTGGTCGCAATCTACAAGGCCTTGGGTGGCGTCGGGCAGCCGTTGAGCGATGCGGCTCCGACGAAGGTGGCGCAAATTCAATGAGAGCGCGCATCGGCATGGCCTTGGGTCACTATTCGGGCGGCATCGTCTACGCCATCGATGTCCTCGCCCTGATCAGTGTGCTCGGTGCCATCGGCGGCCTGCCGGTGCTTCTCAATGTGCTCACCAAGTACACGCGCTTCGCCATGCGATGGTTGCAGGGTCTGCAATCGCGTTCCGCTGCGGCATCGGTGAGCCGCCATGTGCCATAAGGTAAGAACCATGCAACGACTACTCCCCAGCGCCTTCCTGCTTACTCTGCTCGTCCTGCAAGGATGCGCGCACACCGCCATACGCCAGCCCACCTCTTCTGAAGGGGACGCACCGAACGCAATCCGCACGCTTGGAACCGATCAGCGCTTCTCGACCCTGTCGTCGCAAACCGTCGCACGGCGCCTGCGTGCACAGCGCGCAGGACAACCGGTCAACATCCTCGCACTCTCGGGAGGCGGCGCCGACGGTGCCTTCGGCGCAGGTGCGTTGGTCGGACTCACGCGATCGGCTCTGCGCCCGCAATTTTCGGTGGTCACCGGGGTCAGCACCGGCGCACTGATCGCACCCTACGCTTTCCTGGGATCGGACTGGGATGATCAGCTCGCCGAGGTCTACACCTCTGGTCGCGCCGAACACCTGCTGCATTCCCGTGGGTTGGGCGCGCTCTTCGGCTCCAGCGTCTATAGCGGCACGCCGCTCAAGCAACTGGTCGACCGGTACGCCACCGATGCCCTGGTCCAAGCGGTTGCGCACGAGGCGGCGACAGGGCGACTGCTGCTCGTGGCCACGACGGACGTCAGCACCGGAGAGCCGGTGATCTGGGACTTAGGCTCGATCGCGATGAACGGCGGCGCTCAGGCAAGAACGCTGTTTCGCGACGTGTTGGTGGCCTCCGCCAGCGTGCCGGGGCTGTTTCCCCCGGTGGTCATCCGCGTACAAGAGCAACAGGCGCTGTACGAAGAGGTTCACGTTGACGGCACTATCGCGCTGCCGTTTTTCGTGCCGTTCGCGTTCGCGTTCGTCGAGCCGAGCAGAAACTCGAGCGATCCGTCGCAAGGTACGACTGTCTACGTCATCGTCGATGGGCGGTTGAGCGAGCAACCCGCTCCCATCCGCATGCGCGCCCGGCCGATTGTGTACCGCAGCGTTTCCGCGGGGCTCAATCACATGTTGCGCACCACCCTGGAACTCACCGCCACCGATGCGGAATTGGAAGGCGCACAATTTGAGTTCGCCGCCATTCCCGTGGCCTACCCGCATCTCAACTCGTTCGACTTCCGCACGCCGACCATGCGCTCGCTGTTCCAGTACGGCTACAGGTGCGCCCAAGCCGGTCGCCTGTGGACCTCGGCGCGCGACGTCGGACGCGAGGACGCAAACAACAATGACACCGGCACAGGTCAGAACCGCTGTCCCGCAGATGATGAATTCATCAGCCGCTTGGCCGTGCGTTAGCCGTTCTATCGATCAGGAGGAGTACATGACCGAAAAACACCATCACCCGATAACGTCGCTGCCCGTGGCGAACTATGGATCGGCGATTGCCCGAGCCGTCGAGTGGCTAGGAGATCGCTATCTGCTGGCGAAGCCCATCAATTCTACCCATCGTTCAAGCGTCGATCGCCAGCATCGATGAGGCGGGGTAACGCGCTCCGGTCACCGGCTGTTCATGCAGGATCCCGTACAGCCGCTCGAGCTGCGCTTCGTTCAACCGCACCATGACTGACAGCGCATTTTCCTTGAGGCGCTTGATGTTGCGCGTACCCGGAATGGGCACGATGTACGGTGCGCAGTCGAGCAGCCACGCCAGGGCAACCTGAGCCGGCGTATAACCTCCCTCGCGTGCAATCTGTGCGACGACTTCGACCAGCTGTAGATTGCCGGCAAAATTCTCGCTCGAAAATCTTGGGTTGCCGCGCCGCACGTCCCCGACCGCGAGGTCTTCCGGCTTCTTGATGGCGCCGGTCAGAAAGCCGCGGCCGAGCGGACTGTAGGCGACGACGCCGATGCCGAGTTCCTCGCAGGTGGAGAGAATCGTCGCCTCCAGTTCGCGCGACCACAGTGAGTATTCGCTCTGCAATGCGGTGATGGGGTGCACCTGCGCGGCGCGTCGAATGGTGTTCGCCGAGGCTTCGGACAGGCCGAGGTAACGCACCTTGCCGGCCTTCACCAATTCCGCCATCGCGCCAACGGTTTCCTCGATCGCGACCTTGGGGTCGACGCGGTGTTGATAGTACAGATCGATGTGATCAACGCCGAGCCGCTCGAGACTGGCATCGCAGGCGGCGTGCACGTGCTCCGGCGTGCCGTCGATGCCGAGAAACGCGCCTTCGGTACTGCGCACGTAGCCGAACTTGGTGGCGAGCACAATGTCCTCGCGGCGCGTGTTCAAGACCTTCGCCAGCAGGCGTTCGTTGGCGCCCACGCCATACGCGTCCGAGGTGTCGAGGAAGTTGATGCCGATATCGAGTGCGGCATTGAGCACACGCAGATTCGTATCTTCATCGGACGGTCCGTAGAAATCCGACATTCCCATGCAGCCCAAGCCGATGGCCGAGACTTCAAGGCCCTGCGGCCCAAGTTTGCGACGCGGAATTTTCATGATTGCCTCCCAGGGGGTTGTCGGGGCGCTCATGCTAGACAACGGCGCCGCTGGTCGGCTAGACCAATACTGTCGGGTTCTTGCCTAATCCTGCACAAGGCGTGATCCTGAGTATCGCGGGGAGTAACAAGCGACTACCATTCGCGCATCACTTCAGGATTGAGAAACGTCATGTTTGACAGCAGTTTGCAGAGAATTCGCGAGATGACCGGCATGGCCGAACGGCACCAGGACCTCTCGGCGCGGGTTGCCCGATTGGCTCCCTTCGACGGGATCCATCAGTCGGCACTATCGTGTCTCGCGTTGACCCGCGGCAGCGTGCCGACAGTGTGCATGCCCACGGTGTACCAGCCCTGTTTGGCCATCGTCGTCCAGGGTCGCAAGCGCGCGATGCTGAATGACGAGGTATTCCACTACGACGCGCTCAACTATCTGGTGGTGTCGGTGACACTACCCGGAAGGGCTCAAGTGCTCGAAGCCAGTCCCGAGCGTCCGTATCTGTCGCTGCGCCTGAACCTCGACCTGGAAGAGATCGCACGCTTGGTGTTGGAGTTGGGCGATCGCGGCCCCTCATCGGCCGCCGCCGATCGCGGCCTGTTCGTCGCGCGGTTGGACGAGCCCTTGCTGGATGCGGTGCTGCGGATGGTGAAGCTGCTCGACACGCCGGAGGATATCGGGGTGCTCGCACCGGTGGTTCAGCGCGAAATCTACTATCGCCTGTTGCGCGGCGATCTGGGATCTCGCCTGGTCGACCTCGCACAAAGCGAGGGCGGCAATCATCGCGTCGTTCGTGCCATCGAGTGGCTCAAACAGCACTATGCGGCGCCACTGCGCATCGAGGAACTGGCAGGCGCCGTGCATATGAGCGCCTCGGCACTTCATCACCGCTTCAAGGCCGTCACTTCCATGTCGCCCCTGCAATACCAAAAACACTTGAGGCTGCACGAAGCGCGGCGGCTGATGTTCGCCGACGGCATCGAATCCGCCACCGCCGGGCACCGGGTGGGCTACGAGAGTGCTTCGCAGTTCAGCCGCGAATACCGGCGCCTGTTCGGCGCTCCGCCGCGTTCGGAGATCGCGCGCTTGCGCGAGGCCGGTGCGCCGGCGTAGCTCAACAGCGAATTGATTCCCAACGGCCGCTCGCGCCGGCTCACGCGTATTTATATTTATGTAAATCAATATATTACGTTACTATATTGATCTTATTTCACGCGTATTTTTCGGCGATGGAATAAAAAGAGTGATTCGTGTCCGCTGGGAATCGCGTCCCTGTACAGTGCCAGCACCTTTTTGCACAAGAGAACGGGATGACAACACGAACCATGACGACGTCCCCGCAGCTGTATGCACGAACCGGTGGCGTGCTCTACCTCGCGATTATTGTCTTCGGCGCATTTGCGGAAGGGTTCGTGATGAACAAACTCGTTGGGCCGGATGCCGCAGCGACGGCTCATAACATCCTGGGCGCACGGGGACTGTGGAGCGTCGCCGTCGCCCTCGACCTCGTCATTCCGATCATCGCCGTGGCAGGGGTTTGGATTTCCTACGTGCTGCTGAGTCCGGTCAGCCGAAGCCTCATTCTGCTCGACGTGTTTTTTACTCTGGTGTCCCTCGCCGTGGAAGCCGTCAGCAAATTGTTTCTGCTGTTGGTGCTGCCGATCCTGAGTACGACCGGTTACCTGCACGCATTTGAACCCCGGCAACTGGAGGTCCTGGCGAACCTTGCGCTCGAGTCGCATGACCTTGTGTTCAACATTGCCCTGATATTCTTTGGCTGCGCCTGCCTCGTCGAGGGTTATCTGCTCTATAAATCGGGATACTTCCCGAAATTCATCGGCATCTTGATGCAGATTGCGGGCTCGTGCTACCTGATCTCTTGTTTCGCGGCGCTCTTTGCTCCCGCACTTTCGAATCTGCTCACACCGTGGATTCTGCTGCCGCCGTTGATCGGCGAATTGTCCTATTGTCTGTGGCTGCTGATCAAGGGTGTCGACATGGCCAAGTGGACTGCGCGAATGAACCTGGGCAATGGGATTGCTGCAGCCGCTTAAAAGTCTTGGACGGCCGGCGCGACAGACGCACAATGGAAGCATGAATCGGTACCGCGTACTGTTAGCGCTCGCCATGTTGCTGGCGGGTTCCCACTTTGGGGTTGCCGCCCCGCTCGACGACATCAAGATCGACGTCAGCCACGATCGTTGCGAAGACGCGGGGGCAAACGATCAGAACTTCATCGTCTACGCCACGAACCTGAACTCAAGCCAAGCCATCGACGCCCATTTCAAATACGACTCGAATCCTTCGCAACAGCACTTCATCTTGTTCGACGCGGGTCTCAATCCCATTACGGACCGCTTCCCAAAGTTTCATATGCGGCGCTTGGGCCCGCGCGAGACGGCGGCCATCGGATGTACGGAAACGTATCGCGCAGCGCCGCAACCGCCGGGACCTTTAACCGTACCCGTTCTCATCGTCAAACAGAGCGCCTCGTACGCCGAGGGCAACGCCGCCGAAGCTGCGCCGGAGGAGGCGCGCTCCTTCGCGGCCTTCCTTCTGCAAGGAGGCATCAACGCCTGCGCTGCGGGCGCGAAACCGCCGGGCCTGTTCTATATCGTCAATCTACATCCCTACGCGCGGCTGTCGGCATCGATGAATCTGCTCGATGATCGTGGCGCCAAAGTCGGCGCACTGAATCCCAATCTTTCGCCCTTCGGCGCGACGCGTGTGGGCTGCAGCAACGGCTTCTCGAGACCAGGGCCGCTCACCAGCGCCTCCCTCGAAGCGTCGCCAGGAATTGCAGCGAGTCTGCCGGCGCCATCGCCGCCGGAAGCAAAGCCGTCCTTGCCCGAACGCCGCGATGCACCTCAACCCAGTGAAGCGCCGACGCTGGCTCCCTTGTCCCTGGGCGCAATCTCAACCACACAAAACATCTGCGCGGGCGCCGTACCGTCTGGCTGGATCAAGATCAACGACGTCTGGAATCCCACGGTTTGCGGCAAGCCGGCCACCATCGTCTACAACGTCTGGATCATCCAGCAATTGAGCGACCAACCCGTGGGCGCCGTCATGCACGCCTGCAAAGGAGTCGTCCCATCCGGATGGGCCGTGGTCGGCGCCGCTTGGAACCCCACGGTGTGCGGGCACCCCGCCACCAACCAGTCCAACATCATGGCGATCAAGCGGCTCAATTGAACCGCAAACCGCCGGATTTTTTGGCCTATCGGTGCCCGTTAGCTCGAGGGCGCACTCACCACTCCGACTAGCGATGCCCGATCAATCGCACGCTTGGACAGCAACTCTGTGAGTGTCGTCGCCTTCTCGTCATTGGCCAGGGAAATTTCAGCGGTCGGCAACGCCCAGATCGTGAATTCATAATGATGCACGCCGGTGCCCTTCGGGGGACAGGGGCCCGCATAGGCAGCATCGCCGAAGTTACTCGCAATCGCCTTCGCAGGTCCCGGCAGCGAGGTCGCGCCGCGCGGTAGGGAGGTCGCCGTCGCCGGCAAACCCACCACGACCCAGTGGGACCATTTGTCCGGCTTCACATCAATGTCAATCATGGTGAGCACAAAGCTCTTTGTATTGGTGGGCGCGCCGCCCCAAGCCAGCGCCGGCGAAATGTTCTGCCCGCCGCATCGCGGATAAATATGCGCGGTCGGGATGGCAGTGCCCGGTTTTATGTCGGTGCTCGTCAAGCTCATTGCGGCCGACGCGGCGCTGGTCACCAGCGCGAGCAGCAGTGCTAGTCCGGCGGCTGATTTACCCATAATCGATCTCCCGAGACACGGATTCACCCGGCTACTTTGCGCAGCTTCTGCAGCCAATGCAAATTGAGCCCCGGCCACAGCCCTGCCAGCAGGGTTTATCCACATGAACTTAAGTTCATCATTCCAAGGGTCGTCCGGTAGCACCCGCGCGCGTTGCATCACGGGACTGGGATCTGATTTTTGGCGTCCAAATAAGGAGACTTTTCTATGAATTCTATGAATAAGATCGCCGCCGGGATGTTACTGGGGATCGGGCTTTGCGCGCAGCCCATGCTGGCGTCGGCGGACCCGGCACTGTCGGTGCAATCGGAGCGCGCCGCGCACCCACGAATCGTCGCGGCGATTCGCGAGATGAAAGAAGCCCTGAGGGAAATGGAGGCCGCGCCTGATGACTTTGGCGGCAACAAGGCGGCGGCCATCGAGGACACGCGCCGGGCTATTCATTCTCTGAAAAGAGCGCTGTATTTCCGTCTGAAGATGGATGATGCGGCCATCGACAGAGCGCAATAGCGGAACATGGTCATCCCCCGCCGTGGAGGCGGGGGATGATCGCGGGGTAACCCCGACCCCTCATCGACAAATCCAAATCGAAGTCGTATAAGTATTGCGGTCGATTTTTGATTTCGCAGGTATCCAACTCAATGCCGTCACAATCACCACCCTAAGCCTAAGGAGCCATCAACCCCTCTATGCATCAATCCAATCCGTCTAACTCCTCGTCACGCCCCATCCTCAAACTGAAAATTGCCGCGCGAAAATCACCGCGCGAAGCCAAAACTCCACCGCCACGACCTCAAAGCAAACTGAGCCAGAAGCCAGCTGCGGCATGGTCGGACGATCTCAAACAGCGCATGCAGGAAGAAATGGATGCATTAGTGTCGCGTTGAGGCTTTTTCGCTTGACCCGCCTCTTGGGTCGCGATTCTCGATAAAGACCGTTGCGACGGCGGTATTGGTCAATTGTCGCCGCCTGCCCTACACTTTCGATCGCACTCCGGGAACCACCGCGCACCAAGATGGCGGCCGGGCGGAAAGTCATTGTTCAAATCACGAAACGACGTTGGAAATTTACTATGGAACAAGCACAACTTATTCAAGCAGCTGCCAGTATTGCCGGCGGAATGGCAGCGGCGCACTACGACAAGTTCGCCGGTCTCGTCGCCTCCCGAATCACCGAAATTGCAGAAACCGCCGTGAAGATTGCCAAGGCCATTGAAATCGAGGCGCGCAAGCTCCCGTAGCGTCTAGCGACGGTACCAACGGTGACGGGGAAAGCGATCGAATCGGTAGCGATCGTAATCGCGGCGCCAGTACCGGCCATGTTCAAAGCAATAAGGACCGCAATAGACCGGTGCGTGCCCGAAGACCACAGCAACAGGCGGAACATCGACCCCCACCGTCAGATAGGGGTGTGCCTCTGCCGAGACGCTGGCGCCCACACCTGCAACCGCAAGAGCGGCGCTCACTGCAACGAATGACCATTTGCTCATGGCGGCGATCCTTCTAGTGATGAACCTACACTAGATGCAACGCGAGGCCGCCGCCCCAGTTGACCTCGGTACGGGTGGATTACCGCTTGTTAACCTTGCCGCCATCACATTGGCGCTCCGCTAGAAACCTACCTTGCGCCATTAAAACGGCTCTGTGTGACTGCGCAATTCCAACTCCCAACTCCAAGCGCCGGACGGTTGCGCCAGCGCGGCCATATAGGAACGCGCGATCGCTCGCGGCGAGAACACATCAAGACCTTGGCTTCCCTGAACGACACCGCCGTCTATGACGAAGTGCACCACATGAATTCCCTGCGGACCCAGCTCTCGAGCAAGACTCTGAGCGAGTCCGCGCAGCGCAAACTTTCCCATCGCGAATACCGACGAGCGCGCAAATCCCTTCACACCGGCAGTCGCTCCAGTGAAGAAAATGCTGCCGCGACCCTTTGGCAGCATCCGCCGCGCCGCCTCTTGCGCGGTGACCAGCGCCCCAATGGCCGTGGTTTGTATTGCCGCTGCAGCCGTCTCGATGTCGAGGGTGAGCAGATCCCCGCGAACACGGGCACTCGGATTGAAAAGAACGACCTCAGGTTCGCCCACGGATCGATCCACTTCGCTAAATAATTGAACCAGGCTTTGCGGCGAGGATGCGTCAGCCGCAAATGCCTTGGCATTCATTTTTGCGGCCAGCGGCGACAATTTCTCCAGATTGCGCGACGACAATGCCACTTGATAGCCGTCTGCCACCAGCGCTTCGCCAAACGCCGCGCTAATGCCAGGACCAGCCCCCACGATCAAGGCGACGCGTTTATTCACGGCTTATCCTTTTAGATTCAAGAATGGATGACTCACTGTCTGCACTCTGGCTATTGCTTTCGCGCCTCTCGAGTTTCCAACAGGGTCTGAATCCGGCCAAGCGATTGCAAATAGCGGTCAGCCAGGGCTCTCGTTTCCCCCTCCTCCAAGCCTTCCGCCAGCACATTCGCCAGGGTATCAATCGCCACGCGCACGGTCATGGACTCATCGTGGCTCAGCTTGACGCCACTGATTGTAATTTCCGCTTCGTCTTGCATGCGAGCTCCGCAACGGCCTTAAAACATCAAACGAGGTTACCTGATTGACACAATGAATCGCACCAACTTCGCGAATACGCCCGGAAAGCCGAAGAAGTCGCTAGTTCAAGGGGGAGTTTGCCCGTTTTATTCGCCGGCCTTCGCCACCCTCAACGCGCTAAATTTATGCAATCTGTCAACTCCAAGGCTGAACCTCGAGCGCAATCTGCCGACAACGTTCAAATGAGCTCCATCAGCAGCCTCCTCTCGTCAGCCAGCCTTGCCAGTGCGCAAAGCAGCGGGCTCACGGCAATCGCCACCGGCAGCCAGCGACTGAGCCAAGACGCGCAACAAATCGCCAATCCCAACAGTCCAGATGTCACCGGTCCCCTCGTGGACCTGAATCAATCTCTGGTGCTCGCCGAGGCCGGCGCCAATGTGATCAGCGCCGAGAATAAGATGCTGGGGACCTTGCTCAACGCGTTCGCATAGCCACCGTCTCGCAGGGGTGCGCCGGCGGCGCGGCCGCATCGCAAAATGCTCAGCACGATTTAGCTGGGTTCAGGCCGGTATGCTGTATTGAAAATCGTATGAATGCCTTCCCTTCTCGATGATGATGTTCATTGTGCCACTGAGTCCCACCAACTCTCCGGTTCCGGAGTCCGGAACGACGATGATGTTTAAGTAGGGTGCACCGCGAGTCATGGTCGCATTGTGTTGCAACGTGAATCCGCCGCCGCGCCCGTTTAATGTTCCAGTGACTCGCTCGATCGCGACGTACCCTGCCGATCCTTTAATGTCGGTGCCTGCACTCAGCATTTCTCCCTGACTGGTCGCTTCGAGATCGCCATGGAATTGCTTGTCGATCGACATTCGCGCGAGCTTGGCGTCGGTTGACGTGTTGTAAGGGGACAGCGGGTTTATTTTCACGTCAAATGTGCCTGCAGCCTTGTTCATTATTGGCTCTCGCTCATTGGATTGAGGCTAGGATTCTTGCAGAAGCGCAGCACTCGCGTCCATCCAGTATCGGGACGTTGCGGTTACTGTATAAAATGACGCACAAAATGAAGATGTTAACCATCCATCGCTTACAGGCATAATTCATTTCCTCCGGCACGCGGGAGAATCCCCTTGAAAGCAACGCTCGCCCTCGTCCTGGCATTTTGCCTCTCCCAACCGGCTCAGAGCGCGGAGTCGCCCGCGAACGCGAGCGCCATGATGGAGAATCCTTGTTCGCCCGCGCCCCAAGTACCGCGAGTCCTGTCCGAGGCGGGCGAATTGACATTGAATCCAAAGGCGGCAGAGGTTAAGTCGCAGGACCTTGCTGCGAATCCGGAAGTTCAGGCTTACATCAAAGCGCAGCGCGAGCGCGCGCAAGGCGATTGGGCCAACCTCTGCCGCTATCGCCAGGCAAACGGCGAGCTATCCTCGCCGACCCGCGTGGTTTTCCTAGGAGATTCGATCACCGAGAACTGGGTCAAGGCGGATCCTGAGCTTTTTAAGCAAGGCATCCTCGGTCGCGGCATCAGCGGTCAGACTTCACCGCAAATGCTGCTGCGGTTCTTCCAGGATGTCATCGACCTGCATCCAAAGGTTGTGCACATCATGGCGGGGACGAACGATGTCGCGGGCAATACCGGGCCCACTTCAGAGCAAGACTTCAAGAACAATCTTCGTGCGATGGTGGAGCTGGCGCAAGCGCATCACATTCGCGTCGCCCTCGCCTCCATTCCTCCGGCGAGTGCCTTCTCCTGGCGGCCGGCCTTAAGACCCGCCGAGACCATCCAGCACTTGAACGCCTGGCTGCAGCAATACGCTCGAGAAACCCATAGTCGCTACATTGACTATTACGCCGTGCTGAACGACGGTCAAGGCGGCATCAAGGGAAATCTCTCCAATGACGGCGTGCACCCAAACCGGGACGGCTACGCGATCATGAAGAAACTCGCCGAGGAGGGAATTCAGTAGAGTGCGAGGCTGCTGCTCGTCGCCAGTCACTTATGCCCCGGGCCGCGGCACACAGCGGCCACTTTATTGCCATCGGGATCGCGCACGTAGGCCGCGTAGAAATCCGACCCGTATTGAGGCCGCAGGCCCGGACCGCCCTCACTCGTGCCACCGTTGGCGAGGGCAGCCGCGTGAAAATCATCGACCGCTTTCCATGAAGGACCGCTGAATGCCACCATGCTGCCGTTACCCACCGAAGCCGGCCGCTCATCAAATGGTTTGCCGATCCAAAACGCGAGCTCGCGGCCGCCAGCGTCCTCGTAAATTCCCCACCCGGCGGAAATGCGATCCCACTCCGGATCATTCGTAATACAGCGCGGCATCCCAAGCGGCGCCAATACTGCGTCGTAAAACGCCGTGGCTCTTTTGAGATCGTTCGTGCCGAAATACACGTAACTAAGCATCTCGAAGCTCCTGCATCGCCGTGTCGGTTGAGACGCCTTCGCATTCTCCCTGAACTTGTGGGGTCTTGCGACCGAAGGTCATCCGCTTCCGTAAGGGCGGGTGATGACCTCGAGCATGTGACCATCGGGGTCTTCAAAATAAACGCCGCGACCACCGTCGTTATGGTTGATTTCGTTGGGCCGAGATTTTCCCGGATCAGCCCAGTAGGTTAAACCCTCGTTGCGAATCCGCGAAAATGTTGCGTCAAATTCGCTCTCGTCGGTGAGAAACGCGTAGTGCTGAACCCCAATAGGTCCGGTCTTTTCCATGAAGTCGAGCGAAACGCCGTTCGCCAGTTGGACCACCATGAAATGGTAGAACGGTATTGCTGGCGCACAGCCGAGAACTCGAACCAGAAACGCAGAGGACCGATTCTTGTCGCGACACCACACGATCGTATGATTCAACTGGACGGGCATGATGTTGTCATTCCCCTGATTGCATTTAGAGCACCCAATTGCGACAAAGGAAGTCGCAACGGCGCGAACGGCGGTCCGTAGCGGAACAGGGGGTGAGGAACAGGGTGCCCCCTCCAACTCGAGGCCCGATCGCTATTTCGTAGATTTCCTACCCGCCGTCCGCTCCATCGCAATCAACTGATCCGACGCGGACAGCATTTTCGCGTGATCACCGCCTTCAACCATGTACTTCCCGGCGATCGTCAGCGCCGGTACACCCGGTATTCGATAATCCACCGCTTTCTGCTCCGCTTGCCCCACATTTGTATTCACACCAAAGGACCGAAACGCCTGTCTAAACTTCTCGACATTCACATTGTGCTTACCCACCCACGCTGTGATGCTCGCTTCATCGTAGAGCCACACGTGGTTTTTGTGGATGTCCTCAAATATTTGCGAATCCAGTCGCTCCACATCACCCGTCACCTGCAGGGCATAAAACGCCCTCGCCAGCGCCTCCCATTCAGGATGACCTAAACCCACAGGAACACGCTTGAAACTGGCATCTTTGGGCAGTGTCGCAAGCCAGCGCGATAGCTTGGGATAGAACTCGTAGCAATGCGGACAACCCCACGAGAAGAATTCCATCACCTCGATCTTCCCGTTGGCTTCCTGTCGCTGAGGAGTACTCAGCACAACATAGTCATGTCCGGCGATGATCCCTGCCTGGACCGACGTTGATATGACAAGGAAGGTGAGCGCGACGATGGTGATACCTGGACGCATAGCAACTCCCGCTTACTGACAATCCGCAACAGAGACAACAATCTTAGCCCTGAACGCCACCAATTGCCTGCTTCAGCGGTTGGTCTTGGCGATCCACGCCTGTAACGGCGCTATCCACGCCGGCAGCGGCTGAAAAAATGCGCCGTGCTTCTTACCCGTCGAGATGGAAACCTCTTTGAAGGACTTCAAGTGACTCCTGGCAGCCAGCGCTCCGCATGACCCGAGTTCGTCGGACTTCTCATAGATCGAGAGTAAATTGCCGCCGAGAATCAGTCCTGGAGCCTGAGAGACCTCGCCGTTTTCGCATATGGCGAGGAGCGCCGTGTTGATCCCAACGGAAGCGAGACCGTTCGATGCCAAGGCAGTCAGTTGCGCGCCGCGAGAGAATCCTATCAGCGTGATCCGGCTTGGGCGTACACCGGCATCGAGCAGCCGCCGCACCCATAATTGCAGTGTGTCAGCATAGCTGTCGTCGGTGCTCTTCGGGCGTTGATACGCGATCAGATTGAATCCGCCTCCGCTAAATAAGGCCTGTTTGATGGCAGGAAAATCGTATTGCCCATACTTCGGGGAAACTGGCTTAGGGTCATCGCCCTCGACGATAAACCCATGTGAATAGATCACGTAGCGCTCACTGGCGTTAATACTGTCTGGAAACCGGTCGTAGATCTCAACGGCTCTGCCGCTGATCGGGATCAGGGCAATGAAAGTAAGCCAGAGCGTTCGGTACATATCCATCCCCCTGCAGGCAGAATCTTATCAAGGCAAATCGAGAACTCCGCCCGACCTCATACGTTGTCCAATAAGCTCAGTCATCTTTGTATTAGCGTGCCGTTCGGCCCACGCACTCGTGCCGCGGCGTTCGCCACCCGACGGCTCACCCTGTGACCAGAAGAGAAGAAAAAAATTCCCGGAGTAATTGTCAATTCAGGATTTCACTTACGTACAGATCTTTTACATGTGAATGGAAACAAAAATCGTTGGTAGTGCGGTCCCGAATGAATAGACTGAGCATCGGCGCCGCGGGGGCGCGAGACAGATCCCACTAATGAGTGGTAGTCCCATGCCTCTCGAAGAAGACTGTCTCGCCCCCGTGGATGCCACTGATCCTATAGTCCGGTCGGTAATTTCGGCGGAGTCTTGCTTACCACTGCATCATGCGGCGCCGGGATCGTTGCGCCGCCGTTTGCCATCAAGTTCGGCAGAGCCTGCGCATTCGGGCCTCCCCAAGCCCCGGGCTGCTGTATCGGAGGCGTTGGTTTCGGCGCTGCCGGCTGCACGACGGCGCTGCCTAAGGCAGGGGGAGCCGGTCGAGCCAAACTTGCATCGATCCGACCTGCAAGCGAGGCGGATGTGTCCACTCGGGGAATGCCAAACGGTTTAAGTCCGAGCAGATCGATCACCGTCTTCGGGATCACGGCATGGGAGTGCCAGTTGGTGTCGAATCCCTGTTTGACTTGCCCGCCGAAGACCAGCATCGGGATGCGCGAACCGCCGATGAGTTGAAAGCCTTGAGGATGCAGCGCATCGACCACTGTTTCGGCGTTCGGCGTCGATACATGGTCGGCGTAGCCGCCCCAGTCATCCCAGGTCAGGATGAAAACCGTGTTCGCCCAGCCGCCCGCCCTGACCACGGCGTCGACGCGCTGCCAGGACAGGTTTTGCCCCTTCGTCACATACTGGGGGTCGGGAGTCTGATCCGGCGCGTGCTCGTCATAGCCCGAAGGGCTCCACACGAAACAGAAATCCGGTAGCGTCCCTGCAGCGGCCATGGAAGTGAATGCGTCATCGCTCGCCTGGGTCGACGTGTGGATACTCTTGCGGCTCTCGGTGTCTGACAATTCCTTGTAGAAGTTCACGGGGTAAAGATCCGTTCCGGTAAACGCGCCCCACGTGTGCCCGCCTGCCTCCACGTGCTTGAAGATCGTTGGCAAGTCCCACACCGGCGAAGTCCCGCTGGGCGGATTGCGCAACGTCGGAGTCTGACCACCCACGGCGAGCATGTGGCCGGGCGTGGAATTTGTGCCGAGTCCGAAGTGATAGTCGCAATAAGTGAACTGCTTCGCGAGCCAACTGTAGAACGGCAGAATCGCATCGTTATCGATCTGCAAAGTCGTCGGCGCATAGTCCCCCATTTTGTAGTGCACCCAGGCGTTCCGGTCGTGCGTCGGGTCCGGCAATGGCGGCGCCTTGAGCAGATTGCCACGGTTCTGAATATTGGCGCCCCAAGCAGCCAGGGTGGGAAAATAAAAATCGGGAGTCTTGTTTTCCTGCATCAAGATCACAACGCGCACCATGACAAATTCTCCTTCGCTGCCTGGGTATTCTTCGTCGGCCGGGCCGATCACACCCACCGTGGTCGCCTCTGTCCTCCCTGACTCAGCCGCCATTCTACTTGCAAGCTCGAAGCTTGCACGTGTGCTCAGACTGTCATGAATGCGTAGGTGAAGACCCTACGCGCTGAGTGCATTCGATTGTAGTCTCGTCGCGCGGGGCGAGCCCCGCGCACATTCTGTTACATCGATGAGCGATGCCGTTCCGCGTCCACTGGAAAACTGCGACTCCAGTTCCAGACGCTCGATAGGTTGCTCGCTATTCTTCGCGCACCATTGATGCGAGGTGACGAAAAGTGAAACAGCTGTCGTTGGCCGTAGCGGCCGTACTGTTATGTGCAAATTCCGCGCACCTGCGCGCACAAGCGGTCTGCACCGCGGGTCAATTGGACTTAAACTTCGGCGCCGCCGGAACCGGCTATGTGCAGACCTCACCCGTGCTCATGGACGCCGCGAACGGACTGTCTGGAGAGGGCGAAGTCGTGGACTCTTCCAACGCTTCCTTTTCAGTATCCACCGCGGCCATCGACACAGCCGGCAATCCGAACGTCGACATCATCAAAATAAAAGCGGGTGGCGCTCGTGATGTGTCGTTCGGCGGATTCGGTGCCGTCGTTCCTCAACCCCCGGTCGCCGCGATCTTCGCCTCCGCGACGATCACCGCGGACCCCTCAGGCAACCTGGTGCTGGGTATCATTTCCGGCGATCTAGCCAGTATCGTGCTTTACCGCTATACCGCTGCCGGCGTCCTTGACACCACATTCGGAACTTCCGGTGTGGTTACGATTCCGGTGAGCGCCGTCAACGGACCGTGGGCGATTCAAGCGGGTGCGGACGGCAGCATTTTCATCGCCGCAGGTCTCATGGGGAATCCGCAAAGCTCTTCCAATTGGCAGCCGGTGATTGTCAAGGTGACCGCTGCGGGTGCCTTGGATACCAGCTTCGGCGTCGGTGGTTTCAGTTACTTTTATCAGGGGGCGTTCGGGCCGGGCGGAAAAGCGACCGACCTGTCGATCCAGCCGGACGGGCGTGTACTCGTCGGTGGTCGGGTGGGTGACAACGTGACCTACAACGAATTCTTCGTGGCGCGCCTGCTTGCCAGTGGCATGTTGGATACGGGCTTCGGTACGAATTCGGGCCTGACGGTGGTGGGCTTCGGCAACACCCTTGCGGACGGACGGAAAATGGCGGTTCAACGGGACGGCAAGATCGTACTTGTCGGCGGCGCTGCCTCCGACAATAGCCCCTCCGCCATCGACGGCACCGGCGTGATTCGCCTGCTGGCGAATGGCCAGCTCGACACCAGTTTCAACGGCACCGGATCACTACAGCTTTTCGGATATCACGGCTATGTCGTCGCTCTGCAGAATAACAACAAGATTCTCATCGGAGCGACGCAATTCAATGCACAGCAAACCGCTACCAGCACCTTGGTGGTGCGCCTCACCGTCCCCGGACAACCTGACCCTGCGTTTGGGCCGGCACAAAAAGGCATGGCGGTTCTGAATATTCCCGGCGCAGTTAGTTCCGGGCCAACTCATGTCACCTATGATGCCGGCGGCGGCATTCTGGTGCGGGCGTACGGCAATGATTCAACCGGCACCATCTTCACCGATTATCTGGTGCGCATGGCCTCCGGGTCTGGGAGCGGCTGTCACTAGACCGCTCACTGTCATCCAGGCTTCTGCATCCAGTGTAATTCGAGCGCTTGCCCACGACGCCTCGCTAGCCTATTTTCGAGCTGAGCAACCATTGAAGTGCGGCTTCCTCGTTTCTAAACACCGAGACGCCAGCACCGCGTGAACGTGCGACATTTTCGAAAATGTAGTCTATATCCTCGATCCGAGCCACCACGGCCATTTTCATGCGTCGATCGGCCGCGCGCGCAAGCTCCATACCAGCCTCGAATTTCTCAAACGCGCCTGTCGGGCTTGTCAATGCCGTCGCATCGCAAAGAACATGCCAAATTCCCCGTGATTTGGTTTCGCTGACGATCGCCGCCACCGCGCGGAGGAGATGCGCGTGCGTACCTGAGCCCTTCAACGTAGTACGAAGGATGCCGCCCTCTTCGATTATCTCGATTTCAAACGCATTCACGTCTGCTGTCCTTCGCCGGTCGTGCTTTTCGTGCTCCAGCGCTCGCACGGCCTCATGCGCTTCGCGCGTTTGCCACATGCTGTGACAATTTGCGCGCGAATGCCACACTACCGGTAACACCAAAACGCGGTGCAATTCCCGCATGGCGCCACTGTATACTGCGCGTAGCCTTGCGCTTGGCGCTTTACGCGGCGGCGCACTACGTTCGAACCGCAAACCTAGCACTCAATTACCAAAGACCTCTCTATGAACATCCTGCCTCGTTTCTTCGGTGTGACGCTCGCCTTATTGGTGGGTTCCGGTGTGGCCTACGCAAACGAATACGATGAGACAATCGAGCGATTCAAGCATGCTGGAGAAAGTGCCGTCTTTTTTACCGATTGCTATGCCTATGCAGTATTTCCAACGATTGGCGCCGGCGGCCTCATCGTCGGCGGAGCCCGGGGCGCAGGTCAGGTGTATGTGCATGATCGGGTCGTCGGCGACGCCGTCATGACGCAGTTGAGCATCGGGCTGCAAGCGGGCGGCAAAGCCTATAGCGAAATCATATTCTTCCAGGACAAACGACACTTAGATGAATTCGAATCCGGTAAATTCGAATTTGCGGCAGGTGCCAGCGCCGTCGCCATCACGGCCGGAGCCTCTGCGAGCGTTGGCACAGATCGCGCCTCGTCGGGAGCGAGTGGTGGGAAGGACAATGCCACCACCAACGGCGATTACCAGAGTGGCATGGCCGTGTTTACCATCGCCAAGGGCGGCCTCATGTTCGCTGCCGATATTTCCGGCGAGAAGTTTTCTTACACAGAACGGCCGGGAAAATAGGCTCGCACCCCCGGGCGAAACGGACGTAGTTACCGAACAGCCCAGCCAGACGGAGAAATACCTGGAGAAATGACAAAAAGTGTCAAGCCGTCGTCTAGTGCGGTCGCCAAGGAATACACTAGGCACCGGCGCCGCGGAGCGCGAGGCTGTTCCTAAATCGAGCGGTAGTCCCCCTGCCTCTTGAGCGACGGTCTCTCGCTCGCGGCTGCCGCCCGTCAAGGGCGCGCTTTGGTCGTTTTTCGTACATCGCGAATGCCCTCTGGATCGCACGGCCGCTGGATGGGCTCGCACTGTGCCCCGCCTACGATATGATCTGCTTCCACGTTTAGGGGAAGGATGATAAATGCAGGCAAACCACTGGCTACACCGGATCGCAGGCGCTCTAACTTTTTGCAGCCTCGCAACAGCGCCGGTGCTTGCCGCTGACAAACGGCCCTTCGCCAGTAGTGACTTCACTTCGTTGCGGTCGGCTATGCCGGTGGCAATCTCGCCCGACGGCAAAGCCATCCTGTTCGACGTGCACTTCTTCGATGAAAAAGGGCCCGCCAAGGACGAATGGCACACTGTCCCGACGGCGGGCGGTGTCGCCGTCAAGCTTGATCTGCCGGAAAAATTCACGCCCTCCGGCTTCACCAAAGACGGAGCGCTGTTTGGCGAATATCGTATCGACGATCAGACACAGCTCGCCATCGTGCCCATCACGAGCGGCAAGCCGACAGTCATTTTCTCGCTGCCACGCGGCAGCCACGCCGCCGCGATTTCACCCGATGGCGCGAAGATCGCCGTCCTCTCGGACGCGCGAGCAAAGGACAAGCACGATCAGCACACCGTTGTCGAGAACGACGAGGCAAGCCTTTATGTCTTCGATTTGCATTCTCACGGTGGCGGGTGGTGGTGTCAGGAACTGCGCGCCATCAGCGACTTTGCCTGGTCGAAGGACTCCAAACGGCTGGCGCTTGTGACGCAGCTGCCCAAGCTGGGCAATCACGCTGCGCACTCGGTGCTAAATGTCTGCGGCGCGGACGGCTCGCATCAGCTCGCCGATGTGCCGACGATTACGGCCGGCGTTGCTTGGTCCGCCGATGAAACGGAATTGGTGTTTGCCTCGACGACGGCGCCGACCCTGACAGCAGAACACGTCTGGACGGTGGCCCTCTCGGGCGGTGCCCCGGTGGACCGAACGCCGGATCTAGATGGTACGGCCACGACCGTCAAATACCATCACGGCGCCGTCCTGGTAGAAGTGCATCGCGGCGTGCGCACCGGGATCGAAAGCTTCGCCGACGGCAGGCTCACCCCGAAGTTGCGCTGGCCGGACGGCATCACGATTGGGATGCCCGCAGCAAATCCCTTTCCGGATACCCCGGATGTGGTGGCTGTGGGAGTCGGCGATCCTAGTCACTCCAACAACGTCGCCGTTGTGAGGGACGGACAGTTGCAGAAGATCACCTCGGAGGGCGACGCGCAGCTCGCTGAAATTAATCTGGGCGAGACGAAAGTCGTGCACTGGAATTCGAAGGAAGGCGTCAAATTAGAAGGAATCGCCACCTTCCCGCCCGGCTACACGAGTGGCAAGCGCTATCCCTTCTTAGTATTCCCGCACGGCGGACCGGAGGCAAACGACCAATTCATGCTAGACCCGATGGCAAGATATATCGCCGGCAAGAACTACGTGGTCCTGCAGCCTGAATATCGCGGCTCCACGGGTTACGGCACGGCGCACTTAGCGGCCATTTACCAACATTTCGGCGATCGGGCTTACCGCGACGTGGACAGCGCCGCCGACTTCGCCATTGCGCAGGGATGGGCGGACCCCGCGCGGCTGGCCATCTTCGGCTGGAGCGCCGGCGGATTTATGACCTCTTGGACTGTCACGCAGACGCACCGCTACAAAGCCGCGATCGAAGGCGCCGGCATCACGGACTGGCTGAGTTTCATTCCCACCAGTGATACCTGGCAGACCGACTACGACGCTCGGTTGCAAGAGAAGGACCCGAGTCCCATGCTTAAGTTTTCGGCTGTGATGTTCGCTGACAAAGTCACCACACCACTTCTCATTCTGCATGGCAGCGCCGATGTACGCGTCCCGACCTTTCAGGGCTCCGAGTTCTATGCCCTGCTCAAAGAACGCGACAAGACGGTGCGCATGGTGACCTATCCCGGCTCACCGCATTTTCCGCGGCTAGCCGAGCAGCGCCGCGATGTGCTCGACGAAGTCGGTTCCTGGTTGGATCAGTACAATCCTTGAGAAGCCCGCACTTGGCTGATCTTCAATAATGCGTTCGCTCGCCCGAAACCTCGTGTTCGCTAGTGGATTCTCCAAGACTTCACGGCGGTGAGGAAGTGGGCTCGACCGACCTCGGCAATGCCTCTGCCGGGCTCGTCGAGGACCAAACGCTGAGCAGACGCGTCAACCGTCGCCTAATATGTGAACCCATGACCGCCGCCAAGCATCGACCGAAGAGCCCACCCCACTCTCACCTCAGTGCGCGCAAACCCGTGGGACGCCGCGTCGTCAAGTTAGGCAGCCGCCAAGTCATCACCGAGGGATTCGTCAGGCCGATATTCCACGACCTGTTCCACCATTTCATGACCGTGAGCTGGCCCAGGCTGTTTATGACCCTGGCCGCCTTTTTTCTCGTCTTTGACCTTCTATTCGGCTACCTCTACTACCTTGTGCCGGGTTGCATCGCAAACTTAAGTCCTCCTGGATTTGCGGGTGATTTCTTCTTCAGCGTCGAAACTCTCGCGACCGTGGGCTACGGCGACATGCACCCGCAGACCTTCTATGGCCACACGGTCGCGATGATCGAGATTTTCATTGGTCTCATGTCACTGGCACTCATTACCGGCCTCATGTTCGCCCGATTTTCCCGTCCTCAGGCGCGCTTCCTATTTGCGAAGAACGCCGTGGTGCGTCCCATTGACGGCAAGCCAACTTTGATATTTCGCACTGCGAATGAGCGCCAAAATGTGGTGCAAGATGCCTCCGCACGCTTATCGATGCTGCGTGACGAGGTAACTTCCGAAGGCTATCGTATTCGTCGCATCGTTGACTTACCTCTGCTGCGCTCCCAATTCCCCATGTTCGCGCTCGGCTGGACCATCATGCACGTCATCGACAATGTCAGCCCCTTGCGCAGCGAGACCGAAGAATCGCTATTGAGCTCGAAACCGGTGTTTGTCTTGAGCTTAAGCGGCACCGATGAGAACACGGGCCAGACATTGATGGCGCGGCATGAATATGGGAGCGCCGATATTCTTTGGAACTCCACTTTCCGCGACATCCTCGAGCAAGCGCCGGACGGCACCATACACATCGACTACAGCAAGTTTCACGACATTGAGCCGCTTAAAGATTCTGAATAGACCAAGTTTGCTTAAAAGTCGTCTTTATCTTCCCAGATCACCGAATATGAGCGTGCCCAGATGGTGCGCGTAAACTGAAGATCGGCAATTGCCGGGCGCACTCCGCCAATACATCAGGGAGCATCTCCGAGGCAAATTCGAGACATAGTTGTCGCATCGCCGAGCGCTCTGGGCAGCCGGTCGTACGACGGATAAGTCACACAAACGGATTCTTGAGCCTCACCCCAGTCGGCGCGAAGTGCTCAGTATTTCGCGTCACTACTGTTAGGTCATGAATAAGCGCGGTCGCCGCAATCTGTTTATCCAATGGATTTTCCGGATTTGGAACCCTCAACCGGCCCCACACTTGCGCGGTCTCCTCATCAATTGGCAAGATCGCATCCGCATAAGCCCTAGAGATCTGATTGAGCCAGCGTTCCAAGAGTTGAGCCTGCTTCCGATCCCCGCGATGCCGAATGCGCTCAACTCCCTGTCTCAGCTCACCAATTGTCACCACCGACAAATAAAGATCGAACCCCTCACGACTCGCGCTGTCGAAAAACGCTCGCACGCCAAAGTTGGCTTTCTCGCCCTTGCGAATTTCACTGATCACATCGGTATCAACGAGAAACACAAGTCACCGACGGTCGCTTTGCTCACGACGAAAGTCACTGTCCTCACCTACATTTGGGATCGCCTCGAGCACTGCCGCCAGCGGCCGCCGCCTCGTTCCAGTTAGCGCCGCCTTCAATATCTCTCGATGCTCCTGCTCGGCACTGCGATTCCGTTTCGCCGCCCGCCGCTTAAGCGCCAACACCAACTCCACCGGCAGATCCCGCACGATCAGTTGCGCCATGTCGAAACCCTCCAAAATGACCGAATATCAGCATGATAGCGCAACACCTGGCTCATTTGCTAGCATTGATATCACGCCCTGTGGGATCACGCCGTTGCCGTTGCCTTGGCTTTGGGACCGACACTGCGCTAAATTGGCACGAGTCCATCGCCGCTATGTAAGCTCAACGCTGAATGCTCCACGCCGCCCTCGCCGTTTCCAACTACCGTTCCTCTCCAATGGTCGGGCCGTTCGGGCTTCCTGCCCTCGCCCGACATCGGCGAGTCAGGCGCGCGAGCCCGACTGGCCTTCCGATCGCAACAATCGACGTACCAGGAGAAAATAATGACGGAATTCCAAACCATCCACCTCCCGATGGCCCGGGATGCCGTGGCACCTGATGGTTCTGATGTCCGCATTCTGCTGGGTCTCGCCAGAGGTGGCCTAGCCCACTTTGAACTTGGTCCTCAAAGGGTTTCAAAGGCTGTCACACATCGATCAGTAGAGGAAATTTGGTATTTCTTGTCTGGACGGGGACAAATGTGGCGCAACCAGGACGAGAAGAGTGAGATTGTCGATGTCTATCCGGGCGTATGCCTTACGATCCCCTTGGGCACACACTTTCAATTTCGATCTTTTGGCTTCGAGAGTTTGTCGGCAGTCGGTGTGACCATGCCCCCATGGCCTGGCGACGGGGAAGCTATACCGATCGAAGGTCCATGGGAGCCGACTTTGAGCGATTCCTCCCAGGATTGAAATCGAAGCGTCATGTTGCAGGTCTGCGAAGCAGCGCCGTTCGGCTGCTTTTCGGTGTCGAACATCCGTTCAGGAAGCGACTCGAACGCCAGACTATCGCATTGAAATTAATGAATATTCACAGGGAGAATAACGCTGCCTCAATTCCGCGTCCACGCTGCGGGCCTCCCTGCGTTACCTGCACGTGATTGGTGCAGCGCGTGATGCGACTAAAGATTTATTGGGAGTCAGTTGTGCACTTCGCACGGACGAATAAGGTTGTAAATGACCTCTATTTTCGTTAGTTTGACGGTCCGGGTGGGATTTTATTCGATTCAAATCTGTTCGCAGATCCCTGGATAGCTCAAGCTGAACGGCGACATGGAGGTCAGACGCGGTAGCCCGACTCCGAAAGGGTTTTTCTGCTGAAGCGAACTTCGGTCTCGCGCAAATTCGAACTCCGCCATGCATCCGTTGCAGCGCATGAGTCATACCAGCGCCAGGTGTTGGAAGGCAATCTGATTTTCCGAATGGCCCTTTGCGCGCGGGACATCAGAGAAAAGAGAAGGGAACACGTACGGCCGCTGAGTGTGCGCGCCGTGGCCAACGAGGCTCAATTTGAAAATCATCGTGTTGACGCCGGTGCGCCTGCTTGGCGACGGACTCGCAGCTTGTTTTGAGCGACAGCCTGAGATGACCGTGCTTGCCATCGTCAGCGGTCTCGAGGGCCTGAAGCATTCACTTGCGTCGCATCTCGCCGATCTGGTGTTGATTGACGTGACCCATGGCGTCGATCTCTATGATATCCGAGCCATCGCCGCGCAATGGCCCGATGTAGCACTCGTTGCGCTGGGTTTGAACGAGCAGCGCGGGGAAGTAATCCGTTGCGGCCGCGCCGGTTTCACGGGCTACGTGTCGCGCGAGGCGTCGTTGGACACGCTCTGCAAGTCTCTGTGCGATGTCATCGAAGGCAAGCTTGCGTGTCCAGCGGAAATTTCCAGCGGCCTTTTGCGGGCGCTTTTTCGAGCCGATCATCCGCCTGACGACTCGGCTCTGCAACAGGCGCTGACTCGACGCGAAGGAGAGGTTCTAAAGCTCATTGGCGAAGGACTATCCAACAAAGAGATTGCTCGCGAACTCGTGCTGAGCGTGGCCACGGTGAAACATCACGTGCACAACGTGCTCGACAAGCTCAACCTGCCCCGACGCGCTCAGGCGATGCGGCGTGTGCGGGATGCGCCGTGGCTCGCAGCGCCGGTGACCATAGCACTGCCAGAGGCGGCTAGGGTGCGTCGGGAGTCCTGAAGTTGTCCGTGGTTTCCTTGGTTTGCTTCTCCTGGTAAGTCGACGGAATCGTCGTCGACAACTTGTTTTTGACTTCGCCGTCTGCCGTCTTTTGCACGGCTTCACAAACGAAGGCACACTCGACGTAGTTCTGCGGGCTCTTTTCCCTTCCGTTTAACTTCGACGAAATATTTGCAACCTTGACTTGATACCACACCCAACGATCTGGTTCTGCAACCCACTTCTTAACCAGCGACTCGGTGGATGTTAGGTGATTCTTGTTGGCATTTGCGGTAATGGGGAACATATTCAGCGCCACCCCCAGGCCGCCGAGATGTTCGTTCAGCAAATGGCCGCGAATAAATTTGTCCGCGCTACTTTTCTTCGGTTCTGTAACGAGTTGTCGCATGAGCTCGACTTGTTCGCTTGACGAGGACGGGGAGCCCTCTGGATGCTTGTCGTTTAGCCAATCGATGGTCATTGAGAGTCCGACCGTACTGCCGCCCAGACTGCCCGTCTCGCGTACAAGCGTCATTTCTTTCACAGCCAGCTTCTTGATCTTGCCGGAAGGCCCTTTCTTCGCCGGATTGATGGTTCCTTCAATATGTATTGTCTCGGATGTTGGGTCCTCCGAATCGACCACGAGGGCGAGTGACGCCATTCGATACTTCTTTTGAATCTCAGGAAGCTCCTTCTTGATCGACGCTTCCGTCGAGCCGGGTTTTGATTTGACTGCCTCAGCCTCAGTCAAGGCTTTCTCGAGATCTGCCTGCTTCTGCTCATCGGTGCGATCGTCTTTTTTGCCAAATGCTTTCGCAAACAGCGATTTCGCCGTCTTCACGATCCAGTCGATGAGCGAGTCGATCGCCTTGTCGATCACAGCCTGGACTTTGTGGATGACGTCCATCACGGGTTTGACGACATCGCCTAACCCCACGAACCCGGCAAAAAAGCTGATTGCCAGCGACAGCAGTCCGGCCAAGGTGGTCTCGACGCGCTTGGCGGCCCCGTCTATGGCGCCGTTGGCGATATCGACGATCGAGTCGACGAAGGACTTGACCACCGCGATGATCTTCGAGATCTTCTGCACGAAGACCATGATGGTGTCGTAAATCGAAACAATGGCCGAGATGAAGCCCGCTCCCGGAATGAACATCGAGACCAGCTTCGGAATGGCCTTCTTGACGACCAGATCGACGATGAAACTGATGATGCCGTCGATCACCATGTCTTTCAGATTGGACAGCTGTTCCTTGATCTTGTCCCAAGCCGCCGCCGGTCCTTGCGTCACCAGCGTGACTACAATGTCGAATCCTGTTTCCATGACCTTCACCGCGGTCTCACCCACGATCTTGACGAGCTTGGCCCGCACGTTGGCCCAGCTCAAACCGAGAACCGAGAAAACGAACTTGACGATTTCCTGCAGCGTGAACGAGCGCGGGATATAAATCCCAGGCAGGGAACCCGTCAGCCAGTCGATGAGTCCCGCCTTCAAGTGGTCCCAGAAGTGCTCTGCAAAGTTGCTCAATCCGAGCTTGGCGGCTTTGACGAGGTTGTGCATGAAGGGCATGGGATTCATCAATATGCCCTTGAGCGCCGCGCCGGTCTTTTTGAGGTAGGAAAGCGTGGCTGGACTCACGACCTCGAAGATGATCTCGAGCAGGGTCCAAATGGTGTGGCCGGCCCAAGTTATGAATTGGACGAAAAAGCCGCCGAAGACCCCGGCGACCTTGGCGAAGGCCTTGGGCAGAATGACGATGTCGATGAGCTCGATCGAATGCAGCGCCGTCATGAACAGACCCGGAATCTGCCGCACGAAGCCCATCAGCCCTGCGAGCGCCCCCTGGAACCAGGCCCAAGCTCGCGGTACCGCGTGAGATTTCTGCAGGTTTTCCCAGATTTCTTCCTGACCGATCAACTTCATAAAGCCGCCGATCAGATGTTCGGCATCGCGCTTGACCGGCTCGCCGGTGATGGGGTTTTGGCCCAGAACCGCGGTCAACAGGTCCCAGCCCTTGGTACCCTCGGCGAGTTTTGCCAGCGGCATGAGAATGGCGTCGCGGATGAATTTGATGATGTCGTTCGCGAGCGACTTGCCGAAATTGATGAGCTTGTCGATGGGCTCGGTAAAGATCAGCTTGCCGCGATCCCATACGCCGCCCAGATCCAAGAGATCGCCCAGACCGAGTGAATCCAGGAATTTTCCCAGCGCGGACTTCAGCGCGGCACCGACGAGACCCAAGCTCTTGATTTGACTCTCGATCCACGTGCCGACCTTCGCAAATATTCCGTAGTTGTCGAGCGCCTGGGACAACAGCGCACCAGTAACCGGGATGAGTTCAAGCAGCGCCCGTAGAATGTTCGCGGCACTCCGATCGACCGGTGACATATTCACTGGGTTCACGCCGAGCACAATGCTGAGCAAACGGAAACCCGGAATCAGGTTCGCCTTTTTGGCGACCCAGTCGAGCGCGTCGGAAAGGCCCAAGCGCTGCACCATCGGCGCGGTTCGGTGCGTGACGGAGGTGTCGACGCTGCGTTGGACTGCTGCGCCCTGCTGAATGGTGTGCGTGAGCTCGTGCGCGATGAGCTCGCGCCCGCCGTCGCTCTCGGGCTGGTACTTGCCGTCGCCAAAAAACACGTGGTTCCCGACCGTGAACGCATGCGCACCCAATTGCGCGCTTTGCTCGGCGGCCGGCCGGTCATGGTGCACGCGCACGTGCCCGAAGTCCGCACCGAATCGCGGCTCCATATAGCTGCGTACCGATGCGGGCAGCGGCGCACCACCGGAAAGGTTCACGCCCGTCGGTGTTACGACCGACGATGGCGACTCGGCGGCTCGCTGTACCGTGCCACTCTCGGCGTTTTTCGCCGGCGCCGCGGGCCCGGAGTGCGGCATGTGCACGACTTTGCGCGCCGTCTCCTCCGCCTCGCGTTCCGCGGGATCGTGCGGTGAGGAGACGTGTGCGGCTGCCGCACGCTGTATGGTTGAGCCCGAGATCTTTTCGGCGACCGGCGGCCCCCGCGATGCGGGCTCAGGAGGCGCCGGCATGCGCGCGAGCATTGCCTGAGTCGCTTGATAGCCTAGACGCTGCTGGATCGACTGAGCGGGCGATCGCGCCGGTGCGGCGCTGCGCTGCACCTGCGCTGCCGCCACGGGCCGCCGCTCGACCGTCGCCGTGGTGCGGATCCCGCTTTTATCGTGCGCCATCGAGGCGTACTGAGGTTAGCGCGTCCGCTTGTGGCTACGCGCTGGACCCGGCGCGTGAGGCCGTGCCGGGTGACCTTTGGCCTCGTGCGCCTCGGCTGCCGGCGCTTCAGCCGCGTGTCCCCCGGCTCGACGATCCGCCGCCAGTGCTTCAGCGACGCGTGCTTCAGCAGGACGTACTTCGGCGCGCACCTGAGCGGCCTGGGCCAGCGCTGCTGGCACTTCAGCCAACTGCGCTACGGCGGCGGGCTCTTGGCCCAGAGCAGCCGCTTTTTCCTCGTTCTTCGCGTGGAAGGCAGCAGCTTGGTCGGCCAGAGGATCCTGGATCAAAACGGGGCGCACAAAGCGACGAACACGATGATCAACGGCCCATGCCGTTGTGTCCTGACCACCCTGGTAATGTAGACGCGCCAATAAGACGCAATTGCAGTTACAGGTGCAGTCCGTGCCGCTGCCGCAACAATCGCAGCCGCATACACCCGTGTAGTGATCCTTATAGCAAGGAAGTTTGGGATTCGCGCACTGGCATTTGCTGTGCAAAAGACCCTCATCAGCTGTCAAGTCATCCGGATTAGGACAGCCGCAGGCACAATCTGGGCGCTCTCTTACGACCGTGATCTCAAAGCCATATTTTTCTCGCGTGCACACGGGAGTGGAATCACCGTTGTCCGACGCGCACATCGCTGGGCGCGGCGCGCAGCACTTGTTCTTTTCGCAGAGCACAACATACAGCTTCTTCGGAAAAGTGGAGTCGCATTGCGAATCGATCGTGATTTGCTGGGCCGTGGTGACCTGGATCGGATCGCCGCAGCAATCGAGGGCGACACCCGGATCTATCGTGACCGTGAGCTTGTCGCATTTCCACAGCGTGGTGACCTTGAGACCGCAGATGACACCGCAGCCAAACAAGGTGCGAAACAGCAGGCGGCTGAGGTCGCGCGAATACGCGCCGAGAGCGGACAGATCATCGCTCTGCAGCAGCATGCCGGGAGCAAACTGCGGCAACATCAGCGTTCCGGTACCCACGGCTGTGCCAAAAAGGTTCTTCGTGGCCATGGCTAGACTCCTTGATAGTTCTGCTTGGCTTCAAACGGGGACTGCTTCAGCTGCGGCCGCATTTCAACGTGAAATTTCGAAATGAAGCGATCGCCCGGTACGCCGTTGCCCGTGGGCGCCGCGCTGAGGCCGATGGCATTGGCATCGACCGGCTGCCCGTTGCAATCGACCATGTAGTCGCCCAACACCTCGATCTCGACCGAGGTTTGATCCTCCGCGAAGTGGGTTTTTCGCCCTCTCACCGCGTCATCGACCCAGCCGGAATCGACCATGATCGTGGCCCGGGTCACATGCCCCGCGGGGACATCCGGGGCGCCCTCGTCGGTGTGGACCCCGACGATGGGCACGCGCATCGGCGTCAACCACCCGCCCTCGTCTTCCGGAACTAGAATCGTCATAGCGAAGCAATCGGCCCGCACCGTGTCCGCGCGCACCGGCCGGGAAAATTCCACCCAGTAGTCCACGGTGACATAGCTGCCCTCGGGGCCCGAGTCGCCGAAGGATTTGGCAAACTCGAACCAGGGCACGGCATGACGGGCACGATGCCAGGGAGCCCAGCCGATTCTGCAGATGCGCGTCAGGTCGCAGCCCCGAATCAGGTCGAACAGCACGTCGTTGCGCTTCACGAGGCGCCGCGGCCCGCAAGCTTCTATTTCTTCGCCGAAAATCCAGCAGCCGCACTCGTCGACTTCCAGCCTGACGCAGGCGAGCGGGACGCCGTGACCCAAGTCGACTCGAACTCGACCGCACGGTTCGTCGATGACGCAGAGCCTGTCGCAGTCGATGTTGAAGTCGAGCTCGCTTAAGTAATCGCACAGGCAGCGGCATCCGCCGCGATGCACCGGATTGCGCGAGTGCTCATGTTCGAAGCGCTCCTCCCCGGCATCGCGGTCCCGGCGCCCTTCTTCCTCGCGGCAACAAGGTCCGGTCCCGCAGTCGCAGTGCAGGTCGCACTTCGGCGGCTCGCAGCAATGCTCGCAATCGATTGGCGACAGCGAGTAGCGCACCGTCTCGCAAACCCGATCCCACTCTTGATGTTCGCAGTTGCAAGGATCGGTGACCGTTGTCGGCCCCATGTCGCGCTCGGCGTAATGCACTTTCAACATCCAGCATGCGTCGCGTTGCTCTCGTGAGGGTGGCGTCTGCCTGCCGCGTTCATCCAGAAGGAGCATGTCGCCGAACTGGAGTTCCACGGTGTCGGTTTGCAAAAGCTCGTGCCCGGCCGCGTCCAGGGCAAGGCCGCCACCGACCGAGATACGTCCGGTGGGGAGTTTGAGTTCGTGCCTGGCAGGCGTTCCTGGCTTGACGGGATAGCCGAAAACCACGCCCCACCCAATAAGGGCACGGTTCATGAGATGTCGGCGCTCGATGAGATAGCGCTGCTCCACCTTGAAGGCATCGGGGGTGAGCCGCTTGCCGACAAAATATTGGTTTCGCATGCTCGATTCGCACTCCGACTCGGTGCAGCACTCCGCCCGGGTCGGCCGGCCCCGGGGTTTTTGTTCTGCGATGTGTTGCTTGAACATGGCTTCTCCTAAGTCTCGGTGTTTTGTCTTTAGTGCAGCCTGAAGCCGCCTTGCGTGGCACGCGCCGGCAGCGTGCTTGCTCCATCGGGCAGCCAGACTTGACCGGTCACGGCGTCGGTCCCCAGGCGCGGGTGGGTCGGATGTCCAAGGATCAGCCCGTCACCCAACGTGCGATCAACGAGCGTGTCGGGTCCGACCCAGCGGATCTGAAGACGCGCCGTCAGCGGCACCATGCTCGACAGCACGTTGGCAAACCACGGTGCCCAAAGCTTCTTCTGCGCCGCGGTGGCGGCAACCTCCACAAGCAGCATGCCCACGAAACGAGCAAACGGGTCGGCCTCGACAGCGCCGCACGGCAGACGCATGCACCCGAGCGTCGCTTGCACATCGAGGGTCGCCGCCGATTTCGGCAGTCCTCCGAGCAGCGCCGGCAAAGCGCTTCCCATGCACGAGGTGCCGCCGACCATGGCGATGCCATAGTCGACGGTGAAATCCGAGATGCGATAGCGTATGGGAGTGCCCGGCAGAAGACAGGCGAGCAGTGTGCCCAGGGCCGCACGCGTGCCGCGCTGCGCGGCGAGTACTTCCGCCTTCTCGACGATGGCTCTTTTTTGCGAGACATCGAGAGTGTCGTCCCAGGGCAAGCCCAACCAGCGCGCGAGATAGTCGAGCCAAGCCGCGCCGGCCGTATCGGGATGAATATTGGCGCCCAGGCTCGAGATCGTGTCGTCCAAAGTATGCGTGGTCGTCTCGAGCACTCCGACCAACGCGCGCAAAAATCTTCCGGGTGTCGCTTCATCACGTTGATACAGGGCCGGTAGGTTCTCCATGAGCGTTTGCCCCGGATACAACACCGACAAGCGCGTGATCGACGGCAGCACCGCGCCAGCGCCCGCGACCATGGTTACGCAGACCCAGAGGTAGCGGGTATGGATGTCGTATAGGGGCGCGGCAAAAGGCACGCCGGCCTGGGGCGGTGGGCTCGAACTGCCGTGCAGGCTGACCGGCGACTGCCAGATTTCGGTTTCTGCAAGCATCGACTGGACGCGCTGGGCGGCAGGCAATGTCGTTGCTGCGATCGCCTTCAGCTTGTCGCGGACGGTGGCATCGTCGGTCGCCCCGCAGGCGATTTGCAGCGTCGCCCCCGCGGGCAGATCGCAGACAATCTCCACTCGCAGCCAGCGCCTGCCGTCCGGAACATCCGGAGATTCCAGCACCGGCGTGAGTATCATCCCTTGGACCTGGCTCACATCGTCCGGAACCGTCTGCGTCGCCGCGAGCACATAGAGCCCTCCCGCGCCCGTCACCAGAAGCGCGTTGCGGGAGATGGCGATTCCGGTCGGCCGCTCATACAGATTCACGTCGTCTACCAGGATGCTCGCGGCATCGAAGATCATCACGTGAGAGCGCGGCCCCGAGCCGTGATTGTCGGTGCCGGCGACGTACAGACGGCCGGTCGGATCGCCGGTAATGGCGGCCGCCTCGAAACACGGGGCGTACATGGCGAGCTGCGTCACCTTGAAGTGCGCGCCTCCCTCCTGCATGAACCAGTAGAGTCGATCGCCGGCATCGCCTGGACCGCGGGTGAACACCGCGAAGACGGCCGAATTTCCTGCTGTCGGCGCGCCGACGACACCGAGGCCAAGCACATTCGTCTCCGCTTGCATGCCGTCGAGCTTGACCCGCGCGCCGATTGCGCCTGAGCAACTCACGTGCACGCAGAAGAGAGACTCATCTTCGCGCAGCAGTGCGAGAATGCCGTCCTTCTCGTCGCGCGCGATGTCAAGAATATGCCCGGGTGCGAGATCCACCGTCAGACGCCGGCTGAGGCTCTCCACGTCGAAGCATTGCAGTGAACCGAGCGGCGCGGCCAGCACCCAAAGGTCGGTCGCGGTGCCGATCATCCGGATGGCCGTGCCAATCGCGTCGGGAGCAGTATGCCGTTCGGGCTGCGTATCGCCGTCGTAAGCGCGCAGCAAGTGACGGTCCGCGTCGCGCCACACCGTCACGCGCCCGCGCGTGTAGGCGGGGGCGAAAGCACCGGTTGAAACGAAGTTGGGAGTGGGGCTGCTCAAGTACGGTGCGAAGGGATCGAGCGACGTCACGCCGGCAGTAGCCGATGATTCCGCCTGGGCCAAGAGGCAGGTTTGCCACTGGGCCCTGGTCGTGAAGTGATAGCCACTTGCCGCTGAGGCGCTCATGAACCGCTCCCTGCAACTGTATTGGAAAGAGTGATTTGGCTGTTCTGCAGATCTGCTCGCGGCAGACCGGTGGTGGAGACGGTGATTTCGCTAACGGAGCCGGCGGTGGTGACGAAGGCCAATTGCGAAACGCCCATCACGCCGGGTACCGCGCGAATCCAGGAAGTAACGTCCCGTGAGCTCAACGATGCGCCGGGGTCGCGCGGCAAATCGGTAGCCAGCGTCTTTGTGAGAGTCAACCGCTGCCGCAATGCCTCCCTGATGGTGGACAGGAGTCTGGTCGGATCGCGGCCGCGCTCGAACTGCACCTGCGCGCTGATCGTGAAATCTACATAGTCAGGGCCTGCCACCCGCAAGCGCGTGCCGAGCGGCATGCGCGGTGCGAGTTTACGGCGAATGGTCGCGAGCCATCGCGGCGTTTCCGGCGGCGAGCTCGGCTCCACGCCGTCGGGGCGTGCGCGCAGCGCGATCAAGGTAACGGTTCCCGTCTGTGCCGCGGCGGTCGGAAAGGAAGGCACCCAGGCACGAACGGCTTCTAGCAGAGGAAGCGCCAGCGCCGCGGCAATGATGTCATCCGCGCTGACCAGAGCGTGCTCGTTCTTCTTGTCGCGTGCCTGGCGGCGCAAATCCAGCCAGCCTGGCGCCACCGCAGCACCGTCGAGCGGATCAACGTTGGTGCCGAACGTGCCGGCGATGCCTTCTACGCGCCACTTGCGATTTCTCGCGACGTTGCCTGCGAGCGCGTCGCTCACCGAGTAGGTGCACAACGCGTACTGCCCCTGGATCGGGATTTGCCCGTTCAAGCCGTTGCCGAACGTGACACGCGCGACTTGGGCATCGAATTCGTACACTTTGTCGTTAGGACCTTGAGCGGCAAGACTGTCGCAGCGCGTCCAGCGTTCCAACGTGGTTCCATCGCTGAGATCGACCTGCAGAGGAGGCTCACCGCTCTGGAAACACAGCGACGGGAATTCGAGAACGAAGTTCTGATCAGGCCCACTCAAAATGAGATGCGGTTCCTGCACGACCTCGCGCTTTTGCGTGATCGGCAGCACGTTGGACTCCAGCCGGATCAAACGCGGCGGCCGCGGCAGGCCGCGCGGCGCGCGCAATTCGAGCGTGAATTGACTCGGCGAGCTCGAGACCTGCGACAGATCGAGCACCAGTACGCCGGTCGACAAGAGCCCCTGACTGGTATCCGCAATGATGGGCACCGGGTAGCTGGTCGTACCATCGAACAAGGTCGCGGCAAGTGGGCTGGGCGCGAGCGTTGCAGATGCGTCGTCGGAATCGTCCATCGTGCCTGGCGGCGGAGGGGCCGCGCGAACGCCGATGATCCAGTAAGCGCCCGACGCTTCGGTGCGGGGTACGGGGAAAATGCCATCCTGAGAGCGGGTCTGAAAATCCATCGAGAGCACGTCGTTTGGACCCGCGCTGCCGCCGAGCGGCAAGAAAACGGCACCGCCGCGCTCATTCACCGACGTAAGATCGCGCGTAGAACCGGCGGTGGAGACGTACCGCAGACGAGCGATCGTGCCCGGCATCCACAGGATGTTGTAGCTCGGACGGTACTCGATGGTGTTGTCCCCCACCATGAAAATCGGATTGCTCGTCTTTAGGACGATGCTTCCGGCAAGAGTCTTGACCGGCGAGTTCGGATCCGCAGGGTCCGACCATAGGATTCCCGCGGCGGCTTGATTGCCCGAAGCCCGGAGCCCGAAAAGCGCCGCGTACGCCGTGCGCTCATCAGTGCGCATGCGGGCCAGCGAATACATCTGAGCTTCGGCGACCCAGGCGAGCAATTCCATCAGGGTTATGCCGGGATCATGCACATTGAAATCGGTCCATCCGGGCGCGATCCCCGGCAACAGCGATTGTCCCAGTACAACCAAATCGTCATAGCGTTTGTCGAACAGCGTGGGCATCAGCTGGCTCATGCGAACTGCTCCACGCTGTCGAATTGGAACCGCAGCGCATCGGCATCCAGCTGCGCGAGCTCATTGGCCTTCAGGCCCGCGGGCCACGGGCCTTCGGTCCCGTCGGCGAGTACCTCGACCAGGCCGATGTTGGTGATGCTCTTGAGATTGTCGATATCGAGGAGTGCAAGCGCGATATCGTCGGCAGTCGGACTGGCGCCGAGCGGCCAGCCGTCACCCGTTCTACCCCCGGTCAGAGTATTCAGAGAGTCCTCAATTTCCGACTTTGCGTCCTCGGCAACCGCGCCGGCGTGATCGAGCGTGTCGACCGTCAAACTCAGGCTGACCCGCAACAGTCGTATCGCGGGTCCCTCGATCCTAAGGGACTGTGCGGCTGCGAAGGCGACGGGAGTGACGGTCAGCATGAGACGCGTCAGCTCGCGCTGCTGCGCTCTGCTCGGCGCCGGATTGGAGCCGCGCATGACGACAATCAGCCGCGTTCCCGTTGCGGAGACGATGGCACGCGCCTGTGCAATATCCGGCGAGCTGGCGAGAGTCAGATCCTCAAGATCCACCGCCGTCACGGCGCGGCCGCGGTTGCGCAATGCGGTCCCGCCAAACTTAAGCACCTGGCTATCGGGCTCCGGCGGCGCGCCGCCCGCCGCGTCGTCGGCGGAGAATACCGATTGGACGCCGGACACCGGGCTGACCAGATTCAATTGTGTGCGCGCCGTGATGGAGTTGGCCGGTACATCGACGGCTCCCGCCGCGGGTGGCTCCGTGCGCTGATACTTGAAGGCGACAATCGAATCGGTGCCGATCGGCGGAATCTTTCCCGCCTGTCCGTCGCCGAAGGTGATCGTACCGGTGGTTTCGTCCAAGCCGTACACCCTGTCGGTGGGTTCGCAGTCACCGGGATCGTCGACCTGTTTCCAGAGCACCCACTGGCCGGACAGATTAGGATCATTCGCAATCACACTGTGCGGATCGGCGGCGAGAAGTTGTTTCTGTTCTTCGTCGCCCAAAGGCTCATTGACCCGCAGCTCGAGAGTATCGAGGAGCAGCGGTGGACGCTGCAGGGTAAAGGTGAGATCCGGCGCGCCGTTCGAAGAGCCGACCAGCTCGCGAGTCAGCGTCTCAGTGGCGCTCGCCCACGCGGCGTTCAAATAAACCCCGGAAAGATCGGGGCTCCAAGCCGCGGCGGCAGTCGCGTCCTTGGTCGTCGGCGTGATTTTCAGCCAGCTCAACGGCTGGCCGAAGAGTTCGACGGAAGTCGGCGACTCGCCGAAGGCGAGCGTCAGAATACCGCTTTCGCCGAGCGCGCGAGTGTTGTCCTCGACCACCACGGGCACGAAGCGATCACCTACCAGCGTTTCGACGGTAAGCGGCGCGAGCGCGTCGTTGTTGTTCTCGGTGGCGACCATGAACAAGAGGTTGACCGAAGCACCAGCCATTGCAGCGTCAAATCCCAGAAAGAGCGAGCGGCCGGTGGCCGGCACCACGGCGGGAGCAATCACGGCCGCGCTCGAGGAAGAGGAACCCGCCGCGATCGCGCTCGCAAGAGTCGGCGTAGCGCTACTCGCGGTCGCAGCACTCAATGCGCCGCTACTACTCGGAGGGCAGGCACAGTCGGGGGGACACGCTGTGTCAGAGGGCGCGGCCGCGCTCCCGCCCTCGCGAAGTCTCCCCAGCGCCAAGGACAGAGGTACGAATGCTTCGATGCTGGCGCCGCCAGTGCGGTTTGCAACGCTTTCGTCGCGGATTGTGCCGCTGTCCTCGGCAAGCAGGAACGTCGGCGTTACTGCATCGGCCAGTGAGTAGGAGATTCCAAGGCTCACGACAGAGGGCGGCTTGATGCCCGAGGTCGAGCGCTCGATGGTCTGCTGCGTTACTCCGCCGCCCATGTCTTTTGTTACAACCGTCACAGTCTCCGTGCCGTAGTCTCCGCCAATGAGCCGGGCACGAATCCAGGGATTGGTCTTGCCAGCCCAGTCCGATGTAGCAATGTCAGTCGGTACCTTGAAACGCACGGCACCGGTAGATTTGAGATTCTGGGTACCGTCCGCGGCGAGGGTGAGCTTTGACCACGCTCCGTTCCAATATTCCCAGGAGAGATCCGGGTTCGACGCTGAGTTGCCCGCTTGACTCGCCCAACTCCCGATCGAAGCGTCCAGCAAGAGCGAAGTCGGGTTTCCGTTGGGGAACGGGGCCGCGTCCCACCACTCGCCCATCACGGCCAACGTCACATCGAGGCCGGCGACACCAAAAGCTTGTGCTTGTTGGCGGACAGGCGTTGCACCCACAAGAAAAACCAACGCTTCATTGGACAGAAGTGCAGTGGATACTGTCGAGCTAAAAGTAGCAGCCGACGGCGCAAGCCGTCCACCGGTGTGGATCGGCACCCAGTACTCTGTGGCTCCAGCGGGCATGTTGCTGTCCACTGTCGCAACCCAAGGATTGACGGTACTGGTTTGCACGTCCGTAACGTTGTATTCGACGGGAGGGACGCCCACCAGAAGCGTGGAGCCCTTGGCCACTGTGTTGTCACCTAGTAAGAGCTGCAGAGTGGTGGCAGTTAACTGGGTTCCAGTCTTGCCCGCCGCCAATTGATACACGAGCAGTTCTCGGGTAACGGCTCCCCCGGCGAGGGCGGCGACATTTGTTATCGGGTAAAACGTTTCTGTGCCTAGGGTCGTGGGTGGGCCGTTGATGAACTGCTGTTGGGTGGCACCGGCGATTCCAATCGTGACGACATCTCCCGCCGCCAGGGGCGGAGTAGCGCTTGGAACGACGATTCCCGCCTCAACATCTGCTGTCAAGTTGAAGCGCTGAGTCACATCGAACGAGGCGATCAGGGTATCGGCATTGGTACCCGGCACCACGACACTCTTTCCGATGACTGCGGGCGCGCCGCCCGCAGTCGCCGAGGGAATGTTTATCGGCAGGTTAAATAGATTCCGCTTGGTGGCAGCGAGAGCGAGCGGAGTCCAGGTTACAAGGTATGAATCGGATCCCTCCAGAACTGAAGCCAGCACAGTGACATCGGTTCCGTCTGTCGTCGCTTCCAGCGAGCCGCCGACAACTATTCCGTTATTTGGTAGCGGTTGCGACGTTACGGGACTGCCCGCCTGGTACAAAACCAGAGTGCTCTTCAGATTGTCAACGCAGATCACGGTTGGGTTGCCCGCCGTCTGGAGCCCCACCGGTTGAATTGTCGGAAACAGAGCGGGTGTCAGCAGTGAAGTACAGAGCCCCGCCGCGGAGACAGAGTAGAGGTCACCATTGGCCGTAATGCCAACCAACCCGGCTGCCACCGATGTCACCAGTTGAGTGCCAGCGATCGATAGCACAGGAGCGATCGTCTTCAGCGTCACGACGTTCGCCGCTCCGTCCTTAGTCGTCACCGGCGTCCAGATGTCGCTCGTGCCGAGACCGCGAAAAGCCAGAATCCCGCCGCGGAGGGCCGCCAATTGGGGCACGGCACCGCCGAGATAGACGAGCGCATCTACCTTGTCGGTCGTGCTGCCAGTGGCCGGCAACTCGCGATAATCGAGCCAACCGCTCTGTGTATGGTCAGACGCAGATTCCTGCCAGACCCACACTTGCGGGCCGGCGGCGACCGCAACGAAGAAGTCACTTGCGATGCTCCAAACTGGCAGGCGCCATGTTGGCTTTTCATCCAAGAAGATCGGTGGTGAAGTTGACGGGCTTGCCTGGTAGACCGGGGACGGAGGCTGTAGGGGATCGCGGTCATATAAAGGGACAATCGATGATTGAGAGGCGTTGAAATAGTCGAGATGCAAAGCACGATCCTGGCCGACGCTTGCAAGCACGGTTTCCGCGAATGCGCCTCCATGCACGACCGAGTACGCGTTAGAACTCGGATCGCTGAGCTCGAAACAAAGTTGGACATCGGCGTTGAACTTAGAAAACGCCTCGGCGCTGCCCAAGTAAAAAGCGTCGAATTGGCGCGGCTGCTGACCGAGCGGATAGAACAGCGTACCAAGCGTGATCGGCGTGGTGTTCGCCATGGCATCGGCTTTGATCTGAAGAGCCGCACTCGGATCTTGCAGAGGGCAAGCCGGCGCGGCGTTGTCGGCATTGATCCGAATCTGCATAGGGCCGCCTGCCAAGAGCGCGGCGACGCCATCCACGTGCGGTGTGAAGGCGGCGATCCACCGCGCGCTCTGTCCCGGGATTATTTCGCGTGCCTCAACCGACCCCTGCCCTTTCGTGAATCGAACCGCGTCGAGGGGTTGGGTGTTGCTCAACGTGACCGGCTGCCAAGCAACAGTGTCGCTGCCCTCAACCTTCCCCCAGTACTTCCAAGTCACCGCCGTACCTAGCGTCTGAGCGCCCACGACATCGATAGTTGCCGGCGAATCGATGTTCAAGAGATCGGCATGACCCAGATATAGCGCATGCTGCTGACGATTTCGCGTCGTGCGATCGAAGGGCGCGAACGCGGTGACTTGTTCCACGAGCGTGCCAACGTCGAGGCCCGCTCCGCTCGGCAGCGGAGGATCGATGGTGACGATGTCTTTTGCGACCGTGACGAAGCGGTATTGCGCACCGGCGATGACGACGATGAGGTTTGGGACGAGCCCGATCTGGGGGTCCAACTGCAGCAGCGTTGCATCGGCCGCGGCGAAACTCTTCAAGCGCCACTGCGTCGGCACAGGCGGCAAGGGATCGAGCGTCGTCATGCCGGGAATTTGAAAATAGATCGCGTCCTTGTCCGCATCGACGCCGACGATGGCCGCGAGATTCGCTGGAAGCACCAACACGTCGTCTTCCGTTTCGAAGTTCACCGACGCGCCGCCCGCGGAGGCCTGCAGGGAAGCAGGTGCGAGCGCAAGTTGCGAGTCGGTCGCCTTGTCGACCATCTTGAAGACCACCGGCATGCGCGCCGGCCGCGCCGCAGAGCCTTTCACAGCGAGCCAGTCGAAGAAGCCGCGATAGGCTTTGTCACCGACCTTGTCCAGGCGCTGCGCGACTTCGGAATTGAATCGCGCGGCCACGCGCAGCAGCGCCCGTCCAAAATCCTGCGGCTGGTCGGCCGCACCCCAGGCAGGAATCCAAGCGCCCGCCCGCGCGAGCAATTCGTTTTCGAAGTCTGCCTCGCGCCGCGCTTCGACGGAGGGTGCCACCGGTACGCTCACGGCTGCCCTCCTTCCTGGAAATAGAAGGGAAATACCAGATTGCCAATTTGATTAGTGGTGCGCACGCGATATTCCACTTCGACCAGCAATTCGCCATCCAACGTCGCTTGCGAGTCGACCTTCACGTTCAAAAGATCGATGCGTGCCTCGAATTGCGTCAATGCATCCGTCACCTCGGAGCGGATTCTCTGCAGTGAGGTGCTGTCGAGCGAGGTAAACACCAGGTCGTGAATTCCACAGCCGAAGTCGGGGCGCATGCAGCGCTCCCCCTTCGCGGTCTCCAGGATGATGAAGATCGACTGGCGGATGTCGTCTTCGTAGGCAACCGATGCAACGAGCCCGGTGCGCGGATCGAGGGCGACCGGCGAGGCCCAACCCTGTCCCAAAAAGTCCTTGCCTTGATTTGCGGAGGCCACGGCGTCACCCGATCATCACGGTGGGCGCGCCCACGGCGATGGCGTTGGGGGCGCCGAGTTCGACGACCATGTCGGTCTGCCGCGCGGCCGGCAGTCCGCCAATCATGACAGTCACGCTGCCGACGGCCACTACCCCGCCGACGTGCGGCTTCACTCCATCAACCAGGGGGCAGGCATGGGTGTCCGAGCCGGCGCGCCACGCCGGTTGACCGCCGATCATGACGGTCGGACTTCCAGGTCCCGGCCCCAAGGGCGTGCCATGGCTGGTGAGATCGCCTAAGCGGGCGGCGGGAAGTCCCATGGCGGTCAGTTGATGTTAACCAAAGCGCCGCGCACCGTCAGTGTCGCGTTGGCTTTGAGATCGAGGGTGCCGGTGGCTTCGATCGAGATGGTGGCAGCGCTGATTTTGAGATCGCCCGTGGCCTTGAGCGTCATGGCGTTGCTGGTGCTGTCGATCTTCACCTGATTGCCGTTTTCGTCGGTCACGAGGATGCCGTTGTCATCGATCGTGACGCGCCGGCCTTTTTCATGAAAAAGCTCGACGACTCCCTGAGTGCCGTCATCGAAGAGCAGGTGGTGCTTTTTTCGAGAGGTCAAAATGCGCTTGTCGTTCTTGCCGTCGTCATTGGCGAGCGGCGGCTTGTCCTTGCCGTTCCACAGCGCGCCGAGGATGTAGGGGAATCTCAGGTCCTCGCGCTCGAAGGCGACCAGCACCTCATCGCCCACCTCGGGGATCAGCACCATGCCGCGCGATGCGCCGGCCATCGGCATGGCGAGCCGTGCCCAGTAGCTGTCGCGGGGCTTTTCATGCCATGGATAACTCACTTTGACGCGGCACTGGCTTTCGTCGTCCTTGTTCTGCGTCACCAGCGCGATGGCGACCCCTTTGAGGTAGCCGCCCGATTCGTGCGCCGTTTCGTGTTTCAGGGGTTCCACGGCACTCATAGGCCGGTCTCCTTCACCTTGAAGCGCGTGCGGTAGCCGTTGCTGTCGATTTTGTGCGTGGCTTCCTGGATGTAGTAGGTCTTGGAAAACGGGCCGCCGAGCTTGTCCAGGAGCACGTTGCGGTCGGGCCGCAAGTCCGGCAATCCGACCGCCTCGGCTTCGCCGGTCAAAAATTGTTTCGCGCGCTCGTCCAGCGCCGCTTTCGCGCGGGCGTTGGCCTCAGACTGCGTGAACACGGGTTGTCGCAGCCGCAAGACCGGCTGCTTGCTCTGATCGCGCACGAAGCTCTGCAGCCGTTGGCCGGCGCTCTTGCCACGCAACCCCGATTCCTCGCCCGCGCTCGCGGTGCCGACGATCTGCTTTTTCTGATTGCGATCCCAGCCGTAGACTTCGACTTTAGAGACCTGGCCGGCGAGATTGGCCTCGGGCTTGAAGCTCAACAGCCCCGCGCCCCAGGCGAGGCGCACCACCTCACTTGCCTTGTCGTTGGGTGCGGCGAAGTGCAGGATTCTTTGCTCGTCGACGAACAGCTCGAAGTGATTGCGGTCGGCGAGCTTCTTCAAGAACTCCCAATCGCTCTCTTGGTTCTGCTCAATCTGTGCGTGTCTTTCCTGGGTCGAGTCGATCTTCGCGTTCAGATTGTTGTACGACGCGATTTCGCGCGCGGCATCGCTGTCGAGTGCCTTGGACCACGTCCGCGAGTTCTTGCCGAGGGTGAGCGGAAATCCGTGGTCGTAGCCCGCGATCGCCAGCTCGGGAGAGCCTGCTTCCGGAAAATTGGTGGTGACTTCGGTGATCATGCCGCTCACCATGCGCGGCACCGACTTCGTATCCCCATATCCCATGTAGATGTCGATCTCGGTGCCGAAATTCAAAAGCGCGATGGCGTCGTCGCCGCGTGAGGTCTCGAACTCGTTCTTTTTGTGGTTGTAGCAATCGGTGGCGGTAAAACTGAAGCGCGACGCCGCGCCGAGCGCGAGGCTGACCTCCAATTGGCTCACGCCGACCAGAAGATCGCGCATCAGGTCGTTGCGCCCCAGCCGCACCGCAAAGGCTGGGGCGAAGAAGTTGCCGTAGCTGCTAGATAGTGTTGCCAGTTCCATTGGGATTCTCGAGTGGCGGCACCACCATCCAGTCGCCTGCCGTAATGTCGCGGGGGTCGTCCAAGTCGTTGGCATCCGCGATCACAACCCATAGCGTCGGATCGTCGTACTCGCGTGCCGCCATCATCCACAGCTGATCGCCTCCCACCACGACCCGCCGCTTGGTCTTGTCGGCCGACTCGCGCCGCGGATTTTGGATCTGCTGCGGGAGCGTGCGGTACTCGCGAAAACTCACCGTCAGCAGCGCACGCGCCGGCGTGCCGTCGGGGTGGAACATCGTAAACTTGCGGCCGAGCTTTTCGATGACAGCCGTGAATTCGATTGGCCCCCAATTGAAGCGCACCGGAGGCGGCGCATGCAGATCGCGGTCGATCTCTAGCAGCGCGCTTAAGTCTTTGAAGCGCGTCATGAGCGGATCGCTCTCCGAGCGCTCCTTGGAAGTCGGACCGCTGGGATCGGTGTAGTCGTCCAGGAACAGCTCCATGTTGAGCTGATCGCATTCGCCGTTAACGAATTGCAACAGAGGCGTGCCCAAACCGGGTAAGGGCGTTGCCTTGTAGGAATTCGCCCGGTCGAAGCTGTACTCGGACGGATTGAAGAGCACCGAAATGACCTTGCCCTGGTTCGAGCCCTCCATGACCGTGATCGTGGCTTTCTTGAGTGGCTGCTGGCTCATGGCGTTCTAAAGTCCTCGCCGTTCGCGCTCGATGCGGCTGCGCCGCTCGACGCGGCGAATTACGTCGTCCGCGAGCCGGTCGACGAAGCTCGGCTCGAGATCGCTGAGACGCATGGGCTTGCGCGCCACTGCGGCTTCCAGCACGGAGTGGACAGCGATCGTCTGGGCAGCGGCTGCCGGGGCCGTCGGCTCGTCACCCGCAACGCGAGCCGCCTGCGACACTGTTCCTGAATCAGTCGGTATTGGCGTCGACGCCTGCCGCCAGACGAGCTCCGGTGCGCTGCCGAAGAAGTCCACTTGATTCATTTTCGCTCGAGCTTTCGGACTGCTCGATAGCGCTTCATCGCGACGTGGCCGACCGGTCAGCGCGACCGGCGAGAAGCCCCGCACGATTGTCGGAACCGCCTGCACCGGGGATGCGGTCATGGTCAGCTCCGGCCGTCGCGGCACGCGTGACTCAAGCTCTCGCCCGCCGGTACGCCCCGATACCGGCAGATCGAGCGCGATTCGTCGACGGCTCAAGTCGAAATCTTGACGAGAAGCATTCGCCGGCCCCTCGACAACGCGCGGCGTCGTTGCGCCGGGCTCATGTGAACGCTGCACAGGGGGTAGCGCTGCGACTGGTTCCTCTCGCTCGCGGCGCTCCAGCCGCAGCGTGGACCTTTCAATTGAGCGGTAGAATCTTTCCGCAGTCGTGCGACCGGGCATGCGTGTCTGTTGCAACACGGTGCTTGCAAAACTGTTGAACTGGGTGTGCACATGCGTCGCGAAAGAATTGAACTTCGGCAATGCCTCGGCGCGTGCCGGGGCACGCGGCGGGCGGCGTGCCGCCGGCCTCCAAAGCAACGCCAGGGGCAGCCACCGCGGGAACCCGGACGCCCCTTCTTGCGGCGCCTTGCGCCTGATCTTCAGCAGCCTCGACGACAGCGGGATGCGCCACTGAACTCTTTGGCGGGTGCTCTTCATGCGCCTACCCTGAAGCCGTGGTGAGCGAGCTCCAGGCTTTCGATCAAAACCACCGATGACTGCGCGTCCATGTCGACGCTCGACCACTTCACGGGAAAGGCGTTTTCGATGCGCCAAGACCAGGCCTTTTCGTTCGCCTCATCCCGCAGGCGCACGCAGATGGTCTTACGCGTCACGTCGCCGTCGGCAGCGGACTGCGCCCAGTCCCAAAGATCCTGCAGCAACAGGCCGCGCTCCAGAATGATCGACGGATAAGAGACTTGCGTCATGAGCTTGTGTTCGTAGTCGTTCACGCCGCCCTCGCGCCGCACTTCGAGCTTGATCTCGCGCGACAGCCCCTTGACGCGCAGGAACGCGCCGCTGGCGATCCCGTCGATCTCGACCAGGAAGCGAAAACCTCGAAATGGATCGGTGCGCGCCATGCGAACTCACACGTCGAAGGGGTTTGGAGTCGCACCGTCCGCTGTCCGATTGATGGCGGAGATTTCCCGGCACCAGCGCCGGCGTTCACGATGCTCGAGGCCCATGAGTTCGCCATGGGACCAGTGGAAGTGGTGCGCAATAAAGGCCATCTCCGCATACAGCGACTTGATCGGATAGGCCCTCACGCTTCCCCCACCGTGGTCAACCTGCGCAGCGCCTCGCCCGTCACCGCCTGCGAGCGACTCGCGCCGGTGTCTTGATCGTCCGCGGAGTTGAAGCGCTCGTAGAGCCTCTGCAAGTAGGCGAGATCCGAGGCGTACAAGCCTTCGATGACGCCGGTATGCACGCTCGTCAACGAACCCAACCGCACGATCACGCGCGTGAGCACAATGACAGTCAGATAGGCTTCGTTGCCCTGCACGCGCGGATCGCGTAGCGGCAGAATCTCATCCGCCGCGGTGGCCAGCCGCATCGTACCGTGACGATGTAAGGTGCCGGTTTCGTCCAGGTAGCCCTTGGGCAGCTCGAAGTCGATCTCGGTGCGAAATGCCGAATTGGTGTTCACAGTCTCTCCTTAGGCGACGCGCTCGATGCCTTCATTTGCGAGTTCCAGCAACTCGACGATGACCTCATTGCCCTTGCCGTTGAGCGCACTCGGGTTGTACTTGACCGGCCAGGCGTCGCTGATGACGAACCGCGCCTTGTCGGCCCCCGCCTCGTCTTGAACGATGATGGCCACGCTCTTGCGGTTGTCGGCGATGTGTCCCGCCGAGATGTCGGAGTGCCACTTAATGAGGTCCAAGGCGCCTGCGCCGACGGTAAGGCCCCATTTGAGCGTGATATTTCCGTACTTCGTCAGCCCCGAGAGCTTGCGCAGGTGCGGCGGATCAGGTCCTTCTCGATAGTCAACGACGTCAATGGTGGTCTCGGCGATCATGACTTCGCTGAATCCGGCCCGGGCAATGCTGTCGATTTCCAGCCGGAAGCGAAAATTGCGTAACGGATCAATGCGTGCCATGACTGACTCCTATTGCGTCGTGTCAGCGGTGTTCTGGAAGATGCGGAAGATCACGAACTCCGCGGGCCGCACCGGTGCGATGCCGATCTCGCAGATCAGACGGCCATTCAGAATGTCGTCCTGCGTCATCGTGGTCTGATCACAGGTGATGAAGAACGCTTCTTTCTCGGTGGCGCCGAACAGCGCACCCGCCCGCCACTGCGTGCGCAAGAACAGACGGATCGAATCGATGACCCGTGCCCACAGGCGCTGATCATTGGGCTCGAACACGACCCACTGCGTGCCGTTGAAAATGCTGTGTTCCAGGAATATGAAGAGCCGGCGCACGCTCACATATTTCCAGAGCGCGTCGGACGACATGGTGCGAGCACCCCAGAGCCGAATCCCGCGGCCGGGGAAGCGCCGAATGGCGTTGATGCCCTTCGGATTCAGGTTATCCTGGGTCGCATCGTTGGTGTCGACGTACAGATCCAGCGCACCACTGACGACTTCGTTGGCCGGAGCTTTGAACACGCCGCGATTCGCGTCGCTGCGCGAGTAGATTCCCAGCATATGCCCCCCAGGAGGAACGGCTTTGCGCGCCCCCGTCAGTGGGTCCGAGATATAGATCCAAGGGTAGTAGAACGCGGCGTATTCCGTGTCCTTGATGGCGTCGCGTGGCTCGTAGCTGACGGCGTCGACACTTTTGTCGCAGTCGATCACGGCAAAGCGGTAGCGCGAGTTTTCGCAATGCTCAATGATCGATAGTGCCGTGGGGACATCTACATTCGGACCATAAACAAGGGCGACATCGCGGTACGGATCGAGCAGAAGCGCGTCGAGACCCTGTGAAGAGGTTCGGTTACCCGCGGGTACGCCCTCATAGTCGATCGAAGTCAGAGGCAACGTACCGTCCGTGCCTCCGCTGAGAAGGTACTGGCCCGGCGTAGGTGTGTCGCTGATGCCAGCACCCGGCGGAGGAACGAGTAGGGCCAGCGATGAAGTTGTTACGGTTGAGCTGTTGAGGAGCCGCTTACCATAAAAATCCGGCGACGATTCATTCGTCACGAGATCGTTGAAATCCTCGAAGTAGTCCGGCCTGGGTCCTTTCGTGTTATCGACGAACCAAGCATTCGGATCGCCCACAGGCGGCTTTGAGTAGTAAGCGAGGCGTAGCCTGAATCCAACCGATACCGGCGCAGCACCACCCCCCGCCGAGACTTTTGTCGCACTCGGGTCGATCGATGCATAGACGCGGTTGCCCCAGGTACCCGCCCCGACCGCTTTAAGCGTGAAGGTCCCGGCAGCCACTTGCGCGGGCGTAGCGTCTTTGGGTACGAGGCGGCACACGTACACTTCCGCACCGCCGTTGGTGAAGAAGCCGCTCACCGCATAGGGCATGAACTTCGTCTGATCGAATACGTCTCCGAAATAGCGTTGATAGTCCTTGTAGCCGGTACAGAGCGTCGGCGTGCCTGAGCCGCGCTCCGTCTCTCCCAAGAATGCGGCGAGACTCGTGGGTACGCCTTCGATCGGCACCGGTCCGCGTTCGATCTCTTCGATGTAAACGCCGGGATGGAAGTATTGGGGCATGGCATTTCTCCGGGTTCAGTGATCAGGACGCGGCCGGTGCCGGCGCCGCCGCCGTCGCTGCAGGGTCGTTCCAGTCGCAGCAATTGGCGGGCAGAGCGTTGCGGGCGTTTTTGTCGAAGTTCTTGGTCTTGTCGGCGATTTCCGTCTGGAAGCGCTTGATCTTTGCGTCCACCTTTTCGTAGGCCGATTCCGCCGCGTTCCAGGCGTCCTTGGCGGGCTCGTAGCGTTTGGTCGCGAGGCAGCAGATGAGGTCGTAGTACTCGCTCGGCGGAATCAGGTAGGGCTGGGGCCCAATGAGCGCTTCACGAAAACTCGGCACGCCGACATCAGGTCCGCAGCAGTCGTCCGGATGTCCCTTGTCGCACTCGCAAAACTCCGTGAACTTCTTGTGGATGCGGGTGATCTTCCCCGTGCTAGCCGGCGGCGCGATTGCCAGATGCATGGGGATCAGACGGAAGAACACGTCATAGACGAGCTTGCCTGCGTCGGGGGTGAGAGTTTTCGATGAATCGGAAAGCAGCTTGGCGTTGGCCGCCAGAATCGCGTCGATCGTCGTTGCCGGCTTTTCCCAGGCCGCCAACACCGCCTTGATGCGGTCGAGCTTGCGCTTCTTCTTGTTGCGGTTGTGGTTGTGCCAGTGCAGCAGATCGTGGAGCGAATGCACTTCGGTGTAGTGATGGCCCTCGCCGTGCAGCATCTTTTCGCGTCTGCGGATTTCGTAGATTTGCGGGCAGATGAAGCATTCGATGATGCACCACCAGCACGGCACGGCGCACACCAGCTTGTGGAGGAAGTCCGAGATATCGCGGTCCATATGCTCCCACTGGGCGACCAGTTTTTTGTACTTATCGTGGGTGTAGTCGGCCGTCGCCAGCTTGGCCTTCGCCTGCAAGGCGTCCATGTCGGCCTTGAACTGCGTGGCGCGCAGTCCCTCGGCGATCGCCTTCTCGGCCCTGTCGCCGAGTTCCTGCAGGCAGGTCTCGGTCGTCTTCGGTGGCTTGGGACAGTCGCAGTCCGGCTCCGGACAGCGCTCAGGCTCATGCAGCTCCGGCGGACAATCGTCCGGGAGTTTTTCACACTCCTCGGCGCAGGGCCTTTTGGGTTGCTCGGCCGGATCCGGGTCTTCCGGGGCGCACTGTTCGCCCCGGCCGCCGGTGCCGCCGTAAGAACCATGTGGTTGTCTCGTGTATGTGCTCATGTCAGTCTCCTTGTCGCGGACTCACGGCGTAAGTTCGTTCCAGGCAAAGACCAGCGCCGGAGGCGCGCCGCCTGTCTGAAGGTAGGTCAGCGCGTCCGCGACGCGACCTAGTTGTAGGGAGAAATTTCCGCTGCCGAGCTCGGTTCCTGTGCTCGCGCGCGCGGCACGTAGGCGCACGGTCAAATAGTTGTTGGCGTCCAAGTTGGGAGCGTCGGCAGGTGTGAAGCGCAGCATCACCGCAAAGTCGCCGTTTACATTGGTGTGCGAAACGGTGGGTGCGTCGTTCCATGTGACGCCGTCGTCCGCGAGCCACAATAGATGCACGCTGGCATCCGTCACGGGCTGCGCGACATCCGGTGCGGTTACGCGTTGCTCGATCAACGAACCGCATAATCCGGTCATGCCGGTCGCGAACGGGTAGCTGCAGGTGGGCGGCAGCTCGATGCGGGAGAGCGGCATCTGTACCTGCGCGGCGGGCAGTTGCGTGGGTTCGAACGGCAGCACTCCCGGATCGACCGAGACCGATTGAAGTGCGCTCGCGTCCTCCTGGAGCCATACGAAGAAACCGCTGGAATTCGTCGTGGGGCCGTGTACAAGGCCGGTTGCCTTCACGGTCACACCGTCGCTCAACCGCTGCAGCGTCACCGCATCGAGCACCTCGACGGCGAACAGCACGTTGCGCTGATAAGCCTTCTCAGGTGTGTATATTGCGAAGGGCCGGGTCATTGCGCGCTCACAGCTGCGACTCCGGGATCTTGCCGCCGGCATTTAACTGATCCTGCATGACCGGCGGCGCGATCAGGTCGGGGCCCGGCGGGTCGATCCAAACGGGCGTGGCTAGATAAGCCACCGACGTGCGGTAATTGGCGGTCGGGAACAGCGCCCAAATCCGGCTGATCTCCTCGGTGCTCAAGGGCTCGAGCGAGACGTGGATGGTGTCGTTGTCGATCTTTGGGCCGGTGAGGTTGGGATCGAGCTGCAGTGACTGCATGACAAAGCCGAGCGCGCCGAGCAGCGTCTCCTCAGTCGTCGATCCCGGCGGCTTCGAGCCGGCGGTCACCAGAAAGTACAGGTTGAGCGGCAGGGAATTCTGGAATACCAGCACCGCAGGCGGCGGATTCGTGGATACCACCCGATGCTCGCGGTTGCGCAGCGCCGTGCTGGCTTCGATTCGATATAAAAAGAGAATGAGCGCCGCTCCCGAGGCCCCGGGATCATCGAGCGGGCCGACGAACACCGTGCCAGGAACCCCCGAAGCCGTCAGCGCGGCGGCGAGCCGGTCATACAGCGCGCGGGTCACCTGCAGGATGGCATTGCCCTTCATGCCACCTTCCTCGGGCCGGGTTCGAGCTCCACCGGCGGCATGCCGAGCTTCGCGAATTCGGCGCGCGAGGCATGGGCGATGTGCTCGAGCCGGATCACCGAGTCGGCGGCGGCGGCGACGAACGCGGCGCGCAAGGTGATTTGGCGGATGTGGCCGCCGGTGAGCTCGATGCGCCGGCCGAGTTGGCGGAATGCTGCATCGCTCAACTCGTGCGACCCCTCCGGCAGACAACGGCGCCAGATCTTTTCGCGCGCGTCCGCGTCGGGCTTCGGGAATTCCACGATGAATCGCAAGCGCCGCAGGAAGGCCGGGTCCAGGTTTTGCCGCAGGTTGGTGGTGAGGATGGCGAGTCCTTCATAAGCTTCCATGCGCTGCAGAAGGTAGGCCACCTCGATGTTGGCGTGACGATCGTGGGCGTCCTTCACCTCGCTGCGTTTGCCCAATAGCGCATCGGCTTCATCGATCAAAATCGCCGACCCGGAGCGTTGCGCGTCGAGGAACACCTGGTCGATATTCTTTTCCGTGTCGCCGATGTACTTGCTGACCACGCGCGAAAGATCGAGGCGCAAAATGTTCACGCCGAGCGCCTTCGCGACTCCCATCGCAGCCATTGTTTTGCCGGCACCGCTCGGCCCATGCAGGAGAACGGCAACGCCGCGCCCATAGGGAAGCTGGTCGCGGAACTTCCAGGTATCGAGCACTTGGGGCGCGAGCTGCACGCTGTGCACGATCTCGATGAGCTGCTGTTTGCGGTCTTCCGGCAGTACCACGTCATCGAGAGAGAACACCGGCACAATGCGTTCGGCGAGACGCGACAGTCCTTCCGAGGCCACTTCCTTGCAGGCTGTCAGAAAGCGGCTCCGACGGGGGTCGTCGCTGTCGTAGATCAGCGGCTTGGTCTTCGCCAATTGCATCGCGTGCTCGAAGCCGTCGATGTGCAACGGATATTGCGCAGCAATCATTTGCGCGTCGGCCTCGGTCAGAAAGGCGTCAGCGCCCAAGGCCGCAAGCTTTATCGCCGCGATGCGCGCTTCGGCCTCGAGAATGGCGCTTGAAATGCGATAACTGTTCGATCCGACCAAGCGCGCCATTCGTGAGGCCTCTGCCGACAACACCGCTGCGTGCGCGCCGGTCTCACCGATCGCTCCGAGAAAGGCGCGCAGAGCCTCCTCGTCGAGGGGATTTACCCCGGCCGCAAGCGTGTCGATCATCATGGGGTCGCCCGTCAGGCGAGCGAGCCGTCCGAGCCTCACGCCGGATTCACGCAGTTCCACCGAGTCCAGACCGGCGAGCCGCTGGGGCTCGATCCGGATGGGCTGCGCTTGGAGCGCCCGCGCGCCGAGTTCGAACATCGCGCGCCATGTTGCCGGCTCGCTTCCCTCGAGCAGCAGCCACTGCGGTTTTTTCTGGTCGGAGAGGTCGGCAACCAACTGGGTCGCTTCGAAGGTCTCTTGGTGTCGATCCAAGAGCGATACACCGGTCCATCGCTCGAAGCGGCGCGCCCGCCGCGAGCGAGGGTCCTGCGCAAGCGAGGCGTCGTTTCCCAGCAGCCATCCGATGAGCGTGGGATCAAGCCGCAACGCCTCGTCGGCCGCAGGGAGGCGATCGCCGCCATTCTCGAGGAGACGCCATCGCGCAATATTCGCAGACAGCTCGAGCTCGGTGCGCACCTCGGCAGCCGATCCCAGCAGACCGGCGAATAGACTGAGCGTGCCCACCCGCTGGCTGGCATTGTCGAGCAGCAGCCCGACACAGCGTTGATAGAGCGGATCGAGTTCGGAAGCGAGCGACAGCAGCAAGACCTTCAGCTCCAAGAGCGTCAACCTCAGCCGGTGGAACAGGCAAGCCAAGGGGTCGATTCCGGCCTGCGACGCGGCCAGCAAGTGCAGTAGCGCGGTCTCTGCATCGGAGACTTCCGCGAGCATGGAGCGCCTTTGTTCGCCCACTCGCAGCGACAATTCATGCAATAGCGTCGCTTTCGTCAGACCGAACCAATGCTGTCCCGGGTCGGCGTCGGGAATGCTCATCACACCGCTGCGGTACGCGGCGTGAATCCAGATCACCGCCGCCGACATGAGAGGTCGGGAGCGAAGTGAACCCATGCGCGGCCCGCTGGAATTTTGTGACGCCACGGGCCGCAGCTGAATCACAGGTGCCCGGTCGGCCTGCGATAATCCCGTGCGGTCCACGAGCGAACGCAGCTCGGTGACAAGTTCGGGCAGACCCATCTGATAAAAGGTTGCACCGATGCGAACATCTCCCGTGTTGGTCACCCGCAGGACGACTAGATCATGGCGTGCCTCGAGCGCGGCCTGACTGGTCGAGGCGGTCTCTTCGATCGGGCCGCAGAGGATGAACGCGCATTGTTCCGATCTGGGAAGTTTGCCGATCGCGGATAGCGCCTCGACCGTGGTCATGTAGCGCCCGCCTACCAGCGACATGTCGGCGCGTCTTGCCACGGCTTCCGCGATGTTCTGGGCGTCGACGTCCTTGCGGGTGGCCGCTACAACGACATGAATACGGGGCACGGCGGTCTCGGCTTGGAATCGGTGACCGACTTATCCGCCAAAGCCGTGGCGCTGCCGACTCCTCTCGGAGAACCAAAAAGGGTCTAGATCTGGATCGATCTTGAATTGAATCTATTTGACGACGCGAGGATCCGCCAAAGTGTTGGCATTTTCTGGATCCAAGGGCCCATCAATTCGGCAGACTACACCCGTGCTCAGGAGCAGGAACACCCATCTCAGGCACATAGTTATAAATATCCACATCCGGTCATGGCCGATGAATGCCAGGTGCCAGGGGCCAAAGCTCGCGCTGATTCACACCCCCTCAGCGCGCATTGATAAAGCGACGTCCAAGGGTGTAAAACATGTACTTCGCCTATACTCGAGCAACAGGAGCGCGGTTGCCCATGACGCCAAAAGCTCTGGCCACGACACGGAACGTTCGTCTTGCTGCCCAAGACTTGCGAAGCGCACTGGATTTGCCCGACAACGAGCGCGCGCCACGCCTTCGAGAGGCGAAACAGTGGCTTATTTCCGCAGCTGATGACCACGCGGCCGCTTCCGCAAGAGCCACCGAGCGGTACTTTTCGGCACCGCCCGCGGATGGGACGGCCATCGAAATGCCGATCGACGTTCTTTCTTCGATCCTCGAGGACACACAAGTCGGCAACACTCTGATCGCGGCCGGCCACGCACTGGATGAAACAGGTTCCGGAGGGAGCGTGCGGGCGCTTGATGACGCCATTTCCGGTTTGCAGACTGTGGACTTCCGCTCGCAGGCCCTCGTGGCGCTGAATTTCGCCGGCGAACCGACGCACTCTGCCGACATTGCAGCCGCTGCCCAAACGTTGCGGGTGCGTGCAAACGAATGTATGAACACCTTCGTCACTGAAGCCCGCGCGGCGGGCAGCCAAGTGATCACCCAGTTATCAAAGGTCGATTCCGCGAAGGCCCTCGAGGCGCTTTCACGACTGGGCGGTCCCTTCGCGCAGCTGCCTCAAATCGGCGTACTAATCAAGAAGGGCATTGAAAGGCTGCAGCGAGCGATGGACTCGCTCGTGAAGCTCCTCGACGCTGCAGGTCTCAAGGAGACCAAAGAAAAATTGACCGCCCTCGGAAGCAACTGCGCGACGGTACATTGATAGACTCGCTGTTACAGTGGGCGCTGGGCGGCGACTCGGTCAAAGCCGCCATCGACAAGGTGCTTGGAACCTCAACGGTGGGAACATCGACACTCGATGGGGCAAGCGATTTACTGCCGCCGCTGGGCGAGGGCTTCAAGACCAAGATGGCATGGGCAAGGACTCTCACAGGGGTCATAGCTGCGGGTGCTGGGTTGCTATTGGTCGTGGGTGTCGCGGCTGCCGCACCGGTCGCTGTCTTTACCGCGGGAGCGTATCTGTTGGTTCTGGCGGCGATCATCGTGGTGGGCCGCGACTACGCCGGGAACGGCGATTTTTTCCTTCAGCACAAAGGCCTTCGAGCGATCATCGAGTCGCTCACAGTATGACTCCAATCTCCCTCTTCCTGGGTCAAATTGATGCGCTGGACCAGAGTATCGCGGACACGAGCGATCTGCTCGATCGCGTCGGGCGGATGCAGACACCCATCTCGGACTTGCTCCGGCGCGTCAGGGGTCGGTTCAGCAACGATCTTCTTGGCCTGCAAAAAAGCTGCGCCGAGATTCGCGCGCGCGCGCGCGGCGGCAACGCCGCCGAGAACGATCTGGGCAATCTGGCGCAGCTTGAGCGGAAGGTGCTCGACACGTTACGGGAGTGCCTGGCTTTTCTCGAGGGCGCATCCACCCGGGCGGCGGGGATAGACGGCGGCATTTGTCAAATCGCGGATGCCATGCTGTACCAACTGAGCCGGTCAAATGATCTTGGGTGGGAGCGATTTACCCTGGTGGCGGTGGGAGAATTCATTTCCGCCCGCTCTGGCATCGTGCGGCTGCGCTTCACGGATACCCGCATTTGGAACTTGCCGGTGGCCGCGCATGAATTCGGTCACTATGTCTCCGGCCTACCAGCATTTTCCGACTTTCAAGATGCCGCCACCGCCGCCAAGCGGCTGGACAGCCGCTACGATGCACACCTAGGAGAGTTGTTTTCTGATTTATTCGCGACTTACGTCATGGGACCCTGCTATCTACTGAATTGTGCGCTGCTGCGATTCGGTCTATCGAACGCCGCCCAGGAAAGCAACACCCATCCCTCCAACGCTCAGCGGGTCTGGTGGATGATGGAGACGCTCGCAAAAATGGACGACCGGGCTTGGCCGCTATACAAAGACCTATTGACGCAGGTCAAGGGCGTCTGGGCGGACGCAGTTGAGGCCGCGAAGCTGGGGCCACTGACCGACGCGGAGACGACGCGTCTGCGGCGCTGGCTCCAGGATCTGTACGATCTTTTGGACTCGCGTCTGCCGAATGCAAAGTACGGTAAGTGGCTCCGCGCTCAGGAGATTTCCCAGAGCCTCCGCGATAACAAGGCGCCGCAATTGCGCCCCGACGATTCGATTCCGGACGTTCTTAACGGCGCGTGGCTGTACCGGCTGCAGGCGGCCGACGCGAATGGCTTCGCCCTGAATCAAGCAGCAAAAACCGCGCTCGATCTCTGTACCGCGATTGGAAACGGGCCGCTATGACCGCGTCTCCCGCGCTGGAAGCTCGATTGAGCATGCTCGACGAAGATTTGAGCGGCGTGCTCCTCGGGCTCGAGAAGCTTGACACCGATCTTAAGGATCTGGGAACCGCCGGCCGCAGCCAGCTGGGCGTCCGAATGTTACTGCTGAACAAAGTTAGGATTCTGCAGAACAAAATCCGGGACCTGCGCACGAATCTTGCGCAAAAGCCTCTCGCCGCTATGTGGATTCAATACGGCGATCTGCGAGAAACGGGTGATCAAGTGTACCGCGAGTTTCTGGAGATCGTGGGAGGAGTGGCGATTCGCAGACGCGACATCGACGAGAAAATCTGTCTCATGGCCCAGGAGCTCGTGCGGGGCGCTGTAGAACCCCCCTCGCTGACGATACTGGCGATGGGAGATCACCGCGTTCCCAACTTGAGCCGCTTGATGCGCATCCGCTTCTCCGACCGAGCGGTGTGGACGCTGCCGCTGACCGCGCACCAGTTTGCGGATTTGTTGATCGAGGACTTCAGGGAGTTCAAGAGCTTCGCCCTACAGAAAGCGGAGGGGGAAGTCGGCGAGGCCACCCCGGAAAAGCCGACGGCCGAGGTTAATCCGGAGTTGTATCGCAAGAAACTTCAGAGAAATAAATTGTTGGACTCGGCCAGCACCCGCTGGGAGCAGATGATTGCGGATTGCATCGCGCTATTTATCGTCGGTCCATGCTACGCCGGGAGCGCCATTCTGTTCCGATTCAGTCCTGTCGCGGCCTTTCCGGAGACCGATGCGCACGCGCTCGACGTTGAGCGGGCCTATGTGTGTCTGGAAATGCTGCGAAGACTCAACAAGAGCGCCAACGCTGATTTGCCATACAAGGATTTCATCGACTGGCTGGAAAAATTGTGGGCGCAAATGCTCGCGGACGCCGGAAATTCCGAAGTGCTCACCTCCGCAAGGACAACCGAGCTCGACAGCTTCGTGGCGGATCTCTACCAAATACTGGATCAGAATTTGCCGCTCGCACAGTATCCTATTTATCAGGATCAATATTCGCTGGATCTCGGTGGGTGGGCCATTGCAACGAAATGGTCTCAAGGATGGACGCGGCAGGCCGAGAACGGCGGCGGCAAAATGCAAATGCCGGATGGCGTTGGTGAATCGAGCAAGGTTCGCGATGCCTTGAACGCGGCTTGGCTGTGCCGCTCTAAATTGAGCAACGCAGGGGATGTGCGCGAGCTCACGCAGGTGGTGAAAAATGTCTGCGACAAAATCATAGTTGCGGTATACAAGCCGGCCGATACAGACTCGATGTCGCCAGCTGTCCAGGGTCCTGGCGGGAGCCGGGCGAGATGAGCGTGTTGGGAGCATCGCCTAGTTCAGTGCCATCGCTGGCGAGTTCGTCTCCGAACACAGGAACCGACGTGCTCGCAATTGTTGCGCAAGACCTGGACCTTGCGAGGAACCAGTTTCGGTCGCGCAACATTGCGGAAGCGTCCGCGAGCGCCGATGGGGTTATCGCCAAATTGCAGAGCCTGCTATCGGATGGGGCGCGCCTGAGCGAGCAGGACGTCGCACGCGCCAGGTGCACCGAGGCTTGTGCGCTGACGCTCAAAGGCCGCTGCGCGGAGGAGCAGCAACACGTGGACGAAGCCCACGAAATGTGGCAGAAGGCTGTCCGTCTGTTCGCGGAAAACCGCGCTGTCGCGCATCCCACGCCGGACATGCTGGGATACTACGGCGCCGCACTCCGTATGACGGGAAATCGAGTCGGAGCCATTGCGGTATTCAAGGAAGTGCTTGCCGGCGGCGGGGCCGTACCCGAGACCTTTAGGCACTATGGCCTGGCCCTCAAGGACGAAGGTCGCTTTGCGGAGGCCGTAGAGCAATTGCAAAAGGCGGTCGAACTCGCCTCATCGGATCTACGCAGCTGGCGCGGCCTCGCGGAAGCGCTTGAAGCGCTGGGCGGAGAGGCCTACAGTGCCGCCGCTGCCGCTTATCTTTCTCTGACGGCGGTGTTGCGCGATGCCGGGGACTACGAGGCGGCTCTTCTGGCCGTGGAAAATGGTTTGCGGCTGGACAGTTCTGTTCCCGCAGGTCTCTTGATACGCGGTGATTTGCTGCGTCTCACCGGGAAATTCAATGAAGCGATTGACGTACTTGATCAGTATCTGGGCCGAATACCCGACGATCCGATTGCGCTCGCCACGAAGGGCGCGGTTCTGCACGAGCTGCGCAAAAATGCCGAGTCCGAGAGCCTTCTGGACCGGGCGCTTGAGCTGAGTCCAACCTACGCCTGGGCCGCGGCCATGAAAGGCTCCGTGTTGTTTGAACGAGGGCGATATGAGGCGGCAGTCAGCTCGTATCGCAACGCTCTGCAGATCGATCCTTCGCTCTGGGCGGCCGCGGGTGAATTGTCGCGCCTCCTCGTCATCCTCGATCGGCCTGAAGAAGCCCTCGTCACCGCGGAACAGACGCTGGCACTGAAACCCGGCAATCCGTTCGCGCTGAGCATGCGAGGCCTCGCACTCATCCAGCTGGGCAAGTTCGACGATGCGATCAAGACATTCGACCAGGCGATTGCGTTGCAACCAGAGTATTCGTTCGCATGGTCACGCAAGGGTTTCGTGCTCATGCAAATGGAACGCGACAAAGAGGCCATCGCAGCCTTTGAACGTGCACAAGAGCTGAACCCTGACGATGGCTGGTCGCTGTGTCGATTCGGTGAACTGCTCGCCCGATCCAAAGATCCGGACCAGTGGAAGCGAGCGGCGCCCCTACTGCGAAGAGTGCTCGAACTCGGCCCGGACGCCGACGGGGCGACCTCGGTGGCGATGGCTCTGGAATCTTTGGGCCTGCTAGACGAGTCAGTCGCCGCAGCCGATAAGGCCATTGAGCTGGACCCGTCCGCGGTAAACGCCTATCAGATCAAAGGAGAGGCGCTGAGAAGACTCAAGCGCTACGAAGATGCTCTGGCAGCAATCGACGCCGCACTCGCACTTCGGTCCGATTTGGCCTACGCGCTCGGCACCAAAGGACAGATCCTGTGCGCGCTCGACCGCAACTCCGAGGCTGAACCGGTATTACGAGCGGCGATTAACGCGCGCAAGGAAATGTCCTGGGTTTGGAACGCGCTGGGCCAAGTGCTTTACAAATTGAATCGGCCGGAGGAGGCACTCCCTGCTCTGGAGGAAGCACTGCGCCTACGGCCGCAGGATGCGAATACCTTGCAGTGGAAAGCCACGGTGCTCGTTAGTATCGGCGACAACCTGCAAGTCAAAGGAGACAATATTGCGGCGCTTGCTTGTCTGGACGAGGCGGTCAGCATTGCGCCTGAGGATGCAAGCGCGCATGCGATCCGCGGTTACATCTTTCATTCGATGAGGAAGCTTGCCGACGCGGAGACCGCGCTGCGGCGCTCCATTGACCTCGAACGCCAGGTTGCCTGGACACATGCCGAACTGGCGTCAGTCTGCCGCGAACTTGAGAAACCCCAGGACGCCTTGCCGGCGGTCGATGAGGCCCTTCGTCTTAGGGCTGACTATGCCTCCGCCATGGAGATCAAGGCACGAATCTTGATTGAGATCGGCGAGGACGCATTCGCGGAACCGCTGTGCGCTCGCGCCTTGCAATTGGACGACACTGTCGCGTCTACCTACTTTTGGAGGGGCCAAGCCTTCGACAATATGGGCCAGTTGGAGAAGGCGCGGGAGGACTACGAACGGGCACACGCTTTATTGGGCGAGGATGTCTGGATGCGGATGCGTCTTGCCGACATCTTGCTGCTGCTCGGTCAACGGGACTCAGCGATCGGGCACTTCGAGTGGATACTCAAGACCGCGTCGGCGCAGGAGCACACGACCGAGCAACTCAGTCTTTGTGGCTGGTGCCACTATGGCTGCGATCGCCTGGGTCCCGCTATCCGGCTCTATTCGGAGGCCGTTGCTCTCGACGAGACGGGAGCAATGAGGAGCTCGCTCTTCGATCTTGCTCTGGTCATTGCCTGCAGCAATCGCTACAGCCTTGCAAAGCGCCAGTACATACATGCAATCGAAGTGGCGCTGACCGTTCATCCGTGGTTGCGCAAAGGGATTTTCTGGACGGCGTTGAACGACTTGAATCGCGCTATGAAATTTCGTCATCGGCATCTCGCCGAGTCGCTCGAGGTCGAGGAATGCATTCAGCGGTTGCGAAAGGAATACCAAACAGCATCAGAAGACACTTCGCGCCCAGCCTTGTCAACGGTTGTGAGTTTTGCTCACGCGCCGTAACGGAGCAATCGCGGCAGGATAGTTGTCCGGTCACTAGGTACGAATATCCGAGGGAGGTTTTCGACAGGGCTTCACAAACGATACCCACAGCCAGCAGCGGCACGCTCAAGGCGATGACCGGGAGCATCATTTATTCACCTCAGACTCCCATCACTGCGCGGGTAAACGCCACCGCCCGCGTTGGATGCGGGTTACGATGAACACCGCTCCGGCCAACGGTTCGACGGCAGTGTTAGGCTAGACGCCTTCAAGTCCGGCTCCATGTCGCCCCCCCACCGCCGTTAGTCAGGCCGACTGGGATATTGCCTGTGCCGCGTCGTCTGCGTGCCATCGGATTTTCATCGGGCGCAACAAACTGCCGTGCCGAAATTGTAGGAGCAACGAGACCACGAGGTACGTCGAGATTGGCGAAAGAGCCAATTGCCCTGCCTAAGTGAACTGTTCAACGGCCCCCTCCGCTACAGATCGATTACGGATGGCTTCCCGCAACGGAAAATCCAGCCCAGTAGTAGGGATTGGCGTAAACAGCGCGCAACGCGCGCTGCGCTCTTTGCAACCCGAGCGCGGCGTCGCCATGGGTCGCCGCGAATTCGGCGTACAGCTTGTGCATCAATTTCGCCGTGCTGGAATCCTCTACCTGCCATAAGCTGGCGATCACGCGGCCCGCACCACGGCGTTGCACAAGCGTGCTCAGTCCTTCAATTTCGCGCCCATCATCCGTTTTAGCGTCTCCAGTCCCGGTTTCGCAGGCAGACAAAGTCACCAATTCGATGGCATGAAAGTCCAAAGCGCTGAGCGCATCTAGGGTCATTACGGATCCATCACCTAGCAACAGAAACGACCGCAGCGCGTTCCCCGGCCGCAGCCGAAAATGCGTGCCCACGTGCAGCACCGAGAAGTCCCGCGGTCCGGCGAGGATTTCCTTCAGCCGCTGCGCCGTGAAAGCGGCGTCGGCAAATCCCTTGCCCTGCAGGGCACCGTTTCCGCTGGACGGGGTGGCGCATGCATCGCTTGAGGAATGCAGTCCTTCAATGGGTCCGCGAATGACGTAGCACAGCTCGTCGGCGACGGCCGGCAGCGCCGCAAAACCGCCGATGGCCTGGGTGACGCCGAGCCCCCGCACTTGCATCGTCGCTGAACGAGTCGGCTCTGTATCGAGCGCAGGGGAATAGATTTGAATGATGTATTTGTCCAGCAGGTAGCGATGGCCGTCCTGCAGTGCGGCGATCGGCACGTAGCGTAACGGGCCATCGAGCCACAACGCCAGCCGGTGCACATGATGCCGCGCGGCGAATTCGTCTACGGGCCTTAGAATCCCATCATAGAGCTTGGCGGAAAGCGCGCTCGCGTCATGTCGCTGGGAAATCTCATTCAAGAAATAACCGATGTCGCGTCTAAGCTGCGCGCCATCGACTGGAATAGCGAACTCGGCTTGGGCCTCACGCGCGCTCACGAGAATGCGCAGGTGTCGTTCTGTGAGCAAGTAAACCGCGAAGGCTGTATCCGGTCCAAAGCCCACCGCCGTACGTGCCAAAGACGGCGCAGATATTGAGCGTTCGAATCCCACATTCGTATGTGCATCATCAGCGCTGCCACGTAAGAACTGCTCGATGCGATCCGCACGCACCGCTTCCGCTTCCCCATGATCGGCAGAGAGAGCCCCCAGCCGTTCGCGTTCGGCCGGACTGATTTTGCTGCGTTCCTCCAATGCACTGAGCCGCGACAGCTCTGACATACCCAACTCGCGTGGCGGCACTGCCGGCGAGTAGCGATTGTTCAGCGAGTTCTCGGCGTCAGTGAATAGCGCCGCTGGGTCCGGAGCCAAGGCCGCTGCGCGCACGCCAAAGTCGCTCAATTCCTCACTCTTCATGAGCTGCAACACAGCGATGCCTTCGTCGATCCGGCCCAACTCCAGCAACCAATCCGCAACATCGCGATATGCAGCGAGCTTGTCGCGCAAAAAGCCGGCATCGAAACGCCGGTCCTGGCCCACGAAATGGCTGCGCTCTGTCTCGATCTGTGCCAGCGCCTGTTTACCGAGGAACACAGCCAGCGTGCTCTTGCCGTCCTGACGTAGGACAGTCGCAAGTCGAAAATACGCCTGCCACAGCGGCTCCGGCGTAGCCGCCGTTTCGGCCGCGGCGACGGCACGAACGGCGAAGTGACGTGCCATCGCCTCGTCGTTGCGTGCTGTGGCAAGCCGGCTTTGATTCTTGTAGATGGCCGCACGCAATTCGGGAGCCGAGGCCGGCGCTCGATCGATGCGTACTGCGGCTTCGTCGCAGCTGGGTGTGACGGCCGGCCTTGAAAGTTCAATCTCACAGAGTTCGTTCAGTACTCGCAGAATGGCCGGGTGAGATTCGGGGAGCTTAGAGCGCAGCAGTTCAGCTGCCTTGAGCAATTCTGCAGGATCGCGCAAGCCGATTTGACCGGCCGCCCGAGAATGTTCGAGTAGCAGAGATGCGCGCTCAAGCGCCAAGGTGGCGTCCTCGCCCGCTGCCTCGATACCCGCAGCCAATGAGCGTTCGGCAGCTTGCGTATCGCCCAAGCTCATCTGCAGTGCTCCCAAATCACGGTAATAGTCCACCAGCCACGAGCGCTCAATATCATTGCGATTGGCTGTGATGATGGAGCCTGCCCGTTCGAATTGCCGTAACGCCTCGGGCAGTTGTCCCAGCCGATGCTGGGCACTGCCCAAGACTATCAACACCGACACCAGCCTAGGGGCACTCGATCCCAAGCTGCCTTCACCGATCTTGAGCGCGAGTTGCGCCTGTTCGCTCGCCTCTGCAGGGTGGCCGCGAACTTCGAGCAGCGCGGCGAGCTGATACAACGCCGAGAACTGATGCCGCTGCAACGGACCTTGCAGGCCTTGCGCAAGATCCACCGCGTGACGCAGAGCGCCTTCCGCATGTTCGTATTCGTCCAACCGTTCGAGTATGCGTCCCAGCAACGCATACGCGGGGACCAGCTGAGGCGCGCCGCCCTGAAGTTGATTCTCGATTCGCAGCCCTTCTTCCGCATGCTTTCGGGCGTCTTCGAAGTGCTCCTCGCGGAAGGCGACATTCGTCAGAGCGTTCTCAATCGCGGCCCCGGCTTCGCTCACGGTGTCGTGATTTTCGATGGCAATATCGTGGGCCCGTTTCAGATGGGATTCGGCGAGTGCAAATTGACGTTGCGAGAGTTCCACTTGCGCGAGGCCCACCAGCACCTTTTGCAGTTCGATTTTTTGCTTGCCGGGCGAATGCTCGCGTACTTTAAGCGCCTCGGACCACGCGGCGCCGGCCTCGGCCAGCTTCCCCTGTCGAAAATAAATCCAGGCATAGGCGACGTGAATATCGCCCAATGGCTCGCCATAACGTCCGTAGTAGCGCTCCAACAAAGGCTGAGCATGGTGCAGCACCGGCAACGCCTCGTCGTACTTGCCCATGTATGCGATTAACGGAGTGACCATGGACGCGAACCACCACACAAATTCCGGCGATTGGTCCCCGTATTGCGCAGCTACGCGGGGAATCGTGGTGCAGAGAATCGCAAACGCGGCGCTTGGATCGGTTTCGTTGAGCGTTTCGACTCGCCGCCGCAATTTGCGCACGGATATGGTCGAGTCCGGCGACTGTTGAACGCTGGCGCACGAAGGCGGCAGCGTAAAATCGGCGGCATCAGCTGCTGGCGGAAGTATTAGCAGGGCAGCGAGCAGCCAAGCGTTCGCTTGCAGGCAGCTCATCGAGGTTCGGAGGCGATCTCGACCACCAGGGCGCCGTCGGATGGGATCGGTATTCGGTGCCGCTCGAGGATTTTTGCGACTTCCGCCGACACCGGCTGCGGTAGATCCGCATCGATGCCAACGCGACCCAACCGCTCATAGCCGGACACTTTGACACCCGCCGCCTCGAGCTCGTCGGTCAGCTGGCGTTTCAGCGCCGCCGGATCTCGCGCCTCCATATGAACCGTTCCGTGATCGACGCCGCGTACCACTTCCGGCGGAGGCAATGCGGCACGCCACACGCCAATACCGACCGCGACAACCAGCACCGCCGCGGCCGAGAGACTCAGCCGCCGTACGCTGCGTCGGGCGCGCGCATCAGTTGAGTACGACACCAGCAAGCCGTCGCGCCGCGCCCGAGCAATTAATTCTTCTTCGCGAGCTGCAGAAACCAACGGGACGCCGAGAGAGCTCGCAGACACCTGCTCGCGGATGAATTCACGGAGCGCAGCTGCTTCCAATGCGAGGGCACGCGATTGTTCGGACACCCGTGCGGGCGCGACGCGGCCCGCCAGTGCTTCCAACCAAACATCATCGGCTTCCTCAATCATCCAGCCTCCCCCGATTCCCTGGCGAGCGCATACCAAGAGGCTAGATACAGCCGGGCTCGTTTACGGCATTGGGAAATGAACTCACGCGTCGCCCCGGGAGTTCGGTCAAGCAATTCCGCGATGTCCTCATTCGATAGTCCATCCTCGACGATCCAAGTCATGACGCCCGCATGCAATGGATCTTCCCGTTGGAATCGCTGCCACCCCTCGCGAAATTGCGCCTGGCGCTCACGTCGCGCGGCCAGCTCTTCGGGAGTGGGATTCAGGGCCAGTGACAGTTCATAGATCCGACGGCTCGCCTCCTCGGTCAAACCCTCACCGTCTTCCATCGCGACCTCGCGCACCGATTGGCGCAGCCGCTTGATGGCACCATGACGCAAGATCACCTTGATCCAGCGCAGCAGGTCCGAATCGCCGCGGAACGTAGCGCAACGCCGCCAAACCGTGATGAAGGTATCCTGCACCAGGTCGCGGGTTGCGTCGGCATCGCGCAGCGTTCGCAGGGCATCGCGGTACAGAACGGCAAAAAACGCCCGATCCAGCTCGCGCAGCGCTTGCTCGATTGCAGCGCCTCCCTCGCGGCAGGCGCGCATAAACAAAGTCCTATCCAACGGCTCGATGCCCCTGTTCTGATTGCGGCCGGGTCGACGCGCATAGAGTAACCCCCCGGGGACGTAGCAAGAAGAGTCTTGAACAGGCACTCGGTCAAAAGCTGGTTTTATTTGATCAGAGGTCTCGACCAGGTCTTGGCGAGACCGGTCCGCAGCGGCGTTTTTCGACCACAGCCTGCGCGCCGACAACGCGGGTTCCCGCCGCCCACATCAGCATCGCCATAGCCCTTGCACTTTGCCATCTGACCAACCGCATCATCGCACCCCAATTATCGAGTTGATTCCTCCGGCCGCAGCCGGCGTTAGGGCATAGAGGCTGGTGAACCGGATTTGTCAGGGATCGCTCTTGCGGCCAATTGGCTCCTGACATTTTCGCGCGAGCTGCGTCTATACCCTGAGCCAAAGCCCAATTTCCACCGCAGGGAGCCATTGATGAGCGAATACAATACGAAGAATCAAGGGGATTCGACCGAGTTTTCCACCATCCCAGGCAAAGTGCCCTACCCGATCGTGGTCGTCGCCATTCCCGGCTTTTTCCTGATCCTGATCGGATTCGCCGCGGGATTCGTTTGGGGCATCCTCTGCGCCGGCTTTGTCTACGGCGCCATGTATCTGCTCATGCACTCGAAGCAGGCCACGTTGCACCGAGCGCCCGCCGTCTTTCGAGTCAACAAGAATGGCGTGGAAAAATCCGGCGCTCTGATTCCTAGGGAATCGATCCACCGGGTCATCATGCGAAATCACGTTCTTGACGCTGCGTCCGGCATCATCGTGGTGCCGAGCATGGTCAACAACTCGGGCCAGAGCAACGCCGTCGCCGGTATGAATTGGGCCATCAAAGTTCTAGGACCTATCTCGTGGCGGGTGGATGTCGAGGCCCGCGGCGTACCGACAACGCTCGCCGGCGGACTCACCGAACCTGTCGCATCGGCAATCCTTGCTGACGTCAGCAAGACCCTGCAACTCGCCCAATAACAGCAAGGCAGCCACATGAAATCCAACTCGCATTCCGTGATCGTCACTGTGGCCGCCGCCACGCTAATCTTGGTCGGCTGTGCAGCGTCCGCCGAGGAACCCAGCGAATCGCAGATGAAGGAAGCGATGCTGAATGAAATGAATCATCCGGAGGGCACCACAAAACCCGCCGCCCCGGTCACCATTAAGTTCTTCAAGAAGCAAGGCTGCGATGCGCCGACGCCGAGGGGCATCAACTGCTTCTTCAGCATCGAAGTGGCTTCATCCAATATTGGCGCATCCATGTACAACAACATTCCGAGTGCCGTGTTCTACAAGGACGGCGGCAAATGGGCCATGCGGCCGCCGTTCTAACGGGTTCAACTACGCGAACTTTGCACACCTGCGGACTTGCAATTTTTGATGGCTGTGAGGGGCTCTATTAGCTTGGCTGCCTTGGCGAAACGCGGTCCCCGACGAGAATTCATGCGGCGCCGCCTTGGCGTGCCCTGCCAACTTTGCGGGCTCGATTAAATGCGGCCGCGAGATCTTTGTACCAAAAGCCGCTTTCCTTCAAAATGCGGGCCTGGGTTTGATAGTCGACGTAGTAGATCCCAAAACGCTTGGTGTAACCCGCAGCCCATTCAAAGTTGTCGAGCAGCGACCACACGAAGTAACCGCGCACATCGACATCGCGATCAATGGCGTCGGCGATGGCGCGTATATGCGACTCGATGTAGGCGCGCCGATCCTCATCCTTGACGTTGCCGTCGACGAGCATGTCCCGATAGGCAGCGCCGTTTTCAGTGATGAACAATGGCGGCAGGTCGTCGTAGTCGCGATCCAATCGGGTCAGAAGGTCAGTGAAGTTCGCCGGCGCCACTTCCCATCCCATATCGGTCACCGCGGCCCCCGCGCGCGCGGGAGAAAACGACCGTTCCGCGATGGACACGATCGGGTTGTAGTAATTCACTCCGAGAAAGTCGAGTCGTTGAGCGATCAGCTGCGCATCTCCGTCCTGGACGTGGGGCGCATCGCCCCCTAGATGGTCCAGGATGTCCTGCGGATACTCGCCGCGCAGCAAGGCGTCCATGTACCAACGAACCAGCAAGCCATCCTCGCGAGACGCGAGCATTCTGTCGGCGACCGAGTCGGTCGCTGAATACACGGGCGAGAGATTGAGCACAATGCCGACGTCGATGTTGCTGCACGAGCTGCGCATGGCCTTCGTGGCGAGCCCGTGGCTCAACAGACAGTGATGCGACACCTGCGTCGCGACGGATCGATCCTTGATTCCCGGCGCGAAACGCCCCGTTTCGTACCCAAGCGTCGCCGTGACCCAGGGTTCATTGTGCGTCGCGAACGAGCGTACGCGATCAGCGAGTCGTCCCGCCACGAGCGCGGCGTATTCCGCAAATCGGTAAGCCGTGCTCCGGTCGGCCCAGCCATTGTGCTGACGCTGCAGTGCAGCCGGCAAATCCCAGTGATAGAGAGTTGCGAAGGGTTCAATCCCGCGCTCGAGCAGTCCGTCGACCAGACGGTTGTAGAAATCAAGTCCGGCGCCGGCGACGGCTCCAGATCCCGTCGGCTGGATTCGCGGCCAGGAGATCGAGAAGCGATACGCCCCAACGCCCAGCGCGGCGATCAAGTCGAGGTCCAACTCGAGTCGATTGTAATGATCGCATGCGATCCTGCCGTCGGAGCCGTCGGCAATGACGCCGGGAAGACGGCAGAACTCATCCCAAATGGAGGCGCCCTTGCCGTCGGCGGTCGAGGCACCCTCGATTTGGAACGCGCTGCTGGCAACTCCCCACACGAAAGTCGTTGGGAAGCGATTGGCGAGTTCATCGACAGATTTACGGTTGTCCATTTGTGGCTTTCATCATGTTTTTTTGGAGATATCGAGTCTTGCCGCTCGGTCGATTTAGCTGCGCCCGCGCCGCCCGCTTCGATCAGTTGACTCACGAATCACGAGCTCGACGGGGGGAGGCGCGAAACGCGGTCGATTTCCGTCAATGAGCTGAAGAATGGCTTGCGCGGATCGATCGCCGAGCTCACCGATCGATTGGCGCACGCTGGTCAGCGGCGGAAGCCGGTATGCGGACGAGGGCAAGTCGTCGAATCCGATCACTGATACATCGCCGGGTACCGAGAGCCCTTTGCGGTAAAGGGCAAGACAAGCGCCATAGGCCGTTTGGTCGTTCACGCAAAACAGCGCGGTAAATTTAGTGGGCGCGCCGAGCAGTTCGATCGTTGCGCGCAACCCACCTTCCTCGTGCCAATCGCCGACGGCCACCAGCCTTGGATCGAAATCAATTCCGGCGTCTTTCAGCGCTTTCTTGTATCCCTCCAACCTTTCGATTGCGTCGGGATGATTCTCGGATCCGGTGATGAAGGCGATCTTGCGGTGCCCAATTTCGGTCAGGTGCCGCACAGCCAGCATCGCGCCATGACGATCGTCAATTTGCAGGCTGAACAGCCCGGGCGCACGCAGACTGCGGCCTGTGACCACGATCGCGACTTCCTTGGCGTAGCTCTTGAGCTTTGCATCGTTAAGGCGTCCCGCAAACACGATGATTCCGTCGACGCCACGCGCAATGAACTCCCGCATGCATCGTTCTTCGTCCTCCTCGCGCCAGTTGCCGCTCATGAAGAGCGGCACGTAGCCACGCGGGCGTAGGAAGGCTTCGATACCCCTTAAGCCTTCACCATAGAACGGGCTGTCAATCGCTTGTGCAACCACGCCGATGGTCGATGTCTTGCCGAGGGCGAGTCCGCGTGCTGCTGCATTCGGCCGAAAGTTGAACTTGATGATGGCCGCCTCGACGGCGTGCTTCAGGCCCTGGCTCACATTAACCGTGCCATTGATGATTCGCGACACGGTGCTTGCCGAGACGCCGGCCTCGTGGGCCACCATTCTGAGCGTGGCCGATTGGCGCGGCCGAGGGCCACTCTTGCCCGGCGTCGGAGCCAAAGGTAGTTTTGACTTCATCTCACGGTCCGCTGTCTGAATTTTCCGACGCCACGCATTTGGTATGTCGCTCGCATTCAGGAGCCGAGCGCCGGCTTCGGCCGCGTGAGAATCCCTTCCAATTCCTCGAGAGTCTTTCCCTTGGTCTCTGGTGCCAGCATCACGACGAAAAGCAGGCCAGCCGCGGCGAGCAATCCGTAGCCGAGAAAGGTTCCTGCCGGGCCCCAAACGGCAAGCTCCGTGGGGAAAATCAGCGTGACGCTGGCGCTCACCAAGGAATTCCAAAATCCCACGACCGAAATCGCGGCGGCCCGCTCGTCGTTCGGAAAGATCTCCGACAGCATCACCCACATCACGGGTCCCAATGAGATCGCGAAGGAAGCGACGTAAGTGATGATGGCAATCAGCACCACCTGTGCGTGACTGACGTGCGCGGCGACGCCTAGCGGGCCCTGAGCGTGAAACGCCCAAGCAATTGTCAGGAGCGAGAGCGTTGCGCCGACGAGCCCAATAACCAAGAGCGGCTTGCGGCCCAGGCGGTCGATCAACCAGATGGCCACAAACGTCATGCCAACATTGACGAGTCCCACGAGAACCGACTGCGCGAAGGACGTCGAGAGTTCGCCGCCCGACTGGGCGAAGATGGTAGGCAGGTAATAAAAGATGGCATTGATGCCGGTGGCCTGCTGGAAGAACGCAATGCCGAGACCAAATATCAGGACGCGCTTGAGTCGACCGGTAAAGAGCGCGCGGATACCGAAACGTCGCGATTTCTCCGCAAGAGTCGCCTGGATGACGTAAAGCTCACTGACGGCCGCGGCGGCTCCGTGAAGCACGGCGAGCGTGGCGCGGGCGGCCGCGTCGCGACCCTTGCTCAAGAGCCAGCGCGGGCTCTCAGGCACCAATGTCAGAAGTACGAAATACAGCGTTGCGGGGACAGCTTGAACGCCCAGCATCCAGCGCCAGTTGTTCGCACCCACCGAAAGCAAAACGTAATTAGAGAAAAACGAGACGGATATGCCAATGACAATCATCAACTGGTTGAGGGAGACCAGCCTGCCGCGGCTGCGGGCGGGTGCGATCTCGGCTATGTATACCGGGGCCGTGAGAATGGCTGAACCGACTGCAAGACCCCCACAGATTCGCGCCGCGATGAACACCGGGAAGCGCGTGGACAGCGCCGCCGTCAAGGAAGACGCGAGAAACAGCACTGCCGTTATGAGCAGCACACTTCTGCGCCCAAAGCGGTCGCTTAACGGTCCGGCCGCAAGGTTCCCGGCCATCGCGCCCCAACCCAGACAGCTCACCGCCCAGCCGAGTTTGAGGCTTCCGGCCGGGCCGCCAAGATCGAAATAGTCGCGAATGAAGGGCACCGCCCCCGAAATAACGGTGGCATCGAAACCGACGAGAAAGCCGCCCAGCGCCACCGTCGCGGCAATGCGAATCAAATTGAGTTCGCCACGCGTCATGCGGGTGCCGGCGGTCGAATTGTACGACTCATGTCCCCCTCCCTCCCCAAGCCGCGTGTCCCGGTAATATATCTGCAACCGGTTGCAGGAATGCTGCTTGTGCGCAGCCGTTGCTGTCAAGGATTGGAATGCCGCGGCGCGCCGATTGCTCATTTTCTATGGATTTCGCCCCCTTGCATTTTGCAATTTACAGTCGCAGAATCAATCCTGCAACCGGTTTCAGAAACCGCTTGCATAGAATCGACGCTCGACGTCGGCACAGAATAATCGCGGTCCCGGAGACGGGAGGGAGAGTACCTTGAAGCAGTCCAGCCGTTCGCGCGCCTCGACAAAGACCCCGCATCCGCTACCCATGTTTCCGATGAAGCCCTTGGCCGTTTTGATTGCGATGTACTGCTCAGGCGCGGCGGCTGCCGATTCCACTGTCGCGGCGGACAATCTCGAGGAGATCGTCGTTACCGGCCTGCGTCAATCTCTCGTGACCAACGAGACTATCAAGCGCGATTCGAGCGGAATTGTCGACGCCATTACGGCCGAGGACATCGGCAAGTTTCCCGACACGAACCTCGCCGAATCCATCCAGCGCATTCCCGGCGTGACCATCGACCGTGTGAACAACGAAGGCTCGCGAGTGACGGTGCGCGGCTTCGGTCCGGAATTCAACCTGGTGACCTTGAACGGTCGCTCCATGCCGGCCAATATCGGGCCGAACACGGCCAATGCGTCCCGTTCCTTCGATTTCGAAAATCTTTCGGCCGACGGCATTAAGGGAATCGAGGTGTACAAGACCGGCCGCGCCGACGTGCCGAGCGGCGGCATCGGTTCAACCATCAACATCACCACGGCCCGGCCGTTCGATTTCAATGGGATGCGGGCGACGTTTTCGGCCAAGGCCGACTACGATCGGTCGACCCAAGTTGGCAACAAGGTCACGCCGGATTTCTCCGGCTTGTTCAGCGATACCTTCTTCGACGATCGGGTTGGTTTCCTGGTCAACGGGTCTTACTCCAAGCGCAACAGCCAGGAGCAGAGCGCGAACATCAACGGCTGGCTGCAAAACCAGTTCGCTCCGGGCGATCCGCGGGTCACGAGCTCCAACACGAACCCCGACGGCAATAACTGGGCGCCGCGCAATGAGGGCTGGGGCGTGCTCGATCACCAGCGAGAACGCATCAACGGCCAGGCCGTGCTGCAGTTCAAGCCGATCGATTCACTGGTCGCCACCGCGGATTACACCTATACCTTCTACAAGGACATGAATCAGACACACACCTTTGGTGCCTGGTTCGACTATGGTCCGAACCCAATCAGCGCCATCATCGATCCCCATGGAACCGTGACCAACCTCATCGACACGGGTAGCGACGACTCGTACTTTGCGAGCAACGACGAAATCATGAACCAGAACGGGTCTGCCGGGATTAACTTAAAATGGCAGGCATCGGACAACATCGCGGTCGAACTCGACGCGCATCACTCTACCGCCGATTCTGGTGGCGGAGCCTTGGGCACGAACAACTTCGGCATCGTCGGGCAGATCCCGCAAGCTTCGCTCTTTAAGTGCTTTACCATGGGTCCCGCGTTTGGTGCGGGCAGCCCGTGTGCCGGCATTGGCGCTGCCGCCAACCAGATTCCGACGACCTCCTGGATCTACTCGCCGCCCTACACGATGAGCAATCTCGGCACCGGCACCATCGAACCGTTGTTCGGCCAGGCCAATAACACCGTTTTTCACAACACCGTCGAGGAGGTGCTGCTCGATGCGACGTGGAAAAACAGCGATTTACAGAGCGGCTTGAGGAGCATCAAGGCCGGCATTGATTTGAAGCGTATGACCACGGAAGCCGAGTCGTTCAACAGCGGTAATTTCGCCTGGGGCTACTACAACCCCGCGGAGCAGGGGTTGATCCCGGGGAATCTTTTCACCAAGGTGTCGAGCTGCAGCGTTGTCACGCATTTCTCGGGCGGCGGGTGCGGGATCCAGGTCCCGTACTTCTATTCGTTCAGCCTACCCGCCATCATCCCGGTGACGGAGAAGGGTGTCGCGGGCGACGGCAATTTCCCAGCCTACACATTTGCGCAGAACACCTCGCCGAACAACGACGACCACATCCGCGAAGACACGCCGGCGCCGTTCGTGCAGATGGATTTCAGCACGACGTTTGACGGCATGCCTTTCAAGGCTTTGGTTGGCATGCGTTATGAAAAGAGCACTGTCACTGCGCAGAGTCTGCAGAGGGTTCCGGTGTCGGTCTCGTGGAACAATCCCACGGAGTTCAGCACCAACTATGCGGCCAACGCGACCTATAGCGACGTCAAGAGTTCGTACAGCGAGTTTCTGCCGAACATCGATTTGAGCTTGGAGGTGGTGCCGGGTGTGATACTACGTGGTTCTTACAGCAAGACCATTGCCCGCTCTGATCTTACTCAAATGATCGGTACCACCTCCGTGACCCCCACTCCGAAGCCGGGCTCACGAACCGCCACCGAGGGCAACCCGGGCCTTTTGCCCTACGAGTCGAACAACATCGATTTCGGCGCGGAGTGGTACTACTCCAAGGGCAGTTACCTTGCGGCCAATTGGTTCACCAAGCACGTCACGAACTTCCTGACCTCGACCACCACGACGGGGCCGTTGTTCGGCATCACGGATCCGAATGCGGGTGCGCTCGCCCAGAAGGCCATTGCTGAGCTCACGGCGGCGGGCAAAGGCGTAAGTGCGCAGACCATCTATGCGCAGATGCAAGCCGACACCGGATCGCTCGGCCCCTTCCTGGGGCAGCCCGGCGACCCCTTGGTCATTTGGGATATCACGACACCGAGCAACGGCAACAAGACCGACATCCACGGATTTGAGATCTCGTTGCAGCACCTGTTCTGGGATACCGGGTTCGGTGTGCAGGCGAACTGGTCGGTTCCGACCGGCGGTGCCCCTTTCAACTCAGAGACCATCAATACCCAGTTCGCGCTGCCGGGCTTGAGCCGTTCCTACAACGTCGTGGGATTCTTCGAGCGGTGGGGCTTCCAGACTCGCGTGGCCTACAGCCACCGCGGCGCGTTCCTGGCCGCATTGAACCAGACCGATCAGAACGGCGAGCCGGTCTACACCGCGGCGTACGGCCAGCTCGACATGAGTGCGAGCTACGACATCACCAAACACTTCTCCGTTATGGTGGACGGCATCAATCTGACCTCAGCCTCGACACGTCAGTATGGCCGCTTCACCAACCAGTTCTATGCCGCCAACGAGGGTTTCGCCCGTTACCAGGTCGGTTTTCGCGTGGTCCTGTAGTCGCGGAGCCTGCGAGGCCGCCTCCTTCCCTGGGGGCGGTCTTCAACTTTCGACGCCTAAGGAGTCTTTCGGCTCAGGCTCTTCAGCAGGATGGATCGAATCCGATCGGCCTTGGCTTCGGTAAGTTCACCAAAGAGCCCCTGCACGGCAGGCGGCAGATGTTCAAGAGCCGGACCTTTCGACTGGAAAATCAGGTAGTCGAACAGGGCCTTCCATCTGCGTCGCTGCGACGGCGGAAGGCTTTTCACCGTCAACAGGCAGTGAAGTAACGCGTTCGACGGTGTATCGAAGTACTCCGGGACGTCGCGCCACCAATAGTTGACCAGGACATTGAAATTATCGAGCGCCTCGACATTGTGCCACCACAGTGCAGGAATGTAGACCGCATCGCCCGGGCCGAGCTCGGCCACTTCGGCGGCCTCGAGCGCCTCGCTGTAGCGAGGAAAGCGCTCAAAGTCCGGATTGCGTACATCAACCAGCGTGATCGGCTGACCCGCGGGCGTCAAGTCGAGCGGGCCGACGTAGAGATTGCTGATCTGCTCCGGCGGAAACATGGTGAAGCGGCGCCGCCCGCCCACGACACAGGCGAGGTTGTCGATATGGTCGAAATGCGCCGCAATGCAGGTGCGATTGCCGATCCAGATCGACTCGCGTACCGACTCGGCGGTAATCAGGTCGCGGACGTTGTTGGAGTCGGAGAAGCCGGGAAAGTATATCGGCAGCGACGCGGAACCCGAATAGAGGGCTGGTGCGGACTGATTTCCTAATTCCTGACAGAGCCGTTCCAGTACATCGCTGAGTAGCGCGCGTTTGGACTCGAAATTGAAACCGTCCAGCGTGTCGTTATAGAAAAATCGTCCCTCGATGGATGCGAGCCCTTCGAACAAGGGCGCGGCATGGCCGCTGTAGAATGTCTTGAGATAGGCGCTGAGCGAGTGCGCCGATTCAAGGCCCGCCTGAGTCGCCGGCCAGGCGCGCACCAGGCCGCGCAGTACCGCCGGGCGATCACGTGTCTTTATCGTGTTCTTGAATACGTCGGCATCGACATCTTCCCACTCGGCGGCTTGCTTTGGTTTGACACGCATATTCGAAGCACCTGCGGTGAAGCTATGAAGCCGATTGTAGCGCGACTTGGCTCGGCGCCCTTGTTACGCGCCGACAAAGACGTCAAGGATGAGCGCTATAATCTTCGGATGGGCTGGAGGCGAAAGTGGTCAACCGAGTAGTTCTGAATAATCAGATTCACCGCGATGTGCGAATTGCCGCCACGCGGCCGACGCGCGAGAACGCAGAAGTCAACACGGTGAGCGTGATCCCTCGAGAATTTCCGCGACTCGTGGCGCATTATCCGATCTTCTACACCAAAAATGCGGAAACGGGTCGATTCGAGCCTTCCGCGTTGCTGGGCTTCCAACCTCAGGAGAACTTGTTCTTCGTGGATGGCCGATGGGAGGCTGCCTACGTGCCGCTGCAGATCCAGCGGCAACCCTTCTCGCTGATCAGCCGCCGCGCGGAGGATTCCGCGGGAAAGCCGCCCTCTCTCGAGGTGGCGCTTGATCTGAGCCAGACCGTTCAATCGCAGGAGGGTGAACGTCTGTTCCTGGAAGACGGGCAACCGACGAAATTCTTGCAGGGCATTACATCGATGCTGTCGGCGCTGGTTGCGGGAACCAAGGAAACCTACGCGTTCACCGGCCGGCTGGCGGAGCTCAGCTTGATCGAGCCCGTGCAGATCGATATCGAATTTGTCAACGGCAGCGAGACCAAATTGCAGGGTCTTTACTGGATAGCCGCCGCTGCGCTCAAGGCCTTGCCGGCGGCGCAATTGGCGGAGTTGCGCGATCGCGAGTTTCTCGAATGGATGTATTTTCAGATGGCATCCATTTCGCATGTGTCCGGTCTGGTCGCCCGCAAAAACCGGTTGCTCTGCGGCGTGACCGCCGCGCGTCCCCAGGAAGATCGTCGGTGACGTCTCAGACGGAGCTGCCGATTCGCAAGATCCTTGTGGTCGGCGGCGGCACTGCCGGTTGGCTCACAGCCGGCGTACTGGCATCGCGTTTTCCGCAACGCGGCCAAGACGGTATTGCCGTCACCCTTATCGAGTCCCTCGGGCAGCCGCCGATCGGCGTCGGCGAAGGCACCTGGCCGACGATTCGCTCCACCTTGAAACAAATCGGCGTGACCGAAACTGATTTTCTCCGCGAGTGCGATGCGTCCTTCAAGCAAGGAACACACTTCGAGAAGTGGGTGGACGGCAGTGACGCGGACGCTTACTACCATCCATTCACGCTGCCGGTCGGCTTCGAAGACCGTAACCTGGCTCCCTACTGGCTGGAGGACCCGCGGGCCCGCAGTTTCGCTTCCAGCATGTGCTTTCAGTCGGAACTGTGCGCCAACGGTTTGGCACCCAAGCAGATTACAACCCCCGAATTCACCGGCTTGGCAAATTATGCCTATCACCTCGACGCCGGAAAATTCGGACCCTTTCTCCGGAAGCACTGCGTTGAGAAGCTCGGCGTTAACCACGTATACGACGACATTGTTGGGGTGCAGTCCGATGACGCCGGAGACATTTCGCACCTCGTGACGAAATCCGGTAAGCCGCTCGCCGCGGACCTGTTTGTCGATTGCAGCGGATTTTCTGCACTGTTGATCGGCAAGCACTTGGGCGTCCCGTTTGTGTCCAAAAAGGATGTGCTCTTCATCGACAAGGCCTGGGCAGTGCAGATTCCCTACCCTACCGAGGACGCCCCGATCAACTCCGTGACCATGGCCACCGCGCAATCTTCGGGCTGGGTATGGGACATCGGACTCTCGACACGCCGCGGCGTCGGCTATGTATTTTCCAGCCGCCACCTGACCGATGAGAGCGCGCTTGAGGAACTGAAGAATTATATTAGCGCGCGAGGTGATCTGTCGCAGAACCTGAGCTTTCGAAACATCGACATCAATTCGGGCTATCGCCAAGAGTTCTGGACTCGCAACTGCGTGGCGGTGGGCCTGTCAGCCGGCTTCCTGGAGCCTCTCGAGGCGTCGGCCATTGTCATGATCGAGCTGTCGGCGAAATCGATTGCAAATCTGCTGCCGAGCAATCGCGGTGGCATGCGACAAGCCGCGCGAGTATTCAATGACACCTTTCGCTATCGCTGGGAGCACATTGTCGATTTCCTCAAGCTGCACTATGCGCTAAGTCGTCGGAGCGACTCTCAATTTTGGATCGACAATCGGTCTCGCGACTCGATTCCGGACAGCCTGCACGCAGGCTTGCAATTCTGGGCGAACCATTCTCCGTGGCATGACGACTTCTCGCATCGTGAAGAAGTGTTCTCGGCGGCGAGCTACCAATACATCCTCTATGGGATGGGATTTCAGACTCATCCCGCGCCTTGGCTGCTAAACGACCGTGACAGAGACCTGGCACGGGAGAAAATGAACGAGACGGCGCAATACGCCAAGGTTCTCACGGCGTCGCTGCCGGGCAATCGCGACTTGCTGTCAAAAGTCCGGCGATATGGCCTGCAGAAAATCTGATCGGTGGATGGAAGTCAATAAGACGGCCACTACGGCGAGCCAAACGGTTTGCCGCGAACCGCGGAATACACGCTGTCGAACACTGTTAAACTTTCGATTGCCAACACCCCATCGGTGGTGATCGGATCTCTTAAGACTTGAACCTTGCTTTGGCCATTCTCGAATGCGGGCCACCGCGGAACGCCTGCGCCATTGGGATCACCTGACCTCGCAAAATTGACCCAGTAATTGGATATCTCTGCCGCTATATTCCGATCCGCGGGCGTCCATTGCCAATGATACTGATCTAGGTGATCGAAGACATACCACAGCTCGGCGAAATGACTGGCGCCCCACCCCGCGTACACCGAATCCTTCGGAAATGGCGGCCGTTGCTGAAACGAATAGTAGTACACGGGCTTGTGTCCGGTGGTGGCCTGCAGTCTCGCCCACGCCCACATGTCCCAACCGAAGCGAAGATCGCGTTCGAAATCCAGCCGCGCCGTTCGCGCCTCCTCGTCAGTCGTGTGGGGATAGGCCGCCATCAGCGCGGGCGGCAGCGGCCCGAAGCTCTGCGTAATGTCGCTTTCAAAGGTTCCCGCTGTGACCCCTAATACGTTGACGAGGGCTCGAGCTTCTTCCGCGTTCGAACCTAGCAACAACGGGACATCGTTTTGCCGGCCTGAAGTGAAGGCTTCATACGGCGACTGCGGAAGCAGATAGGGTTCTATGACCGGATGTGTGATGCCGCTATCGTTGCTGGTGAGCCTACTCGCCGGCAACTGACGCAACTCCTTGATCGACGTCGCGCCCAATGACGCCGCGAATTTCTCCCCATCCTTTTCGGCGTTGGCCAGTAAGTATTTTGGCGCCAATTGCAGAGGCTCGAACAAACCGCCGCTCTCGCCAATGGCGCGCTGAAACAGGCCTTTCGCGAGTGGCGAAGCCATCAAGATACTGACCGATATCGAGCCCGCGGATTGCCCCGCGACGGTCACGCGTTTCGGGTCACCGCCAAACACGGCGATGTTTCTCTGCACCCATTTCAAGGCGGCGATCTGATCCGACAAACCGTAGTTTCCGGATGAGTGGTGCGGAGATTCGCGCGTGAGTTCAGGATGCGCAAGAAACCCCAGCGGTCCCAGACGGTAAGCGATCGTGACAACGATGACGCCTTTGTGCGCAACGCGATCACCCCAATACAACGGCGTGGCAGCCGATCCATTGGTGTAGCCGCCCCCGTGGATCCAAACGATGACTGGCAAGTGCTGATTGGCTTTGCTTGCCGGTGTCCAGATATCGAGATACAGGCAGTCTTCACTGACCGCCGGGGGCATCTCTCCCGGCATAGACACACCTGTTTGCATGCACGCAGGAGCGAAAGCCGAGGCCTTGCGCACGCCCTTCCAGGACTTAACCGGCTGAGGTTCTTTCCAGCGCAATTCACCTAAAGCCGGCGCCGCGTAGGGAACGCCCTTGTAGACGGACAGACCGTTCGCGTCTACGCCTTGAAGGGCGCCAGATTCAATCTGCACTCGAGCAGCGAATGCCACCCCAGGACCCAATAGCAGCGCCAAGAATGCTGCTATGACCCTACCCGTGCTAAAACCGTTCTTCATGAAAGGTTCCATGGCCATTGTCTGCTGGGTTGCGGCCGCTTGCATGTCGGATCATTGATACCCCGGAAAAGTAAAATAATTGCCAGCCTAGGATTCTTTCGTCGCGCCTGCAGCAGCCCCTATGGTCCGGGCGCTCTGCCGCCTTTCCTTGCTCAAGAACATACCGTCCCTTGCATCGCTCTTATTACATTGGTCCGAATGTGTTGGCCGTCTATCTGTTCCTGCGCCCCTTCGTCAGCCGATGGCCGCTCGCGTCGCTTCCATCGGTGACATTCGCGCCGCTCGACGGGCCGGCGTCAATGCTGCGAATTGCCCCAGCGCCAACAGGATTGCGCTGCCAAGTGCAATATTGATTGTGGGCAGTCTCGTCATCTCAAGAAAATGCATCAGCGCGACATTTGTTGCGAAAGCGAGCAGTGATCCCACACCAATCCCTAAAAGAATGATGAAGAAGTTCTCCGTAAGCACGTGGGCTAAAATCTCGAGGCGCCTCGCGCCAAGCGCACGCCGCAGGCCTATTTGCTGTCGGCGTTCGTCCACCCAATAAACCGTAATACCAACAATGCCGCCACCCGTGGCCAACAAGAGAATGATCGACGCCGTAGTGAGCAGTATCACAAGGCCGCGATCGCGCGAATAGGCCTTGTTTCGTAGTGTGTGAAAGCTCTGTACGCCATCCGTGGCATCGATCACTCGCAGCCGGCTCACATTATAAAGGGCCGCGGCAAGCGACAGTCTTAAGTGTTCGGCTTGCCCAGGGTTCGTGTGCACAATGTATTGATCACCACCCGCGTCGGCCCATCTGATCGGACTTAGGACCGAACGATAAGCAAAGGATCGCGTTCCGACGGCAGGGACCTCCATGTCGGAGATGACGCCGATAATGGTGCGTGCCACGCCACCGACATAAACAGTTTTACCCAGGCTCGACTCGGCAGGAAATAGTTTTTTAGCCAGATCCTGAGTGATGATGATCGGACCAGTTGTCGACTGCTCGAGTTGCGATCCTGGCGTCACTTCATCCGCCTTGAAATTGCGGCCGGCGACCAGTCGGACACCGTAGGTGGCGAGCGCGTGTTCGTCCGTAAAGTAGGCCTCAGAGTAAGACGTGGGTGATTTTTGGTTCGCATCGAGGCTAACGCCCCAAAGAGTGGCCCACGGCCCGGCAGCAGGGAAGGAATAGTCAGCATAAGCATCTACCACACCGGGCAACTGGCGCAGCATGGCAAGATCGGCGGCGGTCTTTGCTCGCGCTTGTTCTGGCGTCAGCGCACCTACCCAACGATTGTCGACGACCACGATATTGGGTTCGTCGATCCCGCTGGGCCGCGAGATATAGATGACCCGCTGGCCAATGACGAAAGTGGCATTGGCTACGATAGCGAGTGTCAGCGCCACCTGCAAAGCGATGAGGAACACACCGGCTTTGTGGCGCGTAAGCGCAGACAGTATCGGTCTTACCGGGATGTTCATGGCATCATCCGGCTTTTAGTTGCCAGGCAGGCTGGATTCGGGATGCGCGCCACACCGGATAGACCGCCGCGATCATCGCGACCACGACAGCAAGCGAGATGGCGAGAACCATGGTGCCGGCGTCGGAATGAACTGTCCGCGCAATCTTTGCTTCAAAGACCAGATTGAGGTTACCGATGAAGCAGACGGTCAACAGCACTCCAAGTAGCCCGCCGGCGAGACCGATTACCGCCGCTTCGACAAGATATTGCCAATAGATCGCGCCGCGGGAGGCACCCAACGCGCGGCGTATTCCAATATCCGGCCCACGCCGCATGAATCTCGCCAGTAATAGCCCCATCGCATTTACGGTGCAGACCAAAAGCAGTCCGAGCGCGACAAAAAACGAAATCCGCACTTCGGTTGGTACGATCTTCAGGTATTTCAGCCACTCATCGACGTCGCGCAACCGTGTGTAAGCGGGCCAATTGAAGCGGCCATTGGCGTTTTGCTCTTCGGCGTAAGCGGAGAGAAACGCCGCATAGCGGCTCACCGCGGCCGCGTCATGAAGTTCGACCCAATATGAAATCCACGTACATTCCGATCGTACGAGATCATCCCAGCCCTTTCCTTGGTAATTAAGAGCACAAAATGTGCTGCCGGCGGTAGGAATCCTTAAGTCGACCGCCCTCTGAAATGGTAGAAAAATCTGGGGAGCTAGATCGAACCCTTGAACGTCGGCTGCCGCATAGAAGCGCGGCAGCGGATTCCACTGCTCCATCACGCCTGCGATTCGATATATATGTCCCTCAAGTGGCAATTCCCGACCGACACTATTCTCGCCGTGGAACAGTTTTTGGTTTAGATCTCTGCCGATGACAACGGCATTGCTGCCCTCCTCATCGTCCGCTTTACTCCACGCACCCCCATATTCAAAGGGCACCAAAAACATGCGAAAAAAGTCAGTCGAAACGGCGTATCCCTTTGCGGCGAATGGCTGAATATTGATATCCGTGGGTACTGCGGAAAGATAGATAGGGTAGATTGCCGCCTGACCGGTCGTGTCGTGGTTAGCACGCAGTGCAACCACGTCGTGGAACGTAAGCTCCGGATCAGGCTCCCCGGCAGTGGTAATCCTATTCGGTCCGCGGTTATCAATTTGCGGTACAAAAAGTTGATGCGACTTCAGAGGTAAGGGGTTCGCCGAAACCGCGCTCAGCAGAGCAAATGTAGAGATCGAGCCCGCGACGCCGACAGCGATCAGTAGAATCATTAGGCCCGTGATGGCCATGTTGCGCGACAGTGAGCGCATGCCTAGATTGAAATAATAAGTGAACATCCCTGCCCTTTGACTGCCGCTTCACCCTTTGTACACCGAATGGGCCCTTACCTCCACTGGGCTCCAGTGATACTTCTACGTCTGGTCGGGCTGTGGCTGTTTCGGGCGGATCCGAAACGACGGGCATGGCAGTCTCATTGTGGGAAATTCAGCCTGGGGATCGCCCCACCGACGGGGTCGTTAGGCGTCACTAATACCGCGTCGAATCACGTCGGCGTACGCCGCGAGGTAGTCGAACTTTGGGACACTTAAAGGTGTCGGTCCGTTGAGATCATGCCCAATAAGATCATTGTGATCGCCCGCCCACGATGCGAATAGTGGCCGATCGCGTTGTGCGGAGCTTAAGGGAACAACACCGTCATTGACGCCCGCTTTGGCCCGAACGAACAGATACGTGGGAGCCAGGAGCAATGACGTCGGCATCGATTCGTCGCGCCCCGTTCCCGCTATTTCGAGATAGCGAATGTGGGGAACATCCGGGCATTGCTTGTTAATTAGGGCCGCACCCTGTTCGGAGAGATCATCGACGGCGTTGAGATTGTTGCGTAGCTTATCGAGGAAAGCATTCCCCAAGCCCGGGAGCGCGTTCAATATATTCCCCCGATCGAGCAGGGTCGCAACCGGAGATCCTGAGTGGGGAGTCGCAATCGTAACGATGGTTTTTACCTGCGCGGCGACTGCGGGATTGTGTGATACGAGAAACCGCGCGTCGAGACCGCCCATACTATGGGCCACGAGGTGAACCTCTTCAGTGCCAAAGAGCAGGCCGATCTGCTGGGCTAGAATATCAGCACGGATCGCAACGGAGCCGAGCGGATTGGTCGTCGCCGCCTTGACATGAAGACCGGGGAACGTCTTCTCGAGGTGGCTAGCCACACCATTAAAGTACTCGAGCGGGCCCAACCGGTCGAATCCGAAAAGACCTGGCACAAGAACGATGTTCATATATTCTCCGTCTGGCTAGGTCGTTCGGGCATCCTGCCCTCGCCTGGCACCGGACTTTCGTCCGTTGCCACATCCCTGCGTCAAATCAGAGCGCAGCTAAAAAGCTGCATTGCCTGGTTCCTTTTAGCCTACCACGCCTTATGTGGGCTTCGACCCTTCACTAGGCCACGAACGCCGGTTAAAAAGCAGAGCGGCGATCGCCAAGTACCAAACGCTCTGCAAGGCTATGCCACCCAGGATGACGTGTGGCGCCATCGCCGCTGGAATCGTAAAGATTGCAACTATCAGCATGATCGCTACGACTGAACCCAAAAATCCGACGGCGCGCGCGAACCCGGGCCTCTTCGCGATGGCCCAAGACCAGCTGAGCATGGCTACGAACTGAAACAAAAGTCCCATTGGCATCAAAAATCTAATTAACGTTCCGACCAGGATAAAAAGGGTTTTCGCGGGCTGCAGGTCGTCCACGCCCGCAAAGCGCACTGCAAAGGCTGGAGTCGCAAATCCATCGAGCACCATCGAGGCTATCAAAGCACCACAACCGGTGCAGAAACAGACCAGGCCGATGACCACGGACGTTTTCGCTAACCCCAGGAAGCGAGACAACAAGACAAAGCAGATAATCAGGGCGACCAACGTGATGCAAAATCCGCCGTGCACAACACCGTCAATGACCTGGTGAGCTGCCTCATCTTTGATGAGGTCGGCGAAGCTGCCTGGACTGCCGCTGGGGTGATTTGCCAGCAGTGTCAGGCTTGCAAGCGCACAGACCGTAAATGCGACCGCCAGGCCTCGGCGTTGGCTTGAGATGTAATCAGTCATGGGCACTCCAGGTTACTCGCCATCATTTAACATCGTGTGTTGGGAGAGTTGGCGGAAGCTAGCGGTGCGTTGTCCGATAATGGACATTAGATCCGTTTTGTCTGCTCTTATCGGGTGAGTATCGATGTCTATGACAAAAAAGCCTGATCGGCGCGTTCAACGGACCCGTGGGGCCTTGATGTCGGCATTCATAGAACTGGTGCTGACACGGGGCTATGAAGCGTTGACCACCGGGGAGATTAGCCGCAAGGCAAATGTTGGACGCTCGACTTTTTATCTCCACTACTCAAGTAAGGAAGAGCTCTTGGGGGAAAGCATGCAAAATCGCTCGAACCAGATGGCAGCTTGCGTCGGCGGGGATGTTACCCCCCAACAGCTGATACCACTTCTCGACCATTTTCGGGAACAGCGCATCCTGAACCGGGTTTTCTTCGCGGAGCCGATTCGGTCGCTGTGGGTCAAGAGTCTCGCCGCCGTGATCGAACCCCGCTTGGTCCCTGTCCCAAGAATTGCCGACATGCGGTCGGTTGTTCCACGGCCGCTGATCGCACTGATGATTGCAGAGATGCAAATCTCGCTGGTTACGCATTGGCTCAAGGGCAGGTTCCCGCTGAAATCGGAACTCATTGCCGGGTCGCTGATCGCTAACACACGCGCAATGCTTTCTGCATTCAGCCGTTCCGATCAGACCAAGTAGGCCTTTCTTCGTGGGCCGGGTGTTCTTCGTCGGTCGAGCTGTAATTCTTCGTCTGGCCGGGCTGTTCGGGCGACATCACGCCGTCCATGGCTAGTCAACCCAGCTCGCCCCTCTCGCTCAGCAGTCCCGCTTCGCTCGCCGTGCTGCCGACAGGCGTCCCCTTCAAAGCTGAAAACGACACGCGTTCCCTCAAGATTAAGGTGATTGCACGCGACTGGCGTGGAACGAGACACATTGCCATCGCCCCCGACGTTTTACCCACACGGTTGTGCGTCTATAAACTAGAACCATCTCCCGATCCCCGGATCGTGCCGTCTCGTCATTTCTCGACGTCAGCACGGCAACTCCGCCGTAAAGTCGCACGTGCATCTCCGATAAGACCTCCTTGAGAATCACAAAGGGTGGCGCGGGTGCATCAGACCCAACGGCCCTGCCTTCCTGTATTTCGTCTGCTTTGGAGGACATCACTCCTCGCCCATCTGTGCCGACAAAATCATCAGCGATGATGCGATCTAATGTCGCGACATCGTGTCGTAGGAAAGCCGCCGACCATTCGCGTTCCTGTCGGACAATTTCATCCTGTACCACTGAGTTGCCCGGACTAGCCAATGCGCCTATCGACGACGTCAAGAACACCAGCATTGCGATGCATTTCATTTGATATGTCCTTATCCTGTGCGGGAACCCTTCCTAGAAACCTCTGCGAGAGATGGAGCGGCGATTCATACAGTGTCCATCTTTGCCAAGCACTGTACGAGTTATACACCGGCAATCCACAGCGTTGCGGCAGTAAATTCGGCGCGTGGAATACGCTCGACTCGAAACGGCATTACTCAAAGACGTCACCGACGACTACTACTACGGCTGCTCCTGCCAATCCTGCTTACATACCGCCCGCCTCAGCTTATTTAAACTGCGCTTCCACCTAGGCGCAGACTTCCCCTTGCGAAAAATCCGCGAACGCCTGAAATGCGTCATCTGCTCGAGCCGCAAAGTGACAGTGACTTTTCTCGGACCGCACAAGAAAGGCGGCAATTTGCACTACCTGTTCGACAAGGAAGCCCGCTGACCAACAGCGTAGCGGGACATTCAGTAATCTGAAAATAGCGATTGTCGAGCTGTCGATTTGCACCCCTCCCAATCGTCGTTGATGAAGACAGACCAAAAGGAGATACCCATGAGATTCATGATGCTGATGATTCCCGCTGTTTACCAGGGCGGCCCACCGCCGCCGGGCTTTACGCCGGATCCGGAGAAAGTGCAAGAGATGCGACGGTTCAACGAAGAATTGGCCAAAGCGCTCAAAATTGAATCACTCAACGGCCTGCATCCGCTTGCCAAAGGTGCACGCGTGTCGTTCGCCAAAGGCAAGCCCTCCGTGACCGACGGACCGTTCATCGAAACGAAAGAAGTGTTGGGCGGTTACTGGCTGGTGGACGCGCCGTCCAAGGAAGAAGTGGTCAAGTGGGCGCAGCGCTGCCCTGCGGAGGAAGGCGACACCATTGAGATACGACAGGTCTTTGGGCCCGAAGATTTCGCGAAATAGGCGCGCGCGGAGGCAGCATGAGAATTGCAGTCGGATTGCTGATGGCATTGAACATGGCCCTGTTCGTCTTTGGGGCGGTACAACACGTCGGAGTCGAAATCGGCCGCTTCAGTGAGCCCGTGATCGTTCCCGCTGCCATTGTGGAATCGATATGTGCTCTCTCATTGCTTTGGGGACTTTGGGCGGTGTTCCGGGGTTCTCCGGCTTTCTGGCGCATCGGCTTCATTAGCAACCTGGTCGCGCTCGCCGGCGTTCTCCTCGGTATCGTGGCGCTCGCGGCGGGCCGAGGACCGCGCACCGTCAGTAACGACAATCTTCATCAAGCCATGCTTACACTCATCGGTCTCAGCTTCGTGGCGCTCTTTGTGGCCCGCTCATTCCCGAGTCTCGGCAAGAAGTGAGGGCGTTATCCGTCGGCCGACGGTTCCACCACGCCTGATACACCAAAAGAGCCAATGATTATTGGCATTGCACCCGCAAGGGAATACATGCAAGCCGGCGCCGCGCAGCGCCAAGCTGTTCTAAAGCGAGAGGCAGTCCCCCTGCCCCTCCAGCTTCGCTCCCGCTCTTTGAGCTTCCCACGTATCCGTTGACACCGTCCTAAGCAGAACCTGCGGTATTTTCATAGTCCGCCGGGCTCAGATATCCAAGTGTCGAGTGCCGTCGACGCGGATTGTAGAACCGCTCCACGTAGTCGAACAAATCTGCCTTGGCCTCTTCACGCGTTGCATAGACTCGACGATGGACACGCTCGATCTTCAAGCTGGAGAAAAAGCTCTCCATTGCCGAGTTGTCCCACACGTTACCGGACCGACTCATGCTGCAGGTAATACCCTGGTCCGTGAGCAATCGCTGGAACTGCTCGCTGGTGTATTGGCTTCCCTGATCGGAGTGATGCAACAGCTCTTGCGGTCTACCGCGCCGCCAGATCGCCATCACCAGCGCGTCGGTTACCAATTGCGCAGTCATCTCGGCGCTCATGGACCACCCGACTATGCGTCTCGAGAAAAGATCCAGCACCACCGCAAAGTACAGCCAGCCCTGATCAGTCCAGATGTACGTAAAGTCCGCCACCCAACGCTGGTTGGGCGCAGTGGCGTTGAACTGCCGATCGAGGATGTTCGCTGCGATCGCGCTCTGCGATCGCGCTCTGCGGCCGAGATCCCGTGTCAAACGGCAGACGGCGACGCTTGAGCCGGGCTTGAATACCAGCCTTCGCCATGAGCCGTGCAACGCGGTGTACACCACAGCGATATCCCCAGGCTCGCAAATCCCGCCATACCCGCGGGCTGCCATAGGTTCGATCGCTTTGCTCGAAGCTGCTGCGTACTTGCACCAACAGCTCACGATTGCTTCGCGTCCGTTCACTCTCCGGCCTATGCATCCATTCGTAGAAGCCGCCGCGAGAGACTTCCAACGCCTCGCACATCGCACTGGTCTGCCAAATACCCCGGTGCTTGGCAATGAACTCAAACCTCATCGAGGTTCCTTCGCGAAGAAGCCGATGGCTTTTTTTAAAATGTCGCGCTCCGCTTTGGTCTTTGCGAGTTCGCGTCGCAGTCGAGCTACCTCGGCATCGTCGGGCCGTTGCTTGCCTCGGCCAGGGAATGCCTGCGCTTGGTGGAGCGCAGAATCCTTCGCCCATTTGCGAAGCATGTTCTCGTGTATCCCCAAATCCGCCCCAGCCTGGCGATAACTCACGCCACGCTCCCGGACCAGCCTCACCGCCTCAACCTTGAACTCCCGGGTAAAACTTCGCCTTCCCATCTGACACCTCCGAGATCATCATCTCACCTAACCTCGGTGTCAGGAAAATCGTGGGAAGCTCACCCGTCCCGCATCATCGCGGCATGAATGCGAGATTGACGATAACTTGCTGATCCTAGAGTGATGAGCTAAGGCCGTCGTACCTGAACCTCGGTATTGCCTGTGCCAGGGTTGAGCACGCAGTCGCTTAAGTATGCGCAAATTCGACTGGTCGCCGTGGCTGCCCCACTACGATGAAGCCTTTGGAAAATGCCCCGGGCGATAAGTCTATTGTTCTGCTAGGGTCAACGCGTCGTCTATCTCGGATTTTAAGCGTTGCGCATTCGCAGGTGTCACAAGCCAATCCGCGTTCGTCTGAATACTCCGTAGAAGCACCAAGTCGCCCCTTGAAGCATTGCCTGTCTTACCCGTCTGAATCCATGCCTCAATCGCGTCGAAAGCAACGCCCTTATCCTGACTCGCGATCCCATAGCTGATAAGTCGTGATCGCGCGACTGCGTCATCCGGATATTGCGCCAGCTCCGCCCGCAACGTATCGACAGCTGCCGCCGAATCTCCCGCGTACTGCTGGGCAATAGCGATATTTGTAAGAGCCATTTCTGGGTGGAGCTTCTTCGCTTTGTTAAAGTACTTAATCGCTCGATTCGCTCTACTTTTCCGGTCGGCGATATCAACGTCGTCGTCCTGCAATAGTGCGGTACCCAAATTGTTGAAAGCCTCTAAAACAATTGGCTGCTCCGCCGAACGCCGGATACTTGGAATTATCTCTGAAGGAATGTGCGGAACGATCTTAGCAAAAAATTGCTTGTCTTGACTTTCCGCCGAATTGATTAGTTGTTCGAACTGCGTCGCGGCCAGCTGCCCACGACCCGTCACTGCGTACACATTGCCGAGGTTGAATAACGCAAGAAAATATGTATACAAGCGCGACGACGCACTATCTTGCATTAGCTTCACAAGAACGTCCTCCGCCGTTCGATATTTTCGTTGAGCGTAGTACGCGGAGGCTAGCGATAAGCGGGCAGCGAGAAACTCCTTATTTTTATTGATAACGTTCCTCAATTTGACTTCCGCAAGCGGAGCGCGGTCTTGGCGAAGCAAAACTTCTGCACGCAGGTAGTCGAATAGAGTGTGACGCCGATCTGCGTCAAAATATTGCGCCCAATCATCATCATCAAACAGCGCTGAATGCGTAAGTTTACCTTCGAATCGCGTTTCCCCTTCGTCTAAAATCGCCGAGGCCCCTTCCAAATCGTTTAGTCCAATTCTGGCCGATGCAACAACAAATACAGCCGCTACTTGCAAGGGCGTCTCGCCATGTTGATTTAGGGATGTGTTTTCATAGATCCGAAGAGCCTCGTCTCGCGCATCAACATACCTGCCTATCAAATTTGAATACATCGAGCGATTTAGCCTTACCGATATATCGAGCGCCGAGACTCTCTCGTCCAGCCCATTGGCGCTCCGCATTTCGAGTCGCTTTATCGATTCCAACGCGCGATTGCAAGCAACTATCGCGGCGTTCGGCTGACGCTCAAGCTGCAAGTAGTCGGACAGCAGCGCCCACGCGTAAGGATTCTCACCAAATCGACTGATTGAATCTGCGATGTCATCGAAAGCCAAATAATTCGCCCAATCCGAATAATTCGAAAACGGTCCGTATACGAACTCAGAGTACTTAAGCTTCTTAAATGAGGTGAGAATATCCTCTTGTTTCAATTCCGGATACGCGTTGGAAAACACCGTTGCCAGGGCCTCATACTCTTTACGAGCGCGGGGTTGCATTCCTCGATTGAGATCGCGGACGGCACACGCGGAAAGCGCGAAGGCGACGCCCAAAGTAACAAGAACTAGGGATAACGTTCGGGGCTTCATTGCAGTTGCAGACTACTCTTCATACCAACGTTGGTGCCCTGGGCTGGCGAAATAGATGGGTCATAAGGGTTGGTATGCGAACCCAAATCAATCACCGCGTATGGTTTCGAAATCAAATCAACACGAGTATCCTCACCGCCCCATTTCTTTTCGCCGTCCAGCCCGTAAAACTCTACGTGTCCCCGGCGACGGGGACTAGCAATCACAAGTGGTTTACGTGAGTAAGCCGTGATCGGAATTGGGCCCAATACTTCGTTAGTATCGTCAACTACAATGCTTACAGTTCCTCCTGGGGAGTGCTCCGGAAGCAGAATCAATATCGCGGAGTTTGGACCAATACTATTCAGGCAGAGATCGTCGTCTGAAAGTACAACCTTGGGAGTTTGGTTTTTGAGTTTTAACTCCTTACCTAGCTCTACGGCTGACGTACAACTTAGCTTGTTATCGCGTTTGGAATTCCACCAACTAACTAAGCCTTTCGTAAACTCAAACCCGTAAGCCTTATTTGCTGAGCTAGACGACGCCAAAGCTGTTGCTCGAACTGTAAGTTGATCAAAGACGCTGGCAAATTGGGCGTTAAATTGATCAAGTGCTCCGCTGTAACAAGTGTCGAAAAAAGCAAAGGCCACACTTCCAGGCCCAATTGTCGCTAACGCCTGCAATACGTCGCTGCCTAACATCCTGCCCGAATCGAAGCTTTTCGGTTCCTTCGGCGTATTTGAAGCAACGATTACTAAATCATGCCCCCGAGGCGGCCCAGTTACGGATACTCCATGGCTGAGGACGAAGACAAAGACGATCGAATTCGGCGCGATGCTCGCCAGTCGGATATCGGCGGTTAAATGTGCGAGCGCCTGTTCGGTGTCGCTTCTCGTTTCAGAGCTGTAAATCTTTATCTGATTCGGTCCCAACCGATATGACTTCCTGAACATCGCTTCTAGGTCTTGAATGCGATCTTTCACATCTAAATGGGGGTAAGTGCCACTTTCGTCGAAATCGCCAACGCCGACAATGAAAACGTGCATTCGTGCTATTGCGCCGCTTGCGGTAGCGCTGGCCGTCGTAACAAACGCATACAAGCCGAGAAAAACAATTAGGCGGGTAAATCGTGAAGACATTGCTCTCTCGCAGAGACTCGCCTGCTAGTTCTTTAGGTCTTGAAGTATTTTCGCGGCTCTGTCCCGGTCGACCTTAATATTCTCAGGCATGACTCTCGCGCTCTGGCCAGTACCCTTTGCCCAATCTGTTAATGTAGTCACTTCGTCCGACATAGCTCGGAGTTGGAGGCGCGCAACTACGTGAAGGGTGTCGAGCGCGGTGCTTAAATTGGATAATTCCTTTTGAAATTGACCGACCGATTTTGCGTTGGCGTAGGATTCCGCTTTCTTTGAGGTAATATTCTTTGCGTCTAGCACGCCAATCAACAGTAACTGCAAATTTTTATCGACCACTTTGCTTAACACATCATTTTGCTGAAATGGAATCGAATCTAGTTCCGCTTTAATTCCAGACCACATCGGCAAGATATCCTTTGCCCAAGACTCAGGCGGTGGCGCTGGATGTAAGGTCAAATATTCTTGTAAGGACGCTAGATCAACGCTCGCTCGGAATCCGTATTGAATGAATGGCCCCAGCGTATCAAGCTGCGTTCCGAACGGCGCAATGGTCGCAAATTTGGATTGCAGATTCTTTTTAAAATCCGCGGTGGCCTTGTTGACTGCGTCTGTAACTGCCTTCGATTGGTCGGAATTCTCTTTGGGTTTGAAAATCCCAAAAATTGTCGAAACAAGACCACTAAAACTTGGCAGCGCTGTGTCTATGGCTTTAGAGATCACCGTGCCAATTGACGTTCCCTTCGCGGCAGCGTCTGTTGGCGCAGGGGTTGGCGCTTGAGCACCAACGGTCAATGGGAAGATTGCAACCACCACAAAGAGAAGGTTCCGCGTGCGCATGTACCACTCCGTAAGAAGCAATAAAGGTTGAAAGGGTTTTATTAGATTTTTCGGGTCATCCTTGAGCCGTCGGAAACGTGCGTAATAGAACGCAGAGGGCTCAACTATACAGTCAATTGCGAGTGTCAACTAGCCCGGTTCTTCACCTCCATAACTTCCCAGGATATTTTGGTGGCGACTTCACTTGGATCGAAAGCAATTTGAACGTATTAGCGGGCGAATGCTTATACCTTTGCGAGTTGTTTATTGTGCAGTTGCGCACTTTCTTGGTTAAAGCATTAAATCAAAGGGTTACAACCAAAATACCGGTATTGGCAGCAGGCAGAAACAGCGTGAGTGATCCACAGTTGGCGATGCGATCGACCGGACGTTCTACATCTCGGCAAGATTCAGTGCGGTCAGTGCGCGACCCGACAAAGTCATGGACTTAGGCGTCCCGAATAACGGGGGCCACATTGTCCGCAATCAAACCGCCGCCTCTGTTTGTACAACTCCCCGGAGTAAACACTCCGTAGGCTGTAAGAGTCGCGACCCAGCTCCTTTTCGCTGACTCCCAACAAAGAGGCTTGCATGTCGCCTCTCGACCGTGGCATTGCCTATACCACGGTTGACCCGACCTAGTGGTCGGTTCTCCCCAAAAGAGTCTCCAGTCAAGCCCCCAAATTGAGTTGTCGTGCGATCATAAGTAGGCGACATTGTAGGCATCGATTGTGACTTGGCGCACCATTGCTGACGCTGGCAGGTGGCGGGATGCCAGCCGACCCGCAAACTCTCTTGCGCGGCACGGCCAAGTATTTACGTGCAAGGTCATGGGCAAGTGCGGGATTGGGGTAGGTGCCCACGTGGCGCGACGGTGCACCAGCTTCTTGTCGACGAACCACCTGATTTCGCAGGGATCCCATTCGATTGTGAATCGGTGCAAGCCTTTGGATGCGTCAAATCCCAGGTTAATGATGACTGGCGTTCCTCTGTAGCCATAGTCGTATTTCGCGCCGGGGGCACCCGGGTTGTAGTACACATTGATGAGAAGTTGGTCTGGATGATTCCCTCGGACTTCTACATCGATCTCCTGCCGGGGCGAGTCACGGTGCAGGAATAGGCCGGTCACTAGACCCGAAATATTCGTGGCTTGCAATGTTGCTTCAAAATGTCCAAAGAGAAAGCTCGCGCGCGTCGAGATTGCCGCCGCACTGAGACTCCGAACGCCGAGTTGCTCCTCACGAACTTCGAGCAATAGTCCACCGCCTGCCGCCGTGCTGACGTTAGCTGGACGAAATAGACCTAGGTTTCCGGGAAACGTGTCACTTCGCAATAACCACCGGGCGGAATGCACTTTTCGAAAATCGTCATCAAAGCACTCGTGCGAACAAGCAGCCAATTCTGGATCTTCGGCCGCGTTCGTACTAATTCCCACCCAACCTTCTCGAGGCACAGCTATCCAAGGCGATGGGTCATGCCGAAGTGGCTTCGCAGGAGTCGGTGTCGCCCGTTCAGGCAGCACTGGCGTGTAGCTGCGAAGTCCTATGTCATGAACAAGCGGGTACGGCGCGTCCGGTGGTGCCAGCTTCAAATGCTCACAAAGTGCGCGCCAACTGTCTGCGTTTCCGCGATGCATCTGGAGTACGTCGACATTTTCCAACGCCTCAAGTATGGTGCTGCTACGGCGATCAGCGGATCCTTCCATGTCTCCAACGACGATATACTTGGCGTTCGGATGTCGCTCAGTGAGTACGACTACCTGTGGTCCTAGTGAGCCAATATTGACATACGCGTCGAAAACTCGATCGGGGTCGCCCGCAAGCAAGCCCTCGAATTCACATTTAGGGATCTCGTCAAAATCACTGCAACATCTATAGCCAAGCATTGAAAGAGCCATGGCAAGTGATGACAATCCGGACCCCGGCACTCCAAATGCGAAAACTGGAGCGTGTTCCGGTCGCCGATGAAATAACGCCGCGTCACCACTATTGAGAATGCCCGTCCGACTCAACGCCGGCAAGATCGAGTAAGAATTCGTCGATAGGAGATCGCGGCGTTGGTTGACCACAGGGCGGCGCAGGGCTCGAACTTTTATGTCGCGGAACCTATGATTAATCCAGAGGTCAATCGGACCACGGCACGGGAGAATCTCAAGCAGCCTCTGAGCTCCCTTTTTCGATAGCACATAGCCGGACAAATACCAGAGGCCGCGCTCCGGCCGAAATACATTCGCCGAAACAAGCTCCTTTGGAGCACCGTGGCGTGCCTCCTTATAGGACACGTACAAGATGTCAAAGCGTGAACTTGCAAGATCACTAACGTTCATCTCACCCCACGCTCTGTCAAGGATTCGCCCAAAGCTTCGGTCGAACCAGACGTCGTCCTCCAGCACCAAGCTGTACGATGCACTGGACTTCGCAATGGTCTTCCACACGCCGATGTGCGAACACGCAACGGCGATTTCCGAATGCGTCATGCCAATTGGGCAATCTAAATCAAACGCATCGGGGACCGCATGGGGTTGTGGTTCGACAAATAGTTGGTCGCTCAGCGTGTAGGAGGAGTCGATGCAAGCGACATCGTGAAATTCTGGAAGATCGATATGTGCGTCGCAAGCGGAATATCGAATCACACGGGCTGAAAGCGGTTTGCCGTCGACGTCCAAGATTCGATCAAGTGCGCGCGAGATACCAGCCCACCGGCTCGGCTGCCTGTCTAAATTGATTACAAAAATAGGGCCGATACCCGATAGGCCCTCATCCGAGGCCCGCAAGAACGTGGAGGACCTCTGTCGCGGCAGGCGATATCGGAACTCCAATATTAGGTTATGGAAGAAACGTGATGCTGAATGCAGCGGTTTCGAAAGGTTCATTCGGTGATCACACGTCCTTATGATCAAATCTCTTACGATTGGATAGTCGCCAGTTTCTGGAATCAGTGCGGTAGCTCAACGGCCATTGCGAGACGGCAAGCGAATCCCAGTCTCGCATTACCACTAAATCAGCTTCAATTTCGCCTTCCGACGTTGTGCCGAGTTCGAATATTGACTTCGAAAGATTTCCTGGCCCAGCCGTCATTTGAATGTCAGGCAAAGCCTCCTCCTTGGCGATCTCCAGGAGAGTCGTAGCCTGAGCGAGCGCGCGTTCTACTATCGGATGGCCGCGCCGTGCGAGAAGTGGATTGTTGTTGAAGTAGAAAATCCAGTTCGGGTCGTAAGCGTCAGTACAAAGAAATACAGACTGCTTCACCATCGTCGCGGTAGCGATGTCGTAGCAAAGTGGCTGGAGTCTAAGCCGACCATCTTCGAACAGCCAGCCAATGTCGGTACTAACACATACATCGTCCGCATCGATATAGAAACCACCTTCGACTACCAAGAAGCATAGCCGGAAGTAGTCGGCCTGCATTGCGGGATGGTAGCAGCGCTCAAAGGCGCGCGCGTGCCGCGCTCCCAGCGAACCGCCTATGAAAGCCTTGGCAGCCGGTTCGTCGAACAGTCGATGTATGAAGCCGCTTTTCTCCCACCGGGTCCACGAAGCGATGCATTGCTCGACGTCGCGCGGCAGTTGCCTAAGGTCATGCCAAAACTGCACGATTGTTCTGGGCGTCAAATTGCCGTACCGGGTGGCCGCAGACTCCGGGTCCGTTCGGCTTTGAACGAGCTTTCTTATAAATTCCGAGCACTTTTGGTCATGCTCGTGGCTGTCGCACTCCTGTTGCATCTACCACCATCCTTGACGGAACCCTTCGCTAGCGGCCCACATTGTTGGCAGCGCCTGGCGTGCCCTGTACTCTACACCTCAGGTAGCCTTTCCGCGACAGCGAGAAAGCGCACCTCCTCACTGACCATCGGCATACGCCAAGGGATAGGACACTTTAATGAGGATTGGGCAAAATGGAGGTCGCCACCAACATGAAGATACTCGCATACAACCCCGGTCATGATGGCGCCATTGCCTATCTCCAAGACGGGAATTTGGTTGTCTCGGTCGAAGCGGAGAAGGACTCCAACTATCGATACTCTCCGATATCTATCCATGACGTGTTCAAGGTTCTTGGCCAACTTGACGGACTGCCGGAGGCCGTTTGCGCAGGTGGGTGGTGGCCGCGCGAATCTCACCTCGTCGGATCACATGATCATGTCGGGTATCGCGGTGTGATGAACAGCGGAATATTTACGGACAAACGGCGCCTATTCGGAGAGACAGTCCACTATTTCTCCTCTTCTCACGAGCGATCGCATTTACTTTGCGCTTTCGGTATGTCCAGCCTACCGAAGGGCACGCCATGCTATGCATTGATATGGGAGGGCGCGATCGGCGCGTTCTACGAGATTGATTCGGAGCTGAATATAGCGCTGATTGCTGATGTTCTCAACGAACCGGGGAATCGCTACTGCTCACTATATGGTCTGGCAGACCCGACCTTTCCAAAAAATGCCCCCTTTTCTCGCTTCTCGGACGCGGGAAAACTAATGGCGTTGGCTTCATTCTCAAATCGAAGCGCGCCGTCTGGGGATGAGAGAAAGCTGATCGCCTTTCTCTTGGATTCTCCACACGTCCGACTGGATCTATATGACGATCTAGAGCGTTCACAGTACTACAACGTGGGAGTCGATGATCCCGAATTTCGAAACTTCGCAGGCATTTTCAGCGACAAAATTTTTGATGTTTTTTATCAATTCGCGAAGACCAACATGAAGAAACACCTGCCGCTAATCATCGCAGGTGGATGCGGCCTCAATTGCGACTGGAACAGCAAATGGAGAGAGACAGGACTCTTTGCCGAGGTCTTTATACCTCCTGTCGCGAATGATTCTGGATCCGCAATCGGAACAGCAGTCGATGCGCAACTGCATTTTACTGGAAATCCCAAGATCAATTGGAATGTCTATTCTGGGATCAGCTTTATAGCTGCCGGTTCTTTTGATTCGGCGCGATATGACATTTACGAGACGGATTATGAATTCATTGCCGATATTTTGGCGAATGACCTCATACTCGGCTGGGTGAACGGAAGGTATGAAATTGGCCCGCGAGCGTTAGGCAATCGCTCAATTCTCGCTGCACCATTTAACGATAGCACTAGAGTGCGACTCAATGAAATCAAACAGCGCGAGCAATTTCGCCCCATCGCTCCCGTATGCCTAGAAGAGGAAGCTGCAAGATGGTTTGGCTGCGATGAAGCTAGTCCATTTATGCTCTACACGCATCGAGTGAAAGTGAAAACGCTGGCTGCGGTTACTCACGTAAACGACACAGCTCGCATCCAGACCGTCTCGTCCATCAGCAATCAACATTTGTACAAGTTACTCATCGCATTCAAGGCGCGCACGGGATACGGTGTCTTGTGCAATACTTCGCTGAATTTTAAAGGAAAAGGATTTATAAACAACATCACAGATCTTTCGGAATATGCCGTGAAACACAAATTGGATGGGTTTGTAGTTCAGGGACGGACTTACCTATTGAAAGAATCGGAGTTCTACCAAGCCACTTTAAGAAGACCGAATCCTCGAGCTGTTGAGTTGCGAAGGGAATAGCACGTCGCCATGCATTCCCAACGAAAGCCTTAAGCCGGCTTGTAAACTTCCCGTCGTTCTCCGCCCCAACTAGTTCTATCACTGTCACATGCAACAATCTCCCGCAGAAGCCCCGCTTTAGAGTATGGGCGGAGGGCGGACAAACTATCTGCAGTGGCAAGATTCGATTCCGACTTGGGCATCGCGTGTGCCAGAATTGAGTGATTCGTGGTCAGGGAGGGAATTGAACGGGTAGCGAAAGGCTACGAATGACGAGGTTTCGGAGAGCCTCAAGTAGTTATCCCGGCTGTTACCCCCACAGCCTATCTCATCTAAATCGACAATTGAGCGAGGACATGTAGGGACACTCGAGCCGATCACGATTCGACCCGCTTGATCCGCTGGCGCGCTCAGCCAAAGGGCCGAAGGCGAAGCGGCAACAAAAGATCCGCGGTGCGTCGGCGTTTAGGAGGGCAAACTCCTCAACCAGCGGAAGCGGTCGGAATACAGATTATTCCGTGTGTCCCAATGACACATGGAGACAGGCAAAGAGCCATACAGCGCTACCCGCTCCACCGTCGCCGACACCGGTCAGACGCCCGAACGGTTATTGGGACACCGCGCTTGTTACTGAGCCCTCGGTAGACTAAAGGGCTGACGGAGAATCATCAGCTGATTATTTTGGTACCCGATACTCGCTCCAATCTGTGAGGCCGAGGGAAGGTCATCGCAAACGGGGAGTGTGTCCCAGAATGTGCCGGCGATCGATTTGTCCGCATTGCCGAGTCTCGTGCGACAAGCTGGGACAAAGGTAATCGCCATAGAATCGATTCCTGTGTGGGTAAAGTTACCCAAGGGAGTCGCGCCGCTCGCGAATCCGACTAGGTGCTGCCACGTGAAGAGAGGTGATCCGTTGAGACCCCACACCAACGTAAAGTCGACAAGCGACCCAAATGAAGTGCCGCCCGAAGAAGCTGTGGCAGAAGAGGTGGAGCTCGTCGCTTTCGATGGAGACGCACCAGGGGCGGCGGCCAGCGCTGCGGCCTTGAACGCGCTTTCGACGGCGACTCTCGCGTCGTTCCCATCGTCATGTAGTTTCACTTCGATCGGAGCCAATGCCCGTGAATAGTCACTGGCAGATGCTGGCGCGATTATTCCAGCGAGCTTGAGTGTTTCCGGTTTGTAAGTACCGTCAGTCTTCTTATCGATGCTGCCGGTCAGCGTAACAGTGGGGCTGAGCCCCCAGCGTCCCGTGATAACCTGAAGATTAGAATCGTCGGGAACCGGCGTCAACGCTCCGGAAAGCGTAAAGTAAGTTGTCGGAACTGATGCGGTGACGCTGTTAATCGGAAGAAGAGTTCCCGTCCAACTAGCAATGTAAGCCTCTCCGTCTATGCCAACTACCCCATTGAAGTAGGCGGAACCCTGCGTCTGCACGTATGCGGACTGCGGGACAAACACGATTGTTCCTTTTAAGGCCTGAAGATCTAGGCTCTTGCGAGCTAACGGTATACGCAATGGGGAGAAGCTCGGGCCGGATGAGGTCGAGTCGGCCGAAGTCGGAAGGGGGGATCCCACCACGGCAGGTGAGGCGGGAACATACGGCAATTCGACGGAACCGCTCTGAGATACGGTTACCGAAGCTGTAATTGGCGTCGGTCCGGTGCTCGAATAAAGATTGGTAGAGGCAGATCCGTTTAGTGAAATCAATCCATCGGCCACGATGTCCGCGAGCCCGAGATCGCCCTGAACGCCTGTCTGAGTAGACTCCCATGACGAATCATCGCAAGGATTCGTCTTGATTTGGGCCAACTGCGCTAAATCAATGGCGTAACTCACGGTGATATTTCGATCTTGAGTGCCGTTCACCTGTGCGCCGAGGCTACCAGTATGGTGCCCCATAACTTTGTTTTGAAAAGTGAGGGAGGGAGTGAATCCCTGCACATCCGTCACTTCGAGGGTCAACTGAACCGACGCGACAAAGTGGTCTTCGACAAGCTTATTGCTAATCGACTGCAAAGTGGAACTACTTTGGAGGCGACGTGCAAATTCTGGGCTCGAATCCCTCATCGTTCTCTCATCAACCCCGACCGCGTTCTCGTGTATTTGGGATGCGGGGACGGTATTTAGGATTCTTGCCAGCTCACATTGAATATGGATAACGACATCGGTCGCTTTCGGCGTGGTGGGCGGCTTCTGGCCCATGCCTGCTGGGACCTGAGGAGATCGGGGTGGCGCGGTGCCCGGGTAGCTGTCTAAAGCTGGAAGATTCGATTGACAGGCTGCAAGGGCGCCGGTGAGAAGCAAGATGACGCAAGAACACGGTGATAGGTGTTGAGAGCTCATAGAATCCCTTTTATGAGTCGAAGACGCGACCGGTGTGGACATTTATCGGGAGCGCTGGCCGTCTTGACGAGCAGCACCCAACTTTCATGAAACTGGTCCTTCGTGCCTAGTCTAACGCGCCGCAAGTTGCGGAGGAATAGTGCGTCGCAAAGATTCCCCCCCCGTCATAATATATGCGAGGGACCTCCGTTGTCGCCGCTCAGGACGGCGTCCCAAAGGTCAGCCTGTGGCGAGCGTGTCGGGCAACGTATCTGCTGATCTTCGGTCACCAGTAGAACATTCCCTTCAAGAAAGAGCGCCGAATCTTGTGTTGGCGCTCCCGAAGGCGCTACTTCGTGTACTTCCCCGTAGCGATGTTGTTTATAAACCTGGGATTACTTGCGGCCGGAACAAGGCTGCCAGTGCCGGTGTTCGTCAGTGCCATTGCAGATGATCGTGTTCATCCCGTTCTTCCTTGGTTACACAGGCGGGATGTAGCAGACGGATCAAGCACATGCAATGCGTGAAGCCCGGACGGTTACGGCACTCGAACCCGACTTTGGTATTAACCGTAGCCACGGCTGGGCCATTCACGTGGCCGGAACAATAGAACAATTGAGATTGGATGCCCCGCTTTGCCCCCACAACCGCACGCAACGGAACGCACGATAAGCGAAGCCTTATCATGCATGGTGTCGCCGTGATAAACCTTTACGCACGAAGCATTAATGCGAAGTCCGTGGATTTCCTCGTGAAATGCTAAGCTTCGAAGCAAGACGCTGCCCTTCGGGTGCGTCCGAATTGCGGCGAGGGTTGAAACGCCTCGTCACGCAGTCATTGCGGCCAATTAGGATGGAGCCTAATGTCTCAGAAATATGTGATGTCCAGGATCAAGGACCTAGATCGAGAAATAACTCCGCATATCGCTAAATTGCAGCACCACGCGAAGCGCCTGGCATTTCGTCGCGTTTGCCGCCTCGATGACGAAAAGATGATTGCTAGGCAGCTATACGCTGGCGTCTATCTCATCGAAATCCACGTCGAAGTGAGGCGTTTCAAGACCGTCGAAAAGTGGTTGGAGAAATTCAAAGCCGAATGGGACGGCGATAGACCGAAGAAACACTTCACGCCTGGCACGAAGGCCAAACGGGTCAAACAGCATCCGCGCCTAAAAGCGTGGATGCCCCTTTATCTCGGCATTCGAATGACGACAGTTGCGGAACGCATCCAACAGCATATGTCTTTGAAAGCTGCTGCCAACACCGGCGGCCTGAAGCTTAAATCGAGAAGGAGAATTCGGCTGCACGACCTAAGGCTAAGTACGATCGCGCTGGAGCTCAACTCATACGCTGCAATGATGCCAACGATCGAATCCACGTTACGTAATGAGCTGCATCCAATTCTGGGTCGCTGAGAGGGCGCGGGTCTGCCGGAGCTATACCGAGGCAAGCCAATCGATATCGGCCGACATCGAAGCTTTGGGCAAAGCCCGTCAGAGACTCGTTGTCCGTAACTCTATGATAGTATGAGGCTTTAGCTCCCGCGACTCGCTTCGGAGTGACGCGACAACAGGGATGGCGACCGCATGAAAGGGAATTCGGATTTTTGCGTCCGTTCGATTGCCGGATTTCAAAACTCGGCGGTTGAATAGACTATGAAGGCCAAAAAAGCCGTCTCCGTTCCGCCCCTGACCTCAACGAAATTGGATGGGACGCCGTACGTTCGGCACGCCGATGTCACGGCCGCCATCGCGCAAGCGCTCTCCCTTCCGCAGGATCAGTGGGAGGAATGGGCTACTCGATCGGATGCGACGAGAATGCCGGGTGAAGTGTTGGTATTTCTCGTCAAGGCAACGGCTGGCTCCGATCGAGATTTGTTTGGAAGGCTCGTGTGGCAGTTGAACTTGCGGATCGAGGCGATCGCCAAGCGATGGTCGCGCGGATTCGATCCGCCTACGACCGAAGAGGTGCTCGAGTCAGTCGCGCGACGCGTCATCGACATCGCGCTGGTCACATCGCCTACCCGTCAAAGCGACTTCCTCGAAGTGGCATTCAGCAAAGCGGTGAAGCGCCACACCATCAACGTCGTCGAAAAGCGGCGCAATGCGCCCGTGTCATTGACCGCTCGACCGCACGCCGGAGACGAGGATGATGAGGACGATTCGGAGCGCCCCTCCAAGACTGTCGTCGACGAGGGACCGACGCCCGATGAACTCGCCGCCATATTGCAAGACAAGGAAAAGTACGCCGCCGCCCTTCGGCGCGCGCAAGGCCTCGTTAAAGACATCCGCCACTATCAGGCGGTGATCTTGCACTATCAGCTCGAGTGGCCCCTCTCCTCGACGGATCCGGCGAAGCCAAGCCTCGTAGACTACTTCGGCGTTTCAGAACGCCAGATTCGCAATTGGATGAAAGATGGGCGCGCGGCCATCCGCAAAGCCCTGGAGGATACTCATGAATAAACCACTCACACTCGATGACGTCGTTGAGGCGATCATGGTCGAGGAAGAGGAGCCCGCGTACGATGCTATGACCCGTTGGATCGCGCGCTTTCCTCAATTCAAGAAAGAACTCGTGCGCTTTTTCGGCACGTGGGCCATTCAAGCAGAGCAGCTTGAGGAGCCCCAAACCATCGACTCGGAATCCATCGCGAGTCGAGGGGTCAGCTATGCCTTGAGTCTGATCGACAAGCGCGATGCGGCGCAGTCCCTACTGGACTGCGCCCGCGCCGCCCGTTTATCGCTGGAAGAGCTCGCCGCGAGATCGTGTCTTGATGACTCGATCTTGCAAAAGCTAAACCGACGATTGATCACGGATGTGCCGCAAGAATGCATACGACGCCTTGCCGCAGCCCTGGGTAAGACAGGTGAATTCGTGATTCCGCTGATCCTCGGCGACCCCGCCTTGGTCGCGGTGAGATACAAAGCGAAGACCAAACCCGCCGCCAAGCAAGAGGACTTCGCCACGGCGGTACGTCTCTCGTCGTTGCCAGGCGATATCAAGCAGGATTGGCTGGTCATCATGGCAAATGAAAAGTCTGACCCGGCTGATCAGTAAATGAGTATCTGGAGTGAGGTTCGGCAAGAGGCCGCTCGTTGCCACGCCCGTCTCGCTCCAGCGTCCAAGGAAATTGTCCCTGCGCAGACCCTCCTCCGCGCCGCTCAACAAGACAACGAAATCGAGGTCCACGCTCGACCTGCGGACGACGCGTTGCTCGAGGGCGCCGAGGCGGTTTATGACCGCGCGGCCAAGCGCATCTACTACTCCAGTGCGACCGACGCGCCCCAAGCATCGTTTCTGATAGCCCATGAATTCGCCCATCATTGGCTCGACGAGATCGGGGGCCGATGTGCCGGCAGCGACATCGACTTGGCGACGCCGGGTGAACCGGAAATGTCCTGGGTGGGCGACCCTGACACCTACAGCCCCAAGGAACGCGCTGAAGCACTCGCAAACGTCTATGCCCGAGACTTCTTGCTGCCCCGAGAGACCCTTCGACGTCATTGCGCGTCGGGGTCTTTCGACGCGGAGGCCATCGCCACCACGGCGGGGCTTCCTGTTGAGCTCGTGATGCAGCAGCTCGCGGATTCACTCTTGGTGCCCGAAGGCGCCGATTCGGTGGATGAGTTCGCCCCGGAAGAGTGCCCCGACGAGACCCAGCGCCTAGCCATTGAGGCCTCTCCGGAACCGCTCCGCGTGTTGGCAGGTCCGGGAACCGGGAAGACTCGAACGCTGATCGGACGCGTCGCGCACCTGATAGAAAAAGGAGCCGACCCCCACTCCATCGCCATCCTCACGTTCTCCAATTTGTCTGCCCAGGATTTGGCGACCCGCTTGCGGTTGGCGATCGGTGAAAAGGCCACCGCGCTCTGGGTGGGCACCTTTCATGCGTTTGGTCTCGAGCTATTGCGAAAGCAGGGTCAGGCTATCGGGCTCTCTGAGGACATACGACTGATCGATCGGTCTGCGTCGCTCGATTTGCTGCTCGAGCTCCTGCCAAATTTGCAGCTCAGTCACTTTCTCGACTTGAACGAGCCGCTACGACGTTTGGGCTTTATCACCCAACTCATCTCTCGCGCCAAGGACGAATTGGCCGGCCCCGAAGTCTATGAACGCGCGGCGCGAGCTTGGGCGCGCACGGCTCCCGAGGACGCAGAACAAGCACTGGAGGTCGCGCGGGCCTACGCGCTCTACGATCAGACGCTGCGCGAGCGCAGCTGGGTCGATTTTGGCGACTTGATCGCAAGGTCCGTTGAACTCTTGCGGGAATATCCGGCCGTCGCAGCCCAAGTCCGCGAACAGTACAGCCATGTCTTGGTCGATGAATACCAGGACATGAATCGCGCGAGTGGCGTACTGCTCACCCTCCTCACCAAGCCCGGCGTTGGGCCTTGGGTGGTCGGGGACGTGCGGCAAGCCATCTACCGCTTTCGCGGCGCATCGCCCCTTAATCTTGCGCGCTTCGATCAAGACTTTCCGGATGCCCGGACACAACCGCTCAAGGTCAACTATCGCTCGTATGGCAAGATCGTGCGCACGTTTGAGGCCTTCGGCGGCGGCGCACCGCTCAAAGCATCGCGCGGCGAGGAGCGCGGAATCGTCGAGCTTAAGGTCGCAACCACCTTCGCGGCAGAATGCGAGGGGATCGCCAATTCCATTTTGACGCAGGTGGCAAACGGCGAGCGCTTTCGAGATCACGCGATCCTCTCACGCTCCCATACCACGCTTGCGCGGTTGGCGCGCCATTTGGAGATGAGGCACGTCCCCTGCCTGTATTTTGGGGACTTCTTTGAGCGACCCGAGATCCGCGATCTGTTGGCGCTCCTGCAATTGGTATCAGAACCCACTGGCGTCGGCCTCGTGCGCGTCGCTCGCTTCCCGCATTACCAACTGCCGGACGCCGACCTTGGCAAGCTCTTGGAGTGGCAGGAGCCGCAGGAGAAACCGATGCTCCACACACTCCGGCATATCGATTCTGTGCCGGACTTATCCGCGGCGGGACTCACCATTCTCCGCCGCCTGGCAGCGGACCTTCGGGACGTCCACTACGGGCAGAAGCCGCATACCTTCCTGATGAATTATCTCTTTCGCCGAGGCGATCATCTCGCACCCTTAATGGCCGATGGCAGCGTCGCGGGCCAGCAACGGCGGCTGGCCATCTTCCAACTGCTGCAGTTCTGTTTTAACTTTCACGGGCCTGCGGGGATCGATCCCAAACGGGCCTTCTTGGACAACGTGCGTCGTCTGGAGCTCTTGGACGAGGAAAAGCAACTTCGCGGTCTGCCGGCGGCGGCAAGCGGTATCGATGCCGTGCGATTGATGACCATCCATGCGAGCAAAGGGTTGCAGTTTCCCATCGTGCATATTCCGCAACTCACCTCGCGGCACTTTCCCTCGCCTCGTAAGGACCCATACACCCTACCGCCGGATCTTTTGAACAGCGATCTGCTGATGACGCGGGAGGCCGAAGAGGAGGCACTCTTCTTTGTGGCCTTGTCGCGCGCTCGCGATGAACTGCACCTCTCGCGCGCGATCGATAACGGCGGCAGTTCCTGGAAGAATTGCGCGCCGTCCCCGTACTTAGACCGAATTGCCCGGTGCATCGACGGAGGCGGCAACCCTGCAGTCAGCTGGAGCACCGAGAAATCTGCGCCGACGAAGCCCGCCGAGTCTCTGCCCCCGCCCCCGAGTCGTGACTCATGGCCTGCCCAGGCCATCGAGACTTACCTTGAATGCCCGCGTAAGTTCTATTACGGCGAAGTGCTTCGCTTAAGACCTCGCGATGGTCGAATCGCCTTTCTCAAGACCAACTCCGCCTTGCGATCCAGTATCGAGTGGCTGCAGCAGACCGCGTCGGCGGAAGAGCGTGCATCCGGCATGGCCGAGCAATTCTCCGCGGCCTGGGCTGAGAAGGGGCCCCAGGGCCATGCCCTCGAGGCGCTCTATCAGCAAGCGGCACAGCAGATGCTGCAAACGGCGGCGGCGCTCATACAAGGTAAGATTCTGCCGCTCGATCTGTCGCTCTCGGTGGAAGGCGGTATCACGGTCACCGTCCGCGCCGATCACATCGCATCGAACGGCGGCAAAATCGTCATCCAGCGATTTAAGCAAGGTCGGCTCGCGAAATCAGGCGAACGGCAAAAAATGCGCTACTTTGTCTTGCAGGCGGCGGCACGCCGGCAGTACGGCGCTTCCTCGGTGGAATTTGAGCACGTCTCGCTTCTGACCGCTGATCGGTCCTCTAAGAATACGACCGACAAAGCACTGATCAAGGAAATTGCCAAGCTGGAGGCCGCCTTGAGAGACATTTCCGCTGGCCACTACCCGCCCGCCCCCAATGATTACTGCCCGACGTGCCCGTTCTACTTTATTTGCCCCATTCATTTCCGGGTCGGCACGAGCGGCGGTTGAACTACCTATAGGGCCAGTATTTCTGGCCGGTAAGGAGTTCAACCATGTCAACGCTCAGTCTATTTGTTCAAGAACAGGGCCAAGCCGGCATCCGCGAAGTGATTGTCGCGGAAGGGATCACCGCCCATGACCTGCATCAGGCGCTCGCCGCCGGCGGCGTGCAATTGGCGGCCGACGCCTTCGTCTTCCTCGACGAAATCGACATTCCGCTCGAGCGCAACGGCCGTGAGCCGGTGGGGGGTTTGCATCACGGTCATCGAGTTCACGTCAGCCGCTGTCGGCAAATCCGTGTCACAGTCAACTACCTTGACCGGCAGGCACATCGGGAGTTTGGCGCCTCGCGCCGCGTTCGCGCGGTCAAGGAATGGGCGGTCAAGGAATTCGGGCTCGACCACAAGGATGCGGCGGAGCACGTGCTGCAAGTGCACGGAACGACCGAGCGGCCCGCGAGCGATACGCCGCTGCATACCCTGCTTCGGGATGATCGTTGCCATCTGACTTTTGATCTCGTGCCTGAGAAGCGAGTCGAGGGGTAGAGGTGAGCGTGATCTCACCCAGTGAGGCGCTGCTCAAGGCGGATCTTGCGGCGCCTGCCTTTCGGCTGGGCGAGATCGAGCGGCGTTGGCGCCATGAGAAGACGGAGTGGCCGCACACGCTGATTACCGTGACGGCGGCGCCGCGCCCAGGCGCACCCGAGAAATTCGCCTTTCGCTTCGAATGTTCCGGCTACCGACAAACGGCGGTGACCGGTCAGCCGTGGGATCTTGCGTTGAATTCGCCGCTCGCCGCTGGAAGCTGGCCAAACGGCCGCGTGATTCTGCCCTCCGTGTTCCGGCCTGAGTGGCGCCAGGGCCTCTGCCTCTATTTGCCGTGCGATCGTCTTTCGATCGAAGGGCACGTGAGTTGGTCAAACGATCATCCGGCGCGAATGTGGAATCCCGAAAGGGGCATTGTCTGTTACTTGGAACAACTCTATGAACTTCTCAATTCGAAAGACTATACGGGCACTCGTAGCACCGCATCATAAGCTGCGCTGTCCGCGTCGCTTTTGGCGCTCGACGCTTCGGGAACTCGAGCGGCGCGGTGCGCGGCGGCACGAGGCGGGCGTGTTTCTGCTCGGTCGCGAAATCGATGGCCAACGCATCGTCGAGGGCACGGTCTTCTACGATGAATTGGACCCGCACGCCTATGACAGCGGCGTTTGTGTGCTGGAGGGTGACTCATTTGCCAAGCTGTGGGCGCTTTGCCGGGAGCGCAAGCTCACCGTGGTAGCCGACGTGCACACCCACGGGGGCCTCGCCATTCAAAGTGAATCGGACCGCACGAATCCCATGGTTGCGCGCGCCGGCCATGTGGCGATCATCGTTCCAAACTTTGCCTCGAATCCTGGTCCCATGAGCACTTGCGGTCTCTACGAGTATGTCGGCAATCACGAATGGATCGACCACAGCGGAAAGCCGGCTAAGCGATATTTTTACGTCGGATTTTGGAGCTGAGCATGACCATCACGGCCGACAACCTGCACCGCGGCGCCAAGTATTTTATGGACACGGGTCGCGCCGAGTCGGCTGAGGATGCAATGTCCTTGTTGAGTGGCTTTGGATTCACGATCGAGGTCGGCCCTGAGCTCGTCGAATCTCGGGACCATCAAGTGGCGTTGCTCGCGCTCATCAACTGCGCCCGCCGCATGTTATTGGGCGGCATCCATGTCGTCGCGCTTCCGGAAGCGCCACTCCTATCAGACTTGGTCGCTGCCAAGACGCTTAAAGAGGCGGTGGTGGCATTAGGTGGCATTCCTGTGAACGCACCGGAAGCCGCTTGGCCCACGGCGATCATCGGATCGGTCCCGAAACCCGCCCGGTCATCTCCTTCGTGGCAGCTGACCTGGAGCGGCTGGCGCGGGGGCGTCACTCCCTCACCGGGCCAGCGGCTGTCGGAGAAAGCCTCCGGTGGGCTTGCACCTGCAGTGGCGGCCGCGACCTGTGCTGCGGAAGTGTTCCTCTACCATGCGGCCGATCACCCCATGGCGGGGCGACGCTCGAGTGGCGTATCGCTCTGGCGACCGGGGGCCAATTGGTTACTCGATGATGCCACCGAACCTAAAATCACCTACCTTCCGAGTCGGCTTTGGCTGATCGGCCTTGGAAACTTGGGACAAGCGTACCTGTGGTTGTTCGGCGCGCTTGACTACGCGAAACGCGGTGACGCCGAGTTCGTGTTGCAGGACTTCGACCGGCTGGCCGAATCGAATGACAGCACCTCGCTCCTTTCCAATTTGGACCTCGTCGGTGAAATGAAAACTCGTGCCATGTCCGCCTGGCTCGAGCGACAGGGATTTAAAACTTTCCTCGAGGAGCGGCGCTTAGGACCCTATTCACGGCGCGCTCCGGACGAACCGGCGGTCGCGATGTGCGGTGTCGACAACAAGCTTGCTCGTTCTTACCTGGAAGGGGCGGGATTTCGATGGGTGATCGAAACGGGACTGGGCGCGGGCCCCTCCGCATTCAAGAATTTTTCGCTGCACACCTTCCCGAGCTCCCTCAAGGCTTCTGAACTTTGGGCGGATAGCGAGAGCATTACTCCCACCGTGGTAGGAGGACAGCCCGCCTACAGCACCGACAAACACCCTTCGCTCGATGAGTGTGGCCTTGCTCAGCTGGCCTCGCGAAGCATCGGGGTGCCGTTTGTGGGACTCTTGGCGGCGGCCTTCGCCGTCTCAGAGATCCTTCGGCGACTTCACGGCGGTCCGGCGCTGGAACTCCTCTCGGGAAATTCGGCGGCGCTTGAGGATATCGAAGTGTCAACTATGCCATCGTCCATATACCCCTTCGGTCACACAGAGGCGGTCGTACGCTAGCGTTCGTCATGGTCATGAGTACCGTGATTTAATAAGCCATCGCTCGCAATGGGAGCCGCCTTACAGTGGCGGGTCTTGACGCGGTTGACTACTCATTCAGTGCGAGCTCCGGCGGAAGCACACCAGTGAAGGTTGGCAACCCGGTCTTAATTGCCTCCCAGCATTGCTCCTTTTTAAACCATTCGCTCGGATTTAGCTGCCCAGCGGACTCTCGCAATGCAGAGTTTATCTGCGGAGCCCATTCTTTAATCAGAGCGTTCAGTTCAGAAGATATAGTTTGAGCAGACCATAGCTGCTGAAAATTTATATATCCATCGTTGCGAAAACTAAGCCCTGAAACCAAATAGGCAATGATTTGCGCCCCGTACGCCGGGAACTTGGCCAATCGGATATTCTTTTCAACCGATCGATACAGTACGGCGATAGCGATGAGCCTCTTGTACCAATCCGTGTCCAGTGTCGGCGAAGGCTCGTCCTTGAGTCTCTGCATAAAAAACTGGAAATTCTTTTGTCCGCCAAGACAAACCCGGTGAGGCAAGCCATTCCAAACTGCAAGATAGCGAGCGACATCCAATTTGCTGAAACGTCGAGCCTTGGGTGTCTCTGACCTAAAGGTCTTATAATCCGATTTTCTATAAGATGCTTTCTGCTCCGCCGCAACATACGAGCCCCGCGCGCGTTCGTAGAACCAGCGGCTCTTCCCATCGTCCAACCAGGTGTTATTCGCCAGCATCTCGATTTCCTGATGGAACGGATCGTTAGCCGAGAAGTCCGCCAACTGAACTGAGTTCTGCCTGTTGGCCGCCCTGGATATTGCGCCCACCATCTCAACGAGATCAGCACCTGCGACCTTGATGATTTTCACCGGCACTGAGACTTCCGCCAGGTCATTGCTTTCTTTTTTTCGGGTCCGATGGAGAAGTGCAGTCGTCTGTCCGCCATTGACAATTTGGAGACCCTTTACGCCCGTAATCTCCTCGACTCCAGCCTTGGTGCGGACAATGTCAATCTGGTCGACCGTAGCGACCAAACCGTTGTTATATGCGAGGAACATGGAGGGACTCTCGACAATTGTCCGCCTCAATTCAGCGTTTACGCTCTTTCTTCCTTGCATGCCAAGGAAGGCGCGAACATTCAGTTCAAGAAGGCGTACGCCATATCGATCATAAATCTGCGATAAAGCGGCCGCCGGAAGGACAGTCAAGTATGCGTCGTATTCACCGCCCGGTGCGGGAACGTGTAAGCAAGGCAACGCGGAGCCTGTCAATGATACGAAGTCAGCAACAATGTCAGCCCGTGTCTGGCCCTCTCCGATGATTCGCTGCAAGGCGACGATGTCGTAGGCATGAAATTCCACAGTGCGCTTCATCCAGCGCTTGGTCTTTGGCCAAGTGCCGGCAAGGATTGCGTCCGTCAATAGAACGATTCGGACGTCTGCAAGGTCAGCTGCCTCAGATTCAATCCGCCTTGCGAGATCGCTGGCGTCGGTATTCGAGGGTTCAAGATTGTCCGCCAAGCCGTCGACACAGGCTGTGGCGAAGCGAAGTGCGCGTTCATACGCACGAACTGCGTCGGCGTTCGAGAGCTTCTGGATCTGCGCATCCCCGTGATAGACGGTGGTTACCAGGTCCAATCGCGAGCGCTCCTCGTCATAGGCATATCCATCTATTCGGTATAGGGACTTGCCAACCCGGCCTTCTTGGTGAAGCGCAAACGTTCCCTCCATGTGACCTGCCTCCTCCAAGTCCTCCAAAATGAGCTGCGTAAAGACGTGCGCTGAAAATGGCGAGTCAGAAGTGATGCCCTCCTCCACTCTTTGTCCTAATTCCTTGGCGAATTCTTCCAGTCTGTCGTCTGACACCTAGATGCTCCCTGCAAACTCTTTGATCGCGATCCCCGAGTCGAACGCATAAGACGCTATGGCGCGCAAATCCAAGGAATATTCGGCCTCCACCACGGCCGCAGACACCTGTTTGCGAGTTAGCTTGGGAAAAGCTTCGTCCACCCGGTAGGCCACAAACTCTTGTAGGTTGACTTTGGGGGACTTCAGCGCCGATTCGTCGTCCGGCATCAATCCGCGCTTTAGAAGAGCATTTGCCAACAATTGGCGTGAACCATCGTCGGTCAACGCGGTGTTTAGGTCTGCAATGAGCGCCCCCAACGAACGCCCGTCGGCCCGTTCAACCAATCGCACGTGCACCAGGGTCAGCGTCTCGAGTCCCGACGGCTCCAGCTGATCCAACGTGGAAATTCTGATACGGGACGCGGGACCTATGGACGTCTTCACTTCGAGAGCGCGGCCGAGGCATATGAAGTCATGTAATCCATCGTCGGGCGCAACCCAACTCAACAGGAGGTCGAGCCTAAGCGTCAGCAGCAGTTCGAGGACCAACAGTTCACCGATGAGCCCCACAGTTGCGTTCCGAGACAACCCTGCATGTCTCTCCTTCAGGAATCGACGCCACGCGTCCAATCTCCCAAGAAACCTGGAAAGATATCCGTCATCCGATCCTACAGAGGCGGCGCTCAGCACGTCGCTGCAAACTGTAAGAAACATATCGGCTTGGTCTGGGTCCTCAAGTGTCAGCACAATAAGTGCACCGGGATCGCCCTGATATGCCCCCAATCTCATGCCGCCTACTTCGAAGAGAAGCGCGGGATTAACCATGCCTTCCACGAGAAGGCAAGGCGCGTTATCCACAGACCTCATACCGGCATATGCGCTTGTGACGTCCGTGGCCGATAGCCGCTTTGTCTTGAATTGCCGGACTTGGGAAACATGAAGCGACAGCTCGGCCCAGGCATCGCGCAGAAGAGGCTTCCACGCTTCGCTCACTTCCGGTTGCCTCGCTGTTTGACAGTGTTTTCAACGTACAGGCGCTGAAGTGCCTTCTGACTGCTCGGGAAGCTCACCACCAATCCTATGAGTGGCACTTTGGGCTTGATCTCGGCCTTGGCGGGATCAATCGGATAGATGATCAGCAACCCGTTTTGAGGTCGTCGACCTCTGACCTCTCGGATGCTAGGACCTGAAGGAACATTATCTTCGTCTTTGACTTCCAGTCGACGTTTGTCATTCGTCACCTGGAGCGCATCAGCGTATTCGGTCTCGCTTAAGTCGATGGCTTCATCAGGCCGATTCAGAATTGAGCGCACGATGAAGCGATTCTCTGTCGATGATGCCCCTGGTGAACGCAGCACGGTGTCGATGCTTCCACCGGCGAAAGGTGCTTCGCCCTCATCACCGGTTGCCAAAAACACCGTCCATTCCGTCAATTCACCCATGCCGATTTGCACGTCAATGTAGTCGGCTAGCCGTGCGCCGATGATGTTGACGTTTTCCGGAGGGAAGGCGAAATTGCGAATGAAGGCCGATATTGACCTGCCAGAAACGCCGCTCCAGAGCTGACCTTTGGCCGGTGTTTTACTGCCTGGCCTCTTGGGATTCGATTCTCCGGCTCCCAATTCCTCCACGAATCCTTCTGTCATGCGGGCATTTTGTTCGACAAGGGAGGGATCTTTGAATAGGACCGTTTGAATTTTCCCCTCGCCTGAATATCCCGTCTGATGATCGGCTGCGTACCTTTGCTTGTTTGCGGCTGTCACGGACATGATGCTGTGGCCTGCAACTCTGAGTCCGTATTCTTTCGGGGTTTGAAGCATCAGCTGCATGTAGGCCAGCTCCGACCGCAGTTCCTTGTTGGCGGTCGCGACATGTACAAACCAATCGGTCATATCCGGGGTCGTGTAAAGGCGGCACAGATCCGCGAAGCCGCGACGATAACCAAACCATCGACCCATTTGGAGCAGACTGTCGTATTGCTTAGCGACACGAAGGAAGTAGCTGACGCTGAGACCCTCAAGGGTCAGCCCACGTGACAATTTGTCTCCGCCGATGGCGATGACCGATAAACCTTCGTCCTTGTAGTCCTCGTAATCGAGACCTTTTTTTGTTTTTCCATTCGTAACCACGACCCGGATCTTGTCCGAAGTGTCTGCGAGCTTTTCGATCACGTCCGACCAGGTGATTGGCGAAATCTGTCGGCCGAAAACGGTGCCCATCATTGCCGCCGTTGTAGGCACGAAATCTCTCTCCCAGAGATGGCGAAGGCGATCAATCGTGCGCTTATCACCCCCGGCGATAAAAGAACGTGTCACGTCCAAATACTTCAATACCTGTTCATGCACCAGCCCATGCACGTCCACAAATCTCGAAACGTGAACAAGCATTGAGTGGTGCTGCTTGTTCTGACCACGAACGGCCCGCGCCGCGCACGATAGCAAGAACACATCTATTGCCTCCTCGAGGCTCGGCGGAATTCGGGCCTTTCCCTGATATAGCGGCTGATATTCCTTATCGTGCGGATCAGGTATCCAATTCTCGGCGGTCTGATCAATAGGCCTGATGATTGGGAGGCCATCTTCCCCATCATCGTCATCGGTTCCAAACACCGCAGTCGGTCCAAAGTAGTCGTCGGGAGCGGTCAGCGAGATGATGAACGTGGCCGGAAACAGGTCGGCGCCGTAGACATCGGCGGTGCGGGAATCGTGCATCAAGATGTTGGCGAACGGAGTTGCTGTATAAGCAACATATGCAGATCGTCGGAACGTGGCCAGGAGCTTACGAATTTCGCCGTTGATCTTGCTGGGATCGTAGTCCTCGTCGAAGGTACCGTCGGGGAGGAGAGGTTGATCATTCGTATCGATTGACGCCTGATCCGCCTCGTCGTCGATGACAAGGAGTGGCGCGGCACGCGATTCATCAGGGAGCCTGGCTATCCATTGGTTCAGATTCTTGAGGATGCTGTAGTTCTTCTTTACAACGAAGAGGCATGGCTGCGAAAGAGGTGCAAAGTTGGCTTGGCGCGCTATCTGGACATTGAAATCGCCGCCGTTTGGAACTGCCAGTGTCAGACTGTCGACTATCAGCCGCGGATTTATCTTTCCAACACCAAGCACCTTTCGGCGACCGGCATCGGTAAATGAATCCGGGTCTGTGTCATAGCCGAGAAAGTCCGCTTCCATCCTTTGCTGCGTCTGCAGCCTGAGGACATTGTGCATGCCAGCGAGAACCACAATCACGCGATATCCGGCGTCCGCGGCCCGGTTGATTACTCCCGCATAATGCGCGGTCTTACCTGACTGAACGTCTCCCACCACGAGACCGCGCCAGTCCCAGGGCCCTTCTCTCTGTGGATCATCCAGCATCTCGAGCACTCGCGCTGTGCTGTCGCGCAGTTCCTCAACCGACCTTACTGGCCAATTGTCTTCGGCAAGCTTTTGAAGGTATCTGCTCATGAAGGGCCCTGGCTTTCGGCGCTCACCGACATACCAATCCGGCGGACGCCGGCGGTCTTTCAACGCGAGGGCGGATCCCTGCTCGACCACAAAGAGACTCTCCAGGGCCCGAACCACCATGGCCAGATCGTCACTCGAGAAGGTTGAGCCGGACGAGGCGGTGACAATTGGCGCCACCATGGCGACTGCCCTCTCCACGGCTCCTTTATCGATTGGGTTGGTCGGCTGAGAGGTCAGCAGCTGCCTCGCCATGTTATTCAAGGTCGCCAATGCTGTGCTGTTCACGTCGCTTCCTCTAAAAGCCTTAGTACCGCCGCCTTCAGCCGGTCGGTGTCGCCTGGGAGATGCCTGACAAGTTGGTCTACTTTTTCCGCGACCGAAATGTCCGGCGACATTGAGGTGACTACTGACGCGAGCTGCTCCGCCAATACGAGCAATTCCTGCGGATCTAACTCAGGTGCGGCGATCCCCTCTGCTTCGGAAACATCGAGCCATATTCGCTCCACCGGGACGCTTCGTTCGATCAGCGACAGCAGTCCCGTCAGGAGCGCAGAGTGCGCGGGGTCCGATCCCAGCGTAGCGATGACGGCCGGATGGTCCCTGTTCAGCCGATAGATGGTTTTTTTTCCGGAAGCTGAGGGAGACCATATCGGCTGGTCATCGGGACGCGGACTTCTACCGCTTGATATCCGATGACCCCGCCATACGAAGACTTCTCGCGCTTTATCTCTGCAACTGGACGCTATCATCATGAGCCGTGCTCTCAACGGACCTGGAGGCCTGGCCTGCGACTTCCTGACATCTATGCGCCAAGCCCCATCCAAGCTGGCGTCAAGATCTACTGCAATCCTGGCCAGACGACTGGATTCGTCACGTGTCCACGCTCTCGTACCCCCGAGCCCCAGCCATCCGCCCGGAACCAGCAGCCGCTTCTGTCGATAAACGTAAAAGCCTTGTCGCTCGTTCCAGCCCCCGGCTCCGCCCGCTCTTTCGAAGTCTCGATCGTTTTTATATCGATCACGGTGCGGAAGTACGTAAGGAGTGACGCGGACCGTCGAACCCTGAAAACGGATTGGCTCTGATTGCATCGTAATCGTCGCAGGATGCTTCCGCTCGAACGGATCCCAACTGTCAATCGCGCGATCATTGACCTTGATTGAGATACGTCTCGCATCATCGGAGAGAAACCTATGAAAGATCATTGCGAGGTAAGCACCGATATCTCTGATGCGCAGGAAGAAGTTCTCCCGGTCAAGTCCTGATAGGCCGGCGAGGGCATCCATTCGTTCCCACACGACCACGGTGCCTTGGCGCATCCTGAGAAGCTTTCGCACCAACGGCACCTCTGGCAGTGGGTCTGGAACGATGGCCTGCCAACGGTCGCGCTTTTGTACTTCATCCAGGTCCCACGCCAAACCGGAAGTCTCACCATTTCGTCGGGCAATGACACTCAAGCATCTGCACTGTGAAAGCGATGCTGTCTTAAGACCAAGCCCAAACCGACCAAGGTCCTCGGTAGACCTTTGATGTTGAACGCCTCTACCCCCAAAACACATCGCCGCACGCAAATTGACATCATCCATGCCGCAGCCGTCATCAAGAATTGCAACGATCGGGACGCCTTCGTTCCAATCGATGTCGATTTCAACCAGGTTCGCACCAGCCGATATGCTGTTGTCCAACAAATCTGCGAGAGCAGTTTCGGGTGAATACCCAAAGCCGCGAAGAGACTGCATGAGTGCAGCCGCGGAAGGGATGATCTCCAAGGTTTGCTTATCGTCCACTGGTCGATGGAGGTGGTTCGGCTGCACGAAGGCCCGGTTGGCCTAGTCGGCGTCTCTGGTCGCGGAGAGATTCGTATGCGTAACGAGGGGTCCTGTCACTAACTTCCTCCCTGTCAGAATGGCTCGGCTGCTCATCGTTTAGCGGCGGTCGGCGGAGTGTAGCCCAAAGTGGAAAGGTTCCTTAAGCAGGCTGGCCGGAAAGTAGGTGGACAATCACAGTTTTCACGTAACGGACACCTTACCCAGCGTTGCTCGCACCTTGGATATCAACCGAAGCCCGTCCCCAAGCTGATGTTCCCATACACGGATGACCGACCAGCGCCTGATCCGCAACTGCCGGTTTATTCGCCGGTCCCTTTGCTGGTTTGCCGCAAGTTTCGTTGACCAGAATGTGCCATTGGATACGGGGGATGTTCCATGTAGAGGACAGCCGTGCCAGAAGCAGCCGTCCAGGAAGATGGCCACCCTTGCCTTCGGGAAAACAAAGTCGGGACGCACCTTGTGGGATTTCGAGCGCCCTTTGGATGCGATTTGTTTCGGCAAGGCAATGCTCATGTGTCGGCGCCAGCCGGTTATCGAATGGCGGCGCAATAGGTGCATAAAGGCCAACTCGGTTGACTTGTTGCCCCGAGCGCGAATGCGGGCCATCACCGCCGATCTTTTGGCCTTAGAGAATATATCCGTCATACGTGTCTTTTCAGATTCTGCCCACGGATGCATCGCTGTGACACGATCGCCTCTAGGCGGTTAAGCGTTTACGCTCGTCGACATACTTGGAGAGCTTGTTGGCAACGTCTGGTTTGGTGGGTGCTTGCCGGAAGCGGTCAAAAAGTGACTTCAGCACCCGTCTTTCATCTCGTGACGCGATGGCATTGAGCTCATCGAACAATTGCTGAATGCAGCGGAAGCTGTCGTCTCCAGCATTCAAGCGATCCGTATGCGTCGATTTCTTGAGCTGAACCACGCGAAGCGCGGCAACTCGATCATTTGTGTTTGGCACATGGCGAATATTGCGTTCGCCAGTTTCAACAGACGAATCGGGCGAGCGTCGATAGGCGGCCTGAGCCATTTTAACGACTGGTGCTATAGCCTGTTCCATCTGCTCGCGTAACAGTCTCGGTAACTGCACGCGCATCTTCGCAACATTGACCCGGAATGCGTCATCGAGCCGTGGGTCGAAACTCACCGCCACACGGGCAAGTTTGATGTGCTCATCCAGCGTCCGGAGGGTGCTCCATCCGCCACTTTGAACCATACGTTCAGCTCGGTAGATGTAGAAGCCCTGCTGCCGGTTCCACCGTTCTGGACCAGCAGCGGCTGCATGAGCGCTTGCCGACGAGAATTCATGCTGGTGCGGCAGCACGAAGGGTTCGATCTTCACTCGCCCTTGAATGCCATCGTGGTCATATACGATCTCCACTGGGTCGAGGCGCACAGTGGCACTTTCCGTCCTAGCGAAGGGATCCCATCCATGGAGCCGTTTCCCATTGACGGTGATGCGCAGTTTGGAAGCACCAGCTTCGCCCGCAATAAATCGGTGGAAGACCATCGCGAGATGCTCTTCAAGCTCCGCACACATCGTCGCCAGCCGTCTCTTGACCATCCCGCCGTATGGATGTTTGAACCCCAGCATGCGATCCAGACGGCGCCAAAGTACAACAGTTCCGGTGTGCTCCAAAAGCGGCTCGCGTAGAAGTTCGGCATGTTGGGTTGGGCCGACGGTCAATATCTCCCAAGAGTCCGTCTCCTCCACATGCGCCAAGTCCCATGCGTACGCGGAGATTTGAGGCTGGCCGGGATTCGAGCGGCTTGCAACAAGGAGATGCTGGCATTGGCTCATTGAAGCCGTTTTGAGGCCTAGGCCGAATTTCCCCAAGGCCTTGCGTTCGTCGTAATCGCGCACGGTTCCGAATCGCAGCGCCTCTCGGATGTCCGCCGGCTTCATGCCCCTGCCGTTGTCAGATATGCGTACCCATGAATCATCAACATCGCCGCGCACGTCGATGTCTACGCGAGTTGCGCCCGCTTCGATTGAGTTGTCCACAATGTCCGCGACGGCGGACGGGAAGTCATAGCCCATGTCCCTTAAAGAGGACATCAGGCGCCTCGCTGAAGGGATTAATTCGTGATTTTTCTTGCCCATTCCGATCTCCGGTTCTTCTTGCACCATTCCCAGCCCGAGACCTGAGCGTCAGAGTAGTAGTACTCGTCGAACCTCAGCTGTCCGTGCCGGAAGCGCCTTTCGGCCTCACGCGCGAGAGGCACCAACTGTATCGGCCATCCGCTCACCACATACGCCGGCGCAGCGATCCGCGGCGCCACCGCCGCAAGCAACGCCGTCATCTCAACCTTCTCCGCGATCTCGTCGCCATTATCGGTAACCCCATCGGGATGTAGCCAATTGTGAAGAAATCCGACGGAAAACCACGCCTTTTTCAACTCGCCCATCGGCAGTTTTCTAAGCCTGTGCGAGCCGGCCGGAACGTTGATCGCCGGCGCGAGCCACTCCACAGCCTGTTTAGGCGAAACCGGCATTGGAGATAGCGCCCTTGCGGGCAGTGCGGCACTCAAATACTGCCTCATCCCTTTACCGATCGCCTGTCCCAAAACTGGCGGCACCGCGTTACCAATCAAGCGGTATGAGATTAACTTCGAGCTAGGAAACCGAAACCAATCGGGAAACGTCTGTACTCGTGCCGCCTCTCGAACTGTGAGAGAGCGGCGTTGCGTAGGATGAACGTACATCAACCCGTCTTTGCTCAAATGCGCAACGATGGTCGAACAAAGCTGGTCGCGATGCTGTCGCGTATATCGATCCAGAAAGTGACTGCGATCATAGGGAAACTCCATTTCCTCACCGCGTTTGAGGGCCTGCTTCGAGCTTTCGCCTTCCCTAAGACGATCAAAATCACGCAAATCTCGCTCGCTGTGGAATCGAGAGACGTGAGCCGTAAGCCCCTCTGACTTATGAACTTCAAGTACATCCAATAAAAATCGGCGTCCGTATCTTTCGAGGTGCTGCCTGCCGCGAACAGGATCGTAGTCGGCTTCGAAAACCCCGCTTTTTATCTCAAGAGGCGGGAGATCACCGATTGCCTCCCACAACGTCACCGGTGGCTCAAGTGTCTTTTTGCGGCCGCGCCCTCCACGCTGCTCGCCCGCCCGTCGGCTGTTGACGCGCATTTCGGGATCGGCGTGCGTTTGAGGCGCATAGATTGCGGTCGAAAATATCGGAAGTTTGGATGCAGTTCCGATGATCAGCTGTCTTTCACGCTTTTGCGGCACTCCATACTGCCACGCAAGAACAGTTGTGGCATGGACGCGGTATCCAAGCTTGCGTGCGTCCAGTTGAATCGACTTGAAGAACTCGCCTCCCGCAGCTTGTCGGATGCCGGGCACATTCTCCATTACAAAAATTGATGGCTTGAAGAACTCAACGTAGTGCAGATAATTCTTATATAGAAGCCTTCTCGGATCCTCGACGAGGCGCTTGCCGCTATTTGCACCGTCCACCTTCCTCACACGGCTGAAGCCTTGGCAAGGCGGCCCCCCGACAATCATGTCGATCTTTTGTTTTCCAATGATCCCAAGCAATTCCTCGGGTTTGAAGGTTGTGAGGTCGCGACAAAGGGTGTGCTGCGCATCAGGAAGGTTTTGTTTGAAAACATCTATCGCCTGTGCGTCGATGTCGATGGCTGCTACACAAGCAAGGCCGGCGCGCTCAAGGCCGAGACTGAACCCTCCACAGCCACAGAAAAGATCCAAATAGCGAAATGTCGTGGGTGAATTTGGCGCGATTCTGCTTTTCAACATCGATAAGCCTTTGCGAATGTCATATGGTGCCTTTCCTTATGCACAAAAGGACGTTCCGGGCCGGATCCGCCATTCTTGGGGTAGTGTACCAGGCCCTTGCCTATGTTTCGCAACTTGTATGTTTGGCTGGGTTCGCAAGAAAGGACGCAGACGCATACAGTAGTCGACACTCGTCGGAACTGTATGGACTACTACTGGCTGCACTCAGTGACTTAAAGAGCGTGCCGGGAATCCGCGATAGACGGGTGTATTCATAAATCCGTCCCCCGTCTTCTCAGCCCACCGATTGTATCCGGAGAAGATTATCTAGACTCGATGAGGTTTCTGCCGCGAATAATTGCTGTCCAGAGCCTTGAGGAGTTTGCGCCCTATTGCGCTCGGTTTGAGATCAGGTTGGTAGATGGTCATTCCGATAAGAGACGTTCGCGTTCGAGCGCGCTTCGGCTTGGGGGCGACACTCTTCCGTTTCTCTTTCCGGCGCGTCGCAACCTCCCTAGGCAATTTTGTCCTCCCCGCCGGTTTGCGTGTGCGCCGACTCAGCGCGCCGTCGACTGTTGCGTGCCTTTCGGGCTCATAACTCGTATTCCTTGCGCGGAATGAACAGACCGATCGCCCGATCACACGCCGATCATTCTAACCTGCTCACTCAGTAATCGCGTCCCTCCCCGTCTTCTCTGCCGCCCGCGCCATTCCGGATCGTCCCACATTGATCTTCTCCGCATATTGCAACGGCATGCGTGGCGATTTCCACCCGCCGGCCTGGGTGATGGCCGCAAGATCGATATCGAGGGCCGCGAGATCCTGAGTAGCCCCGACGCGAGTCGAGTGGCCACTAATCGCGGCGACGTATCGCGCCGGCATCCCAATCCATCGCGCCACCCGTTTGAAGATTAACGAGACGCTACCCGAATATAAGGGCCCGCCAATCTGAGCGCGACCGATCAGTCGACGGAAGACGGCCCCCTCCTCCACCCCCGCGTGTTCCAGCCAGACCTTCAACCATCGGACCGTTGTGCGCGACAAATAAGCCACTCTGCCCTGCCCTATCGGATCCGTTTTGCCGCGGCGGATCAGCGCCCGGCCGGTACCGTTCGGATGAAATTCGATGTCCCGGACCTCGAGCGCCACCAGCTCGCCGCGACGGGCGAGGGTTTCGTACGCGACGCAGAGCATGGCCCGCTCGCGATCGGCACGCAGCCCATCGCCCGCGGTATCGATGAATTCCTTGATGTCCTTTCAGTTCAAGGGATGCGCTTGGTCCTGGCGCCCCGAGGTTTCTCGTCCCATCTTCTTTAGTCCCAATCGCACGGCTTCGCTCGAGCAGGGATTGAGTAGATGCGCGGCCGTATGGACGCGCGAGATCATCGCGATATAGCGCTGGATCGTCGCCGGCTTCTTGCCGGCCTTCACTTGGGCAGCGATAAATTCGCGAACGGTGTGCGGATTCGCAGGCAGAAACGGCTCGCCCATCGATTCGCAATACGCCTGGAATATTGCCCCGTCCGACTTCTGCGCGCGCAGCGTATTGGCCGAGTAAGCGCCCTGCGCCATTGCCTGCCATTCGAGCAAGTCCGCCAACGGGCCTTGAAGCACCGGTTGCGGCGCAATCGGCATGGGCCTGAATTCAGAGCGCCACTGGGTCATTTTCACCTTATACACCGAATTTCAAAGGAATTAAAAAACCGGCAAGTAATGATAACTGTCGTTATCGGTGCGAAATTTGCAGTCGCCGCCTATCCAGGCAGGCAGTGTCGATAAGGTCGAATTTATACCTATCAGTCTAATGAGATAACGTCAGCGACTGGAGCATTGCATCGCCGATGCTTGCGTCAATGACGCTTTGCCCAAAGTCCTATGGCCTTTTAGCGACGATTTTGCCCTTTTCCCAAACGTAAATCGGCGTACCGTACATTCGAGCAGTCCTCCGCGCGTCCTTCGCAGCACGGCGCAAGGCATGACCCACTCCCGCGGCAAAGGATTCCGGTCGGGTGTCCTTCGGTCGCTTTTTGGATTTCACTGAAGGTCCTTCGCCAGGGGTCTCGGAACTGTCGCGCGATGAGCGCGTGACACAAAAAAAGGCCATCGGATATTCCACAGTTGGGTTGGGCCAAACGCACGTAAGTCATTGATTTTATGGTGGCCAGGGAGGGAATTGAACCCCCGACACGCGGATTTTCAGTCCGCTGCTCTACCAACTGAGCTACCTGGCCGTACAGAGCCGCGTATTAGACAGGGATGCGCCTAAATCGTCAACTAGCGCTTGTAAATCAACCATTTACGCTTCAAATTCGCCTCCAAAAACTCAAGGACCATCCGGAATTCCGCTACATTTTGGGGTAATTGCGCTGGTCCCGGATCAGTTACCGGAGGTTTATCGGCGTCCGGGATATTCGTCCGCCACGCTTCGCGGCGTCTCTCTTCTCCATGTTTAACCAGTCATGAAGCAATGGCCCGCATCGAGTCTAGTCATGCGCACAACACGCGGAGCGCTCCGTTTGTTTTCCGAAAAGTCAAAAACAGGTTTTTGCCGCAGCGACCAAGAACGGGATTTACTGCGGTTCGGAAAGCAAACGACGCTCTGCGTCGGCGTCCCGGAAAAAAAGCGCTCCACAACGCAGTCCGCCGACATCGCTATCCCTGCAGCGGGTATTGTATTTCAAGCAACTGGCCGCGGTATATTTCGCGTCTCGCGCCCGCAAGTCGATAGCCTCGAGCACGAATCCATCTGCTCAAGCCCACGTACGTGGCTTCAGCCTCCTCGTCATCGAAGCTGGAAAATGCGCGAGCCACATGAGTACCCGGCAATTCCTTCAGTTGATACGACGATGGGCAAGCGGTCGCATACTTTGCTTCAACAAACGGTTCGCACTCCAGCGGACCCCCATCAGCGCAACTATGCCATAGCACGCCATGCAGGCGGCCTTCCGGCGCCACGGCCTGCCACAGTAACTTCTCGTATTGGTGGACATCCGTGTATTGCTTGATATCGGTTCGCACCGTTGCGACTCTAATCGGAGCGCAGTACTTGACGGTGACGTGCAGGGGGGACTGCTCCTCCAGGTCCTGCAGGGCTCCTTCGATCCAGGCCAGCGACCGCCGCGCCTCATCAATTGCGTCCAGTTTCGCATTACGGAGCCTTTGCAAAAATCGCTTGTGCTCCGCCGCGGAGGGCTTGCCGCGCAGTGCCTGACGAGTGTCCGAAAGAGATGCACCGCCCTCTCGCATCGCCTGGATGCGCGCGAAATCGCGCAACTGCGCCTGCAAATAGAAGCGATATCGGGTCCGCGGGTCAATGAAAGCGGGCCGAAACAAACCAATCTCGCCGTAGAAGCGCAGCGTCTTTGCCGATACGCCGCAGAGGTGTGCAAATGCAGTGATGGTGATGTACTTAGGACACGTCATTTGGGTTCTCGCACACTTCCATGTTGCACCCTCCCCCCACTGGAATGTCAATATCTAGCTGCCGGTGCTTGCCGGTACTTCGCACATCGTAGCAAGAACATGCTCCACTTAAGCACGCTATTGTTTGCAACTCTCTTCAGTTTCCTGACGCCGATCGCCAGCGCGCTGGAGCTTCAGCACGCCCTCCTTCCTCAATCAGCGCCGGCCATTCCTGCTTCGCAGGGCCACGCGCCGGCCGCAAGGCAGTCACCGAGAAATGCCATGAAAGAACTGAAGTCCAATCACCTCTTTACCCTCACGATCAAGCTTCAACCGACGATCGAGCTGGGGGATACGCCAGCGGGCAAACGACGTATCTTTGCAGTCACGGGCGGGGAGTTCGAGGGCGACAGGATTCGTGGAACCATCATGCCGATCATCGGCTCGGACCTTCTGTTAGTGCGCGCCGATGGATCAGCGCAACAGGACGTACGCATGTTGTTGAAAACAGATGATGGAGCCATGGTGCTCATGACTTACCGGGGCGTGCGCCACGCTTCGGATGAAGTGAATGCACGCATAGCGCGAGGCGAGCCGGTCAGCGGCTCTGAATACTATTTGCGGACCGCCCCCTTCTTCGAGACCTCGTCGCCTAAGTATGCGTGGATCAACAAGATTGTCTCAGTGGGTGTCGGGGAAAGACGAGCAGATGCAGTCGTTTATGATGTGTTTGAGATTCAATAGGAAACCTCTTCGTCGGCCGGCAAGATGCAAAAGCAGTCCGACCAGCTTGTCAAACTGACCCTGCACGTCGCCGATGATGTCGAAGGCGCTCGTCATCGCTTGCGCGACAGTCTTTTGATAGCTGCATTGACGCGATCTGACCAGATTGGATGCGGTTGAGATTTCAATTCGATCGCGAGCATATTCCAATTCTCTAATGCCTCTTGCTGGTGGCCTGCCGCTTCCAGCGATTCAGCCAGGGCCACACTCAGCGTGGTTTTCTGCACTTCGGATATTCCCTCCGATTGCAACGCCGACTGCAACAGTTCGACCTGTCGGGTGGCAGGTACTTGAGCGAGTATTTGCTGCTTGAGCGCGTCGTCCTGCAGGGCCTGCGCGTACCGATTGCAAACTTCGTCGCGCAGCGCTGAGCCGGCTTTCTCGCCTCCGACTTGCATGTCGCTGACCACGCGCAACCATGCCGCATCCGTGTCATTGGAACGCACATTGGCTAACGCGGACAATTGAAACTGATGCACCACAGCGCGCGCCCTATCTGAACTCAGCGCGGCCGCAAACCGCTCGTTCGCCTCACTTAACGGACCATGATTCCACAGTATCCAGTGCCCCCAAAAGACGTTCGCGTACGGGTTCTTCGCGTCCGCCGTGATAGCTTCTTTGTATTCGGCATCCGGGTGAAGGCTTTCATCCCCATCGCGCCGCTTTAGGAAATACGCCCACCCAATGTGCGCCAACAAATCGGCCTTGCGCGCGCCACTCGAAGTGTTTGCGCCAACGGTTAGAACACTGACCAGTTTATCGGCGATGGTCGAAAATGGAGTGCCATCTGGCACACGACTGCTTCGAAACCACTCCATCGCCAGGTCCTGCTGTGCCGTGCGCACTTGGCGCTGTTCCGCGCTTAGGCCTCCCAGCAATTTCGCGAAAACCCCCTCGTCTACAACGGTGGCCTCGGCATGCTTGAAACTGTCCCAGGCGCCGGTGAGGTCCCCCGCCGCCTCTTGCGCTTGACCGCTTTTGAGTTGCTTGCCAAATACGCGCTTCTGATCGCGCACCTCGCCAGCCCAATGAATCAGCCCATATAGGGCGCCGCTGAACGAAATAAGGGCGGTAATGATGCCGACCCACTTCATCACAGCACCCACGCGTGAGTTCAAGGCATCCGTTTTCATGAGAATGTTTTGCCGAGGCCTTGAAGGCTAACTGAGACTAGATCATAACCTCAAAGGGGGCGCTTCCTCTTGATAGGCCGGATTGTTCGGCGGACCGGAAATGACGGTCGTGGCAGTCTCGGCCTCCCGTCGGCACTCACCGCTGTCACCAACTGCGAATCTTCCGCGCCCGGCACCGTCGGGTCAGGCGCGCGGGCCCAGTTGCGACGCAGTGCACAACACGACGCTAGGATTCATCTGACGCTTTAATCGGCCGGCGCGCGATTACCTGCAACACACCTCGAGCTTAATCTCGAGGTCTTACGACTGAATCTCGGCGCGGTATTTGCACATGTGGAAGAAACACAAAACGGGGCCGGAATCAGGTTCGGGATTCCAGCGAGTTAGGTGGCACGCAGTCTCCATCGTGGCCACTCAGGGCAGTTGTCACACCGCCCGAGCGCTGCGGGGCATGCGCTTCCTCTCCAATGAAGCACCGCATCTACCGTTAACGGGGTGCAGCGCCGGTACCGCTTGTCCCTGTGCGTACAAGCACCATGCGGATCGGCGCGGACCGCCGCGTCGGGCCGAAGAACTCACGGGATGGCGACGACCGAATCCTGGAGCGCTGGAACGGCGACAACAGCGCGGCCGGCGCGGCACGGACCTTTAGTATCTTGTCGGGCTAGTCGCCGCAGTGGGCTTTGTGATACAAAGTCGCCATGCGCACGCGCACAATCGCTTTCCTGCAACTCGTACTCATCTTCCCTGCAGCGCTCTTCATGGCCGCGCTCGTCGCGCGCAACGTCGGACCCTTGAAATATGAACCGGCCCATACAGCTCAGCAAATCGTCATGTGGTACGCAGCGCGGGGTTGGACGCTGCGGGTGCTGCTATTCGCTTTACCGTGCATAGTGCTATTGAGCGGCTGTCTAGCGCTACGCACTCGGAATCGCGACACCGAACAGCACCGTACGCTCGGCTCCAGCGGCGCGCGCTGGCCAGTGCGCTTGGTATCCGCCGCGACAATTGCATCCGCAGGAATACTCGCCATTGTCGGTTTCCACGTCCTGACGCACTAATAAGCGGGATAGCGTCGAACGGAGCATCGATTAGCAGTCATTAAACTTCCGATCGCCTCATCCCATGCTGAGGTGCACTTCGTAAGACGAGGTCGAAGCGATTCTTGACTAAATACTGAATTGACCCCTCGGCTTCAGCGCTAAAATAGCCTTCGCAATGCCGTTACTCGATCCGCACCTTGCCGACACGTGAGTGCCGCTGCCATGAAGATTCTCGGCCTCTCGGGAAGCTGGCGGGCCGCATCCATCAATTCGATGCTGCTCCGCGCGGTTGCGAAACTGGCGCCACCGCGCATGGAAGTCTCAGTATTCCAAGGGTTGGGGGAGCTGCCACTCTTCAATCCCGATCTTGAAGCTAACCCGCCGGCGACTGTCACCACATTTTTTCAAGCGGTGGCCGAGGCAGATGCCCTATTGATCGCCAGCCCGGAATACGCGCATGGCGTTACCGGCGCCATTAAAAACGCCCTCGATTGGCTGGTTGGCTTCGAACCGTTCGCCTCCAAATTCGTAGCCGTGCTGAATACCTCGCCGCGCGCATACCATGCGGAGCTAGCCTTGCGCGAAACGCTGCAAACCATGGCGGCCATCATTGTCGAGGAGGCATCGATCTCGATTCCGTTATTGGGAACCGATCTTGACGAGTCCGCAATCGTGGCTACCCCCGCCATCGCTTCAAGCGTCCGCGATTCCCTTCGCGCCATCCAGGTCGCCGTCACTTCACGCCGCGACCCGCTAATGGCGCAACTTCTAACCACGTGGTAGCCGGCGCCCTTTCCCGCGAAATGCCAAGAAGTGCAAAGCCCTGAACGATCCGCCATCTGCGACTTTTCGCGGGGGCGGCCAAGTGAGATCCTGCGCACATTGTTGCTACATCGGGCTGCTTAAAATTAGCCCCCAGTCAAAAGGACGATAAAGGCTCATACCGGAAAGGGAACTTCGCATGGCTTTCGTCAGTTATGTCTTCGCACTCGCTGCAGTCTTAGCTCTCGCCGCCTGCGGCGGCAGCAATCCTCCCGAGGATACCGTTAGACCCATACCCGGGCCGACATCCATCACCATCAGTCAGCAACCGACGAATCAGAGTGTACCGATGGGGCTAGCGGCAACCTATGCTGTGGTCGCTTCCGGCGACTCCCTGAAATTTCAATGGATCCGAAACGGCAGCGTGATCGCCGGCGCTACCGGCGACACCTACGAGATTCCCGCGACGACCTTCGCCGATAACGGCGCACAGTTCACCGTCACCGTCAGCAACTCCGGCGAAGAGATCACCACCAGTCCCGCGTCACTGACCGTGACGGCTCGCGCGCCGAAGGCAGGAGACCTTCGTTTCCAACAAGTCGATGCCCCCTCTACTGTCAACGGATGGGGCACAGATGGCGCAGCTACCAGCACGGCCCTACTTGGAAGGTATGCGCAAGATTTCTTCCCCAGCATCGGAACATCGTTCTATGTGGGCTCTGCTGGCAATTGTGGTGCGACACCTGTAACCGACGGCACAGGCTGTACATGGGAATTTTCGGAGGTACCCTTCACGGCGTCTTCGAGCGATCCGACGCTTCTCTCGGGTTATGGCAGCGATTTTTTCGCCAATTTTCAGGCAGATCTGCAGAACACCGCATGGCCGGCATTTGCGAATGGGGCCTCGCCCTCATCTGCTCAAGCCGTCATCACCTCACTGGACCTTGAACCGGCCAATGTTTTATTCGCCGTGTCCTGGATTCAATCCGCTCAAGCCACCGGCTTTGTATCAGTTCAGAACACAGTAACGCCGGCAAATCTTGAGGCGGCGGCTACTCAGGAGGGTGCAAGCAGCCGGGTCATTACCGCGATTTCAGACAATGCAGGGCAGATCACTTACCTCTCCTATGGTTGGCAGGCGGACACGGCTACTCTCTACGAGAGTCAGGTCGTGACCACCTCTCCAACGGATGCACCAACCGCCGCCGCGAATCTCGCGGCTCAAGGATTCATCATCACCGCGACTGGCCGAGCCGACAGCAGCGGAAATATCTTGCTCGTTGGAACCCGAGTACAGGGTGACACCATGGCGCGGCCATTCGTTGCAGCCCAAGGCTCATCGGCAATTCAAGCAATGATGCAGCAGGGTTATGCGAACGTCGGCGTCATCGTGGATTTATCTAATCCAAGCAACCCCTACACCTATCTTGGCGAAAGGTGAACGGTGCCGCCAAAGCGCTCTTGGTCAAGACCAACTATGGCCCCGATCCAACGCACTTCAACGATCCGCAATCCGGTCGGCCGTAGAGACCCGCGGCGCTCAAGCTTGTCGTTAGCTCAACGGGATTCAAGCCATGCCTCATCTCCAAGCGCCACAATACACCTGGGTCTGTCAATACTGCGGACTTAGCTCGCCGGGCGGCACATTGTATTGCGCAAATTGCGGTTTTCCCGCGCACACCTCCGCATTCGAGCTGGAGCGGGCAAAGCGGTCGGGATCCGTTCAGGGGTTCTTAAAGGAACGCGAACTCCAAAAGGATGATTGGCGTCGCAAGCCCCTGCTGAAAAAGATATGTGTCGTTGCGACCCTGCCGCTGTTCGCGGTGGGCGTTTTTCTGTTGCAAGTTACATCGAGTTGGAAAAGCATGGCGTTGGGCGCGGCAGCAATCGGCGCATCACTCCTACTTCTCTGGCTTGGAGGTTAGATTTGCACTCTCGTTTCCCAATTTTTCGCTCGTTTTGTGACTCAATTTGAGCCCCACGGCGTCCGCCCGGTTACGGTTAGCATAGCAATGCCGTTTGCCAGGGACGACCGCGCTTAAGATTATGGATGCCTTGAAATTGTCGGTTGAATGCACGCCGGATGATTGGCGCGCGTATCAGGCACTGGCTGGGCGGAGGCTAACTAGCCGCATTCCGCGATTCGTAACCACCATTCCCTTCGCCGTAGCCATTCTATTGTCGGCCGGGATTTTAACTCCGGTAGTCGCTGGTGCGTCCTTAGGAAGGATCTCTGCGCTCGTGCTAGTCTGGGTGCTCGCGATTTATGCGCTGCGCCGGATCTACCACCGCGCGTACTTGCCCTCCAGGAATGGTATTTTCTTAGGCTCCTGCTCGTTTGAAATCGATTCCTCCGGTATACGCAACGAAAGGGCGGGTGTCCTCGCCAGCTACGGCTGGAACTCCATTCACAGCATTGATCGACATCGCGACACCCTATATCTCTGGGTCGATGCTATAGCGGCGCTGGTAATTCCGCTGCGATCACTGCCCGAAGGTTTAACAGCGGATGCAGCCGAAAACACCATTCGCAGTCTTTATGCCAAGGGCAGTCTCAAGCCTGAATTGTCACCAGCTTCCTTGGCGTCAACTGCGCCCAGAGAACTAGCGCCCACCTTTCTCGAAAGGCTCAACGACGTCTGTCGGCTCTGGCTACTCAAGTCCTCGCGAAACACATCGAACCTGGCCACTGAAATCTGGATAGGCACCTTGGCACTTCTCACGCTGTGTCTTTGGATCGCTCTAGAGCGACTGCGCGCCGGGCCCAATGCCACTTTCATGAGCTGGAACGTTCCAGCTCTTGGGTCTTGCGTACTGTTAGCGTTAGGACTGGCCTTTATCGCAGCACGAGTTTCTGCGCCGAGAATTCCGTTCCGCATTACATTGTATATCGCGATCGCCGTGGCGCCGCTCTTAGTTACCGCATGGTGGCTGGCGAATACCAGAATCGGCAGTTTGTTCGTGTTTATCGAACCGCTGCTGGGAATCTATGCGCTCGTCTATGTAGCCCTTAACCTGCGTCGGCTCACCGGCACGTGGCAAGTTCGTACCACCACCCTACTTCTCTTGAGCTTTGGCATAGTCTACGCGGCTGACCAGCAAACCTACTGGTCCGCATCAGTATTCATGTCCGCCCCTATCGACGACGAGCAGGACTATGACGCCTCCCATCACAAGGCTGAATCGCTGCTCTTTGATCAGCGTTCCAAAATAGATGGCGTGGTACAACGCTTTGACGCCTCCCCCGACGCAAAGCCCCGCGTCTTTTTTGTAGGCTTTGCCGGCGTAGCCGGTCAGCGCGTCTTTGCCGAGGAAATAAAATTCGGCGCGAAAATCGTCGCCAATCGCTTCGATGTGAAAGATAGGCAGTTGCTGCTACTGAACGATCGCCGCGATCTCACCACGTTTCCAATAGGTACCGTTACCAGCCTCACCTACGGCCTTAAACTGATCGGGCAAAAGATGAATCCCGATCGAGATATCCTGTTCCTGGCTCTCTCATCGCATGGATCATCCGACCCGCTGCTCTCGGTGTCCAATGGCACCTTGGGTCTTCAACAACTTACCGGGGAGAACTTGAGCGCCGCTCTGCAAGCCTCCGGCATCAAGCGGCGCATCATCGTTATTTCCGCTTGTCACGCAGGCGCCTTCATCCCCGCGCTTAAGAATCCCGACACCATCGTCATCACGGCCGCCGCTGCCGATAAGACCTCGTTTGGCTGCTCTGATGACCGCGACCTGACCTACTTCGGCGAAGCCTTCTATCGCGACGCGTTGCCGAAGGCTCAGAACCTTCAAGACGCCTTTGAGCAAGCCAAAAGAGCCATCGCACAGAGAGAAGCACAAGAGGGCCAAAAGCCCTCCGATCCTCAAGGATATTTCGGAACCGCGCTTCAGCAGGTACTCGACGCCGATCCCATGGCGCCGCTAAAAGTGCGTCAAGATAAATGAGCGTACGTAGCCTAACGTTCGCATGCGTCACAGTATTCTACTGATAATGCGATCGTTGCCGGCAGCGCCCGGCGGAATTGAATCCAGGAGCTTCGTTTGATACCACATCAAATTCTGGCTGTATGTTCGCGTCTCGCGGCGTTGATTTGGGGGCTGTATACGTTGAGCAGCATTCCCGGATATTTAATTCGTTGGGATCGTCCGCCAGTGGACAACCGCGCGATAGTTTTCACCCTGGCGGGACTGCAATTTGCCATATGCCTATTCGTATGGATCTTTTCGACCACAGTCGCGCGAAAACTCTTCCCTTAAAGGAAGACGTACCAGCCTCACCATCGCGTATCGTTGACTGGCAAATTATCGGCGTAGTTTGTGTGGGCCTATGGGGGCTAATTCGGGCCATTCCGGATGGCATGTATTGGGCAGTAATACTGCAGACGGGGTTGACCGCGGATTATGGCCTCACTGCGCTCAGCATCACACAAAAGTCGCGAATCGCGGCGACGATTCTCGAGCTTGGTTTAGCCCTGTGGCTCGTGTTTGGGGCGAGGAAAATCGCCACCTATTTATTTGGCGCCCGAGTGGCCAAGCCACTCGAATAAACCCATCGTCGCCTCGGGCAAACATTCACTTTCACGAATCCTCGTGCCCGTCCGCTGCGCGTATGTTTGCCTTCAGCACTACAATCTCGGAGATAGGCATGAGACGAGATGTTCTTAAGTCTTCCTTGGCGGCAACTCTATTGCTCCTTGCCGGCTGCGCGGCACCGGTACTTGCCCCAAGAGCGCCGGTCCCGCGACAGGCGGTATCGGGCCGCCCGCCAAAAGTTTGCAAAACTCGGCGGCGGCGGAGCTAGACTATCGACCTTTCACTTTCCGCTGCAAAGCAAAAGGACGCTCACATGCTCAAGCTCCTCGCCATTCCTGCTCTGGTCTGCGTCTTGGGTATCAGCATTCATACCGCGTTCGCGCCCGCGCGTGCGGCCGATGCACCTGGCCTTTACCACGTCACTAAATCGATAGCGCTCGGCGCGCCCGAGCGCTGGGATTATCTGACTTTTGAGCCCGTATCGAATCATGTTTTTGTAGCTCATGGCGACAGGATCGACGTAGTCGATGTATCCAGCGAAAAGGTGGTGGGTCAGGTGCCCGTCGACGGCGCCAATGGTGCCGCGATTGTTCCTGCCATCGGCAAAGGCTATGCCGGTAGTCGCCGTGGTAAGTCAGTGCTGGTATTCGACTTGAACACCTTGAAGGTCGTGAAGACGCTGCCGGCCGCGGAGGATACCGATGCCATCATCTACGACCCGGCCAGCAAACGGGTATTCCTGATGCAGGGGGATCCCCACAGCATGACCGTAGTCGATACCACCACCGATAGCGTGGTGACGACTATCCATCTCAGTGGCCAACCTGAATTCGCCGCGGTTGACGGCGCCGGTAAGTTGTTCGTGAATATCGAAGACAAGCGTGAAATCGAACGCGTGGACACAAAAACCGGCAAAGTCGATGCCACCTGGCGGATCCAGGCTTGCGACAGCCCGCACGGATTGGCGATTGACAATGAGAGGCATCGACTCTTCACCTCTTGCGTCAACGCGAAGCTTCTGGTGGTGAATGCAGTCAATGGCGCCATCGTCAGTACCCTGCCCATCGGCAAGTACACTGACGCGGCCGCCTATGATGACCGACTTAAGCGTGTGTTCAGTTCGAACGGCGACGGCACGTTGTCCGTCATCCAACAGGAAAGCGCCGATCAATATAAGTCGCTGGGCGAGGTTGCCACGCAGTTAGGAGCCCGCACGATGGCGCTTGACCCTAAAACCGGCCGTATTTTCTTGGTGACCGGCGACTATTCGGAAGTCGATCCGAATGCGAAGGATTTGCGCAAGCGCTACGCAGTTAAACCCCGCTCGACGCGCATGCTGTTGTTGGATGCCGTGAGTCAATAAAACGTGTCGGGCTGAAGTGAACCAAAGATCGCTCTCCCACGCTGCGCATCGAAGTGATCGGCGTTGCGGCGCGGCGGTTTTGGTGCCTTGTGATCATTGAATCCACGAGCCAGCCACTTGGCTCCTGCGCCAGCGCCGAACGCCCAACCTACTCGCGACCATGGGCTATGAAAGAATATGGCGGCAATCAAAAAGTAGGCAAAAGCAAGCGATGCGATTATCCAGACCCAACCAAACAATCAACCGATCAATTCCAACGACACCATCTTTGTCTTAGTTTGCATGCAGCTAGATTCAACCTGTATGTGTCCGAGGCCGGGTATTATCGTCTCTTGATCATGTGCGATGGCGTGATCCGTGGCTCAGGCGGCCGTAGAATCAAGGGAGCAATTTGGGCGAGGACCGCCGAGAGCGGAGTCAACGCCAGCGAAACAGGAGGCAGATGTTTGAATCCTTGGCGCGACACGTCAGGGAAATCCCTAAGACACAAAGAAATGGTCAGACCTCTTTTTGGGCGCCACAAGAGGAAGGTCATGTCTGTAATATCTTAAAAGCACCAATAGGTAGGATCCCCTTAGATTTGGCAGGGGGACTTTGAAGGGAGGAACGCAATGGCTGCGAAAACTGCTGACGCCACTTGGCGCGAGAGAGCCCAACGAGTAGTACCGGGTGGCATGTACGGTCATTTGTCCACACGGTTGCTGCCGGATTCCTATCCGCAGTTTTTCGAGCGCTCTTCCGGCACTCGAATTTGGGACGTCAACGGCAACGAGTACGTTGATTACATGTGCGCTTTCGGCCCGAACCTATTCGGTTATGGCGACGCCGAAATCGACGACGCTTACATCGCGCAGTTGGGCATCGCCGATACGATGACCGGGCCCAGCCCCGTGCTGGTAAAGCTCGCCGAGGCCCTGGTCGCTCATATCTCCCATGCTGAATGGGCGCTATTCTGCAAGAACGGCACCGACGCGACCACGGCCGCCGTTATGGCGGCGCGCGCCGCCACGGGGCGTAGCACCATTCTTCGAGCCCGAGGGTCGTATCACGGCACCTCGCCTTGGTGCACTCCGCTGCAGGCAGGGACCACCAAGGAAGATCGCAGCCATCAGATTTATTTCGATTTCAATGATATCGCCAGCCTCGCTGCCGCTGCCGCCGAAGCCGGTCCCGACCTGGCAGGGATAATCGCCACGCCATTAAATCAGCACGCGTTTCTGACCCAGCAATTGCCCACTGCCGAGTACGCCAAAGCCGCTCGAAAAATTTGCGACGAGCGCGACGCATACTTGATCACGGATGAGGTGCGTACCGGATTTCGATGCTCGCGTGACGGGTTGTGGGACGACCTGGGAGCGCCGCCTGACTTTTCAGCGTGGGGGAAGGTCCTCGCGAACGGTCATAGCTTGTCTGTGCTTCTCGGCAGCGCCCGAGCGCGCGCGGGCGCAGAAGCTATCTTCGTGACCGGGTCATTTTGGTTTTCAGCCGCGCCGATGGCCGCGGCGCTTGTTGTGTTGCGAAGAATCCGCGAGACGCCGTATCTTGAAACCATCGAGCGAATAGGGACTCAATTGCGAACCGGGCTCGGTGAGGTTGCTTCCCGACACGGCGTTGGATTCGAGCAGAGCGGTCCGGTTACGATGCCACTTTGGAAGTTTGCGGACGATCCGGATTTGCGCGCCGGGTTTTTTTGGTGTTCCGAAATGCTCAGGCGCGGCATCTATACGCATCCTTGGCATAACATGTTCATCAATACGGCCATGTCGGAGCAGACAGTGGCGGCGACGATTGTCGCGGCGGATGGAGCATTCGGGGCGCTGACGGCGTCGCGGTCCCAGCTTGGCCCGAACTTAAAGCTCAGCGCGCTGCTTTCCCGAGCCTAATTGCAGTCAACCAAGGGGCACAACTGGAAATCCCAAAGGCAAGTCCCACAGCGTTGCACCCCGGCGAGGACCTGTCGCTGAGCGGCGCGGTCCCGCCAACGGAGTCGGCGCATAGCCCGCGGACCGGCGTCAAGGTGAGCCTGGCAGGCCTGATCGCCGGCATCGCCCTAGGCTGTGTGGCTGTACTCATGTGTGGAATTCAGCCGCTTGCTCTGGGCGCTCTGCAATCTGCAGGCCGATTGAGCATCCCACAGATGGGGACTGCAGCCACCTTTGAATTACTGGCTCTAGGATGCGTCTCAGCCTGGTTGGCGGGACGAGTGCGTCCTCGATCCTTGAAACTGTGGACGTTCGGCGGCTGCGCCATTTTGATCGCAGCGAACGCCGTTGGATTGGCTGCCAGCGGCGCTGGCTTCATCATGACTCGCACGATCGCCGGTTGCGGGAGCGGAATCGTGCTGTGGGTTGCGGCGGTGATCATCACGCGGCACGCGGACGCGCCTCGGGTCAATGCGATATTTCTCGCCGCTCAATCGGTCACCCAGGGCATCAGTGCAGCGCTGATTCCTGTCTTCCTAACCCCGCACTGGGCCGCCAATGCGTCCCTCGCTGTCCTCGGGGGCACCGCCGTGGTGGTGTTGCCGCTGATCTATTTTCTGCCAAGCGAGTTGTCATTCCAGCGTGATACGGGCAGCAAGGGTTCGACTTTCCATCTCTCAAGCCTCTTTGGGATTGCTGCGTCCTTTTTGGTCATGGCGGGGATTGTCGGTGTCTGGGTGTTTGTCGAACCGATTGCGGCAGCGGCCGGCATATCTGCGACCGTTGTTTCTAACGCCATTGCGGCATCGCTGGGAGCGCAAGTTATTGGCGCCCTCACCATAGCCGCGATCATTCGCCGGGTGCCTCCGTTCGCAGGCGTTGCTGGCGTTGCCCTGACTTATTTGCTCGTGACAGCGGCCCTTGCTTCCGGACACTCCGGCACCGCATTCGTATTGACGACCTTGGTTTTCGGAGCGCTGTGGACAATTACGATGTCGCTTCTTCTGCCCTTGATGTTGAAGCTGGACCCGACTCGGCGAGCTGCGCTCCTTCTCCCGGGCACGATCCTTCTCGGGAGTAGCGCTGGGCCGTTCGTGGCGGGCATGTTTGCCACTGATAGCGATATCGGACCTGCGCTTATGACGTGCGCGGTGATGTTCGCATTGTCCGTAGTCTGCACTTGGTTGGCTTACCGCACGAAGATTTCATGATAAGAAATGATCTCACACAGCGCTTCGGCGGTCCCGAACACAAAATACAGCTGTCCTTCGTCGGCCATGCTGTTCGGTTCAGCGACGCTCTGCCTCCTGCTCCGCTGCGGACTGCCAGAACTTCCATGTATTGGCGTTCGCCGACATGCGGCTCACCCTGCTCCGCTCAAGGACCGGCCACCCCTTCCTGTGGTGTCGCTCGCATCCGGCCTTGCCCCCGAAACTGCCCCGTCAATTGCTCACCAATAGCCAAGGGTCAGATGACGATGTCGAGACCGAAGACTTCGACGACGATGCATATGTGACCGTCTGATTGCAGCCCACCTGGCGTTAATCTTGATCGCTCCGCAACATTCTATGCGCTGACAATAAACACGATTGCGTCACCCCCCTCGTCCGCGCGCATGCAAACGAGTAAACTCGCCTCCCCAAAATTCAACCACCGGTTGGTAAGGAGGTTGTCACGCAAGAAAAGCACGGCCTTAAGTCGCCGTCGCTTTTGCGGTGCTAGGGCGCTGATCCTTGTCGCTGGCACGCTAAATCTTCCACTCCTAATCCTTAAGAAGGGACTAAATCCATGAGTGCACAGATACAGCCGAAGGATTCGACCGCGATACGTCCGTTTCACGTAGATGTTCCGGAAGCCGACCTTACCGAGTTGCGCAGACGCATCAAGGCGACTAATTGGCCGGAGCGAGAAACGGTCACCGATGCGACCCAAGGTGTGCAGCTTGCGACGATGCAGGCTCTCGCGCGCTATTGGGCGACAGAGTACGACTGGCGCAAGGTCGAGGCGAGGTTGAACGCCCTGCCGAATTTCATCACCGAAATCGACGGGCTGGACATTCATTTCATCCACGTCCGTTCGAAGCATGAAAATGCACTGCCGCTCATTGTGACGCACGGCTGGCCCGGCTCGATCATCGAGCAGCTGAAGATAGTCGATCCACTCACCAACCCTACCGCTCACGGCGGGCGGCCCTCGGACGCATTCCATGTCGTGATTCCATCGATGCCAGGCTACGGGTTCTCCGGCAGGCCGACCACGACGGGCTGGGATCCCGCGCACATCGCACGCGCTTGGGACGTGCTCATGAAACGCCTCGGCTATGATCGATACGTGGCGCAAGGCGGTGATTGGGGCGCGGTCGTCGTCGATCAGATGGGCGTGCAAGCGCCTTCCGGATTGATGGGCATTCACACCAACATGCCTGGAATCTTTCCGGCCGACATTGACGGGGCGGCCTTTTCCGGTGCCCCGGCGCCAGCGGGTCTCTCAGCCGATGAGAAACTCGCTTTCGAGCGCCTGCAATTCGTCTATCAAAAGGGAATAGCCTACGGGTTCCAGATGGGATTAAGGCCGCAGACTTTGTACGGAATCGCGGATTCGCCCGTCGGCCTGGCAGCGTATTTCCTTGATCACGACGCACGCAGCTACGAGCTGATCTCACGCGTCTTTCAAGGACAAACCGAGGGCCTAACGCGTGACGACATCCTCGACAACATCACAATCGCCTGGTTGACCAACACGGCACTTTCTGGCGCTCGTCTCTACTGGGAATATTGGGGCAAAGGCTATTTCAACGCCAAAGGCGTCACCATCCCGGTTGCCGTGAGCGTCTTCCCCGACGAACTTTATCCAGCCCCGCGAAGCTGGACAGAAATGGCGTATCCGAAATTGATTCACTACAACAAGCTCCCAAAGGGTGGGCACTTTGCGGCCTGGGAACAGCCGAAGCTCTTTTCAGAAGAAGTTCGCGCGGGTTTCCAATCACTACGTAACTAGCGGAGATTTTCTCGAGCCCGCAGACGCGTGTCTGCGGGCTTTCTTGCCCGCCGGCCAAGGCAGCCACTGCGATCCCGTTTCGTGGCTCAATATCCGCCCACCACTTCCAGCTTGTAGCTAGCATGCTCCGCCGGTGGTGTGTCCTTGCAGCCACAGGAGATTTTGAAATATTGCGACTTGCCCGGCTGGATGGCGCCGGTGAGATAGGTTGAATATTCGCTCGTCACGGAATCGGCGAGCTTTGCCGTCGCCCCTACGTAACCCTTCTGCGGGCGCGTCGGCGGCGCTGGTCACCTCGAGCGTCCCGCCACAAAACTCAGCGATTACGACCAAGCTTAAGGCGGATAAAAAGCGCTTCATTTGCTCGCTGCATCCCGGTAGTGAGTTCAATTTACAGGATCGTTTTGTGCCCGGCGAGCATCCGCTTTGCCTTGGAGTCGCTGGTCCGCTTTGATATCGGAGAAAGACGTTATGACGACGGTGAGTGTGACGCACTCCGGCCTAACGACTGAAACTGTCCGCAATCAGCACCGGGGCTGACCGGACATTCTCGCGTGGCTGCGAACATATTTCGAGCACTAACTCTGACATACCACGGTGATTCGGGAGCGCATCGGCTTCGCCGGCGAGCGTGCACGGATCGCCTCAATTCGCTAGAATTTAAGCATGCGGACGCAACTCAAATACAAAGCGGAACGCCTAGCAGGGCGCTTCGGACTTGAAGTATTTCCGCGTGGCGAGGCACCTGCGCGTCATTTGCACTTTGCCAGCTACGCGAGCGTTGTTCTTTCCGGTTCCTTTGTCGAAGCCGGTTTCGGCGGCCGAGTCAATGTCCAGCCGGGAGATGTGCTTCTGCACGGCGAATTCGACTGCCACGCCAACAGCTCCACGTGTTCGCGTTCGGTCACCATACTGAGTCTGCCTTGGCGAGAGGGTTGGGCGGAAGGTCACTTTCGCGTCTGCGACCCGGATCTCCTCGTACGGCTCGCCGAGAAGGATCCGCGAGAATCCATGCGTGCTCTCGCCGCGGGCCTGCAACCCGCGCACTCCGCGTCTCACCACTGGACTGAAATTTTGGCCTCCGACCTGCAAACTACGACCTGCCTGTCACTCCGCCGCTGGGCGCGCTCGTTCGGTATGCGACCCGAGGCGCTGTCACGAGGATTTCATCGCGAATTCGGCGTCTCGCCAAAGCAATACCGACTGGAGGCCCGCGCGAGAAACGCGTGGCGCGAGGTGCTTAAGTCCCCGCAATCATTGACGACCATTGCGTACGAGTTGGGTTTCGCTGACCTCGCGCATTTGAGCCGAAGCGTGCGATGGCTGACGGGTTGCTCGCCGAGCGCCTGGCGGTCCTGGGCACGCAATTCCGTTCAAGCTCAGGTTCCGTAAGTCACGTAAGGTTTGGCTTACCGCCATTGCGCCAGTTGCAGATTGCCTGGCCGGTATAGCGTGAGGCCTTCCGTGAAAATATTCGCCGTGCTTGTTTCGGTAGTGATTGCCTTCCCTCTTCCACGCCTCGCAGCGGCGGAAGTCGCCAAAAGTTGTCCTGTCGGTATGTATCGATTTAAGGATGGCCGAACCGTCGATGTCGCATCCTCTGACGGCGACACTTTGCGCTGGTTGATGTTTACGGGCGAACGCGGTCAGCTTCATCCGCTGCCCGATGGTAGCTGGAGCAGCACCTATGGATGGACGAGTCGGCCGGACGGCAAAAAAGTAGCATTTTCCAAGTGCGGCGCAGGGCAGATCACTTTCGACCACGAGCGGGGCAAACGAATCGATTTCGATGTGCACGACAACACTTTCGAGAGCGGCGGCGTGAAGCTCGTGGGACGTCTGGTCATGCCGAAAGGTGCCGGCAGGGTGCCCGTTGTAGTGCTGGTGCATGGTTCAGAGCACGATTCCGCGCTTAATTCCTATGCCCTGCAACGGCTGTTTCCCTCGCAAGGCGTTGGCGCGTTTGTCTACGACAAACGAGGAACCGGGGCATCGGGCGGCAGCTACACTCAGGACTTTGAGGTTCTTGCCGGAGACGCGATTGCCGCGATGCAAACTGCCAAACAGCTCGCCGGCACGCGCTTGAGACGCGTCGGCTATCAGGGCGGTAGCCAAGGCGGGTGGGTCGTACCGCTGGCGGTGAACCGCGCACCGGTCGATTTTGCTATCGTAAGTTTCGGCTTGGCGGTCACCGTACTCGAAGAAGATCAAGAGAGTGTCGCGCTCGACATGGCTTTTCACCATCACCCCACCGAGGATACGACGAAGGCCCTAGCGCTGGCGCGTGCCGGTGAGCGCCTATTCGAGACCGGCGGACATGAAGGCTACGAGCAGTTCAATGCGCTGCGCGAGAGATATCGCTCCGAGCCCTGGTACAAGGATGTTCATGGCGATTTCTTGTTCTTCATACTGCCACTCGATCAAGCGCAAATCATCGACGCCATGACCAAGGACCTCAATTTCGTCGAAGCCCGGACGCCGTTTCGTTACGAGCCCATGCCCACTTTAGAAGCCTCCACCACACCGCAGCTCTGGGTACTCGGGAGCGACGATCTTGAAACGCCCAGTGTCGAGACCGCGAAACGTATCCAATCGCTGATCGCGCAAGGCAAACCTTACACGTTGGCGGTCTACCCCGGGGCTGAGCACGGAATGACAGAGTATGAGATCGAGGCAAACGGCGAGCGTGTTTCCACGCGATTCGCGCCCGGCTATTTCCAAATGATGGCCGACTTTATCCGCGATGGTCACATCAAAGATCACTACGGCAACGCTGCGATCGATCGAGTCCCGCGCACCGGGCGTTAAACCCTCCGACCCAGCCTCGGAAATACCTCCGGGCTCACCCCTAATCCCGTGTAAGGGTGAGCCGGGGTGAATTCTCGACGGCGAGCGCATGCCTGCGAGCCCCGAGGCATGGGCGTAACGCATGCGTTACGCGGGTGGCCAAGGGTGCGACAAATATGTCGCACGGGCGTACAGGGACGTATGCCCCGGGCTTGAGCGCAGCAGGGACTGGGTAGCTCAATGGCCGCCGATCGCCCTAGGCGCACCCCATCTCTCCGCCGCCGATAAAGCCACAACAGCAGCGCCATCATCGAACCGCCCGGCAGAATGAGCTCTATCAACGCGTAGGGTGCCAGTGCCTTCAATCGCACCATGCCGGCTGCCGCATGGCCGCCCCAACTCTTCAATACCGACAGGTAATTCGCAAAGTTCATCACGGTGCATCTCGTTTCTATAACCATAAGACGAATCAGGCGGCCTGGAATTGACACGTGCCGATCAATAATCTGCTCGCGCGCTTAAAGTGATCATGCGTACACGGCACGTCCGCTTCAATTACGTGGCAGGTAAAGAGTCTATGGCGCTTGATCACTGAACGGCCCCCACTGCTACGCCAGCATCGCAAATTGCAATACCAACACCGAAACGCCGGTAGCAGCAACCGCCAAAAGGACCTGCCCGAACCGCGTGATGAAATTGATGTCGCTCATGTGTGCATACTCCGTTATCTGGACTGATTTGCATTTCATCGATCTATGAACTTAAGACGAATGAAGCGCCCCGGAATCGACACGGCGCTCACTTGTAGTGACTCAAAGCGCTTTTAAGCGGCAAATGCGCGTCACGCGCACAACGCACCAAACGGTGCGTTGAATTGCGCTGGCTCCTGTCATTTACTGTGCGGCAAATTTCGCAGGAGTTGTTTCGTGAAGATAATCGCCTTTGACAATTTCAAGTCCGGTGTGACGCTCGATGACCTGAAGCCCTACCTTCGCGACGAAGTGTCGAATGTCTGGAGACTTTGGAAAGCCGGGATCGTTCGAGAAAACTATGCTCGCGCCGATGTGGGAGGCGTGATCATCGTTTTTGAACTCGACAGCGTCGAAGACGCCAAGCGTTACACCAACGATTTCCCGCTCACGAAGGCCGGGCTGCTGGAATGGCACTTCCTGGCGTTCGATGCACCGCTGCCCCTGGAATACCTTTTTGACTCCTCCGTCGACACGGCAATGCCTTGGGATAGGACCGCAGCAAGATGATTCGATCCGGATATGGCATCGAAATTCCGACCACCTTGGCGGAATGGTGCGATCCACAGCGTATGGCGCTGATCGTGTACGACATGCAGGTAGGGATCTGTGCTCAGGTTCCAGGCGGCGACCTCATCATCAAACGAACCGCAATGGCGCTCGAAGCGGCACGAGCGGCCGGCATGCGTGTCGCGTTCACTCGCCATCTCTCGCTGCCGCGCAAGTGGATGGGGATGACACAGTTACGCACGGCAATGGCATGGCAGCATCACCAAAATCCCGACACCATCGAATCGTGGTTCCTGGCCGATGCTGACGGTACTAAAATCGTGTCGGAGTTGGCGCCGTTGGCCGACGAAGCCGTATTCGACAAGCTGACCATGTCGCTGTTCGACTCCACTGCCCTGAGTTTCGCCCTGCGTGACTGTGGCATCCGCGCGATCGCCGTTGCTGGGATCGCCATGGAGATAGGAATCGAGCCCACAGTCAGGCAGGCCACCGACAACGGCTTCGCCGCCGTGCTGATCGAGGATGCCTGCGGGTTCGGCAACGCGGCCGCACGAGACCGTTCAATTGCAACCTTGAATTTCATCGGCGAAACGATCCTTACCAGTACCGCAGCCTTCTGCAGGGCCGTGGAATTCGCCAAAACGCAGGTATGACAGTCGCGTCAGCTTGGAAGCGCTGGATTGGCGCTAAATTTCACGCCCATCGCTCGCCCCTGTGCTACACCCCAATCGTAGAGGGCTTGCAGCGTGGTGGCGAGATCGTGGCCATCACGTGTCAGCGCATAACGCTGTTTTCCGTCGGAGTCGACTTCCAGGCTGACAAAGCCTGCATCGACCAACTCTTTGAGTCGCTGCGACAACATCTTTTCGGACAGCGCCGGGATCATCCGACGCAGATCCGAATATCGCATCGAGCTCTGTTTGAGCCGCGCGAGGATTACCGTCTTCCACTTGCCCCCGAGCACATCGAGTGCGAATTCAACCGGGCAGCCATACAATCTTCTACGCTTGGTCATGACATTAGTATCGCATCCACTGACAACGGTGTTAGGCCCCCAGCCTGGTCTGGACACTATCGAACATTTTACACTCAAGGAACAGTATGACCCAGTACCCCACTGCCTCGGCATGGCTCCTCGTTGGCATTTCCGCGCTTGCCTACTCACAAACACCAACATCGTCTGCAGCAACACAGGTCAATTGCGCCACAGCATCGACTCCGGCCCAGAAGAGGGACGAAGACACCATTCGCCGTATCGAGCACGACTGGTTGACCGCGGAATATCGGGGCAACCCACAGTTTCTCGAATGTCTGCTGGAGCCCGACTATCGGACTTCCGGCCGGGACGGAAAGATCCGTTCGCGTGACGATGTCATTGGGCGTGTCCAACAGACCACCGACTTTACGCGCGACGTGCCGAACCTGGAGTCGATCGTCTTTGTGCACGGTGATGCCGCGACTGCCCATTCAATCATGCACACGACCGATAAGGCGGGTAACCCGAGGGAAGTGCATTTTGTCGACGGCTACACATTCCACGATGGTCGCTGGCACGCTTACAGCGGCGCCGATTTGTAGCAAATTGGTGCGGAGAACAGCTAGGTCACCCTTGTCTGTTTTGTCGTGGTCAACTCGTGCTGATCGACCGCTTTGCTCGTCGTTCGGTCGGTTCGACGCGACATTGAGTCGCGTCGAAACGGCATCCGCCCTCACCCCTTGTAGTGCCAAATCATCGTTGGGAGATTGAGCCAAACGACGTGTCCTTAGGACAATGCTGCTGAGCCTTGGCTTCATCAGTAATCGGGCCAACTCCAACCACAGTCCCGAACTAATAACATCAAAGCGGCCGCTCACCGACCGCCTGGGACCACCTGCTGGTTAGAAAACCGATCGTGAACGTCTATCGTCTCGCAAAGTAACCTTCCAGGATGGCCACATTCGGTGCGTTGGACACAAACACGATCGGTACATCGCTGAACAACAGACCACTGTGGAAATGAGACTCGGAAACCGCGGCACCATCAGGTGTGGCGACGACGGAAGAAAACGCAACATCATGGGGAGGCGACGTCAGCTGGTGGTGGATCGTTGCAAAGGCGACCTGCCCGGGCGTTACCGATGCCGCCTTCCACGTGAAGTCCGTGACAACAAGCACAAAGCCAGATAGTGGGGCTGTGTATGGGGTCAACGTGCCATCGGGGGCTACTTGTTCCAGGTCTGTGCAAATATTCGAAGTAAATCCGCCGCAAACAAGCGTTGCGTAGTGCTTCTCGAGTCCCTCGGGCTCAGCGGCGGACCGGCTGGGGATTGATGACAGGGCGAAAGAGAAAAAACCAAAACCCAATGCAAGTAGCGCTGTTTTACTGAATTTCTTCATGCGTGTTCTCCTGTGAATATGATTACCTTGCCGCTGGACTTTTTTCAGCCACGTCCTGGAGAGAGGGCTTCAGGTCGAGATAGACATCGCAGCACAGTTTCCGCGCCGTCAGCATCCGCCGGCGGCTCCACCAGACGAATGGAATGCCGCGACTTGTCTATTGCGATCATTGGCGAGGGCTCTCGACGAGTCTGGCGAGGGCTTCAAGCGCAGTCGTTATGCAAGATACCGGTCCCCGAAAGGCACGGAACGGCGCTGAGGTATTCATAGATGGCCCGCATCTCGTGCTCTGTCATGTGCCGGTCCTCCGGCCACGGCATGATCTGCAAGAGATCACCGTCGAACGGCAGGTTGGCGGGGAAGCAGGTGCTGCTGCTTGTAATCGTTGGATCTGTACAGTTCGGATGCACGTGATCCAAATCGGCGCCGGTCGTCAGGATCCAACGAAACTCCGCGAAAGTGCGCCCGCCCTCGGGCCGGCCGGTTCTGTCAGGCGTCAGATTCCGGGAAATAATGACCGGAGCCCCCGGCGCCTGGACCGGGAAGACTCTGCCACCCCCTAAATAAGTGGCCGGATTTATTACGGTCGGTTGGCTACCCTTAAAGTAAGGGTTTCCGCCCTTTGCATATTCAGTAGCGGGACCGGCAGAGTGACAAACATTGCAATGGCCGACCCCATTGACTAAGTAGCTGCCAAGTCCCACAAGATGCCGATTCTTACCCTCCACATTCAGAGGAACCGGAGCGATTTCGAAGCCCCGGCGAATTTTGAACTGCTCGCCATCCGCATCGTCATCATCAGCCTGCGCCCGCAGGACTCCACTTAAAGATCCCGCGCAAATCACCACCGCAAATGTGGCTCCTGTGGTCAGCGCGATGAGTACCTTTTTGACATTCATATGGCTTCTCCAGGCAAGTTTCCGGTGCGACCCCGCGCACCGACAAACGCACGGTCGGACCAAACGAGCACTCCGGCAAGCGGCGTTGCACGGCAAATCGCGGAATCGGACGCCACTTCGTACAATGCCTCTGATTGCCGCTCCCTAAGTTTGATGCACGAACCTCCAATGCTCATTTAACGATGGGCTGGAGCCCGCTTTGGACATTCTGAAGAACAGCTCGAGCGGCGCATCCATTCCGCAAGCGTTTCCAGTTCTTGTGTCAGAACTTGAGCGCACGGGAGCCTCCAGGCGCACCCCGAGATCAGGTCCCACATTCAAGAGGTGTATCTCGTTGTGTGAGCATCACGAGGTATTCACATGTACGTGAAATCTATCGGCGACTGATGGGCAACTTCCGGCCAAAAGCGGAACTCCGTCACGCACATTGAACGTCGGAAAGCAGTCGCTCGGATGGCGAGGTATGCTGGTGACGTAGCATTGGACGCTGGCCTCGATAATGGGCCGCTTGAACAGGTCCGGAACGGGTCCTCTCGTACGATGTTCAGAGGAGCTGAAAATCGGATCAAGGACAAAACACGCAGGACGCACATGCTGCTTAGGCCATTCGCGCTCTTTCTCATTTTGATGACCGCAGCAGCCGGATGCGCCACGCACCGGCCTGCAAAGCAAACACCAGCGCCGGTGGCCCCGCCGCTTCCCAAAGCTCTGAGTGGAAGGCTCCTCGAGTACTATCCAGACGCCTCGAAGCGACAGCACGAGCAAGGTCGTGTCGTGATCGATGCCGAGATCGGTCCCTCCGGTGTCTTCGAGCAGCCGGTGTCAATCGATCGGGCGCAAACGGATGCCGCGCCCCGGCTCGAGGAGGCGGCCTCCAAAATCCTACGGAATGTTAAGTTCGACGTTGGAGAGGGCTACAAGAAGCGGGTGACGGTCAGCATCGCGTTCGAACTCGTACCCTGCGGCAGCATCGCCCAAGCCGCCTCTGCCGACTACCGCATCAATCTTTGTCTCGATCCGAGCCCTTACGCCAACTTTAATTTTGCCGAGCATCCGCCGTCGGAGCTGGAGTCCAAGATCGAGAAGATCCTGCTCCGTGGAGATCTCGCGGACATCGACTTCCTGGAGGTTACCTTGGGTGCGAGGTTCCGGGTGACTCCGCCCGTGCCATCGCCGTACCCGATCTACGGCGACCGCGATCACAGTCTGCATGTTCTGGTAACGCCCACCTTGGTCCCGAAGATCTTCAGAGTCCAGGGCTTTGAGTACCGCTCTCGAGCCGATACTAACGCCCACACCTCCACATTCAACTTGAATCTTCCTCCCTTCGAGTGCCCCGACATCGCTCTCTGGGCGGCCCGTCTGAAACTGCCCTCAACGTTTAGCATGGATCCGCACGGATACGGGCAGGGCGCCGACTTTCAATCGGGCGGCGAGCACGGGATCAGTGTGAGTGCCTTCAATCACACCGGCGGCGGCTGCCAGTTGATCGTGTCGCAGAGGAAAGAGATGAACGAGCCGTTCTCATCCCACACCGACCGCGACCTGATATCACCCGCCCCGCTCGTGCGGGGCCTCGGGGCGATCATCGCCAGCGGCGACATTCGCAATGTCGCGCGCGCCGAACGCGCGTTGCGCACGACGTTTACGACGTCAGGGCCCGGCACGTTCGGCTTCTATTACGAGCTCAAGACCCTCATTCCCGGTATTGATCCCGGCTACTTCGAATACTCGGTCAACGATACCGGGCAAGAGAATGCCTCCCTTTTCTTTTATGTGCCGCCGAAACCCGCGAACCGGACCGCCCGGTTGGTTTTGATGATCGATGTGTATCACGTATGCATCCGACTCGGACAGCTTCCGTCGGAGCTTCACCGGCGCGGAATTCATTTTCGTCACGCAGCGAAGGACGGCGAGGATCACTATGTGATCAAGGGAAACAATGAAATCCGCGTGCAGTTGCAGCATTTCGGTGACTGCGTCCGCGATATAACCCTCTCGCAGACGACCGATGTCAGACATGCGATCGTGCCAATAACCCAATTCCCAATAAACCAGTGAGTCGGTGTTGACAATGCTGAGAGACGGAGTTCGCCATTGACGCAGAGATGTGAAAATCGGTGTACCTAACTCTTCAATTCGCATGCGTCGCCTTATTCTGGCTCTCCGTGCCGCTGCTGCTTGTATACCGCGCTCGGCGCTCCGACATACCTTGGGTGTTTGTCATCGTGTCGGCGACGGCCTTAGGCTGGATTTTCTCGAACGCTTCTGTATTTTTTCAGCACGCTGCCATCGATGAACAACGCCTGGACGAACGCGCATGCTCCACCGCGCCATATGTTGAAAACAAGGGTGTCGCCGTCGTCAACGCGGACGGGATGACCGAAACGGTGGTCGAAAATCCGTGCGGAATCGGCGAATGGCTCCGGGAACAATACAAGCCTTGCGCGGGCCTCTTTTACGGCCCCCTGTATTTGCTCTGCTGTTCGCTACCTTTTTGGCTGATCGTCGTGCGACGCCCCCCGCTTAAGGTTGGACGCCAAATGGCGTTGCTCGCGGTCGGGATCTTGCTGGTTGAGTGGGCGGCTATTCTTGGCAATTGCACCGCCGTCTTCGGCGAACGCACTTTCCCCGGTCCCTATGACCAGCTGTGTAACAATGTTGATCAGTACACCTGGCCACCAGCAACTATTTTCGCCGCGTTCTTGGTCTCCTGGGTTGTCACAACTCAGGTTCTACAACGTTTCGGACGGCAAGCTTAAAATTGCGCCAGTCGTTCAACCTATCGCCGCGGGACACGGTTTCGTCCCAGGCATAGTAAGCAGCATGATCTGGACAACCTTGCGCAGAATCGCGATCGCTTTTGTGTGCGCCGCCGGGATTCTGGTACTCGGGGTTCCGCTGGGCCTTTATGCGTTGGGACTCTCCAATATTGAGGGACGTCCCGAACCGCCGACCGACACGAACCACATTGCCGCGGATACTGCCCTGCTGCAGCAAACCTTTCGCAGTACAGCGCCGGTCGCGGTTCACGTTCTCAATCCCTGGACTTACACAGCGACACTCCTGACCCAAGACCCCAAAAATCTGCGTGCAAACAATGGATCGTCCGCCGTCTGGTTGATTGCTCGCGACTACAACTACAAGCATCTGAAAAACCGCAAAATGTCCTACTGGCATCTCTCAGGTGCCGCACTCGCGATCTGGGTGTCACGCAACTGGACGACCGACCAGATAGTGGTCGCCGCGGCCGCCATTGCCAGGTCCTGGCCGAACCAGCCTTTACCCAATCAACGGTAATTCGTCCCCCAAGGCTCCATTCGCCACCGTAGATGGTCGAAAGCGATCAATGCACACCCGCGCTCAAGGCCCAGGCTGCGACATGCCTCGAGCGAATCGCCACTCACCATCCGCGGAGCGCCGCAGCACCAACATCACACGCTGGCGATGGACCACCTCTTCGCCGCCGGAACGGGACCGCAACCGCTGAATGTCCCAACCACGATCGACTGCGAGGTCCCTGGCAACCAACCGCTCCACACACTCAAATGTCGAGGTAATTTCATACGCGGCAAATGCTGCCTTGAGTCGGGGCCGCAACGCCGCGGCGTCTAGATCAGCAGCGCCCGGCGACCACAGTACATAGTCCGGTGACATCAACTCAACGACTGCATCGACGTCCGCCCGCCGAAAAGCCTCGCTCCATGCCGCGTAGAGATCGTCGATTCCTCGCGCTCGTGTCATCGATACTTCGTCCGCTCCAACACACTTAATCGCTCGTCGATCTGCTCATGCGAAGCCGCATACACACTCACCGCCAGGTATCGCTGGTTTGTCTCATCGACCAATGTAAATGTCCGATACTCCAGCTTCTCCGGACCCCTGTGCCGCGATGCTCTGTACCATCTGACCGGCGTACCGCCGACGCTTCCAGACTTAACAAAGTTAGTTTCTGGTTCAATCTCGCCAGGAGGTATGACCCCATACAGCCTCGTAATGGCAAATTCAAAAGCTTGCCGGTGCGTCTTGGCAACCCTGCCGATGCAATGCCCCTCGTCCACACTAAACACCCACTCCCAGACATATCCGCTGCCTTTAGGTAATTTGGGGCAGTATTGGTCAGCGTCGGCACCGAATTTGTGTTCTTCCCCGATCACCTGAAACGATGCCGTTGCCGCCAAAAGCATGAACGCGCAGAGCCTAGCTTTCATTGTTCACTTTACTTCCGACGTGATTTACTTCAGCTCACTTTAACTACGGCCTTGGCTCCCACGTACCCACCGAGCACGGCTGCAAGCATCAAAATTAGCATCACGATCGCATCCCGCTCACTCACCCGCGCCAAAATCGTAAACTGATCCCGTGCCGAATGATGGATGTCTCGGTCCCGAATGTCTTTTTCCGTGGGAGAATAGCGCTTTCTCACTCCATCGCGAGCCAGCTCGCCGTCAAGACCGTGGCGTGTCAACGCTAAGGTTCCATCTTGTTGGAAAGCGGCGAATTGCAAGCGCCACTTTCACACCGTGTTACGCGAGTTCAATCATACCGCTCCAGAACTGTGTCTTTTCGCCGGTCTCAACATCAACTCTGCGCACATACTCAAGTCGCCCGTCTGACCCAATCCGAAATACCGACAGCCCGGCCGGTAGCACACGATTCCGGCCGCCCTCGCGTGTCGCCATCGGACCAAGACTCGCCGCTACGAGAACGCGTCCGCTCGCATCCATAGAAAACGTGCGCGGATGCGCGCCATCGGCATCGATTGATTGAATCAATCTCGGCTCTCCAGTGCCCTGGGCGATTGCAAAGACCGCTACACTGCTGTCGGTCGATTGATACACCGGCATTCCTTCAAAGCTCTCGCCCGTCGGTGAAGCCCCCGCCGGCCATCCGCCACGATTGGTTAAGTATAGGAATTGACCGTTGGAGTGGACATGAATCGGGCCCGCGATGGTATGGGCCAGAGTTGGCGGGCCCAATGAATCCTTGATGAAGAGCGGCTTAAGGTCAAGACCTCCGTCAGTTTGCAACTCATACACGTACAGCTTGTTTTGCCGCTCGATGGAGACGTAGACCCAAGGCTTGGTCGGGTGAAAATCCAGATGCCGCGGCCCAAAGCCAAGACCGTTGCCGGGTTGCACCGACCTTCTATTTTCGAGCAGCCCCTGCTTAAACTCAAACACCTTGATCGATCCAGGATCCTCTGGCCGATTTGCCGTCGCATCACTGCCGCGCGTCACCAGCAGCACCGATCGATTCGACGGCGTTGCGCGAATTTGATGTGCATACAAGCCACAATCCAAGTTCTTCGGTTGCGGTATCTCTGCCCCTATCGTCCCATCGGCCGCGATCCGATGCACGCTCACTCCGCTCGGGTCGTTGTAAGCGATAAAAAGATATTCGCCGGCCCGATCCACACTGTTATGGATTGGCCGCCATCTCAGCGCGATCGGCTCGCCGTGCTGGCGCAATTCTCCCGAGACCTGGTCCACACTAAAGGCTGTGACGTAGTGCTTGTTTCCCCGCTGCCCTGGTCCACCATCACTCGACGACACATAGAGAAATCTGCGCGACGGATGCGGCCACGCGTACTGCACATTGCTCAAGAGCTCAACCGCGCCCCGCTTCAGCAACGCGGCAGCCGCAACATCGACCCCATAAAAGCTAAGCTCGGGTCCGACACCCGAATACAACACCGTTTTAGCGCTCCCGCTTCTCGTTCGCGGCCAAACGAGATCCGCTGCCGCTAGTGTCCCCGCGAGCAATCCAGCAAACCGACGACGAGTCAGCACGCGAATACCTCATACAAGCTAGATCGGGCAGATTTACGCATTGTTCGAAATACGGAGCCTTAGCGAATTTTCACCTTCGATAGCGCTCCGCTGATCCCCAGCGTGTAGAGAAACGGCTTTCGCTCGCTCCGCGATATATTCACAATTTTCTGCAGCTTGGACAGAATCACCGCCGCGGTTGCCTTTGCCGTTGCTTGACCCGCAGTTAACACGAACGCGCCAACTCCAGCCGCACTTAGAGATTGAATTTCGAGCGCTCTGTACCGGATTCGTTGATCTCGCATGAGCACGATCCAGTTATTTGCGCCGGTGATAGTCAGCCAAACCACGTCGGGAGTACCAAAAGGCATATCCCGTCCAGGGCATTCAACAGATATCCCGACGGACTCTAACGCCTCGCAAAGAACGCGCGAATAAATCGATTCGTCGAGATAGAAGACCGCCGGCTCAAGCCGCTTTGCGATCGAGCTCGCAGCGGAGCGCTTCCTCGATGTTTTGCGACGAGGTGTCATAGTCCTCTGCGAGTTGCTGTAGCGTGTCGCCGGCCTTGAATCGATCCGCTAAGACGGCCGTGGGCACAGAACGACCCGCCAGCACGGGCCGTCCAAACGCGATACGAGGATCGACGACCACCGGCGATGGTTGATCCTTAACTTCGTCCCGACGAGTAAACAAGAACAAGCGAACTGGAAGGCCTGTAGTGTCACGCTCGATCCGCTTCAGGTGATCCTGGATGAGCTCTTTCATTTCAGTCTGGCCTTCGCGAGCCACATTGATCAGCGAGCCGAGTTTCTCGACAAACAGGTCAATCCCGTCGGTTTGAAAGTCTTCCTTGGCCAGCGGCCGATCGATCTTTAGCTCCTTACTGACATAAGAGAGCGCCAGTCGCACTTTTGGCAGTGGCACGTGATGCGTACGCCGAATAGCTGCGAGCACGTGTGCCTCGACCAGATTCAAGAATGACAACGCCCGCCGGTCGTTGGCATCCAAGCGGATGACGGGCTTAAAGGCACGCTTGTTTGCCCCATGTCCTTGGCCCAAACACCACGCTCGCAGAGTACTCAAGGGAACATTCAGGTAATGCGCCGCTTCGACGAAAGGGTACGCGGGGGTGGCGAGAATGGTGTTAACGTCTCGTTTTGCCATGTTCTCTGCTCTTCCTCCAAGATCTCAGCGCATAGCGCTGGCGCTCGCGATTCTAGCAGTTTTATGAGCAGAATCCTGGTGTCCGTTCCCCACCAGCCTTCCCATACTCGTCGCCCCCTACACCGCCCACCGCCACTGCAGCCCCAACGGTATGGCAGACGGACGACGCACCCGCATCCACCCAAGCGCGGGCAACCCTGATGCCCAAGGCTACCGTGGATTTCTCGCTGGCAATCACCAGCACATAGTCGCGAGCATCGACCGAGACGGGCGCCCGGTCCCCAAGTGCTTCTGCTTCACTTCTATCATCGCGCGTCAGTCATTCATAGAATTGAGAGGCAGCTGCAACCCAGTTCTCTATGGCGTTGCACTCCCATGCTCGACCAAAAACGTATGGATCAGCTCCCCCAGCTCCTTGTGCTTCGTGATCACCATCCAATGATCCTCACCCGGCAACTCCACAAACTGCGAACCGGCAATCTGCGCGTGAGCGAATTCGCCATGAGCGATCGGGACATTCGTATCAGCCGTACCCTGCAGAATGAGCGTCGGACAGTGAACGCTTTTGAGTGGCAAATCCGCAATCGCCGCCCATTGCGCAATGTCGTTTTCATGACCGGCTGCGCGGCTCGCGGCCGGGACAGTCGAATTGAAAATCGCCGTCGCAATCGACGTAATCTTGGAGTCAGAAGGATCCTTCGCCTGCCAACCCGCCGTGAAGGAATCCTTGATGAGCCAAACGCTGAAGTCCAATCCCAGCGTTTTGGTAAGCGCCGCTTCGATAAACCCAGGCTCCGTCGGTTTGCGCTGCATGGTGATGGCTTCTTCCAACACCAGCGCGGTACAGCGCTCCGGATACAGCGCCGCAAATTCGATTGCCGAAGGCCCGCCGCCCGACCCTCCCATCACGGCGACTTTTTTGATTTTTAACGCATCAAGCAGCGCGGCAAAGGCTTCCGCCTGCTCCTTGGGCGCCTTCCCGATGGAGAGCGGCGTGCGCAAGTACCCCGGCCGCGACGGAATGATGTACCTAAACTCCCCATGCTCGGCATCGTCGATCTTGAGCACCTGGTAAATCTGATCATACCCACCCGGATCCCCATGGACCATGAGCACCACCGGTCCGTGACCGATCTCCGCGTATTCCATCGGACCCTTTGCGGTCTGAACGACAACGCTGTCGCGTTCGAGATTCTGCGTGGCCGCGGTTCGCCAATGCGAAAATCGGACGTAACTGACCACAGAAAACAACAGAACAACCGCAATGAAACAGATGCCAATCCATCCGAGCCACTTTTTCATTGCTCCTCCCTAAAGCCCCACGCACCCAATCGGCTTTGGCGTGACAGCGACGACGCTTTCCCGATAAATATCAGTGCTCAGATTGACGCGCTTGACACACGAATATGGGAGAATGCTTTAACTCGAACGCGTGCAAGCCACATCCGGTGCAGAACTCGTCTGGTCGCAGCTAAACCCCGCCTTGACCAAATGCTCGATCGCCGTCACAAACGGCATCCCCACCGACACATTCTTCGCCACAACCTTGTGAAATCTTGCGTTGTCCGCCGGGCTCATCCTCGCGCAACCAACGACGCCTAGCGCGGCAGCAATCAAAATGAGTGCAATAGCACTCAACTCGCCGCCCCGGTCACACGCTTTCTTGACCTACACCGAGTACCGCAATGCGGGCACTCCCATGCCGCCAAGAATAAGAACGATTTAACCCGCCGCATCGACATTGGCGTCTCGCAGTTCGGGCAGCGACGCGGTCGCATGGCAGCGAGTGGACGCTGACGCAGACCCGCGAGTAGACCAACGATAGCCAAAGCAACGATGAAAGCTAGCAAGATCAAATGATGCCGTCCCTGACGTAGAATCCTTCCTTAGGTCTTAATCGCATTCTAGCCGCCTAAGCCACCGAAGGCGAAATTCCCCGGGTGACACCCAGGCATCTAGGTGAGTTGCGATTCCCCACACTCCTTATATATATAGTGCTTTGTCCTTTCCCTCTTCTCCATCTACCTAAGCTCGTGGTTCGGCCATCATCGGCATCGCGCTCCTCCCGCAACGAGCTTTCGCGGCATAAAGCGTCCGTGATCCATTCGATCCGCTGCGGTAACGAATAGGTTGTTTATTCCTCGCCGCAGCCTTAAGTGCCTACGTAAACGTCATATTTTGCACTTCGGCTGATCGAATCTGGATCAACAGACTATTTATTCCACGTCCCATGTGCGCTCTGCGCTTTTACGCTGCCGTATTTCCGCCCCATCACTTCGGATTTCCGGAGCGATGAAAATCCAAACATCTAAACTAGGAGTATTGAAATGAACAATCGCAATCAACAAACCGCCCGCAGCACTGCACCCGCAGAAGCCCCCACACTCACGTATCTGAACGTGTTTACGGTGGAGGAATTCGAGTCCAACGGTAAGACACAGAAGAAATGGACGCGAATCGGCGCCGCCTTTCCTCACAAAGAAGGCCTCGGCTTCAGCATCGAACTACGAGCATTTCCGGTAGATGGCCGGCTCGTTGTCCTGCCTCCGGATACCGACGACGGCAACAGCCGCAACGGTAAATAGATTTAGTCGTCTATCTCTCAGGGGCGCTTCGGCGCCCCTTCTTATTGTCTCGCTCGCACGGGCGCGCAGCGGCGAGCCGTAGAGATCGTCTCGCGCCTCACAAGTGGATCGATGCTAAATGGGGGATTCAACACAGCTTTACAGATCCCTTCGACACCACGAGCCCAGCGACCCCAATTGGTCCACACTGGATATTGCTGTGGCCTTTTGATGCCAACGCTGCCGGATTACCGACTGTCATGCGAGACGCCGGAACGTTGGTCATGTTCGCCGGCACACCCTACGCGCATCTGCATATCTGCCGCTCTCCCTGGGATGGCAACGAATACCACCCCGGCGATTTGGTTGTGCGTTCGCTGACTTACGCTCGCTCCAAGACTTAAGCGCCGCCCTTTCCGCGCCCCTCCGCATTCAAGATCTCTCTCGCGGCGGGCTTGAGGGCGGCGACAAACCCTTCTGCCGAGTAATGCCGATTGGCCGTCAATTCATGACGGACGGGCGCCAACGGAATGAGGATGTCGGAACCTGATTTCGGGGCGCGCAGCCACAACGCGCGGATCGCCAGCGCGGAGATTTGCAGCAGTCTGACCTCGAAGGAATGACTCTTGAAGGCCTCATGCTCTGCCGCCGCCATGATCTCATGTTGGACCGCGCGAAACCGGGAGTGCACGTTCAACTGAGAAAACTTGGGCCGTGCGCCGGCCGACACCTCCGCAGAAACAACCTCATCGCCGCTGGTGTACTCGTGCCGCCAGGCGGACAGCTTTGCCTTCTTCACGCCGGCGTTCGACACGAGATCGGTCAATCCGATCGAGTAGACCGGATAGGAGAGACCGGGTTTCTGAAGGCTCTGCGGTGCGGCGAGGCTTGCCGCAAATTCGGGCGCGCGAGTTCTCAGACCCCCGCTTCCGGCGAGCGCCGGCAGTGTCGCGAGCAACGCCGCGATCGAGGATCGGGGCGCGTCAGGGTTCACGATAGGCATTGCACCGCTCCTGCCTCAGCTGGTGAAGTACGTGTTGGCCCACGTGCCACTGCCTTGGTACGTTCCGCCCGTCAGGCTCGAGTAGCTGACCAGGGACTGTCCATAAATGGGATCCGTCACCCACAGCATGTCAGTGGGCTCGATTCCGTACACGCCGATGAAATGGGCACCGCCGCCCGACCACGTGACACGGATGCACGGCGGCGTACCCGCATTGATCGCATCCGAGGTGGACGCATAAGAAGCCGCCGAACCCTGCTGAGAGGCAAGATGCCCCACGAAGGTGAGCGCCTGATCGAGATAGCCGTAGACATTGCAATTCTTGGAGCCGGGATTTGTGCAGCAGTCGTTTCGGCCGACCTGCTGATTCACCACCTGACATTGCGTCACGTTACTGGTGCTGTCGTAGTAGTGTGCAATACTGGTCGACACCGCCGCCCAGCACCAGTTCGATTCCTGCTGCGCCTGGACTGTGAAGTTCAGCAGGTGCGCGGTCGGCTTGCCAGAAAATCCAATGGAACATCCCTGGAATCCCTGTCCCGCACTCCCGGGTTGCAGCAGCAGGATCGTCCAGTCCGCCGACGATCGGGACAGCGTTTGCGCATTGAACGGGTAGGCCGCGTTGCAGCCCGTGTTGTCGGCATAGCATTGGTCGAACGCCGCGTTGTGCGGGATCGAGTACCAGTTGTGGGCAGGATCCCCCGACCAGCACGGCCCATCCGCCCATTCGGCCTGCGCAAACCACGCGAAGTTCGAATCCGGGATATTTTTGAGGTTTGCGCCCACCACCGCGACCGAGGATCCGGAGATGACCTCATACCAACCGCTCTTCTGCCAGGGCTGCACGCCACAGCCGGGCTGATACCACAGCAAGGTGACGTAGACAGTGTAGTTATCGGCGTTCTGAAACCAAAGAGCCATACGCTGCTCCCTCGCGTACTTGGATTGCCAGAATTTGCTTGGCTATTTCCCCATCTCCGCCCGCGCTGCGTGGGGCAGCCCACGAGCACCCTTGCGTGACTTGACAGCGGGCGGTTGCGGGAAAAGCAGGCCCGTCAATTTGGCGGAAAAATCTTCGTGGGACTTGATCGGCAGTACCGCCTTTGGTAACAGCCGCAGCCAGCCGATCGCTAGTGCCGGCTTGCGAACTTTGGCTCGCTGTTGCGTCACGGGGGCGTTGACCCGTTCCGCCGGCTTTTTCGCGTTCCTTGCCTCACGGCTGCGTCGAGATGGCAACCTAACTCTCCTTTCGCCAGTGGAGCTGGTATACGCCAGAATCGTCGGGGTGTCCACGTCACAAGTGAGCCACGCTTACCTCGGGTCCAGTGCTTTTTGCGGAGCAGCAGAGAAAGCGTTTTCTGATGGTCAAATCCCTAAAAGTGGACGAAACCGAAACTCCCCCTCCTGTGATGCCGGCGCGCGAAGCGTAAAAGTCAGCGTTACCAGCGCCGCCTAGGCGGACTCGAGTCATGTGAGGGAGCGTCGCGCGCACCCAAAGTGGATCGATGTTTGTTTTCCGAAGCGTGAAAAACAGGAAGTTTTTCCCGCAGCGTCTAGGGGTGAGACGCATGCGTCGAAAGGGCGGCCACTGACGGCCGCACCGGGCTTGCGAGCGGCATGGACTGCGCAGAGCAATGGATTAACGGCGTCCTGGAAAATCTGGAGCGATCCACCCAACAAATGACGCTTCACCCTTAATATTTGAATTGATTGGCAGCATCGCTCGTCCACGTGGCTGGTCTACCTGCCAGCTTTTCCGCCGGGTTATAAAAATATCCACGTCGCCAGGCGTCGATGGTCAGTGTCCCGGCGCCGGCTCGGTTTGGAGCAACCGCAGTCTGATGATCGCCTGGGATCGCAGCAAACCGGCCGACGTACGACGATCCACACGCCAATGCGACATCCGCATCGAATGGATTGCAGTCAAAGGTCTTCTCGCTCCACACCCTCCAAGGTTCTACCCCGTTTTTGGACCTGAACCACGTTAGCTTCGTACGTATCAGGGTCGCGGAGATTGCTGTATCGGTGCGCACTAGTTTTAGGATGTCGTCTATGTTGTCGTCGGCATCCATATTGGCAACCACTAGGTTTTGCACCGGATCATTCAATGTATTATTCAACTGCTGCCACTGACCTCGACCGGCGCTCGAAAACGCCCATCGGCCTTGTTCGACGGCGAGGACATCGGTTACGCCGTCACCATCGAAGTCGCCAAACAGAAGGTCCCGAAATTCGAACCCCGAGCCGCCAATTTCCGTCCACGCCACTCGATTCAACGGAGTCACGTACCACTTCTTATCCGGACTGCGCCAAAAGGCGTGGGTCGTTTTGCGTGTGACTCCGGGTCGATGATCGCGAACACCCGGATCGAAACGCCCAAATTGGACCTCAGACAACGGGTGAATGAAATTGAGACCCTGTCCTTGTGCGTCTTTGGCCAGCGGCGTCCAATCAGACGTTCCGCCGCTGGAAATGAACCAGAGACCCTTGGTGGTGGGATGTTCGACAAGCACGTCGCAGCGTGCGTCATCGTCGAAATAGCCAAAGCGCACTTGATCTTCTCGGTGCGCGTCCGCGCGTAAAAACGTCCAAGGAAATTGTGCGCCGCTGGAAAACCACCAGGTAACCCCGGTTATGAGCACAAGATCGTCGACTCCGTCGCCGTCCATGTCGCATACATCGTATTTGCCATAGCTGTCCACATTGTACAGATTGCCGTTAATCACAATGCCGGTGGTATTGTTGTCGACAAAGTCCAGGGCAGCAGTCTCACTCGATCTTGCGAAGATATTTCCTTCGATGAGCGAAGGTCCACGGACAGCTCCACGAATGCCGACGTCGTCCGAATTCTTATATTGAAAAGAGTTGGCCAGGAAGCTGAAGCGGGCCGCACTGCCGCCGTTGAAGTCATTGCTTGCTTCGTCACCATGTGCGTCAAAAACATGAATATAAGAGTTTGTGACAAAGATATTTTTGATTCCCCCGCCCTTGAGAATGAGGTTGCCGGTCGCGACAATGCCTAGCGCGTCGGCACCTGCCGTGACGGAATGCTTGTTGAAATCAAAAACGTTATTCTCAATGCGGGCCAACCCCTTACCAGTGGCCTCCACACCGTAACCCTCGGAATGGCCGCCGGTGATACCTGTCGAAGGGTGCTGATTGTGGTGCAAGTAGTTGTTGTGAATCACCACCGAAATCGTTTCCGGCCAATCGACCGGATAGGCTGTGATAACAATGGGAGGTACGGAATTGGTGGGCCCCGCGACTGGCACCGCGAGATCGAGATGACGCACTTGAACCGCCGAGCCGCCCCATCCGGCGATCTCCATGTTGGCGACATCGACGTTAAGGCAGTTGTCGATCCGGATGCCCACCTGATTACTGATCGGTTGCTGACCGAAGCTCGGGCCATAGATGCGGAAGCCATTGAAACTGCTGCCCTCGCTAGAGTGATCCGCGGCACACCCCGCCTGCAAAAAGGCAGTCGAGTCGCTCAAATCGGAATGATCACCGAACAAGAGAAGCGGTCCTAGCGAGCGCGACGTTCGCCCAGGTCCAGGCTGGTGCGGGTCTAATGCTATCGGTCCAAAATGCTGACGAAGCGCGGCCGCCGATTGCGCGGTGCGCGCATTCCCAGCAGCGGCCGTGCGTGCCGTAGGTTGTGTCGGAACCTGACCGCCATGCGGCAGCGTATCCGGACATGGCACCGATCCGCTGAGCGAATCGACACCGACGATGGCGACACAACTTCCCAGCACGATGGGGAAGACGTTGCTTCTGTGGTCGTTGCTGAAATCAAATACGGCGTGCGGCCCCAGCCGAACGATGGTGTTGGGACTCTCGACTGACTTGACAAAACACGCGCGCTGTCGCGCAATTTCCGCGGGGTCACCGACACCGGACAACTCCACAATGGTTCGACCCTCGGGGCAACTCAGCGTTTGCGCGTATCCCGCATGAGGGCCGAAGACCGCCGCGACAATGAACAGCGGGAGTAGTCGCATAAAAGGATTCTCGGGCACCATAGTTACCCTCGCATCCACATATATCGGAATTGGTAGGAAAACCGGGACACGACGCGAGCGCGGCGTCCTACAATCGGCCAACCAAAAACAATGGCGGAGTCCGCGCGCGGCTCCCATTGTCAGCGCGATGAGTGCGTGCCTGCCGTTCAAAAGCTTCTCCCAGTGACAATTCGCGGTGCGAGGAGCGCACCAACCAAAGTAAGCTCGGCCCCGACGAGCGCTCTTGCAAGCGGCATTGCGCGGCAGGCCGCAAAAGCAGCTGGCGTGCCGTAAATTGCCGTGGAATGCCGCCCCTTAAATGTGCTGTGCTGTGCATGGGCTGCTGTACACTGACCCGCCGATCCCGCAAAACGCGTTCAATGGAGACCCCGAATGCTAGTAAAAATATTATCGGGCATCGCAATACTGATGGTATGGAACGCCGCCTCAGGCCAAGTGCTGGGAGCTTGCGAGACGAAGGTTGCCGACCGAACCGGTTCGTCCGGTTGCTACCTGGTCGCCAGCGAGCAACTGGGAACGCTCCCCGACGAGCCTGTATTCTGGCATCTGTACACCTATGGGACTCTCCTCGACGCGAAAGCGCAAAGCGGTTCTCACAGCACCGTGGTCGAGTCTCTCGGACAAGTCTGGATGTACACGATTGCGGCAAAAGATTGGCGACCCGCGAGCGGTAAGCGGATGGCAGTGGTCGGACCTTTGCCTCATGAGACGGGGAGGACCTATACCGCGCGCTACATGGAAGCTGTCTTTATGCCCGGCACGCATACGTCGGTGCACTCCCATTCGGGTCCCGAGGCGTGGTATGTCATTGCTGGTACTCAATGCCTCGAGACACCTGACGGCATCACTGTTGTGAGGGCGGGAGAGGGTTCGCTCGTGCCGGAGGGACCCCCGATGATGCTTTCCTCCGTCGGCACAGAGACGCGTCGTTCCGTGTTGCTCGTCCTTCACGACTCGTCCAAGTCATGGACAACGCCGGAGATGCAGTGGAAGCCGAAAGGGCTGTGTCCGAAGTAACGGGCAGACCGGCTTGCCGCCGCGCATGAAAGCCCTTGATTTAACGCCGGCGTTGAATCAATCAAGCGATACCGAGGACTTGACGGTCGCGACGCTCCGCAAGATTACGCGCCGCCTGATGCCCTTCTTGTTTGTGCTCTACATTGCCGCATGGCTCGACCGGGTCAACGTCGGCTTCGCAGCGCTGCACATGAATTCCGACCTGGCGTTCAGTTCGAGCGCGTTCGGATTCGGCTCAGCTGTGTTTTTCCTGGGCTACTGCCTGTTCGAAGTGCCGAGCAACCTCATTCTGCATCGAGTCGGAGCGCGTCTCTGGATAGCCCGGATCATGATCAGCTGGGGTGTCATCGCGTCGGCACTCATGTTCGTCCGCACCCCCGCGAGTTTCTACGTCTTAAGATTCATGCTCGGGGTGGCCGAGGCGGGATTCTTTCCTGGAATAGTCTACTACTTGAGCGGTTGGTATCCGCGCGCGCAGCGCGCCCGGGCCATCGCGGCATTTATGATGGCCATTCCCGTTGCCGGACTGATCGGCGGTCCACTCTCCGGTGCGCTGCTCGGCCTTGACGGCGCGTATGGACTCGCAGGGTGGCAATGGCTTTTTCTGCTCGAAGGCACCCCGTCGATACTCCTCGGCCTCGTCGTCGTGTGGTATCTGACCGACCGGCCCGAAGCAGCACGCTGGCTCGCGCCGGCGCAGCGCGAATGGTTGGTCGCGCAACTTGCTGCCGAACGGCAGGCCTGTGCGGAGGCTCACCCGATTGGCACGATCGCGGCCCTGACCAACACTACCGTATGGCGTTTGGGCATCATCTTTTTCCTCGCCAACGCCGGCTTCCTGGCCTATTCGATCTGGTCGCCGCAGATCATCAGGTCGTTCGCCGCAGTCAGTGATCTCGGCGTCGGACTGATTTCCGGCGCGATCAGCGCTGTGACGATCGTCGTCATGGTGCTGAACAGCGCACACTCCGACCGCACCGGAGAGCGGCCTTTGCACGTAGCGATGCCATTACTGCTGATGTGCGTTGGGTTCCTGGCCACCGCGGCACTAGGCGCTTCCTGGCCCGCGCTAATTACATTGGCACTGGTGCCGATCGGCATCGGTGCGGCGTTTGGCCCGTTCTGGTCAATGCCGACCCTGTTTCTCACGGGTGAGGCGGCGGCCGGAGGCGTCGCCTTGGTCGCGAGCATCGTCAATGCCGGTGGCTTCGTCGGACCGGCGCTGATCGGTATCCTCAAAGGTGGGAGCGGCGGTTACTCAACAGGGTTCGTATTGCTGGGCGGTGCCGCCGGTTTGGCGGCTCTGCTGACTCTGCCCCTTCGCCGCGCGCGGACGCTGGCGCCGGTTTAGAACTGCCAGCGTAGCGTAGCGCCATAGGTACGCGGATCGCCGACCGATCCGGCCACGTAGCCTGCGCCGAACACGCCTCCGGCGGAGAGCGCGGAGAAATAGTCCTTGTTGAGTAGATTCCTGGCCCACAATGAAATCTGCCACCGCTCAGAGGGCGGCCCCACGCTCACATGCATGTTAACGAGGCCGTATCCACGGATCAGCGAGTAAACGGAGTCGTCGGAATTGTAGTAACTGCTGGAGCGAAATGTGAACTCAATCCCGCTGCTACTTTGCAAATTGTTGCTCAGTCCACGGGTGTACTCCACATGCGCAACCCCCGACCAGCGAGGCGCGCCGGAAATCGGTTTGCCCGTAAGATCACAGCTTGTCGCGATCCCGGTCCACTCGGTGCCGCAGGGAGCGCTGTGGAACGAAGTATAAGTAGCCTCGTCATAGGCGATCGCGGCATCCATTTGCAATCCGGCGAGCACGGCCCAGCGTAATTCGAGTTCGGCGCCACGGGTGCGCGCGGATTCGGCATTGGCCAGATAAGAAGAGATCAACACCCGATCGCGCACCGTGGTCTGGTAATTGTCGATATCCGCGTCGAACAAGTCGCCATTGATCTCCAGGCGATGGTTGAGAAAGCTGGTCTTCATGCCCAATTCGATATTCTTGATGACCTCAGGCTTGATGACGGGATCTGCGCCCACCGGCAGAATGACGGTGTTGAGACCGGCTGCCTTCACGCCGCGGGACAGCGAACCATAGACCAACAGCATGGCGGTGGGCCGGTAACTGAGCGAAAGGGAACCCGACAGCGTGTTGCCGGACGAGCCGTTATCGGCGGTCGCGTCGCCTGGCGCTAGTTGATTGCGCGCTGCCGTGGCCGCGGCGAAGAAGGGATCGGTCGGATTGAGTACGGAACCGCCGCTGCGCGTGCGGCGGACCACCGCCGATTTGTGATCCCAGTTGCTGCGCGCGCCGGTCGTAAATTCCCAATGATCGTCTACATGCCATGCGATCTGGCCGAATAACGCCTCGCTATCGGTATTCGCGTCCGCATGCGTGTAACTCGTAACACCCGTCAGCGCATAGGCCGGCAGTATTAGAGTCGGTTGCGAATAGAACTTGGCCGCATCGGCACCATAGGTGGCTCCCGGGACGCTGGCCGTTTCGAGTCGCTGCCCGTACAAAAAAACGCCCGCGACGAAATCAATGCTGCGATGGAGCGGCGAAGCGATGCGCATTTCTTGAGACCACTGCCGATTCCAGATGTCATTCCCGGCGGTGTGCTGGATGTCAAGCGGTAGATAGTCCAAGTCAGCGCTCGGAAGAAATTCCCATCGACGCCAGGCCGAAATGGAGGTGAGCGTGTATCCGCCGAGGTCTAAATTGGCTTCCACGGATGTCCCGAGATTAGTCGTCTCGATCGCCCAAGGCCGATCTACGTTTACTTGGCGTGAGAACGGATCGAATGTGGGCAAAAAGCCGAAGCGCGCGGATCGCACGAAAATGTTGTTGGGCCGCGGCCCGCCATTGGCGAGTGTGAGGCCCGGGTCGACCAGCACTTGTGCACCGGAATTCTCCTGCTGATGACTGATGTCCGCGCTAAGGCGCACATCAAATGCGGGACTGGGCTGAGAAGGCGGTCTGACGCGGGTTGATGAATTGCAACTGCATATTCGGAATCAATTGCACAAAATCGGTCAGAAGGAGGGTATGGCTGCGGTCCAGCAGCTCTCCATTCACGGCCATGATTGAAATCGGCACAGCTTGAGAATTTTCTTGACGTTTGCGCGCCGTCACGACAATGACGTCAAGCTCCGGCGCAGGATTGCCAATGCCTTCGGCGTTCGATCGTGCATCGGACGAAAAGACGGAGCCGCAGATGCCACCGAGCGCGAGGAGTACTTGAGCGCCATGTCGAACCGCACAGTGAGTGCTGCTGCGCTCCGATCCGGGCGATTCGGCCATCACTTCGGCAGCGGCCGCTTCCAGACTCCAACCCGATCGACGATCACTGCAAATCGCGGGTCTTCGTGCAGCCCGTCGAAGGTAGGGTTCTGCGCCAAAAAACCCAGCACCGATGTGCGCTGCTGCAAGGCGCGGTCGAGCCAGACCAACGCATTTTCAGTATCGCCGAGGCCGACGTAGATTGAAGCGATATCGCCAGCGGGTACGTAGCGCTCGCTCGATAGCTTCAATACCCGATCGAGTTCGGCCAGAGCCTCTGCGCGACGCCCCGACAAGGCGAGTGCCTGGCCCACGTCGCCAAAGCTTCCCGGCGTCGGTCCGCGAATTTTCGCAAATTCCGCCAGCGCGAGATCGAAGCGGCCAGTGTGCAGATAGACCCGGCCCAGGAGGGCGTGTGCGATGCCTGGTCGGTCATCAAGCGCCAGACTCTCGTTGATCTGCGCAATCGCCTCCTCGTACCGATGCGCAAAATACAGCAACGAGCCGGCTCGCGTCTTCGCCATGGTCAGCAACGGCTCGAGTCGCTCCGCCTGCTTCAGCTCTTCGAGGCCGCGGTCGAGCTCACCGCGCATGCCGAGCAACACCCCCCAATGCAGATGCGGTTCAGCGAGCGAAGAATTGAGTGCGATGGCGCGCTCGAAGTCAGCCTCGGCGCCATCCCAATCGCGGTCATACTGCATCTTGATCTGTCCGAGCGTTGCGTAGGCGCCCGCAAGCTGCGGTTCAATGCGCAATGCCTTGAGCACGGCGTCGCGCGCACGCGGCATTGTTTCAGCGGGCGCGCGCATGCCAAAGATGCCCAAGATCGTGTAGCTTTCGGCAAGGCCCACATGAGCCAGCGCAAATTGCGGATCGCGCTCGAGTGCCTGCTCAAAATAGCCAACCGCAAGCCCGAGGCTCTCCTCGGTGGATCGAGCCAAGGCGTAGCGTCCATTGGCGTAGAGCAGATAAGCTGTCGCATCTCGTGTGCCACCGACCATTTGCGGTGCGCTAGCACCCGCAGCAGCACTCTTCCCTGAGAGAGTTTCGGCCACTTTGGCGGAAATCTGTTCTTGAATGCCAAATATGCCGGAAATATTGCCTTGGTATCGATTCGCCCAAAGCTGATGTCCATCGGCCACACGCAACAATCGCACGGAAACTTGAAGCTGGTCGCCACGGTGTTGCAGCGAGCCGTCAAGCACCGACTCTGTGTGCAGCGCTCGCCCCATCCCGAGCGGGTCCTGGTCGATCGCACCGCGACGGCGAACTGAACTTAAGGGGCTGACATTCAGCCCGCGTGCACCGATGCTCGCAATCATCGATTCGGTCATGCCGAGTTCCAGTGACTCATCCCGCTCATCGGCGTGCAAAGGTTTGAAAGGCAACACCGCCACCGTGCGAATGGCGGAGGGAGTGTCGCCTCCCACGCCGCGCTGGAAAAAATATACCCCCGCCGCCACCAACACCGCGACCCCGGCCGCGCCGATCCAGGCAAGCCACCGAGATCGCTTCGGGGCAGCGGAAAGCGTTTCGGTCGACGGCGCGGTAGCCTCCTGCCCGGCCTGTCGGGAGTCTTCGGTCACCTCGGCAACGAAGCGATAGCCCTTGCGCGGCACGGTGGCAATGTACCGATTCTCTCCCGGTGCTTCCCCGAGAACCTGGCGCAGCATCGAAATACCCTGCGTCAGGCTATTCTCTTCGACGATCACCCCAGGCCAGATGACCTTTAGAAGCGTGTCCTTGTCGAGCGTCTCGCCACGATGTTCGACCAAATAGAGCAACGTATCGAAGGCTTTCCCGGTCAGGGCCAGCGCAGCATCGCTTCCGCGGCGCAGCAGTCGCCGTCGACCGCATTCGAGAATGAAGTCGCCGAACTCGTAAACGGTGTGTTTCGCGCTATCCATACGCCTTTTCAGAAAACATCAGAGTTTCTCAGCGGTCGGCCAAGGAGTTTGGCCCACTGCGAGCGGACAGTCACGCTCGAAAGCGATGCCCTAGCTCGCCTAAGGCGCAAATCAGACTCCCAACCGAGGATCCCTCAATGACAAAAATCAAGGTCTCATGGCTGATCGGCTTGATAACCCTGGCCGCAGGGGCAGGCGCGATCGCCACCGCCGAAGATCGGAAGCCAGACGACGATATGGTCAAATCGATGGCCTCGGAGGATTGCCGCGGAGAACCGTGCATTGCCGTCGTGCGCGGCCTGTTCCACTTTATCGACCGCCACCTGTACGGGCTTCAGGGCAATGGTCGCGCCTGCGCCGATTGCCACATGGCGAGCGACAGTTTCCAGCTCTCGCCAGCCAACGCAGAGGCGCGCTACCAAGCTCTACAACACCGGCGGCTTAAGAATCCACTGGCCGACGATCCGCTGTTCCGCCCCGTCGATGCCAACGACTATCGCGCAAATGGCGACAAGGCGACTGACTACAGCAATTTGCGCCAGCACGCCCTGATTCGTGTGACCCTGCCGCTGCCGGCCAATGTGCAACTCATCGACCCAGCGACGGGGCAGCCCTCGAGCGAGCGAGCAGTGGATGTGTGGCGGGCCGTGCCGACCGTCATCAACGTAAAATTGACCGGTCCTGATGCCCTCAATCCCTGGGCACGAGGCCCCAACCCGTCTGGGGGCTATCAGCTCGACGCACGCTTTGGCTCCCTACAGGAACAGGCGCTGGGGGCCTTGCAGGCGCATGCCCAAATTCAGGTCGCGCCCTCGCAGCGGTTTCTCGATGACTTGAGCGCGTTTCAAAGCGTGCTCTTCTCCTCGCGCGGCATGCGCGAATTGTCCGAGGCGATCGATGCCGGCATCTCGCCGCTGCCCGATCCGGACCCGCCGTTGAACGATGTGGAGCAGGCCGGCAAAGTGGTCTTCACACGCGCCTGCGGTCAGTGTCATGGCGGTCCCGGGCAATCCACGGCGCAGCCGCCTGCCGTTCGCTATCACGACATCAACACCAGCTGTCCGCGTCAGGTCGATCCGGGCCCCGCGCCACGCTTCGTGTTCAAGCCTTGTCCTACCAGCCTGGCCGCCAACATACGCACGTATGTGTTCACGCTGCCCAATGGAAGCACCGTCACACGCAGCAGTTCCGATCCGGGCCGCGCGCTCTTGACCGGCTTCGTTCTGCCGCCGCCTGCCCCGCCCGCCACCGACGATTGGAACAAACTCGATGTGCCGAGCCTGCGCGGCATCAGCCGCACCGCCCCCTACTTCCACAACAACAGCGCCGATACGCTCGAGGAGGTCGTCGACCATTACAAGGCATTCTTCACACGAGTGCTGTTGAACGTGCCGCCGGGCAAGCCGCTGCCGCCGGCGATATCCACGGATGGCAAGAATCCCGATCGTCCGCCGACTCCCGATGAGATTCCGTCTCTGCTGGCGTACTTGCGCAAACTCTAACGGTTGCGGAAGTGACTCGGTGGCTCGAGTCACTTCCAGAGCACCGAGCCGGCTTCCGGCGTCCTCTCTTTCACTTGGCTCCTGCTTTCGCTTGCCCTTACTCCTTATATATAGACTGTTTGGTCTTTTCCCTTTTCTCCGCCTACCTAAGCTAGTTCGGCCATGTTCGGCATCGCGCCCCTCCCGCAATGAGCTTTCGCGGCATAAAGCGCGCTCGATCCATTCAACCCTGCTGCGGTAGTGAATAGGATGTTTGCTCCTCGCTTCGGTCAACGCGCTCTGATTTCGTCTTATTTTGCGCGTCGCCCGGTTGAATCTGGATACTCCCGCTATTTATTCCACGACCCATGTGCGCTCGGCGCTTTTACGCTGCCGTATTCCCGCCCCATCGCTTCGGATTTCCGGAGCGATGAAAGTCCAAACATCTAACTTAGGAGTAATTCAGATGAACAATCGCAATCAAGCCCGGGCCACTGCACCCGCAGAAGCAACGGCACCCACCTACCTCAACGTCTTCACCGTCGAAGAGTACGAATCCAACGGCAAAATGGGAAAGAAGTGGACCAAAATCGGCGCCGCATTCCCCCACAAGGAAGGGCTCGGATTCTCCATCGAGCTTCGCGCCTTTCCAATCGACGGCCGGCTGGTAGTCCTACCACCCGATACCGATGAAGGGAACGGCCGTAACGGCAAATAGACTTGATGGTCTATCCCTTAGGGGCGCTTCGGCGCCCCTCTTTTTTTCCGCCTAGTTTTGCTGCCATGTTTCGAATATCGAACGTCGAGCGCTGGCAGTGGATCGCAGCATTTGTTTTCCGGAGCGTCAAAAACAGAGCGTTTTTGCCGCAACCTCCAGGAACGGATTTACGGTGGTCCGGAAAACAAATGACGATCCACCCCCTCAAGGGCCCCTATCGTGCAATGGCGCAAACAACGACCCCGCTCCTAACTAGCCGTCGCGCCGGCTATGTCCTCGTCGGCACCGTCGACGCTCTGAACTCCAGCGTGTAGTGAACGTCGCCCTCCGGGTTGGAGGTTTCGATAGTCCCGACTTTGCCCTCTCCCACAAGAATTGCCGGTGTCGAAAATGGCTTGTCGTTGGTACTCAGCTTGCATTCGAAAAGGATGCGCCCTTCAATACTCTGACCGGAAGCCTTAGCAGTCTCCCAGACCGATGACTCCCTATCTTGATTGGAAAGCGAAGCAAAGCAGCGGGTTTCGAACGACTGCCCGGGCCCGAATGAGACCTTCTCGACGAACTCATTGCCCGAAGCAACACGGATGTCCTGAGTGGCTATTGGCCCCGAAACTTGCAGTACGTCCTTACCGTTTACCCACCATTTCAAATGGATCGCGATGACCTTGGATGGCCCGCTAGTCGCGGGTAACTCTGTTTGTGCCGCCCAGGCGGCATAGCCACCCGCGAGGCTGCACGCGCCGCTAAGCGCAATTCCGAACAATCGGCGGGTCAATCCCGGAGAAGGAAGTTTCAGCATGGCGATTCTCTCCTTGAGAGGATGGATAGATTGCCAATGGCATCCCGCTAGACCCCAAGCGGAATCATTGGCCAGTTGAGTCTTGAGCAGTGCATCCGCGTAGAGTCGTCTTTGAGTCTTCGATTCGGCGACTACCACGGCGTCACACGCAAGTTCTTGGTCGAATCGCAGCCGCCCCAACGCCCAATACATCAAGGGGTTGAACCAAGCGAGACACAGCCCCAGCGTCGCAAGGAGATTGATTACTCCATCGCCTCGCACCAAGTGGGCCCGTTCGTGTGCCAGCACCAAGGCGCGCTCTTCCGCACTGTAGCGCGTTTCAAAATCCGTCGGCACTACTATCCGTGGGCGCCAAGCGCCCAGCAACAGCGGCGCCACGATTGAACTGCTCCGGTAGATGCCATCCGAATCTTGTGTCAGAGTCCCCAGTGATCGGACAAAGCTAACCTGGCGGTGAACCAGCCAAGTCAGCATGACAATTGCCCCCAGCAGCCAGATCACTAGTACCGCTTGGGCTTGATTCGAGGCGCCAGCGACATTTACCGAAACCCATACCGCAGAGTACGCGGCGCCCACTGAATGCGGCAGAGATTCGGCCAACGCCCGGACCGTATGCACCGGCGCAGGTACCAGCACCGCCAGCACGCCTGCCGGCACCAACAGCCACTGCCAGTAAGCAGCACGCACCCCCACCAGGTACCGCAAGGGTTTGCGCAGCACCGCGACGATGACAATCGCCAGGCTCGAGACCAGGGTCGCCGTGACCAGAGAGTGAAGCAGGCTACTGCTCATCATCCAACTCCTGAATCAAGCGCTTGAGATCCGCAACGTCCTTCTTGGTCAGCTTCCGCTGCGAACTAAAGTGCGCGACCAAGGGCGCAACCCGGCCATCGAACAGCCGGTTCAGAAAGCCGGTACTCTCTTGGGATACCCACTGCTTTCGCGTCAGCACCGGCGAATAAAGATAACGCCGGCCATCCTTCAGAGCACTGACCGCACCCTTTTTGAGCAGGCGATTGAGTAACGTTTTAACGGTCGCTTCCTGCCACTTGCCACTCGGCCTAAGCGCAGCCATCACATCCTCTGTGGCAAGGGGGCTCGCGCGCCAAATCACTTCCATGACTACTGATTCCGCTTCGCTGATGGAGATTTTCATACCAGAGCATTATGACTACAACTGTAAACGCAGCGATAGATTACACCTGTAAACGTAAAAGTCAAACTCGACGTCCTCAGCGCGATTTGGCACAAACAGTCTGATCCCTCATGATCTAATTCGGCGGCAGATCGGAGTTTCAATTGACGACCTTAGGCTGGATGAACAGAAGCAAAATCGCGGCGATCACTGGCTCAGCCTTGGGGTTCGCCTGTGCAGGCTGGACGCATGCTGCAGCGCCGATGGTAAAGACGCAGGCGCCCGGCTTTTACCGCTTCATGCTCGGCGATTTCGAAGTAACAGCATTGAATGACGGCGTGGTCGCTTATCCGACGACACATGTACTGCCAAAAGCCACAAGCGATGAAATCAACCGCCGCCTTGCCGAAAACGACCTCACCGATCCCGTCGACATGTCCTATAACGCCTTTCTCATTAATACAGGCCACAAGTTGGTCCTGATCGACACCGGCACCGGCGGAAAACTCAATGACGACCCGGGATTTCACGGCGCGGGACACTTGATGGCGAATTTGCGTGCGGCAGGCTATCAAGCGCAGCAAATCGATGAAATCTACATCACGCACTTGGGGCCGGATCACGTCGGGGGCCTGACGCTCGGAAATGATCGCGCATTCCCCAACGCGATTGCGGGCGCCAACAGCGGAGGTCGACCTCTTTCTCCATCCTGCCAACGCCCCGGCTTGGACTCAAAAGTGGATTCCGTTCTGGGCCAATTTGTTCGCGCCATACATCAAGGCCGGAAAATTTCAGGCCATCGAGGAAGATATCGAGCTGACACCCGGTATCCGAGCGCTGGCAACACCGGGGCACGCCCCCGGCCATACGTCCTATAGGGCCGAAAGTAAGGGACAGACGCTTATTGTGATGGGCGATCTCGTCCTGATGGGCGCGCTCCAATTTGCGAATCCCTCGCTCGAAAGTGCATTTGACGCAATTCCAAGCGCCGCGGCGGAGCAGCGCCTTCGGATATTCAAAATGGCCTCTGCAGGTGATTTCTGGGTGGCAGGAGCACATCTCTCCTTTCCGGGCATTGGCCACATTCGCGCCGGGCAGACAAGATATTTTTGGGTGCCGGTCAATTACACTATCCCTCATTAGTCGCTGATCGGCTGATTAGCCGGCGTGGCGGCGCCCTTGCTTCTCCTCAAGTAAACATCGCGCTGCTTCTCATATCGGGCAGCGCATGCTCAACCTCTACGTTGGGAGTAGCTCAAAAGCCCGCTTTGAAGTTCGTTTTGCCGAACTTCGCGATCAGCGCGCCTGCATTCCCGACTCTTCCCACAACAATACGCTTGGCTGAACGTCGACGACAACTCGCAAAAGCAGGCGTTGGCCGCCTTTGGCTGCACACAGACCTGCTCAAGGGGGCTTTCAATCATCGCCAGGCCGAAGATGAGCCACGCCGCCGCAGCAAACGCTCCTAGATAGGATCTTGCCAAGCGAAGGCCCGCTACAATTGTGCTTAGACACATGACAGTTCCAACCTCTAATGCTCCACTAATACGTTGGGAGCTGATGTTCGTCGTCTGATTGGCTGTTCGCCCCGCCCGGCGAGCAAGAGGCGTGCCTTTTTGCGTGCCTCGCGGCCCGCCGCGCGCTGGCAGCATTCCTTTTTCCGCGTTTACCGCCGGAGTGAACGTAATCCGCGGCCCGATCGTGCCATCATTTACTCTCCGCCCTTGCCTAGCATAAGCGCAAAGGCGCCCAATAAGGACCCGAAGGCGTCGGGCGCCGAGGGCGCCGTGAACAACCTCGGCGCGGCGCGCCGTGCGACCGCTTCGCGCCGATCGCTGACCGCTACCGGTGGCCCGAACAGCGGTTGCAAAATCGTCCCCCGCGGGCCGTCCAACGGCACGGCGTCCCTCAGATCGCGCGCCGCAGACACGCGCGCGCTCATAAATGGCGGATGCGGTGCACAGAAGCAATTCAAGATGGTGGCAGCGATGCTGGAGTGATCGTACACATCCTTTAGCACCAGTCCGGCCGGCGTGTAGGGCGACACCACGAAGGCAGGCACGCGCGGCCCGAACTTTCCGCTGGGCTGGCCGGCCAACGGAACTTCACTCGAGGGAGGCTGCACGTGATCGTAAAAACCGCCATGTTCGTCATAGACAATAACCAGCATGGTCGATTGCCAGCCCGTGGGATTCGAATTCGGGTTAAATAGGGTCGTGCAAACTTCCATGACGAATGCTTGCCCGTCCTTCAAATCAGACGGCGGCGCATCATCATTGTCCTGGGGTGAATTGACGCCTGCCGGCAGATCGCCGAACAACGGATCAATGAAGGTGACTTCTTTTAGTCCCGCGAGTACCGATGCGGCAAAACCCTGCACTGGATCTGAGTACTCGAGCACATTCACCAGATCGAAGGTGTACTTGGTATACGCACGCATCGTGCTGGCGCGCTGTTCGAAGTATTGCCAACCCACTTTGCGGGAGGTCAAATGATCGAAAATAGTGGTTGCCTCCGAGGGCGTGAAATCTGCGTAGTCCGGCGTATTCACCTCCGGCTCGCCATAGGAATCGAGATTAAGATCGCCGGTCAAGGTGACGAAGCGATTCGGCCAGGTCGGACCCGGGTGCGAACAAAACCAGTGGTCGCACACCGCGAACTCGCGCGCCAGCAAGTCATACGTCGGCAACTGCTCTCCAGTGTAGTAACCCATGACCTGCGAGAGCTGCACGGGGTCATTGCTCTTGATCTTCTTGCTCGCGTAGTCCGACACGAAATTGCCCATGTTGTCGGTCATCTGCCACAGCACACTGTCGAAACTATGATCCGGGCCGATGGATTCCGGATTGAATAGATGCGTATCAGTCAATCGATTCGGATAAAAGAAGCGGCCGTCATAGTAGTTGAATTGCGTGCGATTGCTGTCATTCTCCCACTTGAGCCCTTCGATATCGCTGCGGCCGCCCTCTCGGCTCAAGTACCCCAGCATGTGATCGAAGGAGCGGTTCTCCATCATCAAAACGACGATGTGATTAATCTTGGACAGGTTACCTTGAGTGACGGTAGGTCCCAATGGTGGTCGAGGCAGCGGAAACGGAGTCGGATGCGGCGGTCGATACATCGCCGTGCCGGCGCCGCGCGGCGTGTAAAGCTGTTCGCCGAACAACAATGCATCTAGCACTTGCAATGAAAAGACCCGACGAGCAATCGCGCCGTTCGCGTCGACGGCCTGCGCAACGATGGCCGCGGTCGCGCCATCTCCGCTCGGCGTGCCCGATAGGATGCCCGTCGTCGACAGTGTGAGTCCCGCCGGCACGCCCGTCGCCGACCACTTCACCGCTCCGGCGACTCCCGTCGCCGCCAGCGCGCAGCTGTACGCATCGCCTGACACAGCCCCTGGTAATGATGACGGCGTTACAATGGACACGCCGGGTGCATTGATTGCAATGTAGAACGTGGCCGTGACACTCGCGCCGTCCGAGTCCGCGACTTTAATGTTAATTTCGGACACTCCCGCCGTGGTGGGGGTTCCTGTAAGTACCGAACCGGATAGCGCGATACCGGGCGGCAGCGAACCGACGACGCTGAAGGTATAGGGCGCACTACCGCCGACCGCGTTCAGCGGTAACGAGTAGTCCGTGCCGATGATGCCGTCCAACGGCACGATATTGGCCGCCAGCACGGTCGGCCCCAATTCAACGCCCGCAATGCCGGAAACACCCGGGCTCGCGAGGCCGACGTAGGTCACCACAATGTCACCCTGTGGCACCCACGGGTAATTGCTTCCAGTCGAAGGCAGCGGCTGCGAGTTATTGGGATCGTAACGCACGTCCCACACCGTGTAAGCGGCGCCGAGCAGCCAAGGCGTCAGGGCGGCACCGACCACACCGGACTGCGCATTCAAATACGTTTCGATTTTGGCAATCACCAAGTTCTGGAAGTTGTTATTTACCCACCACTGCAGCGCATCGGCTGTCACGCCGCTGGCGGTAACCTGTTGCAACAGATCGGTAGTAACTTCCGCCCGGTAGGCCACCACCGTCGAGAGAGCCCCGTCCACCACACCTGAGGTCGCGATCACATAGAATTTTGCGATGAAAGAGAAATCATCGACCGTAAAGCTCCCGCCTGGAATGCTGAACGCAATCGGTTGGCCATTCAGGCCGCCGAACGACGCCGTCACCTGCACATAGGGCAGCGGCCCTGGAAGCTCTTGATAGTCACCCGATGAGGAGTCCACCCGCAGCTGCAGGTCCTTCATGATGACAGTGGGAGGCACCACGCCCGGGATGGACCCGAGCGAATGATCGAGTTCCGTCAAATGGTAGTACGATGCAATCTCGGGATCGAAGCGTATCGACAGCGTATCGTTTTCAAAGGCGATCGAAATGTAATTGCGGCCATTCCAATTGTTGTTGAATCCCTGCTGTAAGAACCAGAGCGGAATTCGCCGCGTCAGCAGCGGCAGCGTGCTGGTGTAAGGCATCAAGTTGAATTGGATCGTGTCGGTCGGCTGGGAGTTCGCAGGATAATTGACACGCACGCGCCAGGTATCATCGTCGGCGGACAGACACTCCTGAATCGGTGGCGGCGCGCCGCTCGCGACCAGCTCATCGCCGTGGAAGATGTCGAGCAGCACCGTGTAAGGGGGTGGAATGATGGGCCCGCCGGGCCCCCCCGGGCCAATCGGCCCAACGTTGATGAGACCACCGAGACCACCCGCAGCGCCATCGACTGGCCGCGCCAAGGCGAAGCTCACCGATGGCGTCACCGATCCCGACACCCTTGTACCCGGGCCGGCTACTCGCGCAATGAAATGCGGCAATTGATAACCCGTGGCCGTGATGTGAAACACGCCCGGCATCATCGTCGGCAAGCGATACATCGCCGACGTTCCCGGCACCGCGTTGGTCGAGGTCTTCAAATTCAGCTCGGCATATTGAACCATGGTCTTCTCCGTCGTTCATGCCACCGCGCGAAACACTCCTGCTGCTCAGTTCAGCGGCCCGTACTGGCCTGTGCCTCCCTTGTAACCGCCATCAATCGTCGCGACATCACAGACGTGATTACGAACCGCATCAGTACTGAAGTATCCGAGGCTGACGTTCTCGACAAGCAACGTGTTGGTGTTCAAGTACACCCACGGTGTTGGGCCATTGCGCTGATCGCGACTTTGGAACCACCAAGCCTCGCCCGTGGTGATGAAAGAGTCATTGAGCCCGTCACCATCAAAATCACAGTCGGCTGAAAAATGACTGGCATCAAACCAGGTCTTCACTCCTTCTAGATTGGTGCCGTCCAACCAGATCTTCTCCCAGTCTCCATGATTTCCCACCTTCACAGCGTCGTCTTTTACATGATCATGGGCAAAGGCATTGGCGCTGACGAAGGCGCCAACATCCGGCGTCCCGTTTATGAGTAACGCTGGGCCATCCTTGTAGAGAAAGGAGTTCCAGCGAATATCGAAATCATGGCCGGCGGCACTGTCAGACCCCCCGCAGTCGTCCGGTCTTCTATGGTGCGCGTCGAAGGCCTGCTCTTTGTCATTGACAGGGTTCTCGAGGACGAGATTTCTGTAGGCACGGTACCCGCTTCCAGGACATCCGTCAGCGGCGATGGAATGGAAGAAGCCATTAAAGACGTTGCGCTCGATCAGGACATGAGTTCCCGATGCCACAACACCATATCCATCATACGGGTCGCCCTGGTAGTTATCGTGAAAGTAGTTGTCGTGGACGTATACGGGCTCGAGGCCGGCAGGATAGCGGATCCCCGACGAATCGCCGGTCACATGGCTTGTCCACGTCTGCCACACTCGATCGTTTGGCCCAGTAGTGACCTCGATGCCCGCTGGTTCCACTGCAGCGGTGTTCCAGCCGGAGATCTCGCTATGGTCGATTTCGATATTAATTTTGTCGAAGAACTTGATTCCCCTGGTTTCCCCTTTCTTGCTGGATCTCCACGCATCTGGCGGCGCTCCTGGTCCTTCCAGGCGCACACCGCTGATACGCACGTTATCGCCACCAATCAGCAACAAGGGGTTAGGCCAGTGGGAGAGGAACGAGGGGTCATTGGCATCCGATATGTACGGGTTGGGCGTGACAAACAGGCGCGGCCCCGGCCGGAATGGTTTCCCGGGCTCAGCTACTCGCCCGCCGATCAACTGGATCCCGTCCGCGATCGTGATTGCCCCTCCTAGTTGAGGGTTTCCTAGATGAGGGGTTAAGTCTAGCTCTACCCCGTCGGCGACGATCACCGTGGTATTTGCTGTCCCCAGGGCTTGCACGAGTAGGGGCGCCAGGTTGCTCGAATCGATAGTAACCCGCTTGCGGCACGGTCGCGGCAGTGCGAAAGCCGCTGCCCGGCCCCCAGTCGGAACCGTCACGCGCGAATTCGACTTAGTCTTCTTCTCGCTGGCCTCGGATGATGGGCTAGCCACGTCGAAACACGTGCGATTGGCCAGAGGCAGACTCACGGCGACCGTGACCGGGGCCGAATAAACCGCGCTGTTGGGCCCCCACGCAACGATCAGCATATAGAGCGTGTTGAACGCGGGCTGCACTTGCACCGACCCATTGGGCTGCGACGGGATTCCTATGCTCGACGTCCAGATGCCCCAATCCTGCGGAGCGCCAGCGCTCATGTTGATCTGCGGTCTTGCCAAGACAATCATCGACAAGGAGGAGCCACAACCATGGCGCGTTTGAACACTCCAACTTAGGCTCGTACTCGCGCCGAGGCCAATGCTCGGCGACTCAGCAGTGAAACTAACCCGCGGGGTGAATCGACACGGGTCGAAAGCGCCTCCGTGCGACGCGACGATACCGGTGCCCGGGGGCTGCGCAACGGCCGGCGAGATCACTAGCACCACCAGTGCTAGTATCCCGAATGATTCAGTAAATCCCTTCCCGAAGAGGCCGGCCTCTCGTCGCTGATGACAAGTCGTTCTCATGATGCCCTCCCTGCCCACGTCGCTCTTTCAAGATTCCAAGGCGGTCCTCTGTTTCCAGCTCTTCAAACAATATTCAAAGCTTTGTCCAAACTGAGCCATTGGACCATGTAATCTTAGTGTCTGAGTCTACTTTGCCCGTAACTGTCGATTTGTCGGGGAAGTTGACGACCATGTCAAAAGGCTCAGTGAACCACCCGCGAGCCGTAGGACGATTGAAAGCGGACATGTCGATGGCGATGGCTGGGAATTGTATGGAAATAACGGCACTGCGGTTACTGCCATCTGTCCATTTGCCAGGTAGTGTGTACGTGCGGAAACTCGCTGGAAATTTCTGCAGGAAATTCTGCGCTACGTTGTTCGACGTACAGTGGTACTGCTGGAGCTGAGCCAATTCATCCCAGGAGCTCGCCCGCACGTCCAGACAAAGATCGCTGTTGAAGTTTCGAACCTTGAACATGCCAGGAAAATCGCCAGCTTCGACGTACCACATCATGCTGCGGGCATTCCGGTCGCGGCATTCCCATTGCTGGACAACCGACTGGTCAGTCTTCGCGCCGTCCCGGGCATCCAAGCACAAGTTGGTATCCAAGTTTCTAATCAAGTAACCCGTGGTTCCCTTGGGGATGCAGCCCGGGCAAGGAAACCACCCTTGGTCATTGAAGGCAACATAGCCCTGCGACTGAAATTGGTACCACTGGATGGGGCGATCAATGCTGTCTGTGGGCTGGATCACGTGAGGGCTGCAAGTGTGCTGTTGGATAAGCAGACCGTTCAAGTTGCTGGGGCCGGCCTGCACAGTGGGCTCGAAACACTTGCCGCTTCCCATATTGATCAGCGGCATATTCTGGTGATCATCCAAGGGAGTGTCAGCTGTCGCTGGCAGCGGCGTCGCAGCCGAGATTATCGCCGTCGCCACCAAGCACACACGGAAACCGCGATGTATCTTCATGGTGAAACCTCCTTCAGACGGGTGCTCGCATCCTATAGATCGGGCTCGCGGCGCAGATCGAGCGTATATTACGACCGATTGGATTCAGCCATGAACGTTTCTGAGCCGACAATACTAGCGCGCATCGAACAGCGGACCGGTGAAATCGATCGTCATCAAGCATTCAGGCTGGCCCCTGGCTTTTGCCCGCGCGCGCCATCGCACCGCGCGAGGCCAAAACTTTCTCCCCATGTCTCATCGGCATCTTGGTGTCCTTCCATCTCCTCGCCTCGGTCGTCGACTCCACATCAATACCAATCGTCACGGCCATTGCACTTTGGCTGCCGCCGCCCCCGCATCCCACTAACGCTTGAAGTAATAGAGCGCCAAGAAGAAGCAGCGGAAGTGCGCGAGTCCCTCGACGATGCGGATCCTGGCAATTCAGCTGGATACTCATGGGCTTCTCCAGTGACAGTGCAAGCGCATCCACAAACGCACAGTCGGCCCAGGCGATCGCTTTGGCAAGCTGTAAAGCACGGCAAAGCACTGCATCCAGCGCAGCGGAGCACGGAGTTTGCACCGCAATGCGTCAGGTGTCGTCCGGGAAAAGTGCTTCGGTCAGTTCTCTCCTGACGGGAAGAGATTCAGGCCCGCCCCTGCGCTTCCGCCGCCCTGGCCATAGCACCGATCCCTGCTAATATTTTCTACCCGTATCTCATGGGCATTCTGGTGTCTTTCCATCTCCCGGCTTGCATGACCGAAGATAAATCAATGTTCAGCGCCAGAAGATCTTGAGCGGCACCCACCCGGCACGATTGCCCTGAAATCCTCTCCCACTCTTCTTTCGGGAATCCAATCCACTGCTATTCTTCGTCGGCCGGGCCGTTCGTACCGCAACGCTTCACCATCCATGGTTTCGCTGCGGACCTGCCGCCACTTCCTGTGGCGGCGTTCGTCGTATACGACTCACCCATGTGCTGGCCGCCACAGCGAGTCAGGCACGCGGGCCCGACTCGCCTTCCGTGATCTCGAACGAAGCGTTCGTCGATCCGTTGCGACTTCCATGTCGCAAATCCTGCCGGCTGCGCGCTTTTGGCGCCAGGCGTGTTTGAACAACTCGTCCAGAGCTTTGCCCAACAATTTCCCGGCCGCAACGGAAACCAAGGCAGTAGCCATTTTCGTACGCTCATAGGTAAGTCGACGATGTTTGAAGTCGGACGCCGAGCCGGACCCGCTGCCTCGCGGTGAGCCCAAATCGAGGGCTGTGACGTTGATTTGCAGGCCCAGCCAGCGGTACAGACCAACGAGACGCTGTTCATTCCATGTTTCACCCTCTAGGATTAGCTTTCCTTTCGCAGAGACATCAACGAGTGGATTGCGATCCCGTTACGCACGTGCCGGTTGCCCCGGCCACTGGTGGATTCCGGATAGGTGAGCCTGCGATTCTATTGGTGCTTATCGTTACGGGCGACGCGGCAATCCCAAATGTCCCTACCAAGTCACTTGGAGGGATACAAAACACGAAACCAATATGATATCGCTGATAGCGACTCGCCGAACTGGCCCAATTGCTGGGAACCTCAAACCGAAGTCCGGACATGTACTCCTTCGCTGTGTTTTCGAAAGCACTTTCATCGGAGAAGAGTATCGCTAGATTGGCTACGCGGCCGTCTGCGACAATATCGAAAGCTATAAGCACCTTGCCTTCAAGGCCAACCCGTTTCGCGGCCTCTGGGTAATAGACGCCCTTGCTGCTTTTAATCGGCGGCAGTTTCTGTTGTTCCGACGCCGTGCTTAAGGGTTCATCGGCAACTCCGTGCATTGGGTAAATCAATACGATTGCAACCAGCAGCGCAACGAGGCTTGTCGCGGAGGAGACAACGGTGGAGAACCCGCGGCCAACATGATCTATCTTCACTAAATACCCCCATTGCTATGGGGCAGTCTCGACCCCACCCCGGCGGGCGTCAACGTCCGCTTTGCGGCGTACGATGATCCCTTAGGGCGTAAACTCCGTGGATACCACTTCCTTGCTGTTCTCAAGATGGAGATGCAGGCGACAGCGCCCGCCGGGATAGCGGGTTGCATAAGGAAGCGTGTCGAAGAAGAAATCGTGGTTGTCCACTGAGAACGCCTGCCTTTTGCCAGGCGCGAGTGTCACCGAATGAAACCGACCGTCAGACAGCCCGAGCGGCGGTGAGTCAAAGTCGTTTGCGTTTGCGGCGCGACAGGCCATGGCCGCATCGACAGGCGTCTGGCCGCCGGCGCGGTAGGAGATTTCTCGCTTCGAACCATTCTCCAGCACGAACCCGTAGCGAGATCCCGTGGTCCCGTTGAAGGTGAGGTGGACGTCGCTCGCCCGGAGCTGCACGTCAGGCAGCTCCTCTATGGGTTTCGAGCGATCTGGCGGGGTACGGTTGAACGCATCAATCTGCGGGCGCAGGTGGTCGCGAAGGTCGCTCGCCCGCTGCAGAGCGGAGCGGAAAGCGACTAGTTGGTCGGCATCAGCGGTGATGCGATAGGACGAGGCACCCTCGCCGAGTACGAACTCCGCCAACGTACCGTGGGGCGCCACAGTGACCTCGCTCCATGAGGGGTTACAGCCCGGCGCGGCGTCCATTCGGAAGCGCCGCTTCAGGGCCGTACCTGAATTAAGCGCGCCTGCCGCAGCGTCGATCGCGCGTAACGCCTCGCTCAGGTCCTCGTAGCTTTCACTATGAAAGGTTGAGGAGCAGCGTCTCTCCAGTTCGCTACCTGAGCATTTCTGCCGACCTTCCAGGTGCAGTGCAATCTTCACCGACAATTTGTCGTCGTCGTAAAAGCCGTCCACGGCTACCTTCAGAGTGCCTTGCGCAAGGAACAGCGTTCCGACCTCGGCGTTCAGTTGAACCATCGGACTCAGTGCCGAAGCGCTCTCGGGCAGGGATGAGCCCAGTAGAAACACGTAAAGCCCGGTGAAGACCATGCGACGCCGATATCGTTGTATAAACGTCAACGCATCACTCCTTGAGCTACGGCTGAGCTTCCCTACACACCAGCGTTAGCTTACCGCAGGCGGCGAATTACCGCATCGCGGATGGCTTTTCGGCACTGCCAGTGCGAGGCCGACTGCCGTCGAATGCCCTTCCCAGAACCTGCCACGCGTCATCCTCCTTGAGGAATCGTCGTCCTTCGACCGTGACCGACACTCTGCGGACCTCTCAACCGTCCGTTATCGGGATGCCTACTATCTGTTTAAGAAGACGTTCAGTCGACAATGCACTCGCTCAAGGCTTCTTACTGTTGGCACTGAAGCCCGAAACCCGATCCGAAAGCAGGTCTGCCAGATCGTCGAATCCTCTTAGGGCGCTAGAAATGTAGAGCACCCGCTTTTTTTGGGTGTCATACGCATATAGCGTTCGCCATTGCGCGTTATCCTCTACCCTCAGCGAGGCGATGTCACGCAGCATCACATATCGTGTGCCGAATAGACTCGAAACAACAAGATTCGAATCATTCACGTAAATTTTCAATGTGAGACAGTAGCAGCCAATTGCTAGGCAACCAATAAATCCCGCATCACCGGCGAATACAAATGGCGGGACCTTCGATGGGTCGGAGACCAAGTCATGAAATGAGATAAAAAGAGAAAATGCTAGAACCGCAAGCGAACTTCCTATAATCAACCACGAGACAAACGGATTGATAGTAAATGGCTCGGTGTGAATCGAGTCGGCCCTTGCCCGCGAACGACCGCTAATAACCGCAATCAAAAACAGCACTAGAAGCACAGCAGTAACCAAAGCAAGTCCGCTCACTGTTCGCAACTCCGTCGATACCACTAGACACTTCGCGTCGCGACAGCCGGCGAGATAGACGCAGCCCGCCTCGCCGGCACCAGCACGGCCAGCAGCCCGACAATCCAGACCAGCAAGACGCCGCCAACGAAGTAGTAGAGCGGCACCCGCTCCATCTCATACATCGTGCTTAACTTTATGCCCGCCGCCAGCGCCAGCATGCAGCCGAGGACCGCGCCGCAGGTGGTGATGATCCAGTTCTCCACCAGAAAGTAGCGCAGAATATGAAACTTTCGCGCCCCGATGGCTCGCCGAATCCCAAGCTGCTTGGTACGCGTGGTGACGTTGAATGCCGCGAGCCCGCTGATCCCAACCACCGTCACTGCGAGCACGAACAGCGCCACCACCGCGAGAATGATCGCGCTGCTGCGCGTCCCCTGGCGAATCTCCGCCGCGGTTCGAGTGTAGTCTTTCATTCGGGAAATGAAACGCCCGGGTTGCAGATTCGCGAAGTTCTTTTCGACTTCCCGCATGACCGCGGCTCGTTGCCCGGGTTTTGCCCGGACGACATACAAGGCATTCGGGCCGGCTGGAATGATGGGCGCGAAGACAATTTGCGAAACGAAGTCATCGAATCGTCCCGATGCGGGCGCGGCCCGCATAAAGTCCACGATGCCGACAATGGTGGAGCTCTTATTGATCAGCCCGACGTAGATCGGTTTGCCAATCGCGTTGCCGTCAGGGAAAAGTTTCTCGGCCATCTTCCGAGTGATGATGACTTCCTGCGCCCAATCCCCAAGCGAAGCTTCAAAATCGGCGGCCGGCGGCTTGATCGCTCCTAATTCAAAGTTACGCCCCGCGACCAGCCTGACCCCCAAGGCATCCAGCAATCTATCCGTGCCGAAGTAAATCAGCGCGCCCGTCCCGCCGTTGGGCTTCTGTAGGGTCTCGAGGTTCGACGCGAAGGGCAGACCCGTCATTCCGCCGGTCTGCGGCAAATTGCTGATGATTGACGCCGCCACAACCCCTGGGATGGAGTTCAAGTAGCTTAAATCCGCTTTGACTCCCGCCGCGTAATCATAGTCGCGCGCAGTCGTCCCCGTGGCGATCCAGAATAGACCTTCCAAATCCATACCCGTAGGCTTGTTGACCTCCTCGATTCTTTGTTGAACGACGTAGGCCACATTGACGAGGACCGCCAGGGTGATTGCGACCTGGACCGCGACCAAGATCGGTCCGGTTTTATTGCGCCTTAGAGCGCTGAATAGTGCTCGAATCTCCACTCAGGTTCCCACTGCCCCTACTGTGTCTTCAAAAATGTCGCGGGCGCCAGGCGGCCGATTCGATAGGCGGGATACAGTCCCGCCAAGACCCCGGTCAACAGCGACAGCCCGATGGCAAACAAGATGACCGAGACGTCCATGTGCACGAACGCCTGCACCAAAGCGACCCGGTCTGGGTTGTCCGAACCCACCAGGAAGTCGGAGTAGAGCCACCCCTTGAGCACAGCGAGTCCTCCCAGTGTCAGCAGCAAACCGGCCGCCCCGCCTAAGATTCCCACCACCATGACTTCGATCAGGTGTTGTCGAATGATATCCATGCGGCTGGCGCCGAGGGCGCGACGCAAGCCGGCAACCGGCGCAGCACTCAAAAACTTCGCAAGCATTAGTCCCAGCGTATTCAATATGCATACACCCAGGAAAACGAGTCCAAGCACCACTTGCACGCGACTCTCATCACCGACCACATCCCACATATTGAGCCACGTCGGTACATTCACGATCCGATTATTATTCTTGCGCGGGAATCGACCGTGTACCCTCGCATCGTTGGTGTAGTTATCGACGAAAACCTGATAGCGATCCCGGTCGGCCGAGTTTTTAAACTCCACCCAGTACTGTAACCACACGCAATCCTCAACGAGTAGGGTCTCGAAACTGCTGACCTTGGCGCGTTTGCTGATGCAATTGGTGCTACCCGCGCTACTCAGCTTGAGCGCCCGCATCCAGCCGAAAGGCAAAAAAACGTCCTCCGGTATGTTCCGTTATTCGGGTCATAGTATTTCGGCCGCGGCATCCAGGCGCCGATAACGCCGAGTACCCGATACGAGTGGCCGCCGAGCGTGACCGCACGGCCGACGCTGTTTGCACCGCCAAAGAGTTTGTCGTTCATGAACTTTGATAAAACGACAACGGCGCCGGGCGCATCATCTTCCGCCCGTGACCAGCCGACCCCATATAGAAATGGCACGTCAAACACGCGAAAGAAGTCCGCCGTCGTCACCCGGATGTTGGCGCCGAAGGGCTTCACACCCTCCCGATCGGGGGTCACGATCTGCCACGCTTTGAACATCATCACGCTGCGCATCGGGATGTCCGAAGCGTACAAGGCCTGTGCGTCTTGGTAGGTGAGCTGCCAAGGCGGGTATTCCGGATGTCGCGAGAAGCCCTGGTCCGGATCATTGTCCCGTGGGTCCAGCATCACCGCAAACAACGTGTCGTCTTTCCAGGGAATGGGGTGACCCGAGCGTGCGTGGTACAGCGTGATGGCAATCATCGAAGCCGTGATGCCCACTGCGAGGGCAGCGATCATGAGTGCACTCAAGAAGGGGTTACGCCGCAGGGACCGTAACGCCATTCGGATATCGTGTTTGAACACCGAAGCGGCCGTCAGGGGGTCGCAGAGGTCGCGCTCGGGGACGCGGCTCGCGAGTTGAACTGATGGATCTGAGCGACCTGGCCATCGATGACATGAATCTGCCGGTGAGCGCGCTGCGCCAGTTCCGGATTGTGCGTCACCATCATAATGGTCGTGCCGGCCGCATTGATCTCCTGCAACAAGTCCATGATCTGATTTGACATGGTTGTATCCAGATTCCCTGTGGGCTCATCCGCCAAAATCACTTTTGGATCGCCAGAGATGGCGCGGGCGATCGCCGCGCGCTGCTGCTGACCGCCGGATAGCTGCGAGGGAATATGCCCCATGCGCGTGCTTAAACCAACGCGCTCCAGTGAGTGCAAGATTCTTTGCTTACGCTCTGGTGCCGGCATGCCACGGTAATGCAGCGGCTCCTCAACATTGTCGTAGATATTCAAATCCGGGATGAGATTGAATCCCTGAAAGATAAACCCGATCTTCTCGTTGCGAATGCGCGAGCGCTCGTTGTCGCTCAAACGGGTGACATCTAGACCATCAAGCGTGTAGCCACCGGCGTCGAACTCCTCGAGTAGGCCGGCTACGTTTAGCAACGTGGTCTTGCCAGACCCGGAATGGCCCGTAACTGCGACAAACTCGCCAGTATCCACTTTCAGCGTGAAGCTGCGCAGCGCATGAGTCTCCACCAGATCAGTGCGAAAGATCTTGCTCACCGCCTGCATATCGATCATGACATTCCCTGGTCTTGTGCTTTCAGCCGCGAGATCATGCTGCTCTGTCAATCCTACCTGGCCAGCGACGATTTAGTTCGCCACTTCCGGGGCATTCTATTGGATTTTCCTCGCCATGCTCGCCAATCCCGAGAGGCGCAAAAAAATGGGCCACCCCAAGCGAACTCACCCCCGATATTTCTGAGCCTTCGCCGCTCGTGCCATAGCTCCCCGCGACGCTAGTACCCTTTCACCCTAGCGCATAGGCATGCTCGTGTCTGTCCGTCTCCCCGCCTGCATGCCTGCGGCAGCACTTTCCCCGCTATTCGTAGTGTTTGAGTCTCGGCCATATAAAAGAGAACGGCACTTTCGGATCGCGCAGTACGTAAATCGGCCCGGTCTCGTAGGGCATGGCGTACGGGTTGTCGATCTCGCCGGCGACCTCGACTTGACGGTAGACCGAAAGAAGCTCTCCCCAATAAGGTCCCAATACGATCAGCACGCTGCCGTCGTGCCCTTGCGGTCCCCAAAGATAGTAATTGTTGTGCCCGCTGATGGCGGTGGGTAGTCCCAAAGGCCGGCCGAAGACATCGATTGCAGCGGCCTCACCGTAATCGACGCCGAGGAAAACTGCCTTGGCTCTGTCCGCCGGCGGCAATCTGTTGTAGACCGCGGCGACCTGCGCGGCCATTTCCGGCCAGCCATGCTGATCGGCGAAGTGTTGCGGCAGAAGACCCAGCTTTTGGTGTTCAGCGGCGGTTACCGACGGAGCCAATCCCAGCATCGTGCTGTAGGCGATGAACGCCCTTTCCGAGAAGACCGGAATGGCCATCGGCGCTGCAACGGCTCCAGCGACCGCCACGCTGATAAGGGCGGCTCGGCGCCAGCGCACGCTTTGTAGCCAGCTCTCAACGACCACCGCACCGATGCCGAGCAGCGTCGGATAGATCGGCGTCATGTAGTAGGCCTTTCCATGGTTGATGACGAAGAAGATGAACAGAACCGCGTAGGCGATCGAAAAGGCACGGTACACGGCGAGCTTTGGCCGGCGTGAACTGGCCCACAGGCCTGCAATCCAAACAGGCGCGGATAGTGGTCCCATCACTAATAACTGTTGAGCGAAAAACGCCACCGGCGATAGGGCTACATTCTTGCCGTTTACAGCAGCCTTGCCCAGTTCGAGGAACGGCCAGCCATGTGCGTGCTGCCACAGCACATTTGGCAAAACCACAATGGCGCCGATGATGGCGCCCACATAAAGCCACGGCCGCAGCAGGGAGCGGCGCACCGGCGTTGCAAGAAGTCCGATACCGAGAGCCACCACGTAGAAGGCAATCGCATATTTGCTTAAGAGACTTAACCCAACAACAACGCCGAAAGGTATCCACCACCGCTCATCCCCGCTTTTCGCGAGGCGCACCAGAAACCAGCCGCAGGCTAGCCACGTGAGCGGCTGGAAGGTATCTGTGGTGAAAAGCAGACCGATGGCGAGAAACTGAGGACTAAAGAGCACGCACAAGCCCGCGAGCCATTGCGCGAAGCGTCCACCTCCCACCGCGCGCGCGAATTCGGCCGAAAGGGCCACGGTCACCGACAGGGCCAGCGCGGGAATCAACCTGAATCCAACCAGAAAATTGCCGAACAGCGTGTGCGACCACGAGGCTAGAAGGGGGATCAAAGGCGGCTGATCCACATAGCCCCACGCCGGCCGGTCGCCGCAGACGATGAAATAGAGTTCATCGCGGAAGATGCCATAGCCGGCGTTGAAAACGAGGTGGATTGCGAGGGTTGCCAGGCCCAGAAGCAGCGGGGGCTCGCGTCCGATAATCCAAAAGCTGCGTTTATAGCCCGCGATCATCCTGCTCCCCGCAAGTACAGCCCGCCCATCCACGTAAGATGCACGCCTAGATTGCGAATGCTATAGATTGAGCTCAACGAAGCGCGGAAGGTCGTCATACCGTTCGCGTCCTTGTGCCTTAGCCGCGCGCGCCATAGCGTCGCGCGAGGCTAATACTCTATGGGCGCAAGGCGCGCTGCAGCGCTCGCGTTTCTTCACTGGCTTGAGCGATGAGGCTTTTGCAGGCCTCAAGTGTCAGGTCCAGCCGCACGAAAGCGCCGCCGGCGTTGAGAGTCGTGGTGTCGTAGCTGTTTCGCACTCGGGTGGCGAGGCGAATGCCCGCGATCAAGACGTCAGTGAGTGTCGGGGGGCCGACACGGACGATGTTAACCTCCGCTTGGGCGCCGACCGCTTCACACACCGCCTCATCCATCTGCCAGTTTTTCAGCACGGCCTTGGCAATCACCGGATGCCACGCATCGACAAGCGCGGCATGTAGAGGAACGTGCGAGGCTCCCCGACTCGCGCTTTTCACCAGAATGTAAAAGCGTCCTATGCCGTGCAGCAAACCTGCCGCAAAGGCACCGGGAAACGGCAGCGAACCTCGCTTGGCGACCGCCTCGGAAAAATGCGCGACCGTGACGCATTCGGACCAAAGCTCATCGAGCCGCGGGGCGATGGGTCGCAGTGATTCAGTGTGCCGGATATGCGCAATGGCATGCCCGAGAGCGACACTGTAGACCTTCTGAGCGCCCAAGCGATTGATGGCGACGCCCAAGTCGATGATCACCCGGCCCGTTGCGTTGAAGGCAGTTGAATTAGCCATCTGCATCAGCCGGTCGGCGAGCGTACGCTCGGTCGATATCACGCGCGCAACTTTCTGCGGCGTGTAGTCCGGATCCTGGAAGGCTTCCTGAACCTTGATCACGACCTGCGGAAAGGCCGGCAGATCCATGGTCCCGGCCGCCAAGCTGTCCGCCAGGCTACTCAAGAATTCAAGGGTTGGGAGATCTGCAACTGTCACACCGACGAGTTCTCCTGCGACAGGTGAGGAGGTCCTGACTTAAGAACCTTAAGTATAGCCAGATGCTTGCAAAAGATGCCCGCAATCGTCCCGCATCGCGGCCGCTAGCTCGTTCAGATGTGACGTCAATCCGTTGGCTAGACTGAATAATTGCGGATACGAGAATTCTCAACCTGGGCCGGAGGGCCCGCCACGATCGCCTCCAGAGTCGCCTGCCCGCGCCCTCAGTGAGCAACGTTTGCCGACAGTCTTGGATTGGCTGCCGCATAGCCGCCGTTCATCGGTCGCGCTAGACTCGAGTGCCTGCGAGTTATAGTGAAGTTAGCTGCATTCGCTGCTATAGGGAACCGGTATAAAATATGAAACGCACTGATTTGTTGTTATTGGGACTGGCATTACTCCCCCCCGCGGTTCAGGCCGCACCTATCTCTGTATGCGTGGAGGCGCTTGAACAGTTAAAAACGCTCCACATGGCCGCTCCGGTGTACAAGCTTAACGAAGGTCAGGAACGTCGATATTTGGCTGATGCGGACCGTCCGGCGGAAGTAGATCGTCTAAAGACAATCGTCGCCGAATCATGCAGTGCGGAGCCCGAAACCAGGCGGGCCGAGGAGTCTGAAGCGGAGCATCTACACGTCGCGCGCTCGCCAGGGTGTATGGGAGATCGCGACACACTATCAACCATGGAAAAGCCGGAGTCACGCACGCCGGAAGACGACATCGCCCGGCATCGCAAACGAGTTGCAGCGCGGTGTCCAGACGTCGACCTTTCAAATGTATGGCTCTTACTCGGGGTCCCCGTCACCTAGCCGGGTGATAGTCATCTAGTTGGTTTTGCTGATGAATGCCGGCACCGGCCGCGCGCCTGCATGCAGCCAACCATCACGCAAGACTCACGAATCGCCGCGACGATTCTCGAGACTAGCCTACGGCTCGTGTTTGGGGCGAGAAAACTAGCCGCCTATTTGTTCGGTGTCGGATGCCGACTCGACGCCGCCGTTGGCCACTCCGCTTAACTACAATTGCCAATCCGCGGCATAAGTAACCTTAGTTTCGCGCATACCTCAGTCAAAGCCAACTGACTACAATCAGCGACACATTAGAGAATGGCATTGCGCGATGCGTCCATCGCACGAAGACAGCACACGCGGCTCTTCACGTCAGGCGATATCCTACGCCAGTCTTATCAAGCATCCGACTGCGCCAGTCCGAATTGTTGATAACACTTCTTCAGCGCAAGCGATGCGAACACAAACTCGCGCACCGTAGAAATCCAACCGCAGGATAGTCATCAATGAATACGACACCCCCGAATACCGTCACTTTTGCGCTACTCTTCATAGCCGTCGTGCTCGCCGTTGTCGCATGGCGGACCGTGCAGCGACAGCGATCCCTGCGTCTTAGACGGCGCTTCGGGCCGCAATACGACTTAACCGTATCCGAGTTTCATAGCCGGACAACGGCGGAGACAGATCTGGGAGACGTTCATGCGCCTCAAGAAGGCAGCGAAATTCCCACTCGGTAATCACACTTTCGGCAAATTAAGCTTTATCAAGTACGCATTGTAGCGGGATCGCCGTCCTGAAGACCCCTATTCCGGCAGCTTCGCTTTGTGAACAACTGCGGTAAATCGACCGTCTCCCTTAAGACCCTTCAATAACGGATTGGAGATCATCTTGACGAGCCCAACGTCGTGCTGTGTGTACGCGCGATCAAGCCACTCAAAGGCGCCATTCAGATCGCCGCGCATGGCTAGTATTTCGACAATTTGATAAGCAGAGCGCGACGCATATCTTCGCTGCAGCTCGCTGAGCGTCCGGTCCGCCTCTTCTTTACGGCCCAGCGCGTCAAACGCAAGTGCGAGGCCCGCGAGTCGAAATGCCTCATCCGGTTCGCGCTGGGCTTCTTCCAGGGCACGAGCTGCATCGCCTCGCGCGACTGATAGCGACGCCAGCTGGTAGTGTATGCTCGCGGCACTTGGATTAAGCTCAATTGCCTTGCGGAACTGAGATTCCGCAGCAGTTAAGTCGCCTCGTCCTATTTGCGCGCCCGCAATTCTCGCAAATCCACGCGCGTCCAGCGGGTCATTTGCGACGGCTGTTTGCGCAAACTCCAATGCCGCATCACCGCGCCCCATGGTGGTCGCCAGTTCGCTCGCCAATCTCAAGGCTTGTGAGTCATTTGGACTAAAAGAAAGTGCACTGGAAACCTCCTTCTCGGCCGCGGCAATGTCCCAGTCGATGACATAAAGCAACCGGGCTTTGGCCACGTGCGCTACGGTTAGCTTAGGCTCAATTTGAAGAGCGCGATCCGCAGCCGCATAAGCCTCATCGCGAGTTTGTTTATAGGGCTTTTCTGCAAAATACATGAAATCATCGATTAACGTGTCCGCAGTGGCGGCCCACGCGGGTGCGAACATTGGATCAACTTGCAGCGCGCGCCGCAGATATGAGATCGCCTTGGCGTTGTCAATTTGGGTACGCCGTTGATTCAATGCCCGTCCTTGAAGGTACAGAATATACGCGTCACTTTTCGCTCCGGTGTCGGCAGTCGGTACGTCCACACCGAGGGAGACCTTGAGCGATTTCGTAACCGCGCCCGCGATCTCATCCTGAATCTTAAAAATATCATCGATTTGACGATCATACGTGTGAGACCAGACAGTAAATCCTGTGTCCGCGCGAATTAATTGTGCCGTGACCCGAACTGTATCGCCGGATTTGCGCACGCTACCTTCGAGGACATGCGAAACGCCGAGTGCCCCGGCGATCTCTGTCATCGTTGCCCGCCTACTCTTAAAATAAAATGACGAAGTGCGCGCGGGAACGTGTAGCTCGGGCACCTGGGCAAGTAAGCCGATCAACTCCTCCGCCATCCCATCCGCGAAATACTCCTGATCTTTCTTCTCACTCATATCGGTGAACGGCAGAACGGCAATCGACTTGTCGCTTACAACGACACTACTGCCCGGCGTCTGGCCCTTGCCAGCTGTGTGCTTTGACAGCCATGCCTTGTCTCCCAAGACGTAAGCCGCAATCAGAGCGGCGACGATGGCGCCTGCGACAGTCCAGAGTCGTTGCGGTGCTACCTTTCTCGGTTGAATCGCTGGCGCATGGGGAGTGTCGGCGGGTGCGCCTTCCCGCCCCACCAGCGCAATGAGCCGATAGCCCTTGCGTGGAACCGTCGCGATATACGTGGGCTTCGAGTCCACATCGCCTAGGATCTTGCGCAATTGCGACACCGCCTCATAAACAGAGGCCGATCCCACCACCACCCCAGCCCACACCTCCGTGAGCAGGCGATCAATGCTGACGACCTCTCCCGCCGAGTTCGCCAAGCACAGGAGCAGGCGCATCGCCCGCGGCTCGAGCTTTTGAGTCTCGGTGCCCCGCGAAATGCTATCGAGCTCGGGATGCACCATCCACTCCCCGATCTGCACCACGCTGCTCGATTCCTGAGCCGGCATCCCACAATCCTCCCGGAAGCATTAGTATAAGGCTTGCACCATCGCGCGGCGCTGAATACGGTGCTAGCCAGTTATCTGGCGTCAACGGTAAAAGACGAATTCACCGGCTTTGCCCCCGGAACTCCGCTAGTGGCAACTGACTAGTCGAAGCAGCCGAGCGCGGCCGCTTGCCTTGCTCGGTTGGAATTTTGACCACTCCCAATCGCCGGCGCAAAATCCACCAGGACATTGAAGTCGGTCCACGCCGCCGGCGCCGCGAGAACGCAGGAATCAAGCGAGAAAAGGCACGGGCCAACGCAACACCTGGACAAACCGAGAGCCCCTGAACAATGACTATTTCAATCCGTGCGGCCGAACCCGGTGACTACGAAGCGATACAGCAAATATTTTTAGGCCCCAAGGTTATTTGGGGGACGCTTCAATTGCCCTTCCCTTCAGCCGAAATGTGGCGCAAGAGACTGGCCGAACCACCCGAGGGAACTGTCAGACTGGTGGCATGCCTCGAACAAGAGCTAGTGGGCCAGTTAGATGTTCATACTTTTCCTAATCGCCCGCGCCGCCGTCATGTGGGCAAAATAGGCATGTCGGTCCGTGATGACTTTCAAAGTAGGGGCGTCGGCACGGCACTCCTGCAGGCAGGCGTTGACTTAGCGGACAAGTGGCTGAATCTTTTGCGGCTCGAACTGGAGGTTTATTCCGATCACGAACCAGCCGTTCGGCTGTACAAGAGGTTTGGCTTTGCCGTTGAAGGCACACTGGTTCGCTATGCCTATCGCGCTGGACAGTATGTCGATGTATACACGATGGCTCGTTTCAAACAGGAATGACTCACCTTTTGGGGGACCTGCCGCACGCGACCCAGACATCAACATGTTTGCCAGGCCGGTCGTCCTCAACGGGCCTGATCGCCTCGCCTAAACCGCCCAATGCCACTCGAGCCCGAGCGGCAACTTGGGTGGCCCGAACACAAAGTGCAACACCCGCCTCGGCGTGCCTGAGGTCGCCTTCGACGATGCGTGCAGAAGCAACGGTCGCATAATCAGCGCCCCGCCGCGAGCAACCGGCACCACAGTTTCGCCGTGCTGCAATCGAAGCGCCTCCGTCCGCTGCCGATCCACTCGACCCTCTAAGTGAGACTTCGGAACCACCCGCAACGCCCCAGCTTCAGCCGCACAATCATCTAGGTGAACACGCACTGCAACCAACTGCTCGAGCAGACTGGTGGGCGGCTGCACATACACCTGCCCCTCCTTCTCCGACCATCCCGAACAATCCGGGGAATCCACCTGGAACTTTACCGGAATGCTCAGGTCCTGATGCAACGCTACCAACCAGTTCTTGGTAGGCGACTTATCGAAAAGCGTGCACTGTACCGCCACGGCGTTACGAGGCAACAATGAACGAATTCTTGCGTCGCCACGCAATGCGCCAGCCAAATGCGCGCACCATGCCTCATCCAGCAACCTTCGAGACCCGGCCCCGCTGGCGATCCCTCCGACGAATGCGCCCAATCGCCGATTCAATACGGCGTCGATGACGCCGGGCATCACAAAATAACCGCTTTTCTTGAATTCAGAGACTACCTTAGCTGCCAACATCCGGGCCCTTCAGATCATTCGGTAAATGAAAATCCTTCCCCATGACAAGCCCAGCGACACCCGAAGTGATACTCAGAACAATTCGAGAGTCGCGGCTCAGGCCGTTCACGATCCCATTGCCTTCGAGTCGATACATCTCATCCCGCCTTCACAGCCAGATGTGGCGGCACGAGTTTCTCCAACAGCCGCACCAATCGCTAATCCATATATTCGTAATCGTCAGTGATTCCCAATACGACTATCTTCTGATTCTTGATACTCGCCCGGAATTGCTTCAACAGCTTATTGCGGTGATGGCGCTCCATCACGAAAATCACCTCGGCCCAAGCCAACAGCTCCGGTGTCACTGGGGCCTGACATTTCGGATCGAGCCCCGCCGAGGCGACTTCGATCCCCGGCCACTTATAGAAAACCTGCTCTGCCGTCGGACTACGAAGCTGATTGCGGCTACAGACAAAGAGCACGTGCCGCCCGACAGGTGAATCGGCGCTTACCACGACTGTCCCGCCATCGGTTTGATCGCAATGTGCAGCGCGACAATCCCGAGGGTCATGTACCGATATGAGGCATTCCGAAAGCCAAACGCCTCCATCTCACGCGCAAGCAATGGTGCACTTGGAAAATCATGAATGCCGCGCAACAGATAGTCATACGCTCCACGGTCTCCTCCGGTCGCAATGCGGGCGATCAGCGGCAGACACCAATCCATATATCGCAGATACACCGCATGGATAGCCGGTACGGGTATTCGTGATGCCTCCAGGCAGTAGATCCGCCCTCCGGGCTTCAGAACTCGAAATGCCTCTTTTAAAACAAGTGTGCGGTCGCAAATCTTCATTCCAAAGGACATAGCATAGGCGTCCACCGACGAGTCCGGTACGTCCAACTCATGCACATTCAAATGGCGAAAATAAACGTTTAAAGAATGGTCGCTAGCCTTGCGTTTTGCGATGGCGAGCATTGCCGGACAGATATCGCCCGCAACGATCACTTTATCGGCTGCGTCCCTTCGCTGAGCCACGCGAAGCGCGATGTCTCCCGTCCCCGATGCCACGTCCAACACGCTCAATCCCCGATCGCCGGCGATCTGCCGCGCCATTGTCGACTTCCAGTACCGATGCGCCAGCAAGCTAAATACGTCGCAAAGGCGGTCGTACCGCCCGGCAATGCGCGTAAACACATCGTCCGATCCAGCATCAAATTCAGCGGCGTTAGTCGAAGTCATGTTCGCGGATGACGATTTCAAAGGCCCGCGCACCCAATCGGCCTCGCGTTCACTTCCACGACGATTCTTCGTTCCGCATCAGTCCTGGACCAACCGGTGAGAAACTCAACAATCGCGATTATCGAGACAAATCCCTGCAGCCGCATGTCACCCTCCCTGTCCCTTGCGCCTCATTCTATGCGTGCCAGCCAACTTGCGGGAAATATGCCTGGATCGCCCAACTATCGCCCTACCACCGGCCCTTCTGGGCGCTGATTCCGATTCTTTCCTCTCCTTATATATAGAGTGTGTTTCGTCCTTTTTTCCTCCGCTCCATCTAGGCCGTTCACGCCGCTTACGCTCGGCTGTCCTGATTCCCTTGCGGACCTGCCGCGACTTCGTGTCGCGGCGTTCGGCGAATCCGCCTCAACCCTGTATTCGCCTGGCACCGGCGAGACAGACGCGCCAGCCGCACGTGTCCGACCGCGACGCTCCGCCGACTCCATGAGACTTCCCGGTGAACAGCGACCGGTCATTCACCGGGAATTGCGGATTATTCGCCGAATATCGCGTGAGCGCCTGCAGGATCGCGCTCAAGATTCGACCATCGAAGGAAACCTAAGCCTCACCAACGGAGATAGTCATGAAGAACCTGAACACCCTCTCTACAAAACTCACCGCCTTCGCAGCCGCTCTATTGATGAACGGCCTTGTCATGGGCGCCCTCGGATATCTCTTTGTGCTGCAGTCGGACCCGAACATGTCAGCGATCGCTTTCGCCAAGGCAGTCGTCGCGCATCAGGGGCTCAGCTAATGTGGATCGCATTTGTTTTCCGGAGCGCCGTGAAGCCGTCCATGGCGCCTCCGCGCGAAACTCCTGTTTCGTATGGCCCGGAAAACAATCATCGATCCACGGAGTGGCGTAGCACGCGACTAAGCTTTCTGTCGCAAGCTCCTGCGCGATCTTCCTTGATGTTGTGATTCCGATCCTTTCCCCGACTACGACCGGAAAACAAATGCGCTCCACCCCTTGGGACCCCAGGAAATTATCTGAATACGACAGAGCGCCTAGACTACAATCAGCCCATGCACATCCCTCGCTCATTATTCGCAACCGCGATTCTCGCACTAGGCGTTTATGCCGTGTCTCTAGCCGACGCCTCGCAGTCGGATCTCGACTCCATTGCCAAACAGGCTGTCGCACAATCACAGGTAGTAGGAGCCTCTGTGCTGGTTGCCAAAGGCGATCACATCCTCCTGCTCAAGGGTTACGGTGTTTCCGACATAGGACTCGAAGCACCCTCTAAAGCAGACTCCGTCTATCACGTCGTCGGCCCTATGCTCCCGTTTACCGGAGTCGCTGTCATGCAGCAGGTCGAACGAGGCAAACTCTCCCTCGACGACGACATCGCGAAGTATCTCCCCGAGTTTCCGACTCAGGGACATCACGTCACCATCCGCCAGCTCCTCAGCAACACCTCCGGCATTGTCGACTACCACTACCGCGGCGACCCGCTTGAATCCAGCTATCGCCAGCCCAAAGCCATGGATGAGGTCGTGGCGCTATTCGCCGGCGGCCAATGGGTCCACGAACCTGGAACCCAGTGGGACTGGTCTGTCTCCAATTTTCAACTCCTCACGGAGATTCTCGAGCGCGTCACCGGCCAGTCCTTCGCCGAGTACATGCAACAGAACATCTTCGCGCCCGCCGGTGCCGCTGCGACGACATCGTGCGACAATACCTCAGTCATTCACGGACTCGCCCGCGCCTACCAACGTGTCGGTGACCACTACGAAGCTGCGACCGAAGACAGCAGTGCAGTCAGTTACGATCTTCGCTTCTGCAGCACTGTCTCCGATCTATTCCACATCTGGCGCGCCGTTCAACTAGGCAAGCTGCTCAATCCTGATACGCTTAAGGTGATGACGACTGCTGAGGGTCCTGGGATCAAGATGACGGCCAGCGATCCGAAAACGCACTACGGCATGGCGTTCATACTCGGCCACGAGGACGACCATCGCGACGTAGGCCAGAACGGTTCCCTCCTCGGCTACAGCGGCAGCATGTACCACTTCCCCGCAGATGACCTGACCGTCATCGTTCTCACCAACACCTCCGACCAGAATGCCAAATCCATCGGAAGCGCACTCGCCCGAAAAGTACTTGCCCTTCCTCCTAACCCAGCCCCACCCGCACGAGCGCAGCAACCGATTCTGACCGACGAGCCCGTTTCCGCCGACGAGCGCAGCAAATTCACAGGAACCTACGTGCTGAAGGTGGTGGCGGGTGGCTATCACGACTCATTCGCGCAGTACCGCCGAACCTACCGCGTCTTCGACGAAAATGGACGCCTGATGATCCAAGCTCTGGGAGAAACACCCGAGCGCCTTCTGAAACAAAGTAACGGGAGCTTCGCGATACGCTCCTCGCCGCAATCGCCCGTCACGTTTGTCATGCACGACCGCAACGCTCCGACACTGCACTTGACCAATTCCGGGCTCACCTTGGCCGGAGAGCGTCTCGGCCCCGCCGATCCTCAAACTTTCCACCGCACCGGCATTTATTGACTTCTCTTGGCGCGATAGCGCCGAGCCGGCTTCCGGCGACCTCGTATTTCAATTGAAGCGCCAGCACATCGCCACCGCCGACGCTCCGGCGTTTTTGCGTGCCACCCGAACTGGTCCACTCACCCGATCGAGGGCAAGCCTTTCCGGCTGGCAGGCAAGCCTTGTCGAGAAACGCTAGCATTTCATTTCTCATCCGCGTACGGCAATAAAGAGTCGGCACCGGTTCTGCCGGACTCGCGTTATGCTGTTAGCCGAATAAGCGCTGCGCCGCCGGGAGAATTCCATGGATCCAACCCATTTGTTCGAACTGATCATCGCGATGTTTTTGGCGATTATCGCGCTTTATTATCTTGCCCAAAGACTCGGACTGCCCCCGTCCGTCGGATTGATCGTCGGTGGCGCACTGCTCGCCTTTATCCCGGGGTTGCGTGCGATCACAGTCGATCCCGGCTTGGTGCTCGTGATCTTCCTGCCGCCGCTGTTACTCGATGGCGCCTGGACATTTCCTCTTACTCGCCTCCGTCGTCACATGATTGGCATCACCTCGCTCGCCGTAGGCGCGGTATTTTTCACTTGCGCTGTCGTCGCGTGGATCACCCATCTGGTGTTTCCATCGCTGCCGTGGGCGGCATGTGCAGCGCTCGGGGCGATCGTCTCGCCACCCGACGCTGTGTCGGCTCGGTCGGTGCTGCAACGAGTCAAGTTGCCGACGCGTCTGCAAATTCTGCTCGAAGGCGAAAGTCTGCTCAACGACGCGAGCGGTCTAGTGCTGTTTCGGTTTGCGATTGCCGCGGGTGTGACGGGGATGTTCAGCGCGACCGCCGCAATCGGCGATCTTTTCCTGTTGGCCTTGGGCGGTGCGTTGGTTGGAATCGTCGTCGGTGCGGCCTGGGTTATGTTGGTACGTCGTCTGCGCGATGAATACCTCATGATCGCCGCCACGACATTGTTGTGCTGGACGTCCTATTTGCTCGGAGAATTCGCCCACGTCTCTGGCGTAATCGCCACGGTGACGACCGGCCTCATCGCCAGTTGGAACCACAGCACAGTTCTTTCCGCCTCAACGCGTATGCGCGGCTCATCGTTCTGGACGGTCATGGTGTTCCTGATGGAGGCAGCGGTCTTCATTTTGATAGGACTGTCGTTACGCGGCGTGGTGGAACGCGGCGGCGGCTTAAGCGTCGTGCTAGCCACTGAGGGATGGCAGATGCTTGCGGTCTTGGTAGCGATTACCCTGGCCCGTTTTGCATGGATATTCGGATCTGACATCGCAATCAAGATGGGCAATTTGATGGGGCTAAAGCGCTATAAGCCGCTCGGCATCGCTGGCTCGACGGTGCTTAGCTGGGCTGGGGTCCGCGGCGTTGTAACCCTGGCCTTGGCACTGAGCGTGCCCGAAGGCTTCCCCGGTCGCGACTTCATTCTGGTCACCTCGTTCGCGGTTATCCTCGTCACCGTGTTGGTACAGGGGACATCATTGGGACTGGTGATCAACTGGGCACGATTGACCGAGCCTGCCGAAGAGATGCCGCATCTGAATCTCAATCAGGCAGAAGCCGCCATGGCGCAAGCGCAATTGATAACTATCGAGAAGCTGGCCTACGACGATGCAGGCACACTCATTCATCCCATGTTGCTGGATCGCTATCAGCGCAGAGCCACGGCGATCAACAAGTACGTAGAGAAAATTGACGACATGCGGCCACTGCTCCACGCTCACTTCGATGTGGTCCTGGAGGCCGTTGCCACCGGACGTCGCGAACTGATCCGCCTGCATCGCACCGGCGAGATCGATGACGCAACGATGCGCGAATTGGAACGCGACCTCGATCTTGAAGAACTGAGTGCGATTTCCGCGAAAGCTTAAAAACGATCTTCTCCGTTGGCCACGTCCATGTGGCAAGTGCCGAGCCTTGCTCGCTTCGGCTACGACCCTTTGATCAACGCCTCGATTCGCGGCTGGATGATCTGCTTACCATAGCGACTGGTCAACGCGGCATGGATCACAACGACATATGAGAGCATGCACAAAACGAACGCCGCAACACCCAAGAGGTTCAGCATGTGAATAAATGCAAGGCTATCGGCCTCGGCGATATCATGTGCGTACGGAATAACGCTGACCGACCCTGCCATGACCAAAAACGTCAGCGAAACAGCCAACCAGAATGTCCATGTAAGATAAGACTGCTTGCTCTCACCCGCGCGTAGGCGTGCCTTTGCTGCCGTGACTTCAAAAGTAGGCTTCTCATTTGCTGCCGTCATTCTCCCAATTTGGGCATCAATTGCTTTGTTGAGGGACGGCCAAACTGACAGACCTCGCAAAGTATCGTAACTATCCAAATCAGCGGGTGTTTTCCAGATCGACCTTAAAGCTACCGAGGAATTCAACATCGATGCATCCAAGGACTGGAATCGAAACAGCACGAACGCGGATAGAAGCGCGAATGCTCCGCCCAACGCTTGAGCAATAGTGCTAAACGTATACAGAATGCTGTTTTCCATTGATCGGGGCCTCTCGCAATTGGTTCTATTTAGATTCCTCGCGACCCTGCCGTAGTTTACGCTCTGCCTCGACCTGGGCTCATGGCCGCGTGCAACATCGTGCCCTGCCGGCAAGGCTGACCCCTGACTCTTTGCCGCCCTCGCCATTCCGCACGCGAAAGCCCAGGCGATACCGCGCAAAGGTGAGCGGCATCAGCTCAACAACACGGTTTTCCCGCTGCGGGCGGAATCTTTCGCCGCTTCGAGAATGCGCATCGCCGTCATATTCAGTCCCAGCGCGGATAAATCTACCGGTGCGACCTTGATCGTCCCGCGGACTACCGCGGCCAGATAAGTGAACGGGCTGTCATCGGGCGGCGTCAGTTTCCGCAGGGATACCGTTTGCGCCGCTTCTTCGCCCTTGCGCAGCGTCAATGATTCGCGGTCGGCGCGGATGGCACCCGTGGCGCCGTAGATCTCGATGTCCTTTCTTGCGTAAGGCCAGTTCCAGGATGCCTGGATGATGCCTTGCGCCTTGGGATAGGTCACGATGATCGTCGCTTCATCGTCCACCTTGAGATAGACCGACGGCTTGAGTTGCTGTGTGATTGCGGTGACGCTGTCGGGCGCTCCGCCTTGCATAAACCAAGTGAGCAGATTCGCCCCGTAGCAGCCGAAATCCATCAGGGCGCCGCCGCCGTTTTGGACTGGATCGGTGAGCCATTCCAGAAACTCCTGGCTGCAACCGATCTCTTTTGGACCCCGGTGCCCGTCGTGCACGACGAGCTTGCGCAGCTCGCCGATCGATCCGGCCTCGTCGATCAGCCGTTTAGCCTCGTAATGGCTCGCATACCAGGTCGTCTCGTAGTTGGTCAGCAGATGAATGCCATGCTTTTCGGCGAGTGCTTGCATCTTCCGCGCGTGTTCCACACTGACTGCCAGTGGCTTTTCGACCATGACGTGAACGCCACGCGGCGCACACTTCTCCACGACGTCGAAATGCTCCGCGGTACTGTTGAAAACCCAGACGGCCTCAGGCTTAACCCGGTCGAGCATCTCATCCAGGGACGTATGCAGGAGTGTTTGATCCAGGTGGTATTGCTGCCGATACCGTTGCGCCAGTTCGCGGTTTGACTCGGCGATGCCGACGAGTTTGAATCCGCTCGGGTTTACGGTTTGCAGGATGCCGTGAACGTGGTCGTGAGTCAGTCCGGCGATGCCGACGCGCACCGGTTTCTCCGTCGACGCCGACGCCGACGCCCGTGTTGCAGCCGCGGCCGGATTCACGCTGGCGGCGGCGTCAATAAGCGGCAGCGCCAATAGCGAGTGTACGAGAGTACTGCTGAACGCACGCCTCGATTGTATCTCCGGAGCGGCGCTCTCGCTCGGGGTCCTCTTCATGGCGAGCCTCCAAAAGATGCCTGATTTTGAAATTCCTGAACCACACTTTGTCGCCGAGCAATATTCGTCGTCGGCCGGGCCGTTCGGGGTGTCCCTGCCCTCGCCCGGCACGGCGTGTCAGGCGCGCGAGCCCGACTCGCCTCCCGGAATCTCTCGCCACAGCTCCTCATCGCGCGAATGAGCCGCCTGATCAGCCCAGTTCTTCGCTTTTCCCATGTCGGGTTGTGTGCCCTTGCCCTCTCGGAACAGGTCCGCCAGGGCGCTCTCGCCCGCTGCAAATCCCGTTTCGGCGCTCGACGTGAGCAAGCAGCGCGCGCTCAGTCGAACAGGCTGAGAATGCTTTGATACTTTTCTATGTAGCCGCTATTTTCTCTGTTGTAACGCGGAATGCTGACCGCCTGCACCAAAGAGCCCTCCTCGCGCCAGACACAGGGGCAGACGACTGCGGATCCCGGTGGCAGCTGGCCGGCGCGTCGCAGTTCGGCAAGTGGGACACCCATACGGTTGAGCGCCCGATAAAGCTTGGCGACGTTGCGCCCACCGCCATTGTAGGCAGCGACAGGAAAGATGCCGAGCACATCGGGTTTAGCGCGATAGGCGGCGCGGATTTCGCTGTTCATCTGCGACAGCTCAATGTCCAGCAGGCAAACGGCTGCCTTCATGGCATTTTGCAGACGGGTCGAGCCGCGCTCGAAGTTGGGGTCCAACTGCGCGCCGCGACAGCTGCGCACGACGAACGAATAGGTGCCATGGCCGCGCCGATCGGTGAACTGCATCGGGCCCAGCGCCTTCGCGCTCGAGACGCTGTAGCGATAGGCTTCTTCGCGCTTCAGTCCGTACTGGCTGAGCACTTCGTCGAATGCCTCAGTGCCCTTTTCGAGGAAGTCCTCGTCGTCGGTCTGTTCTATAACCGCGAGCGTCGCAATGACCTCCGCAGGAATCACGTCCGCGAGCAGCTCGCCCGGAAAGGCGTCGCTCGGCACGCGTGCGTCACGAAGTTCGTCCATGGCGCTCCGTGCAGTGGCGAGCAGGAAGTCCTTGCCGCCGCTAATGAGGCGCGGGTCGAGGGTATCGCGGGTAAAGGGCAAGTAGACAATGGATCGTGCCGTCGCCGCCGCCTCGCGCCAGCGCTTCTTTTTGACGAGGGTGTTGTCGAACACCGGGAACTTGCGGCCGTACACCTTCAGCTCCTCGCCATCGCGCGAAAATGTGAACATGAGCCGCTCGGCCCCTGTTCCCTTGACGTGCCGCGCCTCAATTCCGGGAGTACGCACGGTGAAGGGCAGTTCCCCGCGGCCAGGCTTCCATTTCACGGGTGGGCGGGGGATCTCCAGGTGGGCAATGGTCCAATTCTTCTGCGCCTCGCTCCACAACGCGAAGGCGACCGGCCGGCCGCGCAGCACCTCATGTCCGTCCTTACCGGTAAGGACGTACTGAAGTTGCACGTCGCGCAGCTGTGCCTGGCCCTGGGCAACCAAGTCGCGGATGATGAGGTCGCGCGTGCGCCCCCTGACGATCAACTCAGTCAAGTCTCCAGGCTTGGGCGGCGCCTCGTGCTGTTCCGACTCGGCAACGGCCACCGGAACTTCACTGTCACCCTCGCTCTTTGCCTCGCTCGCAGTCATCGGAACATCGTGCAACAGGGGTGATGGAGCCGTATCTGAGACGAGCGGTGGGTCGTCCACTGGCTCGATTCGGCCCCCGGAGGAGATACATCCCGAGCAAATCGAGATGACCAGCAACGGCAGCGCAAATGAGGCACCACGAGGGAGACGCGCAAAGGAACTCAACAATGCGGAAAAGGGAGGTAGAAACGACATCATCACCATAATACTTGCGAACGGCGCATCGCTGCCCGCATTTTAAGATTGCGGCGCTTTAAAGAGAGCGGTAATGAGTTCTCTCGCAGAACGCATGCCATAAGCGCCGGGCGCAATGGTGCCCTCGTTGATCATCGTCGCGAGGCCATGAACGAATGCCCAGGACCTAAGACTCTCAAGGTCATCATGCCCCGTATCGCCTGAGATCGACTGCTGAACGGAATGCACGGCCCCGCGCAGTACCTCATAGGCTGAATTTCGAGCGGCATCCAGATCCGCATCACCGGATGTCTGGTGGACGCTGGAGCCTAGCATCAGCTTGAATAGGCCAGGGTTGGAGGTGGCAAATGCGACATAAGCAATGCCGGCGGCATTCAGCCGCGCCTGCGGATCCACGGCTGAATCCATTTCTTCTCGCATCGCCGCCGCGAACTCCTTGAACCCAAGCGCGGCAATCGCGGCCAGCAAGGCCGCCTTATCCGCAAAGTGGTTATAAGGCGCTGCCTGAGAGACGCCCGCTCGTCGCGCCGCGGCGCGCAAGGTCAGCGCCTCGTAGCCCTCCGATTCGAGAATTTCGCGGGCGGAGCGGATGAGGGCCGCCCGCAGCGCGCCGTGATGGTAGTTGCTGGCCTTTTTTTGGGTCGTTTTGCCGCGGATCTCTTTCCGGGCGGTTTTTGCCTTGGGTGACATGCCTGCAACATAGCGGGTGCGGAGCGGAAAAGCCAGCCAATGTTGACACCGTTAATATTTGTGGTAGAGTACGTGTTAACAGCGTTAACATTGATCCACAAAGGACCGCAGCGTCATACCGAGTAGTCATCCATCCAAGAGGAAAGAGCCATGAACAACCTGATCAAAACTCACTCCAAAATCGCGAAATTTGTGCTGGCCGCCGGCTTCTTCAGTCTAGGCGGCGCTGCCATCGGCGGAAGCGCGCTGGCAAGTGAGCCCGTGAGCACATCAGCGACCGATTCGTCGGTAACCTATCCGGTAGGCTATGGTGATCTCGATGTAGCGACCGCAAAAGGCGCAAAGATCCTGTACTTGCGCATTCGCTACGCGGCGGAAACGCTCTGCGAGAACGCCGCCACCTGGGGTAAGAAAGAGGGACAGGCCTGCGTGAACAAGGCGGTCAACGACGCCGTCGCCCGCGTCAATGCCCCGCTGCTGACGCAATACACCCAGCTGCGCAGCAAAGCCGATAAGGCCGGCCTCGTGCAGCTCGCAAAGGCGAATTGATTTTGTGTCGTCAATCGCAATGCCGCGCAGTGGAGCGACCCGCGCGGCATTGCTCACCTCGCAGCGCTAAACCGGGGCACGACCTCCAGCACCATCTAGTACCCGCTGGGAGCGTCGAGTTTGTAGCGATCCTGCGCCGCCGGCGTGTGCTTGCTGCCACCAAAGTATAGGGCCTCCGCACAGGCTGCCATCAAACTGAACAAAGGCGCAGTGTCACTTCCCCGGCGTCTCCGCGGCATGCTCATGCAAATCCCAGCCGCGCGTCATGAGCTCGCTGCGCGCCTGTGGCGATGCCGCGCCTGAAATCCACAGTTCCAAGTGATTCGAACCCGTCGGCAACAGGGCGTGCAGGGCCGCTCCATCGCTCGCCACATCTTGAGTCCAGTAAATCGCGTCGAAGGCGCCGGCCACCAAAACTCCGCCGTCCGCAAATTGTGCCGCCGGTAACCGCAGCCCAGCGATGATCCGGGCAACCGGCCGATGTGCATGCACACTCGCCAATAGCCCTGCACTCTGTAAGAACACCGCCATCTCATCGTCGGACGTCACACTCATGGCATGGCGAAACAATTCGTCCCGTCCTGCCACGCCATTGAGAGACTTCGCGTACTCGATCAACAGACTTTGTCGGGTGGGACTTAAAATCAGCGTGTTCTCAAAGCGCCGAATCTCCGCCGCGGTGAGTCCGAAGCCCGCCAAAGTGCTCCGCTGCCGGGCACGCAAAACCGCAGGATCCTCGGTGTAAATCGCGTCCATGGCGCGCTTGACGTCGCCAAGATACGGAACGCCGGGAATACCGACGAAGTGCATTCCTAAGTTGACCGTCGCATCGACCTTCGCCAGATGATGAATGGTTTTGCGCAGCACCTCGTTGTTCGTATACGGGTCGACGCCCAGTTCCTGATAATATCGGCGCTCCGCCGCGGTCACCCCAAGATAGCGCGCAGCATAGCGAGTCGCGTCCGCTTTGAGATCTCGAGGGCTACTCGCACCGGCTTCCGATCGACCTGGTTGCTTCACCTGCCCGGAAATCTCGCTGGCCTGAGCTTTGAAGCCATGAAACAGATGAGAGACGCCGGTCGGAATGCCGACCACAGTCTTGACCGGATGGCCGGCGACTTGCGTGATCGTCTTGGCGTCGCCCTGCACTCGTCGCGACACCGTGCCGACGACCACATCCACGTCCGTCGTCTTGGAAAGCTTCGTCAATGCCGCGATCTCCCTCACGCGCACGCCTAGTGCCGTTTCGCCGTAGGCGGCAAATTCGCCGAAGCGGCTGACCACTACGTAGTGATGCATGAGCCCATCGGACTGCACGGGTTCGCGGACATGAAAGTCAGGGCCTGAAACCAATTCCGCCGGCAGACTGGCCGCGGCGGACTCCTCGGGCGGAATTTCGAAGTCAACCGCGTAGGCAGTGCTTACGGCAGCCATCGCCACCATCAGGGAATTTATGAATGCGCACGGGGTTCTCGCCATTTTAATGTTGCTCATGATTCCTTCATTTCCATCCCTTGGATTGTTCCGGCCGTCCAATGCCAGACTCCGTCAATAGCAGTTCGTATTCATGGTTTCGAAGCAGTCCATGGCGAAATCGCGGATTTGAAGGCACTGTAGACGCATGCAGTATGCCGTAACCGTGTGATAACCCACAGTTACAGGCAATGCCGGCGTGGCAATCGGCTGGTCTCCCCTAGTCCAACGGCTTCGAACTTGCCGTCGGCTCGCGATCAAATTGGGCAAAACCGCTGAAATGCCAGGGCCGCACCGCGAGGACGAAGGCCCCTCCTTTGCGCGGCTGGGTTGTCAGACGATCACCCTCGATGATCTCTGCACATTCTCGCGAGGTCGCGCGCAGCGCGCGCTTGATGTGTGCGAAGGCGTCGTCGGACAACCGTCCCCCGTGGAAAAAGAACTCCTCCTGCACGCCCGCAAACGCGCTCGCGAAGAACTCGTGCAGGAGTTTTTGGTGAATGTATTTTTGCACGGGCCCTCCGGGCCTCCAGCTGAAATGCCGGCTCACGAGCAGGCGCACGCGGTTGCCCGGCTGAAGTTCGATGACCTTGAGCCGGTCGAGACGAATCAGATACTGCAAGGCTTCGCGCTTGCTGAAGCGGTAGTCGCGCACGATGTCTTCAAAGGGCGTGCGCACAAGAACCAGCCAAGTCATAAACAGCAGCTTAATGTCTGCGATCAGCTCGCTCTCCTGTGACAGGGTCAGCTGGTTGGTCGGCGCCGACCTGTCCGCGGCCCGATCCATGATGTCGCTCAAGTCCATCCCGATGAGCTCGCAGATCTGGTCCACGCGCTCGAGCGACAGATCCTCGGTCGAAAACAGCCGCTTGATGCTTGCCAGGCTCAATTGGAGTTTTTGTGCGACATCGGCATAGCTGTGGCCGCTCTCGCGCAAGGCGCGTTTCAGCTCGGTGACAATCAGAGTGCGTTGTGCCATGTTCCACCCCAAACAGGATAGGTATCATATAGTAATACCAAAAGGTCCGTTAATCGCAACTATAGCGATTCAGGTAGCGCAATGGGACACCTTGCGAGAGAGTAGCCCCGTACAAAACAGGGAGTTCCCATGAAGTTAAAAGCACTACTCTTTGCCGCTCTGTCGAGCCTCATGCTCTGCGGCTGCGTGCAGCTAAGCTGCTTTTCTGGCTGCAGTACTCACGGCCACAATTCTTCCAGCCTGGTCGAATTTCTTTATCCGCATGGCAGCCTGCCGCCGGAACAAAACACCATTCCGCAGTTGCGGGTTCCGCTTCGAGTGGGCCTGGCTTTCTTGCCGGCGCATCAGATGGACGCCTCGGGCGCGCTGGATGCGGCCCATCAACAGGAACTGCTGGAACGCATTCGTCAGCGCTTCCTGAGCCGCAAATTCGTGGCCGATATCGTGATTTTGCCGGACTACTACCTGTCCAGCCGCCAGGGCTTTGAGGGTCTCGCAGGCCTGCAGCGACTCTACAACGTTGATGTGATGGCGTTGGTGTCGTACGACCAGGTCACGCACCAGGACAGCAACAACTGGTCGTTGGGCTACCTGACCATCGTCGGTGCCTATGTACTGAAAGGCGACCGGCACGACGTCTCGACCTTGGTGGACCTCGCGGTCGTCGATCCGGCCAGCCGCTCACTGGTGCTGCGCGCCGGGGGCACCGATACTCGTCACGGCAACACCACGCTAATTGACTCACAACGCGACACCCGCGAGGCGACCCGCGAAAGCTACGATGCCGCCGCCGAGCAGATGATTCAGCACTTCGACGCCGCTTTGGCAACTTTCGAAGCAGATGTGAGGTCCGGCAAGGCAGCCGTGCGGGTAGTGCGCAAGAATGATGCGGGACACTCCTTCGGCGGGGGCGCGTTGGATTGGCCGACCCTGCTGGCCTTGCTGATGATGGTCACGCTACATAGCGTTGTGCGGCGGCGGGCCGTGTAGTCGAAAAGGATAGCGACATGAACGGAACCACCGAGTTGGGCGCGCGCATCGTGCGCTGGCTATTACGGCTGCTGTTGAAACCCTTGTTTCGGGTGCAGATCACTGGCGATGCTCAGCAGTTTAGCAACGACCGAACGCTGATTGTCGCCAATCACGAATCCTTCCTCGACGGGATGCTGCTGGGCGCATTCCTGCCGGTGGCCGCGACATTCGTGGTGCACACCCAGGTCGTGGACAAGTGGTACTTCCGCTGGCTGCTGCGATACGTTCCGCATCTGGCAGTGGACTCAGCCAGTCCACTGGCCATGAAGCTGATCTGCCGGTTGGTCGAGACAGGCACGCCGGTGGTGATTTTTCCTGAAGGGCGCCTGACCGTGACGGGCTCGTTGATGAAAGTCTACGACGGCGCGGCGTTTGTCGCGGCCAAGACCGGCGCCACGGTGGTCCCCGTCAGGATCGAGGGCTCTGGCCGCAGCTACTTCGGACGCTTGGCCGGAATCTATCCGCTGCAATGGTTCCCGAAAATCCGCATCATGATCCAGCCGCGGCGGCACATTCCGATGCCGCAACTGCCCTCCGCCAAGCTCAGGCGTCGGCGCGCCGGCGAGGTCATGCGCCGTATCCTCACCGACATGTTGGTTGCCACCCGCCCGCGCAAGACGCTGTTCGCAGCATTCTTGGATGCCAAGGCGACCTTCGGCTCATCATACCCGCTCGTCGAGGACGTCAGGCTTCAAGAGGAATCGTATGGCTCGTTGCTGCGGATGGCGCTCGGCCTCGGACGGCTGCTGAACCGCGATACAAAGGCTGGCGAGATCGTCGGGGTGATGACCCCGAACGCCGCGCCCACGCTCGCGCTCACCTTGGGACTGTCGGCCACCGGCCGAATCCCCGCGATGCTCAATTACACCGCGGGTGCCGAAGGTTTGCGCGCCGCTTGTACAGTTGCGCGCATCTCGAACATCGTGACCTCGCGTGCCTTTCTCGAGAAGGCGCGGCTCACGGAGCTCATCGCTCAGCTCCCCAACGTTAAGGTCCACTACCTTGAGGATTTGAAAGCGCGAATTCGGTTGTCGGACAAGCTCTGGATCAGTTGGCACCGGCTTTTCCCGGGCGCACTCGCCGCTTCGACTCGGCCCGAGGATGCAGCCATCGTGCTGTTCACCTCCGGTTCCGAAGGCCGCCCAAAGGGGGTCGTACACTCGCACGATTCCCTGCTGGCCAACGTGGCGCAGATACGCGCGGTGGCGGATTTCACACCGCTCGACAAGTTCATGATCGCGTTGCCGGTGTTTCATTCCTTCGGCTTGGCGTGCGGCATCATCATGCCGCTGGTGTCCGGATGCAAGGCGTTCCTGTATCCAAGTCCTCTGCACTACCGGATCATTCCGGAACTTGTTTATGACCGCAATTGCACAGTTCTCTTCGGCACCTCGACCTTTCTTGCCAACTACGGCAAGTTCGCGCACCCCTACGATTTCGGACGCTTGCGCTATGTCGTAGCGGGCGCCGAAAAGCTTTCGGACGACGTGCGCCGCCTGTGGATCGAGAAGTTCGGCATTCGGGTGCTCGAAGGTTACGGCGTGACGGAATGTGCGCCGGTGATTGCAGTCAATGTCCCGATGGCCTGTCGCATCGGCAGCGTCGGTCAGCTCTCTCCCGGCATGGAATTTGAATTGGAATCCGTGCCCGGCATCGAGGATGCCGGTGTGCTGCACGTTTTCGGTCCCAACGTCATGAAAGGTTATCTGCTTTATGAGAAGCCCGGTGTCATTCAGCCGCCGAAATCGATTCGCGAGGGCTGGTATTCGACCGGCGACATCGTCCACGTCGATGGCGACGGTTTTCTCCATATTCGCGGACGCATCAAGCGGTTTGCCAAAGTGGCCGGCGAAATGATTTCTCTCGAGGTGGTGGAACGGATTGCGGCGTCGGCATCGCCCGCCTTCATGCACGCCGCTTCGAGCCGGGCAGATGCAGCCAAGGGTGAAGCGCTGGTGCTATTCACCACCGATCCTACGCTTAAGCGAGAACAGTTGAGCGCGGCGGCCAGGAGTCTCGGACTACCCGAACTAGCCGTGCCACGGATCCTGAAGACCATAACCGCCATCCCGCTCTTAGGTACAGGCAAGACTGACTATGTGCAGCTCAAGAAAATGGCTGAGGACTCGACCACTCGAGACGGTCCGCTCGCAGCCGGCACGCAACCCGCCTCCCTCGCATAAGGAATTGACCCATGAATGCCCAAAATAACCATGGACTCTGGTCGCGCGGGATGCTGGCGGTCGTCGCAGCGCAGTTCTTATCCGCGATGGCGGACAACGCGCTGCTGTTCGGCGCGCTCGCCCTGCTGCGCCTGGACCGCTACCCGCTGTGGACCGAACCGCTGTTGCAAGAGTTTTTCGTCGGTGCCTACATCCTCCTCGCGCCTTTTGCGGGTCCGTTTGCCGATGCCTTCCCCAAAGGCCGGGTGATGTTGGTATCCAATGGACTGAAGCTCGCCGGTGCCTTAGGCATGTGGATGGGCTTAAATCCCTTCCTGACTTATGGTCTCGTGGGTCTCGGCGCCGCGGCCTATTCACCCGCCAAGTACGGCATTTTGTCGGAACTCGTGCCCTCGGAGCTGCTGGTCAAGGCCAACGGCCTGCTGGAATCCTCGACGATCGCAGCCATCTTATGCGGCGCCATTGCCGGTGGGGCGCTCGCGGACTTAAGCGTACCGCTCGCTCTCGGCGTCGTCTCCGCTTGTTATGCTGCCGCGGCGGCGGCCAATCTGTTTATTCCCAAACTGCCGCCGGTGCACGCTTTGAGTCAGTTTTCACCGAACGCCATGCTGCGCGACTTCGTAGCGGCGGTGCGCTGCATGGTGAAAACAGAGGACACCCGCTTCTCCATGATCGGCACGAGCCTGTTCTGGGGTACCGGCGGCACGATGCGATTTTTGTTGGTCGCCTGGGTACCCGTCGCGCTCGGCATCACGACCAACCGGATGCCGGCCTATCTGAATGCCATGGTCGCTGTGGGCATCGTCATCGGTGCCGGTCTTGCCTCCAAGTTCGTGACCTTGGACAAGGCCGATCGAGCGCTTCCGGCCGGTGTGCTCATTGGCGCTGCGGTGTGCCTCCTCGCCGTCACCACGCACTTGCCCACCGCCTTCCTCGTCATGGGGTTGGTCGGCAGTTGCGGTGGGTTCTTCGTCGTGCCGCTGAACGCGCTGCTACAAGAGCGAGGTCGCCAAAGTGTGGGCGCGGGGCACGCCATCGCGGTCCAGAATCTGGCCGAGAATGCGTCCATGCTGGTGATGATCGGTCTCTATACGCTCGCTGTCCGGGCCGGCGCTTCGATTACGGGCATCGCGATGCTGTTCGGCCTGGCACTGTCGGTGACCATGGGCATCCTGTGGGTACATCGCGTCCGCAGCCGCGCCAGTGAACCGTTGACTGTGGTCTGAACGAACCAAGGAACCTGACATGCATCTGCTTCTGCCCGTCATCGGCCTACTCGTTGCAATGATATTCGGCAATTCCGCCAATCGCGGCTTCGATCTGGTCGTGGGCGCGTTCGTTGGATTTCTCGTCGCCGATCTTGGCGTTCTTCGCGCGGAGCTTAAAGCGTTGCGCAAGACGCTTGAGCAACTCACCGCGGAAATGCGGCGCCGCACGGCCGCATCAACCACCGCGGCTTCTCCGAAACCTGCTTCTATGCCGGATACACCGGCGGAAATCGATGAGCCGGAGGTGCCAGCCGATTCGATAGCCATTGACCCGGCCAATCTGCCTTGGCGGGAATTCGAGCCTTCGCCCAGAGTAAATTCGCCTTCGGCGAATGTGCCTCCGCTGCAATCGCGTCCGACGGAATCGCGGCCGCTACCGGAAGCGCCTCCGACTAGGCGCCCGCCTCCCGACTCGCCCATCGTGGCCGCGATTCGTAACTTCTTCACCGGTGGCAATACCCTGGTGCGCGTCGGCGTGATCGTATTGTTCTTTGGTGTGGCGTTCCTGCTGCGTTACATGGCAGAACACACCCATATCCCCATCGAAGTGCGCCTCACGGGCATTGCGCTCGCCGCAATCGCACTCATCGTCGTCGGTTGGCGGCTGCGAGCCCGCCGCACCGGTTATGCGCTCAGCTTGCAAGGCGGAGGCGTCGGAATTCTGTATTTGATCGTGTTCGCAGCCTTACGCCTCTACAAGATTCTCCCCGCAGAAATTGCGTTTCCCCTGCTGGTCGCGATTGCCGCGCTCTCCGCACTGTTGGCCGTGGCGCAAGACTCGATGTGGTTCGCCCTGCTCGCGGTGACCGGCGGATTCCTAGCCCCTATTCTCGCCTCCACCGGCGAGGGCAGCCATGTGGTCCTGTTCAGTTATTACCTGGTGCTGAACTTCGGGATACTCGCGGTGGCTTGGTTCAAGGCCTGGCGGCCGCTCAATGTGGCGGGCTTCGCATTCACCTTCGCAATCGGAACTGCCTGGGGAGTCCTTAAATATCGGCCGGAAGATTTTGCCACCACCGAGCCCTTCCTGATCCTCTTCTTCTTGTTCTACCTGGCCATTTCAATTCTTTTCACGCTCCGCCAGCCCGTGAAACTCACCGGCTATGTCGATTCGACACTCATATTCGGCACGCCCATCATTGCCTTCTCGCTGCAGTCGGCCATGTTGCACGATCGTCTCATGCCGTTGGCTTATAGCGCTGTCGCCGTAAGCGCGCTGTATCTCATCACCGCCTGGGTTTTGCGGCAGCGCCGCTCGGACACTCAAAAATTACTCATAGAATCATTCATCGCACTGGCCGTTGCCTTTCTAACCCTGGCCGTGCCCCTGGCCCTGGATGCCCGATGGAATGCGGCGACTTGGGCGCTTGAGGGAACCGCCCTCATCTGGATCGGCTGTCGCCAGAACCGCGTATTGCCGCGCGCGTTCGGAACGCTGTTGAATCTGGCGGCCGCCTGCGTCGTCCTGCAGCAGTTTGACCGTACCGACGCCGTTCTTTCGTACGGCGCCTACTTCGGCATCGTGGTGCAAAGCGCCGCGGCCCTGTTCTCGGCACGTACGCTGCACGCCAACCGCCAGAAGCTGGCGGACTTGGAATCCCACGTTGCCGACTTCCTCTACTGCGTGGGTGTTGGCCTGTGGCTGGTCGGGACTATTAGCGAGATCCATCTTCACCTAGTTCCGGTCAAGGTGGCGGCAACCCTTCTCTTGGTTAGTCTCACAACGGTTGTGTCGGCTGCAGTTTTCAAACGCGCCGAGCTTCAGTCCGCTCGATTCATTGCGCTGCTGCAATTGCCGGCAATGTTGTTATTCGCAGCCTTCGCCGCCTTCAACGATGGTCATCCTTTCGCTAATGGTGGCTGGTGGGCGTGGCCGCTCGCTTTTGCGGCTCTCTATTCAGTGATGTACCGCTTGGAAGGCCCAAGTCGTGCCGCCCTTGCCAATACACTGAATGCCATAGCGTCCTGGCTGATCTGCGCTTTGTTGAGTTGGGAGATCGCCTGGCAGGTGAACACATGGTTGACACCGAGCGATACTTGGCGCTCGGCGGTCTGGGTGATTGTGCCAGCCGCGCTTCTGTGGTGGCTGCCGCGTCTCGTAACCCGTGTGCAATGGCCATTTGCCAAGAACCGCGAAGCCTATCTTTTCATCGCCGGCGTCGGCATAACGGCATATCTTGCCGCCTGGAGCTTGATCACGAACCTTACCTGCACCGGCGACACCGCGCCATTGCCGTATCTGCCGGTACTGAACGCGCTTGACATCGCTCAAGCCTCGGTGCTCCTTATCTTGGTGCGCTATTGGCGATTCTTGAAGTCGGTGAGCTCTCCTGGATTTGCCCGCATGGACAAGAGACTGCCCCCGGCGACACTCGTGGCGCTGACCTTCATTTTGCTGAACGCGATTCTGCTGCGCTCCTTGCATCAGTGGTTCGGCGTCGGTTTGCGACTCGATCAACTCATGGCCTCCACATTGGTGCAGACCTCGATTTCGCTCTTTTGGACCGTGCTTGCGCTGCTGACCATGTTGATTGCCACGCGCAAAGGCAGCCGTATGATCTGGGTGCTTGGCGCCACGCTGCTGGGCGTCGTCATTGCAAAACTGTTCTTGATCGATCTCTCACGCAGCGGGTCGGTCGAACGCATCATCTCGTTCGTAGGCGTCGGGCTGCTGATGCTGGTTGTGGGTTACTTGTCGCCTCTGCCGCCCGCTCGGGAGTCACAATCATGAATCGAGCGCTCGGGGTCGCATTCATCCTCCTGTGGAATTTGAGCGTGGCCAAGGCGGCGTCCGAATCTCCACAAAATTTCGCCTACGGACAGCCCGTGGTCACAATGGAAGCCGCCGGGGCTTACCGCGTGACCCTACCGCTCGCCATCTACCAAAATACCTTGAATGCCAATTTGTCAGACTTGCGCGTATTCAACGACGCCGGCGCGGTCGTCCCGTATTCGCTATCTCGTCCGGCTGAGCAAGCTCGGCCTAGAGCACCCGCCGTGTCGGTGCCGCTATTCCCCCTTCATGGCTCCCCGGTTCTTATCAACGGCGTGCAAGTCACGATCAATTCCGCAGGCTCCGCGGTTAGCGTACAGACTCAAAATGGCAGCGGCCAGCAAAGCAATGGCACCCGGCAGTATCTGCTGGATGCGCATGACTCTGATACCGCCTATTCCGCGCTGCAACTGACATGGCCGGATACAGCAGCGGATTTCACCGGTCGCTTAAGTATTGAAGTCAGCGATGATCTGGCGGCGTGGCGCACAGTCATTGCCGCCGCGCCGATCGCAAATCTTCACGCCAACGGCCAATCGCTGATCGAGAACCGCATCAGCCTCTCGTCCACAAAAGCCAAATTCTGGCGCCTGACTTGGCTCGGAGCCGCACCCAGTTTCGAATTGAGCGCCGTGCTCGCCGAGCCGACATCCAGCCCCATCGAACAGCGGTACGACATCCTCGACGTTACCGGGCTCCGAGAGAAGGATTCGCAGGATTATATGTTTGACTTGGGCGCCCACCTCCCGGTGACGCGTCTGAATATTCTACTGAGCGACGTGAATACCCTCGCCAACGTCGAATTGTCTTCTCGCCCCGATTTCAATAAGCCCTGGCGCCCAGTCACGCGCGCGCTGCTATACCGACTGAAGACGACGGAAGCCGAACAACACAACGCCCCGATTGAAGTGAGCACGGATACCGATCGCTTCTGGCGCGCGCGCATCGTCGACACCGGCATCTCCCCGCAAGCGCCCCTCACTCTCCATGTCGAGTGGGTACCCATCGAACTGACATTTCTGGCGCAAGGTCACGAGCCCTTTCTAGTCGCCTATGGCAGCGCCGCTGCAGGCCGCGTCGAGGCCGACTTCAGCCATCTGCCCACAAATTTGCAAATCACAGCCGCCACTTTAGGCCCGCAAAAGAGCCTGGGAGGAATCGCTCGCCTCACTACCCCACCCGCCCCCTTTCCACGCTCGCGCGCCATTCTCTGGGCAATTCTGCTCCTCTCGGTCGTGATTCTCGGGTGGATGGCTTTTCGTGTTGCGAAACAAGACCGCCCGATATCATCGCGCAACGCCACTACTAACCGTGCCGTGCGCGATATTGGCAAGAATCACTCATCAAGGTCCAACAGTGGCAGCTCGTTTGTCTACTTGGCTGCTCCCCGCCGCACCAGAGAAATATGCCCCTTCGAAATGTTCCACACCGTGCCATTAGGGGGCGTCAAAATATCCAACGGGATCCCTACCGACAGATTCCAATACACATGAATTTCGGTCGGCACAGAATCCAAAAGATGCGTCGCTACCAGCATTGCCGGACGCTGTTTTGCATTTCCCTTCGGGTCACCCAACACCAAGCAGGAGCGCGTGAAGCCCCGCTCGCTGACCAGATGCTCGGCAGTCGCATCAAGTTCCAACCGATGCGCGCCACCCAGCGGAATGCGCAGCGCATCCTGCGTGCCCGGTATGAGATAGACCACCCAATTCGGTGACGTCGACGAGTCGGCCGGTAGTACGACCGTGTTGTAGCGCTCCGCGCAGGGCTGAAAGGAATATTTGGCAGCGAAGAGTCGCGCCGCCGCGGCGCCCGACTCGAACGCAGTCAATGCCTGCGGGACTTTAAGTTCCTGAGGAGGCCCGGTGACCTCCCCCGCCTTGGACACGCTGACTCGATAAAGCGCCTGTGGCGCCTCATTCGCGTCCCCGCTGATGAATGTCACGAGGATGCCTTCGCCCTGCTCTTCAGTGATCCAGCCTCGAAGGTGTTTGTCAGACTTTAAGATGCCCAACGCACCCAGCGCATCCGTAGCGACAGCGGCCGCGTGATCATGCTTGTAGATCGTAAGGCCAGTTGCTTCGGCGCGCTGTAAGGCCGCTTGCTCCTCCTGCGCCGACAGTTCCTGCGGAACAGATTCTGCTGCCCGTCCGAAGTGCGCGAAGGCGGCAGCAAGTACGAGAACCGCAATCCTCTGCGGGATTCGGCTGCGACTAGCTTGAGACGAATCACATAACATAACCGCTCCTCCCTAAACGATTTGTTCCACCACTCTCAGTGTACGTCACTCGGTCAGCTGAAGGCGGATTACTGCTTCAGCGCACTCCCGCCCAGACTTTGAAGGGAGAAGTGAAGCGCGAGAGTCTCATTGCTGGAAAACCGCCGCTCGCGACGGCCCGCTGTGCGTCGAACGGGCAATTCCAATGCCAACTCGGCGCGCTGCCGCCGGAGAGGTAGCGAGCCAGGAGGCGTCCTGGCGGTAATGCAAGCCAATTTCGGCGTTTCGGCGCCAAGGTCGACTACCCTCTCGCCGTCGTGCGAATTGCGTCACGCCCCAGGAGGGTGAGAAAAAGCAAGATTGCTCGAATCGATTACTTTCTGAGCACTGACGCCAAATTGCCGCACCAAAGCCATTTGGTCAAGCAATGGCGATGGGAGATGTTCATGAGCAATATGTCTGATTGCCGGTATCGCCACATCGTGACCGACTTGAGCGACTGTGAAGACGCAATCGACGAACTATTCAACGGCGTCACCGACGACGGGCAACCATTGTCGGATGACGAACTGCGCGCCGCTCAACGCCTGGTCACATCCTGCATCAACATCGTCACACTGGTCGCGGACATGGCGCGCGTCGACGTGGACCTTCTCGGTGTCGAGCAATCAATCGAGACCGTGTTACGCAAAGCGAACAGCGCCCAACTCGCGGCGCGTTACGATGCCCGCGACGAGCGCGTATTATTGTCGAAGCTCGCGAAATGACAGCCGTCCATCAACGCAATGCGCCACTAGGTCATCGGCCACTGCATTACAGCTTGAGTCAGCGAGAATATGTGCTGATCACGCAGTCAGCCCAATACAAAACAAGCGCATAAGCGAGCAGCGAGGAGCTACTTCGCGAGTTTTTGACATCGGGGCCGGCTAGGTCCTGGGCTGCGCCGTCGTGCCGGCCCTCATCTGAGTTCTTGGGCGAGTCCGATGAGAAGCCCTTCAGGGCCGCGAATGTAGCAAAGCCGATACGCGTCTTGATACTGAACAACTTCGCCAACGAGCTGCGCGCCGCGCTTGCGGAGCCTCTCGAGCGTCTCGTCAATGTCGTCCACCGCGAACATGACGCGCAAATACCCCAGCGCGTTCACCGGAGCGTTCCGGTGATCGGCGACGGCAGGCGGCCTGAGAAACCGGGAGAGCTCGAGCCGGCCGTGGCCGTCCGGCGTGCGCATCATGGCAATCTCGACGCGCTGATCGCCCAGTCCAGTGACACGTCCGGCCCATTCTCCCTCGATCGCGGCCCGCCCCTCGAGCTCGAGGCCGAGCTCGCGAAAGAAAGCGATCGTCGTTTCGAGGTCATCGACGACGATTCCTACGTTGTCCATCCGTTTAAGCGCCATGTGTCGAATCTATAAGGCGGCCACTATTCTGACAACGGACCGTGGACTGTTCAGAAGCCTCCTGCCATGCCTCACTCGATCGGCGGACTAACCCAGCAATTCGCTTACGATGTACCGCCACTCCGCGTCGAGTGACTCTCGGCAATCGGGTTTCCCCGCTTGCCGATACCAATAAGCCGCATTCTCCTGATCACCCTCCTTGCGATGCAGGTAGGCATGCACCCAGGAAGCCCTAGGACTTTCATCCTGCTGTGCAAGTTCATGCGCCCGTTTCCAATCTCCCTTGGCGTCCCACCACAATCCGGCCAGGGCCGGCGTGAGTCCAGCGGGCGGTTGCGAAGCCGCCAATGAATTGTGAAAGTCATCGAAAGTCATGAGCAAAGTACCACTCGGATCATTCCAGAAGATTCATTTTGCGCAAAAACGCCTTGTATCGCGGATCGGCTTGTATCTTATTAAACGATGAGTCGCCTTTTATAAGTGGGAGCATTCCGCTATCCTTCTGCGCATACGCCAGGTCGAGCCATTTGACCGCCTCGTTAGGCTCGCCTCGAAACGCATAGACTCGCGCCGTGAAGAACGGATGGTCAGTCGGATGATTGGTTACTTGCGCGAGCGCGAGATCCGAATCAGTCTTGCGCCCTATATCGAAATAGGCCATCGCAGAGCCGCTAAGACGAGCACTATCGATTGTCTCCTTCGAGAATTCCGTAAGGGCCACGTCAGGCTGACCGCGTAGAAGTAGCACGTTGCCGAGGAAGTAGTGCCCGAAGGGCGCCATAGGGATGAGCTCAAGCGTACGACGTGCGGCTGCTTCTGCCTCTGCCAGCCGGCCGCGACTCGACTGTATCAAGGTGAGCACTTGGTATCGGCTAGGGTTTAGCGGGTCGTACGCCAGTGCTGCATTCACTTGTTTGAGCGCTTCGTCCAATCGTCCCATCCCTAGCGACTGCACAGCGGCGTAGAACAAGATGTCCCCATCGGCCGGCGCGAGTGCCAACGCTTGCTTAAGCTCCCGGTCTGCGGCCGCCCAATCCCAATCATAGGCTCTGTGGATGTCGCCGAGCTGCGCGTGCGCCAATGCCAGGTTTGGATCTAGCTTGAGCGCACGCTCATTGGCGAGACGGTCCCTCTCGAATGCGATCGCCGGCGGCATGAATCCATACGCGCCAAGAAGAAAATACGCGTTGCCGAGATTGAGATGTGCCGGTGCGAAGGACGGGTCGAGTTCGATAACGCGCTCGAAGTCGCTGACGGCTTGCTCCATTCCCTCCTGATCGAAGCGACTGCTGGCGTGCATCCCTTGCAAATACAGTGTGTAAGCATCCGAATTGCGCAGCGCCGGTCGGGAAACGATATTCTCTTCCACTTCGAGTTGCAGGGCTTGCGCAAGCGCGAAAGCAATCTCATCCTGCATCTTTAACACGTCGCTTAAGTCGCGGTCGTAGCTCTGCGAAAACAGGTGCGTGCCATCCCGGCTGTCGATCAACTGCGCTGTTACCCGTAAGCGACCGCCAGACTGCCGGACGCTTCCTTCCAAGATATACGCTACCCCGAGCTGCGTGCCGATGCCGCGCAGATCTTCAGTTTTATCCTTGAATCGAAAAGAGGATGTGCGACTGACGACTTTGAGTCCCGGTATCTTTACCAATAGGTCAATGATCTCCTCTGCCATGCCATCTGCAAAATACTCCTGATCCTTCCTCTCGCTCAGGTCTGTGAATGGCAGCACCGCAATCGATTTGTCCGCCATCGCCATTTGGGCTTGATGCGCCTTCTGATTCGACGATCCGTAGTGCATCCAAAGTGCCACGACAGAAGCGATTGCGAGCGCGGCCAAAGCGATAGCGACTTGCTTGCTCTTTCCTCGACCACCCTCCAATGGCGCTCCATTGAACACACCGGTTTGCACAAGACCGGCTTGCGACTCATATCCTGCCGTGCGCCGCTCGCTCGCAATGACTTCTGGGGTATGCGGCGGGGCAGCAGCCGCGGCCCCACGAGTGACCGGCGCGACAAAACGGTATCCGACTTTGGGAACGGTCTGGATGAACTCCGCGCCCCCTTCTGCTTCACCCAGTGCGCGCCGAATCAACCAAATGTGCTTGGTGAGGTTCGATTCGTCAACGAAACCGCGTGGCCAAACACCCTGGATGAGTTCTTCTTTGCTGACGAGGCGCCCAGCGCGCTCCACCAAGAAAACCAACGTGTCGAAGACCTTCGGAGTTAATGCAATCGACTCGCCGGCACGCAGCAAGCGTCGCTCGAGCGGATCGAGTTCAAATTCCCGAAATGAAAAGGTGGATTTGATCGACGCAGACATGAATCGAGGCCGCCCTGAAGCCTCCGGAACGAATCTACCAGAAAAATACCAGGGAAACGGCTGGGACAAGCATGCCCAATGCCGAAAAACTAGATCCACCGGCGGTTTCAAGAAGGGCGAGAGCCATAAATCGAAGGGCCGGTACCCATACGGAGGCCAACCGCAGTGCCGACAATCTCTCTGTGCCCCAGATAAGGCAGCCTCCGGCCAAGGCGTGGGCAGTGGCTACTTGACCGAAGACTTCCCACGACAGGATGGAACAACATGGCAACGAAACCGATTACCCTACCCGCAAGCGGCCATCGAGGACTCTATTTCTACGCGGTGCTCGGTGCCGCGATTATCGTATTCACGGGCTTCGCGCCGAGCTATTTCCTGAAAGGTTTTTTTGGCACGCCGCCGCTTTACCCGCTGCTGCATTTGCATGGCTTAGTCATGACTTCGTGGTTTGTACTCTTTGCCACGCAGTCCTGGCTCATCGAAACACATCGAGTTCGCCTGCATCGCCGGCTAGGGATATTCGGGGCGCTGCTGGCGGCGATGATTCTCGTGGTGGGGGCTGCTGTGGTCACAATCAACGCCCGAGAGGGCCGTGTACCGCCCGCAGCCCCGATACCCGTCGTGGTGTTTCTTTCCTATGCAAACCTGTTGGTGTTTGGGGTCCTGGTCGGCGCCGCCGTTTACTTTCGCGGTCGTAGCGAGTTCCACAAGCGCCTGATGTTGCTGGGGACTTTAAATCTATTGACCGCGGCCATTTCGCGAATTCCGCTGGACTTCATACAGTCGGGCGGCTTGTTGACAGTGTTCGGCCTCCCCGACCTATTCATTGTGGCTTGCGTGGCCTACGACACCCTGCGAAATCGACGTCTGCACCCAGCGTTCGCCTGGGGTGCGCTTTTGAGTATTGCGTGGCCGTTATTGGCAATTTGGATCGGCGGTTCATCTGCTTGGGCCAAAGTCACAACTTGGCTTCTTGGCTAGGGGGCGTGAAGGTGATTTTGCTTCGCGGGCTGCGAAGTCGACATGCATGGAAAACCCACGCCGTGCCAAGTGCCGAACATACGATTTGAGCGAACCCCATCCTGCGAGGCATAGCTCACGAATACGTTGTGGCTTAAGGGCGCGTCTGGCGCGGGGAGTCCTGAGTCATCAGTCCGACAAGTTCATTTTGCGCAAAAACGCCTTATAGCGCGGGTCGCCTTCCAGTTTGTCAAACATCAGTTGGGTCTTAAGGAGGAGAAGAGCAGTCTCCCTTTGCATGTACGCAGTATCGAGCCATTGGAGCGCGTCATCTATCTGACCGCGAAACGCATACACGCTTGAAATGAAAAACGGACGATTGTTCCGGCTCCTAATCATCTTGGCGAGTGCGGAATCGGAATCGCCCTTGCGACCCAAGGTGAAATAAGCCATCGCCGACCCACCCAAGCGCATCTCGTCGTCCCTTTCCTTCAGCATTTCCGCCAATGCGGCTTCACGCTCGCCGCGCGCGAGTAACACCAGACCGAGAAAATAATGCCCGCCGATGCCCGTCGGGCTGATCGCGAGGGCGCGGCGCTGTGCGTCTTCCGCCTCCGCCAATCGGCTGCGGCGCACCTGTATCTGACTGAGAGTGTTATATCCGTCAGCGTTTAACGGATCTTGCGTCAACGCGGCGTTCACAAAGTTGAGGGCAGCGTCCCAACTGACTAAGTTTCCAGGCAGCACCGCAGATGCCAGCAAAACTTCAGAATCGTTGGGCGCAAGGGCACGTGCCTGTTGTATTTCCTGGCCCGCCGCGGGCCAGTCCCAATCGTATAGTCGATGGATGTCGCTGAGCAGCACATGCGCAACGGCCAGCTTTGGATCCAGTTTAAGTGCACGCTCTGCGGCCTGACGGGCTTTCTCGAACGCGATGGCCGGTTGCATGAATCCAAGTGTGCCAAGTATGGAGTACGTGCTACCAAGCCCGACTTCAGCCGCTGCGAATGTGGGATCGAGTTCGAGCGCGCGCGCAAAGTCGTTCAAGGCTTGCTCCAGGCCCTGCCGGTCGCCGCGGTCATCGGCATGCTGCCCTTGCAAATAGAAGGTGTAGGCCTCCGCATTGCGCAACGCCGGCCGACCCCCGAATTCGCCGGCACCCACTTCGATTTGCAGCGCTCGCACGAGCGAGGCGGCGATCTCGTCCTGCATTTTCAGAACATCGTTCAAGTCCTGGTCGTAGGCTTGAGACCACAGGTGCGTCCCATCTTGGGCATTAATTAATTGCGCTGTCACCCGCAAATGATCGCCGGACCTACGAACGCTGCCCTCCAGCACGTAGGCGACACCAAGCTGCGTGGCGATCGCGCGCAAGTCTTCAGTCTTTCCCTTGAACTGAAAAGATGAGGTGCGACTGATGACTTTGAGCCCGGGTATCTTCACCAAGAGATCGATAATCTCCTCCGCCATCCCGTCCGCAAAGTACTCCTGATCCTTCTTCTCGCTCATGTCCACGAACGGCAGCACGGCGATCGACTTGTCCGATATTATCGCGCCCACCGGGACCTGCGGGCCCCCGTTTGACGGCCAGTAGCGAACCACAACGCTGATGACAACGGCGACGACGACGAGCAACACCGCAGCGGCGACCAGACGTCTGATAGTTCGATAAGTGGGTTGTCGTTTCCAATCGGCCGGATCCGTCACGTCAGCCCCCAAACTCGGACTGACCCACGAGGAGGGATTGAGACGCTGCCCCACTGCTTGCGTGAGCTTCTTAAGCGCCGCGGGCGCGCCCAACGCCGCGACATCAATCCACTGCGACTCGCTCAAGAAATACTCGAAGGAGCGAATCAGCGGTGCCGCATCAGTCCGCAGCACAATGATTCGCCGGCGCTTGGATGCGGCCCGCTCGATCTCCCGCCCAACATGCGGAGAAGCGATGGCATGTTCCGAAAGCACCAATACAAGGACTTTGGCCTCATTGATCGCCGCCACGATCTCATCCGCGTACTGCGACCCGGGCGCGACATTACGAGGTGCGATCCAGCATTGGATCCCATGCTCCTCGAGGGTCTCGACGACTGCATTGGCGACCGCCGCATCCTGCGACGCATAGCTGATAAAGACCGGCGCGGCGGCACACGACGGTGGCGATCCCGCCTCCGAGGATATTCCTACCCCCTCACCTCCCGCCATACCGCGCTCCCTACAGCAGTTTTGGCAGTCTTGACGATACCGCCGCTGTAAGCAAGCAGGGCCACGTTTTACCCCCCTACTTGAGCGATGGAGATTGGATGATCACACTTAAAACCCTCGCCAAATCTCTTGGAAACACAGTCTCAGTGGATTGCTCAAGCCAGGCGATTGACCACCACTTAAGTTCCCTCATCGAAGAATGCGCCGGAAGTTTCTTCCGCAGCGTCCATGGACGGATTCACCGCGGTTCGGAAAACAAATGCCGCTCCACCCCGGAAAACACATGCGATCCACCGAGCTGAGAGCCAGGACCGCAGGGACAGTCCCGTTCCTCTGAGGGACGAACCCGAGATGTCCGGCGAACGCACCGACGCCCCGAAGCCTCTAATCACTGTTGTCATGCCATGAGAGGTCTTTGTGAAAAGGGGTGCCCCACGAGTCTGCAACTGGCACGGGCGTTGCTGTGTTGTTGGGGCCAAGAGATAGATCACAACTAGTTACATAGGAGACGCACATGAACACCTTCACGTCAAAATTAAGCGCTTTCGCTGCCGCTCTCGCCATGAACGGCCTGTTGATGGCCAGCGTCTTATATCTGTTTGCATTGCAGGCACAACCGCATTTGTCCGCGATCTCATTCGCTAGAGCAATTGTCGCGCATCAATGGTTGACCTAGTTTTGTGCCTTTGACGCAGTGCCCTCAAGCGCCAGCGCTTGCACCTTACAGACCCTAGCGTTTCCCTCTTAGGGGCCCCCGAGGGCCCCGCTTTTTTTCACTGTATTGTTACGGCGGCGAGCGCAATCCTGCTCCGCGCAAGCCCTGGGTAACAAACATCGATCCATTAGGCGGTTCAAGGGGCGCGAGAGTGCTCTAATTGCTATCGTCCATGCGCGTTGGGATCGTGCGTAACCTAAGGATGGAGGAAGGCGAGTCGCCGCGCAAGTTCCTCACCCGCCTAGGTTTTCGTCCCGATTCCTCACCCGCCCAACTAGCGCAAGGCCGGATTCGCGAAATAAACCGCCGCCACCTTATCTGCAATCAAATGCGGATCGCAATTCCCCTGATTCGCGAGGATTACAACGGTAAGCCCATCATCGAGATATCGCGATATCTGCGTCGAGAACCCTTGCCACCGGCCATCATGCTCCACCACGCGATGTCCGTTGCGAGATTCGACAAACCACCCGAATCCATAATGAGCCCGATTAAGCTTGCCGTCGTTTAACGCCGCCACCGTCCACATCTCTTGTTTGCTCGACTCTTTCAATACCTTCTCGGTATAAAGCGCCGTATCCCATTTCACCAAATCCAGAATCGTAAAATACAAGCTACCATCCGCTGTCGAATTGGCTGATGGCGAGACCCATTCTTGATTCTTGACCTGCCCATTCTGCAGCACGTAACCTGCCGCTCGATTGGGGATAATGTCAGCTTCGGAAATAATCCGAGTCGTCGACATGCCCAGCGGCTTGAATACCCTCTCCTGTAAAAAGTCACCGAAGTATCGTCCGCTGACCCGATGAATCAGAATACCTAAGGTCACGTATCCCAAGTTGCTATAAGACCAACTCGTCCCGGGTGGATACGCCGCCGGAATAGCCTCGACGATTTTGAGGAGGTCCTCCTCGCTGTAGTCTTTGCGTAGATCAAAGTCCTTCGGGTAATCTGTAAACCCTGCCGTGTGGCTCAGCAACTCACGAATTGTCACCCCGCTCCACCAGCCGGGTCCGTCAGCAAAATACTTCGCCAATGGATCGTTGAGACTGATCTTCCCCTCCTCCACCAATATCATCACCGCCGTCGCAGTGAACTGCTTACCGATCGATCCGGACTGAAATACGGTTTCAGGCCTCACCGGGACGTTGAGCTCCAGGCTCGCGAGCCCAAACCCTTGCTCGCGAATCGGTACACCCTTGCGAGACACCAAAAGAGCCAGCCCCGGAATGTGCTGCTTCTCCATCTCAGCGCGCACGGTGCGCGCAACCTCGTCCGGTTTAGGCGCAGCTTGAGCAAGGTTGCTGAACAGAAGAAGGCTAAGCACCAGAATCACAATCGCTGGATATTTCACGAACTCTCCCTCCGCCAAAATCGCTTAGTTTTTATAAACATTTGCCACAGCCCAATGCCCTGGCCGCTTCCGACCGGATACCTTTGATTCTAGTGCCGTCAACGGATTCGCTTTCGTTTGGGTGCCAGCAACCGGATCGATGGCCGTCGACGTGCAACTGTAGTGTCAACGGCAATCGGCTGCGATCGAGCTAGCTCTTGTGCCTGCGTCCGTGAGTGAGCATGCATGAGGCGGTCGATGAACCATCGACCCGCGGGCCCCGGCGGACTGTCGGTCCTGTAGACAGCCCACATCTCCAGTACGTGGCCGCCGGCCGGCGCATCCTCAGCCGTGATCTCGACCAGCGCGCCGCTGGCGAGGTCCGCCTCGATGGTATGCAGGGGCATGCTTCCGAAACCCAAGCCCGCGCGCAGGAAAGCCAACTTGGCGCCGAGGTGAGAGAGGCGCCATATTTTTGGATACTTCGGGCGGGACGCCGCTAACAAGGCCGTCATATCGTTAGGATCAATATGCGAGATCTGGGTGTGTTCGGCCAGGACTGATGTTGGAATCCGCCCGCGGTGAGTTGCGAGCGGATGCTGCGCCGAAACGACCATGGGTACCCTTACTGTCAGCAGCGCTTCGTGGGTAAGTTGCGGAGGCACCCGCGCCCAGGATCCGACAGCGCCGATGCTGCAGCGCCCGTCGAGCACCGGCTCGATCACTGCACTCGACTCAATGTCGAATCTGAGCAACGTTACCGGAAATTCCTTCTGGAAGGCACCCACTGCACTGGTGAAAATCGTCTCCGGAAACATGACGTCGACGGCCACGCTTAATTCAGGTTCAAGACCGCCAGCCAAATTCTTCGCCCGCGCTTTGAGCAAGTCGACATCGCCCGCCACCGCACGTGCATCGGCGAGAAGCGCGCGGCCTTGATCCGTCAGCACCGGACGATGTCCGCTTCGATCGAACAGTTTCACGCCGAGTTGACCTTCAAGATTGGCCAGCGACTGGCTCACGACGGACTGCGCGCGACGCAAGCGGCGGCCGGCCGCCGAGAAACTACCCTCATCTGCGGCCGCAAGAAAAGTTCGGAGCTGATCCAGTGATACGCCGTCAAGCATATCTACCCCCGTTTTGAAATGAGTGAGCGGCGACGAGATTTCATCGCTGCTCCAGGTATTGGGCGGCCAGGGACTGCAATTCACGAAGCGCCGCTGAACGGCCGCTTAAGCCCTCCTCGTCGTTGAGCGCACTTGCAGCCTTCATGAGCTGCAACAGCACGATTGCGCGGTCGCGCGCGCGCTCCGCGGAGAGTGTTGGCGAGCGTGCGCGCAGGATCAAGGCGATACGCTTGCGCAGCAGATAGCGAAATGTCTCGCGACGCGTACGCTCATCCATTCGGGCTTCGGCCAAAGGCAATGTCGCCGCACGCTCCTGCGGGTGAGCCCGCAGCACGCCAAAGAGCCCCTCGATGAGGGCGGCGGTAGAGAGATTCCGCGCCTGAGCCTCGAGTGCTTCCAAGTCGGCGGTGAGCAACGCAACATAGCTTTGCACCAACGTGTCCGCGAGTGCTTCCTTGGAAGGAAAGAACTGATACAACGAGCCGATAGGCGCCTTGGCACGCGCAGCAATTTCGGTCATGGTCGCGGCCGCATAACCTTTCTCGGCGAAAACGGCCGCACCGGCGGCGAGCAGTTCGGCGACACGTTGCTTGCCGCGCTGACGTTTCGGCAAAACGGCTGAGGCCGCTCCTGCTTGACTTGACATTTATGAGTCTCCCCTCATAATAAGAGTTATATGATGATACCCTCATATAAGCGGACCGTATACCCCCCGAGCGATATTCCCTTTTTCTAATTTTGCGAGAGACACCATGAAATTGAACGCGAAGACCACGGCTCTGGTACTGATCGACCTGCAAAAAGGCGTCCTGGCTAGGCCGCTTCTCCCCTATGCTGCGAGCACCGTTTATGCGCGCTCGAAGGCACTCGCATCCCGCCTTCGCGCGGTCGACGGCCCCATCGTCTGGGTACGCGTGTCTTTTGCCAGCAATTTTGCGGATGCGCCGCGCGCAAGGGTCGATCAGCCGAGCGACATGGGTTCCCTGCCAGCTGGTTGGGATGAGTTTCCGGAAGCCCTGCCCCCATCCGATCTGATGGTGACCAAGCGTCAGTGGGGCGCCTTCTACGGCACGGATCTTGATTTGCAGCTGCGGCGCCGGGGGGTGAAAACGATCGTGCTGGGCGGCATTGCCTCTAGCATCGGGGTGGAGTCCACCGCGCGGAGTGCCTGGGAGCACGGCTACGAACTCGTCCTCTGCGAGGATCTTTGCTCTGATTTGAGCGAGGAGACGCACGCCCACAGTTTCAAGTACACCTTTCCCCGCTTGGCACGTGTGGTGAATTCGGAGTCGATTACCTTAGAATGAGTACACCCAAGGTCTCCACAAAGCTGCCAGCCAAATCGCGACTCGGCAGCTGGCCCGTCCCGCTGCTCTGGCTCGCACTACTGGCGCTGTCAGTGTCGATTATTGCGGGCTGGAGCGCCTTGAGACTGCCGGCAGCGCTCCTGCTGGGACCCATGATCGCTGCAATCGTGCTCGGCCTGAACGGGGCAACAATCCAGGTGCCTCGCATCCCGTACCTGGGCGCGCAAGCGCTCATCGCCGCCGTGGTGGCGAAAAGCATCACCCGCTCGATCCTGGTGACATTCAGTCATCAGTATTGGCTCTTCTGCGCGGTGATATTAGGTACCCTGCTAGGCGCTGCCGGCATCGGCTGGTTGATCAGCCGAGCGGGCTTGATCCCCGGTGCAACGGCCGTCTATGGGACCGCGCCTGGGGCGGCCAATGCGATGGTCATTCTCGGCGAGGCGGAAGGCGCCGATGCGCGCTTGGTGGCCTTCATGCAGTTCTCACGCGTGTTGCTCGTGGCAGTGGCTGCCGCGCTGGTGGCGCGCTTCTGGGCGCATGTCGGCAATGCGCATGCCCCCGCCGTACCCTGGTTCGGCCCGGTCCCTTGGGGCAATCTTGCCCTGGTACTCATCCTCGCACTGATCGCTCAGCAATTCGCGCGAGTACTGCGACTACAGGCGTGGGCGCTTTTGGGCCCGATGATTCTGCTCTCGGTGCTACATGCCGCCGGATGGCTTCAGATTGATCTGCCACGTTGGCTGCTGGCCGCGGCGTACGCCTGCTTAGGGTGGCACATCGGCTTAGGTTTCAGGCGCGAAGCGCTCATCCATGCGGGCCGCGCCATGCCGGTCGTCATCGTCGCGGCGCTTACTTTGACGGGATTTTGTGCCGCATTG